>Ga0137368_10000002_pt1 | contig 373614 bp, 320 predicted proteins | sample SagtaG_13_FD_104917 | JGI IMG/M metagenome (GOLD analysis project Ga0137368, IMG submission 104917) | Vadose zone soil microbial communities from Sagehorn Ranch, Mendocino, California, USA - Sage1_L_100_16 metaG | ecosystem: Environmental > Terrestrial > Soil > Vadose zone | place: USA...
AATAGAGTGGCGTAGTCGGTCACGGCAGCCTCCGAGTCTTGCAACCCAGAGGTTACCGCCCGACCCTGAGCGGGCGCACGCCCGCTCAGGCCGTTCCTAGGCGGTATGAGGCTCGCTCGCTATAGGCTAGGGTCTTAGCGTCTTTGCGGCCACGAGGCCGAGCCCGGCAAGGATGAGGCCGGCAAACACCGGGCCGGCCGACCAGTAGACGCGGACCTCGTGCGGCCCCGCCGGGAGAGACACGCCGACGAGGTGGCCGTCGACACGGACTGGCGAAGTCGGGATGCCATCCACCGTCGCCTTCCAGGCCGAGAAGAACGTCCGTGACCACACGCGAAGGCCCGGCACTGGCGTATCCACGCGGGCCACGAGTCGACTGGCCGTCTCGCGGAGGACCTGCTGCGCGACCGGCGTCCGCTGGCCTTCCTCGCCCATTGGGCCCGCCACCACCGCATCGGTGGCGGGATCGAAGGCAGGATCGCGGTGCGCGGCGAGGATTCCCTCGAGGTTCGGGCGCCGGAGGATGCGGGTGGCGAAGCGTACGGAAGGCGTCGCGTCGGCCAGACCGTACAGGCGGACGCCCTCGGCCGCGTTGAGAACCTGCGACTCCCGTAAGGGCTCGGCCATCGGCTCGTCCGACAGGACGTGGGTCACACCGGAGAGCCGCAGCTCGGCCGCGCGCTCGGGCCACGGAATGTCTTCCAGCCGCTTGCGGACCTCGCGGTCGTCGTCGGAGTAGGCGCCGTCGGGGTCGTCGTCGAAAGCGTAGCCCGTGCCGGCCTGGGCAGCTGTCAATGGCCAGAGCTCCGCGGTGGCTCGCCGGTACAAGAGCCGGGTCGGCGATTCGGGGAACGTCGCGGGGCCGACGGGATGCGGGTCGAAGTGCAGATTGGCCAGGATGCGGCCGCTGGCCAGGCGTGGCGGCGTCGCGGGCGGGACGTCGAGGAAGGTCAAGAAGAGAGGGAGGTGGGCCAGGGCGAGGCTAAGGGCGAGGCCGGCCGCGAGAAGCGTCGCGGAGTGCATGTCGGTCCGACCCGCACTCGCCAGGATCGCCACGGCCATGGCCAGCGAGACGGCGGCTCCCACCTGGACGAGGATCGAAGCAGGCCAGGACGTCACGAGAACCACGAGCGCGGTGGCGAGGAAGAGACCTCCACCTAGGACTCGGGCGCGACTCGGAGGTTCACCCTGCCGCCAGCGCTCGCAGGCGGTGGCAACGAGGGGGATGAGGGCGAGGGCCACGACGTACCACCACTTCACGGGGAAGCGGATCCGGCCGTCGAGGGACAGCAGCGGGAACATCTCGCGTGCCGGGGGCAGGTAACGCCCGAAAGCGAGTATCGCGGCGCAGAGGGCGAGTAGCACCAGAACGGCCTCATTCTTTCTTCGCGGCTCGGTGAACAGGAGCAACAGCGTGAGCACGGGCAGCCCGACGTGCAGCGTCCAGAGGTACGGGGTGTGGTGGTCGAAGGCTTCGTGGGCGTTGAAGCCGAGCGGCCCCTGGAGGTCGGGACGGCCGTGGGGGAAGGGAATCACCTGCTCGAGGAGGCGGATGGGGTGAGTCGAGGTGCCCGTGGCCACGACGAAGGGGAACGGGTTCCGCTGGCGGCTGGAGTCGGCAAGGATCTGCGCGGTCGCGGCGATCTGCGGAGCGGCCAGGGCCGCGGCGACGATTGTGGCGGTGGCGAGGAAGGCGAGCGTCGTGCGGCGCGACAGGCCGGCAGTGCCTGGCGTCGTGAGGGCGCTCATCACTCGCGTAAATGCGACCACGGCGGTCAGGAGGACCACCACGGGCTCGCCCGCGAGCACTTCTAGCCCCGCCCATAGCCCCAGCTCCGCGGCAGTCCTCCTCGCGCCGCGACGATCGCCGGACGCCGCCCGGCGCAAGAGGCGCGCGAGCGCGGCCATCACCCAGGGTGCGATGGCGAGGGCGAGGCCGGTGTTGAAGAAACGCCAGGCGGAGAGGAAGACACCGGAAAGGACGAAGGCCCAGGCCGCGGTCTCCGCCGCCTCCCGCGAGTTGCCCTCCGCCCGGGCCCAGCGTCGCGCACCGACGAAGCCCAGAACAAGCGCGAGCGCGAAGCGCAGGCCGAAGGCCACGGGGAGGGGCAAGACGAGGAGGAGCAGGGTGTCCGGGAAGAACACGCCAAAGTTGGGGTTCCCGGCCAGGGGTTGTCCGAATGAGGCGCCCGGGTGAACGAAGGGAAACGTCCCCTCCCGAAGCTGGGCCTGGATCACCGCCCGGGCGGGCCAATGGGTGAGCACCGCGTCGTGATAGGTCACGACCAGGGTCCCCGTGGCCAGGGGCAGGAGGGCCAGCGCGAACAGGACGCGAAGGAACTTCAACGCGCGCCCGTGCCGGGCGCCGGCGAGCCCACCGCGGTCCCGCCGACGGGCGCGACCGCCTCGCGCCAGAAAGCCACGAGCGCCCAGGCGAAGAGCAGGAAGTTGACGAGCGCGATCCCTGCTCCCAGGTCGCGAGCGGTTCGGAGGGCGAGAGGCATTTGGGGGGCAGTGAGCGCCCCGGCCACTGCGGATTCCAGGGGCAGGGCCCGCACCAGATCGAGGGCCTGGTTCAGGGTCGCGGTCGCGGTCAGCACGCCGAAGAGGACGAGGCCGCGGTGCGACAACGGGGCGAGAAGCGCGAGCAACCCCACTGCGGGGACGATGTAGCGCTGGTGGACCTGGGTGGGCAGCATGAAGAAGCCGAAAAGGTGCATGCCGAGGGTCCACAGCAGAACGATCGGCGTGGGCCGGCGCGCGAGCGCGGCCAGCATGAAGACCGTGTACAGGGAGAACGCGGCGAGGCCGACCTGGTGGTAGGTGATGGGACCCAGGGCCGGCCGGTCGTCGCGCCGGGCGAGCGGCGGGCTCATCCCGCGCGCGAGCACGTCATACCGATCGAGCAGGTACCAGGTGTTGTAGGCCTCGCCGGTGCGGAACGGGTAATAGTTCACGGCGCCGGTGTAGGCCCGGAGCATGGCCTCCCCGCGTCCGGCAACGACGTGGGGCAACGCGAGGATGACGACCACGAGCAGCCCGGCCCCCGTGCTGCGGGCGAGCTCGCGCGGGCCGTGACGCCGCCACACCCACACCGCTAGCAACGGCACGGGGACGATGGCGAGCAGCTTGGTCGCGAGGGCCAGGCCCATCCCGACTCCCGCGGCTACCGGCCGATCACACAGAAGGGCCGCCACGGCGGCGATCAGGAAGAGGGTGAGCGGGACGTCGAACTGGCCCCAGAGCGCGGCGTTCAGGAAGAAGGCCGGCGACAGCGCGAGGAGGATTGCGGCCCGCCGTGCCCCCGCGGGCCCCAGGGGGCGGGCGAGGCCGCGCAACGAGAGCGGAACGGTCGCGGCGTGGGCGAGCAGGCTCGGCAGCTTCAGAAGCAGGATCGCGAGGGCTCCCACCGCGGGCGCCCCCGCGGCGAGACGCCCCGCCTCGCCCAGGGTCAGCAGATACGGAACGAGCGGTGGGTAGTCGCAGTCGTCGGCTCCCGTTCCCGGGGTATAGACGCCCCACGGCCGGAAGCCCCCGGTCGCCCGGGCCCAGGCGAGGAAGCAATCGACCACGTCGTAGTTGTGGTAGACCCGCGTGGCAAGTACGAGGCCGAGACCGAGGACGAGCGCCGCGAGGAGCCAGGGCAGGGCCGGCCGCACGGCCGAGGGCGCGGGCATCGGGCAAGAGTCTAACCCGCTGTCGCTGACAAGTGATTCGACCGCTGATTCTTGACAAGTGATCTGTCCGCTTTTGCACTGTCCCGTCGTCGCGTCCAGGGTCGGTGCTCCCTGGAAGAAGTCGACCTGCCCTTCCTCCCCCGGGAGCGTGTGCATCACGCCGGCCGCACGCCGTCGGCTCTGAGAAGATGGACTCGGGGGAGGCGTCGCCCTCCCCCGTCCTTCGCTGGCGTCTCCTCCTCCAGGGGCGACAGGAAGGACGACAGGAAGCCTTAGGCTGAGCTACCCTAGCGTCCGTTTGTGAAGCCTCCGTAAGGGGGGGGGTAAAACGGGTTCCGCGAGCCCCCGGCGAGCCCCCAGTTGTCCCGAGAGCCTCGAGAATTGCGGTTGGAAAGTGTCCTTAAGCCTTTTAGATTGAGTCTGTAGCGGGGTGACTGCATGCGATCTTCATCTTAGGGTGCCGCACCCATGACGCTCCACCTGGGGATCTTCCTCGTCACCCTCTCGGGCCTGATGTTCGAGATCGGGCTCACCCGCATCTTCTCCGCCACCATCTGGTACCACTTCGCCTTCGTGGCCATCTCGGTGGCCCTCCTGGGCTGGGGCCTGGGGGGCTTTGCCCTGCACGTCCTGAAGAAGAGGATGGCTTTCTCGCTTGAGCGCGCGGCCGTTCTCACCCTGCTCTACGCGCTCGCGATTCCATTCTGCCTCTGGATGATCGTCCGTCTGCCCTTCCACCCGGACCGGCTCGCGTTCTACTTCCTGGCGTCGCTGCTTCCGTTCCTGCTGGCGGGCATGGCGCTCTCGATGGTGTTCGACCTGCGGCGCGCGCAAGCGGGGGAGCTCTACTTCGCGGACCTGCTGGGGGCCTCGGGAGGCGCGCTGCTCGTGACCTTCCTGCTCTCGTGGCTGGGTGGGGAGAATGCGATCCTTGCGGTGGCGATCGCGCCCCTGGTAGCCGCCACCTGCTTCGCGCGGCGGCTGCTTCCCGCTTCGGCGGCCGGCCTCGTTCTCGTCTTCCTGGCCGTGAGCGCGAACGAGCGGACCGGCCTCTTCAAGATCAAGAGCGCCCCCGCGAAGGGCATGTACCGGCACATGGCGGCGACGCCGGACGCGAAGGTGGCCCTCACCGGATGGAACGCCTACTCGCGGATCGACGCGGTGACGGGCTTCCCGCCGCCCTACCTGGCCCGGCTCTACATCGACTCCGACGCCTGGACCAACATCCTGCGGTGGGACGGACGGGTGGAGAGCATCACCCACTGGGCCTCCTGGTACCGGGCGCTGCCTTTCAAGGTCGCGCCCAGGGACGCGCGGACCCTGATCATCGGGCCCGGCGGAGGCTCGGATGTGCTGGTCGCCCTGGCCGCGGGCAGCCGGAAGGTGACCGCGGTGGAGATGAACCCGCTCATGCTCCGCTTCGTGCGCCACTTCGGGGCCGAGGCGGGGAACCTCTATGACCACCCGAAGGTGGAGGCGATCCTCTCCGAAGGGCGCACGTTCATCCGCCGCACCGACCGGCGGTTCGACGTGATCCTGCTAGGCTTCGTCGATTCCTGGGCGGCGGTGGCGTCGGGAGGACTCTCCCTCTCCGAGAATCACCTCTACACCACGGAGGCGTTCGAGGCGTACTACGACCACCTGACCCCGGACGGCTTGCTGGTGATCCTCCGCTGGGACGTGGACATCCCGCGCCTGGTCTCGAACGCGGTGGCCCTGCTGGGAGCCGAACAGGCGGGGAAGCGGACCGCGGTCTTCCTCGAGAAGACGACGAGGGGCGAGCCGCCCCAGATGATCTTCATGCTGCGGAAGCGGCCGTTCACCGAGGAGGACACCGCGCAGATGGAGGGCTGGGAGCTGGCGCGGCCGGTCATCGTCCCCGGCCGTCACGTGGAGGAGCCCTACGCGAGCCTCTTCTCCGGGACGAAGACGCTCGCCCAATACGTGGCGGAGGCGCCGGCCCGGGTGGACCCCGTCTTCGACGACCGGCCGTTCTTCTTCGCGCGACAGAAGCCCTGGGGGCTCCCGGCGAGCATGAGCCGGGCCTTCGGGATGATCCTGGCCCCGCTCGGAGTCCTCTGCGTGGCCTTCGTGGCCCTCGGGAAGCCCGATGGACAGCCGGCCGGCCCGTTCGCGGCCTCGATCGTCTACTTCTCCTGTCTCGGCCTCGGCTTCATTGCGGTGGAGCTGTCTCTGCTGCAGCACCTCACCCTGCTGCTGGGCCACCCGATCTTCACTCTCTCGATCCTGCTCTTCACGCTGCTGGCCGCGGGAGGGCTGGGGAGCGCGCGCAGCTCCCGCTTCCGTATCGTTTCTGTCTGCCGGGCGATCGCGGGTCTCGGCCTGGTGTACGCGGTGGCCCTGCCACGGGTGGTGCCGGTGCTCCTGCCGCTGCCCCTGGCCGCGCGCATCGCGATCGCCATCGCTCTGGTGGCGCCGCTGGGCTTCGCCATGGGCATGCCCTTTCCGCGCGGGCTCGCGAAGACGGACCAGGGCCCGCTGCCCGCGCCGCCCTTCTACTGGGGGCTGAACGGGATCTTCTCGGTGGTGGGTTCGCTGGCCACGATGGTGGCGGCGGTGATGTTCGGCTTCACGGTGGCGATGGTGGCCGGCTGTGGATGCTATCTACTCGCCTCCGCCGCGGGGCGGCATCTTGACCACCCGTCGTCCAGGAGCCCCTTGACCGATCGGGAATAGGTCATTAGAGTCATTTTGACGCTTCTGCGGACGCGTGGAGAAGACGCCCATGCCAAGGAAACTGCCGGCCGCCCGCGTGAAGGCGGAGTTTGCCGAATGTGTTCGGAAGGCAGAAGCGGGGGAAGCGGTCGTGATTACGCGCCACGGTAAGGCAGTAGCGGCGCTGGTGCCGGCCGACCGACTCAGGCAGCTCGATCGACTCCTCGCCGCGGGGCCGGAAGCCGGGCTGGCGGGCCTGGCGGGCGGCTGGAAGGGATCCGAAGAGCTGGTCGCGACGATCGCCGGGGTTCGCCGTTCGAAAGCACGCCGCTTGCCCCGGCGCCGCTCCTGAGCAATGGCTTACCTGTTCGACACGGACGCGCTGTCGGAGGCTCTCCGGCCACGGCCGGCCAGGCGCTATCTGGAGTGGCTCCGGACGATTGGCCGAAGCGAGCAGTTCACGAGCAGCGTAGTCATGGCCGAGCTCTACAGCGGCGCCTTTCGGTCGGCGGAATCGGCCCGCCACCTGCAGAACATCGAGAGCCGGGTGCTGCCTGCGATCACCGTGCTTGCGTACGACCTGCCGAGCGCGCGGGTGTACGGCCGCATTCGAGCGCACCTGGAGCTTGCGGGGAAAATGCTCGCGGACGCGGATCTGCAAATCGCCGCGACGGCCCTGCAGCACGATCTCGAGGTCGTGACGGGAAATCTCAGGCACTTCCAGCTTGTGCCCGGCGTTAAGGTCAATCCGATCCTGGCCGAAGCGCGAGCCGGCGCCCCCTGAGGTCCGTCCTGCCTACTCCCCGAGCGCGCGGAGCAGGCGCGGGGGCAGGTACCAGACGAGCTGGCCCCCTCCGGCGAGGCCGCCTGCAACCTCGAGGAGCGCCGCCCCGCCTTTCTTGAAGGCGAGGCGTGCGTCCTGCGGCGTCCCCAGCAGTCGCGCGAGGAGGGCGGAGAGCGAGGGCTCGTGGCCCACCACCGCCACCAGTTCCTTGGTCCGGAAGCGGTCCACGACCTCGGCCAGCTCTTCGAAGCTGCCTCCGGCCAGGGCCGGGGTCCTCCGCGGGGTGAGCTTGCCCCAGGCCGCGGCCGCGATCTCCGCGGTCTGCCGGGCGCGGAGCAAGGGGCTGGCGAGCAGCACGTCCGGCGGGTCCAGGATGGCGGCCAGGCCCTTCGCCGCCGCGCGGAACTTCCTCGCCCCGGCCGGGGTCAGGGGGCGCTCGGCGTCGGGAATGCCGGGCATGCCCGCGGCCACCGCGATCGCGTGGCGGACGATCAGCAACCGCACGACGCGTCCTGTCGCGGAAACGTCATTTGTCCGTCGTATCCTCGTCTCGATGTCCGTCCAAGCATGCCCCCGGGGAACTCAGGCCGCGGGGCGGGTGCGGCCCATGGCCTCGAGCGCGTCTCCGACGAGATCGGCGGGACGGCTCTCCAGGAGCTCCTGATGGAGGCGGCGGGTCTCCTCGACGAAGAACGCATGCTCGGCCCGCGCCGCCTCGGCCAGGGCCATCTGGCCACGCTCCGCCGCCGCCTCCGCCCGCGCACGCAGCCAACCCGCCAGCACGTGGCGGTCGTGGAGACCGCCGATCCGGTCCTGGAGCTGCTTGCAGAGCGCGGGCGCCTTCGATTCCTCGCCGCGGAGCGCGTCGCTCACCTCGGCCGCGTAGCGGAGCCGTCGGGCCCGCCGGCGCAAGGCGTGGAGCGCGTCGGGGTCGAGGCGCTCGCCGATCTCGGCGAAGCCCGCGAGGAGCCCCGCCCCCTCCTCGTCACGGAGGTCCCGCAGGCGGGCGAACACGGTGAAGACGTCCTCGGCCTTGCGGCCCAGGATCACCCGGAGGTCGCGGCGCAGGCCGGCGATCTCGAGGTCCATGAGCGCCTCCGCCATGCGCGTGCGGCTGCGGGTCCGGGCCGCCCGCAGGCGGCGCAGGAGCACGAGCTGCTCCTGCGAGGGCGCTTCGACCGCCTTCATGCGTTGCAGGAAGAGCTCGAGCCCCACGTCCAGGTCGCGGCTCGCCCCCGCGGTGCGGGTGAGGGCGCGCAGGACGGCGAGAGCGCGCCGGAAGCGCCGGCCGCGGGCCTTCCTGGCGAACAGCGGCAGAGCCACACGGAGCCGCCGGCCCGCCACTCGCATCTGGTGGATCGCGTGCTCGTCCCCCGCCAATCCTTTTGGTAAGTGCTTGAAAACAGGCCGGATGCGCTGCTTGAGGAGCTGTGAGGATCGGTCCGGGGAGGTAGCAGGATCAGGGATGGGCACGCCGCCTCGCAGGAGGAAAGACCCGAACCTAGCACGTCCCGAGGTGGCGCCACAAGCCCGGGGGCGGGCGGGTACAATGAAACCCTACTCGGAGCCTCTGAAGACCCCGTGACCCCCAACCGCGAGCGTTCCCTGCCCCGCAACGGGGCCGCGCCCTTGGCGCCTCCTCCCGAGCCGCCGCGCCCCGTGGCCGTCCTCGACCTGGGAGCGAGCGCGATCCGGCTGGTGGTGGCCGAGGTGCAGACCGGCCAGCCCGCCCGCATCCTCGAAGAAGTCTCCCGCGGCGTCCTCCTCGGCAAGGACACCTTCACGAGCGGCCGGCTCGGCCCCGCCACCATCGAGGCCACCCTGAAGGCCCTCGAGGGTTTCCGGCGGATCATGGACGGCTATGGCGTGGTCCGCTACCGGGCGGTGGCCACGAGCGCGGTGCGGGAGGCGCTGAACCGCGACACCTTCCTCGACCGGGTGCGCCTGCGCACCGGCATCGATGTGGAGGTGATCGACGGGTCGGAGGAGAACCGCCTGTCGTACATGGCGGTGCGCGAGGTGCTCCGAGACCACGAGGCGCTCACCGCGGGGGATGCGGTGCTGGCGGAGGTGGGCGGGGGCAGCGCGGACCTCTCGTTCCTGCGCAAGGGAGAGCCGATCTACTCGGGCACCTACGCCCTGGGCTCCATCCGCATGCGCCAGAACCTGGCCGCCTGGCACGGCAGCCACGAAGCGCGCACCCGCCTCTTCCGCCGCCACATCCACAACGTGGTCGAGGACATCCGGCGCGAGATGCCGCTCCGCGAGGCGAGGCACTTCATCGCCCTGGGCGGCGACGCCCGCTTCGCGGCCGCCCGCCTGGGGCCCGAGGAGGTTCCCGCCGGAAGCGGCGCGCGCTCGGTGCCGAAGGAGGCGTTCCTGGCCTTCTGCGAGGAGATCGCCGCCTTCGAGGAAGAGGCGCTGGTGGAGCGCTACCGCCTGCCCATGGTGGATGCGGAGACCCTGCTCCCCGCCCTCCTCGCCTACCGGGAGCTTCTCCTCGAGACCCAGGCGGGGGCGGTGCTCGTCCCCGAAGCCTCGCTCCGCGCGGGGATGCTCCTCGACATGACCCGCGCCGCGGAGGGGCAGGGGCTGGAGGACCTCTCCCGGGTGGTGCTGCTCTCCGCGGTCGCCCTGGGCGAGAAGTACCGCTACGACTCCACCCACGCGAAGAACGTGGCCCAGCTCGCCACCCGGCTCTTCGACGAGCTGCGCTCCGAGCACGGCCTGGGCAACCGCGACCGCCTGCTCCTCGAGGTGGCGTCGCTGCTGCACGACGTCGGGATCTACGTGAGCCTCCGCGGCCACCACAAGCACTCGCAGTACCTGCTCTCGGTCTCCGAGATCTTCGGCCTCTCCCGCGACGACATGGCCATCGTCTCCAACGTCGCCCGCTACCACCGGCGGGCCGGTCCCCAGAAGTCCCACCTCCCCTACATGGCCCTGGACAGCGACGCCCGGGTCGTGGTCAACAAGCTGGCCGCCATCCTGAGGGTGGCGAACGCCCTCGACGCCGACCACCTCCAGAAGGTGAAGGACGTGAAGGTGGCGCGGGAAGACGACGGCTGGGTGCTGGAGGTGGAGGGGGCGGGGGACCTCACCATGGAGCGCCTGGCCGCCCTCGCCCGGGCGGACCAGCTCACCGAGGTGTTCGGGCGCCGGGTCTCCTTCCGGGAGGCGGGGCCGCGGTCATGAAGCCGGGCAAGGGGCGCAAGCGCGAGCCGGAGCTGTTCCTGAACCGCGAGCTGTCGTGGCTCGAGTTCAACGGCCGGGTCCTCGAGGAGGCCACCGATCCGCAGAACCCGCTCCTCGAGCGGCTGAAGTTCGCGACCATCGTGGCCAACAACCTCGACGAGTTCTTCATGGTGCGGGTGGCGGCCCTCAAGAACGCGCTCGCCGAGGGGGACACCGCCCCCGATGCCGCCGGGCTCACCCCCGGGCAGCAGATCCAGCAGATCGCGGAGCGGGCCCACGCGATGGTGGACCGCCTCTACGAGGGGCTGCTGGGCGAGATCCTGCCCGGCCTCGCCGAGCGCGGCATCCGCATCGCCCGCCTCCCCGACCTGGACGGCGCGCCGCGGGCGGCCGTCTCGCGCTACTTCCGCGACGAGGTGCTTCCGGCCCTCACCCCTCTCGCCATCGACTCGTCCCGCCCGTTCCCCATGCTGGCCGGCCTCAGCCTGAACCTGGCCATCCTCCTGGCCCCCGCCCCCGGCGACGAAGCCCCGCGCCTGGCGGTGGTCCAGGTTCCGGCCCGCCTCCCGCGGCTCGTCCGCCCCGCAGGGATCGAGGGGACGACCTACGTGCTCATCGAGGACATCGTCCGGAGCGAGCTTCTGGCCCTCTTCCCCGGCCAGGAGATCCGCGAAGCCACGGTCTTCCGGGTGGCGCGGGACGCCGAGCTGGACTTCGACGACGAGGGCGGTGGCGACCTGCTCGAAGTGATCGAGGAGGAGCTGAAGAACCGCCGGCGCAGCGGCATCGTGCGCCTGGAGATCGAGACGGGGGTCGGGGACGAGTTGCTCGACATCCTCGCGGAGCGCCTGGCGGTGGGTCCGGAGGACACCTACCGGTTCAAGGGGCCTCTCGACATCCGGGCCCTCTTCGCCCTCGTAGACCTGCCGTCCCTCGAGGACCTCCGAGACCCGCCCCAGAGGCCCCTGGCCAGCGTGGAGGTCCCTCCGGAGGGGATGTTCGCCCTCCTGGACGAGCGCGATCTGCTCCTCCATCACCCCTACGAGTCCTTCGACCCCGTGGTCAGCTTCGTCTCCAGCGCGGCCGACGACCCCGACGTGCTCGCGATCAAGCAGACCCTCTACCGCACGAGCGGCGACTCGCCGATCGTGAAGGCGCTCGCCCGGGCGGCGGAGAACGGCAAGCAGGTCACGGTGCTGGTGGAGCTCATGGCGCGCTTCGACGAGCAGTCGAACATCCGCTGGGCGCGGCGGCTCGAAGAGGCGGGGGCCCACGTCATCTACGGCATCCGCGGCTACAAGACCCACGCCAAGATCTGCCTGGTGGTGCGGCGGGGCCGCCAGGGAATCCGCCGCTACGTGCACCTCGGCACGGGCAACTACAACGAGAGGACGGCGCGCCTGTACACCGACTTCGGCCTCCTCACCGCGGACCCGCAGATCGGCGAGGACGCCTCGGCCTTCTTCAACGCCCTCACCGGCTACTCCGACCCGCCGCGCCTCCGCAAGCTGGCCATGGCCCCCACCCAGCTCCGCGCCCGCTTCCTGAAGCTCATCGACCGGGAGCGGCAGCGCGCGGAGGCCGGGCAGGCCGCGGAGATACGGGCCAAGGTGAACTCGCTGGTGGACGAGGAGATCATCCGGGCCCTCTACGACGCGGCCAAGGCCGGGGTGAAGGTCCGCCTCAACGTGCGCGGCACCTGCTGCCTGCGACCGGGGCTCAAGGGGGTCAGCGAGACCATCGAGGTGGTCTCCATCGTGGACCGCTTCCTCGAGCACGCGCGCGTCTTCTATTTCAGGAACGGGGGAGACGAGGAGGTCTACCTGGCGAGCGCGGATTGGATGACACGCAACCTCGACAAGCGCATCGAGCTGCTCTTTCCCGTGGAGTCGCCGGAGGCTCGACAGAAGGTGCTCCTCGCCCTGGACGCGGCCTTCCAGGACAACGTGAAGGGGCGCCGGCTGCAGGCCGACGGTACCTACAGACGCCGGCGTCCGGCCAGGGGTGAGGAGCCCTTCCGCATGCAGCTCCACCTGTACCGGGAGGTCCAGCGGGCGCTCCAGAGGGCGCGGGCCGTCTCCGCGGTGGCGCTGGAGCCCCTCACCTCGCCGGGATCGTGAGCGAGCCCGCCCTCGGCGAGGAAGATCGCCGCGGGCTCGAGAAGGGCGTGGCCGAGTTCAACGCCGGCTACTTCTTCGAGTGCCATGACACCCTGGAGGAGGTCTGGTCGGGGATCCGCGGCCCCGCCCGGGAGTTCTTCCAGGGGCTCATCCAGGTCTCGGTCGGCTTCTACCATCTCGGCAACGCCAACCGGGGCGGTGCCTTGACCATGCTCCAGCGTGGGCTCAAGCGGCTCGCGCGGTACCCGGACCGCTACTGCGGGCTTGAGCTCGCCCGGCTCCGGCGCGAGGTCGCCGAGTGGCGCGCGCGCATCGAGTCCGGAGAGGGGTTCCCGGAAGACCTCGATCAGCTGCCCAAGTATCGCCTTGCATCGGACGACGCCGAAGGTTCCGCAGGAGGTTGAGAACTGCTGGAACTCCATCGCCGTCAGGATACCCCCGCTGGTCCCGGCTAGAGCACCAGGCGAAGCACGTGGTAGGACACCGCCGCGACGGCGGCGGCGAGCGGGATCGTCAGGACCCAGGCCCAGACGATCCGCCCCGCCACTCCCCACTTCACCGCGGAGAGCCGCCGGGTGGCCCCCACCCCCATGATCGCCCCCGTGATCGTGTGGGTGGTGGAGACGGGGATCCCCCAGAGGGTGGCGCCCATCAGGGTGAGCGCGCCCGAGGTCTCGGCGCAAAAGCCGCCGAAGGGCTGGAGCTTGGTGATCTTGGTACCCATGGTCTTGACGATGCGCCAGCCTCCGAACATGGTCCCGAACGCGATCGCGGCGTGGCTGATGAGCACGACCCAGAGCGGCACCTCGAACTTCTCGAGATGACCCGAGGCCACCAGGGTGCCCGTGATGATGCCCATCGTCTTCTGGGCGTCGTTGCCCCCGTGGCCCAGGCTGTAGAAGCCGGCCGACAAGAGCTGCAGCCGGCGGAAGAGCTGGTCCAGGCGGAAGGGGCTCCACCGCCGAAAGAGCCAGGTCACGGAGACCATGAAGGTGAAGCCGAGCACCGCCCCGATGAGGGGCGCCAGCACGATGAACTGGAGGGTCTTCACCCAGCCCGCGGTGAGGATGGCCGCGGGCCCTGCCTTGGCCATGGCCGCTCCGGCGTAGCCGCCGATCAGCGCGTGGGAGGAGGAGACGGGAATCCCGTAGTACCAGGTGATCAGGTTCCAGGTGATGGCCCCCGTGAGCCCGGCCAGCACCACCTCGTGGGTCACCACCTTGAGGTCGATCATCCCCGCGCCCAGGGTCTTGGCCACGTGGGTGCCCAGCACGAAGGCGGCCACGAAGTTGAAGAAGGCGGCCCAGAGCACGGCCTTCTGGGGGGAGAGCACCCGGGTCGAGACCACGGTGGCGATGGAGTTGGCCGCGTCGTGGAAGCCGTTCAGGAAGTCGAAGACGAGGGCGACCACGATGATGAAGACGAGGAACGCCGTTTCGTTGGACATGATGGCGAAGGGGCCTGCGCCTCAGGCGTTCTTGATCACCACGTTGCCCAGGGCGTGCGTGTAGTCCTTGCAGGCGTCGCAGGCCTCCTCGAGCCCGTCATAGACCTCCTTCCATTTCAGGATCTCGATCGACTCCCGGGAGGCCGACTTGAAGAGCTGGGCGATCACGGTCGCGTAGAGGGCGTCCCCCTGGTTCTCGAGCTCGGAGATGCGCACGATCGACTCTTGGATCTGCTTCGTGTTGCTCAGGTCCCAGACCAGGCTCGTGGCCTTGTCGATCTCCTCGGTCATCCCCACCAGGATGCGGGCGAACTGGCTCATCCCCTCGGTGACCTCGTCGAGGTCGAAGAGGATGAGCGACTGGGCGACGCTCTCCAGGTAGTCGAGGATGTCGTCGAGGTCCTTGGCCAGGGAGCGGATGTCCTCGCGATCGAGGGGGGTGATGAAGGTCGAGTTGAGGGCCTCGAAGACCTGGCGGGTGAGCTGGTCGCCGTCGTGCTCGATCGCCTTGAGCTGGACCGTCTTGACCCGCCGCTCGTCCAGGGTGGGCGCGTTCGCGATCTCCTCGAAGAGCCGCGCCGCGCGGCGCAGGTTCTGGGTGTCCCTCTCGAGCAGGGTGTGAAAGCGCTCCTCGCGGGGCATGAACCACTTGATGACGGTGTCGATCTTCATGACCGGGCTCCCGGCGGTGGCGGCCGTTTGACTTTCTCGTGACGTTTCTGCGACGGGTCCCGGGATGCTAGCACGAGAGGTGGGCCCGTCAAGGAGCCTCAGGCGGGCGTGTGCTCGCGGCCGGCGGGCACGGTCACGAAGAAGCGCGATCCCTTGCCGACCTCGCTCTCCACCGTCACCTGGGCCCCCATGCCCTCCGCGAGGTGCTTCACGATCGCGAGACCGAGCCCCGTCCCTCCCAGCTCGCGGCTCCGCGCCTTGTCGACGCGGTAGAAGCGCTCGAAGATGCGGGGGAGGTGCTCGGTCCCGATGCCGGGGCCGTTGTCGCGCACCTCCACCACCGCCCCCCCCGCGGCCCCGGGGCCGCTCGCCACCTCGACCCGTCCCCCCTCCGGGGTGTACTTCACCGCGTTCTCCACCAGGTTCTCGAGGATGCGGCGCAGGCGGTCGGCGTCGGCGACCACGGTGGGCGCCCCGTCGTCCACCCGCTTCAGGGCCACGCGCTTGCGCCCGGCGAGGCCCGAGAAGGAGGTCACCACGTCCTCCACGATCTCGGAAGGGAGCACCTCCTCCCAGCGCGGCGGGCGCTCCCCCGACTCGAGGCGGGAGAGCTCGAGCAGGTCCTCCACCAGGGCGGCCATCCGGTCGGCGTGGGTGCGGATCTTTCCGAGGAAGCGCTCGGCGTTGTCGGGCTCCTTCACCGCTCCGTCCTCGAGGGCCTCCACGAAGCCGCGGATCGAGGTGAGGGGCGTGCGCAGCTCGTGGGAGGCGTTGGCCACGAAGTCGCGCCGTATGCGGTCCAGGCGCCGCCGCTCGGTGGCGTCGTGGAAGGTCAGCACCGCGCCGGGGGGCGACCCCTCGGCGCCCGGAAAGGGGACGGCGGCGATGGCGTAGACGCGCTTCCGGTGGAGGATCTCCACCTCCGCGAGCCGCCGCTCGCCGGTGCGCAGGACTTCCTCGATGAGGCCGCCCACCTCGCGCTGGCGGATGACCTCGACGTAGTGCCGGCCCACGGGCTCCTTGAGGTCGAGGCCGCGGGACAGGGCCTGGTTCGCGAGCAGCACGTTCCGCCGGTGGTCGACCGCCAGCACGCCGTCCTCCATCGCGGAGAGGATGGCCTCGATGCGGGCCCGCTCCCGGGCGATCTCGGCCAGACGCTCCTGGAGCTGGTCGGCCGAGAAGTTGAGGATGCGCGCCAGCTCGCCCAGCTCGTCGCTCCGGCGCACGCGGATGCGCGCCCCCAGGTTGCCGGCCGCGAACTGACGGGCCGCTTCCATGATCTCGCCCAGGGGCCGCGCGAGGGAGGCGGTCAGGCCGAAGGAGAGCAGGGCGGCGATCCCGAAGGCCAGGAGGAGGGCGAACGCGGTGGCTCGCCGGAGCTCGGCCACCTGCTCCTCGAACGCCCGCAGGGAGAGCGCGACCCGCGCCACCCCCACCGTGCGGCCGGCGTGGCGCACGGGCACCGCGGCGTAGAGGAGGTCCCGGCCCACGGTCGCGCTGTGGCGCAGGGAGACCCCGGTCCCCGTGGCGAGCGCCTCCTTCACCTCCGGCCGGTCGGCGTGGTTCTCCAGCCGGTCCAGGTCGGGGCCCGAGACCTCGGAGTCCGCGAGCACCCGGCCGCCCAGGGCCACGATCGTGACCCGCACCTCCTGGCCGCGGGCGGCTTCGTCCACCAGCGGGTCCAGCTCGGAGGCACCGGCGCCCCGGGCCAGGCCATCCTCCACCACCCGGGCCATGAGACGCGCCTCCGCGAGGAGCGTGCTGCGGGTCTGGTCGAGGGCGCGCCGGCGCAGCTCCGGCTCGGCCAGGAAGTGGACGGCCAGAAGGGCGGCGGCCGCGGCGGCCACCGCCGTGACCATCATGCGCGAGCGGAGGCCCAGGGTCACGGGCTTCCCCCTTCCGTCTCTCCGACCAGCCGGTACCCCAGGGACTTCACGGTCACGATGCAGGGGGCCAGGCCGGGGAGCTTCTCGCGCAGGCGCCGCACGTGCACGTCCACCGTGCGCGTCCCTTCGGCGTAGGAGTAGCCCCACACACCTTCGAGCAGCTTTTCCCGGGAGAGGACGCGCCCGCGGGCCTCCAGGAGGGCGACCAGCAGGGCGAACTCCTTGGCCGTGAGGTGCACCGGCTGCCCGGCCCAGCGCACGGTGTGGCGGGTGCGGTCCACCTCGAGCTCCCCGAGGGTCAGGAACGGCTCTTCCTCGTCGCGCCGCTCGAGGCGCCGGAAGAGGGCCCGCACCCGGGCCACCAGCTCCTTCGGGCTGAAGGGCTTGACCACGTAGTCGTCGGCCCCCATCTCCAGGCCCACGATGCGGTCCGATTCGCCGCCGCGTGCGGTGAGGATGACCACCGGAACGTCGCGGGTTCGCTTGTCCCGCCGGACCTCCGCGCAGAGCGCGAGCCCGTCGAGGCCGGGGAGCTGCAGGTCGAGGACGAGGAGCTGGTAGGTCTCCGCCCGGATCCGTTCCAGGGCCCTTCTTCCGTCGTCCACGGCGTCCACCTGGAAGCCCTCGCCCTTCAGGTAGTGGGCCAGGAGGTCCACGATGTCGGGGTCGTCCTCCACCACGAGCGCGCGCCGCATGCCGGTCGGAGGCAAGGATAGCAAGCTGGAAGTCGCGCCGCTGGTTGGCGTATAACTGCCCCGCCGACGTCATGGCCGCGTCACACGGACACCACTCGAGAGGGGAGGCCGCCGATGCGGATCGTGGTCACCGGGGGGACCGGCTTCATCGGCCGGGAAGTCGTGAGCCGGCTGCTCGAGACCCCGGGCGACACCGTCGCCGTCACCACCCGCGACCCCGGCCGACGCGATCCCTGGGGAGGCCGGGTCGAGCAGGTTCAGGCCTTCGCCGGCGACGCCCTCTCCCTCGGCAAGGCCTTCACCGGGGCCGACGTGGTGGTGCACGCGATCCAGTTCCCGAACCATCCCGTCGAGGACCCGAAGCGCGGCCGGAGCTACCTCGAGGTGGACGGCCGGGGGACGCAGGTCGCGGCCGCAGTCGCCCGGAAGCTCGGCGTCCGGCGCTTCGTCTACCTCTCGGGAGCGGGGGCGGGACAGGGGAGGCCGCAGCCCTGGTTCCGGGCCAAGGACATGGCGGAGGCGGCGATCCGGGAGTCGGGGATGGAGTACGCGCTCCTCCGCCCATCCTGGATCTACGGCGCGGGCGACCGCAGCATGAACCGCTTCGCGACCTTCGTGCGGTACCTGCCGGTCGTCCCCGTGATCGGCGACGGGACCACCCCCGTCTACCCGATCTACGTCAAGGACGTGGCCCGCTGCGTGGCGGAGGCGGTGCGCCGGGAGGACGCGAGAGACAAGGCCCTGGAGCTGGGCGGCCCCGAGCGGCTGACCATGGACGAGATCATCCGCACCGTGCAGAAGGTCCTGGGCCGCCGGCAGCCCCTCCTCCACCACCCGGCTCCCCTCATGAAGCTGCTCGTGCTGCCGATGACCCTCCTGCCCGAGCCGATCCTCTCGCCCGCCGCGATCGACTTCATCCTCCAGGACGTCGACCTTGACCCGAAGCCGGCCATGGCCTACTTCGGGTTCACGTTCCGGAAGCTCGAAGAGGGTCTGCGGGATTACCTGCGCCGCTAGCGTTCACGCCCCCGCGTGCCTTCGGGGTATCCTTTCTCCATGAGCCAGACGTACTTCCAGAAGGGCTTCAACCTCAAGGCGGTGGTGGGGCCGGTCCTGGCCCAGAACTACCACAGCCGGGTGGTGGAGCGCCTGAAGGAGTTGGACCACGCCGCGCGGGCGGGCGACCTCGTGCTCAAGCTGGCCCGGGAGTTCGGCTTCTGCTACGGGGTGGACCGCGCGGTGGAGTATGCCTACGAGACCCGCGAGAAGTTCCCCGACCGGCGGATCTTCCTCTCCGGCGAGATCATCCACAACCCGGACGTGAACGGCCGCATCGAGTGCCTCGGCATCCGCATCCTGCCCGAGAAGGCCGATCCCACCGCGCGCTACGCCGAGGTCGCCCCCGAGGACGTGGTGATCCTGCCCGCCTTCGGGGTCCCGGTGGCGGAGCTGGAGGTCCTGCGGGCCAAGGGCTGCGTGCTCGTGGACACCACCTGCGGCAGCGTGCTCAACGTCTGGAAGAACGTCCACCTCTACGCCCGCGAGGGCTTCACCTCGGTGATCCACGGCAAGCACCAGCACGAGGAGACGAAAGCCACCGCATCCCAGGCCCTGACCCACTCCGGAGGCCACTACCTCTGCGTGCGCGACCGCGACGAGGCGGAGGCGGTCTGCTCGTTCATCCGGGGCGAGCGGGAGGCGGAGGCGCTGCTCTCCCGCTTCGCGCGCGCGGCCAGCCCCGGCTTCGACCCCGAGCGCGACCTGCAGCGGATTGGCCTCGCCAACCAGACCACCATGCTCATGAGCGAGAGCCTGGAGATCCAGGAGATGCTGCGCACGGCCATGCGCGACCGCTACGGGGAGGCCGACCTGCGGGCGCGCTTCCGCGCCTTCGACACGATCTGCTCGGCCACCCAGGACCGCCAGGACGCGGTACTCAAGATGCTCGACGCGGGCGGCCTCGACCTCATGGTGGTGATCGGCGGCTACAACAGCTCGAACACCCAGGCCCTGGCCCGGATCTGCGGGGCGCGCCTGCCCACCTTCCACATCAGCGGCCCCGACCGGCTGGAGGGGCGGAGCATCCGCCACCACCCGGTGGGGACCCACGACGAGGTGCTGGTGGCCGAGTGGCTGCCCGGGGGGCCGGTGACCGTGGGCCTCACCGCCGGCGCCTCCACCCCGAACAACGTGGTGGGCGAGGTGGTGGAGCGCATCCTGGCCCTTCGCGGCCGCACCACCGAGGAGCTGGTCGCGGTATAGTGCCGTGTTTCGGAGGAGCCCATGCTGCTCGAGGGAAAGCACGGCCTCATCCTCGGCATCGCCAACAAGCGCTCGATCGCCTGGGGGATCGCCCAGGCGGCGAACCGCGAAGGGGCGCGTCTGGCCGTGACCTACCAGGGGGAGCGCCTCGAGGAGAACGTGCGGGAGCTGGCCGGGAGCCTCAAGGACCCGGTCATCCTGCCCTGCGACGTCTCGAAGGACGAGGACCTGAAGACCCTGGCGGGAGCGGTGAAGCAGGCGTTCGGCCACCTAGACTTCGTGGTCCACGCCGTGGCCTACGCGCTGCGGGAGGAGCTGGACGGGGAGTTCGTCAACACCTCCCGCGAGGGCTACCGCGTGGCCCAGGACATCTCCGCCTACTCGCTGACCGCCCTCGCCCGCGAGACGGTTCCCCTCATGGAGGGCCGGGGGGGCTCGATCGTCACCCTCACCTACCTGGGGGGGGAGCGGGTCGTGCCCCACTACAACGTGATGGGAGTCGCCAAGGCCGCCCTCGACATGTCGGTGCGGTACCTGGCCTCGGACCTCGGCCCCAGGGGGATCCGGGTGAACGCGCTCTCCGCGGGCCCCATCAAGACCCTGGCCGCCTCGGGCGTGCACGGGATCTCCAAGATGCTCGAGTACCACCGGACCCACGCGCCCCTGCGCAAGAACACCGAGCAGGAAGAAGTGGGGGACGCCGCCCTCTTCCTCGTCTCCCCCCTCGCGCGCGGGATCACCGGAGAGGTCATCCACGTGGACGGCGGCTTCCACGTGATGGGCATGTCCGCGCTCTGACCCGTCCCCCCGTGCGCCTCTCCATGGCCCTCCTGGGCCTCGTCCTCGCGCTCCCCGCCCCCTCTCCCGCGCAGATCACCGGGCCCCGCTCCTCCCCGCGGCGAAAGCCGCCGGCGGTGCCGAACCCGGAGGCCGTGCCCGAGGGGGAGATCCATGTCAAGGCCGACAGCCAGGAGCAGGTCTCGAAGGGCCACGTGAGGCTCCGCGGCCTCGTGGACCTTCGCATGGGTGACGTGCGCATCCAGGCCGACCGGGCCGACGTGGACGCGATCGAGCGGCCCGACGGCACGACGGGCCACAAGGTCGTGGCCGAGGGCAACGTGGTCTTCATGCGCGGCGAGGAGCGGCTCGCCGGCAGGCGCCTGGAGATCGACGACTCGGGGAAGGGGACCTTCTTCGACGCCATGGGCTTCGTGGAGCCGGGGCTCTTCGTGGAGGGGAAGAAGATCGAGCGCCTCGACGCGGACACCTACCACGTGGAGGACGCCAAGTTCACCTCCTGCGCCCAGCCCAACCCGCGCTGGGCCTTCTCCGCCACGAGCGCCCGCATCGAGGTGGGGGACAAGGTCGTGGCCTGGAACGCTGTCTTCAAGGTGAAGTCCGTCCCCGCCTTCTACACGCCCGTGATCTACTACCCGATCCGCCACGACCAGCGCTCCACCGGCTTCCTCTTCCCGCACTTCGGGAACTCCACCACCCGGGGCTTCGACGTCGGCAGCGGCTTCTTCTGGGCCATGGGCCGCAGCTTCGACCAGACGTTCTACGGCGACCACTACTCGCGCTTCGGCTGGGGGGTCGGCCACGAGTTCCGGTACCTGCAGGAGTCGCCGTCACGGGGGACCTTCCGCACCTACGCCTTCAAGCCCCAGCGCGGAGGGCCCTGGGACTGGGACCTCGACTGGAACGCCCTCCAGATGCTGCCCGGCCAGGTCAAGGCCAGCGTGAACGTGCGCCAGTACAGCAACCTGGCCTTCCAGCAGCAGTTCCAGGACAGCTTCTACCTGGCCACCACCCGCACCAAACGCTCCGCCTTCTCCCTGCAGCGCAGCTTCGGCTCCCAGGTCTTCCAGGCGAGCGCGGACCAGACCGACACCTACTTCGGCGACGACACCCGGCTGCTGGGCCACCTGCCGAGCCTCAGCCTGCGCCGGTTCCCCAAGCAGATCGGTCGGACCGGGATCGTGGTGGGCTACGAGGTCCGGGCGGACGACCTCAAGACCAACGCTTCGGGGACCACCCACACCTACTGGCGGTACGACGTCGCCCCCGAAATCTCCCGCCCGCTCTCCCTGAGCTTCATCACCGTGACCCCCCAGGTCCGCTATCGCTACACGCGGTACGAAACGAGCGACCTGACCGACGCGGACGGTCAGGTCGTGACCGACGAGGCCGGCCGGATCGCGCTCGGGGGCCCCGCCTTGAACCGCTCGTTCGGGGAGCTTGGACTGGACATTCGGGGGCCGAATTTCTCCCGGGTCTTCGACACCCCGGGCGGCTTCTACTCGAACCGCTTCAAGCACGTGATCGGGCCCGAGATCTCCTGGACCTACAGCACCCGGGTCGACAACTCCACCCTGATCCCCAAGTTCGACGGCAACGACTATCTCCTGGGGACGAACCAGATCAACTACTCGATCGTCCAGCGCTTCCTGGCCAAGCGCCCCAACCCGGCGGGGAAGAGCGCCGCCTACGAGTTCCTGACCTGGCGCGTGGGGCAGACCTACTACGTCCAGATCGGTGACGGCCAGAACAACTTCGACCCCAACTACTCGTCTTCTTCCTACGGTATCGGGGGCCGACCCGAGCACTTCTCGCCCCTCGTCTCCCGCTTCCGCTTGCGCCCCCTCCCGGGCTTCTCCCTCGATCACACCCTCGAGTACGACGTGAACTTCAACCAGGCCCGCCGCCAGAGCCTCTCCGGCACCGTCGGGGGCTCGCGCTTCAACGTCACGGGGGGCTGGTCGCGCTCGGTGCGCCTCGCGGAGAAAGCCGAGGACCGGACAGTGGCCGCGAACACGCTCAACGGGGGAGCCACCTTCAAGCTGGTCCCCAACAAGCTGACCCTGGACGGCTCGATGTACTACGACTTCGTGAACAAGATCTTCTGGAACATGCAGGGCCGCCTCCGCTACGACGTGCAGTGCTGCGGCTTCGTGGTGGAGGGAATCCGCTACAACTACAACGGACGCGACGAGCGGCAGTTCCGCTTCAGCATCGAGCTGGCCAACGTGGGCTCGATCGGCAACTTCATGGGCCAGGACGCCTTGGGCCGGCGGGGCGGCCTCGGGGGATACCGGTGAAGGTGCTCGTCACCGGGGCGGGCGGGTTCGTGGCCGGCCACCTCGTGGACTTCCTGCGCGCGGAGCACCCGGAGGCCGAGCTGTTCGGCCTGGTCCGCCCGCACGGCACCGCCCCCAGCCCGGCGGGCGGCGCGGTCACCGTGCTCGAGGCGGATCTGAACGACCCCGCGTCCCTCGAGCCCGTGCTGGACGCGGTGGCGCCCGATCGCATCGTCCACCTGGCCGGGCAGTCGAGCGTCCACCTGTCCTGGATCGATCCCGGGGGGACGCTGCGCACGAACGTGCTGGGGATCGTCCACCTGCTCGACGCGGTGCGCCGCCGGGGGCTCGCTCCCGCCGTGCTCGTGGTGGGAAGCGCGGAGGAGTACGGGATGGTGGACCCGGCCGAGCTGCCCCTCCGGGAGGACATGCCGCTCCGCCCAAGCTCTCCCTACGCGGTGAGCAAGGTGGCCCAGGGCCTGCTCGCGCTCCAGTACGGCCCCGCGGGCGGCCTGCGCATCCTGCGCACCCGCACCTTCCACCACACCGGCCCCGGGCGGGGGGAGACGTTCGCGGAGAGCTCGTTCGCCCGGCAGATCGCCGAGGTCGAGGCGGGCAAGCGGCCGCCCGTGCTGCACGTGGGGAACCTCGACGCGGTGCGCGACTACACGGACGTGCGCGACGTGGTGCGCGCCTACTGGGCCCTCCTCGACCGCGGGACGGCGGGCGAGGTCTACAACGTGTGCAGCGGGCGGGGCCGGCGGATCCGCGACCTCCTCGAGGTGCTGCTCGCCGCCTCGGGGGCCTCGGTCGAGGTGCGGGTGGACAAGGACCGGCTCCGGCCCTCCGACGTCCCCGCGCTCGTGGGCGACCCGGCCCGGCTGCGCGAAGCCACGGGTTGGCAGCCCCGGGTCCCCCTCGAAGACAGCCTGCGCGAGCTGCTCCAGGACTGGAGGGAGCGCGTCTCCGCCTCCGTCACCGCGTCCGCGCCAAGACGGTGAAGGTCCTCATCACCGGCGGCACCGGCTTTCTCGGCAAGAACGTGGCCCGATGCCTGGCCGCGCGGGGCCACGCGCTGCGGGTGCTCGCCCGGAGCGGCAGCGACCTCGCCGGCCTGCCCGAGGGCTTCGAGGTGGCGCGAGGCGACGTGACCGACCTCGACTCGCTGCGGCGCGCGGCGGCGGGCTGCGAGGCGGTCCTGCACATGGCCGCGCTGGTCAAGGTCTGGGTGCCCGACCCCACCCGCTTCGAGGCCGTGAACGTGGGCGGCCTGCGCAACGTGCTCGAGGCGGCCCGGGGCGCCTCGGCCCGGCTCGTCTACACGTCCTCGTTCATCGCGGTGGGCCCCGCGGGACCCGCGCCCGCCGACGAGACGCAGGTGCATCCCGGCACCGGTTACCGCAATCCCTACGAGCGGACCAAGGCCGAGGCCGACGTGGTGGCCCGCGCGGCGGCGGCGGGAGGGCAGGACGTCGTGCTCCTCTACCCGGGGGTCATCTACGGTCCCGGGGACATGACCGAGGGCAACCTGGTGGCCAAGCTGGTGGCCGATCGCATGAACGGCCGGCTGCCCGGGCTGATCGGCCCCGGCAACCGCCTCTGGTCCTACGCGTTCGCGGAGGACGTGGCGGAGGGCCACGCCCTCGCCCTCGAGAAGGGGCGGGCCGGCCAGCGCTACTTCCTTGCGGGCGAGAACCGTACCCTCACCGAGCTGTTCGCCCTGCTCGAGGAGCTCGCGGCCGTGCGTCCCCCGCGCCTGCACATTCCCTACGCGGTCGCCTCCCTCCTCGGCCACGCCATGCGGCTCTGGGCCGAGTTGACCGGCCTGCCGCCGCAGATGACCGCGGGCGAGGTGGGGGTCTTCCGCGAGCACTGGGCCTACTCCAGCGCGAAGGCGGAGCGCGAGCTGGGCTACCGGTCGCGGCCGCTCCGGGAAGGCCTGGCCGCCACCGTGAGCTGGCTCCGCCAGACCGGCCGGGTCGCCTAGGGCCGGATGAGCCTCCCGCAGGGTGAGCTCGCCCGCAAGCTGGTCCACGTCGGCTGCGTGGGCTTCGCCTTCCTCCTGCGCTACATGAGCGCCGGGCAGGCCGCGGCCATGGCGGCGGCGGCCTGCCTCTTCAACTGGCAGGTCCTGCCCCGCGTGGGCGGCAAGGGCCTCTGGCGCGGGGCGGATCACGCGAAGGGCTACCCGATCGGCATCCTGCTCTACCCGCTCTCGGTCCTCGGCCTGGTCCTCTGGTTCCGGAGCTCGCTCTGGATCGCCGCCGCCCTCTGGGGCGTCCTCGCGGTGGGCGACGGCATGGCCTCGCTCGTCGGGCAGACCGTGGGCGGCCCTCGCCTGCCCTGGAACGAGAGGAAGGGCTGGGCCGGGCTCGTGGCCTTCGTGCTGTTCGGGACCCTGGCGGCGGCGGTGCTGATCGCCTGGACCGCCCGCCTCCCCCTCGCCCTCGGATCGTGGCACGCCGAGCGCACTATCGCCCTCGCGTTCTGCGTCTCCCTTGCCTGCGCGCTCGTGGAGTCGATCCCCACGACCCTCGACGACAACCTGACCGTCCCCCTCGCGGGAGCCGTGCTGTTCCCGCTCTTCGCCCAGGCCGACCCCCTGATCCTCGCCACCGATCCCGACCTCGGGCGGCGTGTCGCGCTGGGTCTCGTCCTGAACGGCGCGATCTCCCTGGTAGCTTGGCGCGCGCGCTCGATCGACGGGCCAGGGGCGCTGTCGGCCATCGTCATCGGCACCGCGATCACCGCCGGCCTGGCCGTGCCCGCCCTCGCCCTGATGGTCACGTTCTTCGTGGTGGGCACCGCGGCCACCCGCCTCGGCTACCGGATCAAGGCCGCGCGGGGGATCGCGCAGGAACGCGGGGGGGCTCGGGGCTGGCGCCACGCCTGGGCGAACGGGGGCGTTCCCGCCTTCCTCGCCCTCCTCGCCGGCCTGACCGCGGTCCCCCTGCGCGACCTGCTCGTCCTCGCCTACTCGGGGGCGGTGGCCACCGCGGCCGCCGACACCTGCTCGTCCGAGATCGGCAAGGCCTACGGGCGGCGCACGTTCCTGATCACGTCCTTCCGGCCCGTCCCTCCGGGAACGGAAGGGGCGATCAGCCTGGAAGGGACGCTCGGAGGCCTGCTGGGGGCGGTCCTCGTGGCCGCGGTAGGGGCGGCCCTCGGCGTCTACTCCTGGCCCCTCGCGGGGCTGGTGACCCTGGCCGGGCTCCTCGGGAGCCTGGCCGAGAGCGTGATCGGCACCGTGGCCGAGCGCCGGGGCTGGCTCGACAACGACCTGCTGAACGCGCTCAACACCGCGATCGGAGCCGCCTTCGCGGTCCTCCTGATCGACCTCTCGGCGGGCGTTGGCCTCGCGAGGTGAGACGCCCATGACCCGGGCCAAGGTCTACGTTGACCTCGCCCGGCCGTTCACCCTGCTCATGCCCATGCTGGGCATGTTCAGCGGCGCGGCCACCGCCTGGGGCGCGCACCACGCGAAGCCGCCCGTGACGGTCGCGCTCCTGGTGCCGGTCGTTCTCGGGGTCCTGATGGCCGGCATCTTCAACGCCGCCAACAACGCCATCAACCAGATCTACGACCTGCCCATCGACCGGGTGAACAAGCCGAAGCGGCCGCTGCCGAGCGGCTCCTTGACCCTCGGCGAGGCCTGGGTCTTCACCGGCGTCACCTATCTCCTCACCTGGGTTCTGGCCTGGCTCTCCGCTCCCGGGGGGCGTCATGAGTGCTTCGTGATCGTGGTCGTGGCCACCGTCTTCACCTGGATCTACTCCGCGCCCCCCCTGCGCACGAAGCGCCACGGGATCTGGGCCAACGTGACGATCGCGATCCCGCGCGGCCTCCTGCTCAAGGTCGCGGGCTGGTCGGCGGTGAAGACGATCCTGGATTGGGAGCCCTGGTTCATCGGCGGCATCTTCGGCCTGTTCCTGCTCGGCGCCTCCTCGACCAAGGACTTCGCGGACATCGAAGGCGACCGGGCGGACGGCTGCAAGACCTGGCCGATCCTCTACGGCGTGGAGAAGGCGGCCTGGATGATCACGCCGTTCTTCATCCTGCCGTTCGCGCTCATTCCCATCGGAACGTCCCTCGGCATCCTCACGGGCAACCGCTCGCTGCTCTACGTGCTCGGCCCACTGCTGATGCTCTACGGCGCGTACGTCGCGTACCTCATGGTGCGCAAGCCCGAGGAGATGGCCGCCACCGAGAACCATATCTCCTGGACCCACATGTACTTGATGATGATGGTGGCCCAGGTGGGCTTCGCGCTGGCCTACATCCTGTAGTTTGGATGCACGGCGCGGGCGAACCTTTGGAGGCCCCCATGCGTCTTTGATGATGTGGGAGGGCCTCCGTGGCCGTCCACGAGCAGGAGGCTCAAATGAATCAGGTTCATCCCGGCATTCGCATCGACCGCATCCCCGCGGAAGGAGGAGGCGGCCTCATCTTCGCCCTGGGCATGGCGGTCGTGGTCCTGGTGGCGATCCCCACCCTGCGCCCGGTCGCCCTTCTCTGCCTGGCCGGAGGCGCCCTGCTCGCGCCCGTGCTGCACCGCCTGTATCGATAGAGAGCTGGGGGGTGCTGCGGCGCACCCCCCCAGGCCCCCCGCGCGCTCCGGCGGAGGCAATCCGCTTGCGCGCGCCGCCCGTGGCGCGTTTGCAGGAGGGGTACCTGCCTGGTGTCTATTTCCTGGGCTTCTTGGCTTTCTTGTGAGCGTGCTCGGGTAGCGGCTCGACCATGGGCTCGCCAAGGGCGAGGTCGTCGGCCGAGAGTAGCGCGGGCTCCGGGAACGCTTCGTCCACCTCTTGGTGAGGCAGTCGCGACTCCTGGCCCTCGGGCTCTCCCTCCACCCGGGAGATGATCTCCTCGAGCGATCCCTCGGGCTCACGCGCGGGGGGCTCGCGCTCCGGCTCGGCGGGCATCACCTCGTCGGCGCCGATGAGGGGCTCGGGCTGCCCCGGGGCGGAGGCCGCAGCCTTCCCGAACTCTCCCACGAGCACCCGCGAGGCCCGGGCCACCCGTCCGTTCAGCCGATACCCGCGCAGGAGCTCCTTAACGACCACGTGGTGGTGCTCCGCGTTCTCCACCGCCTGGGTGGCCACGGCTTCGCTGAAGTTCGGATCATAGGGGAGCCCGAGCACGGGGATCCGCTCCAGCCCCTCCTCCTGCAGCGTCTGCAAGAGCTGCGTCCGCACCAGGATGAGCCCCTGGATCAGGGGGTTGCCCGCGTAGCTCTGCTCCACCGCCTCCAGGGCCCGGTCGAGGTTGTCCAGGATGTCGATGAACTTCAGCAGCAGCCGCTCGCGTCGCTGGTCGAAGCGGCGCTCCATGTTGCGGGTGATGCGTTGGCGGAAGCCCTCGTTCTCGGTGCGGACCTGGCGATAGGCCGCCAGGACCTCGGCCAGGCGGTCCTCCGCGAGGCGGGCCCGGCGGAGGAACTCCTCGGCGGGCCCGGCGGAGGGAGGCTCGACCCCCGGGGTCTGGGCCGCCTCGATCGAGGCCCCCGCCGCGGTCCCCTCCGGGGCTTCGACCACAGGCTCCACCGAGTCCACGCCTTCCGGCCCGTCGGAGGGCTCGTCTTCGCTCAAACGATGGGCCTCCCCACGATACCGCTAGAGGGGATTATAGCCCCTGGACTCGGGGCCCGTGTCCGCGGCCGGGTCTCAATGCCTCCGGCGCGGGTCGACCGCCGAGAGGCGGGTGAGGGTGTCGAAGCTCTGGAGCAGGCTTTCCGCCAGGGCGGGGAAGCGGGAGCAGTCGCAGACGTGGTCGAGGCGGGTCATGACCAGATGACAGGCGCGGTCGACGGCGGCCCGGTTGTTGTCGTTCAGGATGCCACTGGCCTGGAGGCACTCGAGGTGTCTCAGGAATTCATCACGGAAGAAGTTCGAGAGGGCCTGCCGCTTCTCGGAATCCACTGAGCCTCCGGTCGGATGTGTCGCTTGACCGACCATAGTCCAGCGGTCACAAGAATGTCAACAGGCCGGAGCCACAGGGCGGAGCCAACCGTGCAACAGCGTTCCCCTCCCCCGACGTGGGGAGGGATAGGGTGGGGGGTCGATGAATGAAGGGAGGGGGGGTCGATGAATGACAAGCGCGGGCGTCAGCCCAAAGGCAGGCTCGGCTCGGCGTTCAGCTCCGGTCCCGCGCGACGGCCCTTGTGGAAGCCGACGAATCCCGCCGCCCCGATCATGGCCGCGTTGTCCGTGGAGAGGGCCAGGGGAGGGATGAAGATGGGCAGGCCCAGGGAATCCGCGGCGCGGGCCGCCTCGCGCCGCAGGAGTGTGTTCGCGGCCACTCCCCCCGTCACCAGCAGGCTCCTGGGATGATGCCTCTCCGCCCCGCGCACGAGGCCCCGCACGAGGGCGCTGACCACCGCGCGCTGGAACGAGGCCACGAGGTCGCGCACCCCGGGGGGAACCTGGGCGGGGTCCGCCACGGGCGGGATCCCCTCCCGGCGCACGTGATACAGCACCGCGGTCTTGATCCCGCTGAACGAGAAGTCGGCCCGCCCGTCCTTGATCCGGGCGACCTTGAATTCCACCGCGTGGTCGTTCGCTCCCTGGGACAGCCGGTCGATGACCGGCCCGCCCGGGTAGCCGAGGCCGAGCAGCTTGGACACCTTGTCGAAGGCCTCGCCGGCCGCGTCGTCGCGCGTGCGGCCGAGCAGGCGGTAGGTCCCTTCCTCGGGGACCTCGACCAGGCTCGTGTGGCCCCCCGAGACCACGAGGGCGAGGGCGGGCAGGGGAATGTCGCCGTGGGCCAGGAAGGGGGCCTGGATGTGGCCGGCCACGTGGTGGACCGGCACCAGGGGCTTCTTGTGCACCCAGGCGATGGCCTTGGCGGCCTGGAGGCCGACCAGCAGCGAGCCCACGAGGCCCGGGCCCTGGGTCACCGCCACCGCGTCCAGCTCACCGAAGGCGATCCCCGCCTCCGTCATCGCCCCCCGGATCACCGGAACAATGTTCTCGATGTGGTGCCGCGAGGCCAGCTCCGGCACCCCCCCGCCGTACGGAGCATGGACCTCGGCCTGGGTCGAGACGAGGTTCGATAGGATGCGCCGGCCGTCCTCCACCACCGCCGCGGCCGTCTCGTCGCACGAGGTCTCGATGGCGAGCAGGCGCACGGCTCACCTTCCTTCCACCAGCGCCCGCAGGCTGTCCGCGTACGGTGGGCGGGCCACCCCGCGCTCGCAGACGATCGCGGTCACGTAGCGGTGCGGAGTCACGTCGAAGCCGGGGTTGCGCACGGCCACGCCCTCGGGAGCGAGGCGGCGCCCGCCGTGGTGGGTCACCTCGTCGGGGGAGCGCTCCTCGATCGGGATGCGGGAGCCGTCGGGGGTCGCGAGGTCGAAGGTCGACACGGGGGCGGCGACGTAGAACGGGATGCCGTGCTCCTTGGCCAGGATGGCCACGGAGTAGGTGCCGATCTTGTTCGCCACGTCGCCGTTCCCGGCGATGCGGTCCGCCCCCACCACGACCGCGTTCACTTCGCCCCGCGCCATCAGGTGACCGGCCATGCTGTCGGCGATCAGGGTGGGGGGGATCCCGTCCTGCATCAGCGCCCAGGCGGTGAGGCGCGCCCCCTGGAGGTACGGCCGGGTCTCGTCGGCGAAGACGTTCTTGACCTTGCCGAGCCGCGCGGCCGATCGCACCACCCCCAGGGCCGTGCCGTAGCCGGCGGTGGCCAGCGCGCCCGCGTTGCAGTGGGTCAGGATGCGGGCCTCCTGGGGGAGCAGCGCCGCACCGAAGTCTCCCATGCGCCGGCAGGCCGCGAGGTCTTCGGCCTGGATGGCCAAGGCCTCGTCGAGGAGCCCCTGGCGCAGGGCCCTTGCGTCCATTCCCGCCGAGGCCTGGAAGCGGCGCCGCATCCGGTCGATCGCCCAGAACAGGTTGACCGCGGTGGGCCGGGTGCCCGCGAGCTCGGCGCAGGCTCGCTCGAACTCGGCGGCCAGGGCCGCTCCCTCGGCCTCGGAGCCCCGCGCAGCGAGGGCGAGGCCGAGCGCGGCCGCCACCCCGATCGCGGGAGCGCCCCGGATGGCCATGCTGCGGATGGCCTCCGCCACTTCGCCGGGCTGCCGGCATCGCAGGAACACCTGCTCGCCGGGCAGGCGGCGCTGGTCGATCATCACCACGGCGCCGTCGTCCCAGGCCACGGTCGCCACCACACGAACCTCCAGCTACATCGCCCGAACGACCGATCGTATCCCAGTCCCGCGAGGGCCGGGTACGGCGTTTGCATCGAAAGTCACAGGGGGGCACGCCCGCCGGAAACCGGCGCTGGCGCGACCCGTTAGAATGGAGCAGGAGGGTGACGCGGTGATCCCTGTCGAGAGGGCCCTGGAGATCGTGCTCGCCCACACGCCGTCGTTGCCGAGCGAAGAGGTTCTGCTCACCCAGGCCCTGGGCCGGGTCCTGGCCGAAGACGTGCCCTCGGATGTGGACATGCCACCCTTCGACCGCTCCGCCATGGACGGCTACGCGCTCCGGGCGGGAGACACGAGCGGGGCGCCGGTCATCCTCGAGGTGATCGGGCAGGTGCGCGCCGGGCAGTACCCCGACCGCGGCCTCGAGCCGGGCAAGGCGATCCAGGTCATGACGGGCGCCCCGGTGCCGCCGGGGGCCACCGCGGTCCAACCGGTGGAGAAGACGCGGCCGGTGGACGGCGGACGGCGGGTCGAGATCCTGGAGCCGGTGGAGCCCGGGGCGCACATCTCGCGGCAGGGGACCGAGGTCCGCGCCGGCGACCTCGTGCTGGAGCGCGGGCACACCCTCGACCCCGCTTCGATCGGCGTCCTCGCGGCGGTCGGGAAGGGCCGGCTGCGGGTGGGCGGTCGCCCGCGGGTGGCCGTGCTCGTGACCGGCGACGAGCTGGTCGACGTCTGGGACCGGCCCAGCCCGGGCCGCATCCGCAACAGCAACGGCTACGCGGTGGCGGCCCAGGCGCGTTGGGCGGGGGCCGAAGTCCACGAGCTGGGGGTGGTCCCCGACCACGCCGACAAGATCGCGGAAGCCGTGCGCTGGGGCTTCGAGTCCGACGTGCTCGTGATCTCGGGCGGCGTCTCCGAGGGCGCCTACGACCTCGTGGAGCCCGTGCTCGCCCGTTTCGACGTGGGCCTGCTCTTCACCAAGGTCGCGATCAAGCCGGGGGCCCCCCTCGTCTTCGGCCGCCGGGGCGACAAGCTCGTCTTCGGCCTCCCCGGCAACCCCGTGTCGGCCCAGGTCACGTTCGACCTGTTCGTGCGCGCGGCCCTGCTTCGCATGCAGGGGGCGAAGACGGTCTCCCGGCCCGCGATCGAGGTCGAGCTGATCGAGCCGCTCAAGAACCGCTCCGGCCGCAAGGCCCACGTTCCCGCCCGCGTGCGCTTCGAGGCGGGGCGCCTGGTGGCGCGGCCCCTGCGCTCCCTGGGCTCCGCCGATCTCGTGGCGCACGCGCGGGCCAACGCGCTGGTCGTCCTCGATGCCGAGCGCACCACGGCCGAGGCCGGCGAGAAGGCGTCCGCGATCCTCCTCGGCAATTTCCTCGAGCGGGATGGCGCGCCGATCGAGGGCTGAGCCCCCCGCCCTGAGCCACCTCGACCGCCAGGGGCGGGCTCGCATGGTGGACGTGTCGGGAAAGACGGTCACCCCGCGCGAAGCGGTGGCCCGCGGGCGGATCCGCATCTCCGCCGCCGCCATGCGCCGGGTCCGGTCGGGGAAGCTCGAGAAGGGCGGGGTGACCGAGGTGGCGCGCCTGGCGGGCATCCTGGCCGCCAAGCGCACGGCGGAAGCCATCCCCCTGTGCCATCCCCTGCCCCTCACGCACGTGGACGTGGCGCTGCGGCCCCGACGGGACGGGTTCCTGATCGAGGCCCGGGTGCGCACCGACGCCAGGACGGGGGCCGAGATGGAGGCACTGCACGCGGTGGCAGTGGCGGCCCTGACCGTCTACGACATGGTCAAGGCCGCGGACAAGGGCATGACGATCGGCGACATCGTGCTCGTCCGCAAGACGGGCGGCAAGAGCGGCGACTACCGCCGCCCGCGCTAGAGCCGGGGCGCCGGGCTCTTCCGCAGCGCCCCCCCAGCCGCGGGGCCTTGGCCTCGGCCGCCAATGTCTTGAATCGGCCCGACCTTGACAGGACCGAGGGGGACGCGTACAACGCACTCAACAAGGTCCAACCCAATGGACAGTTACCCGGAAGGGGGTCTCTATGAGACGGGTAGTCCCTCTGTGGTCGATGGTCACGGCGCTGACCCTCGCATTCGTACCGGTCGCGGTCGCACAGAGAATCTCGGGCGAGATCACCGGCACCGTAGTCGACGAGAACGGCGCGGCCGTCCCGGGCGCCACGGTCAGCGCCACCTGTCCCGCCACGGGCCACGTCCGCTCCTCCGTGAGCGGTGACACGGGCTCCTACCGGCTGTCCGACCTGCCGGTCTGCGTGTACAAGGTCGTGGTGACCATGCAGGGCTTCAAGACGATCAACCGCGAGGTGCAGGCCGCCGTCTCCACCACGACCAAGGCGGATTTCCGGTTGAGCATCGGCCAGCGCAGCGAGGAAGTGACGGTGGAGGGCGTCTCTCCGATCGTCGAGTTCTCGGACAAGCTCAACAGCTACGTGGACCAGGACCGCATCAACGAGATGCCCCTCAACGGGCGCGACTTCAACGCCCTCCTGAGCACGGTGCCCGGGGTGCAGCGCGCGCCCGGCGGCGGCTTCCTGTCCATCAACATCAGCGGGCAGCGGAGCACGTCCAACAACTTCATGATCGACGGGATCTCGAACAACGACCGCTACTACGGCGGCATCGCCATGGGCGAGACGGGGGTCGTCGGCCTCATCGCCACCGTGGTCCCGTCGGATGCCATCCAGGAGTTCACGGTCCAGCAGACGCCGGGGGCCGAGTTCGGGGTCAAGGGCGGGGCCGCCATCAACGTGGTGATGAAGAGCGGCACCAACGAGTTCCACGGCTCGGGCTACTACTTCCGCCACGACGACTGGATGGACGCGAAGAACTACTTCACGCAGAAGGCGGGCGGCGACAAGCCGCCCCTCGAGAACCAGCAGTTCGGAGGGACGTTCGGCGGACCCCTCGTGAAGGACAGGACGTTCTTCTTCGGCTACTACGAGGGCCAGCGCATCGAGGTGGGAACGCCCTATCGCGCGTTCGTTCCCACCCCCGGCCAGATCTCGGAGGCCCGGGCCCGCATCGCGGCCGCCGGACTCACCACCTCGAAGGCCGGGGAAAACCTGCTGAGCTTCTACCCGACGAGCCCCACCGGAGAGCTTGCCCTCAGCACTCCTCTCGTGGGGACCTCGAACAACTTCTCATTGAAGCTCGACCACCGGCTGAACGACTCGAACCAGTTGAGCCTGCGCGGCATGTACGGGCGCAGCCACCAGTCCGTCTACGGGTACTCCATCGCCCCTGCCGCGCCGAACCCGCCGGACATGTTCAACTCGGTGACCGACCCCCGGGTCTGGCTGGTGGGCGCCACCTGGACCTCTACCCTCGCCCCCAACCAGATCCTGGAGACCCGCGTCGGCTACAACTCCTTCTCCCAGGTCCTCGGCATCAACAACAAGATCGACCCCAAGAGCCTGGGCATCGACACCGGCCCCCTGGATCCCCTCGACTTCGGCGTCCCCTACGTGGACTACTTCTCGAGCTTCGGCTACATCGGCGGAGTGGGCGGCTACCCCATCACCACCGCGCCCAATGCCAACCTGGACGTCTCCTCGAGCTTCACCTGGATCAAGGACAAGCACACGGTCAAGATCGGCGGCAACTTCCAGCGCGCCACCACCTACAGCGTCCGCAACCGGGCCCGCACCACCCTCGAGTTCACCACCGGCACCGGCGACCCCGTGGACTCCATCGTGGGCATGCTGCTCGGGCGCGCCGACTACGCGGCGCGTTCGTTCGGGAGCACGGTCCGTCACCTGCGCCAGAGCTCTCTCGGCCTCTTCGTCAGCGACGACTGGAAGCTCAGCCCCCGGTTCACGGTGACTCTCGGCCTCCGCTACGACGTGAGCGGCGCGGTCGGCGAGGGGGACGGCCTGGGCGCCAACTTCTTCCCCGACCGCGGGCTCGTGAACCTCGGCAAGGGGATCGACAAGCTCTACAACACCGACAAGAACAACATCGGTCCCCGCGCGGGATTCGCCTGGGACATCGGCGGGACCGGCAAGACCGCGCTAAGGGGCGGCTACGCCCTGAGCTACGACATCGGCAACTTCGCGGCCGTGCATGCGCCGTACGCCATCAACGGCGCCCGCACCGGGGCCTTCACGAACCCGAGCCTGGGGGTCTACTCGGTGAGCCTGGCCGGCGACCTCTCGGTGCAGCCCGACGATCCGGCGGCCACCTGCGCCAACCCCAACACCGGGGCGGGGGGCGACTACATCTGCATCCTGCCGGGCCAGCCCATCTTCGGCAACTCGCCGTCGGGGGTTCCTCCCTTCAACGTGTTCGCGGTCGATCCCAACCTGAAGACGCCCTACTACCACCTCTTCCACATGACCTTCCAGCGCGAGGTCTTCAAGCACAATGTCCTCACGTTGAGCTACGTGGGCTCGCGCGGCCACGACCAGCTCATGGTGCGCGACCTGAACGCGCCGCCGGTCGGGTCCGACTGGACCAGCCCGCAGCCGAACCGTCCCTTCTACGCGAAGTTCCCTGACTACAAGCACATCGTGGAGCTGGTGAACGACGGCCGGAGCTGGTACGACAGCATGCAGATCACCTGGCGGCAGGCCAGCTGGCACGGGATCAACACCCAGTACAACCTGACCTGGTCGAAGTGCACCGACTACAACTCGGTGAACCGCGGCGGAGGCGGCCAGGCCGGCCAGTTCGAGAACCCCTACAATCCCGCGGCCAACAAGGGCCTGTGCGACCATGACGTCCCCTTGAACGCCAGCGTGGGCGGCGTCTACCGGATCCCGGACCTGGGCGCGGGCCAGCTCGGCGCGGGCTGGGAGTTCTCCACGATCTTCAACGCGTTCTCGGGGCGGCCCTACACGGCGAACGTGGCCCGTGACCGCTCCGGCCAGGACTTCGACCGGACGCGCGCGAACTGCGTGGCGGGAGCGACCGTCCAGTACGACACCCGCAACCCCGACGGCTACATCGCGAATCCGAAGATCTTCTCAGTGCCGGCCAACGGCACGGTGGGCACCTGCGCTCGCAACACCATACGGGGACCCGGGTTCGCGCAGTGGGACCTGGCCTTCGTGAAGAACACCAAGGTCGGGCAGAAGATGAACGTGCAGCTCCGCATCGAGGGATTCAACATCCTGAACCGGGCCAACTTCGGCTTCATGACGAGCAACGTGCGCAGCGGGTCGTTCGGGACGATGAGCACGACCCCCGACGTGGACCAGGGCAACCCTGTGATCGCGCAAGGCGGCCCGCGGGCGTTCCAGTGGGCGCTGCGTTTGCAGTTCTGACCTCGCCCGTCCGGCCGTAGCCGGCACGGTCTCGGCCCGGCGTCCCTTCGGGGCGCCGGGCCTTTTCCCTTTCTGGCCACCGGCCTGATACGATCCTGGGTCTCCGGATGCGTCTCCCCGTCCTCCTCCTGCTCGCGTTGCCGGCCCCGGGCCTGCCTGCGGCCGCGGCCGGCGCGCCCAGCGTCGTCCTGGTCACCCTCGACACCACGCGCGCCGACCGCATGGGGTTCCTGGGCTCGACGCGCGGCCTCACTCCCGAGCTGGACGCGCTCGCGCGCGACGGCGTTGTCTTCGAGCGCGCCTACTCCCAGGCCCCGATCACGACCGTCTCCCACGCTACGATCCTCTCCGGCACGTACCCGCAGTTCCACAAGGTGAACGATTTCGGGGTTTCCCTCCCGGCCTCCCTCCCCTGGCTGCCCGACCTCCTCCGCGCGAGCGGCTACCCGACGGCCGCGTTCGTGGGGTCCCTGATCCTCGACCCGCGCAACGGCCTCGCCCCCGGCTTCGACCGCGGGTTCGACACCTACGACGCGGGCTACCGCGTCCGGCGCGGCAAGGACAACCGCTACGCGACCATGGAGCGCCGGGCCGAGGACGTGGTCACGCGCGCCCTTGCCTGGCTCGACGAGCGGCCCGCGGGCCCCTTCTTCCTGTGGGTGCACCTCTACGACGCGCACGACCCCTACGAGGCTCCCGAGCCCTTCGGACGCCGCTTCGCGGGGCGTCCCTACGACGGGGAGATCGCCTACGTGGACGCACAGGTGGGTCGGCTGCTGGCCGCTCTCAAGGCCAGGGGGCTCTATGCCGCTTCGCTCGTGGCCGTCTGCGGCGACCACGGCGAGAGCCTCGGCGAGCACGGTGAGTCCACCCACGGGGTCTTCCTGTACGACGCGACCATCCGCGTCCCCCTCCTGATGAAACTCCCGGGCGGCCTCTCGGCCGGACAGCGGGTCCCCTCGCGCGCTGGCCTCGTCGACCTCGTCCCGACGGTCCTCCAGGCCACGGGACGGGGAATCCCCGCCGCCGTCCAGGGCCAGTCGCTCCTCTCGCTCATCGGGACGAAGGCGGTGGAACGCCCCGCCTATGCGGAGACCGACTACCCGCGACGGGCGTTCGGATGGAGCTCGATTGCCGCCTACCGCTTCGAGCGCTTCCTCTTCGTGCGGGCCCCCAAGGCCGAGCTCTACGATGAAGCCGCGGACTTTGGCTCGACGAAGAACCTGGCGGGCGAGCGCGCCCAGCTCGCGGGCCGGGTGGCGGCCGAGATCGAGACGTTCCGCAGGACCACTTCGGGGGCCAGCGACGCCGCGGCACGGAACGTCGACATCGACCGGGCCCTCACGGAGAAGCTCGCGGCCCTCGGCTACGTCTCGGGGGGGCCGGGCGCCCTGCCGGTGGCGAACGGCCTCGATCCCAAGGACCGCATCGCGGTGGCGAACTCGCTTCACGACGCGATCCTCGCCCTCGAGAACGGCGACACGGCAAGGGCGGCCACCCTTCTTCAAGGGGTGGTCGCGACCGATCCCCAGATCCCGGTGGCGCAGCTCCAACTCGGGATAGCCCTCTGCCGCGAGAGGAAATACTCGGTCGCCATTCCCGCCTTGCGCAAGGCCATCAAGCTGCAGCCCGATTCCGCGGTGGCCCACTACGAAATGGGCCTGGCCCTCTTCGAGACCGGGGACTGGAAGACCTCGGCCGGGCACTTCGAGATCGTGGTCGCCCGCACGCCGAAGTTCGCGGATGCGCGCTTCTCGCTGGGCGCGGTCTACGCGCGTATCAACAAGGTGCCCCAGGCCCTGGACGAGCTGCGCGCGGCCCTGGACCTGGAACCGCGGCACTACCGCGCGAACCTGCTGACGGGTCGAATCCTGAGCCTGCAGGGCCAGGCCGCGGCCGGCCTCCCCCACCTCGAGCGGGCGGCTGAGGTCCAGCCGGCCTCGGCGGAGGCCCACGCCTTCCTTGCCGACGCCTACGACGCCCTGGGCCGCGCTCCGGACGCAGCGCGTGAGCGGGCCCGCGCCCAGGAACTGCGCCGACCCCGGCAGCCCTAGAGCCCGCCGCCATGCGTCTCAACACGAGATCCGCGGCCGGATAGCTCGTCCGTGTCGTAGGCGACGATCTTCACCCGCTCCGTCGCGTCGTCCCAGGGAATTGACCAGCGACGGGGGCTCGACTACCCTCCGCCCCGGATTTGATGAGCAAGAGGACGGTCGGTGCGCTCGCCGTCGCGGCCGTCCTCGCCGTCGTCCTGCTGGCCGCGCTCTTCCGGACCGGCCACTCCCTCCCCCCGAACCTGGCCGGCACCCTGGTCTTCGTGAGCGACCGTGACGGGACGGAGGCCCTCTACTGGCGGCGGCTGCCGAAGGACCGCCCGCGCCGGCTCACCCAGGCGAGCGAGCCGATGCGCGATCCCGCGATCGCCCCCGACGGAGCGCGGGTGGCCTTCGCGATGGGCGGGCGCATCGGGATCGCGACCGTGGCCACCGGCGCCGTTCGGGTGGTGACCCTGGGGGTGGACTTCCGGGACGCCATGCCCGCCTGGCTGCCCGGCGGCAAGGGCCTCGTGGTCTCGAGCCGCCGGAGCAGCGGCGAGACCGCGAGCCTGCATCTGCTGGACCTGGAAGGGGACGGACCGATGGCGCGTCACCCCCTCACCCAGACCCGCGGTCTCGACGATACGAGCCCGGTGGTCAGCCCCATCGGGAGCTTCGTCGTCTTCGTGCGGGAAGACCACTTGTGGCGGGTGAGCCTGGCCGACGGGCGCACGGTCCGCCTCACCGGCGGCTTCCGCAAGTCCCGCGCGCCGCGCTTCCTCCCCTCGGGCCGGCTGGTCTGCCTCTGGAGCGAGGGCAAGCAGCACGGGATCGACGTGCTCGACGCGGACGGCAAGAACCGGGAGACCCTCTGGCAGGGCTCGATCTACTACCGGACGATCGCGCCTTCGCCGGACGGGCGCTATTTCGCGGTCACCTTCACGTACGACCTGGCCTTCCACCCGGCGGACGCCCTCAAGAGGCGCCAGACGGAGGAGGTGCGGCTGCTCGACCAACGGGGCCGGCCGGTGGCGATCCTCGAGCGCTCGGGCCGCTTCATCAACCACTCGCCGGACTGGGGGCGCTGAGGCCCGCCCCGAGGTATCATCCACGACTCGGAGGGGGGGCATGGCGGTCTGTCCGGAATGTGAGGCCGACATCGAGCTGGACGAGTACGATGTAGACAAGGGCGAGATCATCAGCTGCCCGGAGTGCGGGGTGGAGCTGGAAGTGGTCGGCCTCTCGCCCCTCGAGCTGGACCTGGCGCCGCAGGAAGAGGACGAATGGGAAGAGTGACGCCGCAGACCGGAGTACCGGCGGAGGCCGCGGCCAGGGAGGCCGCCCTCGCGCGCATCCTCGAAGGCCTGGGCTCGGTCGTGGTGGCCTTCAGCGGAGGGGTGGACAGCGCCTACCTCGCGGTGGTCGCCCACCGCGTGCTCGGTGCGCACAGCCTGGCCGCCACCGCGGACTCGGAGTCGCTGGCCGAGGAGCAGCGCGCCCAGGCCCTCGACCTGGCCCGCCGCTTCGGCTTCCCGCACCGGGTGATCCAAACCGCGGAGTTCGACAATCCGCTCTACCTGCGCAACGCGGCCGACCGCTGCTACCACTGCAAGACGGAGCTCTTCCGCCACCTGCTGCCCCTGGCCGCGGCCGAGGGTTATGCGCACGTGGCCTACGGGGTGATCGTCGACGACCTCTCGGACTTCCGCCCCGGGCATCGGGCCGCGGCGGAGGCCGGGGTGCGCAGTCCCCTCGCGGAAGCGGGGATGACCAAGGACGACGTGCGCGCGCTCTCCCGGGCCCTCGGCCTGCCGACCTGGGACCGGCCGTCCTCCCCGTGCCTCTCCTCCCGGGTCCCCTACGGCACCCCGGTCACCCCCGAGGCGCTCCGACGGATCGAACGGGCGGAGGCCGGCGTGCGGGCCCTCGGCTTCCGGGAGTTCCGGGTTCGGCACCTCGGGGAAACCGCGCGGGTCGAGATCGCGCCCGGCGAGATGGGCCGCCTCGGGGAGGCCGGTCTGGGCGCGTCGGTCGAGGAGGCGGTCCGAACCGCAGGGTATGCCGAGGTGGTGATCGACCCCCAGGGCTATCGCCGCGGCCGCCTGAACGAGGCCTTGCGGGTGGCGGAAGTGCGATGAGAGCCGGGGGGGTGCGGCGCAGCACCCCCCGGCTTAGAGGTATGATCCAGGAGCCGCTCTCCTAGTCGGGCGGCCAGATTCCCGGGAGGGAATGTCATGTTCAACCTCGGCTTCCCCGAGATGGTTCTTCTGTTCGTCATCGTCATCCTCATCTTCGGGACCAGCCGCCTGCCCGAGCTCGGCCGTGGCATCGGCGAGGGCATCCGGAACTTCAAGAAGTCCCTGCGGGACGACGAGGAAGAGGAGAAGAAGAAGACCTAGGGACGGCCCGCTCTCCGCGGGAGCCGTTTTTCGGCCACCGGCGCGCTCCCCCCCCGCCGGAGGGGCGGCGCCGCTCAGTGAAGAGAAGGGGTGTAGGAATGAGACAGACCGTTGCCATCGTCGCCCTCCTGGCTGCGTTCACCTTCACCGGCTGCGGCAAGAAGACCGTCGCTCCGCCCCCTCCGCCTCCCCCCGCCGCCCCCGCCACTCCGCCGCCCGCTCCCCGGCCCTCCACCCAGCCCACCGCCCCCGCGGTGGCGGACGAGTACGCCCGGCTCAAGGCCATGCCCACGGATGAGATCGACCGCATGGGCCTCCTCGGCGAGATCCACTTCGACCTCGACAAGTCCGACATCCGCGAGGGCGACCGGGCGGTCCTCGGCAAGAACGCGGAAGTGCTCAAGAGATTCGACTTCCTCAGGGTCACGATCGAAGGGCACTGCGACGAGCGCGGGACCGTCGAGTACAACCTCGCGCTCGGGGAGCGGCGCGCCAAGGGCGCCTACGACTACGTCGTGTCCCTCGGGGTGCCCGCCGACCGGCTGAAGACGGTCTCCTACGGCAAGGAGATCCAGGTCTGCAACGAAGCGAACGAGGGCTGCTGGCAGCGCAACCGCCGGGCCAAGTTCACGGTCACGGGCAAGACCGCCCGCTGAGAGGGCGGGTGCCCGTGCTCTTCCCCGCCCGCCCATGAGTGACCAGAGCGAATCCAAACCGGTCGTCCGGGAGCTCTCGGGCCGGATCGGGAAATACGAGATCGTGCGGCCGCTGGGCAAGGGTGCCATGGGCCAGGTCTACGTCGCCCACGACACGATCCTCGACCGCGACGTGGCCCTCAAGGTCATGGTCGCGAGCATCGCCGACGACCCCGAGCTGAAGCAGCGCTTCGCGCGCGAGGCACGGGCGGTCGCCAAGATGACCCACCCGAACGTGGTGACGGTCTTCGACCTGTTCGACCACACGGACGGCTCGCCGGTCATCGCCATGGAGCTCCTGAAGGGGATGGACCTCCAGAAAGCAGTGCGGCAGCACCCGCCCATGGCCGCGGACCGCAAGGTCGCGGTCATCGTGCAGGTGCTCGCGGGGCTCGCCCACGCCCACCACGCGGGGATCGTCCACCGCGACGTCAAGCCCGCGAACATCTTCATCCAGACGGACGGCTCGGTGAAGATCATGGACTTCGGGGTGGCGCGGCTCACCACCGCCTCCATGACCGGCACCGGCAACATCGTGGGCACCGCCGACTACATGTCGCCCGAGCAGGTGAAGGGCATCAAGGTCGACGGCCGCAGCGACGTCTTCAGCGTCGGCTGCATGCTCTACGAGCTGGTGGCGGGCCGGAGGCCGTTCCACTCCGACAACCTGATGGCGATCTTCTACAAGATCACCCACGAGGAGGCGAACTTCGACCTGATCCCCGCAGGGGCCGAGTACGACGCCCTCCTGCCCGTCCTCAAGAAGTCCTTGGCCAAGGAGCTCCCTGACCGCTACCAGACGGCCTACGACTTCGCCATGGACCTGCGCGAGTGGCTGAAGGTCCACGCCACCGCCGCCGCCGGCAACGTCCTCGAGTCGATGGTCGAGATGGAGGCCCCGAGCTCCCCCCCCCAGCCGATGACCGACGTGGCGGGGCCGACCGTGGTCCCCGCCGGGACGGGCGAGATCGGAGGCACGGTCGACCTCTCCGGCCGCCGCTCCTCCGCGGGCTCCCTGCGAGCCGGGACCCGCCCGCCCAGCATGGCCCCCACCCAGCGCGGCGCCGCCGCGACCGTGGTCGGAGGACCGACCACGGCCGGCTCCACCTTCCGGCCGGGCACCACGCGCCTCGGCGGGGCCCCGGCCCCCACGGCCCTGCGGGCCCCGCGGGCGGAGCCGGCGCGAGAAGGCAGCCCGGTTCTCTACGTCGTGCTCGGCGGCATGTTCGTCGCCCTGGTGGCGGCGGGCGGCTACATCTACATCAGCAACCACCAGGCGCAGACTCCCTCCACGACGATCGCGGTGCAGTCGCCCTCCACGGCCCCGCCGCCAACCGCCGCCGCGACCCCCACCCCGCCTCCGCCCACCGCTGCCCCGCCGCCCACGTTCGCGGAGACGAAGGGCAAGGCCGCGTCTGCGATGAAGGCGGCGCAGTCGGCCTTCGGCCGGGGCGACTACGATCGCGCGCTCAGCTCCGCCCAGCAGGCGCTCCGTGACGACCCGGGCAACGAGGACGCGAAGCGGATGGCCCAAAACGCCCTCGACGGCCAGAAGGCCGAAGCTCGGCTGCGCGCCGCGGGGGCCGCGCTGCGCCAGGGCGACTACGCGACCGCCGCCAGCGAGGCAGCGGCCGCCCGCACCCTGGCCCCCTGGGACACCCAGGCCACGGACATGGTCGTGCGGATCCGCGAGGCCCAGGCCCAGGCCGAGCGGGAGAAGACGGCAAGGGCCCAGGCCGAGCAGCAGCAGAAGCAGCAGCAGTTGGCCACCCAGGTGAACAGCTACATCAACCAGGCCACCACCGCCCTCGGCAACAAGCAGTACGACGTGGCCATCAGGCTCTACGACGAAGCGCTCAGGCTCGATTCGGGGAACACCACGGCCACCCAGGGCAAGATGGGGGCCATCACCGCGAGGGCGCTCTCGGAAGCGGCGGCGACCGGCCCCGTACGGCCCGCCGGCCGTACCTTCGTGGCCGGGAGGACCCAGGCCACCAGCCCGGAGAGCCGCGCGGGGGCCGTCCCCGACGGCTTCGAGGATTCGGCCGGGGTCACGGTCAAGAAGGGGACGCAAGCCGCCGAGCTGCCGGGCAAGCTGAGCTTCGAGGTGAGCCCCGAGGCCGTGAAGGCGGGGGAGAGGTACGCGGTCAACATCGTGCTCATGAACGAGGGCAACGCCCCCATCGAGATCCGGGGCCTCATCATCACCACCATCATCAACGGCCGCAAGTTCGCGGCCCCGGTCTCCCCGAGCACCACGAACGTCGCGCCCAAGCAGAAGGTGACCCTCTTCACGGTCGCGGGGGAGATCTGGAAGGAAGACACGAGCTCCTGGCAGATGGAGGCGGCGGTCACCACCCTGCGCGGCGAGACGTATCGAAACAACGTGAGCTGGAAGTAGGCGGGGGCCAACGCGTGATGAAGATCGGGATCGTGCTGTCCCTGGGCCTCCTCGCCCTCACCGTGCCGGCGCGGGCGGACGACCCGCCGGTGATCGACCACCAGCCGGCCCCCTGCACGGTCCCCGAGAAGGCGATCGCCCTCTGCGCGGCGATCTCGGACGACAACCAGGTGGCCACCGCCCGCATCTACTTCCGGCGGGCGGGCGAGGACTTCTACCAGTTCGTGGACATGGCCTTCACCGGGGTCAGTTACTGCGGCACCATCCCGGGTCCCCGCGAGGGGAAGATGAAGGTCATCGAGTACTACCTGCAGGCGGTGGACGACCAGTTCCAGCCCACCCGCACCAGCACCTTCAACATGAAAGTGCAGCCCGAGGGGGTGTGCGAGTTCCCGCCCCTGGAGAAAGACGCCAAGAAGGCGAACACGATCAAGGTGTTCGCCACCAACCGCAAGCAGGGCTCCAAGCTGGACTCCGCCTTCGTGCAGACGGGGGTCACCTTTGTGGCCGTCCAGTCGAGGTAGCGGGCGTCCAGCGAGACCGCGCCATCCCCTCGCCCTCCCGCTATCCTCCCTCCTCCTGCTGCTCTCGGCGGGCGGGCTCGGAGGCACGCCGCGGTTCGAGGTCTCCGGAACGGCGGCGGTCACGGAGGAGGCGCTCGACGTGCGGGTGGACATCAAGAACACGGGGGACGCTCTGGCCAGCTCCTTGAGCGTCGAGGGCGAGCTCTTCGGCGAGCGCCGGCAGGCCCGCTTCGTGGCCGGTCTCCTCCCCGGGGCTTCCGGCAGCACGCACCTGCTCTTCCCGCTCGCCGTGCCGCGGCCGGGCGTGCACGCGCTGGCCCTGCTCCTGGAGTACCCGGAGGAAGGGCCGCGGGACGCCGCGGGCAACCCGCCCATGGCCAGCCAGCGCGCCTACCTCCTCCTGGCCCTGGGCGGGGCTGTGGAGCCTGCGGTCCGGATCGACGCTCCCGAGCTGCGGCTTGACACCCGCGGCGACTTGCGGGTGGGCCTCGAGAGCACCGACGGTGCGCCCCACCGCGTGCGCCTGCGGGTGCTCACCGCCCGGGGTGTCCGGGCCGAGACGCCGCCCTTGGAAGTGGACGTGCCGGCCCACGGCCGGGCCGCCGCCCCCGTGGTCACGCTGATGCGGTCGGGGGCGGCCCGGGGGACGCGCCACGGCATCCTGGTGGTGGCGGCGACCGTCGACGGGGCGCTCGAGCGGACCACTGTCGTCACCGGCGTGGTCGAGATCGCCCCCACCCCCGCCTTGATGCCCAGCCTGAACACGCCCCTCCTCGTGCTGGCCCTGGTCCTGCTGGCGGCCGCGGCTGCGCTCGAGGTGCGGAGGGGATGGATCCGGCGCGGACTGTGCTAGGCTTCCGATCCGCGACGGTTCCGCAATCCAACCTGAAGGAGGAGAGCCGTGGATATCCTGAGCGCCCTGTTCCGTTGGATCCACATCCTCGCGGGGATCGTCTGGATCGGCATGCTGTACTTCTTCAACTTCGTCAACGGCCCCTTCCAGGGGGTGATTGACGGGGACACAAAGAAGAAGGTGAACCCCGAGCTCATGCCCCGCGCGCTCTGGTGGTTCCGCTGGGGAGCGGCCTGGACCTGGGTCACCGGGGTGCTGCTGCTCCTGCTCGTCTTCTACCACGGCGGGATCATGTTCCCGCCGGACCGGGGCTGGGGCCTCCGCGCGCAGGCGATGGCGCTCGTGACTTTCCTGGCCGTCTTCCTCTACGACCAGCTACACAAGAGCGCCCTGGGCAAAGACCCCAAGGTCTTCGGGACGCTGTGCTTCGTCCTGTCCACGGTCGTGGTCTGGCTGATGGCCTCCCCGGCGGCCTTCACCTACCGGGCCTTCAACATCCACCTGGCCGCGCTGTTCGGGACCATCATGGCCTTCAACGTGTGGTTCCGGATCTGGCCCGCCCAGAAAAAGATCCTCACCGCGGTCAAGAACGGCACCGCCCCCGACGCCGCGCTCGTGGCCCTGGCGGGGGTGCGCTCGCGCCACAACACCTACATGTCGGCCCCGCTGCTCTGGGGGATGATCAACTCCCACACGACCGCCCTGGCGGGGGGCAACTTCGGGATCACCGACTCCACGGCGTTCCTGGTCTATCCCGTCTTCATCCTCGTCTCCTGGCACGTCGTCTGGCAGCTCTACAAACGGGCTCCGAAGGTGAAGGGGTTCTGAATAACCCGAACACTTGACACGCGTTCCGGCTACAACCTATGGTGTAGTCGGGATGGAAAGGCCCAGGGATTACTACCAGATCCTCGGGGTGCCCCGGGACGCGACGAGCGCCGCCATCAGGCGTGCGTTCCGGCGGCTGGCCAAGAAGTATCACCCGGACGTGGCCACCGACGTATCGGTCGAGGCCTTCCAGGAGCTGCAGGCGGCCTACGAGACCCTCACCGACGCCGAGCAGCGCCGGCGCTACGACGAGACGCTCGGGGGGGAGCGCCTCGACCCGCTGGCTTGGTCGTTCGTGCGAAGCCCCGCGGTGGGCGACCTCCGGCGCCCCTTCCACCCGGGGAGCCTCTCGGGGGAGATCCTGCTGAGCCCGCAGGAGGCGACGGCCGGCGGCGTGCTTCCCCTGGACGTGCCGGTCTCGTCCACCTGCCAGGCCTGCCAGGGCACCGGGGGCTACTTCTTCGACTGCGAGCGCTGTCAGGGCGAGGGCAAGGTAGGCCGGCGCCTGCCGGTGCCGGTGCGGATCCCCCCCGGCGTGCGCGACGGCCACGTCTTCCAGGTCACGACCGACGACCCGGCGGTGCCCTCGATCCTCCTGACCGTCCACATCCGCTTCTTCTGACGGGCCCCATGAGCGCGCCGGGCGGCTGATGACGCGGCGCCCCGGCCGTCTCCGTCGCCCAACGAAGCCGATCGCTCTCACGGAGATCCGAACCTATCCCCTCGCGAGCCGCCGAAGCAAGGTAACCCTCGACGACTTCGCCCGGCCGCCGCGGCGCGGCGCGCGGGTGCGGGCTTTCCTCGACGGCCTTCCTCGGCAGCTCGCGGGCGACACCCTGCGGCGCCTGACCGCCGACATCCTGCGGGCCCGCGCGCGCGGCCGGCCGATCCTCTGGGGGATCGGCGCCCATGTGATCAAGGTCGGGCTCTCGCCGGTGCTGCTCGACCTGATGGAGCGGGGCCTCGTGACAGGGATCGCCATGAACGGGGCCGGGGTCGTCCACGACTTCGAGCTGGCCGTGGCTGGGCAGACCTCCGAGGACGTCGAGGCCGGGCTCGGGCACGGCGAGTTCGGGATGGCGCGGGAAACCGGCGAACAGGTGAACCGGGCCATCGTGGAGGGCGACCGCGACGGCCTCGGCCTGGGCGCGGCGGTCGGGCGGTTCCTGGAGAAGGGGCGCGTCCGCCACCGGCGTCTCAGCCTGCTCGCGGCGGCCTGGCGCCTCGGTTTGCCCGCCACCGTCCACGTGGCGGTGGGGACGGACATCGTGCACATGCATCCGGCGTGCGACCCCGCGGCCCTGGGCCGGGGCACGCACCTCGACTTTCGCGTTTTCGCGGCCGAGGTGGCCCGCCTCGGCGGGGGTGGCGTCTACCTGAACGTGGGCTCGGCGGTGCTGCTGCCCGAGGTCTTCCTGAAGGCGGTCACCCTCGCCCGCAACCTGGGCCACCCGCTCCGCGACTTCGCCACCGCCAACCTGGACTTCATCCAGTCCTACCGGCCGAGCACGAACGTGGTGGAGCGCCCGACCCGCGGGGTCGGCCGCGGCTACAGCCTCACCGGCCACCACGAGCTCCTGGTGCCGCTCCTGGCGGCGGCTCTCGTGGAGGGCAGAGCCCCGTCGCGCCGTCGTGGCTGACCCCCGCACCGCCGGCCGTGTGATGCCGCTCACAGTCGGTCGATCCCGGAGGCGCTGATGTCCGGGTTCCCCCGGTATCATCGTCTCAAGGGAACCACCCATGCCTGAACCGATCACGGCCGATCTCTCCGGCAAGGTCTGCCTGGTGACCGGCGCCAGCGCGGGGATCGGCAAGGCCGTGGCGCGCGAGCTGGCCCGCATGAGGGGAACGGTGGTCCTGGCTTGCCGGAGCCCGGAAAAGGGCGAGGCGGCCCGCCGCGACATCGCCGACGCGACGGGCAGCCGCGAGCTCGAGCTCGTGACCGCCGATCTGTCGAGCCGGCGGCAGGTCCGCGCCGTCGTCCAGGCCTTCGCCCGGCGCCATCCCGTCCTCCACGTTCTCGTGAACAACGCCGGGGTCTGGCTCGAGCGACGCCAGGAGAGCGCCGAGGGCATCGAGATGACCTGGGCCACGAACGTCCTCGGCTACTTCCTCCTGACCGACCTCCTGCTGCCCGCTCTCAAGGCGGCTCCCACGGCCCGCATCGTCAACGTGGCCTCGCGACTCGCGGGCGAGCTCGACCTTGCGGACGTCGAGTTCAAGCGCCGGGCCTACAGCGGGCGCGTCGCCTATGCCCAGAGCAAGCAGGCGGACCGCATGTTCACCTGGGCGCTGGCCCGGCGGCTGGACGGGACCAGGGTCACGGCCAACGCCCTCCACCCCGGCTTCGTGAGGACCGAGCTGTTCTCCAAGGCGGGCGGCTTCATGGGGGTGGTGGCTTCGGCGTACGCGAAGCTCGCCGCCCTCAAGCCCGAGCAGGGGGCGGACACCGCGGTGTGGCTGGCCGCCGCCCCCGAGGTGCAGGGGCGGCACGGCCTCTTCTGGATCGAGCGGCAGGAGCGGCGCTGCCGTTTCCGCAACCCGAAGGCCGAGGAGGCGCTGTGGAGCCTGTGCGCGGAGATGACGCCGGCCTGATGATCCGGGTTAGACTGCGGTGGCCATGGCGACCAAGCCCAGGTTCCGGGTGGGGCTCGTGCAGATGGCCATGTCACGCGAGCCCGGGGAGAACCTCGAGAAGGCAGTAGCGCGTCTGCGCGAGGCGGCCCGGGCGGGGGCCGAGGTGGTCTGCCTGCCCGAGCTCTACCGCTCACCCTACTTCTGCCAGAGCGAGGACCCCGCGCTCTTCGACCTCGCGGAGCCCGTGCCGGGCCCGAGCACGGAAGCCCTCGGCCGCGCGGCGAAGGAGGCCGGGGTGGCGGTGGTGGTGCCGATCTTTGAGCGGCGGGCGGCGGGCCTCTACCACAACAGCGCGGTCATCCTCGACGCGGACGGGACGGTGGCGGGCCTCTACCGCAAGATGCACATCCCCGACGACCCGCTCTTCTACGAGAAGTTCTACTTCACGCCGGGGGACCTCGGCTTCCAGGCCTTCGACACCCGGGCGGGCCGCATCGGGACCCTCATCTGCTGGGACCAGTGGTATCCGGAGGGGGCGCGCCTGACCGCGCTCCGCGGCGCGGCCGTGCTCTTCTATCCGACCGCCATCGGCTGGCACCCCCACGAGAAGGCGGAGCACGGGGCGGCCCAGCGCTCGGCCTGGCAGACCATCCAGCGCGCGCACGCGATCGCGAACGGCGTGTTCGTGGCGGTGGTGAATCGCGTGGGACACGAGGTGCCGCCGGGGGGCGGTCCCGGCCTCGAGTTCTGGGGCTCGTCCTTCCTGGCCGACCCCTTCGGGGTGATGGTGGCGGAGGCCACGACCGACCGGGAGGAGATTCTGGTCGGCGAGGTGAGCCTGCTCCGCATCGACGAGGTGCGGCGCAACTGGCCCTTCCTGCGGGATCGCCGGATCGACGCCTACGCCGGAATCGACCGGCGCTATCTCGACTGAAGTGGCCTCGCGCCCCGCCGCGCTCGCCGATCCGCAAGGCTTCCGCCTGCCCGCCGAGTGGGAGCCCCACGAGGCCACCTGGCTGGGCTGGCCCCACAAGCTCTCCGACTGGCCCGGCCGCTTCGCGCCCATCCCCTGGGCCTACGGCGAGATCGTGCGGAAGCTGGCCCCGGGGGAGATGCTGCGGATCATCGTCGCTTCGAGGGCCCACGAGGCGCGGGCGCGTCAGGTGTTGTCCTCGGTGGGAGCGGATCCCGGCCGGGTCGAGTTCTTCCCCTGGCCCACGGACCGCGGCTGGACGCGCGACTCCGGTCCCATCTTCGTCCGCCGCGAGTCGCCCCCGCGGCAGATGGCCATCGCGCGCTTCCTCTTCAACGGCTGGGCCAAGTACCCGGACTGGAGGAAGGACGTGCAGGTGCCGGAGCGCGCGGCCCGCGCGCTGAAGCTGCCGCTGCGGCCGGTGGTCTGGAAGGGCCGGCCGGTGGTCCTCGAGGGGGGGAGCGTCGACGTGAACGGGCGGGGGACCCTCCTCACGACCGAGGAGTGCCTGCTCGATCCCGCGGTCCAGGTCCGCAACCCGGGCTTCACCCGCGCGGACTACGAGGGAATGATGCGGGAGGCCCTCGGAGTCACGAACGTGCTGTGGCTCGGCAAGGGGATCGCGGGCGACGACACCCACGGACACGTGGACGACCTCGCGCGGTTCGTCGACCCGCGGACCATCGTCCTCTGCCGCGAGCCGAGCGGAAACGACGTGAACCACCGGGTGCTCGAGGAAAACCGGGAGCGGCTCCAGGGGATGCGCCTCGAGGACGGCTCGAAGCCGGAGGTAGTCTCCCTGCCCATGCCGGCCCTCCTGCTCTTCAAGGGCCGGCGCCTGCCCGCGAGCTACGCGAACTTCTACGTGGGGAGCGCGGCCGTCCTCGTCCCGACCTTCAACGACCCGAACGACCGCGTGGCCCTGGGAACCCTGGCCGGGCTCTTCTCCGACCGGCCGGTGGTCGGCATCCACGCGGTGGACCTCGTGTGGGGGCTGGGCACCCTCCACTGCCTGACCCAGCAGCAGCCGAAGGCCTGAGGGCGCCGCTAATCGTAGAAGGGGAACAGGCGCTTCAGGTCGTCCTTGCTCGGCTGCCGTCCGTACTCGCAGACCTCGAAGGCTTCGACGTTCCGGATCGAATCGCTCCGGGGGCCGTACCATTTCCGCAGGGCCTCGCGGAGCGGCTCGGAAAGGGGCTCGCCGCTGCGCATCTTGCGGAGCCACTCCAGGCGGGCCGCGGGGTCCGCGGGCACGTGCTCCAGCTGGCCGGCCACCCAGGGGAGCCACTCGTACACCTGCGAGGTGTGGGCGTCCAGGCCCTTGATCTTGCGCTCGAGGACGTCGTCGATCGACACCACCACGTCGGGGCGGAACGGGTTCGGCCGCTGGAAGCCGTCCTGGAAGTAGAGGAACACCGGGTTCTTCCGGAGGGGCGGCGTGTCCGGGCAGACGTTGGGGACCACCACCATGTAGGCGGCGTCCTCCACGAGCACCCCCGTGTAGCGGTGGTCGGGGTGGTAATCGTTGGGCCGCGGGGCCAGCACGATGTCCGCGTTCCACTGCCGGATCCGCCGGATGACCTGCTGGCGGACCGCGACCGACGGCACCAGCTCGCCGTCGTGGTTGTCCAGGGTCTCGTACTCGGCGATGCCCAGGCGGCGCCCCGCCTCCTGCGCCTCCAGCCGCCGCCGCCGCGCCAGCGCCCCCCCGCCCTCGGACTGGTGGCCGGCGTCGCCGTTCGTCACCGCCACGAACTTCACCTGGTGGCCCAGGGCGGCCCACCGGGCCGCGGTGCCGCCCGCCCGGATGTCGCAGTCGTCGGGGTGCGCTCCGAAAGCGATGATGCGAAGCGGCGGGTCCGGCGGCTCCGCCACCGCAAGGACCGCCGCCGCCACGAAACCGGCCGAGAGCCACACGCGCTGCATGTTCAAGCCTCCGTTGTACGGCCTCCGAGCCCCTCGATCGCCCGCCGGGCCGCCTCGCTGGCCGCGTCGACCTGGGCTTCCGGCCCCGCGAGGTAGAGGCGGCCGAAGGCGCCGACGAGCGACGCGTCGATGAGCTTCACGCGCGCGGCCTTCAGCGCTTCGTTGGCCGCGAAGGCCACGTAGCCGGCCGGCTCGACCTCCAGGATGAAGAGCGAGTCCCCCCCGATCAACATGTCCCCGAAGCGCGTCTTGTTGAGGATCTGCGCGTGGTAGGGCTCCACGCCGCGAATGACCTCCTGGGAAACCAGGCGCGGCTTCAGGCGGTCGTCCTCGGTGACGCCGAGATGCTCGAGCACGGCCTTGCCCGCCAGCCTCACCTGGCCCTGGTCCAGGTGGTGCACCTCGAGCAGGCCGAACGCGCGCTCGACCACGAGGATGCCGGGGGTGACCGCGGTGGCCTTGAGGGCCACGTCGGTCAGGCGGTTGATGACGAGCCCGGGGGCGGTCTCGATGAAGTACGCCGCCACCCCTCCCACCGGGAGGTAGCCACGGGCGGTGGTGCCGATGAACCCCGCGAGCTGGTCCTGCATCTGGTCGAGGAAGACGTAGGTGCGCAGGGTGATCGCGGCCACGGGCAGACCTTAGCGGGCGACGGACGGTGCGTCAAACGCCACCCGATGTCTCGGGGGACGCGCCGAGGTTCGGGTTCTTGAATTCGCGCTCCCCTCGGGGCATGATTCGGGCCTCCGCAGCTGTCTGAACCGCCACGTCGCAGAACAGGAGGTTCCATGCGTTTTCGATCGCCCGTCCTGACCGTACTGGCCGCCCTGGCCACTCCCGCCGCCACCTGGGCGTCCGATGCCGCGAAGGACGCCGCCGCGGTGGTGGACGCCGCGCCGGCGGTACCCGCGCCCAAGCCGGGACTGAAGCGTTTCATGGTGGTGCGGACGTTCGCGCCCGGAGCGCTCGCCGGTCTCGACGCCGAGGGCAAGAAGCAGGTCAACAAGACCAACGCGAGCGAGAAGGTGCGCTGGGTGTACTCCTACGCCAACGCGGACAAGACGAAGACCTTCTGCATCTACGAAGGTCCCGACGAGAAGTCGATCCGCCAGGCGGCGAGCGCGAACAAGATCCCGGTGGACTACATCGTCGAGGTCCCGGTGGTCTTGAGCCCTCGTTAGCCAGACCGCTACCTCACGGCCCTTCGGGGCGCCCTCGCAGCGGCCGCCCTTCACGTTGAAGGAGAAGCGGCCCGGGGTGAAGCCGTGCATCCGCGCCTCCGGCAGAGGGCAAAGAAGTGCCCGACCGAGGACGCGATCGTCGGCGCCCGAAAGGCGCCGCTCAATTGACGACAGGGTCGAAGAGCTTGGTGTAGGTCGCGGGCTTGGAGCGCAGGCTGCGGCCGACCTCTGGGTGCAGTCATCGCCGGTGATAACTCGTCATCGATTCAATGCAGGGGACTGCCCTTGGTTGAATCGCGGCCCGTCCGGCCTTAACCTGTGCGCACGATGGAACCGTTCGTCAAGACCGTCCAGATCACGAACTACAAGAGCATCTCTCGGTGTCGCGTCGACCTCGGACCGCTGACTTTCCTCGTCGGGCCCAACGGCTCAGGCAAGAGTAACTTCCTTGATGCCTTGAGGTTCGTCGCGGACTCCCTCAATACGACACTCGAGCAGTCCTTGCGGGACAGGGGTGGGATTCAGTCGGTCCGCCGTCGCTCCAGGGGTCACCCAACCCATTTCGGCATCCGCGTCGACATGAAGCTGCCCGACGGCCGAGGTGGCGCTTACAGCTTCAAGGTCGGCGCGGAGCGAGATGGCGCTTTTGTCGTGCAGCGTGAAGAATGTCGCGTGTCCCGCGCGGACGGGTTTGACGACTTCTTTGTCGTCGAGGAGGGCAAGGTTCATCAGGCGTCGCAGTCCATACCGGCTGCTCTGGAGCGGGACCGCCTTGCCCTGGTCGCGATCTCTGGGCTTCCCGAGTTTCGGCTGGTCTACGAAAGCCTTCGGCGAATGGCGTTCTACAACCTGAACCCTGAGCAGATACGAGATCTGCAGGAGCCGGACTCTGGGCAGATGCTGGCGCGTGACGGCAAGAACCTAGCAGCCGTCATCCGGGAGCTTGGTCGGTTCGAGGGAGGCCAACTGCTCTCCAAGATCGCCGAACACCTGCAAGCAGTGGTGCCCGGCGTGATGGCGGTCGAGCACAGGACCCTTGGCCCCAAGGAAACGATCGAGTTCCGTCAGCTGGTCGCTGGGGACCCGAGCCCTTGGCGATTCTTCGCAGCTGAAATGTCCGATGGGACACTGCGGTCATTGGGCATCCTCGTCGCGGCCTTCCAGGCGGAGATGAATGGGCAGCGGCGTGTATCCCTCGTCGGCATCGAAGAGCCGGAGATGGCTCTCCACCCGGGCGCGGCGGATATCATTGCCGAGGTCCTGCTTCTCGCCAGCGAGCGCGTGCAGGTCGTCGCCACGACTCACAGCCCCGACCTGTTGAACCACAAGGCGGTCCGCGAGGACCACCTGCTCGTCGTCACCGCCGAAGGCGGCACGACGGTCATTGGGCCGGTCGAGCCGGGCGCCCGCTCCATTCTTCGTGACCGTCTCTATGCCGCGGGCGAGCTCCTGTCGCAGGGTTCGATCGAGCCGGACCGTAAGTCCGTCGAGGAAAGCCTCAAGCAGCTCAGGCTCTTCAGCGATCGGGTGGAGTGATGCCGTCCATCGCCTGCATCGTTGAGGGGCAGGGCGATGCCATCAGCATTCCCATCATTCTTCGCCGCATCGCGGAACGAGAGGCGATTTTCGACTTGCGGGTCGTTGGCCCCTTCCGAATCCCGCGCTACGCCATCGTGAGGCCAGGGGAGCTCGAGCGGGCGGTTGAGCGGGCGGCGCGCACCCTCCGCGGGCAGGGTGGGATCCTCCTCGTGCTCGACGCCGACGATGACCTGCCGTGCCAGCTGGGGCCCGCCCTCGCCAAGCGCGCAGTGAAAGCTCGGGCGGACCTGCGGACGGCGGTCGTGATCGCAAACCGGGAGAAGGAGGCCTGGTACGCGGCGGCGATCGAGTCGCTCCGGGGCGACAGGGGAATTCCTGAGGACGCGCTGACTCCGGCCGACCCGGAAGCGATACGAGGAGCGAAAGGCTGGCTTGCGAGAGCCATGGGCCGCTCCTACTCAGAGGTGACCGATCAGCCGGCATTGAGCGCGCGGTTCGACCTCGATTTGGCTCGTCGGGGATGTCAGTCTTTTGAGAAGCTCTGGCGGGAGGTCCGCCGCCTCCTTACGGCGCCGAGAGAACCTGCATGAGCAACGAGTAAAGCCTACCTCGCGGCCCGTTTGGGGTGCGGTCTTCGGCAGGAGGTCGGCCAGGAAGCGGTGCCCCTGGCCACCACGCGTCCGCCCGCGTCGCCGCCCTCCGGGCCGATGTCGATGATGTGGTCTGCGGTCTTGATCACGCCAGGGTTGTGCTCGATGACCACCACGGTGTTGCCGGCCGCCACCAGGCGGTCGAGGCCGGCCAGGAGCTTCTTGATGTCGCCGAAGTGCAGGCCGGTCGTCATCGTCGTCCCCCCCCACGCTAGTCGCTAGGGCAACTCCATGTCGAGGGCGTAAATGTCCTGCGTGCCGACGTCGCGGAGGACCACTGGAGAGTCGTCCGGAGCCAGACCCATCCACCACCCGAAGGAGCCTATGGCCAGGTGCATCCCGGCAAGGCTGGCCGCACGGCGCACTGCGCGGTCGCTGACACGTATCTCGAAGACCGCCTCGCCCAATGCGCTGAAGTACACATGCCGACCGTCGCGAGACCAGCTTGGATAGCCGATGTTCTTCATCTCTGCCAGGTCCGTCCATTTCCGGCTTGCGAAGCCAAAAAGCATCAGCTTTGTGTAGTCCTCATTGAGAGCGACGAGCTGACTTCCATCGGGCGACCAGCGAGGGCAAACAGGCGTTGAGACCCAATCAGTGTCTGGAGCTCACGGCTGTTGAGGTCCACCAGATAGATCTCTGTCGGCCTCTGTTCGAGGTGGCCGGGTCCGGCCACCCCGCCAATGGCAAGCGATCGTCCGTCCGGCGACCAGGTAGCATCGATGAGGTCCCGGTCCATTCGGATGACGGGCTCGGGGCTGCCGCCCTCTGTGGGCACAAGGTAGATCTGCCACGGCTGGCCCGGCCTGCGGCCCGCGAACGCGATCTTGCTGGCGTCGGGCGACAACCGGGGCAGGGCCGCTCTCATTGGCGCGGTCGTCAGCTGCAATCGGCCGCCGCCATCCGCGCGGCTACACCAGAGCTCGCCTTCCGGATAGCTGACGCAAACCACACGCGTGCCGTCTCGCGAGAAATCCAGGCCCTCCGCGGATAGTCCCTGGCGGTAGGCCACCCACTGCCGCGTCTTGAGGTCATACCGCACCAACTCTCCCCGGGTCTGGCTGCCAACCACATACAGCTTCCGGCCGTCGCTGCTCACGGCTCCTGTCCAAGACTCGATCGGCCCCGTTGTCAACTGTACGGGAGGACCGGCCGGTCTCAAGAGGCCCGACTTCTCGCGAATGGCCCAGACCTGGGTCTTGCCGCTACGTTCGGCGTTGAAAAGAAAGTAGCGGCCGTCGGCCGTCCAGATGCCGCCCCATTCCCCGGCGGGAACGTTCCACCCCGGGAGAAGCGGGTGAGAGTCGCCGGTGTCCGTGGTGGTCTCCCACAGGGAGGAGGATGACTTGGCTGGTTCCTCGACCGTGAAGCGCAGGCGCTTGCCGTCGGGAGACCACCTGATCTCGGACGGCCAGCCGCTCGTTGAGGTCAGCTTGCGTGTCTGCGTGCCATCCACGGCCACAAGGTTGAGGTCGTGACCGGCCGCAAATGAGATCAGCTTGCCATCGGGGGACCATGCAGCGTCCTGAGCCATCACATCACCGAACCGCCGGGGCGAGCCGCCGAGGACCGGAAGGACCCACAGGGAGGCGTGCGGGCCTGGAGGGCCAGGGCCTGTCTGCCAGCTGCCGACGAGCAGATGTGAGTAATCGGGCGAGATATCCCACAGCACGGGCTGGGAGAATGGCGTGGCAATCAGGCTGCTCTCGCCGCCGACCGTCGACACTTGAGCGAGCACAAAACCGCCACCCTCGCGTTTCGTGAGGTAGATTCTCGCCCCGTCGGTGAGGAATCTGAGCTTCGGTGCGCCGTCCGTGGTGATCTGGTGGTAACCCGCCACGCGGGGGTTCGAGACCGACGACCGCATCCACATCAGCACGCCGCCCGACAGCCCGGCCACCGCGACCGCCCCGCCGAGCAGGGCAAGCATCGGCACGACCCGACGGCGAGGGCGCAGCGCGCTCGCTCCGTCGGCCGAGAAGGCGTCCGAAGCCGCGGACACCGATTCCAGGTCGAAGACGAGGTCGCGCGCCGACTGGAAGCGGTCCTCGGGCCGTTTCTCCAGGCAGTGCCTCACGATCCGTTCGAGGGCGACGGGCACCTTCCCGTTGGCCTCGGTGAGCGGCTGTGGATCCTGGTTGAGGATCGCCGTCATGGTCTCGGCCTCGGTCCCGCCCAAGAACGCGCGCTTTCCCGCCAGCATCTCGTAGAGGACCGAGCCGAAGGAGAAGATGTCGGACCGATGGTCCACTGGCGACCGCCGAACCTGTTCCGGCGACATGTACCCGACCGTGCCCAGGATCATGTGCGCCTCGGTGTGCACCGACGCGGTCCGAGTCTCGGAGTTCACGTCACCCGGGTCGAACGGCGGCCTCAGCTTGGCCAGGCCGAAGTCGAGGATCTTGAGCTGGCCGTCCCGGGTGAGAAACAGGTTGTCCGGCTTCAGGTCCCGGTGGACGATCCCCTTCTGGTGGGCCGCGGCCAATCCGCGCGCGATCTGGATTGCGAAGTGGAGCGCCTTCGGCGGTGGGAGCGCCCTTCCGTCCAGGCGCGCCCGCAGGGTTTCGCCTTCGAGCAGCTCGAACACCACGAACGGCGCGCCCTCGTGTAGGCCGGTGTCGAAGACGGCCAGCAGGTTCGGGTGGCTGAGGGCGCCGACGGCCCTCGCTTCCAGCTCGAAGCGCCGCAGCCGCTCGGGGTCTGCGGTGGAGTCTTCGGGCAGGACCTTGATCGCAACCTCGCGGCCGAGGCGGGGATCGCGGGCGCGGTAGACCTCGCCCATGCCTCCCGCTCCGAGGGCCGAGAGGATTTCGTAGGGGCCGAGACGGGAGCCCGGCGACAGTGGCATCGGTAAACGGCCCTGCCCGAGTCTACCTCTGTTGGCGCGGCGCCCGACGATCCGATGGGCGGCCGCCTGACCTGCCTGCGCCAGATCGCCCTCGTCAACACCCCGCAGCCCCTTGACTGGAGGACGGCGCGTGTGAGGAAGCTGCCCACACCGTGCCTGAAACTCGTGGCCTTCACGGCGAGGCGGTGGTCGGTCCCGGCGTTCCTGGAGGTCGAGGGAATCCTCTCAGCGTTGCACCGACCACTTCGTACCGTTCGGTTGCTATCGCGCGGCTCGCCGGGGCGCGGTCTTCGGCAGGAGGTCGGCCAGGAAGCGGCCCGTGTACGACTGCTTCACCGCCGCCACCTCCTCCGGGGTGCCCGTGGCCACCACTCGTCCGCCCGCGTCGCCTCCCTCGGGGCCGATGTCGATGACGTGGTCCGCGGTCTTGATCACGTCCAGGTTGTGCTCGATGACCACCACCGTGTTGCCGCCCGCCACCAGGCGGTCGAGGACGGCCAGGAGCTTCTTGATGTCGTCGAAGTGCAGGCCGGTCGTGGGCTCGTCGAGGATGTACAGGGTGCGGCCGGTGGAGCGCTTGGACAGCTCGCGGGAGAGCTTCACCCGCTGGGCCTCGCCCCCGGAGAGGGTGGGGGAGGACTGGCCGAGGGCGATGTAGCCGAGCCCCACGTCGGCCAGGGTCTCCAGGGCCCGCCGGATCTGCGGGTGGTTCTTGAAGAGGGTGAGCGCCTCGTCCACCGTCAGGTCCAGCACGTCGGCCACGGAGAGGCCGTTGTACTTGACCTGGAGGGTGGCTTCGTTGAAGCGCTTGCCGTGGCAGACCTCGCAGGGCACGTAGACGTCGGCCAGGAAGTGCATCTCCACCCGCTTCACCCCGTCGCCCTCGCAGGCCTCGCAGCGGCCCCCCTTCACGTTGAAGGAGAAGCGGCCCGGGGTGTAGCCGTGCATCCGCGCCTCCGGCAGGAGGGCGAAGAAGTCGCGGATCAGGTCGAAGAGCTTGGTGTAGGTCGCGGGGTTGGAGCGGGGCGTGCGCCCGATCGGGCTCTGGTCGATGTCGATGACCTTGTCGATCTCCCGCAGCCCTTCCACCTTCGTGTGCGCGCCCACCGGCCGGTCCGAGTCGTGGAGCGCTCTCGCCACCGCCGGGTAGAGGATCTGGTTCACGAGCGTGCTCTTGCCCGCCCCGGAGACGCCGGTCACGCAGACGAAGAGGCCGAGCGGGACCTCCACCGTCACGTCCTTGAGGTTGTTCTCCCGTGCTCCCACCAGCCGCACCTTCCGCCCGTCGCCCCGCCGCCGTTCGGCCGGCACCTCGATCTCGAGGGCCCCGCTCAGGTAGCGGCCGGTGAGGCTCCCCTTCGACCGCATGATCTCGGCCGGCGTCCCCGCCGCCACCACCTCACCCCCGTGCCGGCCCGCCCCGGGGCCGAAGTCGATGATCCAGTCCGCCTCCTCCATGGCCTCGCGGTCGTGCTCGACCACCACCACCGTGTTGCCGATGTCGCGCAGGTGCTGGAGGGCGGCCAGGAGCTTCTTGTTGTCGCGCTGGTGGAGGCCGATGGAGGGCTCGTCGAGCACGTAGATCACCCCGGTCAGCTCGCTGCCGATCTGGCTGGCCAGGCGGATGCGCTGCCCCTCGCCGCCGGAGAGTGAGGGGGCCGGGCGGTCGAGGGTCAGGTAGCTGAGGCCGACGTCGAGCAGGAAGCGCAGGCGGGCGCGGATCTCCTTCAGCAGCTCGGCCGCGATCTTGGCCTCCGCGCCCTTGAGGTCGAGGCCGTCGAAGAACGGGTAGGCGTCGGCCACCGACAGGGCCGTGACCTCGGCGATGTTCTTCCCCGCGATCTTGACCCCGAGGGCCTCCGGGCGGATGCGGCGGCCGCCGCACGCGGAGCAGGGGCGGCTGCTGAGGAACTTCTGGTAGTACTGCCGCATCTCCTCGGAGTGTGTCTCGCGCATGCGGCGCATCATCGAGTTGATCGCGCCCTCGTAACGCATCTTGAAGGCGCCCTGTCCCCACGAGCCCTTGAGCTGGATGCGCACCCGCTCGTCGCCGGTGCCGAAGAGGATGACCTTGCGCTGGGGGGCGGGCAGCGCCTTCCACGGCTTGTTCAGGTCGATCCCGCGCTCGCGGGCCACCGCGCGTACGATGTCCGTCCCCCAGCTCGTCCCTTCCCCCACCGCGCCCAACGGCTTCACGGCTCCCTCGTTCACGGAAAGATCGGGGTTGGGGACCACCAGCTCGGGATCCATCTCCATGCGGGTGCCGAGGCCCGAGCACTCCGGGCACATCCCCTGGGGGGAGTTGAACGAGAAGAGCTGGGGGGTGGGCTCGGGAAACGAGATCCCGCAGTGGTGGCAGGCCCGGTGCTCGGAGAGCACCTTCTCGGTCTGCCCCTCGGGGGCGACGATCACCGTCCCCTGGCCGTGCTTGAGGGCGGTCTCCACCGAGTCGTGCAGGCGCTGGTTCATCCCCGGCTTGGCGATCAGCCGGTCCACCACCGCGTCGATCGAGTGCTTCTTCTTCTTGTCGAGGCGGATCTCGTCCTCCAGGGAGAGGACGATGCCGTCCACCCGCACCCGGGTGAAGCCCGACTTGCGCACGGCCTCCAGCACGTCGCGGTGCTCGCCCTTGCGCTCCTTCACGAGGGGGGCGAGGAGCAGGAACTTCGTCGCCGCGGGCAGCCCCGCGATCTCCTGCACGATCTGCTGGGAGGACTGCTGGGAGACGGGCCGGCCGCAGTTGTGGCAGGTGAGCCGCCCCACCCGCGCCCACAGCACGCGCAGGTAGTCGTGGATCTCGGTGATGGTGCCGACGGTGGAGCGCGGGTTGCTGCTGGCCGCCTTCTGCTCGATGGAGATCGTGGGGGCGAGGCCGCGGATCGAGTCGTACACCGGCTTGTCCATCTGGCCCAGGAACTGGCGGGCGTAGGCGGAGAGGCTCTCGATGTAGCGGCGCTGGCCCTCCGCGTACAGGGTGTCGAAGGCGAGGGAGGACTTGCCGGAGCCCGAGACCCCGGTGAGGATCACGAGCTTCTTCTTCGGGATCTCCACCGTCACGTTCTTGAGGTTGTGCTGGCGGGCCCCGGTGATGATGATGCGATCGAGTTCCATCGAAGCGACCTCGGCTCGTGGGAGGTCCGGCCGGGGATGCGGCCGGACCGAACCCTTGATGTTAGTCGGAAACGGGGGCGGGGTCGAGGCTCCGGGATAGAAAGGAACCGGTCCTAGTCTGGCAGGGTGCGGCGGTAGGCTACGGCTGCCCGCGGTACAATCCTGTCCGGGTGAACCAATGAAGACCACCACGCCCGCGACCGTCGACGACCTCTACCGCGTGCCCGAGGACGGCAAGGCGGAGCTTGTCAACGGGGAGCTGGTGCTCATGAGTCCGACCGGTGCGCTGCCGAGCCGCGCGAGTGCAGCGATCTACATCAGCCTGCGTGCGCACGAGCGCGCAGCGGGGGGGGGCCTGGCCTACCCCGACAACGCCGCGTTCATCGTCAACCTGGCCCATCGCCGGTCCTTCAGCCCCGACGCCGCGTTCCATCGAGGAACCAAGCCCACCATGAAGTTCGTGGAAGGGGCGCCCGTCTTCGCGGCCGAGGTCCGCAGCGAGGGCGATTACGGGCCGAAGGCCGAGGAGGCGATGGCCGGGAAGCGGGCCGACTCTTTCGCGGCGGGGACGCTGGTCGTCTGGGACGTCGACCTGCTGGGGGAAGACGTCGTCGTGCGGGTCCACCGGGCCGGGCAGGGCGAACCCACGATCTACCGTCGCGGCCAGAGGGCGGAAGCCGAGCCGGCCGTCCCCGGCTGGCGCATGCCCGTCGACGAGCTGTTCGAGTAGGCGCGCGCAAGTCGCGGCGATCGCCGCCGCGCCTCGCGGATCCCGGTCACTTGACGCCCCTCCCGAGCCGACGTTACTGACCTCCCGGCGACCGGCGCGAGGGAGAGCGTATGGGCGGCCTGAGCCACGACCTTCGCCACGCCTTACGGATCGCGCGGCTCCACCCGGGGGTTTCGGCCCTGGTGGTCGCGACGATGGCGCTCGGCATCGGCCTCAACTGCGCCGTCTTCAGCCTGGTGGACGCGCTCCTCCTGCGGCCGCCGCCGGTCGCCGCTCCAGAGCGGCTGGTGCACGTCTACAGCTCGGTGCCCGGCGGGTTCGTGAGCCACGAGCCGATGGCCTTCCCCGACTACGAGACCCTCCGCGACCGCACCCGGAGCTTCGTCGGGCTCGCCGCCTATGCCTGGTATCCGCTGGCCATCGAGCGCGGCGACGGCTCGGAGCGGGTGATGGCGGAGATCGTCACCGGCAACTACTTCGCCGTCCTCGGCGTCGTCCCGGCGCTCGGCCGCGTCTTCGGCGAGGTCGAGGACCGGCCGGGCGCGCCGAACGCGGTCGCCGTGCTGAGCGACGAAGGCTGGCGCCGGCACTTCGCGGGCGTCCCCGAAGTCGTCGGTCACGAGCTGCGTCTGAACGGCCGTGCCTTCACGGTCGTGGGCGTCGGCCCCGCTGGTTTCCGCAGCCTGATTCCCGGCTTCGCGCCGGATCTATGGCTGCCGATCCATGCCGGCGCGGCGCTCCCCGCCGACGTCACGATCAACTTCGGATCGCCGACCCCGGGGCTTGAGCGCATCGTCGATCGCGGCCAGCGCTGGGTGTGGGTCACCGGTCGGCTGCGGCCGGACGAGTCGGCCGAGCAGGCCGGCGCCGAGGTCGGCGTTTTGGCCGCCCAGCTCGGCCGCGATTTCCCCGCGACCAACGCTCGGCGGGTGTTCACCGCGGTCGCGGCGCAGGACGTCCGCCTGTCGCCCGTCGTCGACCGAACGCTCTGGGCGGGCTCGCTGCTGCTGATGGGCGTCTTCGCCCTCGGCCTGCTGCTCGCCTCGGTCAACATCGCGAGCCTCTTCCTGGCCCGAGCGCTCGGTCGCCGGCGCGAGACCGCGACCCGCCTCGCTCTCGGCGCGGGGCGAGGGCGCTTGGTCCGCCAGCTCTTCCTCGAGGGCCTGCTCCTCGCGCTGGCCGGGGGGAGCCTGGGGCTCCTGATTGCCAGTGTGTCGAACGACTGGCTCAGCCGCGTGGCGCTCCCCCCGGCGGCGGGCGTGAGCTGGCGGCTGGACCTCGTGCTCGCCCCGGCGCTCGACGCGAGGGTGGTGGGCTTCGCGCTTGCGGGGGCCGTCCTCACCGCCGTGGTGTTCGCCCTGTTCCCGGCGCTCGAGGCGACGCGCTCCAATCTCGCGGAGATGCTGCGCGAGACCGGGGCCTCCGCCGGCTCCTCGCGCCGCCTGCGCGCGACCCTGGTGGCCCTGCAGGTGGCGGTCTCCCTCGTCCTCCTCGCTGCCACCGGCATCGCGCTGAGAAGCCTGCTCCACGCCGCACGGGTCGACCCGGGGTTCGATCCCGAGCGAGCGGCCGTCATCACGCTCTCCCCGGACCTGCTGGGCTACGGATGGGACGACAGCGAGCGGCTGTTCGCCCGGTTTCGCGACCGCGTCTCGGAGCTGCCCGGCGTGCGGTCGGTGGCCTTCGCGAGCCACCTGCCGCTGACCGCCGCCATCAACTTCGGAAACGTCGCTGCCGCGGGTCGCGACGCGCAGACGCCCGAGACGCTTGTCGACTTCGCCAGCGTCGGCCCAGGGTACTTCGAGACCATGGGCATCCCCCTGGTCGCCGGCCGCCCGTTCGCGGAGACGGACGGCCCGACCGCGCCCCGCGTCGCGATCGTCAACGAAACCTTGGCGCGCCGCCTCTGGTCCGGTTCTCCGGCCCTCGGCCGCCGGCTGCACGACGGCGCCGAGGTCATTGGCGTGGCCCGCGACGGCAAGTACCGCACGCTGGGGGAGCGTCCGCGGCCGTTCCTCTACAACAGCCTCGGCCAGGACCCGCGGCGCACCCGCACGCTGGTCGTCCGTACGACGGGCGATCCGCGCCCACTGCAGCCCGCGATGCGCCGCGTGGTGCAGGAGCTTGACCCGCGCCTGCCGGTCGGGGGTCCGCGGACTCTGGCCGAAACCGTCGGCGATGCGCTCTTCGTGCCGCGCATCGCGGCCGCACTGCTCGGCTTCTTCGGCGTGCTCGGACTGGCGCTGGCGGGGGTCGGGGTCTTCGGCGTCGTCGCCTATCTTGCGCGCGCACGCACCCGCGAGATCGGCCTGCGTCTCGCGCTCGGCGCGAGCCCCGGCGCGATCCTGCGGTGGCTGCTGCGCCGCGGGCTGGCTCCGGTCGCGGCCGGGCTTGCGGCCGGCGTCGCCGCGGCGGCGAGCGCTGCCTGGGCGCTCTCCGGCGTCTTCACCGGCGTCTGGCCGATCGATATGCGCGCCCTCCTCGTCGCCGCGTCGCTGCTCGCGCTCGTCGCCCTCGTCGCCGCTCTCGTCCCCGCGCGGCTCGCCGCCAAGCTCGACCCGGCGTCGGCGCTGCGCCAGGAGTGAGGCGCGCGGTCGCGGCCGCCCCGCGCCGGCGTCGGCCGTCGCCTCGGAGATTCTGGTCAATAGTCGCAATTGCTATCATGTCGGGATGCGGGCGAACCTCTTCGGGCTGGAGCGGGTGCCCCTCGAGGGAGTGCTGCGCGAGCTGGGCGAGCCCACGTACCGCGCGCGCCAGGTCTACGCCTGGCTCTACGGCAAGCGGGCCCGGTCGTTCGCGGAGATGACGAACCTCGCGAGGGACCTTCGCCGGCGCCTGGACGAGGCCTGGGACCTGCGCTGGCCCCAGGTCCAGGAGCGCTCGCTCTCCTACGACGGCACGCGGAAGTATCTCTTCCGCCTCGAGGACGGGGCCACCATCGAGAGCGTGTACATCCCCGAGGAGTCGCGGCGCACGATCTGCATCTCTACCCAGGCGGGATGTCCGTTGAAATGCGCCTTCTGCCTCACCGGCATCGCGGGCTACCAGCGCAACCTGAAGACCTGGGAGATCCTCGGCCAGGTGGCCGCGGTCATGGAGGAGGGTCCGCGGGAGCCTCTCCCGTGGAACGTCGTGGTGATGGGGATGGGCGAGCCCCTCCTCAACTACGAGGCCACGGTGTCGGCCCTGCGCGTGCTCATGGATCCCGAGGGCTTCGCGGTCGCCCCCAAGAAGCTCACCCTCTCCACCGTCGGCATCCTGCCTGCCCTCGAGAAGCTGATGCACGAGCCCGTGCGGCCGAACCTGGCCATCAGCCTGCACGCCCCCAACCAGGCCCTGCGCCGGGCCCTCATGCCCATCGAGGAGAAGTACGGGCTGTCCGACGTGATGGCGGCGGCGCTCCGCTACCCGATCCCGCGCGGGGGGCTCGTGACCTTCGAGTACGTCCTCCTGCGCGGGGTGAACGACGCCCCTGCCCAGGCCCGCGAACTGGTGCGCCTGCTCGGCGGGCACCGCGTCAAGGTCAACCTGATCCCCCTGAACCCGGCCCGCGACATCCCGTTCGCCGCGCCGGCGCCCGAGGCGGTCGACGCCTTCTGCCGGATCCTGGCCAACGCGCACATCACCGTCTCCGTCCGCCGGCCTCGCGGCCAGGACATCCTCGCCGCCTGTGGCCAGCTCCACCTGAAGCGCGCCGAACTGGCGCCCCCCGCCCACCCCTGACCACGCCCACCGCCAGCTCGTCCGCCCCGCGCTTCGGGGGCGCCGTCGGCCTCCTAATCGCGGGCCTCGCCCTGCTCCTCTTCCCGAGCCTCGGTGCGGCCCCTCTCGAGCGGGCCGAGATCTACTTCATGGACGGCGCGCGGGCCATGGTGGAGGGAGGAGACTGGCTGGTGCCGCGCTACCGCGGCGATCCCTTCTTCGACAAGCCGGCCCTGACCTACTGGCTCATGGCCCTCTCCATGCTCTGGCTCGGCCCCAGCCCCGCGGCCGCGCGGGCCGTCGCCGCGCTGGCCGCGCTCGCGGTCCTGGTCGTCACCCTGGCCCTGGGGCGGCTCCTCTTCGACCGCCGCACCGCCCTCATGGCCGGGCTCGTCCTCGCCTCCACGCTGGCCTTCGTGGGCTTCGGGAGGATGGCGATGTCGGACATGCTGCTGACCCTGTGGTCGACCCTGGCGGTCGCCCTCGCGGTCCGCGTTCTCGCCCGCGAGCCCCCGGCCTGGGCCCTGCCCGCCCTGGGCGCGGTCCTCGGCCTCGGCTTCCTGACCAAGGGCCCGATCGCGCTCCTGCTGCCCGGCCTCGGGATCCTGCTCCGGCAGTGGCCCCGCCGGCGCGAGCGGCCGCCCGTCGCTCCGAGCGGCCTCGCCCTGGCCGCGCTCCTCTTCGCGGTCCTCGGCCTCGGCTGGTTCGGGCTCGTTTACGGGAGGCTGGGCGCGGGACCGCTCGAGTACTTCTTCCTGCGCGAGAACCTGGAGCGCTTCGCGGGCGAGGCCTACGACTCCGGACGCCGGCCGTGGTTCTACCTGACGACCTACCTGGCCGAGGGCCTTCCCTGGTCCCTCTTCCTGCCCCTCGCCCTGTGGCGCATGCTGCGGTCGCCGGGGGAGCCGGGCGCGCGCTTCCTTGCCGGGTGGGTGGGCCTGATGCTCGTGCCTCTCAGCCTGTCGCGGGGCAAGATCGACTACTACCTGCTTCCGCTGTACCCCGCGCTTTCCCTCATCCTGGGCCGCTTCTTCGCTTCGGAGTCGTGGCCCGGGCGGGAGCGCACGTGGGCACGCGCGGCCGTCGTCCTCGTCGCGGCGGGCGTCGGCCTGCTGGCGGTGGCCCCGATGCGGCTGCCTCCCGAATGGCTCCCCGGCCCCGGCCCGCGCATCGCCCTGCGGGCGGTCGCGGCGGCGGGGGCGCTCTCGTGCCTGTGGGTCGGTCTGCGCGATCCCTCGCCCCGGCGGGTGGCGGGCGCGCTCGCCGCGAGCACTGCCCTCGTGTTTCTGCTCCTGGTGGCGTTCTTCCTGCCCGCCTTCACGGGCGGTCAGCCGAACCGAAAGATCGCGGTCGAGGTGGAACGGGAGACCCGGTGGCGGCGGGAGGCGCGGCTCCTGCTCTGCCGCGACCCCTCGCGGGCCCAGCGCGACGTCCTGTTTCACGCCCGGGTCGCGGCGGAGGAGCGGTGCGACCTCTGGCCAAGAGCCGCGTCGCGCGAGCCGTACCTGATGCTGCTCGGGCCCGAGGAGCGGGCTTCGTTCCGCGCCATCCCGGGCTACCGCGAGGTGAGCGTCCATCGCTACCTCCCCGCCACCGCCCTCACCTTCGACGGGTTGGTGCTCGAGCGGCCCCTCCCCGGCGAGGTCGTCCTGGCCGCGAACTACGCGACCGCCGACCCCGAAGCCGAGCGCAAGCGCAAGAAGGAACGCCGGCGCATGCTGCGGCGGGAGCAGGCCGAGGCGGCGGCGGGGCAGTGAGGGTGCTCGAGGTCAGCTCTCGAGGGTAAACCGCGCCTCCGCGATCTCATACAGGCGCCGCCAGACGAAACGGTTGAACACCACCACGGTCCCGGCCATGGCCATGGTGGCCCCGAGCAGCACCCCGAACTGCCCGGCGTCGGTGGCGTGGGCGATGGTCGAGCCCGCTCCCAGGGTGGAGAGGATCCGCCCCCCGAAGTGGAAGTATTCGGCGACGATGCTGGCGTTCCAGGCCCCGCCTGCCGCGGTGACCAGACCGGTGACCAGGGAGGGGAAGATCCCGGGGAGCAGGACGAAGCGCCAGCGGTCCCGGCGCCGGAAGCGGAAGACCCGCCCGACCTCCTTCATGTCCGCGGGAATGGCCATGGCGCCGGCGATCACGTTGAAGAGGATGTACCACTGCGTGCCGAGCAGCATGAGCAGCACGGCGGCCAGGTTCATCCCGCCGGGGCGGGAGGCCAGGGCGACCACCACGACGGGGAAGAGGGCGGTCGCGGGAACCGAGGCCGCGACCTGCGCGATCGGCTGCGCCACCCGAGCCAGGCGGGGAGAAAGCCCGATGCGCACGCCCACCGGCACCGTCCAGGCGAGGCCCAGCAGCAGGGCCAGGAGCACGCGCACGAAAGTGGCGCAGGTGCCCAAGGCGATCGTGAGGAGCTCCGCCTTCGTCAGGCCTGCGAGCAGGAGGCCGGTCTGGAGCAGCGCGTAGAGAACGAGCCCGAGGGCCACCGTGGCCAGGGCGCGCGCGGCCCAGCGCCCGGTTGCACCGGGCCCGGGAGGTCCGACCGCGCGGACGCTCCGGGCCGCGAACCAACTCAACAGCCGGCCGTCCAGCGGCGCCACCACGCGCGGCTGCAGCCAGGTCAGGAGGGCCGAGCCTCGGAGCACCTCCAGCAGGCCCGAGCGCGGTGGCGCGCCGCCCTCCACCTCCTCGACCTTGAACCGCTCGGACCAGGCGAGGAGGGGCCGCCAGACCAGGGCGTCGAGGAGGACGATGACCGCCACCAGAGCCAGGAGCCCCCAGAAGATGTGCGCGAGGTCCCCCGCGTTGGCCGCGGTCTGCAGGTAGGAGCCGAGGCCGGGGAGGCGGAAGTCGCGGCTGCCCAGCACGAACATCTCGCAGGCCATGAGGAAGAACCAACCTCCGGCCACCGACATCATCGAGTTCCAGACGAGGCCGATGGCCGCGTAGGGGAGCAGCAGCCGCGTGAAGCGCTGCCAGGAGCCGAAGCGGTAGATCCGCGCGGTCTCGAAGAGGTCGCGGGGGATGGACTTCACGGAGGCGTAGAAGCTGAAGGCGAGGTTCCAGACCTGGCCCGTGAAGATCAGCACGATGGACGCCAGCTCGACCCCGATCTCCCGACTCGGGAAGAGCGCCACCATGGCCAGCACGACCCCGGGCAGGAAGCTCAGCACGGGGATCGCCTGGAGGATGTCGAGGACCGGGATCATGAACCGCTCGAGGCGCGGCCGGGTGGCGGCGAGGTAGCCGTAGGGAAGGGCGAAGGCCAGGCTCAGCAAGTAGGCGAGCGCCATCCGCAGGAGGGAGTAGGCCGCATAGAGGGGGAGCGCCCGCGGGGAGAGGGAGATCTCGGGCCCGGGGGCGAAGGGGGCGAGCCAGCGCCGGGCGAGGGTGATGACGCCGTAGAAGACGGCCAGGCCGCCGGCGAAGACGAGCAGATCGGCGAAGGGCGCGCGTTCCCCCCGGCGTCCCGCGAAGCCCGGGAAGGGAAGGGAGAAGCGCATCCTGGGCCCGGGTCGGCCTCAGGCCTCGGTCAGGAACACCCGTCCCCGATCCGCGTCGTAATCGAGGATGCCGGCATAGCGGCCCCAGTGGATGAGGGTATCGAGCTGTCGGCGAGACTCCTCGTCGGTGAAGTGCTCGTCCAGCACGTCGAGGAAGAACTCCTCGGGCAGCGCCCGGTCGGCCTTGGTCCGGAGCGCCCGCTCGACCTTCCGGAGCAGGGGGGCGCGCTCGAGGGCCGCCTCGCGGAAGAGCTGTTTGCGCGCGTCCTTGTCGGCCTCGGCGAAAACCCGCCCCTCGGGCGTGATCGCGACATCCCCTTCGCTCACCCGGGCGAAGCCGAGCAGGGCCGCTCCCTCCAGGATCGGCAGCAGCTCGTCCACCTCCATCACGAGGTCCTCGGCGAGGCGAGGCAGGTCGTCGCGGCCGCCGCGGTCGGAAAGGACCTCGAGCAGGCCCGTGATCCCTCCCGGGCGGACATGGGGGAGCATCAGCGGGCGCTCGCGCGGGGGCCCGGCGGGGACCACGGCCGCGGGTGGGGCGGAAGGAAGCTCGGGCTGGGTCAGGAGCCGGTAGGCGTGGTCCACCCGCTCGAGGAAGCGGGCGGACTTGCGGTCCCGCGGCCGCGGGGTCCACCGCGAGGTCGGCGCGGATCCGGCCCGGATTGTGGCCGAAGACCAGGACCCGGTCCGCGAGCAGGACCGCCTCTTCGATGCTGTGGGTCACCATGAAGATCGCCCGGGTCGGCATCTTCTTGCCGACCCAGAGCTCCACGAGCTCGTCGCGAAGCTGCTCCGCGGTGAGCACGTCCAGGGCCGAGAAGGCCTCGTCCATGAACAGGACTTCCGGCTGGACGACGAGGGCGCGGGCGAAGCCCACCCGCTGCTTCATCCCCCCCGACAGCTCCTTCGGGTAGGCGCCTTCGAAGCCGTCCAGCCCCACCGTGTCGAGCAGGCGCAGCGCCCGCTTGTGCCGCTCGAGGGTCGGAAGTCCGAGGGCGACGAGGGGCGCCTCGACGTTCTCGAGCACGGTCAGCCAGGGGAACAGGGCGAAGCTCTGGAACACCACCGCCACGCTCGGGACCTGCGTCGCGAGGGGCATGCCCTGCCAGAGCACGGTGCCCGCCGAGGGAGGCGTGAGACCGGCCAGGATACGCAGCAGGGTCGACTTGCCCGACCCGGAAGGGCCGAGGATGGCCACGATGCCGTCGGGAGCGATGGCCAGGTCGATGGGGGCGAGGACCTGGATGCGGTGCCCGTCGGGCTGGGGGTAGAACTTCTCGACCGCGCGGGCCTCGACGATGGGTTCGAGCGAGCCGGTCAAGACTCGGTAACGCGGGGGGCCGGCTCCGCCGAGGGGGCGAGGCCCGCGATCTCCCGCAGCGCCTGGCCCGCCGCCGCGATCGTCCGGTCGATCTCGGGCTCGCCGTGGGCCAGGGAGACGAAGGCGGCCTCGAACTGGGCTGGGGGCAGGTACACCCCGCGCTTCAGCAGGCCGTGGAAGAAGCGTGCGTAGAGCTTCGTGTCCGAGGTCTTGGCGCTCGCGTAGTCCACCACGGGGCCCCGGCAGAAGAAGACGGTCAGCATGGAGCCCACGCGGTTGACCGTGACCATCACCCCCGCCGCCTGGGCGGCCCGGGAGAGGCCGATCTGGAGGCGGACCGTCCGGGCCTCGAGGGCCTCGTAGGTCCCGGGGCGGGTGAGCAGGTCGAGGGCCGTGCAGCCGGCGGCCATGGCCAGCGGATTGCCCGACAGGGTGCCCGCCTGGTAGACGGGGCCCACCGGCGCGACCTGGTCCATGATCTCGGCCCGGCCGCCGTAGGCCGCCGCGGGCAGGCCGCCCCCCACGATCTTGCCCAGGCAGGTCATGTCGGGCGTGATCCCGTAGAGCTTCTGGGCCCCGCCCAGGGAAAGGCGGAAGCCGGTCATCACCTCGTCGAAGAGGAGGACGGTCCCGGCCCGCTTCGTGATCTCCCTCAGGGCCTCGAGGTAGCCCTCGCGAGGGGCCACGCAGCCCATGTTCCCGCACACGGGCTCCACGATGACGGCGGCCAGGTCCCGGCCGTGTTCCGCGAACACGGCTTCCACGGCCTTCACGTCATTGAAGGGCGCGACCAGGGTGTCCGCCACCGTGCCTTCAGGCACCCCGGGAGAGCCCGGGATGCCGAGGGTGGCCACCCCGGACCCGGCGGCGACGAGCAATCCGTCCGCATGGCCGTGATAGCAGCCGTCGAACTTCAGGATCTTCCGCCGCCCCGTGAAGCCTCGGGCCACCCGGAGCGCGCTCATCGTGGCCTCGGTGCCGGAGGACACGAAGCGGATCCGCTCGCACGACGGGACGAGGCGCACCACCCGCTCGGCGAGCTCTACCTCGGCGGCGCAGGGCGCTCCGTAGGAGGTGCCGCGCTCGGCGGCGCGCTGGATCGCCTCGATGATCGGCGGGTGCGCGTGGCCCAGGATCATGGGCCCCCAGGAGCCGACGTAGTCGAGGTAGGCGTTGCCGTCGACGTCCCAGATGCGCGCGCCCTCCGCCTTGCGGATGAAGAGCGGGGTCCCCCCCACGGCGCGGAAGGCGCGCACGGGGGAGTTGACCCCGCCCGGGATCAGCTTCTGGGCGCGGGCGAACAGCTCTTCGGACTGGGTCATCTGCTTCGAGGTGCGACGGAGGCTCAGCTCCAGCGCACGAAGTCCTTGGCGTGGTAGGTCAGGATCACGTCGGCCCCGGCCCGGCGGATCGAGGTCAGGGTCTCCTTGACGATGCGCTCTTCGTCGACCCAGCCCCGGGCCGCCGCCGCCTTCACCATCGCGTACTCCCCGGAGACGTTGTAGGCGGCCACCGGGCGGTCGAAGTTCTCCTTGACCGCGCGGATCACGTCCAGGTAGGGAAGCGCGGGCTTGACCATGACCAGGTCCGCTCCCTCTTCCACGTCGAGCCGTACCTCGCGCAGGGCTTCTCGCACGTTGGCCGGGTCCATCTGGTAGCCCCGCCGGTCGCCGAACTGGGGGGCCGAGTCGGCCGCCTCGCGGAAGGGGCCGTAGAAGGCGGAGGCGTACTTGGCCGCGTAGGAAAGGATGGGGGTGTCGGTGAGCCCGGCGGCGTCGAGCCCCTTCCGGATCGCCCCCACCCGGCCGTCCATCATGTCCGACGGTGCCACCACGTGGGCCCCCGCCCGGGCGTGAGAGACCGCCATGCGGGCCAGCAGCTCGAGGGTGGGATCGTTCTTGACCTCGCCGTCCGCCACCACCCCGCAGTGGCCGTGCGAGGTGTACTCGCACAGGCAGACGTCGGTGATCACGAGCAGGTCGCGGCAGGCGGCGCGGATCGCCCGCACCGCCTTCTGTACGACTCCGTCCTCCGCGTAGCCCTCGCTGCCCACCGGGTCCTTGGCCGAGGGCAGGCCGAACAGGAGCACGCCCGCGATGCCGAGGGATTCCACCTCGCGCGCCTCGCGGGCCGCCTGGTCGACCGAGAGGTGGAAGCAGCCCGGGAGCGACGGGATCTCGCGGCGCAGTCCTTCGCCGGGAGCCACGAACAGCGGATAGATCAGGTGTTCGGGGGTGACGCGGGTCTCGCGCACCAGCGCCCGCAGGCGCTCGAAACGCCGCAGCCGCCGGGGCCGTTCAGCAGGAAAGCTCAAGGCAACGGGCCCTCAGAGTAATGGACCGAATGCAACGGACTGCCCGCGCGGCGGGATTCACTCCCGACGCCAGGGCGGGGGGTCTGGGGGGTGCCGCGCAGCACCCCCCAGCTCAATGTCATTCCTCGTCATCTCCAAAGAAGAACAGCTCGGCACAGCGCTTGCTGCAGAAGGATCGGCCGAAGGCGCGGTTCGCACAGTTGTCGCAGACCCACTTGAAGCAGATCGGGCATTTCTGGAGCGATGTCTCCTGCTCGTCCTTCTGACAGCCGAGACAGTTCATTCGCCGATCCTCGGGCAGTATAGCACGCGCCTCCGGAGCCGAATCCGTAGTACACTTTAGCCTGGAAGACGCCCGGGTCTCTTCAATCCGTGGCGGTGTAGCTCAGTTGGTTAGAGCACGCGGCTCATATCCGCGGCGTCCGGGGTTCGAATCCCTGCACCGCCACCATTTCCTCCGGAGGCGAGTCTCGTCGTGAGGCGCCGTCCTCTTTCCGCCGTGGTCGACAAGGCCCTCATCGGTCTGGGGCTGGGGACTGCCGGGAAGACCCTGGTGGTCGGCCTTTCCGGCGGGGCGGATTCCGTCGCCCTCACGGACGCCCTGGCCACCCTGGCCCGAAAGCGCGGGTTTCGGCTCGTGGCCGCGCACCTCGACCACGGCCTGCGGTCCGAGAGCGCCGCGGACGCAGCCTTCTGCGCCGACCTCGCCGAGCGCCTCGGGGTACCCATCCGCCTCGGCCGGGGGGACGTGAAGGGGCGCGCCCGGGTGGAGAAGCGCGGTCTCGAAGACGCGGCCCGGCGCGAGCGCTATCAGTTCCTGCGCGCGGTGAGGGACGAGGAAGGGGCCGCGGCCATCGCCGTGGCCCACACACGGGACGACCAGGCCGAGACGCTCCTGCTCCGCCTGCTGCGAGGCTCCGGGTCCCGAGGCCTCGCCGCCATGCGGCCCCGCGCGGGCCACGTGGTGCGGCCGTTGCTCCAGGTGTCCCGGCTGGACGTGCTCGCTCACCTGGCCGAGCGCGGACTCCCCTGGCGCGAGGACGCGACGAACGCCGACCCGGCCTTCCTGCGCAACCGCATCCGCCGGGAGCTGATCCCCTACCTGGAGTCGCGCTTCAACCCGCGGATCCACGAGACCCTGGCCCGGGCGGCGGGCCTCCTGGCCGACGAGGACGACACCCTCGAGGCCCAGGCCGCGCGGCTCTCGGCCACGACCGCCCGCCGGGACGGCGACGGTGTGGTGCTGGCCCGGGCCGGCCTTCGCGACGCCCCCCGGGCCCTCGCCCGCCGGGTGGTTCGCCGGGCCCTGGCCGAGACGGGTGGCCTTCGCGAGGTCTCGGCCCTCCACGTCGAGCGCCTGCTCGACCTCTCGGCTTCCCCCGCCCCCTCAGGCCGGAGCCTGGCCCTGCCGGGTGGACGCGTGGCCCACTTCCGGTTCGACGAAGTCCGTGTAGGCCCGCGCACGCGCGGCCGCGGCCGTTTCGCCTATCCTCTCCAGGTGCCGGGCCGGGTGGAGCTGCCGGGCGGCTGGGCTCTCGAGGTGCTATCCGAGCCCGGGCCGGCAGCGTCCAACCCGGAGACGGCCCTGGTGGCGGCGCCGTCCGGGGAGCCGCTGCTGGTTCGGACGCGGCGGCCGGGCGACCGGGTCTCCTGGGGGGGGCGCGAGGTGAGCTTGAAGCGGTTTCTCATGGAGCGGCGCGTGCCCGCGGACGAGCGGGAGAGCCTTCCCCTCGTGGCCGCCGGCTCGCGTGTGCTCTGGGTGGCGGGCCAACCTTCGGAGGCACGGGCGGGCGATCGCTGGCTCGGCCTGCGGCTTCTCGCGCCGAAGAGCAGCGAGAGCGGAGCCGAACGTGGAACGGCGTTCCCTCCCCCCTACGTGGGGGAGGATAGGAGGGGGGTCGATGACGGATAGGGAGGGGGGTCGACGGATGAACAAGCCCGAGGTCCTCTTCACCGAAGAGCAGATCGCCCGGCGGCTCGGCGAGCTGGGCCCCCAGATCGGCCAGGCCTACGCGGGCCGCGAGCTCACCGTAGTCGGCCTCATGAAAGGCTGCCTCGTCTTCATGGCCGACCTGATCCGCAAGATCCCCGCCGACCTCTCGGTCCACCTCGTGCGGGTCAGCTCGCAGAGGGAGCAGGAGGGGGAGACGGCCCGCACCGAGATCATCTACACCGCCACCGTGCCCTACGAGGGGCGCGACATCCTGATCCTCGACGACATCGTCGACACCGGGATCACCCTGAACTTCCTCCTGGATCACATCCGGGAGCGCAAGCCGCGCACCCTCAAGGTCTGCGCCCTGATCGACAAGCCGGGGGAGCGCAAGATCGACGTGCACCCCGAGTGGGCGGCTTTCACCCTCCGGGAGCCCCTGGAGGACCGGTTCCTGGTGGGGTACGGCCTGGACTACGCCGAGAGCTACCGGGGGCTGCCCTACATCGGGACGATCCCCCTGCCCGGCGCCGGCCGCCCGAGGGGCGTACAATAAATAGGGTGGGGGTCGACGAATGATGCGCAGGTCGTCAGAGGGGCTGGAGGTCCAAAGATCGTGAACGCTACGTTCAAGACGGTCATGTTGTGGATGTCGCTTCTGGTGGTCATCTTCCTGGCCTGGCACTTCGCCCAGATCCAGAAGAAGGAGACGTCGAAGAAGTTCACCGAGTTCATGGCCATGGTCGAGGCCGGCGAGGTGGCGGACGTCACCATCACCGGCACCGAGATCAAGGGCCACACCGTGGGCCACGAGGCCTTCCGAACCTTCGCCCCCCTCGGCTACGACAAGCTGGTGGACACCCTCCTGGCCAAGAAGGTGATGGCCAACTACCAGCCCGACCAGACCCCCACCTGGGCGAACATGCTCATTTCCTGGGCCCCCTTCCTGCTCCTGATCGGCTTCTGGATCTTCTTCATGCGGCAGATGCAGAGCGGGGGGAACAAGGCGCTCTCCTTCGGGAAGTCCAAGGCGAAGCTTCTGGCCAGCCAGCAGAAGAAGGTCACCTTCAAGGACGTGGCGGGAGTGGACGAGGCCAAGGAGGAGCTGCAGGAGATCATCGAGTTCCTGCGCGAGCCCCAGAAGTTCCAGAAGCTGGGCGGCCGCATTCCCAAGGGCGTGCTCCTCATGGGGCCGCCGGGGACGGGCAAGACCCTGCTCGCCCGGGCCATCGCCGGTGAGGCCAACGTGCCCTTCTTCTCCATCTCCGGCTCCGACTTCGTGGAGATGTTCGTGGGGGTGGGAGCCAGCCGTGTGCGCGACCTCTTCGAGCAGGGAAAGAAGAACGCTCCCTGCATCATCTTCATCGACGAGATCGACGCGGTGGGGCGCCATCGCGGGGCGGGCCTGGGGGGCGGCCATGACGAGCGCGAGCAGACCCTGAACCAGCTGCTGGTGGAGATGGACGGGTTCGAGTCGAACGACGGGGTGATCCTGATCGCGGCCACCAACCGGCCGGACGTCCTCGACCCGGCCCTCCTGCGCCCCGGCCGGTTCGATCGCCGGGTGGTGGTCTCGCGCCCCGACGTGCGCGGCCGCGAGGGGATCCTCCAGGTCCACACCCGAAAGATCCCGCTCTCGGAGGACGTGGACATCTCGGTGCTCGCCCGGGCCACCCCGGGCTTCTCGGGGGCGGACCTCGCGAACCTGGTGAACGAGGCGGCCCTCCTCGCGGCCCGCCACAGCCAGAAGTTCGTCACCATGCGCGACTTCGAGAGCTCGAAGGACAAGGTCCTCATGGGGGCCGAGCGCAAGAGCATGATCATCACGGAAGAGGAAAAGAAGATCACCGCCTACCACGAGGCGGGGCACGCCCTCCTCGCCGCCCTGCTCCCCCACACCGACCCCCTCCACAAGGTCACGATCATCCCGCGCGGCATGGCCCTTGGCCTCACCCAGCAGCTCCCCACGGAGGAGAAGCACAACTGGAGCAAGGAGCAGTTGGAGAGCCGGATCGCGGTCTGCATGGGGGGCCGCATCGCGGAGGAGCTGACCTTCGGACAGATCACCACCGGCGCCCAGAACGACATCGAGCAGGCCACGGAGATGGCGCGGAAGATGGTTTGCGAGTGGGGGATGAGCGAGACCCTGGGGCCGCTCACCTACGGCAAGAAGGAAGAGGCGATCTTCCTGGGCAAGGAGTTCAACCGGCACCAGGACTACAGCGAGGCCACCGCCCTCAAGATCGACTCCGAGGTCAAGCGGATCGTCTCCGAGCAGTACGAGCGGGCCATGCGGATCCTCACCGAGAAGAGACAGTTCCTCCAGACGGTGGCGGACGCGCTCCTCGAGCACGAGGTGCTGGACGCCGAGCAGGTCCAGGAGATCCTGGCCGGCGAGCCCATGACCGTGAAGGTGCCCCCCAAGCCGGCCGCGGCGCCGCCGCCGCCGCGGGAGGGCAAGGTCGACGAGGGCGGGCGCTCCCCGGGCATCCTCCCTCCGCCCATGGCCGCGCCCAAGCCCACGTCCTAGGAGCGAGGCGGGTATCGACGAACCGGCGCCGCGCCGACCCTATCGCCTCCCCCTGCGAGGGGGTGAGTTGGTGCTGGGTGGCCGCACGCTCGTGATGGGCGTGCTGAACGTGACCCCGGACTCGTTCTCGGACGGAGGGCGGTTCGTGGATCCGGAGGCGGCGGTGGCCGGTGGGCTCGCGCTCTTCGAGGCGGGGGCCGACCTCGTCGACGTGGGCGGGGAGTCCACCCGCCCCGGCGGGGCGGCCCGGGTGGACGCGGCCGAGGAGAGCCGGCGGGTGGTCCCGGTGGTGCGCGGCCTCCGGAGGGCAGGGGCGGGGCCCATCTCGGTGGACACCACGAAGGCCGCGGTGGCGCGGGCCGCCCTCGACGCGGGGGCCGACCTCGTGAACGACGTGAGCGGCTTCCGGTTCGACGCCGCGCTCGCCCCGCTCCTGGCGGAGCGCGGAGTGCCGGTGGTGGTGATGCACCTGCGGGGGGAGTTCGAGGCGATGCACCGCGAGCCGCACTACTCCGACGTGATGGGCGAGGTCGCGGCCGAGCTCGAAGCGGCGCTGCGCCGGGGGGAGGATGGGGGAGTGCCGCGGGAGCGCATGATCGTGGACCCGGGGATCGGCTTCGCCAAGAGCGCCGGACACAGCCTGGAGGTCCTGCGCCGCCTCCCGGAGCTCCGGCGCCTCGACCGGCCGGTCCTCGTCGGTCCCTCGCGGAAGAGCTTCATCGGGAAGGTGCTGGACCGGCCGGTGGGGGATCGGCTCTTCGGCACCGCGGCCGCGGTGGCGGCGGCGGTGCTGGGGGGCGCCCACCTGGTGAGGGTGCACGACGTGGCGGAGATGGTCCAGGTGGTGCGGGTGTGCGACGCAATCCGTGACGACGGGGGAGGCGCCCCGTGATCCCGGAGCGCCTGGTGCAGGCCCTCGCGGCCCCCGAGTTCACCTGGTGGGACATCCTCGACATCCTGCTCGTCGCCTTCATCATCTACCAGCTTCTCCTCTTCCTCCGGGGGACCCACGCGGTGCAGATGGCGCTGGGGGCGCTCGTGCTGGTCGTGCTCTACTGGACGTCCCTGCTCGCCAACCTGCAGACCGTGAACTGGCTGCTCCGCACGTTCCTGCCCTTCATGGTGTTCGGCATCATCGTGGTCTTCCAGTCCGAGATCCGGAAGGTGCTGGCCCGCCTGGGCAAGACGCCGTTCCTGGGGTCCTTCTCCAGCAAGCGCAAGGAAGAGGTGATCGACGAGGTGGTGCTCGCCGCCACCACCCTCGCCTCCTCGCGCACGGGAGCGATCATCGTGATCGAGCGCGACATGGGGCTCCGGAGCTACATCGAGACCGGCATCGCCCTCGACGCGCTCCTCACCTACGACCTGCTGGTCAACATCTTCAACCCCGAGACCCCGCTCCACGACGGGGCGGTGATCATCCAGGGCAACCGGGCGGCGGCGGCGGCCTGCTTCCTCCCCCTGACCGTCAACCCCGAGCTCTCGCGGGCCCTGGGGAGCCGCCACCGCGCCGCGATCGGGCTGTCCGAGGACACGGACGCGGTGGCGGTGGTGGTTTCCGAGGAGACCGGCATCATCTCCCTGGTGGAGGAGGGCCGGATCCGCCGCGAGCTGGACGGGCGCCAGCTCAGGCAGGCCCTGCTCGACAGCCTCGAGGGGAAGTCCCGTCCCGGCCCCGAGGCCCCGGCCCGCGAAGCGGTGACGGCGGGCGAGGAGTGAGAGGAGGAACGCGAGGATGATGAACGCCCTCTTCGAGAACCTCCCCCTGAAGCTCGCCAGCCTCGCCCTGGCCACCGTGCTCTGGTTCGTCATCGCGGGGGAGAAGAGCTCGGAGCGGGGGCTCACGGTGCCGGTGGAGCTCCAGAACTTCCCCGCGAACCTGGAGCTCACCGGCGACGCCGTCAACAACGTCGAGGTCCGGCTCCGGGCCTCCCCCGGGATCATCCACGCCCTCGGCCCCGGCGAGGTCTCCGCCCAGATCAACCTCGCGGGCTCGGGCGAAGGCGAGCGCATCATCCACCTCAACTCGGACTCGATCCGCGTCCCCTTCGGGGTGCGGGTGGTGAAGGTCACCCCCGCCATCCTGACCTTGAACTTCGAGCGGACGTTCCAGAAGGTCGTGCCCATCCGCCCACGCCTGATCGGGCGGCCCGCTGCCGGGTACGAGGTGGCGGAGGTGACGAGCGAACCCGGGGAGGCCCGGATCGCGGGGCCGAAGAGCCGCGTGCAGGAGGTCGAGAGCGCGTTCACCCAGCCCGTCTCCGTGGAAGGGATGGCGGCCACGGTCGTGGAGCAGGTGAGCGTCGGCCTCGAGGATCCGCTCCTGCGCCTGCAGGGGACGAGCCGGGTGCAGGTCACGGCCCGCATCCGCGAGGAATCCGGCCGCCGCACGTTCGAGTCGCTGCCCGTGGAGGTGCGTGGGGGCTCCGGACCGGCCCGGCCCGCGGCGGTGCGGGTGGTGATCACCGGGCCGCGGGCGCTGCTCAAGCAGCTCCAGTCGGCCCACGTCCATCCCTACGTGAGCCTCGTGGATCCCCCGACCGGGTCCAAGCACCTGGCGGTGGCGGTGGAGCTGGCTTCGGGCTTCGGCGCGGCCACGGTTTCCGAGATCGAGCCGGCCGAGGTCACGGTCCGGCCCCCGCGACCGAGGCCCGCCCCATGACGACTGCCCGCACCTTGTCCCGCACCCTCTTCGGCACCGACGGCATCCGGGGAGTGGCCAACGAGCCGCCCATGACCCCCGAGCTCGCCCTCTCCCTCGGGCGGGCCGTCACCTACGTGGCGGGGCGCGGCAAGCGCCACGCCCCGCGGATCATCATCGGCAAGGACACCCGCCTCTCCGGCTACATGCTCGAGACCGCGATCGCCTCCGGCATCTGCTCGATGGGGGGCCGCGTCCTGCTCTGCGGGCCGGTCCCCACGCCGGCGGTGGCCCACCTCACGGTGAGCATGCGGGCCGACGCGGGTATCGTGATCAGCGCCAGCCACAACCCGTACCCCGACAACGGCATCAAGATCTTCGGGGCCGACGGGTTCAAGCTCCCCGACGCGGCGGAGGCCGAGATCGAGGGGCTGCTCATGGACGGCGAGCGGCTGGGCGATCGCAAGACCGGCCCCGGCATCGGCCGCGCCGAGAAGCTCGAGGACGCGCGCGGGCGCTACGTGGCCTTCGTCAAGTCCACTTTTCCCCGCGACCTCTCCCTCGAGGGCGTGCGGGTGGTGGTGGACGCGGCCCACGGGGCGGCCTACCGGGTTGCCCCCCTCGTCTTCTCCGAGCTGGGGGCGAACGTCTCCGCCATCGGAGTGAAGCCCAACGGCGTCAACATCAACCGCGAGGCGGGGGCCCTGCACCCCGACCACGCCCGGGCCGACGTGGTCAAGCGGGGAGCCCAGATCGGGATCGCCCTCGACGGCGACGCGGACCGCGTGATCGTCATCGACGAGAAGGGGCAGATCGTGGACGGCGACGCGGTCATGGCCATGTGCGCGACCCGCATGCTGCGGGACGGCGAGCTTCGCAAGGGAACCGTCGTCGCCACCGTGATGAGCAACCTGGGCCTCGAGCGCGCGCTCGCCGTCCAGGGGCTGAAGCTGCTCCGCACGCCGGTGGGGGACCGCTACGTGGTCGAGGCCATGCGGGAGGGAGGCTACAACCTGGGGGGTGAGCAGTCCGGCCACCTGATCTTCCTCGACCACGCGTCGACCGGGGATGGGCTGATCGGCGCGCTGCAGGTGCTGGCGCTCATGGTCCGCACCGGGAAGCCGCTCTCGGAGCTGGCCCGCTCGGCCATGGAGCGCGTCCCCCAGGTGCTGGAGAGCCTCACTCTTCCCGCCCGCCGGCCCCTCGAGGAGATGACCCATCTCTCACGGGCCGCGGAGGCGGTGAGATCGGCCCTGGGCCAGGACGGCCGCGTGCTCGTCCGCTGGAGCGGCACCGAGCCCAAGCTGCGGATCATGCTGGAGGGTCCGGACGAGGGGCAGATCCGGAGCTGGGCGGGGGAGCTGGCGGAGGCGGCGCGGAAGGACGTGCCGGGGGGGTAGGGAGCCAGCGAGGCGCCCCCCGGGGTCGGTATAATCCAGGCAGGGAGAGGAATGATGGCCACCCCTAAACAGCTCGCCCTCGAGGCTCTCCAAGCGTTGCCTGACGACGCGACGTTCGAGGACATCGAGTATCACATCTACGTGTGCGGCCGAATCGAGGAGGGTCTTCGAGCGGCCGACGAGGGCCGAGTGGTTCCACATGAGGAGGTCAAGCGTCGGATGGCCGAGTGGCGGGGACGCGCTCGGTAGTCTGGTCTGTCAGGGCTCTGGACGACCTCGAGACGGCCTACGGCTGGTTCCGCGAACGCAACCCTGACTATGCGGCCAGGTTTCTCTGGGAGATCGAGCATTCGGCTGACTCACTGGCCGCCTCTCCCGAGCGTGGCCGCGTCGTCCCCGAACTCGAGATCCCTGTCGTCCGCCAACTCGTCGTCGAGAAGCACCGCCTGATATATCGTGTGGAGTCCACCCGGGTAGTCATCGCGCGGCTTCTGCATGGGCGGCAGGACTTCAAGTCCTCGTGGAAGAGCCCTACGTAAAGGTCTTCCGGAATCCAGGCTTCGCTAACTCCGTCCTTGACCGCATCCCCATTGGACGGAGCCGCGGCAGCAGTCCCTGCTGAGCGAGCGTCCAGTGCTCCGGGAGCCGACACATGTGGGAGGCACTTCTTTCACGCTAGAATCTGACGGCGCGTGAACGGCCCATCAGGCACCGCTGGCGCGATTGGCTCGCGATATACTGACCCCCCCCCATGGCCCGACTCGGAGTCAACATCGACCACGTCGCCACCGTAAGGCAGGCGAGGAGAGTGGCCGAGCCGGATCCCGTGCAGGCGGCGGTGCTGGCCGAGCTGGGAGGGGCCGACGGGATCACCGTGCATCTCCGGGGCGACCGGCGGCACATCCAGGACCGTGACGTGGAGATCCTGCGCCAGGTGGTCAAGACGCGCCTCAACGTCGAGATGGCGGCGACCCAGGAGATGGTCCGGATCGCCCTCACGGTGAAGCCCGACCAGGCGACGCTCGTCCCCGAGCGGCGGGAGGAGGTCTCGACCGAGGGGGGGCTGGACGTGGTGCTCAACAGCGTCCAGCTGCGGCCCACCGTGAAGACCCTCCAGGACGGCGGGCTCGAGGTCAGCCTCTTCGTCGACCCGGACCTCGAGCAGGTGAAGGAGTCGCACAAGCTCGACGCCCACGCGATCGAGATCAACACCGCCGTCTACGCGGACGCGCGGGACGCCCGGACGCGCGAGACGGCGCTGCGCCGGGTGGCGGACGCAGCCAAGCTCGGTCGCAAGCTCGGCCTCCTGGTCCACGCCGGCCATGGCCTGACCTACCAGAACGTGGGGGCGATCGCCACCCTCGTCGAGATCGCCGAGCTCAACATCGGCCACAACATCGTGGCGCGGGCGGTGCTCGTGGGGATGGAGCGGGCGGTGCGGGAGATGAAGGAGGCCATGCGGCCGGCGCCGCCGCGCACGGTTTGACGCTCGCGGGCAAAGCCCTTATCCTCCTCCTTCAGAGGGGCAACGCTCAGAGCGGCAATGGTTTGAGGGGCGGAGGGTCCGCGGGGCTCCCGCCAGGAGAGTAGGCTTCATGCTAGAGGCGTTCGGCCGCACGGACGTGGGGCGCCGCCGGAAGCTCAACGAAGACAGCTTTCTCGTGGCCCCCGAGCCGAACCTCTACGCGGTCTGCGACGGCATGGGTGGCCACAATGCCGGCGAGGTGGCTTCCCAGATGGCCATCGAGAGCCTCGCCGCCTTCATCGACAAGAGCCACCGGGAGAAGGAAATCACCTGGCCGTACGGGCTGGACGTGAACCTCTCCTTCGACGGCAACCGGTTGAAGACCGCGATCAAGCTGGCCAACAAGAAGGTCTTCCGCGCCGCGGACAACCGGGAGGAGTACACCGGTATGGGCACCACGGTGGTGGCGGCCGTGGTGTCCGGCAGCGTGATGACAGTGGGCTCCGCGGGGGACAGCCGCTGCTACCTTCTGCGCGCCGGCGCCCTCTCCCAGCTCACCCGCGACGACTCCTGGGTCTCGGCCGCCCTCGGGGAGGGGATCCTGAACTCCGAAGAGGTCGAGCGCCACCCGCTGCGCAACGTGATCACCAAGGCGGTAGGGGCCAAGGACTCGATCGAGCTGGACGTGGTCGAGCACAGGTTCGCCCCTGGGGACGTCGCCCTGCTCTGCTCCGACGGCCTCCACGCCATGCTCAACGACGCGGAGATCCAGCGTGTGCTCTCCCCCCTGCCCGCCACCCTCGAGCAGGCGGCCGGACTCCTCATTGACGCCGCCAACGAGGCCGGCGGCAAGGACAACGTCACGGTCGTCCTCCTCCGCTACACGGGGTAGCCCAAAAGGGGCCCGCGGCATGGCCCGCTTCGGCCGCTACGAGATCCTCGGGAAGCTGGGGGAGGGAGCCATGGGCGTCGTGTACCGCGCCCTCGATCACGGCCTCGGCCGGATCGTCGCCCTCAAGATGCTCTCCGCCGAGCTCGGAGTCGACGACGAGCTCCAGCGGCGTTTCGCCCGGGAGGCGGAGGCCATCGGCCGTCTCAGCCACCCCAACATCGTCGCCGTGTACGACCTCGGCGAGGCCGACGGGCACCTGTACATGGCCATGGAGCTGCTCGAAGGGGACGACCTCCGGGCCCTGCTCGAGCGGCAAGTCAACCTCCCCCTGGCGGACCGGGTGCGCATCCTGGCCCAAATCTGCGACGGCCTCGGCTACGCCCACTCCCGCGGGGTGGTGCACCGCGACGTCAAGCCCGCCAACATCATGGTCACCACCGGGGGCAAGGTGAAGGTGCTCGACTTCGGCCTCGCCCGGGTGGCCACCCGCGAGACCATCACGCGGGCGGGGATCATCCTGGGCACCCCGGACTACATGAGCCCCGAGCAAGCCACCGGCAAGCCCCTCGACCACCGGACCGACATCTTCTCCGCCGGGGCCGTCTTCTACGAGTTCCTGTGCCGGGAGAAGCCCTTCCGCGGCAAGACCCTCCACAGCGTGCTCTACCAGATCATCTCCGAGGAGCCCGACCCGATCCTCTCCCTGAACCCGGAGCTGCCCGCGCGCCTGGCCGCGGTCATCCATCACATGCTCGAGAAGGACCCGGAGGCACGCTACCCGACCCTCGACGACGTGGGGAACGAGCTCCGGAAGATCCACGACGCGCTGCGCCGCTCGCGCTCGCGCTCCGCCCTCCCGCCCACCGGCGAGGGCCCGCTGCTCACCGACGACGGACGCGCGCGCGTGCGCGAGCACCTGGGACGGGGCCGCGGTTACTTCCAGGCCAGCCAGTGGGCCAAGGCGGCGGCCGAGTTCGGAGAGGCCCTGGCCCTGGATCCGGAATGCGGCGAGGCGGTGGAGCACCTGTGGAGCGCGGGACGCCAGATGGCGGGCGGGCGCTCCGAACCGCCGCCCCCCAGCCCCGAGGCCGAGGCGAGGATCGCGGTGCTCCTGACGCGGGCCGCGCCGGGGAGCCCGGACGCCGACGCCCGTCGGGCCCTCGCCGAGCTGGCCCTGGTCGCCCCCGACGACTCGCGCTTCGCCGCCCTCATCCGTGAACGGTCGGGAAAGGACAGGGAGAGTTGATGGCATGAGCCTCCTCGCCGACCGGAGCCGACGCGTGCCGCTTCACCTGCCGGTGCGGCTGCGCGTGTCCGACCCGCCGAGCTCCTTCGTCGAGCACACGCGCACCCTCAACGTGAGCGGCGGCGGCATCTGTCTCGAAAGCCACCAGAGCCTCGAGGTGGGGACGCGAGTGGAGCTCGCGATCGAGCTCCCCCGGCCGCTGCGCCGGCACTTCGGCAACCGCGCGGTCTACCGGGCCCGGGCCGTGGTGTGCCGGGTCGAACGGCTCGCGGACCAGCCGGTGGCGAGGGTGGGGGCGCGGTTCCTGGCCGAGATCGCGGCGGACGCCGCGATGGTATAATCCACGGGTTTGCCCCACCCCATGGGTGAGCCGAGGCTCCGCGGACGGATCGGCGTCGTCACCGGGGGGGGCAAGGGCTTGGGCCGGGCGCTGGTCCGGGCACTGTCCGAGCAAGGGGCCGACGTGGCCTTCTCCTACCGCGAGAGCCGCTCCGCGGCGGAAGAGGCGGCCGGAGCCCTCCGGTCCTCGGGACGTCGGACCTTCGTGGCGAAGGCCGATGCCCGGATCCCGGGGCAGATGGCGGGCTTCGTCGAGGCGGCGGCGGGCGCCCTCGGGGGCGTGGATTTTCTCGTCAACAACGTGGGGGTCTTCCGGTCCTTTTCCCTGGAGGAGATCTCCGAGGAGGCGCTCGACGAGGCCTTCGACGTGAACGTGAAGGCCGCGGTGATGGCGGCCCGCGCGGCCGCACCCTACCTGCGCCGGCGCGGCGGGGGGGCGATCGTCAACGTGGCCAGTCTGGGCGGGTTGCGGCCGTGGAAGGCGTATCTGCCGTACTGCGCCTCCAAGGCGGCGCTCGTCATGGCCACGGAGTGCCTGGCGCTGCTGCTGGCCCCGGAGATCCGGGTCAACGCGGTGGCGCCGGGGATCCTGGACCCGCCGGGGGCGGACGAGGCGCTCCGGCGGCGGATCCCCGCGGGTCGCTTCGGGAGCCACGCCGAGGCGGTGGAGATGGTGCTGTTTCTGCTCGCGCGCGCGGGCCACACGACGGGCGAGGTCGTCCGGGTCGACGGCGGCCGGGCCCTGCGATGAGAAAGGAGAAAGTCCGAGGTGAACATGACGTCCATGCGTGAGGAAGACAAGCCCTGGAAGACCGACCTGGCGCGGAAGTCCGCCCAGCGGCGTGAGCAGGTCCTCCACGAGGTCGAGGAGGTCATCAAGAAGGCCTCCTCTTTCGAGGAGTCGCTGCGCCAGGCGGTGGAGCTCCTGAAGAAGCGCTTCGCCCGATACTCTGCCATCACCGCCTACGTGGCGGACGGCGAGGACCTGACGGTGCACATCTCGCTGGAGAGGCCGGTGGGCCCCGATCGGGTCTGGACGGGCGGCGGTCCCCTGGCCGAGGCTGCGCAAGGGGTGAACCCGACCGTGGTCTCCGACCTCACGGCCGCTCCCGCCTGGGCGGGGTTGGGCCTCTCCACCGGCAGCGCGATGGTGGCGCCCGTGCGGACCGAGGCCGGCCTCTGGGCGATCCTCGAGGTGTGGAGCGACTTCCGGGACGCGTTCACGCCCCAGGACGTGAGGCTGCTGGGCCGAGTGGCCCAGGCCCTGGCCAAGAAGACCCCCGCGGCCTGACCCGCTTGGCCACGCGCGATGATGCGGCCGCTTTCGGCCGTCGCGTCGAAGGCGTGATCCCTCCCCTGGTCACGCCGTTCCTGCCGGACGGCCGCCTCGACCTCGCGGCCTTCGAGGCCAACCTCGAGGCCCTGGCCGTAGAGGACCTCGCGGGCTACCTCGTGCTCGGCTCGAACGGGGAGGCGGGGAGCCTCGAGGAGGACGAGAAGCTCGCTCTGGTGGGCATCGCGCGGGCGCGGGCGGGATCGCGGACCGTGCTCGTGGGAACCGGGCTCGAGAGCACGCGGGCCACCGTCGCCCTCACCCGCAAGGCGGCGGACCGCGGGGCGGACGCGGTCCTCGTCCTGACCCCCTGCTACTACAAGGCCCGCATGACGGTGGAGGCGCTGCAGCGGCACTTCGAAGCGGTGGCCGACGCCTCGCCCGTCCCCGTCCTCCTCTACTCGGTGCCCGCCTTCACCGGCCTCCCCTGGCCCCCCGGTCTCGCGGCCGCCCTGGCGCCCCACCCCGGGATCGCGGGAATGAAGGAGTCGTCCGGAGACCTCGGCCTGCTGGGCCGGATCGTCGCTTCCGTGCCCCCATCCTTCCAAACCCTCTGCGGCTCGGGCCCGGTCCTGTATCCCGCCCTCTGCCTGGGCGCCGCGGGGGGCGTGCTCGCGGTGGCCAACTGCGCGCCCCGCCCCGCGGCCGCGATCTATCGGGCCTTCAAGGCGGGCGACCACGCCCGCGCCCGACGGCTCCAGGAGGCTCTCACCCCCCTGGCGGTAGCCGTGACCTCGACCCACGGCGTCGCGGGGCTCAAGGCCGCGATGGACCTGGCCGGGCTGCGCGGCGGACACGTCCGGGCCCCCCTCCTGCCCGCTTCCCCGGCGCTCCACGACGAGCTGCGGCCCCTTCTCGACCGGGCCAACGCCGCGGCGTAGTCAGGCGAGGGTCACAAACGGCCCATCCGGATCCTCGGCCGTCGCGCGCGGGACGAGCAGGGGCAGCACGCGCGGCTCGAGGGCGATCTCCAGCCGGAGCGCGGCCGGCTCCGGCTCGCCGTCGCGGTGGTGCTCGATCGGACGTTCCATGGTGACCACCGCCCGCGTGGCCGGGATGCGGCGGTAGCCGCGCACGCGCTCGATCCCTCCCAGGAACAGCCGGGGGGCGCAGGCCAGGATCGCGAGGAAGGGGCGGTCGTCGTAGACCACCAGCTCGAAGCGGCCGTCGTCGAGCCGCGCCCCGGGGTTGATCACTGCCCCTCCGCCGTACTGCGGCCCGTTCGCGAAGGCCACCAGGAAAGGGCGGCCCGCGAAGCGCTCCGCCCCCGCCTCCAGGTGCAGCGGCACTGGCTCGTAGGACCGGACCAGGGCGAGGCTGATCCGCACGTAGGTGAAGATCCCGCGGCGGCCGCCGTTACGCCCCGCCCGGTGGAAGGCCCACCCCACGAGGGCGTCGAAGCCCACCCCGGCCACGTTCAGGAAGGGAACGCCGTTCACCGTCCCCACGTCGATCCGGCGCACGACCGCGCTCTCCAGGGCGTCCAGGGCGCGAGAGGGGGAGCGGGGTATGCCGAGGGCTCGCGCGAGGCCGTTGCCCGAGCCCGCGGGAACGATGCCGAGCGGCACCCCGGTGCCGAGCAGGCCCCGCGCTACCTCGTTCGCGGTCCCGTCACCGCCCACCGCCAGCACCAGATCGGCCCTCGCCTCGGCGGCTTCCCGGGCCAGGCGGAGCGCGTCTCCGGGGCCGGTGGTCAGCGTGACCTCGAGATCCCTCCAGGACGGCCGGCCCCGGCGCACGTCCTCGAGCGCGCGGCGCGCGCTGACTCCGGCTCGGGGGTTCAGGATGGCCCGGACCCTCACCGGAGCTCCTCGTAGACCCGCAGGGTCTCGTCGACCATGCGGTCCGCGGTGAAGCGCTCGAGGAAGCGGCGCCGGCCGGCTTCCCCCATCGCGCGGCGGCGCTCGGGGTCCCCGAGGAGATCGAGGAGCGCCTGGGCCAGGCGGGCCGGATCGCGCACCGGGACCACCCGGCCCGTGACCCCGTCCTCCACCGCTTCCGGGATGCCCCCCGCGGCGGTGGCCACGACGGCGCGGCCGAAGGCCATCGCGTCGAGCAGGCTCGTGCCCAGCCCCTCGAGGTGCGACGAGAGACAGAACACGTCGAAGGCGGGGAGGAGGCGGTCCACGTCGTCCCGGAAGCCGGCGAAGAGCACGTGGCCCGAGAGCCCGCCCTCGCGGACCCGGGCCTCGAGCTCGGGGCGGAGCGCGCCCTCTCCCACGATCACGAAGCGCACCTCCGGCCGCGCGCGGACGACGATGCCGGCGGCCGCGATCAGGGTGGCGTGGTCCTTGTGGTCGGTGAGGGCGGCCACGTTGCCAACCACGGGCGCGCCCGGGGGCAGGCCGAGGGCGCGGAGGGCTTCCGCCCCGCCGGTTGGCGGCGAACGGTCGGGGACCCCCTCGTAGACGAGGCGCAGCTTCGGCGCCTCGATGCCGTCCGCTTCCAGCACCCCTGCGATGGCCCGGCTCACCGCGATCACGCGCGCGCAGCCGCGATACTTGCCCCGCGAGAGGGGGCCCCGCAGGGAGAAGTCGACCCGCCGCGTGGCCACGAGGGGCGGGTGGCCGGCGAGGACGGCGGCCAAGAAGCCGCTTCCCACCGCGTGGGGGTCGTGGAGCTGCACGACGTCGGGCTTCTCGCGGCGCAGCTCACGAGCGAGACCCAGGATCCCCGGCGGCCAGAGGTCGCCCCGGAGGGGCAGGGCGGCGGCGCGGAGGCTCGTGGCCCGGAGACGCCCCGCGAGCGCACTCCCCACGCGGCAGGCCACCGTGACATCGTGCCCGCGTGCGGCCTGCCCGAGAGCAGTCAGCAAGACCTGGTTCTGACCGCCCCGCCAGCCAAAGGCGGTGTCCACGTGCAGCACCTTCATCGGGACCGCGCCAGCTCCTCGAGCTTCGCGAGCTTCACGTAGGTGTAGTACGCGTTCAGGGTCGAGATGGTGAGCCCCGCGGAGCCGAGCGTGAAGCCGCCCTTCAACAGGTAGTTCCGGACAAAGGCCCAGAGGCTGGAGGCCGCCATCTCGATGGGCCCCGCGCGGCGCCCGCTCAGCAGGGCCTGGCGGGCCCACAGGTTCGTGTAGAGGTCGATCTTGCGCAGGTGGTCGCTGATGTCCGCGTAGGGGTGGTGCTCGAGCTCGCCCTCGAGGGAGCCCACCCGTCCCCGGACGCGCACCGACTCGTGGACGAGGGCTCCCTCCCAGCCTCCCTGCGTGCGGTCGAAGAGGCGGATCTGGGGATCCGGGTACCAATCGGTGGCCCGGATCCAACGGCCGAGGTAGAGGGCCACCCGCGACATGCGATAGGCGGGACAATCGAACCCCCGGGCACGCAGGGCCTCGATCTCCCCGCGCAGGGCGGAGCTCACCCGCTCGTCCGCGTCGAGGGCCAGCACCCAGTCGTGGCGGGCGGCCCGCACCGCGAAGTCGCGCTGGGCGACGAAGCCCGGCCAGGGGGCGTTCACGATCACCCGCGCTCCCGCCCTCTCCGCGACCTCGCGGGTGTGGTCGACGGAGCCGGAGTCGACGAGCACGACCTCGTCGCAGAAGCGGACGCTGTCGATGGCGGCCTGGACCTTGTGCTCTTCGTTCTGGGCGATGAGGACCGCGGAGATGGGGGTCATCATGTCGGCGCCTCGGCGGCGCGGCTCATGGCGGCAGTATACGCAGGATACGCGGGGAGACGCGTGCCGGCGCCCGGGGTAAGATGCAGCCCGTGAACGAGGACTTGCTGCATCTCTTCAGGGAACGCGGCGCGCTCCTCGAGGGCCATTTCCTGCTCACCTCCGGCCTGCATTCTCCGCGCTACCTGCAGTGCGCCCGCGTCCTCATGGACCCCGCCGTGGCCACCCGCCTGGGGGCCGAGCTGGCGGCGCGGGTCCGGGCGCTCCTCGGGGGGGTGGTGCCGGGGGCGGTGGTGGCCCCCGCTCTCGGGGGCGTGCTCGTGGCCCACGAGGTGGCGCGGGCCCTGGGGTGCCGCGGCCTGTTCACGGAACGGCAGGACGGGGCGATGACGCTGCGCCGCGGCTTCGCCCTGTCGGCCGGGGAGCCCGTGGTGGTGGTCGAGGACGTCGTGACCACCGGGGGCTCGACCCGCGAGGTGATGGACGCGGTGCGGGCCCGGGGGGCCCGAGTGCTCGCCGTCGGCAGCCTGGTCGACCGCAGCGGGGGGACGGTCGACCTCGGGGTGCCGCGGGCCAGCCTGCTGTCCCTCGAGGTGCCGACCTGGGCCGCCGAGGAGTGTCCCCTGTGCACGGCGGGCTCGAAGCCGGAGAAGCCGGGCTCCCGGCCGTCGCGCTAGTGGCCGTAGCCTTGAGCCGGTGGCGGGGCTCCCCGCTGCTTCCGGGTCAGTGACAATGCCGCTCTACCGTATCACCCTCGCCTACGACGGGACGGACTTCCGGGGTTGGCAGGCCCAGCGGGCCGACCGGGGACGCACCGTGCAGGGCGCGCTGGAAGCGGCCTTGTCGCGGCTGGCCGGCGGGGCCCGGGTGGCGGTGGCCGGAGCGGGGCGGACCGACGCCGGCGCGCACGCCCTCGGCCAGGTGGCCTCGTTCGCGCTGCCGCGCGCGATGGATGCCGGGGACCTCGCCCGCGCGCTGAACGGCCTCCTCCCCGAGGACGTGCGCGTTCTCCATGCGTCTCCCGCCCGTGAGGGCTTCCACGCGCGCCGAAGCGCGACCAGCAAGCTCTACCGCTACGTCCTGGACACGGGCCCGTTGCAGCTTCCGCAGCGGCGTCGCTTCGCCGGCCACGTCCCCTTCGCGCTCGACGAGGAGCGGGTGCGGGGGGCGGCGCGGCTCTACCTCGGCCGGCACGATTTCGCCTCCCTCGCCTCCGCGGGCGGGTCGGTGAAGACGACCGTCCGGACGGTCTGCCGCTCGGAGGCCGCCTTCGCCGAGGGGACGCTGACCTACGAGGCGGAGGCCGACGGCTTCCTGCGGAGGATGGCACGGAGCATGGTGGGCGGGCTGGTGGCGGCCGGCCGGGGGATCCTCGACCTCGACGCCCTCCGGGGCGCCCTCCAGGCCGGAGACCGACGTGGGTGGCCGCCCCCCGCTCCCGCCTGCGGCCTGACCCTGGTCCGCGTAGAATACCCTGCCCCCGACGCTCCGGTGCTACCATAGGCGTTCGACGGTCGGGCCCCCGAACCTCCCATGTCCCTTCAGGATCTCCTGGACGTCGTTTCCAAAGGATCCGAGGAGCAGGCGCTCCTCCGGTCGATCGACTTTTCCCGGCTCCCCCGCCACGTGGCGATCATCATGGACGGCAACGGCCGCTGGGCGAAGCTGCGCCACAAGCGCCGGGTGGAAGGGCACCGCGCGGGCATCGCCGCCGTGCGCGACACCGTGGAGGCCTCGGCCCGCCTCGGCCTGCAGGTCCTCACCCTCTACGCGTTCTCGATGGAGAACTGGAAGCGGCCCAAGACCGAGGTCGCGACCCTCATGGGCCTGCTCAAGCACTACCTGCGCTCGGAGCTCCAGACCCTCCTCAAGAACAACATCCGCTTCAAGGTCATCGGGCGCCCCGAGGACCTGCCCCGGGACGTCCAGGGGGAGCTGGAGAGGGGTATGGAGAGGACCGCGGCCAACACGGGCCTCCTCTTCAACATCGCCCTCAACTACGGAGGCCGGGCCGAGATCACCGACGCGGCGCGCCGGCTCCTGAAGGACATCCTGGCCAACGGACGGGACCCTTCGAAGATCGACGAGTCGACGCTCTCCTCCTACCTCTACACCGCCGGACAGCCCGACCCCGACCTCTTGATCCGCACGAGCGGCGAGCTCCGGATCTCGAACTTCCTCCTCTGGCAGATCGCCTACGCCGAGATCTGGGTCACCGACGTGCTGTGGCCGGACTTCCGCCGGCGACACCTCCTTCAGGCCATCGTCGACTACCAGAAGCGCGAACGGCGTTACGGCGGGATCAACCCCGTTTGAGGGCTCGACGGACGCGCAACTGCGTTCCCCTCCCATGATCCAGACGCCGGACTTCCGGGGCAACCTCGCGCGCCGGGTGGGGACCGCCATGGTCACCCTCCCGGCCCTCCTGGCCGCGTTCTTCCTGGGCCCCCCGGCCCTCGGAGTGGCCCTCGTGGCCCTGGCCGCGGGCATCGGCCTCTTCGAGTTCTTCGGCCTCATGCGCGCGCGGGAGGTTCGGCCCCTGCGCCGGACCGGGCTCGTGCTGGCGGGGGCCATGTTCCTGGACGTCGCCTACCCCGGGTGGTACGGGGCCCCCTTCTGGCCGCTGGCGGCGTTGCTGCTCCTGATCGTCACCCTGCGCCGGGGGGCGGACCTCGCGGAGACCGTGCCCGCGGCCGCCACCACGTTGCTCGGCGCCACCTACCTGGGAGCCCTCGGGGGGACGATCGCCGCGCTGCGGATCCTGCACCCGGTGGCCGACGGCGCGTGGCGGATCGTGCTGCTCCTCGCCATCATCATGGCGGGCGACGCCCTGGCCTTCTTCGTCGGGCACGCGTTCGGCCGGCGCCCGCTGGCCCCCCAGATCTCGCCGGGGAAGAGCGTCGAGGGGGCCCTCGGCGGGCTCCTGGGCGGGGTGGCGGGGGCGCTCGCCGTGCGTGCCCTCGGCCTTCCCCAGCTGCCCCTGGCCCATGCCGTGATCCTGGGCGCGGGAGTGGCGGTCATGGGGATCGTGGGCGATCTCGAGGAGAGCCTGCTCAAGCGCTGGGCGGGGGTGAAGGACTCGGGCGGGCTCTTTCCCGGCCATGGGGGGATGCTCGACCGAATCGACAGCTTGCTGTTCGGCGCGCCGGTCCTGTACTATTATTTTCTGTACGTCCGATGAACGACCCCGCGCTCGGGGTCCTCCCCCCTGAATGAAAGGCCTCTCCATCCTCGGCTGCACCGGATCCGTCGGCACCAACGTGCTGCGGATCGTCGACGCCTTCCCCGGCCGTTTCCAGGTGGTGGGGCTCGCGGGGGGAAGGAACGTCGCGATTCTCGCCGAGCAGGTGGCCCGCTACCGCCCGCGGGTGATTTCCGTGGTGGACGCGGCCGCCCGCGACGCCCTGGCGCGCCTGGTGGACCTCTCGGGCCTCCGGGTCGGCACGGGTCCGGAGGGCATGGTCGAGGTCGCGACCCATGAAGACGCGCGCACCGTGGTGGCCTCGGCGGTGGGAGCGCTGGGGCTGCTGCCGACCTACCGGGCGCTCGAGGCCGGCAAGGACGTGGCCCTCGCCAACAAGGAGACGCTGGTCATGGCGGGCGCGCTCATGCTGGCCCAGTCGAAGGCTAAAGGGGGACGCCTCCTGCCCATCGACAGCGAGCACTGCGCGCTCCACCAGTGCCTGGACGGGCGCGGGCCGGAGGAGGTGCGCCGCCTGGTCCTCACCGCTTCGGGCGGGCCCTTTCGGAACCGGGCCCGGGAGTCGTTCGACCGGATCACGCGCGAGGAGGCGCTCCGCCATCCCACCTGGAGCATGGGCCCCAAGATCACGATCGACTCCTCCACCCTGATGAACAAGGGGCTGGAGGTCATCGAGGCTCACTGGCTTTTCGGCGTACCCCCCGCCCAGGTGGAGGTGCTCATCCACCCGCAGTCGATCGTCCATTCGATGGTGGAGTTCGTGGACGGAACCGTCCTCGCCCAGCTCGGGGTGACCGACATGCGCCTGCCCATCCAGTACGCGCTCAGCTACCCGGAGCGCTGGGCCGCCGCCATCCCGGGGATGGACTTCTCACGGGGGATGCATCTCGAGTTCGACCTCCCGGACCACGAGCGCTTCCCCTGCCTGGGCCTCGCCTACCGGGCCCTCGAGAAAGGCGGCTCCGCCACCGCGGTCCTGAACGCCGCCAACGAGGAGGCGGTGGCCGCGTTCCTGGACGGCCGCATCCCCTTCAACGCGATCCCGGAGTCGGTGCATGAGGTGCTCGACGACCATTCGTCCGCCGCGGTGAGCCGCCTCGAGGAGGTGCTCGCGGCCGACGCCTGGGCCCGGGAGCGCTCACGCGAGGCCTTGAGGCGCCGCGGCGTAGCCCGCGTCCGCTCGTAGGGCCATCAGGAGACCATGCTCACCACCCCCCTCGCCTTCGTCTTCGTCCTCGGCATCATCATCTTCGTGCACGAGTTCGGGCACCTGATCACCGCCAAGGCCTTCGGCATGCGGGTGTTCGTTTTCTCCTTCGGCTTCGGCAAGCGCCTCGCCGGCTTCAAATGGGGAGACACCGACTGCCGGATCTCCGCCATTCCCCTCGGCGGCTACGTCAAGCTCGAGGGCGAGCCCGACGACCATCTCAGCGAGGACACCGCCGCCCACGGAGACGGCCGGGACTTCGCGGCCCGGCCCCGCTGGCAGAAGTTCCTGGTCTACCTGGCCGGCCCCACCATGAACGCGGTGCTGACCATCACCGTCCTGACCGTGTTGTTCTACACGATCGGTGCCGGGGTCGACGCGAGCCGCTACGACCGGCCGGTCGTGGGCGCCCTGGACCCCGGCTCTCCCGCCGAGGCGGCGGGGATGAAGCCCGGTGACGAGATCCTGTCCATCGACGGTGAGGCCTTCCCAACCTGGGAGACCGTCTACTACCACGTCCTGCTGCGGCCGGACCGGGCGCTGACGGTGAAGGTACGGCGGGGCGGGGAGGAGCGCGAGATCCGGCTCCGCTCCCTGGCCGTGGGGGCCGAGAAGGTCGGCTCGATCGGCGTCTACCCGCTGGTCCGCATCGGCCAGGTGGTCGACGGTCAGCCGGCGCAGGCCGCCGGCCTTCGCGTCGATGACGCCATCCTTCGCATCGACGACAAGCCGGTCCGAACCTTCGGCGAGATCCCGGCCCTCGTGGGCGCCTCGGCCGGCAAGCCGCTGCGACTCCAGGTCTGGCGCGCCGGGGAGACGCTCGAGGTACAGGTCCTGCCTCGAGACTCTGGCCAGGGCCCGCGCATCGGGATCGGCGCCAAGACCGTGAACAAGAAGTTCGGGGCGCTCGAAGCGTTGACTGAGGCGGCGGGCTGGGCCTGGGAGAATACCAGGCTGACCTTCGACGTGGTGAGGCAGCTGGTCACCGCGCAGATCTCCCCCAGGACCATGATGGGTCCCCTCGGGATCGCCCGGGCTTCCGGAGACGCCGCTCGCGCGGGCGCCGGTTCCCTCTTCCTGCTGGTCGCGATGATCAGCCTTCAGGTGGGGATCCTGAACCTCTTCCCCCTGGCCCCCCTGGATGGTGGCCACATGGCCATCATCGCGGCCGAGAGCGTCCTGCGCCGGGACTTCAGCCTCACGGTGAAGGCCTGGATCATGAACGCGGGCGCGGCGGTGATCTTCGTGCTGATCGGATTGGTCCTCTATTCGGACCTCAGCAAGACGAGCCTGTTCGGCAGGTTCCTCCCCTAGAGGGTCGCTCCGGGCGCCCCTCGCTCGGGGAGGGCAGGCCTCGGCCTATTTCTTGCTCTGCCAGACCGGCTTGAACTCCGGGTCGAGGGCGTAGGCCTTGCTGAACAGATCGAGCGCCTTCTGCTTGCCCGGGCTGTCGTGGCGCTTGGGCTCCGCGAGCTTGTAATAGGTGTAGCCCAGGTAGAAGGCGGCGGCCGCGCTCTGGGGGTCGGCCTCCATGGCCTTCCGGAACGCGGTCTCGGCCTGCGCGAAGCGGCGCTTCTTGAAGGCGGCGAGGCCCGCGTCGAGGTGGGGCTGGGCCGGGCTCGCGCTCGTGGCGGGCAGGTCGGAGGCCTTCACCGCCGAGGGAGGGTTCTGCGGCGAAGGCGCGACCGGAGGCGGCGCCTCCTGGGGAACGGGGATGAAGGCGGCGGCAAGAACGATCGGGGCGAGCAGCATGGTGTTCAGCTCCTCTAGAGGAACGGCACTGTCTGCGGCAGCCCTGCCGTCCCGGCGACGGGAGCGGCCGGCCCTCGTGCTCGGGACCCGGAGGTCCCGGGGCGGACGAGGCTCCTCCTCAAGTTTAAGCCCGCAAGTCCAGGCCCGGAAAGAACGACCGTGATCCCCGTCACCATGCGGATCCGCCGCTCGCGGTTGCGGGCTATTGAGAGCCCGCGACGACGCCGCCTTCGGCGGGGCTCCGCCATTGGTGGACGCCCCCCGCGGCGGAGGCCGCCAGCAGGAGACCGGGCGCCTTCGGGTCGATCGCGATCGTCCACACCCGGTCCGAGGCGAGGCCCGCGGTCGGGAACGGGGCCCAGGTCTCCCCCGCGTCCCGGCTCTGCCAGAGCCCGCCCCGCGAGAACTCGCTCGCGAACACCGTGTGGCCGTCGGGATGCAGGGCGAGCCCCGTGATGTCCAGGAGGGGCAGGCCGCCTCCGCGACGCTGCCAGGAGCGGCCCTGGTCCTCGGACTTCATGAGCCCTCGCGAAGTGCTCGCAAACACCACGCGGTCGCTTCCCGGCAGGAAGGCCAGGGTCTCCACGCGTCCCTCGGGAGCACCCGAGGAAACCGCCGCCCAGGTGGCGCCGCCGTCCGGGCTGCGAAAGAAGCCGAGTGGGCTGGCGGCGAGGGCCACTCCCGACCCGGCCACCGCGACCGCTTCCGCCGCCCCCCCGAAGCCCAGGCCCTTCCGCTCCCAGCGCTCGCCGCCGTCCTCCGACCGGAGGAGACCGACGGAGGTGGCGGCCAGGAGGACCTTCTCGGAGACGGCCGCCACCTCGTGGACGCGCGGGTGTGCTTCGGTGCCGCCGATCACGGCGGGGAGGCGCCGCCAGGGGCCGCAGGGCGAGACGGAGACGAACAGCCCATCGTCGGTCCCCGCCAGGACCTCGTCCCCCGCCAGGGCCAGCGACAGGACTTCCCGCCCCTCGAGACCGTCGCCCAGGCGGCTCCACGGCCCTTCCGGTCGCGGCGCGACGAAGACCCCGCCGTGCTGCCGGTCCCCGAGGGTGGCGGCGAGTACCCGCCCGCCAGCGGGATCGAAGACGATGCGGGAGACGAATCGCTCCGAGAAGCCCTCGTTCGAGGCCGAGAACGCCCGCCCGCCGTCGTCGCTCCGCAGCATCCCGGCACCTTCGCTGCCCACGAGCAGCGTCCCGTCGGGCTGGACGAGGATCGCGTTCACCACGAGCTGGCGCGAGGTGAGGAGGCGCCAGGACACGCCCCCGTCGTCGGTGGTCCAGACCCCCTCGGTGGTCCCCGCGTAGAAGGTGTCGAGCCGGGAGGGGTGCTGGGCGAAGGCGCGGGTGCGGCGGCTGCTGCCCGGGATGCCGCGCAGCTTGGTCCAGCGCAGGGCGGCGTCGGCCGAGCGGTAGATGCCTGAGCAGGCGGTGGCGTAGACGACGCGGGGCGATCGACGGTCGATGGTCAGCGTCATCACGTCGGAATCGTCGATCATCCCGGCGTGGACCCCCTTCCAGGTGTGGCCGCCATCCGTGGTTTTCCAGGGGAGGTGCCAGGTCCCGGCGTAGATGATGTCGGGATCGCCGGGGTCGATGGCGATCGAGTCGACGTTCTTCAGTTCCGGGTCCCCCTCGGGGCTGATCCGCGCCCAGCTGCGGCCGCCGTCGCGCGAGCGGAAGACCCCGTCCCGTGTCCCCGCCACCAGCGACCCCGAGTCCGAAGGGGCCACCGACAGCGCCTTGACCGGCTGGCCGGCGATCCCCTCGAACAGCTCGAACGTCGCCCCCCCATCCCGGCTCCGTGCCACCCCGCCGCCCGCGCCGTGGACCTCCCAGTAGCCCACGTAGAGGGTGCCCTCGGGATCGACCGCGAGGTCGTCCAGGCTCATGCCCCGCGCCGGGAATCCCGGCGCGCAGCGCCTCCACTGCCGGCCGCCGTCGTCCGAGCGGTAGAGCAGGCCGCTCGAGGTTCCCAGGTAGACGACCCGGGGGTTGCGCGAATCGGCCGCCAGGGAGCGCACGTCGCCGCCCCAGGGGCCGGCGGGGCTCCAGGACTCCGCGGCGGCGCCAAACGGGGCGAGCGCGCACAACGCGAGGACGGGAACGAGGGCGGCCGGGGTCCGCCAGAGGTGGTTCATCGGTGTTCCAGAGGCGGGGCGGATGGTGGCCTAGCGTTGGATGACGACGGGCTTCAGCGTGATCGCCGCCGCGGTCTGCGGGGTGGCCGCGCCTCCCACGGTCAGCCCGATCAGGAACGATACGGACTCGACGTTCTCGGTGCCGATCCCGAGCTTCCGATTCGCCTGGGTGCTCGGCACGTTGTAGATGACGAGGGTGTAGGTCCCCGCCGGGATCGGGGGAGTGACGACCACCCGCGGCTTCGGGAACTGGGTCTCCGAGCTCACGATGTACGAACAGGTCTTGCCCGTGAGCTGCGCGTAGGTGGTGCACGTCCCCCGTGCGATGTAGACGAAGATCCAGGAGTCCGGGAAGGTCCAGTCGACCGTTACGTCGAGGATCCCGCCTTGCGAGAGGGGCAGGGGGACCGCGACGTAGCCGGTCTCGAATCGGTCGAACGAGAGGCTGCCAAGGACGCCCCGCACGGCGGGCGGCGTCGGGGTGGCCACGGGAGTGGGAGTCGTGCTGCTCTTCTTGCAGGCAGGCAGGCCCAGCACCGACCCGGCAACGACGACCGGCAGCAGGATAACGCGGCCGAATCGTATCATGCCCCCTCCGTAAGTCCTGATTCTAGGGCATTTTGCCTGCGCAATGCAAACGGGCGTTGCGTTGCGGCCGACCTAGGGTTCCGTACCGTAAGTGAGCGGGGGGACCGGGGGGTGCAACGCAGCACCCCCCGGCTCAATGACGACGTCTAGTCGTCGTCCTCCGGTGAGGTCGCCCCCTCGGGGACGAAGACCACGTCCACCCGACGGTTCTTGGCGCGGGCCGCCGCCGACTTGCCGGTGTCGAGCGGCTTGGTCGCGGCGGCGCTCTTTGCCGTGATGCGGGCCTCGTCGATCCCGCGCTCCTTGACCAGGTAGCTCTTGACCGCCTCCGCGCGCTTCCGGCCGATCACCTCGGGGTAGCGCTCGCTGCTGTCCGCGTGGCCCACGATCACCACCCGGCTCCGCGGGTCCTGACGCAGCTTGCTCGCCACGTCGTCCAGGCACGCCTTGTCGACGTTGTTCAGGCGGGCGAGGTTGCGCGGGAAACCGCCGGAGGTGCAGGTGACCGCCTCGGGCTTCGGCTTCTCCGGGCAGCGGACCCTCACCCGGTCGCTGGCCGAGGCGGTGCCCCCGCGGCCGTCGGACACGGACACGGTGACCGTGATCGTGGTGTCGCAGGGAACGCCGGCGCTGTCGAGGGTCGTGGTCGCGCCGCTGCCCGTGGTCTTGCCCGCGCTCGTCGACCAGGCGTAGGTGAGGGGATCGCCGTCGGGATCGGAGGCGCTGGCGTTGCAGGGCGTCGTCTCCCCGGGGAGCAGCGAGTCCTTCACGCAGTTGAGGGAAACCGTGGGGGGCCGGTTCGCCGCAGGCGGGGGCGGCGGTGCGGGGGCGGTGTAGATCTCGCAGCAGGGCGTGCCGGGATGGTAGCCGATCTCGATCTGCCTCCCGGACTTCTTCTTGAACGAGACGTCTCGCCCGCGGCCGGCGTAGTTCAGCCCGTACGACCAGGCGGGACGGATGAACAGGCCGGGCTTGATCCAGATCACGGGCCCCACGATGAGGTCGGCCGTGTTCGTCTGCTTGGGGGTCGAGTCGCCGTAGGCCTTGCCCGTGACCTCGGCCTGGAGCTGGAAGATCCGGCAGGCGGGTACGTTCAGGCCCACTCCCCACCGCAGGGCGTTCGCGAGATCGGCGCCGTCGGGGTCGTTGTTGACCTCGTATCCGATCGAGGCGTGCAGGTCCGCCCCGTAGTTGATCGTCTTGGAGAGGATCAGGTCCCCCGAGAAGGAGGTCTCCCCGGTGCCCAGTCCCCTCTTCTCGTCGGCGGTCGGAAGCTTGACCACGCCCTTGATGGCGAGGCCCACCGGGTCGCCCCGGTAATCGCTGAGCAAGGCGTACTTGAGGCCGATCTTCACGTCGCCGAACCCGGTCTGCCAGCTGTCGCTGACGAAGGGATAGTCGTTGGGATAGCCGGGCTCAAAGGCATGGTTGACCTTCGCGCGGTTCTGGATCCCCACGTTGCCGAAGATCTCGAGCTTGTCGGTGGCCCCGTAGGCGAGGTTGAAGCCGTGGATCGAGAAGTCCACTCCCTTCGGATCCCGGTCGTAGTTGTCCCGGAACAGCCCGAAGGAGACCTTGCCCTTGGTCAGCGTGTAGGCGCTGGACAGGCGGAAGAGGCCGGTGTCGCCTCCGTAAGTGGGAGCGGCCGGGCGGACGCTCCACTCCTTGCCGTCGACGGTCGTCGTCCACGTCTTGACGTCTTCCTTCTTGACCGTCTTGGTGGAGCCCTTGCTTTCCGTGCTGCCCGACCCTTGTGCGAGGGCCGGAGCGGCCATGACCAGCAGGCTCGCCAAGCCCCAGGCCGTCGATCGTCTCCTCATGGCCGTCCTCCTTGCGCTGATGATCAAAGCGGCCCGAATTCTATGTCGATCAGGGTCGTATCTGCAAAGCGTTTTCGATCGGCCCCGGGGCGGCTTCGCGGGCCAGAACGCCCGCCAGGTCCTTCTCCGCCCCGGTCCGGACGCGCCCCCGCAGGACGAGCCGGCCGTCCATCTCCGCGACCCGTATACCATATCTCGCCAGGTGGGGATTGGCCGCGACGGCCCGCTCGGCGGCCTCACGTCTGGCCCCGGAGGACGGTTCTCCCGGTGGCGCTCCGGGGAGCCGGAGGTCATCTGTGACCCCGATCACACCGGCCGTGTCGCGCGCGGTCTGCACGGCGGCCCGGCGGGTCGCGTCGCTCCTCACCTCGCCGGTCAGCGTCACCTGGCGCCGGAAGGCCTGGACCTCGATGTCGGAGCCCTGGAGCTCCCGGCGCAGGGAGAGCGCGAGGCGCACCCCGACCTCGAGGGCACGATCGTCCAGGCTCTCCCCCAGGCTCCGGCCTTCCGCCGAGGGAAGCGGCAAGCTGACCACCTTCAGGTGGCTCACCACCTGGCGGACGTCGGGCACGGCGGCCGCCACCTGGTCCGCCGCCTGGCGGGCTTCTTCGCTCCCGACCTCGCCCCGCAGGGTGACGACCCCGTCCTCGCTCGACACGTCGATCCCGCCGTCCTTCGTGAGACGATTCAGCCGAAGTGCCGCCTTGACCGCGCCCGTGACCTTCGCTTCCTCCAGGTGCCGAGCCACCGGCCCCAGGTTCTTCGGGAGGAAGCCCTTGGGCAGGAGCTTCGAGTAGTAGAGGCCCGCGCCCAGGAAACCCAGCAGGATCACCAGCGCGAACAGACGTTTCAGCACTCGTCCTCCAGGAGTAGATTCTATCGCCATGGCCGAAGCCTTCGACCTCGTGGTGATCGGCTCCGGGCCCGCGGGCGAGAAGGGGGCGGCCCAGGCCGCCTACTTCGGCAAGCGGGTTGCCCTGGTGGAGAAGGCCCCCCACCTGGGCGGAGCCGGCGTGAACACCGGCACCGTGCCCAGCAAGACCCTGCGGGAGACCGCTCTCTATTTCTCGGGCCTCCGACAACGTGGGCTCTACGGCATCGACTACCACGTCAAGAGCGACATCAGTGTTCGCGACTTCATGTACCGCGAGCAGGAGGTGGTGCGGACCCTGCGCGGCCTGATCGAAGAGAACCTGCGGCGTCACGGGGTGACCGTCCTGGGGGGCGGCGCTTGCTTCGAGGACCCCCACACGCTGCGGGTGCGCGGCCCGGGGGAGCCCGACCGGCTGCTCACCGCCCCCGTGATCCTGATCGCCACCGGCTCCACCCCCAGTTGGCCGGACGGCACCCCGCAGGACCGCGGGCGGCTGTACGACAGCGACTCCATCCTGCGCATGGACACGATCCCGCGCTCCCTGGCCGTGGTCGGGGCCGGGGTCATCGGCTGCGAGTACGCGACCATGTTCCGCGCGATGGGGATCGAGGTCACGCTGGTGGGCGGGACCGAGCGCCTGCTCCCGTTCCTGGACTTCGAGATCGGAGAGCGGCTCCGCCGCGAGATGGAGGGCCTGGGGCTGCGCGTGGTCCTGAAGGACGGGGTGGAGGAGGTGGGCCTCGACGGCTCCCGAGTGGCGCTACGCTTGAAGAGCGGGAGCCGCCTCGAGGCCGAGCGGGTCCTTTTCGCCACCGGCCGCATGGGGGCGACCGCGGACCTCGGCCTCGAGAAGGCCGGGCTCGCCGCGGGGCCCCGCGGCCACCTGAAAGTGAACGAGCACTACCAGACCGCGGTCCCGCACGTCTACGCGGCGGGGGACGTGATCGGCTTTCCCGCCCTCGCCTCGACCTCGATGGAGCAGGCGCGGGTGGCGATGTGCCACGCCTTCGACCTCCGCTACAAGTCGCGGGTCTCGGAGCTCCTGCCCATGGCGGTCTACACGATCCCGGAGATCGCCGCGGTGGGGGAGACCGAGGAGTCCTGCCGGGAGAGCGGGATCCCCTGCTGCGTGGGCCGCGCCGCCTATCCCGGCAACAGCCGCGGGCAGATCATCGGGGACCGCGCGGGGCTCGTGAAGCTGGTCTTCTCGCCGGCGGACCTGAAGCTGCTGGGGGTCCACATCATCGGCGAGATGGCGTCGGAGCTCGTCCACGTGGGGCAGAGCTGCCTGCACTTCCGGGGTACGATCGACGACTTCATCCAACTGGTCTACAACTACCCGACCCTCGGCGAGGCCTACAAGTACGCCGCCTACGACGGCCTCCAGAACCGGGCGCGCGGAGAACGGGCGACGGGCGAGGGGCCCTCCTGAGCGGGGGCGCCGGCCGCTTACAATCTCCTGATGCCGCTTCGGGCCGTGGCCTTCCTCGCCTGCGTGACGACGGCCGTCGGCTCACCGAGCCCGTTCCTTCGTGAGCACGCCAAGGACGGCGTGGCCTGGCACCCCTGGGCCGACGCGACCTTCGACCGGGCGCGGCGCGACCGTCGGCCGCTCCTGATCGTCATCGGCCGCGCTCCCTCGGACCGCTGCCGCATCCGCCTCCGCGAAGTCGTCACGGACCCCGCGGTGCTCGAGACCCTGGAGCGCCGCTTCGTACCGGTTCTCGTCGACCGCGACGAGCGGCCCGACCTCGCCGACGCGGCCAGCCTCGCCCTCGGCTTGCTGGGCGCGAACGAGACGGGCCTGCCCATGGCCCTCGTCCTCACCCCCGAAGCGCGACCTCTTGCCGGGCGGAGCCTCGCCCCCCCAGGAGCCGCCGACCGGCTGCGCGCCCTCCTCCTCCGGAGCGCCGGCGACTGGGCGGAACGACGAGGCGCGGCGGAGGCTTTCGCAGGGGCGAACGCTGCGGCCCTGCGCGAGGCCCAGGCGCCGGCGCCGGGTCGGGCCCCCCTCGCTCGCGAGGTGGTGGACCGTGCGTTGCGTGGCCTCGCCGAGTCGTTCGACGCGAAGCACGGCGGATTCGGAGTGGCCCCGAAGGCCATCCCGCACGGCGCGCTCCGCCTGCTTCTCGCCGAGCATGCCCGCACCGGGCGCCCCGAGACGCTTCGCCCGGCCGTGGTCACGCTCCTGGCGATGGCCGGCGGCGCCCTCCGCGACCGGACGACCGGAGCTTTCCACTCCGAAGCCCTGGACGACGACTGGCGGGTAGCGGCCTCCGAGGCCACCCTGGCCGACAACGCGCTGCTGCTGCGGGCGTACACGCTGGCCCACGAAGCCACGGGCGAGGCGCTCCTCCGCGAGGCCGCCCTCGGCATCGCCGGCTGGGCGCGCGGGTCGATGCGCGATTCCGGGGGCGGCTTCCAGGCCGCGACCTGGCGCGACCCGGCGGGGGACGAGGGCCGCGATCCGCGCGTCTTCGCCGGGGCCAACGGCCTGGTGATCGGCGCCCTGGCGACGTCGGGGGCGCGGCTCGTCCGCCCGGACGACCTCGAGGGCGCCCGGGCCGCCGCGTCGGCCGTCCTCGCTCGCCTCGGACCCGCGACGTCGCTGCGCCGCTACGCGCTCGGGGACTCGGCTCGAGGGTCGGCCTTCCTCGAGGACTACGCCGGCCTGGCCGAGGGCCTGCTGGACCTCGCCGAGGCGACGCGCGAGGAGCGATGGCGGCACGAGGCCCAGGCCCTGGTCGACGCCGCCCTGGCGCGCTTCTCGGATCCCGAGGGGCGCGGCTTTTTCGATACGGACGACGGCCCGGGCCGGTTGCTCGTCCGCACGCGCAGCGCCTTCGATGGGGGCCTGCCCTCCGCCAACGGAGTCTTCGCCTCCGTCCTGCTCCGGCTCGCCTCGGGCACCGGGGAGTCCCGCTACGGGGAGCTGGCCCGGCGCAGCGCCGAGGCGTTCCGCAGCGAGCTGCAGCAGGCCCCGAGCGGCATGGAGACCATGGCGGAGGCCGTGGCCGAGCTCCTCGGCCCGGCGCGGCCCGCGGCCGCCCCGGCGGCCCTCGCCTCGCGGGCGGTCGCCGGTCCCGTCACCCTCGAAGCCGAGCTCGTGCCACCGCGCGCGAAGGCGGGCGACGCGGTCCTGGGCCGCGTGCACGTCCGGCTGGCGGAGGGCTGGCACGTCAACGCGCATCGGCCCGGACCGAAGGACCTGGTGGGGCTGACCGTGAGCGTTCCTGGCGAGGGCATGGACGCCGCGCCGCCGCGCTATCCCGAGCCGACTTTCCTGCGCCGCCGCTTCAGCCCGGAAACGGCCGGGGTCCATGCCGGCGAGGCGGCGGTGACGGTCGCGCTGCGCATCCCGGCCGGCGCGCACCCGGGGCCGCTGCGCGTGCGCTTCCGCGCCGCCTTCCAGGCCTGCCGGGGCGAGGACTGCCGGCCGCCGGAGAGCGTCCTGCTCGAGGCGCCACTCGAAGTGTTGCCATGAACACCCGCCGGCCGTCCACCCGCCCTGCCCTCCTCGCGCTCTGGGCCCTCGCCGGTCTTGCCTGCCGCGACGGCGAGCGGCTTGCGGAGCCGCGCGCCTCGCCCGGGGGGGCGGCGAGCCGCGAGACCGGCTACTCGACGGGCGAACCCGCCCTCGATGCGCTCCAGAAGGAGTTCCTGCCCACCCTCGAAGCCAACCGGAAGGAGTTCCCGGGCCAGACCGGCCTCGTGCGCGGCTTCGGGGCGGGAGCGATCTACCCGCAGGTCTGGATCCGGGACAATGCGACCCTGATCCCGGCCACCCGCTACCACTTTTCCCTCGACTGGCTCACCTCGTGGCTCGAAGAACACCTCTCCCACCAGCGCCGTGACGGCCAGCTCTGGGACTGGATCGCTTCCGGGGAGCCCGGGCCGTTCAAGGCCGACGCGCCGCGGGTCGGCCAGGTCTACCGGGCGGGCCGCCTCGTGCTCTCGGCGGACAAGAACACGACCGCCACCGACCAGGAGGCGAGCGCGGTGGAGTCCGCGGGTCAGGTCTTCGCTCTCACGGGTGACCGGGAATGGCTGCGCAAGCGGATCCTGGGCCGCCGCCTCGTCGACCGGCTCGACGCCGCCCTGGGATGGGTCCTGCGCGAACGGCTGAGCCCCGCCGGGCTCGTGACGGGCGCCCTCACCGCGGACTGGGGCGACGTCAGCCCGGCCTACTCGGACCAGCGGGCGATCTACCTCGACGACCAGACCCCCCTGGTCGAAGGGCTCTACGCGAGCGCTATGACGCTCCGGGCCGCGGAGGTGCTGGGCCGGCTTTTCGAGAGCCTCGGGGAAGTAGAGCGGGCCTCCTACTGGCGGGACGTGGCCGCGCGCCTGCGGACCAGCATCAACCAGCGGCTCTGGCAGGAAGGCCGGGGATTCTATCGCTTCCAGGTTCCCCTGCCGGGGCCGAGGCCCCCCGCGGCGGCCGATGACGCGGCCATGTTCGCGCTCGGCGGCAACGCCCTCGCCATCCTCTACGGCGCGGCCGACCCGCGCCAGACGGCCCGGATCGCGGCCACCGCCGAAGAGCGCGCGCAGCGCTACGGGATCTCGACGGTGGCGGGGGTGCTCCTGCCCCCGTTCCCGGCCGGCTTCTTCAAGCACCCGATGCAGCGCGAGGAGTGGAGCTACCAGAACGGCGGACAGTGGGACTGGTGGGCCGGGCGCTTCCTGCTCGCGGAGTTCCGGAACGGGCACGCGGAGGCCGCGTACCGGCAGCTCCTCGCCATCGCCCGGCGGGTGGCGCACAGCGGGGGGCTCTACGAGTGGTACACGCCGTCCGGCGAGGGTCGGGGCAGCCCGCACTACGCGGGCAGCGTGGGGGCGCTCTCGGGCGCCCTGTACCAGGGCCTGTTCGGGATCGACTGGAGGGCGGAGAGCCTGGCCCTCACCGTGCGGCTCGGGTCCACCTCCGGGTCGGTGCGGGTCCACGAGCCCGCGCTCGAGCGCCGGTTGGCCTATGACTGGCGCTACGACCTCGACACTCGCACGGGGCGGCTCCACGTCGAGAGCAACGCCTCCGGGACGGGAGCGCTGCGCCTGCGGCTACCGGGCGGTACCTCGCCCGTGCGGGCCCTGCTCGACGGCCGGGAGGCGGAGGTCAAGATGGAGACGGTGGGGACCGATTCCTACCTGAGCTTGAACACCGACGGGGGGGCCCACGACCTCGAGGTGAAGCTACGCTGAGACTCTGGCTCCTCCTCGCCTTGCTCGTCCCCGGGCGGCTTCTCGCGGAGCCGCTCCCCTTCGGCCCCGGCGAGCGCGTGGACTTCCGCATCACCTACGCGCACCTCCTGGCCGGCCGGGCCTGGATGAGCGTGCTCCCCGGCGAACCCGGAGGCCGGCCCGTCCTGCGCTTCGTGGCCGCGGCGCAGAGCCAGGGCTTCTTCGCGTGGCTCTTCCGCTTCCGGGTGGACGACCACACGGTGGCGACCTGGGAGCCGGAGTCCGGCTGCTCGCTCGCGGTCGAGAAGCGCCTCGTCGAGGGACGGGCGGTGCGAGAGCAGTCCATCACTTTCGATCGCAAAGAGGGCGTTGCTCTCGTGACCGATCCGAAGGTCAAGGACACACGCTTCGCGGTGGGGCCTTGTGTCCTCGATGTGCTTTCGGCGTTCTTCGTGACCCGCCTCCGCGGGGTGCCCGAAAGCGGGGAGCTGACCCTGCCCGTCTTCGACAACGGCAAGCGCTATCTGCTCGGCGTGCGCTTCCTCGGCCGGGAGCGCCTCGACCTGCCGGGGCCGTTCGGGCGCAAGGCGGCAACCATCGTGGTCGAGCCGATGCTCCTCGAAGGGACCGGCCTCTTCGTCAAGCAAGGGCGGCTCAAGATCTGGCTCACCGACGACGCCCGCCGCATCCCGGTGCGGATGCGCTCCAAGGTGGCGATCGGCTCGGTCTCGGCCGACCTCGAGGCGTACACGCCGGCGTCGCCCGCCCCGCGGGAACCCGCCCTGCCCGGCCCGGCCCGCCCGGGGAGCTGAGCGAGCCCTTGTCCAGCGTCCCGTCGGGCAGGGGATCCCCGGCTGATCTTCTGGGGGAAGGCGGACGGGGCGCCTACGGCATCACCTTCCGGTGCCGCGCCACTTCCTCTTCGTAGTACTTCCGGTAGAGGACGTCCCATTCGTCGGAGCCCTCCACGATCGGACGCTTCTGGGTCTCGATCTTGCGCCGTACCAGGCCGTCGATGGCCTCGTCCGTCTTCATCTCGTCGGAGATCATCTTCACGATGTTCTGCCGGATCTCCTGGGGGTCCGCGAAGTACTCGACCCCGTCGTCCTGGTCGAGGTGCCCCAGGATCAGGTGGGATAGCCGAAGGATCTTCTCCCGGGAGAGCTTCACCTCTCGGCTCTCTTCATTCTTCGCGTCCTCGGCGGCGCTCCTTCGTGAAGCGTCCTCGCGGGACTAGATCCCGCTTCGGACGCGGTGGAGACGCCGCCTGCGGGTCTCAAAGGATGATCCCCTTCTCCCGGGCCATCTTCTTCTTGAGCATCTTGAACATCTCGGTGTAGGTGACGTTCGAGCGCTCCATCTCCGAGGCGTGCTGGACCAGGACCTCGCGGACCTCCTCGTTGAGGCGGTCCTCCACCGCCAGCTCGTCGGCGATGACCTTGGCGAGGGTCTCCATCACCCGGGTCGCGTCGTCGACCTCGAGCTTGCCCTCCGCCACCAGGGTCTTGACGATCTTGCGGGAGATGAACTGGATCTCGTCGGAGCTGAGACGCATCTTCGCACGATCAGTATAGCATCCCGGCCCGTGCTATCCTCCCGCCCGTCATGCCGCTGCACGTGGTCTCCCACCCGCTGGTGGAGGACGTGCTTCAGGCCCTGCGCGACAAGCGCACGCCCTCGGCCGACTTCCGCCGCCTGGCCCGCCGCCTGAGCCTCCTCCTCGCCTCCGAGGCCACGCGCGACCTGCCCCTCGTCGCGACCACGGTCGAGACCCCGCTGGAGACCGCCCCCGCGAAGCGCCTGGCGGTGCGGGTGGTGGCGGTGCCGGTGCTCCGGGCCGGCCTCGGCATGCTCGACGCCTTCCTGGAGCTGGTGCCGAGCGCGCAGGTGGGCTATTTCGGCCTCGAGCGGAACGAAGAAACCGCGGTGGCCCGCCGCTACTACGAGAAGGTCCCGAAGAAGCTGGAAGACGCGATCGTCTTCCTGCTCGACCCCATGCTCGCCACCGGGGGCTCGGCGGCGATGGCGATCGACGGGCTCAAGGGCCTGGGGGCGCGGCGCATCCGGCTGCTCTCGATCGTGGCCGCTCCCGAGGGCGTGGCCCACCTGGCGGCGCTGGAGCCGGAGGCCACGATCTACGCGGCCGCGGTGGACCGCGCCCTGAACGACCGCAAGTTCATCCTTCCCGGCCTGGGTGATTTTGGAGATCGCCTCTTCGGGACCGATTGACGTCCCCGAAGAAGCTGTCGTAGGCTTGGGCCGTCGCAAAGTCCCCTTACCCACGCTTCGAGAAAGGTAGTTGCGCAGGGCGGCCTTTTCGCGCGGAGCGCATGTCCCAGATCTTCCACCGCAGCACCAACACCCTCTCGAAGGCCAGCATCTTCGGGGTCGTGTTCGTCGCGGGGGGCGCGCTCTGGCTGACCCTCCAGGTCAACCGGACGTCCTACGTCACGCGGGCCCACGAGGCGCGCACCCAGCCCGTGCCCTTCAGCCACGCCCACCACGTGGGCGGGCTGGGTGTCGAGTGCCGCTACTGCCACACCTCGGTGGACAAGGGGGCCTACGCGGGGATCCCGCCCACCAAGACCTGCATGAACTGCCACTCGCAGATCTGGGGGCAGAGTCCCACCCTGGAGCCGGTGCGCGCGAGCTTCCGAACGGACACCTCCCTCGAGTGGACGAAGGTCCACGACCTCCCGGACTTCGTCTATTTCAACCACAGCGCGCACGTGAACAAGGGCGTGGGCTGCTCCACCTGCCACGGGCGTGTCGACCGCATGCCGTTCGTCTGGCAGGAGAGCTCACTCCAGATGGAGTGGTGCCTGGAATGCCACCGCAACCCGGAGAAATACCTGCGGCCGAAGGAGGAGGTCTACAACATCGCCTATGAGCCTCCTGCCGATCAGCTCGCGCTCGGGAAGGAACTCGTGAAGAGATACGACGTCCGCCCCCACGTCACCTGCTCCACCTGCCACCGATGAGCCCGCACGAGATCCCCGGCGTCCCCGTGGAGCTCGCGGGAGTGAGGCGGCGCCTCGAGGGGACGACCGGCCGCCGCTACTGGAAGAGCCTGGAGGAGCTCCTGGACAGCCCGGGCTTCCTCGAGTTCCTCCACCGCGAGTTCCCCGAGCAGGCCTCGACCTTCGAGGACCCCAAGGGCCGCCGCGAGTTCCTCGCCCTCATGAGCGCCTCTCTCGCCCTGGCCGGCCTCACCGCCTGCACCCGCCAGCCCGCGGAGAAGATCCTCCCCTACGTCAAGCAGCCGGAGGAGCTGGTGCCGGGGCGGCCGCTCTTCTTCGCGACCGCGGTGGCCCACGACGGCTACGCGCGGGGGGTGCTGGTGGAGAGCCACGAGGGCCGGCCCACCAAGATCGAGGGGAACCCCGATCATCCCGTGAGCCGGGGGGCCACCGACGTGTTCGGGCAGGCCCACGTCCTCGGCCTCTACGACCCGGACCGGTCGCAGACCGTCAAGTTCTACGGCGAGGTGCGGACCTGGATCCAGTTCCGGACCGCGCTGCGCGAGGCCCTCGCGAAGCAGAAGGGCAAGCAGGGGGCCGGCCTCCGGTTCCTCACCGGCACCGTCACCTCCCCCACCCTGGCCGCCCAGCTCGCGGCGGTGCTGGCCGAGTTCCCGGCCGCGAAGTGGCACCACTACGAGCCCGCGGGGCGCGACCAGGCCCGCGCGGGCGCGATCCTGGCTTTCGGCGAGCCCGTGGAGGCGCAGTACCGTTTCGACCAGGCCGACGCGATCCTGAGCCTGGAAGCCGACTTCGTGGGCAGCGGGCCCGCGAGCCTGCGTCTCATCCGCGAGTTCGCGCGCCGGCGCAAGGTGAGTGACGACCGGCCCGTCATGAACCGGCTCTACGTGGTGGAGGGCTCGCCCACCCTCACCGGAGCGGTGGCCGACCACCGTCTTGCCCTCAAGAGCTCCGAGATCGAGGGCTTCGCGCGGGCGGTGGCCGCGGGCCTCGGCCTGCCCGTCGAGGGCGGGGCGGGCGCCCACGCCGACTGGGTCTCGCCCCTGGTCCAGGACCTGCAGAGCAAGGGCTCGCGCGCCCTCGTGATCGCGGGGGAGAGCCAGCCCCCCGCCGTCCACGCCCTCGCCCACGCGATCAACGAGAAGCTCGGAGCGGCGGGACAGACGGTCCTCTACACCGAACCCGCCGAAGCGGCCGGGGAAGACCAGGCCGCGTCCCTCGAGGCGCTCGTCGCCGAGATGCGGGCGGGCCAGGTCGAGGCGCTGGTGGTCCTGGGGGTGAACGTCGCCTACGTCGCCCCCGCCGACCTGAAGGTGGCCGAGGCCCTCGACCAGGTGCCGCTGCGCATCCACCTCGGCCTCTACGAAGACGAGACCGCGGAGCGCTGCCACTGGCACCTGCCGGAAGCGCATCCCCTCGAGACCTGGAGCGACGCCCGGGCGGCCGACGGCACGGTGACGATCGTGCAGCCGCTGATCGCGCCCCTTTACGGGGGGATCTCGGCCCACGAGCTCCTCGGCGGGTTCCTGGGCCGGGCCGACACCAAGGGCTACGACATCGTCCGCGAGCACTGGAAGGGCCGGTGGCCCGCCGCGGACTTCGAGAAGCAGTGGAAGAGGGCCCTGCACGACGGGGTGGTCAAGGACAGCGCGCTCCCCGCGAAAGCGGTCTCCGTCACCATGGGTGACTGGGCGAGGGCCGCGCCGAAGCCCGCCGGCGCGGGGCTCGAGATCGTGTTCCGGCCCGACCCCGCGGTCTTCGACGGCCGCTTCGCGAACAACGGCTGGCTGCAGGAGCTGCCCCGCCCGCTCACCAAGCTGACCTGGGACAACGCGGCCATCATCGGCCCCGGATTGGCCCGGAAGCTCGGCTTCTCCATTGAGATGACGGCCACCGGCCACGTGACCGAGGTGGTGGAGATCCGGTATCGGGGCCGCTCGGTCCGCGCCCCCGTCTGGGTCCTGCCCGGCCATCCCGACGAGTCCGTGACCGTGCACCTCGGCCTGGGGCGCACCCGCGCCGGACGCGTGGGCACCGGGGTCGGCTTCAACGCCTACGCGCTCCGCACGAGCGATGCGCCCTGGTTCGGCGCCGGGGCCGAGATCGTGAGGACGGGCGAGACGACGAAGCTCGCCTGCACCCAGGACCACTGGTCGATCGACCAGACGGCGCACAAGGAGGCGGGCCGGCGCCACCTCGTGCGCGCGGCCACCCTCGAGGAGTTCGCGAAGGAGCCCGGCCTCTTCCGCGAGATGGGCGAGGAGCCCGAGCCCGGCCTCTCCCTGTATCCCCCGCACAAGTACGAGGGGCACGCCTGGGGAATGGCCATCGACCTGAACTCCTGCGTGGGCTGCAACGCGTGCGTGACCGCCTGTGTCTCCGAGAACAACATCCCGGTGGTGGGGAAGGACCAGGTCTCCCGCGGCCGCGAGATGCACTGGATCCGGGTGGACCGCTACTACGAGGGCCCGGCGGAGAGCCCCCAGACCTTCCACCAGCCCGTCCTCTGCATGCACTGCGAGAACGCCCCCTGCGAGGTGGTGTGCCCGGTGACCGCCACCGTGCACAGCGAGGAGGGGCTCAACGACATGGTCTACAACCGCTGCGTGGGGACGCGCTACTGCTCGAACAACTGCCCCTACAAGGTGCGGCGCTTCAACTTCTTCCTGTACCAGGACTGGACCACCCCCACCTTCAAGATGATGCGCAACCCCGACGTGACCGTGCGCAGCCGCGGGGTCATGGAGAAGTGCACCTACTGCGTGCAGCGGATCAGCCGAGCCCGCATCGACGCCCGGAACGAGGGGCGGCCCATCCGGGAAGGCGAGATCCAGACCGCCTGCCAGCAGGCCTGCCCGGCGGAGGCCATCGTCTTCGGAGACGTGAACGATCCCGGTAGCCCGGTGGCGCAGCTCAAGAAGAGCCCCCGCAACTACGGGCTCCTGGCCGAGCTGCAGACCCGGCCCCGCACCACCTACCTGGCCGCGGTCCGCAACCCCAACCCCGAGATGCCAGAAGGGCGGAGCCAGACGAGCAGCAGCATTTCCTCCCCCCTACGTGGGGGAGGTTAGGAGGGGGGGGTCGATGAAGGATCAGGGTGGGGGGTCAATGAAGAATGTCTAGCTCCCCGCGCATCGAGCAACCGATCGTCGGTCCCGGCCACACCTTCGGCACCGTCACCGACAAGATCAGCACCATCGTTCTCCAGCGGAGGACCCCCCTCGGGTGGTGGCTGGGCTTCGCGGCCGGCTTCGCCCTCCTCCAGCTCCTGCTCCTCGCCCTGGGCTTCCTGCTCTTCAAGGGGATCGGGGTCTGGGGCCCCAACGTGCCGGTGGGCTGGGGCTTCGACATCATCAACTTCGTGTGGTGGATCGGCATCGGCCACGCGGGGACCCTCATCTCGGCCATCCTGCTCCTCCTCCGTCAGACGTGGCGCACCTCCATCAACCGCTTCGCCGAGGCCATGACGCTCTTCGCCGTGGCCTGCGCGGCCTTCTACCCGATCTTCCACATGGGGAGGCCCTGGGTGGGCTTCTACTGGCTCTTCCCCTACCCGAACGTGATGGGCCTCTGGCCCAACTTCCGGAGCCCCTTGATCTGGGACGTGTTCGCGGTCTCCACCTACGCGACGGTCTCCGCGCTGTTCTGGTTCGTGGGCCTCATCCCCGACCTCGCCACCCTCCGCGACCGGACGACGAGCAAGGCGTGGAGGGTCGTCTACGGGATCCTCGCCATGGGCTGGCGCGGCTCGGCGCGGCACTGGAACACCTACGAGACGGCCTCGCTGCTGCTGGCCGCCCTGGCCACCCCCCTCGTGGTCAGCGTGCACACCGTGGTGAGCTTCGACTTCGCGGTGGGACAGGTCCCCGGCTGGCACGCCACCATCTTTCCCCCCTACTTCGTGGCGGGGGCGATCTACGCGGGCTTCGCCATGGTGCTCACCATCGCGATCCCGCTTCGCAAGGCCTACGGGCTCGAGGACTTCATCACCATGAGGCACCTCGAGAACATGGCCAAGGTCATGCTCGCCACCGGCCTCATCGTGGCCTACGGGTACACGATGGAGGCTTTCATGGCCTGGTACAGCGGCAATACCTACGAGCGCTTCATGATGTGGAACCGGGTGCTCGGGCCCTACGGCTGGAGCTACGGGGCTCTCATCTTGTGCAATGTTCTGGTGCCGAACACTCTCTGGGTGAAGGGCCTGCGCACGAACCCCCTGTACCTCTTCCTGGTCTCGCTGGTGGTCAGCGCCGGGATGTGGCTCGAGCGGTTCGTGATCATCGTGACCAGCCTGTATCGCGACTTCCTGCCCTCCTCCTGGGGCGCCTACCGCGGGACCGCCTTCGACTGGGCGGCCTTCGTGGGAACGATCGGCCTCTTCCTGACCCTGTTCTTCCTCTTCATCCGGTTCCTGCCCGCCATCTCCATCTACGAGATGCGCACGATCCTTCCCGCGGCCGAGCTCAAGGAGGAGAAGGCGTGAGTCCCGGGCGGCACGGCCTCTACGGCCTGATGGCCGAGTTCCACACTCCGGCCGACGTGGTGGGCGCCGCCCACCGGGTGCGGGAGGCGGGCTACACGAAGGTGGACGCCTACTCGCCGTACCCGATCGAAGAGCTGACCGAGGCCCTGCACATCGGCCCCTCCCGGCTCCCGAAGCTCGTGCTCGTGGGCGGGATCCTGGGGGCGCTCGCGGGGTGGGCCCTCCAGTACTGGGCCTCCGTGATCGAGTATCCGATGAACGTCGGGGGCCGGCCCGAGAACGCCTGGCCCGCCTTCATCATCCCCGCCTTCGAGACCACGATCCTCTTCGCCGCGGGGACGGCGGTGCTCGGGATGCTGGCCCTGAACGGCCTTCCCGAGCCCTACCATCCGGTCTTCAACGTCCCCAACTTCGCCCTCGCCACCCGCGACAAGTTCTTCATCTCCATCGAGGCCACGGACCCGAATTTCGACCGGGCGGAGACCGCGAGGTTCCTGCGTGGCCTGGGCGCGAGCGAGGTCAGCGAGGTCGAGCACTGATGGGACGTGCGAACCTCTGCGCTCTCTGCGGTGAATCGTTCAGCATCGTCCTGTTGGCCCTGCTCGCGGCGGGGTGCCGGCAGGACATGCACGACCAGCCGAAGTACAAGCCGTTCCGGGAGAGCGAGTTCTTCCCCGACCGGCGCGCCGCCCGGCCGCTCGTGGCGGGCACGGTGGCCCGGGGGACGCTCCGCGAGGACACGCTCTTCTACACGGGCAAGCTGGAGAGCGGCGCCCTCACGGACAAGCTGCCGATGCCGGTGACCGCGGAGCTGCTCGAGCGGGGCCGGGTGCAATACCAGACCTTCTGCGCCCCCTGCCACGGCCGCACCGGGAGCGGCGACGGCATGATCGTCCAGCGCGGCTTCAAGAAGCCGTTCTCCTACCATATCGATCGCCTGCGCCTGATGCCGGTCGGTTATTTCTTCGACGTGAGCACGAACGGCTTCGGGGCCATGGCAGACTACGCGACCCAGGTGCGCGTCGAGGACCGGTGGGCGATCGCCGCCTACATCCGGACCCTGCAGCTCAGCCAGTACGCGCCGCTGGACGTGGTTCCGGAGGCGACGCGCGCGGAGCTCGAGGCGGCCGCGGCGGGGCACTGATGCGCGGAGCAAGGCTTGCCGCAGCATTGCCCTCCCCCTACGTGGGGAGGGATAGGGTGGGGGGTCGATGACTGACATGTCCTCCCCGAGCCTTCCCATGCCCGCCAAGCTCGCCCGTCTGGAGCGCGGGCTGCTCCCGGTGGCGGCGGCCGGTCTGCTGCTCCTGGCGGTCGGGTTCCTGACCGACCCGACGCAATTCTTCCGGTCCTACCTCTTCGGCTACGTGTTCTGGGCGGGAGTCGCGGTGGGCTGCCTCTCGGTGTCCATGCTCAGCCACCTCACCGGCGGGATGTGGGGTCTCTTCATCCGCCGCTTCCTGGAGGCGGGGACCCGCACCTTCGCCGTCCTCGCCCTGTTGTTCCTGCCCGTGGCCTTCGGAGTCGGGAGGATCTACTCCTGGACCCAGCCGGGCGACGATCCGGTGCTGCGCGAAAAGGCCGCCTACCTCAACGTCCCGTTCTTCCTCGGTCGGGCTGCCTTCTACCTCGCGGTGTGGATGCTGCTCGCCCATTTCCTCAACAAGTGGTCGCGGGAGCTGGACGAGAACCCGCGGGTCCCGAGCCACCTGCAGGGCCTGGCCGGGGGCGGCCTGATCCTGCTCGGCCTCACCGCCACCTTCTCCGCGGTCGACTGGGGGATGTCGCTCGCCCCCCAGTGGTTCTCGACCATCTACGGTGTGTTGTTCATGGTCGGCCAGGTGCTGTCGGCCCTCGCCCTGATGATCGCGCTGGTCGCGATGCTGGCCGATGAGCCGCCGATCAAAGACGCCCTTCGCCCCGGCATCCTTCACGATCTCGGCAAGCTGCTCCTCGCCTTCACCATGCTGTGGGCCTACGTGAACTTCTCGCAGTTCCTGATCGTCTGGTCGGGCAACATCAGCGAGGAGACCCCGTTCTACCTCCACCGGCTCCAGGGCGGCTGGCAGCAGGTGTCCCTACTGCTCCTGGTCTTCCACTTCATGATCCCGTTCCTGCTCCTGCTCTCGCGCGACCTCAAGCGGAGCCCGCGGCGGCTGGGGGCCCTGGCGGGCGGCATGTTCCTGGTGCGGCTCCTCGACCTCTACTGGCTGCTCGGCCCCGACCTGGTCGGCCACGGCCACCATCCGGTCCCCTTCAAGCCGCACTGGCTCGACCTCGTGGCCCCCGTCGGCCTGGGCGCGATCTGGCTGTACTTCTACCTGGGCCAGCTCCAGAGCCGCCCGATCCTCCCGGTGGGCGAGCCCGCGGTGGCCGAGCTTCTCGACGCGCCGGAGGCGCACGCCTGATGTCGGAGCATCCGGCCCCCACGAACCCCGAGGTCCAGTTCGAGAAGGGCGACGTCAATGCGACCTCGCTCCTGAAGTTCCTGTTCTGGACGGTGGCGGCCACGGTCGCCATCGTCTTCCTGCTCTGGCGGCTCTATTTCGTGTTCGTGGCCCAGGAGGCGGCGCGGCAGCCTCCGCCGCCGGTCATGCGGCCCGACGCCGCGCAGATGGCGCCCCCCCGGCCCCTGCTCCAGGTGCAGCCCGAGCCGCCCGCGGACCTGGCCGCGCGCTTCGCCAGCCAGAACCTGTCGGCGTTCCGGGCCCAGGAGGACGCGCTGCTCGCCAGTTACGGGTGGGTGGACAAGGACCTGGGCCGCGTCCGCATCCCCCTGGCGGAGGCGATGCGGATCGTGGCCGAGCGGGGGCTGCCGAGCTTCCTGCCCACTCCGCCGCTGGCCCCCGCGCCCACGGCTCCTCCGGGGAAGGGGGCCGCCCGGTGAACCCCCTGGTCGGCCTGCTGCTGCTCACCTCGCCCACCAACCCCGGGCCGCCGAGGCTGCCCGCCGGCGAGCGGCCGCCCATCATCCGCGAGATCGGCTTCGATCAGAGGCTCGGCGAGCGGGTTCCGCTCGACGCCGCCCTGCGCGACGAGGCGGGCCGGACGGTGCGCCTGGGCGACTACTTCGGACGGAAGCCGGTGGTGCTGAACCTCGTCTACTTCGACTGTCCGATGCTCTGCACGGTGAGCCTGAACGGCCTCCTGGGCGCCCTCGACCTCGTCTCCTTCACCCCCGGCCAGGAGTTCGAGCTGGTCACGATCAGCTTCGACCCCCGGGAAACGCCCGGCCTCGCCGCGGCCAAGAAGAAGGCCTACCTGGCCCGCTACCGCCGGCCCTCCGCCGGGGCGGGCTGGCACTTCCTGACCGGCGACCAGGCCTCGATCGACCGGATCACGAAGGCCGTGGGCTTCCGCTATGCCTGGGACGACGAGACCCGGCAGTTCGCTCATCCGGCCGGCCTGGTGGTGCTGACCCCCGCGGGCACGATCGCGCGCTACATGTTCGGCATCGAGTATGCGCCGAGGGACCTGCGCCTCGCCCTCGTGGAGTCGGGGGAGGGGAAGATCGGCGGGCCGGTGGACGACTTCCTGCTCTTCTGCTACCAGTACAACCCCCTCACCGGCCGGTACAGCGCACGGATCCTCGGAGTGGTCCGCCTCCTGGGCATCCTCACCGTCCTCGCCCTGGGCGGGTTCATCGTCAGCATGCGGCGCCGGGAGAGGGCGGGTTAGGCATGCCGGGAGTCCCCCTCTTCCCCCCGCAAGCCTCCACCATCGCCGGCGAGGTGGATGCGCTCTACTTCTTCCTGACCGCGGTGGCCGCCTTCTTCTCCCTGCTCATCGCGGCCACCATCATCTTCTTCGCGATCCGATACCGCCGCCGCTCGAACGCGGAGCGGCCCCCCGAGCTCGAGGGCTCCCTGGCCCTGGAGCTGGCCTGGACCATCGTCCCCCTGATCCTGGTCACGGTGATGTTCGTGTGGGGGGCGCAGGTCTTCTTCCACATGAACCGGCCGCCCGACGACGCCATGCACGTGTCGGTGGTGGGCAAGCGCTGGATGTGGAAGCTGCAGCACCCCACGGGCCAGCGCGAGATCAACGAGCTGCACGTCCCCGTGGGGCGGCCGGTGAAGCTGACCATCACCTCCGAGGACACCATCCACAGCTTCTTCATCCCCGCCTTCCGGATGAAGAAGGACGCGGTGCCCGGGCGCTACAACACCGCCTGGTTCCAGGCCACGAAGACCGGCACCTACCACCTCTTCTGCGCGGAATACTGCGGCACCGAGCACGCGACCATGATCGGCCGGGTGGTGGTGATGGAGCCCGACGAGTACCAGACCTGGCTCGCGGGGGGGCCGGTCCCCGAGTCGCCGATCAAGGCGGGGGAGAGGCTGTTCGTGGAGCTGAACTGCGCCACCTGCCACCGGATCGACTCCCCGGGCCGGGGGCCGATCGTGCACGGCATCTTCGGCAAGCCGGTGAAGCTGCAGAGCGGGGAGACGGTGATCGCCGACGCCGCCTACCTCCGGGAGTCGATCTTGAACCCGGCCGCCAAGGTGGCGGCGGGCTACCAGCCCGTCATGCCCACCTACCAGGGCCAGGTGAGCGAGGAGTCGCTCCTGAGCCTGATCGCCTACATCCAGTCCCTGCCGGCGCCCGTGGGTGGTCGATGATCATGAGCACAAAGGCCGCCGTCCCCCCGAAGGTCCACTACCTCAACGCCGACTACGGCTGGAAGTCGTGGCTCTTCACCACCGACCACAAGCGGATCGCTCTGCTCTATCTCGTCTCCGTGACCCTGATGTTCTTCCTGGGCGGGGCCTACGCGGTGCTGATCCGGTTGAACCTCATCGAGCCCACCGGGAGTCTCGTCACCGCCGAGACCTATAACAAGCTCTTCACCGCCCACGGCGTGATCATGGTCTTCTTCTTCCTGATCCCCGCCATCCCCGCCACCCTGGGGAACTTCCTCATCCCGCTCATGATCGGGGCCAAGGACCTGGCTTTCCCGAGGATCAACCTGCTCTCCTGGTACGTCTATCTGGTGGGAGCGCTCATCACCCTCCACGCGCTCATCAACGGCGGCCTCGACACCGGCTGGACCTTCTACACGCCCTACTCGACCGCCTTCTCGAACACCCGGGTGATCACCGCGGGAGTCGGGATCTTCGTCACCGGCTTCTCCTCGATCCTGACCGGGCTCAACTTCATCGTGACCATCCACAAGATGCGGGCCCCCGGCCTCACCTGGTTCCGACTTCCCTTGTTCGTGTGGGCCCACTACGCGACCTCGGTCATCCAGATCCTGGGGACACCGGTGATCGCGGTGACGGTCCTGCTGGTGGCGGTGGAGCGGGCCTTCCACTTCGGCTTCTTCGACCCCGCGCGGGGGGGGGACCCCATACTCTTCCAGCACCTGTTCTGGTTCTACTCCCACCCCGCGGTCTACATCATGGTCCTGCCCGCGATGGGGGTGATCAGCGAGCTCGTGGCCTGCTTCTCGCGCAAGAAGATCTTCGGCTACAGCTTCATCGCCATGTCGAGCCTGGCCATCGCGGGGCTCAGCTTCCTGGTCTGGGCCCACCACATGTTCGTGACCGGGCTCTCCGTGTACGCGGCCATGGTCTTCTCGGCCCTCTCCTTCACGGTGGGCATCCCCTCGGCCATCAAGGTCTTCAACTGGACGGCCACCCTCTACCGGGGCTCCGTGTCCTGGCAGACCCCGATGCTCTACGCGATCGGCTTCATCGGCCTCTTCACCTTCGGCGGGCTGACCGGCCTCTTCCTCGCCACCCTGGGGATCGACGTGCACGTGACCGACACCTACTTCATCGTGGCCCACTTCCACTACATCATGGTGGGGGGGACCATCATGGCCTACCTGGGCGGCCTCCACTTCTGGTGGCCCAAGATCTCGGGCCGGCTCTACCCCGAGTGGTGGGCGCGGGTCTCCGCGGTGATCGTCTTCATCGGCTTCAACCTGACCTTCTTTCCCCAGTTCATCGTGGGCTACCTCGGAATGCCCCGGCGCTACCATGTCTACCCGGCGGAGTTCCAGGTCCTGAACGTGATGTCCTCGGCGGGGGCCTCGATCCTCGGCGTGGGCTACCTCATCCCGATGGTCTACCTCGCCTGGTCGATGCGCTACGGCAAGATCGCCCCTGCGAACCCCTGGCCGGCCACCGGCCTCGAGTGGCAGACCGCCTCGCCCCCGCCCACCCTGAACTTCGAGAAGACGCCGGTGGTTCACGAGGACGTCTACGACTACCCCAAGCTGCTGGAGTCGAAGGAGGCCGTCCTTGTCTGAGGCCCCATCGCACGCAGGGGGTCCGGGGGCCCCATCGCACGCAGGGGGTCCGGGGGCCGCTCACCCCCACACGGGGCCGCTGGCCCACCACTTCGCCGACCTCGAGCAGCAGAAGGAGTCGGCCTCCCTCGGGATGTGGCTTTTCCTGGTCACCGAGATCCTGTTCTTCGGGGGGCTCTTCGCCACCTACGCGATCTACCGGCACCTCTACTACGACGCGTTCTCCGCGGGCAGCCACCACCTGTCCTGGAAGATCGGCTGCGCCAACACCCTGGTGCTCATCGGCAGCAGCCTCACCATGGCCATGGCCGTGCACGCGGCGGCGGTGGGGAAGAAGGGGCAGATCGTCCTCTTCCTGCTCCTGACCATCCTCCTGGGCGGAGTCTTCCTGGGCGTGAAGTACGTCGAGTACAGCGAGAAGATCGTCCCTTGCCTGGGCGGCGGGCCGCACACCGGATGCCTGCTCCCCGGCCCGCGCTTCGACGCCAAAGCGCTCCACGCCGAGGGTGGCCAGGGCCGGGAGACCCAGCTCTACTTCTCCCTCTACTTCGGGATGACCGGCCTGCACGCGCTCCACATGATCATCGGCATCCCGATCCTGGGCATCATCGCCGGGCTCGCCCATCGGGGGCGCTACACCGTCCTCTGGCACACCCCGGTGGAGATGGTGGGCCTCTACTGGCACTTCGTGGACATCGTCTGGATCTTCCTGTTCCCCCTCCTCTATCTCATAGGGCACCACTGATGTCCGAGCACTCGCACCACGTCGTCCCGGTCAAGGTCTACCTGGCCGTGTTCCTGGCCCTCTGCGCGTTCACGGTCCTGACCGTCTCCGCCGCCGGCCACGACTTCGGCGCGCTCAACACTCCGATCGCCCTCGTCATCGCGATCACCAAGGCCACCCTGGTGGTCCTGTACTTCATGCACGTCCGGTACAGCCCCCGCCTGGTGACCCTCATGATCGGCACCGGGGTCGTGTTCCTGATGCTGTTGATCCTCTTCACCATGAGCGACTACGTCAGCCGGCCCTGGCCCATCGTCCCCGGCGGGTAGCTGGCCGACGGTCACGCCCCTGAAGACGAAGGCCGCCTCCGCCACCTCGGAGAGCTCCTTCTGCATGGTCGAAGTCTTATTGGCGGCGAGCAGCTTGTATTCGTAGCGGCCCTCCGCGCCGGAAACCGCGGGTTCTCAGAGCTCCTCGACCGGCCGTGGCCGCCCGAAGTGGTACCCCTGGGCGTGGGTGAACCCGATCTTGGAGCAGACGTCGGCCTCGGCCTCGGTCTCGACTCCTTCCGCCACCGTGTAGACGAGAAGGTCACGAGCCACCGACACCAGCGACCCGAGCAGGCGCCGCCGCGAGGGCGGGGCCTGGTCGATCCCCCGGATGAAGCGCATGTCGAACTTCAGGAAGTGGGGCGGCACCTCGGCCAGCTCCAGCAGCCGGGCCTGGCCGGCCCCGAAGTCGTCGTAGGCGAGGCCGATCCCGATCTTCGCGAGCTGGGTGCGCAGGCCGTCGATGCTCGCGGGATCGGCGAGGGCCCCCTCGTGGATTTCGAGAGTGAGGCGCAGGTGCGGGGCGAACTGTTTCACCTCCGCGAGGGAGGCGAGCAGCCCCTGCTCCTTCAGCTCCGCGGGGTGGGTGTTCAGGAACAGGGTGGGCAGGTCGCGTCGGCCCGCCACCAGCTCGAGGGCCTTGCGCCGGAACAGGCGCGAGAGCTCCGCCTCCGCTCCCACCCCGGAGGCGATGTGGAAGAGCTCGGTGGGGCCCACGGGCAGACGCGGATGCAGGCCGCGGCCGAGCACCTCGTATCCCACGATCGCGCCCCCCGGCAGGCTGACGATCGGCTGGAAGAGGGTGGTGACCATCTGCTCGCGCAGCAGCTCGGGCAGATCCCGGGTCCCTTCGATGAAGCCCTGGGGCAGGGCCATCTCGATGATGGAGACGGTGGCGGGCTCCAGCCCGTCGGGCTCCTCGAGCTCCTGCCGGCCCAGGCGGAACTCGAGCTGCGCGAAATGGATGATGTCGCCCTCGTGGATGGGCGTGTCGTTCACGCGGTCGCGGTTGACGAAGGTCCCGTTCTTGCTCCTGAGGTCGCGGACCCGGAGGCCGTCCCCGTCCGGGTAGAGCTCGGCGTGCTCCTTCGAGACGGCGTCCGAGGGAAGGGTGAGCTCGAGCCCGGGCTTCCGGCCCACCCGGAACGGGAAGGGGTGGACGGCCACCCGCCGGAGCTGCCGGCCTCCCTCCACGAGGCTCTCCAGGAACCAGCGAAAATTGGGACTCCCCGAGGGAGGCGCTGGGTCGGCCATGATCCGACCCAACGGTAACCCAATCCCGCGGCCAAATCGAGGGCAGCCGGCTTGGTCGTGCGCGATATCACTCCTATGATCACGGGAGGTTGGGGGATTCGATAAAGCGCGGAGCCGGACGCGGATCAGCGGTCCCCTCCCCTACGTGGGGAGGGATAGGGTGGGGGGTCGATGAATGACCGCTCGCGTCACGGTGCGAAGGGGCAGCGTCCTCGCGACCGGCGGCGCCCTCGCTCTCGCCCTCCTTCCCCTCGCGGTCGGGGCCTGCCGGGCCCGCGCCGGCGACCGCGACGCCCTGGTCCTGGCGGACGACCTGCGGCGCCTGTACGGGCCTTCCCCCGAGCCCGGGGAGCGCTGGCGCAGGCGCTCGACCGCACGTCTTCCCGACGGACGCGAGGTGCCGCGCGAGCAGGCCTTCCGCGATCACCCGCGCTTCCCGGCCGCCTGCCGGCTGCTGCTCGAGAGCCGCCAAGGCGACGACGCGATGCTGGGGGCGTGGCTGCTCGGGACCCTTCCCGACGGCCGGGAGCCCGAGGCGGAGCCGGTCCTCGAGGAAGCGCTCGGGAGCCGGGATGGGCGGGCGGCGTTCGAGGCGGCCCTGGCCCTGGAGCGCATCGGCGGGCGAGGGCCGCTCTTGGCCCTCGAGGGGGCGGCCCGCTGGAGCGCCCTACCGGAGACGCGCACGGCCGCGCAGGTGGCGCTCGAGAGGGCCGGGCGCACCCTTGGGCCGGGAGGGGACCTGGCCGGTGACCCTCCGGCAGGGGCCGCCCCGGCTGGGCTCCCGCCCGCCTTTCGCCGCGGCGTCTCCTGGTGGTTCAGCGAAGCCGGATCGGACGCCGGCGCCGCGTCGTTCCGGCGCCTCGCCACCCTGGGCGTGACCTGGGTCTCCATCCATACCTGGGACCCGCTGCAGCGGGGCCTCCACGATCCGCTCCTCGCGGAGCCGGGCCAACGCTTCGCGCTCCGGGGCCTCCCCTCGATCGTAAAGAGCGCCCACGCTGCGGGCCTCGCGGTGATGCTGAAGCCCCACCTCGAGGTGCGCGGCTACGAGGCGACTCCCGAAGAGCGGCGGATCCTGCGCGGTCCTGACGAGGCCGCCCGCCGCCGCCTGCTCGAGGACATGCGCAAGGCGGGGGCCTGGGCCGACGTGGGCAACCACAACCGGATCGAGATGACGACGGAGGCCGGCTGGCATCAGTGGTTCCGCGGCTACGAGTCCTGGCTGCTGCCCTACGCCGAGGCGGCACGAGCCACGGGAGTGGACGCGTTCTGCGTCGGCCGGGAGCTCGACACCACGGTCATCCGCCGCGAAGCCGACTGGCGGCGGCTCATCGCACGGGTGCGCGGCGTCTTCCCGGGCCCCCTCGCCTACTCTGCCAACTTCGACACCTGGCGGGCGGTCGGGTTCTGGGATGCCCTCGATTCCATCGGCGTCTCCGCCTATTTCCCGCTCAGCGACCGGCCCGACCCCTCGCTCGCCGAGCTCGAGGCGGGATGGGCGCGGGCCCTCGGCCCCCTCGAGGAGGCGTCGCGCCGGTACGGGCGCCCGGTGATGCTCACGGAGGCGGGCTTCCCGTCGGTCCCCGACGCGGCGCGCGCGCCGTGGAGCGAGGGTGGCCAGCCGGCGGACGTGTGGCTTCAGGCCCGGTGTTACGAGGCCACCCTCCGGGCGGTGGCCGCCCGGCCCTGGATCACGGGGACGTTCTTCTGGCTGTGGGAGCGCTCGGCGGAGCCGCCGTTCCGCGACCCCTCGCACGCTATCCCGGGAAAGCCGGCGGCTTACGTGATGGCGCGCTGGTATCGTCCCACACCGCGCCCTCCAGGATGATCCGTCCCTGCGGCACCTCGTTGACCCGGCGCAGCAGGTACCAGAGCACGACGATCACCACCAGCACCATGACGATCAGCGGCAGCAGCCAGCGCGGGCGGGTGCGGGCGATTCGATAGCGGGTGCTGCGGTGGCGCCGCCGGCGGCGCTCGCCGGAAGGGGTCGACTCCTCGCCCGCCGCCGTTCCCTCGGGGCCCTCGGCGAGCGCCTCCGCCTCGGCGAGCGCGTCTCGCTCGGCCGGCGAGCCGTCCCGAACCGGGATCGGCGGCGGCAGCTCGTGCTTGATCTCCTCCACAAGGCCGGCGGGGGCCCATTCCTCGAGGCCGGGACGCCAGATCAGGGTGTCTTCGGGGATCTCTCCCCCAAGGATCAGCTCAACGAGCTGCGCGTTGTCCACCGGGCCCTTGCGACGGCCCTCGTGCACGTAGAACCAACGCCCGGCGGTCTCGGGGCTGGCCGTCATGGGGATGTCACACGAGAGGTTAGCCGGGCCGAAGCCGCTGTCAAGTAGTCGAGCGCCTTCAAGCCACCGCGAACGAGGTGCGGAAGTCGATGTCCGGGCGGAGCGAGTGCCAGACCGAGCAGTACTTCTCCCGCGAGAGCGCGATCGCCCGCTCGACCTTGTCCGCCGGCACGTCCCCCGTCACCGCGAAATGCAGCCGGACGCCGAGAAGCCGCTTCGGGTCCTCGGGGCGGCGCTCCGCCTCCAGGTGCGCGTGCAGGGCCCGCAGGGGGAGCCGCCCTTTCGTGAGGATGTGGACCACGTCGATGGCCATGCAGCCGGCGAGGCCGAAGGCGAGGGCCTGGACGGGCGAGGGACCGGCCTGGCCCTCGCTGTCCAGGACCAGGGAGACGGAGCCGGCGGCGCCGCGGAAGCGCAGGTCCCCGTCCCAATCAAGGTCGAGGACGATCGGGGCGGGGGGCTTGACCACGGGAGGGGCAGGAGCGCTCATGGGGGCAGGCTATCACTTTGATCCACGGCAAGCGGGCTTCGGGTACGATCGAAGAGGCTTCCCCGCCGGGGGGCAGCCCTTTCCGGAGGCCGTCATGCGCGCGCCCTCGCTCTTCGTCCTGGCCGTTTTCGCCACCGCCCCCCTCGGGGCCGAGATCCCGGAGGCCGTCGACAAGGCCGCGATCCCGAACTACCGCGTCATACGGCCGGGCCTCGCCGCCGCGGGACAGCCCTCGCCCGAGGCCATCGGCCGCCTCAAGGAGATGGGCTTCAAGACCGTGATCAACCTGCGGACGGAGAAGGAAGGCGGCAAGGCCGAAGAGCAGTCGGTGGCCGCGGCCGGCCTGCGCTACGTGTGGGTCCCCGTGAGCGCCGACACCTTCAGCGCCGCCGACGTGGACGCGGTGGCGAAGGTGCTCGACGACCCCGCGGCGGGGCCGACCCTCCTCCACTGCTCGAGCGCCAACCGCGTGGGCGCGGTCTGGACGATCCTGCAGGTCCGCAAGGGCAAGACCCTCGCGGAGGCGGAAGCCGAGGGCCGGGCGATCGGCCTCGCGAGCCCGGCCATGCAGGAAGCCGTCAAGCGCGTCCTCGGCCAACCTTAGAGAACGTCCTACTTCATCAGCTCTCCGGCTCGGGACACGATCGCCTTCTTGAGGTCCTCCTGGACCGGCTTGTCGCCGAGCCAGATCGCGAACACGGCGGAGGCGAACCCCTTGTCGGCGATGGGCGGCTTCGGGGTGCCCGCCATGACCGTCTCCAACGTCCCTCCCGGCGCCCACCGGAGCACGCACTCCTGGCCGGAGGTGATGGCGGGGAAGTAGCTCACGAAGGTGTCCACCCTCGCCTTGTCGGCCCCCGCGAGGGCCTCCCGCATCGCCTCCTGGATCTTCCCGGCGTCGAGGTCTCGCAGGAACCTCATGGTGACCTGCTTCGGGAAGTCGCCCTGGACGAGCTCCTTGTAGAACGCGGGCGAGCCGAGCGGTTGCCCCTTGTACGCGGCCAGGGGGCCGGAGAGCGCCGCATCCGCCACGTAGAGGCCGAGGGCGTAGACTTGCACCTTCAGGAAGTACTTGGTGCGGAGGCCGGCGCCGAGCAGCGCCTTGTCCTCGACCCGGGCCGGGAACTTCGTGCCGGACTTCGGCTCCACGATCTCCTGGCCCCGCAGCGGCGAGGCGAGGGCGCCCACCACGAGGGCGAAGGCCGCTCTTTTCATGGCCTAGACCCCGTAGCTCTTCGGTGCCCAGAGGAAGCCGAACGAAACGGCCCCCTCCTTCCCGGTCGTCTTGTGGTGGACGAGGTGGGCCTTGATGATCCGCTGCAGGTACCGGTTGGCCGGGCGGAATCGCAGGCTCACCCGCCGGTGGACGATCACGTCGTGGAAGCCGAAGTAGGCGAAGCCGTAGGCGGTCATGCCCAGGCCCACCGCCAGCGCCGCCGGATGCCCGTGCGTCCCCAGGTCGATGAGGACGATCGAGGGAACGCTGAAGAAGACCCCGAACAGGTCGTTCCGCTCGAAACGCCCGCCCCGGGGCCGGTGGTGCGACTCGTGCAGCACCCAGAGCGGGCCGTGCATCAGGAACCGGTGCATCAGCCAGGCCACCGCCTCCATCCCCGCGAAGACCGCGAGGGAGAGGAGGACGTAGCCCAGGGGAGCGAGGGCCTCCATGGCGTCCATTCTACTCGCGGGCCTTCTCGGGCCCCAGCTTGTTGTAGAGCGTCTTGGGGTCGATGCCGAGGGCGCGCGCGGCCTTGGCGCGGCGCCCTTTGTGGTGCTCCAGCACGGCCCGGATGTGCGCGTCCTCCACCTCCGCGAGCGTCATGTCGATGCGCCACGGGCCCTCCGCCCGAGGGCGGGGGCCGCCCAGGCGCAGGTCGGTGGGAAGGATGGCCTCGCCCGCGGCCAGGATCGCGGTGCGCTCCATCACCATGCGCAGCTCGCGGACGTTACCCGGCCAGGAGTAGGCGTCGAGGGCGGCCAGGGCCTCCGGGCTGATCGTCTTGCGGCAGCCCACCGAGGCCAGGAAGTGGTGGGCGAGGAGGCGGACGTCCTTGGGACGCTCCCGGAGCGGGGGGACGGTGAGGACGACCCCCGCCAGGCGGAAGTAGAGGTCCTGGCGGAAGCGGCCCGCCTCGGCCTCGGCCAGCAGGTCCCGGTTGGAGGCGGCCACCACCCGGGCCTGGGACCGGATCACCCTCGTGCCGCCCACGCGGAAGAACTCGCGCGTCTCCAGCGCGCGGAGCAGCTTGGCCTGGACGGAGGTGGCGATCTCCCCGATCTCGTCGAGGAAGACGACCCCGGAGCCCGCGACCTCGAAGAGGCCCGGCTTGCGGTCCGACGCACCGGTGAAGGCCCCTTTCTCGTGGCCGAACAGCTCGCTCTCCACGAGGTTCTCGGGGACGGCGGCGCAGTTCACCGCCACGAAGGGGAAAGGCGAGCGCGGCGAGCTCTTGTGCACGGCGCGGGCGATCAGCTCCTTTCCGGTGCCGCTCTCGCCCTGGACGAGGATCGGGAGGTCGGAGCTCGCGGCGCGCAGGAGGACCGCGAGCTGGGACTTGAGGCCCGGGTCGTCGGTGATCAGCCCGGGGACCGCCTGCTCGCGCTCGAGCCGCCGGTGAAGGGCCGCGTTCTCCCGGAGGAGGCGGGCCTTCTCCCCCGCCTTCAACGCGAGGGCTTCCAGCTCCTCCGGCCGCGGGGGCTTGCTGAGGTAGTCGTAGGCGCCGAGCTTCATGGCCCCCACCGCCGTGCTCAGGGAGGTGTCGCCGGTCAGGACGATCACCTCGGTGGGGAGGCTCTCTTCCCGGACCTGGCGCAGGACCTCCAGCCCCCGTCCGTCGGGGAGGTTCATGTCGAGAAGGATGACGTCCGGCTCGATCCGGGCGAGCTCCTTGCGGGCGGCCGCGATCGTGGGGGCGGGGACGGTCTCGAAGCCCGCCTGCGCGAGCACCTCGCAGAGGAGCTGGGAGAGGCTCTCCTCGTCTTCGACCACGAGCACCCGTAGCGGCTCAGCCACGTCTTCCACCTCCCCCGCCCCGCATGGCCGAGCCCACCTCAGCCGTGGGCCGACGGCAGCGGACCGGGGCGGCCGAGAAGGAAGCCCTGGAGGAGGTCGCAGCCGAGGGCCGCCAGGGTCCGGCGCTCGGCCTCCGTCTCCACCCCCTCGGCCACCACCAGGATGCCCAGCTCCTTGCAGAGGGCCGCCATCGACCCGATCAGGCGCTGCTTGATGGGCTCGCCGTCCACCCCCCGCACGAGCGACATGTCGAGCTTGACCACCTCCGGCTCGAGGGTGGCGAAGCTGGTCAGCCCCGCGTAGCCGGCCCCGAGGTCGTCCACCGCGATGCGGTACCCGCGGTGGCGGAGCGCCCGCACCCGCGCCTGGACGTCGGCCAGATCGGGAAGGGCGGCCCGCTCGGTGACCTCCAGGACCACCTTCCTCGCCCCCGCCGTGAGGGCCGAGTCGAGGAGCGCGTCGTCGGTCAGGTCGTGGGGGTGGAGATTCACGAAGACGCTGGCCGCAGGGGGCAGCGCTTCGAGGGACCCCGCCACGCGGTCCCGGATGGTCCGCCCCAGGTCCCTGATGCGGCCCAGGCGCTCCGCCGCCTCGAAGAGCGCGCCGGGGTGGGGAAGGGTCGGCTCCTGGGTCCTCACGAGCGCTTCGTAGCCGAAGAGGCGGCCGTCCGCGCGCAGGATGGGCTGGTAGGCCATCCAGAGGGAGGCCACGGCTCGCCCGAAGCTGGCCTCGAGGCCGGCGCGGTCGCCCACCAGTCCCTTCCGCGCCCCCAGGTGGGCGAGGGCCTCCCGCTTCAGGCCCGCCATCCGGTGGAGCCTCACCGCATCCCCGACCGTGCGCTGAAGAAGGTCCTCGGCGATCGGCTTGAGGAGGTAGCGCAGGGCGCCGTACTCGACCGCCTGCACCGCGGTGTCGACCCGCGGGTCGCCGGTCATCAGGACGACGGGCACGTCGAGGTCCTGCTCGCGCACCGCGCGCAGGAGATGGAGCCCGTCCATGTCCGGCATCGAGATGTCGCTCAGCACGAGGTTGAACTGGCCGCTCAGCAGCCGCTTGAGCGCGGCCCGCCCATCGCCCGCGGTCTCCACCTGGTAACCGGCCCTCTCCAGCAGGTCGCCGTAGATCTCGAGCAGCTCGGGCTCATCGTCGACGATCAGAACGCGTCCCCGGCTGGCGGGCGTCACCGCGAGTCCTCAGCCGGTACGAGCTGAACTGCCGGACTCTTCATCATTCCCAGCGCGAGCCTCAGGGCCCCACTGCACCCAAGGGGTCCGGGGGCCCGGTCAATGAGTAGCCAGAGACCGCTCACTGCGGCCCGAGGAAGGAGATCGGCGAAGCCGCACGGCGAAGCTGTCTGTTCAGAAAACGCCGCTATTCTACCTTCCGGGCACCGACCCGTCCATCGCGTCCGACCCTGGACCGACTCCGGCTAGCGGGTCTTCTCCCGCTCGAGCCGGCGGTACTCTCCCCCGAAGAGCCGTACGATCCGCGGGTCGAACTGGGTGCCGGCGCCCGCTTCCAGCTGGCTCAGCGCCTCCTCCACGGTGCGCGCCCGGGCGTAGGGCCGTCCCTTCGTCATGGCCTCGAAGGCGTCGGCCACCGCGATCACCCGGGCCCCGACCGGGATCTCCTCCCCCACCAGGCCGCTCGGATAGCCCTTGCCATCCCACCGCTCGTGGTGGAAGTGGATGAGGGGAAGCATCTCGGCCCAGAGGGTGATCGGCTTCAGCATCTCCACGCCAATGGCCGGATGGGCCTCCATTTGCCTTCGGGCCTCCGGAAGGTAACGGCCCTCCGTCGTCAACAGATCCCGGGGGATGCGGATCTTGCCGATGTCGTGCAGCAAGGCCGCGTAGTGCACGTCCCGGCGCTCGTGCTCGGGAAGCCCGAGCCGCCGCGAGACCATGTCGGCGAGGGCGGCCACCGCCCGCGACTGTCCCTGGCTGAAGATGTCGACGGAGTCCAGGACCGAGACCAGCAGCTCCGAGGTGTGGGTGAAGAAGTTCGTCGCCCGGTCCCGGAAGAACAGGGAGTCGAGGAGCACTGCGGCCTGGGTGGCCAGCCGGCTCGCCGCCTCCACGGCCTCGCGCCCGAAGGAGGCGCCGGGGCCGCCGGCGAGGAGGAGCGCGCCGCACACGGGACCGAGCCGCAGGGGGACGCAGAGAAACCCGGGCAGGGCCGTCGCCACCTCGTCGCACTTGTGCGAGTAGCGGGGGTGGTCGCGGCCGTGCTCGAGGACGAGGGTCTCGCCCACCATCGCGGCGAAGGACGCGATGCCCTCGCTCGGCCCGAGCCGGGTGCCCCGGACGGCTTCGGCCCCGTCCCCCCCCACCTCGTCGACCACCAGGCCTTCCGCGCTGTGGGTGGGGCTGAACAGGAGCGCCCGCCCGACCGCCGCCCCGGTGACCTCCTTGGCGGAGGACGCGAGCCGCCCCAGGACGATCGCCGTGGTGAGGGCGCCGGTCTCGAGCGCCCCGAGCCCCTGCAGGGCCCGCAGGAGCCGGTTCGCCTCCTCGACCTCACGGAAGAGGCGAGCCTTGTCCAGGCGCAGTTGCGCTTCCTCCGCCGCGCGCCGCACCACCGCTTCGAGGGCGCCGAGGTTCAGACTCCCCTTGAGCAGGTAGTCGAAAACGCCCACGTGGAGGCCCGCCCGGACCGACTCGATGTCGTCGTTCCCCGTCACGATGACGACCTGGGTCTCGGGGGTGCGCTCGTGCAGGCGCTCGGCCAGGTCCAGGCCGCTCATCTTGGGCATCACCAGGTCCACCAGGGCCACCTCGTAGAAGCGGTCGGCGGTCCAGCCGAGCGCCTCTTCCGGGTCGGTGGTCGGGCTCACCTCGTAGCCGCACGCGCCCAGCAGCTCGGCCAGGGTCTCGGTCATGGATGGCTCGTCGTCCACGACGAGGACACTGACCCGCCCGGGTTGCGTCAGGTGGGCGGTGGAAGCCTTGAGCATCTCTGGTCCTCCTGGAGCGGGTCAGCCGGGGAGCGTGTCCGACCAGGTGGCCCAGGCCTGGTCCACGGTCAGGCCGAAGACGTCGCGGAAGCGGCGATCCCGCTCCTGCGTCGCTGGACGGCAGTCCCGGAAGAAGTCGGAGACGCGCCGCGCGCCGTAGGTGCGGAGGAGGAACCCGACGAACGAGCCCGCGACCGGGTACGCGGTGTTCGGCTCCAGCCGCGAGAAGTCCTCGACCGCGTTCCGCGCCTTGGGGTCGCGCCGCGCGCGGGCCGCCAGCTTGTCGACCTCCACCCCGTTCCAGCGGCCTTCGTCTCCCAGCGCCACCGCCAGGCCCTCCTGGAAGAAGCGGCCGGGGTCCCCGAGCGCTCCCGCGACCCGGTGGACGATCTCGTGCCGGTGGAAGGCGCTCACCGCGTTGATCTCGCCGGTCTTGAGGTCGGTCACGCCGCTCCCGTAGACGCCCGTGGTGGAGGCCACTTCCTCCGGGTGCTGGTGCACGTAGTAGGCCGCCTTTCCCTGCACCTCGACCTCGAGGAGCCGAGCGGTTCCCGCCAGGAAGCGCTGGGACCGCGCGGCGTCCACCTTCCGGCTGTCCCGAGTATAGAAGAGGAAGTTCTCGCTCTGGGCAACAAGGTGAAAGCCGGGGAGGGGGGAGGCTTCGAGACCAGCAGCCACCAGGATCCCTGCGACCGTGAGCGTCGTCCGAGCCAGGCTCTTCATGCCTGGCTCTTAGGGCAAGGGGCCTGCCCAGAGTCCTGCTATGCTAAGTCATTCATTGGTAAGCGATAACGTGCTGCAGTCTTCCGCCCCGGACCGGGCCGGCGTGCCATCCCCGGGAAATCCGCCCGGGGTAGGGTGGGCGCTAGTGGCCGAGCCGGTAGACCGCGCCTACGGCCAAGCGGGGGTCCTTGTCCCAGACCCCGGCCGCCCGCAGGAACAGCAATTCCGCCTGCCCGCGGACCGCCCAGCGGCCGGTGAGGCGATAGTCGGCGCCCGCGCCGGGAGCGAGTCCCCAGCCGGTGGTGCTGTCGCTGAACGCGCCGCTCGGCAGAGCCACGGTGGTCGTGCTTCGAGAGGCTCCCGCCATGACCTGCCCGAACGGGCTCAGCCGGCCGAAGCGCCAGGTCATGCGCGGGCCGGCCAGGAGTGTGAGCTGCTTGAGATCCGCGCCCGCGAACGAGCCGTAGTGGCCGCTCAGGTCGACCGCGAGGCGCAGCCGGCGCCTGAACGGGAGGGAGCCCGAGAGCTCCCACCCGTTCAGGTTCGCGTCGCCGGCCTGGGTGTACGAGTAACCCGCGAAGACGTCCGGGCCGCTGTCGGCCGCGGCCGGGGCGGCCACGCGCTTGCCCGTTGCGCGGGGCCGCTGAGCGGCCTGGGTGAGGGACGGCAGCAGGGACAGCGCGACGGCGGCCCAGGCGAGCCGCACGTCAGTCGTCGCTCTCGTCGCCGCCTTCCGCCTTCTGGACCTTGACCTCCGTGGCCACCACCTCGGCGGCGGTCATGGAGCAGCTCGTCAGGGTCCCCTTCACGTGGACCTTGGCACCGGCGAGGCTGCCGCTGCACGCGTTGGGGCTGTTCTTGTCATGGTTGTCCTTGCACTCGAACTTCGCGCTCGAGGCGGTCACGTGCACCGGGCCGTGGCCCCGCTCGCCGTTGACCATCAGCGTGAAATCGGTGGCAGTGCCGGACTGCACCGTGCCCTCCAACTCGATCTTCTTTCCCACCTTCCCGCCCTCGACGATGCAGGTCTTGTCGTGATCCTCGTTGTCGTCATTCTCGTGGTCGTCGATCTCGAGGTTGACAAGGACGACGGTGGTGACGGTGACCTGGACCACGATCTGGATCTCCCCCGAGGTCGGGACGCCGGTGATGGTGACCGTGCCGATGACCGTGGTGTTGATGGAGAAGACGAGGGTGACGCTGCCGGCGGGAAGGCCTTCCAGCTCGAAGGTGCCGTTCGTGGAAACGGTGGTGGAGATCGACGTACCCTGGACCGTCACCGTGATGCGGTCCTTGGACGCGGCCCGGGCAGAGACGCCAACGGCCGAGGCTGCGGGGGCGCCGTCCGCTCCGACCGCAACGCCGTGCAGGACGACCTTGCCGGCGCCCGAAGGCGATGTGGGACTGCTACCGCCGCAGCCCACGAGGGGCAGGCCGACCATCAGCAACGCCAGGTAAAGGCCAACGCCGCGAAGACGCATCATGTGTGCCTCCAAGGCAATCAAAGGCGGCTCGGTCCCGCCGCCGAACTGCGATACTGTCCCTTCCGCCCGGCTCGCGCAGTGAGGAGGGTCACTTCCTCCACACAAGCCATTGTCCGACAATGAGTTCAACGGCCGAGCGGGCCAGGCATCGCGAAGCTTGACACCCGCCCTGGGCAATGGCGATCATCTTGGCGGCAAGGAGACTCGGCGTTGCGAGGTTCGACTCGGGGGAGGCGCATGGTGATCCACGACAGGCTCTGCGTGCGGCGCTTCATGGTGCTTTTGGGCGGGCTCCTGCTGGGCTGGCCGCTTGTGGCTTCGGCGGCCCTCATTCCCTCGAAGGAGGCCGACGCCCCGGTCGCCCGCTCCCGCCAGGCGGACCTCGAACAGGTGAGCCCAGTCCTGGCCCGGGACGAGGTGGCGCGGACCCTCTCCTCGCGGGGGCTCGCCCCTCGAGAGGTGGAGCAACGCCTGGCCCAGCTCTCCGACGAGGACCTGCGCTCGCTGGCCGCGAACGTCGACCAGATCCAGGCTGCCGGCGAGGTTCCGCAGTACATCTGGATCCTGCTGGCCGTCCTCATCGTCGTCATCATCCTGACCAAGCTCTGACCCCGGGCAGGGTGGGCCGGCCGCTCGCGCTCCTGGTCCTCCTCGGGCTGCCCGGCTGCGCGACCCTGGCGCCGCGATCCCGGCCGCCGAGCCCTGAAGCCCACATCCTGGAGCAGGTCCCCGTGCGCGCCTTCGAAGGGGATCACTGCGGGTCGGGAAGCCTGTCCCTGGTCTTGAACGCCAACGGAGACCCCGTCTCCGACGCCGCCCTCAACGCCTCCCTGCCCCGCGCGCCCGGAGGGGGCGTGCTCTCCGTGGATCTCCTGCTGGCCGCGCGGCAACGGGGGTTCGACGCCTCGCTCGTCGCGGGAGACGCGGGGGCGGTCCGCAGCGAGATCGGGGACGGGCGTCCCGTCATCTTGATGTTGAAGCTGCTCGACCTCCCGGGCGAGCGGAGGGACGTCTACCACTACGTGGTCGTCGACGGCTTCGACCCCCGCCGACAGCTCTTCCGCCTGCAGTTCGGGGACGGGAAGGCGCGCTGGGCGAAGCTCGAACGGGTCGAGCACGCGTGGAGGGCCGCGGGTCACGCGCTCCTCATCGTGAGGCGGCGGTGGGACGAAGCGGCGGACCTCCGGCGAGGCGTCGAGCTGGAAGCATCGGGCCGGCTAGCCGCGGCCGCCGAGACCTACCGCACGGTCCTCGAGGCCCATCCGGCGTCGGTGCGGGCCTGGGCCAACCTCGCCAATTGCGAGGCGCGCCTGGGAAGGCGCGAGGCGGCGGAAGCCGCCTACCGGAGGGCGCTCGCAATCTCCCCGGAGCACCGCGACGCCCTCAACAACCTCGCCTGGCTCCTCCTGGAAGAGGGCTCCCGGCTCGAGGAGGCGGAGACGCTGGCCACGAAGGCCGTGGCCGTGGAAGGCCCCGATCGCGTCCTGGCCCGGGACACCCTGGGGCGCGTCCAGTTGGCGCGCGGCCGCTGCGCAGACGCGGTCACCACGTTCCAGGAGGCCCTCGCGGCGTCCGAGGCTCCCGCCCCGGAGATTCGGGCCGGCCTGCTCGAGGGCCTCCGCCAGGCCCGGCAGGCCTGTGGCCGGTCCGAGGGCCGCGTGCCCTGACCGAGGCCCTTCAGTCCTCCCGGCGACGATCTGGCAGGGGTTCCCGCAGCGGCACGATCCACCGCGCCGGGAGCAGGGTCCGAGGCTCCCGGGCGAGGTCGACCTCGGGATCCACCAGCGGCTGGGGCGGACGGCCGTTGAGCGATGCCATCACCCGCGCCCGCACCTCGACGTTGGCATGGCCCTGCCGCCGCTCTTCCGCGGCCAGGTGGTGAGCGAACTGAAGAATCATGTCCGGGCGGTCCGGCATCTCCTCCGCCTGGCGTCGGCTCAGACGCTCCTGCGGGGAGACTCTCCGGGTCGTCCCCGTGTCGAGATCACGGATCTCGAAGAGGGCCTCCGTGTCCTTGTCCCGGAGCTTCATGTGCCACGAGAAGCGATGGCCCTCTTCCGTCCAGCTGACGTTGCCGGGGTAGAGGAGGTGACGCAACGGGAAGAGGAGCTGCACCGCGAGATAGCTACCCAGGACGGCCAGGCCCGCGCGCTGCCGCGGGAGGAGCCCGGCCGGAGCCGGGGTTGGTGCGGGCTCTGGTCGCGCCAGTGGGAGCCCGAAGCGCCGCGGCCACTCGGGAGGGAAGAACAGCGTGGTCGCCGCGATCATCAACCACGGGAAGACGCCGATGTGGAAGAGGAGCGCGTTCAGGCCGTGGAAGACGACGGCCATGGCGAAAGCGAAAAGTCGAGTCCGTCTCCAGAGCAGCGCCGGGACCACGGCCAGGTCGAAGGCGAGGCCCCCGTAGGCGAACAGGTAGGGAGCCCATTCGGTAACCAGGAATTGCCCGATCAGCGGCAAGGCGGTGGCGGTGTGCTTCGCGAGCCACCCTCGCATGGGCTCGGCTCGCAGCCAATCGTCGTTGAGCTTGGCGAGGCCGCCGTAGAAGTAGGGGATGCCGACCTGTGACCGCAGGAGCCAGAGAGCCCAGGCGGGGGCGGTGGCGGCGGCGAGGTGCGGACGCCGCCAGGCGTCGAGGGAGAGCGCCCGGTGGGCGGGCGCGAAAGCGAGAAGGAGGCTCAGCAGGACGATCAGGTAGAAGTGGTTGAGGTAGTACGCCTGATCGAGAAGGAAGACGTAGGCGAAGCCAAGGAAGAAGAGCGTGGCCGCGAGGCGGTAGAAGAGTCCGACCATGAGGCAGAGGGCCAGCCCGCCGAGGGCCGCGAAGTGAAGCTCCATGCCGGGTGCGGGCCAGGGCTCGACCCACTCGAAGCCGTAGTACTTGAAGTGGAAAGCGGGCCACACGTAGTAGGCCCGGATCCACCCGCGGCTGAAATACCGCGTGACCTCCCAGGCCATGAGGGCGCCGAAGGCGATCCGGAAGCAGGCGAGGGAGGCGATGTCGACACGTGCGAAGAGCCGCATGAGCGCCTATCTTGGCATGGCCATCGCCGGCCTTAGCCCCCCGCGGTGCCGCTCGACCCTGTCAGATCGGGTGCGATTCGCCCCGAGGAAGCGGCCGTCGCGACTAAGGCTCGCGCAGCGTCCGCCGCAGCTCCTCGTTCTCGCGCTTCATGGCCTGGATCTCGGCGTCTAGGATACGGACCCTCTCGCGCATCTCGAGGTCGATCTCGTCGCGCACACGCTCCAGGGCGTGTTGCTCCTCGGGCGTCCCTACCTTCTCCAGGATGGCGTCGGCCGCATGGGACGGCTCATCGGTCAGCGGAGCGGCCCTTCGGCGGTGGCCGTCGCAGGCGGCGAGCCCCGCCCCTGCCATCAGGAGCGCAAGGGCAGCGACGAAAGGCGAGGGTGCCTTCACTTCGCCTGCCGAGCCCGGAGCTCGCGGTTCTCCCGCCGGAGCTTCTCGAGCAGCCGCTCCTTCTCCTGGATGAGGTCCCGCCAGAACTCGCGGGTGGCGCGCCGGACCGCGTCGGCGGCAGCGGCCGACGCCCCCTTGGTCTTATCCCAACCTTCGCGGGCTGCCTCCGAGGCGTCGCGCCCGAGGGCCTTGCCCGCTGACCGAGTGTCCTCGACGAACTGCCTGCCCGCGTGCCGCACCCCGCTCGCGGCCTCGTTCCTCTTCTGGGCTTCGTCCGCCCCGGCCGGCCGGGCGAGGCGGAGCAGGGCAATCAAAATCAACAGGAGCGTGCAGCGCCTGTGGCCGTCAATCCTCATCGTCGCAGCCTAGCATGCCGAAACGGGAAGGGATTCTGAGCGCCGTCAAGCAGACCACGTCGAGAATTCCTGATGCCCCAAATGGGGCAGCGTCGTTACGAAAGGTGACATGGCGAGAGTGTGAGTCGGCGCACCGCCGTCTTTGTCCCGGTAGCCGACAATCCCCAGGTGCATTGGCTTCACAGGGAGGGGCCGACGATGCGTGAGAGAAAGTTGGTTCTGGGAGTCATCGTTGCCACCGCCGCAGCTTTCGTCGCGGCAGCCTGTGGCGGCAGCAATCCCGCCGCGCCCTCGGGTACGAGAAAACTCGTCCTCAGGGGCACGGTCCTCGGGGCCCCGATCGCATCGAGCCCATCCGCACAAGTCGGGGCCCGGGACGCGGGCAACGGGGGAAAGATCACGGTCACGGTCCAGCAGAACACCTCGATCACGACGACCGTCTCCAGCAACGGGACCTTCGAGCTGGAGGGCGTGCCCGAGGGCAGCTTCACCCTCGTGTTCTCGAGCACCACGACCGTGATCGGGACGGTCACGGTCCCCGGAGGGGCCAACCAGGAGATCAACATCGTCGTCAACGTGACCGTGAACGTCGTCGTGATCGTCAAGATCGAGATCGATGGTCATGAAGTTCCGCACCCGGGTGACGGTGACGATGGTGACGACTAGCCCTTCGCTCGCCGCGTAGAGTCGGGACCTTCGGTCCCGAGCAGGAATTCCGGGGCCGGACCGCCTCCGCGGGCGGCCGGCCCCTTCGCGCGCACGGACGCTCCACGAGCTCCGAGGAAGGAAACACGATGAGAAGGGTCTTCGTCGTCCTGCCACTGCTGATGCTCCCCGCGGTGGCCGCGGCTGCCCAGCCGAAGGGCAAGGCGCGGGCGGCTGGGCGACCGACGTCCACCACGCGACAAGGACCCGACGTCTTCGGCGGCTTCTCGTACACGCACGCCGGCCAGGCCAATCTCAAGGGGTGGCACCTCTCGGGCGCGGTCCCTTTCGGCGGCCACCTCTTCGGGGGTTCCCTCCGGCTCGCCGCAGACCTGAGCGGACACTACGGCTCCTTCGGAGGCGCCGACCTGAGCCAGCTGACGTTCCTCGCCGGACCGCGGCTCACCTGGAAGGGCCGCAGGTTGAGCCCCTTTGCCCAGGTCCTGGCGGGCGGCGCGCGGACGCGGACGAGCATAACGACTCCCCAGGCCCTGAGCGCCAGCACCACCGCTTGGGGGGGCGCCTTCGGCGCAGGGGCGGACTACCCGCTCAACCAGCGCTGGGCCGCGCGCGCCCAGGTCGACCTGCTCCTGCTTCACGGACAGGGCGTGTGGGACACCAACCCGCGCCTGTCCTTGGGGGCCGTCTACCGCTTCGGCAAGTGAGGTGAACACCGTGCGGTAGGATGTGGGCGTGCCGGATGTCGCTCCCAAAAAGATCGGGCGATACGAGATCCGCAAGGAGATCGGGCGCGGGGCCATGGGCGTCGTCTACCAGGCCCACGACCCCATGCTGGGACGCAGCGTCGCCCTCAAGACCATCTCGCTGAGGCTTCCCGTCTCCGAGGCGGAGCGCGCCGGCTTCGAGAGGCGCTTCCTCCAGGAGGCTCGCGCTGCGGCCGCGCTATCCAACCCCAACATCGTCGTGGTCTACGAGGTCGGCACGGACGCCGGCACGGGGCTCCTCTACATCGCTCTCGAGTACCTGCGCGGCAAGACGCTGGAAGCGATCCTCTCGCTCGGCCAGCGCCTGGACTGGCGCGAGGCCCTCAGGACCGTAGGGAGGATCGCCGAGGCCTTGCATCACGCCCATTCGCAGGGAGTCATCCACCGGGACATCAAGCCCGCGAACATCATGGTCCTGGCGTCCGGCGAGCCGAAGATCATGGACTTCGGCATCGCCAAGCTCGAGGCGGGCGAGCTGACGGCCGGTGGCCGCGTGCTGGGCAGCCCTTCGTACATGTCGCCCGAGCAGGCCGCGGGCGACCGGGTCGACGCCAGGAGCGACCTCTTCTCGCTCGGGGCCGTCCTGTATGAGCTCCTGACCGGGCGCAAGGCCTTTGGCGGAACGAGCCTGCCGGCCATCCTGGCGAGCCTTGCCCATCACGATCCGCCGCCTGCGACCCGCCTCGTGCCGCAGCTTCCGAAGGGTGTCGACACCATCGTCGCCCGCGCGCTCGCCAAGTCCCCGTCCGATCGGTATCCCACCGGAAGAGCCTTCGCGGAGGACGTCGAGGACGTTCTCGGCGGACGCTGGCCGCGCCACGGTCCGCCGGAGGAGGGGCCGAAGACGGTGCTGACGGTGCGCTCCGCGCCCGAAGCCCTCCGTCCCGCCGCGCTCGAGGATGGGGGCGGCACCGTGCGAGGGAGCGTGGCCGGACCGGCATCGGCCACGCTTCCCCCAGGCAAGCGAGTCTCGTTGGCCATACTGGAGGGGCCTCGAAAGGGAGACGTGGTGATCCTGGACCGGCCTCAGGTGCTCATCGGACGGGCCGGAGGCCGGGCGGGTGCGAACGTCGAGATCCCGGACCCGGAGGTCTCACGGGCCCATGCCACGGTGACCTGCCACGGACCGAGGATCGTTCTCCGGGACCTGGGCAGCACCAACGGGACCTTCGTGGGAGCGGACCGCATCGAGGAGCGCCAGATCGAGGACCACGCCGAGTTCCGCCTGGGCCGTACGCGGTTCATGCTGATCGTGGCCGACCAGGAGTGAGCCGCGCTTGACAGCCTCCGGGCCTTCCTTATAGAGTTCCTGACCAGGATCCAACTCGAACATGACACCGCGCCCCATCCCGACCGGCCGTCCCGAGCAGGGCGGGGTCGTGTGCCGCTGGCGTCCCGTGTTCCATCACCACCGCTACCACCCGTAGCGGCAGGGTCCCGAGGGGACCCGGCCGCGGGAGCGGAGCGGGTTTCCTGGGGAAGCGGACGCCAGCCGTGAGGCCTCTTCAGGGAACCCTGGAGAGGCTTTCGTGCTTTACAGGCGGCAATGACAGCGATCTGCGTGAGCCTGACCGAGCCGACCACCGTCGGGGTCATCGACCGCATGGTGGACCTCGCCGGGGTGGCGGACATGTTCGAGGTCCGGGGCGACATGGTCCAGGACCTCGACCTGCTGACCCTCATGCGGGCCCAGACCCACCCGCTGCTCTTCACCTGCCTGCCGCGGTCGGAGGGTGGGAACTGGGACGACCAGGACACGGCGGGACGCCGCGCCCTCCTGCTGGAGGCCGCCAAGCGCGGCTTCGACTACGTGGACGTCGGATACAAGAGCGGGTTCCTGGACGTGATCGGCGAGAAGGCGGGCAAGGGCCTCGTGGTCTCGTACCACGACCTCGAAGGGACCCCACCGGACCTCGACCGCCTCTACGCGTCGATGGCCGCCCTGGGGGCGGACGTCGTCAAGATCGCGGTCACCACGCGCTCGATCGCGGACCTGGGGCGGCTCTTCGAGTTCGCGTCGCGCCGCGCCGGAGCGAGCGGCCCGCCCCTCCTGCCAATCGCCATGGGCCCCATGGGCGTGGCGAGCCGCATCCTCGGCGGCCGCTTCGGAGCGCCCTTCCTGTTCGCGTCGCCCTCGGCGGGGGCGGAGGCCGCCCCCGGCCAGATCCCGGCCGCGGTCATGGCGGAGCGCTTCCGGGTCCGCAGCATCACCGCCGCCACGAAGGTCTACGGCATCCTCGGGAACGACGTGACCTGGAGCCTCTCCCCCGCCATCCACAGCCGGGCGTTCGCGGAGTGCGGCCTCGACGCGGTCTATGTGCCGCTACAGGCGGAGGCCCTCGAGCCGTTCCTGCGGGCCCTCCCGGCCCTCCGCCTTTCCGGCTTCAGCGTGACCCGGCCCTTCAAGGTCGACATCGTTCCCCGCCTCGACGCTGTGGACCCTTCGGCCACCCTCGCGGGCAGCGTCAACACCGTGCAGGTGCGCGAGGGACGGCTCCTCGGCTCGAGCACCGATGGCCTGGGAATCCTGGTGCCCCTCAGGAAGAAGATCGCGATCGAGGGCCGGCGGGTCGTCATCCTCGGTGCGGGGGGCGCGGCCCGTGCCGCGGCCCTGGCCCTCGTCCAGGCGGGGACGAAGGTCACGGTGCTCGCGCGCAAGCCCGCGCAGGCCGCGGCGGTGGCGAAGGACACCGGCTGCGCGGCGGGAGACCTGGCCCGCCTCGCGGACCACGAGTGGGACGTGCTCATCAACGCCACCCCCGTCGGCTCCGCGTCCCTCCCCTCGGGAAGCCCGGTGCCGGCGGCGCGGCTGCGGCGGGGCTCCGTCGTCTTCGACATGGTCTACGAGCCCCTCGAGACGCCGCTCCTGCGCGACGCCGCCCGGGCGGGCTGTGTCACCATCGACGGCCTGCAGATGCTGCTCGCGCAGGCGGCGGGGCAGTTCGAGGCGTGGACCGGCGGGAAAGCCCCCGAGGAGGCGATGAAGTCCGCCGCCCTGGTGGCGATCCAGGAGCGCCTGGCGGTGCCGGAGCGCCGTCCGTGAGCCGCTACTCGCGCCAGGAGCGGTTCGCGGGGATCGGGCCCGAGGGCCAGAAGCGCCTGCGCGCGTCCCGGGTGCTGGTCGTGGGCTGCGGGGCCCTGGGCTCCGCCCTCGCCGAGATGATGGTCCGGGCCGGGGTGGGCGTGCTCACCGTGGTGGACCGCGACTTCGTGGAGGCCTCGAACCTGCAGCGCCAGTCGCTGTTCGACGAGGAGGACGCCCGGCTCGGCCTGCCCAAGGCCGCGGCCGCCGCGGCGCGCCTGCGCCGTCTCAACTCCGAGGTCGAGGTGCGCGGCCTCGTGGCCGACGTCTCCGCGGAGAACGCGGAGGGCCTCGTGCGCGGGGCGGACCTCGTCCTCGACGGCACCGACAACTTCGAGGCCCGCTACCTTCTCAACGACGTCTGCCTGCGGGCCCGCGTTCCCTGGGTCTACGGGGCCTGCGTGGGGTCCTACGGCCTCGCCCTGCTGGTGCGACCCGGGGCCTCTCCCTGCCTCCGCTGCGTCCTGGGCGAGCGCCCGGCTCCCGGCGCCGGCCCCACCTGCGACACGGCTGGGGTGGTGGCCCCGATCGTCCACGTCATCGCGGGCGTCCAGGCGGCGGAGGCGCTCAAGGTCCTCTCGGGCCGCACCGAGTCGCTCTTGCCGGGGCTGGTGACGGTGGACCTGTGGGCCGGGTCCTTCGAGGTGATGGACCTCAGTGGCCAGGCTCCGTCCTGCCCGGCCTGCACCGCGGGCCGGTTCGACTACGCCTCCGCCCCGAGCTCCTCCGCCGAGCTGTGCGGACGCGACGCGGTGCAGCTCCGGGCCGCGCCGGGAACGCGGGTGGACCTCCGGGCCCTGGCCGCGCGCCTGCGTGCGGCGGGCACCGTCGTGGCCAACGACTACCTGGTGCGTTTCCAGGCCGCCGGAGCGGACCTCGTCGTGTTCGGGGACGGCCGGGCCATCGTCAAGGGAGTGAGCGACGCCACCCAGGCCCGCTCCCTCTACGCGAAGTACGTGGGGAACTGAAGCATGAAACGCGGGGCCCTTCTCGCCGCAGCATTTCCTCCCCCCTACGTGGGGGAGGTTAGGAGGGGGGGTCGATGAACGATCGGGATTGTCGATGATCAACACCCCGCAGCGATTGGTCCACGTTCCTCCCGGCGTTCAGTGCTTCGTGGGCGACGAGGCCCGGAGCCGCCGGCGCATCGAGGAGACGGTGGTCCAGGCGTTCGAGGGTTGGGATTACGAGGAGATCATACCGCCCCTCTACGACTACGCCGAGGTGTTCGCGGGCCCCGCGCTTTCCCCCAAGACCTATTCGTTCGTGGGGCGCGACGGGAGCGTGCTGGCCCTGCGCCCCGACTTCACGAGCCTGCTGGCCAAGGTCGCGGCGGGGCGCCTTCGCGACCGGCCCGCGCCCATCCGCCTCTACTACTCGGGCGAGGTACTGCGCTACGAGCCGCCCAAGGCGGGCCGCCAGAGCGAGCTCCACCAGATGGGCCTGGAGCACCTCGGGGGGGAGAGGAGCGCCGCGGACGCCGAGGTGCTGGCCATCGCCGCCGAGTGCCTCGATCGTCTGGGCGCGCGGTCGTGGGTCCTGGCGGTCGGCCACGTCGGCGTGTTCAGCGGGCTGCTCGCCGGCTCGGGCCTGGACGGAGGCGCCCTCGAGACGCTGCGCGAGCGCGTGGAGGGCAAGGACGCGGGCGGAGTTTGCGAGGTGCTCGAGCGCAGCCACGTCGGCCCGGAGGCGGCCCGGGCCGTCTTGCGCCTGACCGACCTGGCGGGCGAAGCCGTGGTGCTCGAGGATGCCGCCCGGGCCTTCGCGTTCTCGCCCGCCGCCAGCGCGGCGGTTGCGGAGCTGACGCGGGTGGTCGAGGCCCTGCGTGCCGCAGGACTGGGCGACCGGCTGGCCGTCGACCTCGGTGAGGTGCGCGGCCTCGACTACTACACGGGCCTCGTCTTCCGGGCCTATGCCCCGGGCCTCGGCTTCGAGGTCGGCGGAGGCGGCCGCTACGACACCCTGCTCGAGCGCTTCGGCCGCCCCATGCCCGCGGTGGGCTTCATGTTCGGACTCGACCGGCTGTCCCTGCTGCTCGAGCGGCAGGGCGTCCTCCCCGCCCCCGCGCCTCTCGCGGCGGAGAGGGTGCAGGGTCCCGCTCTCGGCGAAGCCCTGGCCCAGGCCCGCGCTCGTCGCTCGGCCGGCGCGCGAGTCCGCTTCGGCGACGGAGGCGGCCGGTGAGCCTCACGGTCGCCCTTTCGAAGGGCAAGCTGCTCGCCGGGTCGGAGGCGCTCTTCCGCCGGCTGGGCCTGCCCTTCCCGGGGGGTGAAGGTCGCAAGCTCGTGGTGCCGGTGGACGGCCTGCGCTTCCTGTTCGTGAAGGACATGGACGTGCCCACGTACGTCGAGTACGGGGTGGCCGACTGCGGGATCGCCGGCCGCGACGTCCTCCTCGAGACGGGGAGCGACGTGTACGAGCCGCTCGATCTCGGCTTCGGCCGCTGCCGGCTGGTGGTCGCCCGCCTCCGCGGCTCGGGCTTCGCCTACGACCGCGCTTCCACCGTGCGCGTGGCCACCAAGTACCCCCGGGTGACCTCCGCCCACTTCCTGGACCGCGGGGTCTCGGTCGAGGTGGTGAGGCTGGCCGGCTCGGTCGAGATCGCCCCCGGCCTCGGCCTCGCCGACTGCATCGTGGACGTGGTGGAGACGGGCCGCACCCTCGAGGAGAACGGCCTGGAGCCGGTCGAGGAGGTGGCCGCCTCCTCGGCGCGCCTGGTGGTCAACCGGGCGAGCTTCCACGCACGCCGCGACGAGGTCGGCCGCCTGATCGAGACCCTCCGGAGCGCCAAGCAATGAAGGGCGGAGCCCTCCTCGCAGCAGCGTTCCCTCCCCCTACGTGGGGAGGGATAGGGTGGGGGGTCGCTGAATGATCAAGACCCTCCGTTACGGCACGGCCGCCTGGGAGCGCTGGCTCGCGGGTCTGCCTCGGGCGAGCGTACCCCGGCCCGAGGTCGAGCGGGCGGTGGCCGCGATATTACGCGCGGTCCGGCGGCAGGGCGACGCGGCCCTCGTGCGCTACACGGCGCGGTTCGACCGCGTGCGCCTGACGCCGCGGCAGCTGCGCGTCCCCCCGGCCGAGATACGCTCCCTGGGCCGCCGCGCCGACATCCGGGTGGTGGCGGCCCTCCGGGGCATGGCGCGACAGATCGAGGCCTACCACCGGCACCAGAAGGACCGCGGCTTCCGGATGCGCCTGCTCGACGGCTCGCGGCTCGAGGAGGTCGTGCGGCCGCTGGCCTCGGTCGGCCTCTACGTCCCCGGGGGCGCCGGCGCGTATCCGTCTTCCGTCCTCATGAACGCGATCCCCGCGCAGGTGGCGGGGGTGCCACGGATCGCGGTAGTGACGCCGCCGCGCACCCTGGAGTCGAACCCGGCGGTGGCGGCCGCCCTCGTGATCGCGGGCCTCGAAGGCTCCGTTCACCGGGTGGGCGGCGCCCAGGCAGTGGCGGCCCTGGCCTACGGCACGGCGTCCGTGCGCGCGGTGGACAAGATCGTCGGTCCCGGCAACGCCTGGGTGGCCGCGGCCAAGCGCCAGGTGCGCGGCCTGGTCGAGATCGACCACGAGGCGGGGCCGAGCGAGGTCGTGGTCCTGGCCGACGACATCGCCGACCCGGGCTGGGTGGCGGTGGACCTGCTGGCCCAGGCCGAGCACGGCAGCGGGGAGGAGACGGTCGTGCTCGTCACGCCGTGCATACCCCTGGCCCAAGAAGCCGCCCGGCTCGTCGCGGCGGGCCTTCCCTCCGCCGCGAACGTCGCGTCCACGCGACGGGCCTTGCGGCGTCACGCAGCCGTGGTCCTGGTGCGCGACCTGGCCGAGGGCGTCCTCGCGGTGAACGCCCTCGCTCCCGAGCACGTCGAGGTGATGACCCGCCACGCCGAGGCGGTGGCCCGGCAGGTCGTGGGCGGGGCCGTGTTCGTCGGCCCGTACACTCCGGTGGCGGTGGGCGACTACGGCGTGGGGCCGAACCACGTGCTGCCCACGGGCGGGTCGGCCCGCTTCTCGTCGCCCCTCTCGGTGCGGGACTTCCAGCGCCGGCAGAGCCAGGTCCGCCTCACCGCCGCGGGCTTGCGGCGGGTGGCGGAGGGAGTCGCCCGCGTAGCCCTCGCCGAGGGCTTCAAGGCCCACGCCCAGAGCGTGCTCACGAGACTCGAGGGATAGATGAAGGGCGGAGCCGGACGTGTCGCAGCGGTCCCTCCCCCCTACGTGGGGGAGGACAGGAGGGGGGGTCGATGAACGATAGGGTGGGGGGTCGATGACCAATCCGCTGCAGTTCGTGAAGCCCGCGGTCCGAAAGCTCGCCGCCTACACGCTCGCGGCCCGGCAGGCCCCGGTCAAGATCAACCAGAACGAGAACCCGTACGACCTGCCCGAGACCTTGAAGCGGCGCGTGCTCGAGAAGGCCCTCCGCCGGCCGTGGTCGCGCTACCCCGACTTCGAACCGAAGGAGCTGCTCGACAAGCTGGCTGCCTTCTCCGGCTGGCGCGCCGACGGGATCCTGGCCGGCAACGGCTCGAACGAGCTGATCGAGGCGCTGCTGCTGGTGACGGTGGGAGCGGGGACGCGAGTCGTGATCCCCGAGCCCACGTTCACGCTGTACGCGCTCCTGACCATGGTCCTGGGGGGAGAGCCGGTGCGGGTGCCGCTCACCGCGGACCTGCAGTACGACCCGGAGGCGATCGCCCGCGCGCGCCGGCAGGCGGGGGCGGCGCTCACCGTGGTCTGTTCACCCAACAACCCCACTGGCGGCGTCCTGACCGCGGTCGAGGTCCGGCGGCTCTGCGAGGACGGTGACGGCCTGGTCGTGATCGACGAGGCCTACCACGAGTTCGCGGGCGACAGCATGGCGCCGCTCCTCGAGTCGCACCCGAACCTTGTCGTGCTGCGGACGTTCTCGAAGGCCATGGGCCTAGCCGGCCTGCGGGTCGGCTACCTGCTCGCATCGCCCGAGCTGGTGCGCGAGATCAACAAGGGGCGCCTGCCCTACAACCTCAATTTCTTTTCCCAGATGGCGGCCCTGGCCGCTCTCGAGGCCTACGCGGAGCTGGCGGACAGGGTCCGACAGCTCACGGAGGAGCGGGAGCGGATGCTGGCCCTGGTCAAGGACCTGCCCGGCGTCCGCGCCTACCCGTCGCGCGCCAACTTCTTCCTGATCGAGCTTCGAGAGGCCGACCCCAAGGCCGTGTTCGAGGGCCTTTACCGGCGCGGCGTGCTGGTGCGCGACGTGACCGCCTACCCGATGCTCTCGCGCTGCCTGCGGATCAGCGTCGGCTCGCCCGAGGAGAACGACGCGTTCCTGCGCGCGCTGGGGTCGGCCCTCGGCGAGGCGCGGCGGGGCGCGGCGGTGGGGAGGGCTTGATGCCGGCACGCAAGGCGGTGGTGAAGCGCAAGACGCGCGAGACCGACATCGAGCTCTCGCTCGGCCTGGACGGCGGGGGCCGGTCGAAGATCGCGACCGGGATCGGCTTCCTGGACCACATGCTGACGTCCTTTGCGACCCACGGCCGCTTCGACCTGGAGGTGAAGGGCAAGGGTGACCTGCACGTGGACGCGCACCACAGCGTGGAGGACGTGGGGATCGCCCTCGGACAGGCCCTCAAGCAGGCCCTCGGCGACAAGGCGGGGATCGTGCGCTTCGGCCATGCCTACTGCCCGCTGGACGAGGCCTTGAGCCGCTGCGTGATCGATCTCTCGGGCCGGCCCTGGCTGACCTTCGCGGTCACGTTCAAGGCCCAGCGGGTGGGGGACATGCCGACCGAGCTGTTCGAGGATTTCTTCTGGGCCGTCGCCGACCACGGGCGTCTGAACGTCCACCTGGACCTGATCCGGGGCCGGAACGGCCACCACATCGCGGAAACGCTGTTCAAGGCCTCGTCGCGGGCCCTCGCGATGGCGGTGGCCCTCGATCCCCGCGTGAAGGGCGTCCCCAGCACCAAGGGGTCGTTGTGACGCGGAGCCTGTCGTGGAACGGCGTTCCCCTCCCCCTACGTGGGGAGGGATAGGGTGGGGGGTCGATGACTAGTCAGGAGGGGGGGTCGATGAACGATCGGATAGGGTGGGGGGTCGACGAATGATCGCCATCGCGGACTACGGGATCGGGAACCTCGGGAGCGTCACCAAGGCCTTCCGCCACGCGGGAGCCGAGGTGGTCTTGACCGGAGACCCCGACGTCCTGCGGGCGGCCGATGCGCTCGTCCTGCCCGGCGACGGTGCGTTCGGCGCGACCATGGAGGAAGTCACGCGGCGGGGCCTGGTGCCGGTCTTCCGGGCGACGGTCGCCGCGGGCAAGCCGCTCCTGGGCATCTGCATCGGCATGCAGCTGCTGTTCGAGGAGAGCGAAGAGCACGGCCGGCACGAGGGCCTGAGCTTCCTCCCCGGCCGGGTGCGCCGCTTCGACGACGGGCTGCCCGTCCCCCACATGGGCTGGAACCGTCTCCACGCGCGCCGTCCCCACCCGCTGCTGGACGGCCTGGCCGACGGCTCGTACGTCTACTTCGTCCATTCGTACTTCTGCGAGGCGCCCGACGACGTCGTGATCGCGTCCTCGGACTACGGCCGCGACTTCCCCGCCGTCGTGGGGCGCGACAACGTCCTGGGCGTGCAGTTCCATCCCGAGAAGAGCCAGGCGGTGGGCCTGCGCATGGTGGCGAACTTCGTCCGCTCCCTGGCGGAGCGACCGCGGAGGAGCGCTTGATCGTCGTCCCCGCGATCGACATCCGGGCCGGGCGCGTGGTGCGCCTGCGCCAGGGCCAGCTCCAGGAGGAGAAGGTCTACGGGAGCGATCCCTGCGCGGCGGCGCGCCACTGGGAAAGGCAGGGGGCGACGCGCATCCACCTCGTGGACCTCGACGCCGCCATCGAGGGCAAGCCCCAACCCGAGGTGATCGGGGCGGTGATCGCGGCGGTGAAGATCCCGGTGGAGGTGGGGGGCGGACTCCGCGTGCTCGAGAACGCGATGCGCTACCGGGAGCGCGGCGCGGACCGCGTGATCTTTGGGACCGCCGCCGTCGCCCGTCCGGGGGTCGTGCAGGAGGCGCTGCGCCTCTGGCCCGAGGCGGTGGCGGTGGCCATCGACGCGCGGAACGGCAAGGTCGCGGTCGCCGGCTGGAACGAGATCACGACCGTCGATGTCGTCGACCTGGCGGGGCGGGTCAAGGAGTGGGGGGTCCCTCGCATCCAGTACACGGACGTGGTCCGCGACGGGACGCTCGTGGGCCCGAACCTCCTGGGCATCGCGCAGGTCGCCCGGGCCACGGGCCTTCGCATCACCGCCGCCGGCGGAGTCTCCACCCTCGACGACCTGGGCCCTCTCCTGGCCCTGGCTCCCCTGGGGGTGGACGAGGTGGTGGTGGGCAAGGCCCTCTACGAGTCGCGCTTCACCCTGGAGCAAGCCCGGCACATCCTGGAGGCGGGGTCCTGATGCTCGCCAAGCGGCTCATCCCCTGCCTCGACGTGGACCGCGGGCGCGTGGTCAAGGGGGTGAAGTTCGTCTCCCTGCGGGACGCCGGCGATCCCGTGGAGTGCGCGGCCCGCTACGACGCCGAAGGGGCGGACGAGCTGGTCTTCCTTGATATCACCGCGTCCTCCGACGCGCGGCCCATCGTCCTGGAGATGGTGCGGCGGGTGGCGGACGCGGTATACCTGCCGTTCACGGTGGGCGGAGGGGTGCGCTCGGTGGACGACGCCGAGGCCCTCCTGCGGGCGGGGGCGGACAAGGTCGCGGTCAACACGGCCGCGGTGCGGGAGCCGGGGCTGCTCGAGCAGCTCTCGCGCCGCTTCGGCGCCCAGGCCGTGGTGCTGGCGGTGGACGCGCGGGCGGACGGCGGGAGCGGCTGGGAGGTCTACGTCCACGGGGGCCGCACGCCCACCGGACGGGACGCAGTGGCCTGGGCCCGCGAGGGGATGGACCGTGGGGCGGGGGAAGTGCTGCTCACCAGCATGGACCGGGACGGAACGAAGGACGGCTTCGACGTCGCCCTGACCAGGGCGGTGGCGGAGGCGGTGACGATCCCGGTGGTGGCCTCGGGCGGCTGCGGCCGCGTCTCCCACATGGCCGAGGTCCTGCGCGAGGGCAAGGCCGGGGCCGCCCTGGCCGCGTCGATCTTCCACTTCGGCGAGATCCGGATCGCGGACGCGAAGGCGGAGCTGCGGCGGGCCGGGATCGAGGTCCGGCCGCCGGAGGGAGGGGCCCCGTGAGCGTGGCCATCCCCGACGGCCTTTCCTTCGACGCGGCCGGGCTCATTCCCGTGGTGGCCCAGGACCGCGGAAGCGGCGACGTGCTCATGGTGGCCTACGCAAACGTGGCGGCGCTGGTGCGCACCGCCGAGACCGGGTTCGCCCACTTCTGGAGCCGGAGCCGGCAGGCCCTCTGGAAGAAGGGCGAGACCTCGGGCCACATGCTCCGGGTGGTCGAGGTGAGGGCCGATTGCGACAAGGATGCGCTGCTCTACGTCGTCGAGCCTTCGGGACCCGCGTGCCACACGGGAACGCGGACCTGCTTCGGGGACGATTCGCCCACCGCGGCGGGGATGCTCGAGGAGGTGGCGCGCGTGGTCGCGGCCCGCGCCCAGGGGGCGCCCGGAGGCTCCTACACGGCGCGCCTCCTGGCCCAGGGCCAGGACCAGGTATTGAAGAAGATCGGTGAGGAGGCCACGGAGGTGGTCCTGGCCGCGAAGGGGCAGAGCGACGAGCGCCTGGCCGAGGAGGCCGCGGACCTCCTGTTCCACCTGCTGGTGGCCCTGCACCAGCGGAGCCTGCCCCTGTCCCGAGTCATGGACGTCCTGAAAGAGCGCCGGCGAGGCAAATGAAACGCGGAGCCGGACGTCCAGCAGCATTCCCCTCCCCCTACGTGGGGCGATACATCGGAATGCAGTACAGGCAGGTCGAGCCAGGGCCAACTCCGACGCATTCCGATGTATCGGGAGGTTAGGAGGGGGGGTCGATGACGGATCGGGAAGGGAGGGGGGGTCGATGACAGATAGGCGGGGTCCATGGACACTTTGACCTACGACGAATACGAGCGGCTGTCGATGGGCGGCGCGCTCGTCCCCGTGTTCCGCGAGATCCCGGGAGACCTGAAGACCCCGGTCAGCGCCTTCCTGTCCCTGGCCGCGCGCTCCGAGCGGGCCTTCCTCCTCGAGAGCGTGGTGGGGGGGGAGCGCCTGGCGCGCTACTCCTTCCTCGGGCGCGATCCGGTCGCGACCCTCGAGCTGCGCGGCGACGGCCTGGTGGTGAGGGACGCCGAGGGCGCGCGCCCCGAGCCGCGGGGACTGTTGCCCGCCTTGCGTGCGCACCTGGGCCCGCTCGCGGCCGAAGTTCCGGGCCTCCCGCGGTTCACCGGTGGAGCCGTCGGCTACCTGACCTACGACGCCGTCCGCCTCTTCGAGCGGATCCCCGACCGCCACCACGCGAAGGACGCGCTCCTCGCCTCGTTCGCCTTCTACCATGCGCTGGTGGCCTTCGACCACGTCCGGCAGCGGCTGGTCCTCATCGCCATGGCGGAGCCGGGCCGGCGGGCCGCCTTCGAGCAGGCGCAGGGGGTCCTCGATGCCTTCGAGGAGGACCTGAGCTGGGAGCTCCGCAAGTCGGTGACGCGTCCGGCTCCGCCGGTTCCCGAGGCCGCTCTCCGGGACGGCCAGGGTTTTCGCGAGGCCGTGCTCCGGGCCAAGGAGTACATCGCGGCCGGCGACATCTTCCAGGTCGTGCTCTCGCGCCGGCAGAGCGTGGACTGCGCGCTCGACCCCTTCACGGTCTACCGGGCGCTCCGCATGGTGAACCCGTCGCCCTACATGTACTTCCTGCGCGACGGCGAGACCACGATCGCCGGCGCCTCCCCTGAGATGCTGGTGCGGGTCGAGAACCGCCGGGTGGAGACGCGGCCCATCGCGGGGACGCGCCCCCGGGGCGGCGGCCGGGCGGACGAGGCCCTCGCGCGCGAGCTCCTGTCCGACGAGAAGGAGCGGGCCGAGCACCTGATGCTGGTGGACCTCGGCCGCAACGACATCGGGCGGGTCTGCCGCTTCGGCTCGGTCACGGTGCCGGAGCTGATGAAGGTCGAGCACTACAGCCACGTCGCCCACCTGGTCAGCTCGGTGACCGGTGAGCTGGCCGACGGCAAGGACGCCCTCGACGCCCTGGCCGCGACCTTCCCCGCGGGGACGCTCTCGGGCGCGCCCAAGATCCGGGCCATGGAGATCATCGACGAGCTGGAGCCGGCCCGGCGCGGGCTCTACGGCGGCGCCCTGGGCTACCTCGACCTCCGGGGGAACCTGGATTTCTGCATCGCGATCCGCACCTTGATCATGCAGGCCGGCCAGGTCACCCTGCAGGCGGGGGCGGGGATCGTGGCCGACTCCGATCCCGCCTACGAGGAGCGCGAGACCGAGGCGAAGGCGGGGGCGCTCTTCGAGGCCCTGCGCCTGGCGGGAGGACTCCCGTGATTCTCCTGATCGACAACTACGACTCCTTCACCTTCAACCTCTACCAGTACCTGGGCGAGCTGGGGGCCGAGGTGCGCGTGATTCGCAACGACGCGATGAGCGTGGACGAGGCCCTGGCCCAGAAGCCGGAGAAGATCGTGATCTCGCCCGGCCCCGGCACCCCCGACGACGCCGGGATCAGCCTGGAGCTGATCGAGCGCTCGCCCGTTCCCGTCCTCGGCGTCTGCCTGGGCCACCAGGCCCTCGGCCAGGTCTTCGGCGGCAAGGTGGTGCGCGCGCCGAAGCTGATGCACGGGAAGACGTCGGAGATCCGCCACGACGGCAAGACCATCTTCTCCGGCCTGCCCGATCCCTTCACCGCCACCCGCTACCACTCGCTGGTGGTCGCCCCCGAGACCGTGCCCGACTGCCTCGAGGTCTCGGCCTGGACCGACGGTGGGGTGGTGATGGGCCTGCGCCACCGCGAGCGTCCGCTGGAGGGCGTGCAATTCCACCCCGAGAGCATCCTGACCGCCGCCGGCAAGGACCTGCTCCGCAACTTCCTCGGCGTCGGGGCGCGGGTCAGCATCAAGCGGCATCTGGGCAAGCTGACGCGGGGGGAGCGATTGACGGAAGAAGAGGCCGGCACCGCCATGGGCGCGATCATGGACGGCGACGCCACTCCCGCCCAGATCGGGGCGCTGCTCACCGCGCTGTCCGTGCGGGGCGAGACCGAGGACGAGGTGGTGGGCTTCGCGCGGTCGATGCGCGCCCGCGCGGTGCCCCTGTCCTCGCGGGGTGCGGTCGACACCTGCGGCACGGGCGGCGACGGGGCGGGCACCTTCAACATCTCGACCGTGGCCTCGTTCGTGGTGGCGGCCTGCGGGGTGCCGGTGGCCAAGCACGGCAACCGCTCGGCCAGCGGGACCTGCGGCAGCGCCGACGTGCTGGAGGCCCTGGGGGTGCGCATCGACGCGCCGGTGGAGGTGGTGCAGAGGAGCCTCGACCAGGCGGGCTGGACCTTCCTGTTCGCGCCGAAGTTCCACGCCTCCACCCGCCACGCGGTCGGGCCCCGCAAGGAGCTGGGCGTGCGCACCGCCTTCAACCTTCTGGGACCCCTCACCAACCCGGCCCGGCCCGACGCCCAGGTGGTGGGGGTGCCGCGGCCCGAGCTGACCGGCTTCGTGGCCCGCTGCCTGCAGCGACTGGGAACGAAGCGGGCCTGGGTCGTCCACGGCGCCGGCCTCGACGAGCTGACCCTGGCGGGTCGGACCATGGTCACGGAAATCAACGGCGAGGCCCTGCGGACGTTCACGGTCGGTCCGGAAGACGCGGGCCTGACCGCGAGCGGCCTGGAGGGCTTCCGCGGCGGCGACCCGCTGGCCAACGCCGGGATCGCCCGGAACATCCTGGCGGGCGCACCCGGACCGAAGCGCGACGTGGTGCTGCTGAACGCCGCGGCGGCGCTCGTCGTGGCCGGGCGCGCCGAGGACCTGCGCGAGGGCGTGCGGCAAGCCGCCGCGGCCATCGACGACGGGCGCGCGGCCCGCCTGCTCGAGATGGTGCGGGAGGCGCTGCGGTGAGCCAGCCCACGACCACCGTGCTCGAGACGATCGTGGCCCGTACGCGCGAGCGCGTGGCCGAGAGGCGGCGGGCCCGGCCGCTCGAAGGCGTGCGAGCCGCCGCGGGGGCGGCGCCGGTGCGCCGGCCGTTCATGGAAGCGCTGGCCCGGCCGGGCCGCATCAACGTTATCGCCGAGCACAAGCGCCGCTCGCCCTCGCGGGGGCCCATCCGGGAGGACCTTGCCCCGGCGCAGGTCGCCCGCGCGTACGAGAGAGGCGGTGCCATCGCTTTGTCGGTCCTGACCGACGAGGACTTCTTCGGGGGTCGTCTCGAGCACCTCGTCGAGGCGCGGGCCGCCACCGCCCTGCCCGCGCTGCGCAAGGACTTCGTGATCGACGCCTACCAGGTCTGGGAGGCGCGGGCGGCGGGGGCCGACGCGGTCCTGCTCATCGTGGCCGTCCTCAGCGACGTGGAGCTTGAAGCCCTGCTCGCGGAGGCCGGGACGGCCGGCCTCGATGCCCTGGTCGAGGTGCACGACCGGGAGGAGCTGGACGACGCGCTCGCCGCGGGAGCCCGCGTCGTGGGCGTGAACAACCGCGACCTGAAGACGCTGGCCGTGAGCCTCGAGACCGCGATCTCCCTCGCGCCTCGCATCCCGGACGAGGTCGTGGCCGTGGCCGAGAGCGGGATCAAGACGGGCGCCGACGTCCGCCGCCTGCGCGAGGCGGGGTACGACGCGTTCCTGGTCGGCGAGCACCTCATGTCGGCCAAGGACCCCGGGGCCGCGCTCCAGGCCCTGATCGAGGACGCTCGATGAACAAGCGCGTGCTCATCAAGATCTGCGGAATCACCAGCCCGGAGGACGGGCTCCTCGCCGCCGAGGCGGGGGCGGACGCGGTCGGCTTCGTCTTCTGGGCCATGAGCCCGCGGCGCGTCGATGTCGAGCGGGCGGCCGCCATCAGCCGCCTCCTGCCCCCCTTCGTCCTGCGGGTGGGTGTGTTCGTGGACGCCTCGCCCGGCGAGATGGCCCGCGCGGCGGACACGGTGGGGCTGGACCTCCTGCAGCTCCACGGTGACGAGCCGCCCGAGGCGTTCGCCGCTCTGCCGCGGCGGGCTCTCAAGGCGGTGAGGGTCGGTCGGGGCTTCAAGGCCAACGAGGCGCTGCGGTACGCCGGACAGGCGGCGGGCCTGCTCGTCGACACGCGCCTGGCGGGGGACACCGCGATGCCCGGCGGCACGGGCGTTCCCTTCGACTGGTCTCTCGTGAAGGGCCTGCGCGCGCAAGTGCCCTTCCTGGTGCTGGCGGGCGGGCTCTCGGCCGAGAACGTGGCGAGCGCGATCGAAGCGGTGCGGCCCGACGCGGTGGACGTGTCGAGCGGGGTCGAGGCCATGCCCGGACGCAAGGACCCGGCCCGGGTCCGGGCCTTCGTGGAGGCGGTGCGGAGCATGGAACCATGAGCGCGACGACCCACCGGGGCACGTGGCCCGACCCCGCCGGGCACTTCGGCCCCTACGGCGGCCGGTACGTGCCGGAGACCCTGATGGAGCCCCTGCGCGAGCTGGAGGCGGCCTACGCCGCGGCGCGGCGGGACCCCGCCTTCCGCGCGGAGCTCGCGGGGCTCCTGCGCGACTACGTCGGCCGGCCCACGCCTCTCGGCTTCGCCGCCCGGCTCTCCGAGCGCCTGTCTTGCCGGGTCTACCTGAAGCGCGAGGACCTCTGCCACACGGGCGCCCACAAGATCAACAACGCCCTCGGCCAGGCCCTGCTGGTGAAGCGCATGGGCAAGAAGCGGGTGGTGGCGGAGACGGGGGCGGGACAGCACGGGGTCGCCACCGCCACCGTCTGCGCGCTCCTCGGCCTCGAGTGCGTGGTCTACATGGGCACCGAGGACATGGCCCGCCAGGCCCCGAACGTACGGCGCATGCGGCTGCTGGGGGCCGAGGTGCGCGGAGTCGACTCGGGCGCCCGAACCCTCAAGGACGCGATCAACGAGGCCATGCGCGACTGGGTCACGAACGTGCGCACCACGCACTACCTCCTCGGCTCGGTCCTGGGCGCGCACCCCTACCCGATGATGGTCCGCGACTTCCAATCCGTGATCGGCGAAGAGGCCCGCTCGCAGGTGCGGGGCCAGGCGGGGTCGCTCCCCGACCTCCTGGTGGCCTGCGTGGGCGGGGGCTCGAACGCGATCGGCCTGTTCTTCGCGTTCCTGGAGGACGCGGGCGTGCGCATGGTCGGGGTGGAGGCGGGGGGTCGCTCGCCGAAGCCTGGCGACCACGCCGCCCGCTTCCTGGGCGAAGGGGCCGGGGTGGGCGTGCTGCAGGGGACGCGCACCTACCTCCTGCAGGACGAGGCGGGCAACGTCCTCCCGACGCACTCGGTCTCGGCCGGCCTCGACTACCCGGCGGTGGGGCCCGAGCACGCGCTTCTCCACGACGAGGGCCGGGTGGAGTACGGCTGGGTCAACGACGACGCCGCGCTGGAGGCGTTCCACCTGCTGGGCGAGACCGAGGGGATCCTGCCCGCCCTCGAGTCCGCGCACGCGGTGGCCTGGCTGCTGCGCGAGGCGCCGAAGCTGCAGGGCAAGCTCGTGGTGCTGAACATGAGCGGCCGCGGCGACAAGGACCTGGGGATCGTCGCTGAGCGGGGGGGTGCTGCGTCGCACCCCCCCGAGCCCCCCCCGACTACGCGCCGGAGTGAATCCGTCGCTCCGTCGAGTCCGCTGCCTGAGAGTCAGCCGTGAACAGACAGAACATCTCCGGCAACTCGCCCTGGGAGCCGGTCGTCGGCTTCAGCCGGGCGGTGCGCGTCGGCAACGTCATCCACGTGGCGGGAACCACCGCCACCGGCGACGACGGGAAGCTCGTGGGGATCGGCGACCTCTACGCCCAGAGCGTCCAGGCCTTCCGTAACGTCGAGCGCGCGCTCGCCCGCGCCGGCGCCACCCTGCGCGACGTCGTGCGGACGCGCATGTACGTGACCGACATTTCCAAGTGGGAGGCGGTCGGCCGGGCCCACGGCGAGTTCTTCCGCGAGATCCGGCCCGCGGCCACCATGGTCGAGGTGAGCCGCCTGATCGACCCCGACATGCTCGTGGAGATCGAAGTCGAGGCCATCGTGACCGGACCCCCGGATGGGGCGCCCAGGAGCATGGTTTGACACGGATCGGCGAACGGTTCACGCGCCTGCGCAAAGAGGGCAGGAAGGCCTTCGTGGCCTTCCTGACCGCGGGCGACCCCTCGCTGGACCGGACGGTCACGGCCGCGGTCGAGCTGGATCAGGCCGGCGTGGACGTCCTCGAGTTGGGGGTGCCCTTCTCCGACCCGCTGGCCGACGGCCCCGTGATCCAGCGCTCGAGCGAACGGGCGCTCGAGCGCGGGACGACGCTCTCCACGGTGCTGGAAGCGGTGCGGCGGATACGGCGGAAGAGCGAGCTGCCGCTGCTGCTCTTCAGCTACTACAACCCGCTGCTGCGCCACGGGCTCGCGCGGCTGGCCGCCGAAGCCCGCGAGGCGGGGGTGGATGGCGTCCTGGTGACGGATCTCCCCCCGGAGGAGGCCGGCCCCTGGCTGGAGGCGGCCCGTCCGTGCGCCCTCGACACGGTCTTCCTGGCCGCGCCCACCAGCCCCGACGACCGCCTCCACCGCGTGGCCGAGGCCTCGCGGGGCTTCGTCTACGCGGTGAGCCGCACCGGGGTGACCGGGGAGCGGCAGGCGCTCTCCGACGACGCGCGGCCTCTCGTCGAGCGCCTCCGCGCGCGGACCGCGGTGCCGGTGGCCCTCGGCTTCGGCATCTCCACCCCCGAGCAGGTGGCGCAGGCGGGCGCGGTGGCGGACGGCGTGGTGGTGGGGAGTGCGCTCGTGCGCTTCCTGGAGGATCATCCCGAAGGCGACCTCGCGGGGCAGGTGCGATGGCTCAAGAGCGCGACATGAAGCGCAAGGGCAAGGGAGCCAACGGCCCCCCCGCGCCCGGAGGGCGGAACCTCGACGACGTGGCCGACCGAGGACGCGGGTCGGATTCGGCGGCGCGGGAGGGTGATGCCTTGATCGGGGAATGGCGCCGCCGGATCGATTCAATCGACGATCAGCTCATGAGGCTGCTCAACAGCCGCTCGGCCTGCGCGGTCGAGATCGGCAAGATCAAGCGCGCGCTTGGCCTTCCCGTCTACTCCCCGGACCGGGAGGCCTGGATCCTCGACCGGGTGGCCCAGGAGAACCCGGGGCCCCTCGACAGCACGGCTATCCGCCGGGTCTTCGAGCGGATCATCGACGAGAGCCGCCGGCTGGAGCGGATCGCCGCCCAGGAAGACGAGCGGACGAACGACGGGAACCCGGGAAGGGATTGAGGGCGAGCCATGGTCATCATAATGGAGCACTCCGCCACCGAAGAGCAGGTCCAAAAGGTCATCGAGACCCTGGTCGAGGTGGGCTACGACGTCCACCGGTCCACCGGGGTCACCCACACCGTCCTGGGGGCGGTGGGGGTGCCGCGGCAGCCCCTGGATTCGAGCCAGCTCGAGCTGATCCCCGGAGTGCGCGAGGTGGTCCGGATCTCCGAGCCCTACAAGCTCGTGGGCCGGACGTTCAAGAGCGCGGACACCGTGGTCGACATCGCCGGAGTCAAGGTCGGGGGCTCCGAGGTCATCGCCATGGCCGGCCCCTGCTCGGTGGAGAGCCGCGAGCAGGTGGGGATCGTGGCCCGGACGGTGGCGGCTTCGGGCGCGCGCGTCCTGCGCGGCGGCGCCTTCAAGCCCCGCACGTCTCCCTATTCCTTCCAGGGCCACGGCGAGGAAGCCCTGCGCTGGATGCGCGAGGCCGCCGACCAGACCGGTCTCGCGGTGATCAGCGAGGTCATGGACCTGCGCACCATCGACATGATGATGCGCTACGTGGACTGCCTCCAGGTGGGCGCGCGCAACATGCAGAACTTCGACCTGCTCAAGGAGCTGGGCAAGGTCAAGAAGCCCGTCCTCCTGAAGCGCGGCCTCTCCGCCACCATCGAGGAATGGCTGCTCTCGGCCGAGTACATCCTGGCCGGGGGCAACCACCAGGTGGTCCTCTGCGAGCGGGGGATCCGCACCTTCGAGAACGCCACCCGCAACACCCTCGACATCTCGGCCATCCCGGTAGTGAAGAAGCGCAGCCATTTGCCGATCGTGGTGGACCCGAGCCACGGCACCGGCCGGCGCGACAAGGTCATCCCCATGGCCCGGGCCGCGATCGCGGCGGGCGCGGACGGCCTGCTCATCGAGGTCCACAACAACCCCGACAAGGCGCTCTCCGACGGCGCCCAGAGCCTCTACCCCGAGCAGTTCGACCGCCTGATGGGCGAGCTGCGGATCATCGCCCCCGTGCTGGGGCGGACCCTTCCCCTCGCACGCGTGCCCGCGGGGTAGCCGCACACGTTGGAGCCTCGCCGCTAAACTGGGTGCTTGTACGGGGTGTTGGGCAGACCTTGGAGGCGTATGCGGCAGATCATGGGATCGATCGAAGGTGAATACCGGCGATACAAAGCGCTCGGTGAAGGGGCGATCGAGCAGCTTGCCGATGGAGAGCTGTCCCAGGTCGGCCCCTCAGGGGGCAACTCCATCGCGACGCTCGTGTGGCACATCTCGGGCAACCTCACGTCGCGCTTCACGGACTTCCTCCAGTCCGACGGCGAGAAACCCTGGCGTGACCGTGAGACGGAGTTCCTCCACCGGACCGTCACTCGGGCGGAGTTACGCGAGAAGTGGGAGAAAGGCTGGACGGTTCTCTTTCGATCCCTTGCGGAGCTCGACGACGAAGGGCTGCACGCCGTGGTGAAGATCCGTGGCGTGCCGCTCTCGGTCCACGGAGCCCTGCACCGGTCGCTTGCGCATACCAGCTACCACGTTGGCCAGATCGTCTTTCTGGGGAAGGCGTTTCGCGGCGGCGAGTGGAAGTATCTGAGCATTCCGCCTGCTGGGTCTGCGGCGTACAACGTGAATCCCTTCGCCGAGAAGCCGCCGGGACCGTCCCGGTGAGGAAGCGGACCGCCCTTGCCGCCTTGCGATTCCAGGCCACGGCAGGCGGGCCCCGCGATGCAAGAGCGCGGAGCGCAGCCGAAGTCATCAGACAGGCAGGAGGCTACCGTTGGGTGGGGCTCTACGATGTGACGGAACACGAGATCGCGGTCATTGGGTGGGCTGGTCCCACGGCACCCGCCCATCCCCGCTTCCCGCGCAGCCAGGGGCTGAACGGTGCGGCGGTTGCTTCGCGGCGCTCTGTGATGGTGCAGGACGTCTCACAAGACGGTCGCTACCTGCCGACGCTGGGCGACACCCGCGGTGAGATGATCATGCCCGTCAGCGGAAGCAACGGTTCGATCGTTGGAACCATCGACGTCGAGAGCGCAGTGGCGAACGCGTTTTCCGATAGAGACCAAGCACTTCTTGAAGAGTTTGCCCGCGCATTGTTGCCTCTCTGGAAACCGCCGGCGCGAGATGACCACCCGACAACCACGAGCTGAGACACCGAGCGGAGCGAGACCGGGGCGGCCTTGAGCGCACGTGGGAGGTCGGCGGTAAGATCTGTGTTTCGACGCGATTCGCGATCTCCCAAGGAGGGCAAGCCATGAAGGGCAAGGCCAAGACCATCGACGAGTACCTCGCGGGCTTGACTGCTGACAAGCGCGCCGCGCTTCAGAAACTGCGCAAAATCATCAGGGCTGCCGCGCCGAAGGCGGAAGAGTGCATCAGCTACCAGATCCCGGCCTACCGGCAGAATGGGATGCTCGTGGGCTTTGGAGCGGCCACGAAGCACTGCGCCTTCTACCTCATGAGCTCTTCCACGGTGGCGGCCCACAGGGACGAGCTGAAGGACTACGACACCAGCAAGGGCACCATCCGCTTTCCCGCGGACAAGCCGCTACCGGCCGCGCTGGTGCAGAAGCTGGTCAAGGCTCGGATCGCGGAGAACGGCGGTTGATTTGGGTGGCGGGCCGGGGCGGCGCAGCTCTACATCTGATGCGTGCTGAGTGCCTGACCCGCGGCCTCGTCTTGATGGTTGTTGCCCTGCGGATGGGACTGGGCGTGATGAGAGATCTGGTTCGAGTAGAGATCACGCGGGCAGGCTGAGCTCGACCCGGAAGGTCGCCCCGTCGGCCTGGACGCGCAGGTCGGCGTCGCGGCCGTAGAGCGCGTCGAGCCGGCGGCGCACGTTCTCCAGGCCGATTCCGGTCCCCTTGCGGCTCGGGGTGTCGGGATCGCGGGGGTTCTCGATCACGACCCGCAGGCGCTCGCCCCGGCGCTCGGCCACGAGGCGCACCACGCCGCCGTCCAAGCACTGGGCGATGCCGTGGGTGATCGCATTCTCGACCAGGGGCTGCAGGAGGAGCGGGGGCACCGGGCAGGCGCGCGTGGCCTCGTCGACCTGGCTCTCGTGGCGGAGCCGGCCCCCGAAGCGCACCTTCTCGATGGCCAGCAGGTCCTCGGCCAGCGCGATCTCGTCGCCGAAGCTGACGCGGTCCCGCGTCCCCAGGGTGAGGCTCCGGCGCAGGTAGTCGGCGAGCAGGATGCAGACCCGGCGCGCCTCCTCGGGACGCGAGGTGACGAGGGCGCTGATCGAGTTGAGGGCGTTGAAGAGGAAGTGGGGGTGGATCTGGGCGCGCAGGGCGCGCAGCTCCGCGTCGCGGGAGAGGAGCTGGAACTGCAAGGCCTGGGCCTCGGCCTGCCGCGACTCCTCGAACGCGGCGAGCAGGTAGTGCAGGGCCGCGGTGAGCAGGTAGAGGATGAGCCCCATCCCGAGCAACAAGGGGGCGGCGGTGGTCGCGTGCCGGCTGAGCGGCTCGGGGAAGAAGCCGGTGCGGTCGAGGAGGGCCGCCCAGGCCTGGGCGGCCATGAGGAGCACCGACGCGGAGATCGCGCCCGCCGCCGACTGGGTCCCGGCCACGCGGGCGAGCATGGTCTCGCCCAGGGGAGCGGACTGGCAGACCCAGAAGGCCGCCAAACAGGCGAAGCCGTAGAAGAGGGCGACGGGCAATGCGAAGGCCAGGGCCTCCGTCCAGGAGAAGGTGCCGGTCGCGACGAGGAGAGCCGCGAGCAGGACGGCCAGGAGCTCCCAGGCCGTGGCATAGGCGAGGAGACGCTGCCTCTCCGCCAGGATCGGGTGCATGGCCCGTCAGTTCTTGACCTCGACGCCCCCCATGACGGCGAGACCGGTGAGGATGAGCCGCTTCTTCGCGTCGCGCACCGGCCGCGTCTTGTCCACGAAGCCGCCGAGGAGGGCGAAGCCGCGGTTGTCCACCACCCAGTCATCGGGGACCCGCATCTCCACCCCGCCCATGAGGGCGAAGACGTCGAAGACCGCCTCGTCGTCCTTCATCGACGCCTCGCGCAGGTCGAGCTCGCAGCCGCCCATGAACGCGAAGGCGTCGCCGCGCTTGAAGTCCTGCGCGTTGCTCGCTCGGCGCACCCCGCCCAGCACCGCGAAGGCGCTGAGGCTCGGAGAGGTGCCCCCCTCGGCCGAGGAGCGGGGGGCACCCTCCATGGAAGAGCGCACCGTCCCTTCGACCGAGGAGCGGATGGTGTCCTTGATGCGATCCGCCACGTCCGGGCCCTCGGCCCCCCGGCGGGCGAGCGCCTTCCAGACGATGCTCGCTCCCAACCCGAGGAGGAAGAGCGGCCAGAGCTGCCTGACCTGGAGGAAGCCGAAGTTCGCGATGAGCAGGACCACGCCGATCACGACCAGGCCCATCCCCACTGGCCGGCCGCATTCCCGCATGGACTCGACCGTCTTGGCGAGACCGCCGATGATCAGGATCACGGGCCAGTAGCGCCAGTAGTGCCGCGCCTCGAGCAGGCCCAGGTTGTCGAGGGTGAGCAGGAGGCCCACGGCCATGACCGCGAAGCCGAAGACCAGGCGGGGCGAAATGTGACCACCGTCTCGGTACCCGAGTCCGTCGCGGTAGGGGCGGGGGGGGCGGCCCATGGTGTCTCCTTCCTCCTACTCCCAACTTACGCCGGGAGAGCCCCGGGCGGAACCGCTTATCGGTGAACCCCCTGCGGCGACCGGCGAGCGGGTGATTTCCGGCCTAAAATCCTGGCTGATGATCGGTCGCACGCTGTCTCACTACAAGATCGTCGGGGAGATCGGCCATGGCGGCATGGGCACGGTCTACCGCGCGGTCGACACCCGCCTTGGCCGGGAGGTGGCCCTCAAGGTCCTGGCCCCCGGTCCCGAGGACGACCCCGAGCGCGAGCGCCGGCTGCGCCAGGAGGCCCAGGCCGCGGCCTCCCTCGCCCACCCCGCGATCTCGGTCGTCTACGAGATCGACCAGGCCGAGGGGTTCACCTTCATCGCCATGGAGCTGATCCGGGGGGAGCCCCTGGCGGCCCTCCTGGGCCGGGGTCCCCTCGAGCCGTCCCGCGCCCTCGACCTGGCCCTCGAGGTGGCGGAGGGTCTCGCGGAAGCCCACGGGCGGGGGATCGTCCACCGCGACCTCAAGCCCTCCAACGTGATGGTGACCGAGTCCGGCCGGGTCAAGATCATCGACTTCGGCCTCGCCAAGCTGACCAAGGCGCGCGATCCGATCGACAGCGGCGTGGACACCCCGCCCCGGGGCGAGACCGACCCCGGCCGGATCATCGGGACCGCCGCCTACATGTCGCCCGAGCAGGTCCGCGGCGGGAAGGTCGACCCGCGGAGCGACCTGTTCTCGTTCGGCGCTCTGCTCTACGAGCTGGTCGCGGGACGCCCCGCCTTCCGGCGCGAGACGGGGGTGGAGACCCTGCACGCCGTGCTCAAGGAGGCGGCGCCCCGCCTCTCGCCCCCGGGCCTGGGCGGGGCCGCGGAGCCGCTGCAGCGCCTCCTCGACAAGTGCCTGGACAAGAGCCCGGACCAGCGCTACCAGGCGGTGCCCGACCTGCTCGTGGACCTGAAGGCGGCGCGCCGCCGGCTCGAGGAGCCGGGGTCGCCCGTGGCCACTCCCCCCGGTATCGCCGCCCCCACGGTCGTGGCTCCGCTCCGGGTGGTCATCGTGGACGACGAGGACCCCGCGCGGGCCATCCTCCGCGAGTACCTCGCGCGCGAGGACGGGATCGAGCTGGTGGGGGAGTGCAAGAACGGCTTCGAGGCCGTCAAGGCGGTGAGCGAGATCAAGCCCGACCTCGTCTTCCTCGACATCCAGATGCCCAAGCTCTCCGGCTTCGAGGTCCTCGAGCTGATCGGCCGCGAGGTGGCGGTGGTGTTCGTGACCGCGTTCGACGAGCACGCGGTCAAGGCCTTCGAGGTGAACGCGGTCGACTACCTGCTGAAGCCGGTGAGCGCCGAGCGCTTCACGGCCGCCCTCGCCCGGGCCCGCGAGCGCTTGCGCGCGCGCCAGCCCCTTCCCGTCCCCGAGCTGGTCTCGGCCGCGCGGCCCGCGGGCGCGCCCCTGGAGCGCATCCTGGTGCGCCAGGGCCCGCGCGTCCACGTGATCCCGGTCGAGGCCCTCGACTACGCGGAGGCCCAGGACGACTACGTGAGCCTGCGCTCCGGGGGCAAGGAGTACCTGAAGCAGCAGACCCTCGCGGAGCTGGAGGCGAGCCTGCCCAAGGACCGCTTCGTGCGCATCCACCGCTCGTACCTGCTGAACCTGGAGCGCCTCGCCCGCATCGAGCCCGACGGCTCCGACACCCGGACCGCGATCCTGACCGACGGCTCGCGGCTGCCGCTGAGCCGGGCCGGCTATCAGCGGCTGAAAGCCCTTCTCTGAGCATGAAGCGGGCGACCCCTCGCGCGCGCCGCCGGACCGGAAGGTTCGTGGCCGGCTTCGCAATCGTAGGCCTCCTCGCCTGGCTGGGGTCGGGCCCGGCGCTGCGGTGGCTGGTCGCACGTGAGGGGTCCCGCGCCCTCGCGATGCGGGTGACCCTGGAGCGTGCCCAGGTGGGGCTCTGGGGGCCCCGCCTCCGGCTCGAGGGCTTCGCGCTGGGGAACCCGCCCGGCTTCGGAGACGAGCGGATGCTCGCGGCGGAGCGGATCAGCGTGCGTCTGGACCCGACGTCCCTCCTGCAGGGGACGATCCGCGTGCCCGAGGTGGCGGTGGACGGCTTCGTCCTGCGCGTGGAAAGCGTGGCCGGGCGCACCAACGTCGAAGCGCTGCGCGGCCGCGTGCACGACGTGCTCGGTCGCCCGCCCCGGTCGTCGCGGCGGGTCGTGATCCGCCGGCTCGTGTTCCGGGGCGGACATGCGAGCGCCCCCGGCCCCTTCGGGGCGCGGATCACCGTCCCGGTGAAGGACATCGCGCTGACGGGGGTGGGGGAAGGAAAGGGTGGACTGACGCCCATCGAGCTGGCCGACTTCATGCTCGACCTGATGGATCCTGGTCTGGGCAAGGCCGTTCGCAACACGGATGTCGGCGCCATGGTCAAGGGGCTGTTCAAGTGAGGGCCTTCGCGCTGCCCTGGCGAGACGCCCGGATTCCCGGTCGAGCGGCCAGCCGGATTCAACTTCCTGCCCTCCGGCCGGCCGGCCGCTCGCCCAGGCTGGTGGGCGGACCGGTGTTCGTCGAAGAGGCGACGTCCGCTACGAACCCTGATCGTGAGGCACGGTCACGATGATGGTCGTCTCGCTGGTCTGGCCCGCCTCGTCGGTGCACCGGACGGTGATCGTGTAGACCCGTCCAGATCCCGGCCCCGACCGCTCGGCGCGCAGCCTGACGTGCGTCGCGTCGACGATCTCCCAGTCCGGCGACGTGTTCCCGTCGCCCACACCATTCACCGGCTCGTTGCTGGAGATGCTGACCACCGTGCAGTCGGCCGTGCCGCCGCAGCCCGCGGCGGTATAGTCGAGCGTGACGTCGACCATCTTGTGATTGGGCGGCCACAGCACGCTCGGGTTCGCCGAGCCTGCTGACACGGTCGGCGCGCACACCAGCTCCAGGCCGTCGATGGTGTCGTCGATGTCGCCGAACGGCTGGAACTCGGCCCCCAGCGAGGCGCCGGTCAGGTCGTACGGTCCCACGAACCCGCCCTTGCGGCCGACCCAGAGAACGTTGTCGTTCGGATCGTAGGCCAGCCCGCCTGCGTTCGTCGCCGTGCTGAAGACCGGGGTGAAGGTGTTGGTGGCCGGGTCCCACCGCCCGACCTGGCGGGGGGCCCACTTGGAGATCCAGATGTCGCTTCCCACCAGCGCCATGCCCACGACATCGTTCTGGGGATAGGTGAGCAGGACGACGCCGGTGACCGGGTCGATGCGCTGGATGCTACCGGCGAAGGGGTCGAAGTGGGCGTGATACAGGTTTGCGCCGTCGAAGACCATCTCTTCGTTGCAGCAGCCCGCTGCGAACCCGGCGGCGACGGTCGTGAGCAGGGTGCCGTCATAGCCGATCGTGCGCAGGTTGTTCGAAAGGGCATCCCCCGCGTACAGGAAACCGCCCCCGTTGCCCATGCCGTTCAGCGGGTACGGGAGGCTGATGATCCCGCCGCCGACGATCGCGGGCCCGTTGGTGGTGAAGCGCCCCAGCCGGTCCGGAAGGACGCTGTTGAATTCCTCGGTGTCCGTGCCGACGAAGAGCGTGCCATCCGCGAAAGCAGGTGTTGTGAGGGCGAGCGCTACAAGGGTGACCAGTGCGATGGATCGTGTCATGGTCATCTCCTAAGCCAGAGTGTGCGGAGCCAAGCGACAGAGTGATAGGGCCTATCGCGAAATCCACCGGTGCAGGAGGGGACGGAGCGCACCGATCTCGGTGTCAGAATTCGTCCAGGCTGGTAACACTACCGCCGCAGTGGGCCGGCTGTCAATCTCTTTCTTTACGTTTTTCGGATTGACAATGTCCGAAGAGCGGCGGGCGCTCGTCTCAAGGGCCTTTCCGTCGAGCGCGACCCGCCGCGGCTACCGGCGGTCGGCGGCCAGGAGCGCGCCGGAGAGGGGCGGCAGGGTCACGCTGGCCTTGCCCTCCCGCGGCTTCCACCGGCGGCTGGAGAGCAGGTCGCGCACGGGGCCCCCCACCGGCAGCTCTGCGGTCTGCTCGCGGTCGGAGGCGTTGAAGGCGGCCACCACCCGGTCCTCTTCGAGCGCCCGCACGAACGCGTACAGGCGTCGCGCGTCGTCGGCGAGGACGGTCTCCACGGTGCCCCGTCGCAGGGCCGGCTGCTGGACCCGCGCCTGGGCCAGCGCCTGGTAGAAAGCGAACTGCTCCTCGTCGAAGCGCACCGGGTCGGACCGCCGTTTCTGGCCCAGGGGGTGGGTGGCCTCGTCCTCGTAGCGCAGCTCCTTCCAGAGCATCGGCTTGCGGCAGTCGGGGTCGTCGCCGCCCCACATGCCGGCCTCGGTGCCGTAATAGACGATCGGGGCCCCCGGCCACGCGAACTGGAAGGCGGCGAGGAGGCGGGCGCGCTTCCATTCCTCGGACCGGGGCGCCCGCACGTCGTACTTCGGGTCCTCCACCGGTCCCGCCATGTGGTCGTAGGCGCGGTCCGGGTTCACGGCCTGCGAGGCCAGGCGGTCGGTGTCGTGGGTGTCGAGGAGGTTCAGCATGGCGAGGGCCGTCTCCCTCCGCGCGGGGGCGAGGGCGGCCAGCCGCGCGTCGAGCTCGCTGGCCGCGATCGCGTTCTGGCGGTCGAGGAAGAAGGCGCGGGCCGCGGCCGCGAGGCGGTAGTTCATCACCGCATCGAGCTCGTCGCCCTTCAGCCAGGGCGCCGGGTCCCACATCTTGTTGAAGTCCCAGTCCTCCCAGAACACCTCGCCCACGAGGAAGGCCTCGTGGTTGATGGCGAGCACGGAGCGCCGGAACTCCTTCCAGAATCCGTGGGGGACGCGGTCGGCGGCGTCCAGGCGCCAGCCGTCGATTCCGTCCGAGGGGTCGCCGTCGCCGTTCGGATCGCCCCAGCGCCGCACCACCGCCCGCAGGTGGTCGCGCACCGGAGCGGCCAGGGTTCCGCCCTCCGTGCGCAGCTCCGGCAGCTCGCGCAGGCCCCCGAAGCCCTGGTAGTCGAACTCGTCGGCCGGCGTCTTCGGGTCGTCGAAAGCCTTGATCGCGAACCAACCCGCGTAGCGCGACGAGGCGCCGCGCGCCCGCACGTCCCGGAAGGCCCAGAACGTGGCCCCCACGCGGTTGAACGTCCCGTCCAGGACGACCTTGATCTGCCGGCGATGACACTCCTGCACCAGCCTCAGGAACAGGCGGTCGGCGCTCGTCCACTTCCAGGTCGCGGGGTCGCTCGGGTTCTCGGTGGCCCAGATGACCCGGTCGCCCTCGGGATCGGGGCCGAAGTTGTTGTCGACGTGGTGGAGGTAGCTGGGGTCGTACTTGTGGAGCGACGGCGCCTCGAAGATCGGGTTCAGGCAGATCGCGTTCACCCCCAGGCTGTGGAGATAGTCGAGACGCTCGAGGAGGCCCTGCAGGTCGCCCCCGTAACGTCGGGTCTGGGCGTTCCAGTAGAAGTCCTTGCCGGTCGCCTTCTCCCAGGGCTGCAAGCGATACCAGTCCGCGGTCCAGGGAGTGACCTGCCACCCGCGCACCGCCTCCTGCGGCCACGCTCCGCGCAGATCATTGGGCTTCGGATCATTGCGCGGGTCGCCGTTGCGGAACCGCTCGGGGAAGACCTCGTAGAAGACCGCGTCCGCGACCCAGGAGGGCGGGCCGCTGCGGACCGGGGGCTCGATCGCGCGCTGCGTCTCCGCGAGGGGCGGGGAGCTGACGACGAGGCCGAAGAGGATCGCTGCGGCCGCCGGCGATCGCTTCGTCCCCGAAGGTCCCATGGGAGGCCACGGCCAGCGTACGGCGCGCGCGGTGGGGGGTCAAGCACCCGGTCGCGGGGTCGAAATCGGTTAACCTGCCGGGCATGGGACGCGAAGGAATGAGCGGCGACGCCCTCGTGGTGGAGGGCCTCACCAAGGTCTTCCGCGGCCAGACCGCGGTCGACCACCTCTCGTTCCGGGTGGCCCGCGGCCGCTTCTTCGGCTTCCTGGGCCCGAACGGAGCGGGCAAGAGCACCACGATCAAGATGCTGACCGGCCTGCTGCGGCCCACCGCGGGCGACGCGGTGGTCGAGGGGGTGCGGCTCAGCCAGGACCTGCTGGGGGTGAAGCGCGTGATCGGGATCCTGCCCGAGGAGCTCCCGCTCTACGAGCGGCTCACCGGCGAGGAGTACCTGCAGTTCGCGGGGCGGATGTACGGGCTGCCGCGGGCGGAGACCGGACGGCGCGCGGTCGAGCTCCTCGAGTTCCTCAGCCTGGCCGACGACCGGGGCAAGCTGGTCGCCGACTTCTCGCAGGGGATGAAGAAGAAGCTGGCCCTGGCCGCGGCCCTCATCCACAACCCGCGGGTGCTCTTCCTGGACGAGCCGCTCAACGGGATCGACCCCGTGTCGGGCCGGGTGGTGACGGACCTCCTGCGGCGCATGACCGCCAAGGGGGTGACCCTCTTCTTCACCACCCACGTGCTCGACGTGGTGGAGCGGCTCTGCGACGAGGTGGCGGTGATCGACCGGGGGAGGATCGTGGCCCAGGGGACGATCGACGACATCCGGACCCAGCGGGAAGTCGGCCAGGACGCGAGCCTGGAGGACGTGTTCCTGAAGCTGGTCTCGGCGGACGTCCGGCGCGAGGACCTGACGTGGATCGGATCGTGAGCCGAGGGAGGCCGGCGTGGACCGCCTGATCGCGCTGGTCAGCCTTCGCTGGCGCATGGACCTCCGGGCGCTCTTCGGGGCCCGCGAGCGCATGTTCGGCCTCGCCCTGCTCGTCCCCACCCTGGCCCTGGGCTCGCTCCTGGCCGCGGCCGTCACCTTCCTGGGGGTGCAGGCCCTCGCGAGAGCGCACCCCGAGTGGGTCCTGCCCCTCCTCTCCGCGGCGGCCACCCTGGTGGGAGTGTTCTGGGCGCTCTCGCCGCTCCTGGCCGGCCTCGCCTTCAGCGAGACCCACGACCTGTCGCGCCTCCTCCACTTCCCGGTGTCCCTCCCGACCCTCCTGGCCTCGTCGCTCCTCGCGAATCTGGCGGAGCCGCTCGTGCTGGCCAAGCTGCCGCTCCTTCTCGCCCTCGCGGCCGCCCTCGTCTCCGGTCCGTTCGAGCTCCCGCTCGCGGCGGCCGGGGTCGCCCTCGCCTTCGCCTTCACCCTCGCGGCCACCCAGGTGGCGGGCCTCGTCTTCCTGGCGCTGGCCCGCAACCGCCGGGCCCAGGACCGCCTCCTCTTCCTGAGCCTCGGCCTGGGCTTCCTGCTCAGCCTGCTTCCGGTCTTCTTCATGGCGGGCGGCGGCCGCGCCGCCCGCGGCGTGCTGCGCTTCGTCGTCGAGCGGGACGTGTTCGCCTTCTCGCCGTTCGCCTGGGGGGCGCGGGCGGCCGTCCACGCCGGGCGCGGTGAGCTCGGTGCGTTCGTGGTCCTCGCGGCGGCGGCCGCGGCCGCGGTGCTGGGCGCGGTCGGGCTCTCGTCGGCCCTCGCCGGGCGCATCTACCGGGGGGACCTGGACCTGGGCGGGCGCGCCGCCGACGCCTCGGCCCCCGCGGCGCGCATGCTCTTCGGGGGCCCGCTGGGCGCCCTCCTGGAGAAGGACCTGCGGGTGACCTGGCGCGATCCGCGCCTCAAGGCCGTGCTCTTCACCGGCTTCCTCGGCCCCCTGCTCCTGCTCTTCTTCCTGAAAGGCGCCGGGCAGGCTCCGCGCCCCGGGCTTTTCTTCCTGCTCGCCTCGGCCACCGGTCTGGGGGTCTACGGCGCGAACGCCCTCGGCATGGAGCGCCGCGGCCTGCTCCTCCTCCTCGGCTTCCCGTTCCCCCGCTGGCAGATCCTCCTGGCCAAGAACCTGGTGGCGATCCTCCTGCGCCTGCCCGCGACCCTGTTCCTCGTGGGAGCCGCCGCCTTCCTCCTCTCGCCGGCCGCTGCCCTGGCCGTCCTCACGATCGCGATCGTCACCGCCCTCACCTGCGCCGGGGCGGACGACTTCGTCGCGGTGCTCTTCCCGGTGGTCGTGCCCGAGCCCGGCCGGAACCCCTACGGCTCCGCCTCCGGCGGCCGCGGCCTCGGGGCGGCCGCGGTGTCGGTGGTCCTGCTCCTCCTGGCCTTGGCCGTCTCCGGGCCTCTCGCGTTCCTGGCCTGGCTGCCCTGGCTGTTCGAGAGGCCGTGGCTCTCGGTCCTGACCCTGCCCACGGCCCTCGCGGGCGCGGCCGCAGTCTACGCGATGATGGTGGCGGGGGCGGCGCGCCTCTTCTCCCGGCGCGAGCCCGAGATCCTGGCCCGCGTCCTCGGCGAAGAGTGAATCGCGGAGCCGCACGTGGTGCAGCGGTCCCTCCCCCCTACGTGGGGGAGGTTAGGAGGGGGGGGTCGATGAAAGACGCGGAGCCGTACGTGGTGCAGCGGTCCCTCCCCCCTACGTGGGGGAGGTTAGGAGGGGGGGTCGATGAATGAAAGGCCGACGGTCGCGATCGTGGGGCTCGGGCTCATCGGGGGCTCGCTCGCCCGCGCGTTGACCCGGGTCGGATACGGGGTGATCGGCGTGGACCGCGACCGCGTGCGGCGGCGGGCGGTGCGGGCGGGGGCGGTGGCGGGGACCACGGGCACGGTGGAAGCGGCCGCGGGGGTGGACGTCCTGGTCCTGGCCGCGCCCCCCGAGGCCAACCTGCGCCTGCTGCGGCGACTCGCGCGGGTGGCCCGGCCCGGGCTCGTGATCACCGACGTGGGGAGCGTGAAGCGGCCCATCGTCCAGGAAGCCGCGCGCCTCGGCCTCCGCGGGTTCGTCGGCGGCCATCCCATGGCGGGAACGGAAGGCGCGGGCTTTCTCGCCTCCTCCCCCGACCTCTTCCTCGGGCGGCCCTGGGTGGTCACCCCCGCGGGCGACCCGGCGGCCGTACGGCGCGTGCGCGGGCTCGTGCGCGCCGTGGGGGCGCGGCCGGTCGAACTCGAGGCGGCGGTGCACGACCGGGCCGTGGCTTTCCTCAGCCACCTCCCGCAGGTGGTGGCCTGGGCGCTCGCCGCGGCCGCGCGGGGCGATGCGGAGGCGGGCCGCTGGCGCTCCCTCGCCGGGCCCGGGTTCCACGACATGACCCGCCTGGCCCGGAGCCCGCGTAGGCTGTGGAGGGAGATCCTGGCCCAGAACGACGCGGAGGTGTCCCGCGCGCTGGGCGCCTTCATCCGCGAGCTGCGGCGGGCGCCTCCGGGGCCCGGAAGTAGAATGACCAACGAGCAAGGGCGGCGGCGAGCGAAGCCGCATTCACTGCGGCGTGAGGTAATGACGCGATGAACAAGGTCGTGAAGGACGCCACGGAGGCGGTGCGCGACATTGCCGACGGCGCCACCATCATGGTGTCCGGCTTCGGTCTCTGCGGGATCCCCGAGAACCTGATCCGGGCCCTCCGCGAACAGGGGGCGAAGGGGCTCACCGTGATCAGCAACAACGCGGGGACGAACGACTTCGGGATCACCTTCCTGCTCCAGAGCGGGCAGGTCAGGAAGATGATCGCGACCTACGTGGGCGAGAACAAGGTCTTCGAGAAGATGGCCCTCGCGGGGGAGATCGAGGTGGAGCTGTGCCCGCAAGGCACCTTCGCGGAGCGGATGCGGGCGGGCGGGGCGGGGATCCCCGCCTTCTTCACCCCCACGAGCTACGGCACCCTGGTCGCGGAAGGGAAGGAGGTGCGGTGGTTCTCCGGCCGGCCGCACGTCCTGGAGAGCGCGCTCCGGGCGGACTATGCGTTCGTGAAGGCCTGGAAGGGCGACCCCCTGGGCAACCTGCTCTTCCGGCGCACCACCCGGAACTTCGCGCCCCTGATGGCCATGGGGGCGCGGACCACGATCGCCGAGGTGGAGCAGCTCGTCCCCGCGGGCGCGATCGACCCCGACAGCGTCACTACCCCCGGGATCTTCGTCAAGCGCCTCTTCCAGGGGGCGCGCTACGAGAAGCGGATCGAGAAACGGACCCTGCGCGGGCAGGGCGGAGTGGAGGCCGACCCGCGCCGCGAGCGGATCGTGCGCCGGGCGGCCAGGGAGATGAAGGACGGGTATTACGTCAACCTCGGGATCGGCATGCCCACCCTCGCCTCGAACTACCTTCCCCCCGGGATCTCCATCGTCCTGCACTCCGAGAACGGCATGCTCGGGGTGGGCCCCTACCCGGAGCCCGGACAGGAGGACCCCGACCTCATCAACGCCGGCAAGGAGACCGTCACCGAGCTGCCCGGCACCTCCTACTTCTCGAGCGCGGATTCCTTCGCCATGGTCCGCGGGGGCCACGTGGACCTCACGATCCTGGGCGCCCTCCAGGTCGACCGCGAGGGCAGCCTCGCGAACTGGATGATCCCCGGCAAGATGGTGAAGGGGATGGGGGGGGCCATGGACCTGGTCTCGGGGGCGAAGCGGGTGGTGGTGACCATGGAGCACACCGCCAGGGACGGCTCTCCGAAGATCCTGGAGCACTGCACCCTGCCCCTCACCGGCCGGCGCTGCGTGCACCTGATCGTCACCGACATGGCGGTGATCGAGGTCGTGCCGGAGGGGCTGCTCCTGCGCGAGGTCGCGCCCGACACGTCGCTGGAGGCGGTGAAGAAGGCCACGGGCGCCGAGCTGATCGTGGCCGGCGATCTCAAGACGATGGCTTGAGCGCGAGCGCGTGGTCCGCGGCGGCCATGGCCAGCAGGCGCGTGGAGCCGAGGGCGGGCAGGGGAGAGCGGTCGCGGGTCACGAGGAGCGGATCTCCGTACACCCGAGGACCACGGCGTCGCAACCCTCTTCCCTGGCTAGCGCCCGGATCACGGCCTGGAACGCGGCCAGCGACTCCTCGGTGAAGCGGCCGTACACCAGCTCCTCCATGATGACGCAGTCGAGCCGGTCGCGCTCGTCGGCTTTCGGCGTCCGCTGGTCGAGGCCCAGCGCCCCCAGCTTCTCCGGATAGACCGGTCCCTCCATCGTGTAGCGCGTCCCCGCTCCGCGCTCCGCGTCAACCAGCGCATCGCGCCGGGGTGAACCCGGCGCGAGCGGTAAAGGAGACGCTCCGCTGCAAGCGCCGAACAAACCCCGCGGTGAGGGGTGGATGCCGCGTCACGTTGTCGAAGGTCCTACCACTTTCATGCCCACCGGATCCCACTTGAACGGCCGGCCCTCGAAGTAGCTGAGGTTGCAGACCACCGCGGGCCCGCCCGCGCGCAGGCCGAACACGGCGTCCTCGACCATCGGCGCGCCCGACTGGATGGACGCGAAGAAGTTCTGGAAGTGCTGCTCGGTGTCGTTGTAGTTGCGCGGCGCGCGGTACACCTCGCTGGTGCCCGGCTGGAGCTGCGGGCCGGCCTCCGGGTACTTGGCGCGGTAGTCCTTCAGGAACTGCTCCTGCAGCGCCTTCGGGAACGTGTCGATCCTGTAGCCCGGCTCCGCCGGCCGTGGGTTCTTGGACAGGGTGAGGCCCTGGTCGTCGATGGTCAGGACGCCCTCGCTGCCGACGAACCGGAAGCCGGAGCTGTCGCCGGCGCCCTCCGCGAAGTTGACGCGCAGGCTCAGCGTGAACTCTGGGTGCTGCTCCGTCTTCGGGTAGTCGAACAGGCTCAGCATGACGTCCGGAACGTCGCGCCCGTCGTGCCAGAAGCGCAGGCCGCCCGTGCTCATGATGCGCGTGGGGCCCAGCGCGCCGGTGATCAAGTGGACGCCGGAGAAGAGGTGGACGAAGAGGTCCCCCGCCACGCCCGTGCCGTAATCGCGGTAGTTCCGCCACCGGAAGAGGCGGATCGGCTCGAAGGGACGCTTCGGCGCGCGGCCGAGGAAGCGGTCCCAGTCTACGGTCGCGGGCGAGGCGTCGGGCGGGATCGAGTACTGCCAGGCGCCGAGCGCCGAGTTCCGCGCCAACCAGGCCTCGACCATGTTGAGATCGCCGATGGCCCCTGCCTCGAGGAGATCGCGCGCCTTGAGGTAGACGACCGAGCTCACGCGCTGCGAGCCGACCTGAACGACCTTGCCCGACTTCTTCTGCGCGTCGACCAGCCGCTGGCCCTCGTCCCACACCTGGATCATCGGCTTCTCGACGTAGACGTGCTTGCCCGCGGCGAGCGCCTCCACGGCGATCGGCACGTGCCAGTGGTCCGGGGTCGCGATGATGACGGCGTCCACGTCGGGCCGGGCGAGGACCTCTTTGTAGTCGCGGGTGGTGAAGACCTTCTCGCCCCAGTTCTCCTTCGCCCGGACCAGGCGGCCGTCGTACACGTCGGCCGCGGCGACCAGCTCGGCGACGCCGGACGTCAGCGCCTCGCGCGTGTCGCTCATCCCCCGCCCGCCGGCGCCGATGAGGGCCAAGCGGACCTTCGGACCGGCCGAGGCGGGCGGGGCGTCCTGGGCCAGCGGGTCGGCGATCGAGTTCGCGGCGGGGCCCGCGAGCGCGGTGCCGGCCGCGGCCAGCTTGATGAAGTCGCGGCGCGAGGTCTTCCGTCCGTTGCTCATCTCTCCTCCATGGGTCTTCGAACTAGGGCTCCGAGCCCGGCGGCGCCAGCCACGGAGCGAGCCGCCGTGCCGTATCGAGGTGAGACCGCGCCTCGGCCGCGAAGACCTCGTACCCAACCCGATATCGGGAAAGGAGCAGCTCGCGGACCTTGGGATCGTCGAGCTCGGGCACCAGATGTCGGAGACCAGATTACCGGTCGTTGCCGCGTCCCGCCCTGCCTCAGAAGCTGAGGCGTATGCCGAACTGAATGTTCCGGGCCTCGCTCGCGGTCGACGTGATGCGGCCTACGGTCGCCGGCGTCGCGATGTCTGCCGCCGGCAGTCCGAAGTTCGGATGGTTCAGGATGTTGAAGAACTCCGCGCGGAACTCCAGGGTAAACCTGTCGCTGATGGGCGTGTGCTTGAAGAGCGCCGCATCCCAGTTGAAGAACGCCGGGCCGAACAGCATGTTTCGCGCCGAGTTGCCGTAGGTGAACGGCGCCGGCACGGCGAAGGCCGCCGGATTGAACCAGTGGTCGATGCTGCGGTCCGCTGGACGCGGGTCGCCCACGATGTCCGCCCGGCCGCTCGGCCATCCCAGCGTCCGGCTCGTGTAGGTCACCGAGAAAGGCTGGCCGCTGCCGAAGCTCGCCAGGCCCGCGATCTGCCAGCCGCCCACGATCTTGTCCGCCGCGGCGGAAAGCGACTTCCCGAAGCGTTTCCCCCTGCCGAAGGGCAGCTCGTAGATGTAGTTGAGCGCGGCCCAGTGCCGGCGGATGAAATCCAGGTTGCCGCGGTCCAGGCGCGGGTTCCGATTGTCCATCGGCGGGAGCCCGAACACCTGCTCGCCCAGCGCCTTGGTCCACTGATATTCGAACTGGAATGCCAGGCCAGAGGCGAACCGGCGGATCGCGCCGAGCTGCAACTGGTGCGTGATCGAGTCCCGCCCGGATTCGAAATACGTGATCGGACCGAACGGCTGGAACGGCCGGCGCGGCTGCACCGGACCGGGCGCGGGCGGCGGATCGTTCAGGTTGAATTGCCGTTCGAGGTGGACGCCTCGGTTCCCCACGTAGGACGCGCGCACCGCCGTGTTCGGCCGCACCTCGTACTCGAGGGTGAGGTTCCACTGCTGATGGTAGGGGTTCCTGCGATCCCGCGCGATCGCGTTCAGCCCAGGGCTCGTCGGAATGGTGCCCTGGCCGGGAAAACGGGTTGGCGAAGCTCAGCGACGGCACCGGGCCGGGCGCGGGCTCGAAGGACTCGGTCACGCGGAAGGGCGGGTTCAGGCTCAAGTTGATCGGACCCACATAGGCCGGGATCACGTTGTAAAAGATCCCGTAGCTGCCGCGCGCGACCAGTCGCGTCGTGCCCAGGGGCCGGAAGGCGAACCCGACCCGCGGCGCGAAATTGTTGCGGTCCTTGTTCATGTAGTTGTCGGGGCCGAGCCCCACCCTCGCGCCCTCGACGATGGGCAGCACCGCCATGAGGCGCGGGTCCCCCTGCCCATCGAGCACCACCACCTGGCCCAACTCGGGATAGAAGTTGGCCAGGTCGTGCCGCGCGTTCTTGAATGGTGAGGCGTACTCGTACCGCAGGCCGAGGTTGAGCGTGAGGCGGGGCGTGGCCACCCAGTCGTCCTGGACGTACGCGGCGTAGCGGTCGTTCACCGGCTCGGCCTCCACGTTCCGGCTGACGCGGCCGGTGGCGGCCAGCGCGCCGAGGAGGAAATCCGCGAAGGGATGGCCGGTGAAGCGGCCGTCGAACGTGAAGCCGCCGCGGAAGGGTGGCGGGTTCTGGAAATTGAAGGCGCTGGCCCGCTGCCATTCGACCCCGGCCTTCACCGCGTGACGGCTGCGGGTCCAGGTGAAGCGCTCGCTGATCTCGTAGCTGCGCTTGATATCGCCCGAGCCGGGAGGGTCGCTGAACCCCCGGAAGCCCGTGATGGTGACCGTGGGGAGTCCGCCCAGTCCTGCCACCGGCGGGATCAGACCCGGCATGAGCAGACTGGGGTCGAAGTCCGGGTTTTGCGGCGTGCGGAAGTTGCGCTCCTGGCTGAACCCGACCCGGAACTCGTTGATCATCGAGGACGAGAGGATTCGCGTGTACTCGCCCATCGCGTTGCGGGTGGCGACGCCGAATCCGCCCCAGTTGCCGAACTTGTCCGTGCCGCCGCCGAGGAACGACACGAAAGGTCCATTCTCGACGGCGAAGAAGCGCCCGCTGATGTGGTCGGCGGCCGTGGCCTGATGGTCGATCCGCACCGAAAAGCGGTCCATGTTCTCGCGGGTGGGCACGTTGACCGTGAAGTTGTTGCCCAGGCCGGCGGGGGCGGTGGTCGGGGTGTTCGGATCGGAGGCGAACTTCAGCAGCTCGCGCGCGACAGGGCTGATGCGATCGGCCGGGATGCGGTTTCCCGGAAACGGCGCGCCGGTGAGGGGGTCGCGGATCGGCGGAAGCCCGCTGAAGTCGCCGGCTTTGAGCGCCGCCGTCGGCATCGCCACCACGCTGGTCGTCGTCACCCGGCGCCGCAGGCCTTCGTAGGCGGCGAAGAAGAACAGCTTGTTGCGCAAGATCGGCCCGCCCAGGGTGGCGCCGAACTCGTTGCGATTGAACGGGGGCTTGGGCAGCTGGGTGGCGAAGAAGTCCTTCGCCGAAAGAGCGCGGTTGCGGTTGAAGGCAAAAACGCTGCCGTGCAGGTCGTTCGTGCCCGACTTGGTCGCCACCACGACCTGCGCGCCGCCGCGGCCGAATTCGGCCGACGCACCGCTGGCGATGACCTTGAACTCCGCGATGGCGTCGAGCGACGGGATGGGGCCCAGCAGCCGCTCGTTGCCGACGTCGTTATTCGTGACCCCGTCCACGGTCATGTTGATCGACCCGAAGTGCGTGCCGCCGGAGATGAGCGGGTTGGCCGAGAAGGGGCTACGCTGCACGCCGGGCGCCAGCGCCAGCAGCGTGAAGATGTCGGTCCGCCCGTTCAGCGGCATGGCCGCGATCTGCCGGCCATCCACCACGCTGCCCACCGACGATCGATCGGATTCCACGACCGGCGCGGTGGCCCTCACTTCCACCTCCGTGGCCACGTCGCCCACTTCCAGCGCGACATCCAGCCGCACGGTCTGGTTCACGGACACGCTCACGTTGCGCACCACGCGCGTCTTGAATCCTGCGGCGGAGACGTTCACGCGGTACAGGCCGGGCTCCACGTTCGGCAGGGTGTAGTCGCCCCGTGGCCCCGCGGTGGTGGAGGTAGAGAGGGCGGTCTGCTCGCTGACGATCTCGACCCTGGCCGAGGGCACGACCGCGCCCGACGGGTCCGTCACCCTGCCGAGAACGGCCCCTGTGGTCTGACCCGAGAGCGGAGCGGCGACCAGAAACAGCAAAAGAACCGATAGGCATTTACCGATAGGCATTTTCATCCCCGGCGGTGCCTGGGGAGGCGCGGTCAGGCGGAGAGAGAAGCCTCGAACCCGCGCAGCCCCGAGCCCAAGCATCCAAGAGCGTGCGACCAACCGATAGCCATTTTCCGGCAGGCTACTCCCCTCCCGGGGGCTGGTCAAGGCAGGTCTCAGAAGCCGATCTGCCGGGGACAATGCGGCCCCGTTCGGGAGAATGAGTCAGCGATGCTGCCGCCTTCTCGATCCGGTCGATGAGGAGGGCCGGGAGATCGAGGCACCCTGACCCGCCAGCTCTTGCGCTTGATCGTCCCTCCTGAGAGGGAGTAGTGTGCCTCCGCAAGGATGGCCAGAGCTGGCCTCTCGGCAACGCCTGCTGAGGCCCAGACCCATGGCGCCCCTCAGGGCTGCAGAAGGAAAGGTCCATAGATTCTTAGGGGCAAGTGACCGCCCGATCGGAGGTGTCATGGTGCATGCCAACCGATTGCATCAGGGCCGGGGTTTCCTGCTCGTCGCGCTAGCGGCCAGTCTCCTGGCCGCCCCTCCCGCCCGCGCCCAGTCCCCGACCGCCACCATCACCGGCACCGTCACCGACGCCCAGGGCGCGGCCGTCCCCGGTGTCGCGGTCGTGGCCCGGCACCTGGCGACGAATCGGACCTTCGCCGGCCTCAGCTCGCAGGACGGCGTCTACGTCATCACGTCCCTGCCCGTCGGCCGCTTCGAGGTGACGGCCGGCCTGTCCGGGTTCAAGTCCTTCCGGCGCACCGACGTGGCCCTCGCCGTCGGCGAGCGCTTGCGGGTGGACGTTCCGCTCCAGCTCGGCGGCATCGACGAGACCGTCACCGTCTCCGCGGGCGGCTCCCGGGTCCAGACCGAGGAGACCAGCCTCGGCGCCACCGTCGAGCGGGAGAGGGTCGAGAACCTGCCCCTCAACGGCCGGCACGTCTTCAACCTCGTCAAGATCGTGCCGGGCGTGCAGCCGCGCTTCAAGGACACCGACGGCTTCGCAGAGGTGGACAACCAGCGCTTCTCGCGCTTGAGCTTCAACGGCGGCCCGCTGTCGAGCAACCAGTTCTTCCTCGACGGCGGCATGAACATGATCCCCGCCCACTACGAGATCAGCGTGGTGCCCATGGTCGACGCGGTGGAGGAGTTCCGCGTGATCTCGAGCGGCCTTCCCGCCGAGTACGGGCAGACCAGCGGGGGCGCGGTCACGGTCGTGACCAAGGCCGGCACCAACAGCTTCCGCGGGTCGGCCTGGGGCTTCTACCGTGACGACAGCCTCGACGCGCGGAACGCCTTCGCCGTCGCGGGCGCGAAGCCCAAGCTCGACTACAAGCAGTTCGGGGCCACCGTCGGCGGGCCCGTCTTCAAGAACAAGACCTTCTTCTTCGCGGGCTTCGACCGCTGGGACTTCACCACCGCCAACATCAACCAGTCCCGCGTCCCCACGGCGGCGGAGCGACGAGGCGACTTCTCCAGCACGCGCGACGGGCTCGGCAACCTGATCGTGATCTACGACCCGGCCACCACGCGCCCGAACCCCAGCGGCTCCGGGTTCATCCGCGACCCGTTCCCGGGCAACGTCATCCCGGCGAACCGCATGGATCCGCTGGCCCTCCGCCTGCTCCAGTACATGCCGCTGCCCAACAGCGCCGCCGCCGACCCCTCGAACCTCAACAACTACCGCGCGCAGGAGCCCTTCCCCATCGACCAGGACCAGGTCACGCTCCGCCTCGACCACACGCTGACCGCGAAGGTGCGCCTGTTCGCGCGCTATACGGAGACCCGCAACACCCGCAAGTTCAGGGCGTGGGGACTGGAGGAGGAAGACGCCGACACCGACGCGCGCGACGACCAGCGCAACAACCACAACGCGGTCCTGGGTAGCACGTTCCTGATCTCGCCCCGCCTCGTCAACGAGTTCCGGGCCAGCCTCACCCGCCAGAACCTGGTCTTCATCCACCCGAGCTTCGGCGAGGACTGGCCGCGAACGCTCGGCTTCCCGGCCGTCATCCCTTCGGACGCCTTCCCTCCCATCAACATCGCGGGCATGCTTGCCTTCGGATCGGGACGCGGCGGGTTCGCGGGCGGGTACCGCAAGTCGCACGTCGTGCAGGTGGCGGACAGCCTCACCTGGGTGCGCGGGCGCCACACGTTCAAGGTGGGCACGGACCAGCGCTGGATCCGCCTCAACTTCGCCAACCGCCCGAACCCGTCCGGCAGCTTCATGTTCCAGGAGACCCTCACCAACAACCCACAGCGGCCCGCGGGCACCGGCTTCGGCTTCGCGACCTTCCTCCTGGGCGAGGTCTCGGGCGGGAGCCAGAGCGTGACGCCCGCCTTCGCGTTCCACGCCTGGTCCAACGGCACCTACGTCCAGGACGACTGGAAGGTGAACCGGCGGCTCACCCTGAACCTCGGCCTGCGTTACGACCTCGCTTCCGGTCCCGTCGAGCGCTGGGACCGAAGCTCCAACTTCGACCCGTTCGTGATCAATCCCGAGACCGGCCGGCCGGGGGCGCTGCTCTACGCCGGCGAGACCAAGGACCGCCACTTCGTGAAGCCCCCCAAGACCAACTTCGGCCCGCGCCTCGGGTTCGCGTACGACCTCACCGGCGACGGCAAGACCGCCCTGCGCGGCTACTACGGCCTCCTCTACGGCGCGGTCGAGCCCGGCGACATAGTGGGAGACAGCGCGAACTCGCTGGGGTTCAGCACGTCGACGCTCTTCCTGCCGCCGGGGCTGGGCCCCTTCGCCGCCTTCCGGCTCAGCCAGGGGCCCGCGAGCCTCAACACGCCGCGGGGGCCGGCGGGAGGGCCGTCGGCGTTCCGCGGCCAGGACGTGCGTTACCAGCAGGTGGACGCGCCCACCCCGCAGCTCCACCAGTGGTACCTGACCGTGCAGCGCGAGCTGCCGGCCAGCTTCGTGATCACGACCGCCTACGTGGGCAACCGCGGCGTCCACCTCTTCGGCGCCAACTACGACCTGAACCAGCTCGACCCGCAGTATTTCTCGATGGGCCTCGCCCTGCAGGACCAGGTCCCCAACCCGTTCTTCGGCCAGATCACGAGCGGCCCGCTCGCCGGCCGCACGGTCGCGCGGAGCCAGCTCCTGCGCCCGTACCCCGACTACCTCACCGTGAGCACCCTCAACAACCACGGCAACTGGAGCCGGTACCACTCGCTGCAGGTGAACCTGGAGCGGCGCGCCGCCAAGGGGCTCTCGGCGATGTTCTCCTACACGCTCTCCCGGCTGACCAGCCTGGGCACTTCCGAAGCGGCCGGCAATGGCCAGGTGGCCAGCCCGAACAACTTCCGCGTGGGCCGGCTCACCCGGGAACAGGACGCCGGTGTCGACGAAAGCGACGTCACCCATCGGTTCGTCGCGAGCGCGGTCTGGGAGCTGCCGATCGGGAAGGGACGCCGGTTCCTCTCTCGCGGCGGCGCGCTGAGCCACATCCTGGGCGGCTGGCAGCTCAACACGATCGTCACCGTGCAGGGCGGGAATCCGCTGGCCATCCGCGGAACGAACAACTTCACCGGGATCCCGTTCCCCGACCTGGTCGGCGACCCCACGCTCCCCGGCTCCGAGCGCAGCGCGAACCGGTGGTTCGACACCAGCGCGTTCCGCAACCCGGCCTCCTTCACCATCGGGAACGTGCCGCGCACGCTCGAGAATACGCGCGGGCCCGGCTACAGGGACGTGACGCTGTCGCTCTTCAAGAACGTGAGCTTCAACGAGCACTCGAGGCTGGAGCTGCGCATCGAGGCCTTCAATGCGTTCAACTTCGTCAACTACGGCGACCTCGCCATCGCGACGCCCAGCACGACCTTCACCCCGAACGCGGCCGGCGTGAACACGAACGCGAACTTCGGCCGGATCACCACCGCCCTGCCCGCCCGGCGCATACAACTGGGCGCGCGGGTGACCTTCTAGGGCAGTCCCATGCACGGACGTCTGGCCGGCATCGGCCTCGGCACTGGCCTCGCTGTCCACGCGCTCTCCTTCGCGGTCGCGGCGCAGACACCCGCCGCGCCCGCGCTTCGCTACTACGCGCCGCTCCCTCCAGCCGCCCACCCGAAAGTCATCGAGACCGACCTCTGCGTCTACGGCGGCACAACGGGAGGGCTCGGCGCCTCGATCCAGATGCGGCGGCTCGGCAAGCGCGCCGCCCTGATGGAATTCGGGCGGCACCTGGGCGGCATGACGGCGAGCGGCCTGGGGCGGACGGACTTCGGGAACAAGGCCGCCATCGGCGGCATCGCCCGCGAGTTCTACCGCCGCCTGGGCCAGCACTACGGCGAGGAGGAAAGCTTCTACTTCGAGCCGAAGGTGGCCGAGCGCACGCTGCAGGAGATGGTCCGTGACGCCGGAGTCGACGTCTTCCTCGAGGAGCGCCTCAAGTCCGTACGCAAGGACGGCAACCGCATCGTCGAGATCGTCATGGAGAGCGGCAACACCTGCCGCGCCCCCATGTTCGTGGACGCCAGCTACGAGGGCGACCTCATGGCCAGGGCCAAGGTCTCCTACCACGTCGGCCGCGAGGGCAACGCCATCTACGACGAATCGCTGAACGGCGTCTACTTCGGCCATCCGAACCACAACTTCAAGGTGTTCGTGGATCCGTACGTGGTGGAGGGTGACGCGAAGAGCGGCCTGCTGAAGGGGATCTCCCCCGATCCGCCGGGGCGCCAGGGCGACGGCGACCGCCGCGTGCAGGCCTACAACTTCCGCCTGCTGCTCACGAACGTCCCCGACAACCGCCGGCCCTTTCCCAAGCCCGCGGGCTACGACCCGGATCGCTACACGCTGCTCGCCCGCTACATCAAGGCCGGCATCTGGGACGCGATGAACCTCAACTGGCCGCTCAAGAACGGCAAGACCGACCTCAACAACTTCGGGGGATTCTCGACCGACAACATCGGACGGAGCTACGAGTGGCCGGAGGGCGATTACCCGACGCGCGAGCGGATCTTCCAGGACCACGTCACCTACCAGCAGGGCCTGCTGTGGTTCCTCTCCAACGACGAGCGCGTGCCCGAGAAGATCCGGCAGGAGGTCCGGACCTGGGGGTTGCCGAAGGACGAGTTCCCGGAGACCGGCGGCTGGCCGCACCAGCTCTACATCCGCGAGGCCCGGCGCATGGTCTCCGGCCTCGTCATGACCGAGCATCATTGCGTGCGCCGGCAGATGGAGCCGGACGTGGTGGGCCTGGCCGCCTACACCATGGACTCGCACAACTGCCAGCGCGTGGTGCGTGCCGGCCGGGTGATGAACGAGGGCAACGTCGAGGTCGGCGGGTTCCCGCCGTACCCCATCTCCTATCGGGCCATCGTGCCCCGCGAGTCGGAGTGCGCGAACCTGTTCGTCCCCGTCGGCCTGTCCTCCTCCCACATCGCGTACGGCTCGATCCGCATGGAGCCGGTGTTCATGGTCCTCGGCCAGTCGGCCGCTACCGCCGCCGCCATGGCCATCGACGCGGATATCCCCGTCCAGCGCGTGGACTATGCGCAGTTGCGCGCGCGCCTGCTGGCGGACGGCCAGGCGCTCGAGTGGCACGGGACGACGAGGAAGGAAGACCTGGAGCAGCCCCGATGAGGGCCACCGGTGTCGTGCGCGCGTGCCTGGCCGCTGCCAGCTTCGCCTGCTTCGTGAGGGCCGCGCAGCCGGCGGAGGTCCGCTCCTACGACCTGGTGGTCTACGGCGGCACGGCGGGTGGTGTCATCACGGCCGTGTCCGCGGCCCGCGAGGGCCTGAGGGTGGCCCTGCTCGAGCCGCACGGCCACGTGGGCGGCATGGTCTCGGGCGGGCTCACCGCCACCGACTTCGGCAAGAAGGCGGTCATCGGCGGCATATCGCTGGAGTTCTTCGAGCGCGTGGGCCGGCGCTACGGCGAGCCCATCGGCTGGTACTTCGAGCCTCACGTCGCCGAGGAGGTCTTCCTCGAGATGCTGAAGGAAGCCAGCGTACCCGTCTTCTTCCGCCATCGCCTGCGCGAGAAGACGGGCGTCGGAAAGAAGGGCACGAAGGTTATCGAGATCCGCCTGGAAAACGGGTCCGTGTTCCGGGGGGCCATCTTCGCCGACGCCAGCTACGAAGGCGACCTCATGGCCCAGGCCGGCGTCTCGTATACCTGGGGCCGCGAGGGCACCGCCCAGTACGGCGAGTCGCTGGCCGGGGTGCGGGACAAGACGCCCAAGCACCAGTTCCTGGTGCGCGTGCCCGCCCACGACGAGAAGGGACGGCTCCTGCCCGAGATCCAGGCCGGACCCAAAGGGGAGCCGGGCCAGGCCGACCGCAAGGTCCAGGCCTACAACTTCCGCCTCTGCCTGACGGACGTGAAGGAGAACCAGGTCCCCTACCCCAGGCCGAAGGGCTACGACCCGAAGCGGTACGCGCTGCTCGCGCGGTACATCCAGGCCTTCGCCCAGGCCAACGGTCGGCCGCCCCGGATGGGCGAGCTCATGAACCCCGTCAAGATGCCGAAGGGCAAGACGGACACCAACAACAACGGGCCGTTCTCGACCGACTACATCGGCGGCAACTGGGATTACCCGGAAGCCAGCTACGCCACCCGTGCGGGCATATGGCAGGCGCATGTCGACTACATCCAGGGCTTCCTCTATTTCCTGGCGAACGATCCGCAGGTCCCCGCGCCGCTGCACGACGAGATCAATCGCTGGGGCCTGGCCAAAGACGAGTTCACGGACAACGGCAACTGGCCCAACCAGCTCTACGTGCGCGAGGCGCGCCGGATGGTCGGCGAGTACGTCATGGCGCAGAAGGACATCCAGGAGGACCTGCGCAAGCCGGACGTGATCGGAATGGGCTCCTACAACAGCGACTCCCACAACATCCAGCGGCTGGCGACGCCGGATGGCGCGGTGGAGAACGAGGGCGACATGCAGGTGCCGGTCACGCCCTACCAGATCCCCTACCGCATGCTGCTGCCGAAGCGGGCGGAGGCCACCAACCTGCTCGTCCCCGTCTGCTTCTCCGCCAGCCACGTGGCCTACTCGACCCTGCGCATGGAACCGCAGTACATGATCCTGGGCCACGCCACGGGCGTGGCCGCACGTATGGCCCTCCGGGCGGGCGTGGCCGTGCAGGACGTGGACACCGGCGCGCTGTCCGCGCGGCTGAAGGAACAGCGCGCCGTGTTCGAGTGGGCGCCCTGAGTTCACTGGAGGAGTGCATGAACCTCGATGTCCGTATGCCTCGCGCCGGCTCCGCCACCATGGCCCTGGTGGTCGCCGTGGGAATGGTGTTCGGCGCCGATCCCGACCTCGCCCAGACGGAGCCTCAGGCCAAGCCCCGCGCGCTGCGGGTCATGACCTACAACATCAAGCACGGGCAGACCAACGCCGCGTGCACGCAGCCGGCGCCCATCCCCGGACAGCCACCCTTCCCGGACTGCAACCTCGACCTGACAGCCACCATCGAAGTCATGCGCGAGCACGGCGCCGACATCATCGGAGTCCAGGAGGTCGATCGTTTCTGGGCGCGAAGCTCCTACCTGGACGAGCCGGTCGAGCTCGCGGCCGGGGTCGGAATGAACCACCACTGTTATGCGGCCAATCTCGATCACGTGCCCGACAGCCACTCGAACGTGCCCCACCAGTACGGCACCGTCATCCTGAGCCGGTTCCCGATCCTGGAGTGCGGCAACACCCTGCTGCGCCGGACGGGCACCAACGAGCAGCGCGGCCTCACCCGGGCTCTCATCAACGTGCGCGGCGTGCCGCTCCAGTTCTACAACACGCACCTGCACACGACGGCCGCCGACCGTCTGCTGCAGACGGCGGACATTGCCGGCGTCATCGACGCCGCGCCGGAAGGCCCCAGGCTCCTGATGGGCGACTTCAACGCGCGCCCGACCACCGCCGAGATGCAGCCGATCTATTTGCGCTTCCTGGACTCGTGGTTGGAAGCGCCGGCGCCGACTGCCGAAAACCCCAGCGGGTTCACCTCGCCCGCCCGGGTGTCCAGCAACCCGACCAGCCGCATCGACTACGTCTTCGTGTCATCAGACGTCGACGTATCGCTTGCCTACGTGCCCATCGATGCAAAGACTCGCTTGGCCTCGGATCACTATCCCGTCGTGTCGGACGTCGCGCTGCCGGGCTCCGCGGTGGGGATCGGTCGCAAGCAGCCGACGCTGCCCGAGCCCCTGGAGGGGGAGGACGCCCCCGAGGTCGAGCCTGAGGACGAGGTGGGAGCGCCGCCACCGATGTGACTGCGCCGTTCACACCCGCGGGCGATCCTGACAGCGGCGTCAGGCTCCACAGCTTCGGGATCTTCCCTGACCAGGGTGTGTCGCAGGATCGGCGTCGCGCAGTGAGCGAGCGGCGTGGCTTATCCGATCGAATACGCACCCGAGACCGCAGAGCATCTTCGGGCCCTCACTGCTCGGCAGCGGGCCATGGTCCTCGACGTGGTGGAGCGCCAGCGTCTTCATCAGCCCACGGTTTCGACGCGCAACCGCAAACGAATGCGCACGAACCCGCTCGTGGTCTGGGAGCGTGCGCGTGCCGGTCGATGAGGAGCGCCGGGAGATCGAGGCACCCTGACCCGCCAACTCTTGCGCTTGATCGTCCCTCCTGAGAGGGAGCAGTGTGCCTCCGCAAGGATGGCCAGAGCTGGCAGCACGGTCCGCGGCGGGTCTTGCCACGCACGTACACGGCTGAGGGGGAGGTTGAGGTAATCCTGGACCGCGAAGAAGAAGTAGGGTCTCTGACACCCAGGCCTCACGACGATGGCTTGAGCGCGATCGCGTGGTCCACCGCGGCCATGGCCAGCAGGCGCGTGGAGTCGAGGGTGGGAAGCGGGGAGCGGTCGGGGGTCACGAGGAGCGGGATCTCCGTGCATCCCAGCACCACGGCGTCACAGCCTTCCTCCCTGCCCAGCCTCCGGATCACGGCCTGGAACTCGGCCAGCGACTCCTCCGTGAAGCGGCCGTACACCAGCTCGTCCATGATGATGCGGTCGAGCCGGGCGCGCTCGTCCGCGTTCGGCGTCCGCTGGTCGAGGCCCACCGCCCCCAGCTTCTCCGGGTAGACCGGCCCCTCCATCGTGTAGCGCGTCCCCAGGATGCCGATCCGGCGGAAGCCCTTCGCCTTCGCCTCCGCGGCCACCACCTCCGCGATGTGCAGCCAGGGGAGCGGCGTCTCCTTCGCCACCCAGGGGAACGCGATGTGGATGGTGTTGTCCGGGCAGATCAGGAAGTCGGCGCCCAGGGCGTGGAGCTTGCGAGCCGAGGAGAGCATCAGGCGGGCCACCCCCTGCCAATCGCCCCGACGGATCGGGCCCATGTACTCGGCCAGGCAATGCGAGTGCAGGCTCACCTCGGGATGGGCGTGCGGGCCCAGCCGCTCGCTGCCGTAGAGCGAGAGCGTGCGGTAGCAGAGCGCCGCCCCCTCGGTGCTGCAGGCCACGATTCCGACGTGTGCGGGCATGTCGTCCCTCAGTATCCTAGCCGTAGGCTTCAATCGCCCTCTTCGATAAGTGACTTCAAGGCCTCGGCGTGGGCGGCCAGGAACAGCCGGTCCTTCTCGCGGCCCGCCGCGGCCTTCGAGGCGACGATGTCCCGGAGGAGCGCCACGCCGATCGGTACGCCTTCGACCTCGAAAGTCCGCCGCCGGTCGAAGATCTCCTCGAACGCGAAGCCCGCCATCACCAGGGCGAAATCGACGTCGAAGCCCGCGCCGTCCGTGGCCCGAACGAGAGAGCGGCGCTCGACGATTCGTTCGGCGAGGAAGCGGTCGCGCGGGCGGTCGAGAGGATGGTCGCCACAGAAGAGGTCGAGCCCGGCCGCGTCGGCAGCCTGCCAGGCCCGGAGTGCGTTCTCGGGGTCGGGCGGAAGGAAGAGATCATAGTCCCGAGTCGTGAACATCGTGTGGCCTGACCGGGCCCACAGGTTGGCCCCCGCCACACCGATCGTGACGAAGCGCACCCCCGCTTCGTTCAGGGAGGCGCCGAGACGCGCGAACGGCTCCACAGCGGCTCGTCAGCCAACCAGCCGCGCCCGGGCGATCGACTGCCGCCATGAGCGGTCGGCGCGCAGCACCCAGCCCTTCTCCGTCCGCTCGGCGTTCTCGGGCAGGGTCTCCCAGCGCTCGACGGCCTCGAGATACGGCTCACTCAGGGCGACGGGGCCCGAGGCCTTTGGTCGGCGCGCGTATTCGTCGAGAAGGCGCAGCACGTCATTACGGGTGGGCGCCATAGACCTTCAATGCTACCTGTATTCGGCCCCGTTCCGGGACGCGTATGATGAGGTAGGCAGGAGGAACTCGCCGATGATGTCCGACGCCGTCATCCTTTCCGTCTGCCGCACTGCCATCGGCACCTTCGGCGGAGCGCTGAAGGACGTGCCGGCCCCTGAGCTCGGGGCCGTGGTCGTGCGCGAGGCGGTCCGGCGGGCCGGGATCCGGCCCGACCAGGTGGACGAGGTCGTCCTCGGCTGCGTGCTGCAAGCCGGGCAGGGCATGAACCCCGCGCGCCAGGTCGCGATCAAGGCCGGCCTGCCGGAGACTGTCCCCGCCCACACCGTGAACAAGGTCTGCGGGTCGGGCCTCAAGGCGGTGATGCTGGCGGCCCAGGCCATCCGGGCGGGCGACGCCGAGGTGGTGGCGGCGGGCGGCATCGAGAGCATGAGCCGGGCCCCCTTCCTCCTGCCGGGTGCGCGCTGGGGCGAGCGGCTGGGACACGGCAAGGTCCTCGACCACATGCTCCTCGAGGGCCTGACCGACGCCTTCCACGACATCCACATGGGCATCACCGCCGAGAACCTGGTCGAGCGCTACGGGATCACCCGGGAGGACCAGGACGCGTTCGCGGCGGAGAGCCAGGCCAGGGCCGCGGCCGCCCTCCGCGAAGGGCGCTTCCAGGCCGAGATCGTGCCGGTGGAGATCGCGCAGAAGAAGGGAGAGCCCAAGCGGATCGATACCGACGAGCACCCGCGGGCGGACGCGACGCGTGAGTCGCTCGCCCGGCTGAAGCCCGCCTTCAAGAAGGACGGGACGGTCACCGCGGGCAACGCGAGCGGCCTCAACGACGGGGCGGCGGCCCTGGTGGTGGCGAGCGCGGAGCGGGCGAAGGGGCTGGGCGTCAAGGCCCGCGCTCGCATCGTGAGCTACGCCTCCGCCGCGGTCGACCCGAGGGTGATGGGCATCGGCCCCGTTCCCGCGGTCCGGAAGGCCCTGGAGAAGGCCGGGCTAGCCGCGGAGGCCATCGACCTCTTCGAGCTGAACGAGGCCTTCGCCGCCCAGAGCCTGGCCGTGGTGCGCGAGCTGAAGCTCGACCCGGCGCGGGTGAACGTGAACGGGGGGGCGATCGCCCTCGGGCATCCCATCGGCGCCTCCGGGGCGCGGATCCTGGTTACGCTGCTCCACGCCCTCGAGTCCCGCGGCCTGAAGCGGGGGCTGGCCGGCCTCTGCATCGGGGGCGGGCAGGGCGTGGCCTTGATCGTGGAGGTGGGGGGTCGATGAATGATCGGCCCCGCAGTTGACATCCACGCGGCGCTTCCACTATCGTTTGCTCATCCGGTCACCTTGAGCACGCGGTAAAGCGCCCGCTCCCCCCATTCCGATTCCACCGAGAGACCTCATGGCGAACGACGACGCACCTCCCCAACCGCCCAAGCCCCCGCCCAATGCTCAGCGGCGGGGGCGTCCCCCGAAGTCCAGGGGCGATCAGGAGTCCGGCCCCGGAGCCACCTCGGCCGAGGACGCGCCGCCCGAAGCCGCGGTCGCCACGGCGGAGCCGGAAGGCGCCGACTCGGTAGCGGAAGCCCGCCCGGAGGGCGTGGGCCCCGTCCCGCCGCCATCGGCGAATGCCGATCGCAACCGGCTGGACCTGGCCGAGCTCAAGGAGATGAGCATCACGAAGCTCGCCCAGGTGGCCAAGGGCCTGGAGATCCCGGGCGCGGCCACCATGAAGAAGCAGGAGCTGGTCTTCCAGATCCTGCGCGCGCAGGCCGAGAAGGAAGGGCTGATCTTCTCGGAGGGCGTGCTCGAGATCCTGCCCGACGGCTTCGGCTTCCTGCGCGCCCCCGAGTACTGCTACCTGCCGGGTCCCGACGACATCTACGTCTCCCCCTCCCAGATCCGGAAGTTCGACCTCCGGACGGGGGACACCATCAGCGGCCAGATCCGCCCCCCCAAGGAGGACGAGCGCTACTTCGCCCTCATCAAGGTGGACGCGGTCAACTTCGAGCCCCCGGACAAGGCGAAAGAGAAGATCTTCTTCGACAACCTGACCCCCCTCTACCCCCAGGACCGGATCCGGCTGGAGACCATCCCCGAGGCCCTCTCCACCCGCGTCCTCGACCTCATGGACCCCCTGGGCAAGGGGCAGCGCGCCCTCATCGTGGCCGCCCCCCGCACGGGCAAGACCATGCTCCTGCAGGCGATCGCCAACGCGATCACCGCCAACCACCCCGAGATCGTCCTCATCGTGCTCCTCATCGACGAGCGGCCCGAGGAGGTCACGGACATGCAGCGCTCCGTCCACGGGGAGGTCATCTCCTCGACCTTCGACGAGCCGGCGGACCGCCACGTGCAGGTGGCGGAGATGGTGCTGGAGAAGGCGAAGCGGCTGGTGGAGCACAAGAAGGACGTGGTGATCCTGCTCGACTCGATCACCCGCCTGGCCCGGGCCTACAACACGATCGTCCCCCCCTCGGGCAAGGTCCTCTCGGGCGGGGTGGACTCGAACGCGCTCCAGCGCCCCAAGCGATTCTTCGGGGCGGCCCGCAACGTCGAGGAGGGAGGCAGCCTCACCATCATCGCCTCCGCCCTGGTGGAGACGGGGTCGCGCATGGACGACGTGATCTTCGAGGAGTTCAAGGGGACGGGCAACGCCGAGATCGTCCTCGACCGCAAGCTCACCGACAAGCGGATCTTCCCCTCCATCGACATCCTCAGGAGCGGCACCCGCAAGGAGGAGCTGCTCATCCCCAAGGAGGAGCTCAACCGCGTCTGGATCCTGCGCAAGGTGCTCTCCGCGCTCTCCGCCGTCGAGGCCATGGAGCTGCTCCTGGAACGCCTAGGAAAGACGAAGAGCAACAAGGAATTCCTGGAGAGCATGTCGAGCGGGGGATGAGCAGGCTGAGTAAGGGTTTAGACTACCGTCCTACCATACTGAAGGCGCGCTGAGTGGCCACTCAACTCCTACCAGATCAACGGCTCCTGAGGCTGGGGGAGGCTCTCAAAGGCACCGTCGACACGTGGAAAGAGGGAGCCGATCTCGTCGCCAAGTCAGGGCTCAGCATAGACAACCTCTGCTTGGCCGTGGCACGCGATCGGTGGTATCTGGCGCGGAGCCATTTTCGCGCAGCGGAATCCTTCTCTCGTGGTCCGGGGCACCACTATAGGGCCGCCGTAAGCCGTTACTATTACGCCATGTACCATGCCATGCGGGCAGCCGTGTTCCTTGATCATGGCGGCGACGATTTCGAGGCACATGCTGAACTGCCGTCTCGAACCCCCAAGATATTGCCGAACGCGGCCCAGTGGCAGAACGCTCTCAAGAGCGCTCGGGAGCACCGAAATCGCGCAGACTACGACCCCTACCCACGCCGCGCCTCTGCATGGGCCCGAGTAGCAACGGATCTGCGCCAAGAGTCGGCCGATTTGCTGGCCCTTACGCGCCGGTATCTCATCGCCAAGGGATGTAGGGTTAGATGAGCCAGGGTCTCGCTGAAGGCGGTATCTCGGACATCATTAAGCTGCGCTTCGACAGCGCGGGCATACCTAACCCGCAGATCGACGTTCGTGAATACCCACAAGAAACGATAGTCGTCGTCCGTGTATCTAGTGTCCACTTCGCCCGGGCCGTCGACGTTGGAAACGTCATCGACACCGAATTGAGGGCCCGCAACTTTCCGGGCTTCGTCACCGTCAGACGCCTCGACGGGCCCAGCGAGAGCGAGCGCGATCAGGTGAGCCGCGGCGTGAGTGGGGCGGCCGCGGACAGGCTCGCTCAGCTGCTGACAGCGCGAGCGCGGACTACTGAACTTCAGCCGAGCCTCGCCTACATACCCGACGCAGCAAACAACCTGTCGGCTATTCTCAGCTCTAGGCATCACCTCATCTTTGGCCGCCGAGGTGCGGGTAAGACCGCTCTTATGGTCGAGGCAAAGCGGATTCTGCAGAGCGAGGGCAACAGTACGCTCTGGATCAACCTGCACACGCACAGAGGACAAAAGGCCGGGACGATCTTCCTATGGGCCGTTCAGAACCTTTGTGATCTGCTGTTGCAACAGGCTGACGCCGTGCCGAGTGACCTAAGTGTCCGCATCTCACAGCTTCGGGACCACGTTGATTCATCCCTTGCCAAGGCCCTTCAGGACGACTTGGCCGCAAGCGTAATTCCAAGAATCCAGTCCGTATTGCGAGCGGTTCACAAGGCACAAGAAAAGCGGCTCTTCATTTTTTTTGATGACCTTCACTACCTGGAGCGGAGTGAACAGCCGAAGCTGCTCGATCAGATCCATAGTGCAGTGCGGGACTGTGACGTGTGGCTAAAGGTCGCCACGATCAAACACCTGTCACGTTGGTTCGAACCGAATCCACCGATGGGTTTGCAGACCGGCCATGACGCGGATCACGTGGACTTGGATGTCACGCTTCAGAATCCCGGCGACGCGAAGCAGTTTCTGGAGGCGATCCTGAAGAGCTACGCCCAACACCTTGGGATCGCGAGGCTATCTTGGCTGTTTTCCGCCGACGCACTAGACCGGCTGATCTTGGCCTCAGGGGCTGTACCGCGCGACTACTTGGTGCTCGCAGGTCGTACGCTCCGGGAGGCAAAGAAGAGGCCGAGGGCGCAACTGGTCGGCGTTCAAGACGTGAATCGTGCTGCCGGGGAGGCAGCGCAGGTGAAACTCACGGAGCTTGAGGAAGACGCAGCTTCAACTCAGGGCAGCACTACGGTGATTCTTGCCGCGCTCAGGGTCCTTCGCAGATTCTGTCTTGAAGAGAAGCGTTGCGCCTTCTTTCGGATCGATTTCCGCGACAAGGAGAGGCATGTCGCACAGTATGCGTTGCTTCAGAGCCTCATGGACCTGCGACTCTTGCACCTGGTGAATCCGAGTTTGTCCGACCAGCATGAAGCTGGGCATCGATTCGAGGTGTTCACGCTCGACCTGAGTCAGTTCACCGGACACCGGTTCAAGAGGAACCTCAGAGTTCTCGATTTTGTCGACGGGGAAATGGTCCTGAAAGAGACTGGGGTGCGACGTCCATCGAAGGTTGGTAACACTCCAAGGAAACTGTTGGATCTCCTGCGTCGCGGACCAATCTTCGGCCTGGCGGCGTTACAGGGAGCCCCTGCCCCTGACGCCGCACCATAGTTCGTTGGCGCTAATGGTGCAGCCTTCAGAGACATGTACGTCGCTCAGCTCGTCAGCAGCTCGTGCTGCGCCATCGTCCCTCGGGCGATGAACAGGTAGGCGAGCACGAACAGGACGTCCGCCAGCGGGTCGAGGCCCGGCTTGCCCATGGTCGAGAAGTAGGCGAAGGCGATGTCGCCCGCGCAAAGGCAGATGCCGCCCGTGAGCAGCATCGTCCAGACGAAGGCCACCCGCCCCCCCTGGAACCGCGAGGTGATGCGGATGAGGACCATGATGGGGACCAGGAGGGCGAAGTCCAGGGTGGGGTAGGCGGCGTTCAAATAGCGCTCCAGGGCCGGGGCGGGCGAGGCCAGGATGGGCTTCAGCAGCATGAAGTCGACGACCCCGAGGAGGGCCGCCGCCCCGAGGGCGAGACCGGCGTGCTCCGCGACCGTCCCCACCGCGAGGCCCACCGCGCGATAGGCACGGATGAACTCCACGAGGGCGCCGATGAGCAACGGGTAGGCGGCCACGAAGAAGACGTCGCCCCAGGAGGGGAACGGGCTCGGCTGCCGCAGCACCATCACGTGGAAGCCGAGGATCGCCTGCCCCAGGAAGAAGGACAGGAAGCCCGCGCCCAGCAGGGCCCACGGCCGGCGGGCCGGGTTGCCCTCCTCGAGGCGGCGGGCACTGCGCACCGCGAACCATCCGCTCAGGAACAGGAACACCAGCTTGATGATGCTCCCGGAGTAGAGCAGGACCTCCTCGGTGAGGAAGTCCCGGTAGGGCGCCGCCTCCCGCCAGAAGACCTTGGGAACGAAGGCCACCACGCTCGCGGTCCCTACCAGGCCGACGATCAGGTCCAGGCGTCGGGAGGAGCTCGTCATGATCCGCCCATCCCGGCCAGCGACCGGCGGATCTCTTCCACGATGGCCGCCGACTTCTCGCGCCCCACGAAAACCGAGAGGCCGGTGGCCAGCTTGCTGAGCAGGGCTTCCGCCTTTTCTCGCGTCACTTCGCCTCCCTCGATGCCCAGCTTCTGGCAATGGGCACCGGCCGAAGCCCGGGCCATGTTCTCCCCCAGGTAGGGAGCCATGATCCGGGCTGCGGTTTCGAGGACCGCTTCCGTGTGCATCGAGGATGTGGCGGGCCCTTAGTTCGGCTCGTTCGTCCGGTCGCCCAGGCCTGGGCGGACGGTCAGCTGGAGGGTCTGGGCGGCCATGGTCTTGCCGGCCCGACGCAGCGTCACCTTGACCAGGTACCGCCCGGAGAGCTGGTAGATGTGCTCCGCGGTGAAGTGGCGGTCGATCTTGGTCCCCGGCTCGAAGGGGGCGCAATCCGACTCCTGCTGGCTCTTGCCGCCGTCGCCCCACTCCCACTCCACGTCCGGGCAGTACAGCTCCTCGACATCGTCGCCCCCGGTCAGCTCGGCCGTGAAATGGATGCTCGCGGGCGAGAACGCGAAGCGGGGCAGGGCGCGCAGCTCGAGGGCGGGCCGCTTGCCTTTCTTGCCTTCGTCGCCCTTTTTCGCTTCGTCGCTCTTCTTGTCTGCCGCCCGGCCCGCCGACGCGAGACCGAGGGCCAGCAGCACGGCCAGAACGGTTCGGATCATCGGCACCTTGCCTCCTCGACGAGCCCGGAAGCATTGTAGACCGTCGCGGGCCGCGCGCCTAGAATGCGGACGAACGTGCGGATAGGGTGGGGGGTCGATGAATGAGCGAGGTGCGCGGCCTGCGTGTCTCCGCCAGCGCGGCCCTCAAGGAAAAGCGTCTCCTGGCCCTGCTGAAGGGACGAGACCCCGCCGAGCCCGCCCTGAAAGAGGCGATCGAGAACGCGCAGCTCTTGGGCAGCCTCGAGCTTTCCGGCCTCCGGGCGACCTGGGACGAGGTGGTGGCGTCGCGCAGCGGCGCCGCCCCCGAGCCCGTCCGGCGCCTGCGGCAGGCCCGGGCGGCCGTCGACGAGAAGGCCCCGCTCACCATGGACGCATTGCGCGCTTGGCACGGGGCGCTCTGCGGAGCCGACGCGGGTTGGCGGAGCCGCGCGCGGGCGCGGGAGGGAGTGGCCCCTGCGCCGCCGGAGCTGATCCCGGGGCGGCTCTCCATCTTCGAGGAGTGGATCAACAGCGAGAGCGGGCGCGGGCTCAAGCCGGCGCAGCAGGGGGCCCTGGCCCTCGCGCGCCTGGTCGAGATCCTGCCCTTCGAGGACGGCAACGGCCGGGTCTCCCGCCTGGCCGCCTCCCATCTCATGGTGCGCGGGGGGCTGCGCCCGCCCATCCTGGCCGCGGGGGACGGCCCGCGCCTCGCCGCCTGCCTCCAGGCCGCCTTCCGCTTCGACACCGAGCCGCTCTGCGCGCTGCTGGTCGAGGCGTCGGAGCGCTGCCTGGACGTGATGATCCAGACCCTGGAGCGCGGCTGAAGGGGTGGCGGCCCGAGCGCGGCTATGCCGGCTGGCCCCCCGAGAGGTCCCGCGCCTTCATCTTTCGCAGCTCGAGCTCCTCGTAACGGCGGCGCAGGGCCGGAATGAGGAACGAGGGCAAGCCGACGCCGAGGACCCCGCCCAGCAGGAGGGGATAGAAGACCGCGTAGGGCTGCGAGCGGAAGAGGGCGACCACGCCAAGGACCAGCGAGATCGCTCCAAGCCCGAGCATTCCCTTCACGAGCCCCATGGCGACGGCGCGTCCCTTTCCCCGACCTGCGAGCAGCCCGACGACGCCACCGAGGCACCCGAGGAGAGAGCCCACGGTACCCCCGACCAGCCCGGCCGTCCGCGGGCCCCACCAGGCTCCGCCCGCCCTCCCTGGAGGCTCGTCTTCGGTGTACTCGACGAGGCGGAGCGGGCCCACGTGCACGGTCCCCCGACCGGGAAGGACCAGTTTGACCACGAGCGTGCGCGGAGGACCGGTTGCCCCGGTGGCGTCGAACGGCAGCGCGAAGGAGCGCCAGGGGGAAGAGCCGGTCAGGCTCGTTTTCGAGAAGAAGCTCCCCGACTGCGCGAAGGTGCTCCACATCTCGAGGTATCCCGCCCCGTCGACTCCCTCGCAGCGCACTTCTCCGACCACAGCGTAGCGCGCCTTCGTGATGCCCGGACGCTCGAGCTCGAGCAGGGTGATGGTCCGCGCCCCCGGCTCGGCGTTCTTCACCTCGAGGTAGTCGAACGCGGCGGAATCGTCCGCCGGGTGGACCTCTCCTGCCAGGAGCGAGCCCTCCCGCTTCTGACGCTCCCAGGAGATCTCGCGCAGGACTTCACTCGCCTGGGCGGCAACGGCCAGCCCGCACAGGCCCATCGCCCCGAACAGTCTCTTCACGACGAACCTCCGATCTCCGCTCGATGCGCGGCCAGCAGGACCCTGAGGGTGTCCTCGTGGATCCTGCCCTCGGCGAACTGCGCCCTCAGCGTCCGCTCGAAGGCGCTCGTGATCTCCTGGCTGTCGAGGACCTTGATCTTCTCGATGAGCCGGTCCACGCGCAGGCGCACCGTCGGGTAGCTGATCCCGTAGGCCTGGGCCAGCTCCTTCAGCGAGCCCGAGGCCAGGACGAACCTCTTCAGGAAAGCGAGGTCCTCTTCGCTCAGGAGGTCGATCCAGCGCTTTGCTGCAGCCCTTTCCAACGGAACGCTCCACTTAAGTTAAAGTCGATATCAATTCTACTCTTATTTTTACTTAAGTCAATATTAAAATTAATTAAAAGGCGGTCAGGGCGCGGCGGCTCTGAATTGGGATGCCAAAGCGCTTGTTGTCTGCTGGGGTAGGAGGTCAACCGTCCTATCGATCCGTTACTGCGAGTGGGCGCCTCCGAGCAAGACCTGTCGGGTCCCGCCCTTCGGATCGAGTCGTACGAGCTGGCCGTCGAAGCTCCGGAAGAATGTGGCCCCCAGCGACCCGGGTTCGGGTCGGAGATGCCGCAGGCCGAGGCGGGGGTGCCACCAGTGGGGACGCGCAGGAGAGACACTCGGCTCGCGAGTGACCTGCCCGGACTCGACGTCGATTAGGGCGGCCTCGCAGTCCACCGGCAGGAACATCGGGCACGCGCCCAGGCCGAGGAAAAGGCGCCCCGGCTCCGGCTCGCCTTCCAGCGATGCACGCTGCAACGGACCCAGGTCAATGGAGCGCCCCTCCGTGCCGTCTCTTCCCAGCACCCGCAGGCGCCCCTCGGCTTCCCGGATCTCGGCCAGCGCGATGCGCCCGTCGGTCAGGAAGTCCGCGTCGACGTCCGCCACGTTCTCGGCCAGGGTTCGGAGAAGAGCGCCCGTTACCCCGTCGTGGAGCGTGGCCTTCCTGAGCGGCCTCGCCTGTGCCGGGTCTCCGGATATGCGGTGGTGCAGGACCAGCAGCCGCTCTCCCGACGCGCTCGAGCGCAGCCAGGTGCCTTCCGGAGCTTCGAGGCGGCCCGTCGGCTGCTGCGATCCGTCCCGGAGCCGGACGGTCACGATCTCGATCGTCGAGGTCGTGCCGTCGTTCCATCGCCGGTACGCGCGCAGGAGCTCGCGGTCGAGGAAGACCACCGGCTCGATCCACCGGCCGCGCAGCGACGGGGCCGTCCAGCGGCTCTTCCCGGACGGAAGGTCGTAGAGGGTCAAGGCCTCGTCCTGGGCGAGCAGCAGGCAGTCGCCGCCAGGGCAGAAAGCCAGGGTCGGTTCCGTCTTGGGCAGCGGAGGAATGCCGAGGGGGACCGCCCGCAGGGACGGAGGATCCGAGGCCAGGTCGGCGAGATAGAGCCGGGCGCCCGACCAACCCTCAGCTCCCCAGTCTTCCACCTTCAGGAGGGCGGCCTGCTGCCCGTCTCCAGAGAAGGCGGGAGGTGTCGCCTGGCCGGCGATGCCAAGGCGGACGAAGCGGCCGCTCCCCGCCTGGTACAGGAACACCGGGGCATACCAGGATCCGATCCGTCCCCGTACGTGGCCGACCACGTACATCCAGTCGGCTCGTGGCGCGCTCGCGGCCCACAGGACGTCGCCGAGATCTTTGGGCGTGGCCTGGAGCTGCCGCCAGCCGACCGCGGAGACCAGGGCCAGGCCCGCGAAGAGCAGGCTCCACAGGGTCGCGGAGAGCGCGAAGTGGCTGCGGCGGGCGTCCGTGCGGCCCGTGTACACCTGGACCGCGCTCGCGGCGAGGAGGGCGAGCGCGAGGGGCCATTGGAGGTAGTTGTGAGGCGAACGATCGAGCAACAGGACCCACATCGCGCCGAAGACGATTAACGGACCGGCGGCCCACAGCCCCCAGAGCCAGGCCACGAGAAGGGCGAGGTCGGCGGCGACGAGCGCTGACCGGGAGCCATGGGCGATGCTCGCCGCGTGGGCGAGGCCCACCGCGAGCAGGATGAGGCCGGCGGCGAAGAGCGACCCCGGGAGGTCCATGAGAGCCGCGGCGCTCAAAGGCTGGTTGCCGACGTGGGCCGTCATCCAGGGCACGGCGGCCAGCACGCCGACCAGGGCGGTGAGGAGGACGCTCGCCGAGAGCTTGCCGGCCCAGATCGACCACCACGGCACCGGCCGGGAGAAGAAGAACCCGAGGCGCCCGGCCGACAGCTCGCCCCCGATCACGCTGTGGCCGGTGGCGAGGGCGGCGACGATCCCGAGGGACAGGCAGCCGAAGAGGCCGACCATCGGGTCTCCGGCGGCCTTCCAGCCCAGTCGAGGGGCCACGAGCGGGAAGAACCCCACGACCAGCGCCGCGGGCAGGATCATCCAGCGCCGCCGCAGCTCCCGCCCGGCGATCGCGACCAGGGCCTTCATGCCGTGCAGGCTCACGCTGCCCCCTTCTCGCCGACGACCGCGGTGAAGATCTCCTCGAGCGGCCGGGCCCACCGCGCCTTCAGCGCGTCCATCTCCTCCTCCACCACGATCCGGCCTCCCGCGAGGATGGCCACGCGGTCGGCCAGGCCCTCGATCCCCGCAAGGTCGTGGGTGGTGACGAAGACCGTCGTCCCCCGGTCCGCCAACTCGCCGATCACTTCGCCGAAGACCGCGTTGCGCGCCACCACGTCGAGGCCCAGGGTCGGATCGTCGAGGATCAGCAGCTCCGGCCCGTGGCCGAGAGCGAGGGCCAGCATGACCGCTCCCTTCTGCCCCTTCGACAGGCGCTGGAACGGGGTTCGCGCCGGGACGTCGAAGCGGCGGAGCCGCTCGGCGACGCCCGCCCGGTCCCACTGCCGATTCAGCCGGCCGCACAGGACCGAGAGCTGCTCGGCCGAAAGCTCGGGAGGCGCGTCGGGCGTCTCGGGCACGACGCCCACCCGCGCCATCAGCGCCGGCCGGTGCTTCCAGGGGTCGAGACCGAAAAGGCTCAGGCGGCCGCGGGCCGGGTGCTGCTGGCCGAGGAGGCAGCGGATGAGCGAAGACTTGCCGGCGCCGTTGCGCCCGAGGAGCGCGTACACCGCGCCCCGGGGAACCGCCAGGGACACGGCATCGAGCGCGACCTGGCGGCCGTAGCGCACGGTCAGGTCGCGCACCGCCAGGACCTCGTGAGGGACGTCGCCGCTCATCGCTCTTCTCCTTTTCCTCGCCGCCCCAGCTCCGTCCAGGCCGCCCTCAGCTCATCGAGCGCCTCCTCCCGGCTCGCCCCCAGGGTCAGGCCGAGGCTCGCGTAGCGGGCGGCCCCGTCGCGCACCAGGCGTGCTCGCTCCGCCCGGCCCAGGGCGGGCGGGGCGCCGGATACGAACGTCCCCTCGCCGCGCCGCACCTCCAGCACTCCCTGCTCGGTCAGGCGCTGGTAGGCCTTGGAGACGGTGGCCGGGTTGACGCGGAGCTCGCGGGCGAAGTCGCGAACCGAGGGGACGGCTTGCCCCGGGCCCAGCGCGCCCGAGGCCACGAGCCGGCGCATCCCTTCCTCGATCTGGCTCCAGATCGGGGTGGCAAGCGCGGGTTCGACGCGGAGGAGGCGGTTCATTCGTGTATCACAGTAATAATACACCGATGCACTGGCCCGTCAAGGGGGGCGTGCTACCCTCAGCCGTGGCCACGGACGCCCCCCGATTGGAGCTTCCCGCCGGCCTGCGCCGGCTGGCCGAGGCCCTGCGCGCGGCCGGCGGCCGGCCCTACGTGGTGGGAGGGGCGGTGCGCGACGCGCTCCTCGACCTGCCCCTGGCCGATTTCGACGTCGAGGTCTTCGGCCTGCCGGCGGAGCGGCTGGCCGGGGTGCTGAGCACGGTGGGCAAGGTGGACGCGGCCGGCCAGGCCTTCACGGTCTTCAAGCTGTCGGGCCTCCCGGGCGTGCCCGGGGCGGTGGACGTCTCGCTCCCGCGCCGCGACTCGAAGGTGGGACCCGGCCACAAAGGCATCGCGGTGGTCGGGGATCCGGACCTGACGGTCGCGGAGGCGGCGCGCCGGCGCGATTTCACGATCAACGCGCTGATGTACGACCCGCTCCGGGAGGAGCTGGTCGATCCCCACGGGGGCCGACGGGACCTCGAGTCCCGGATCTTGCGGGCGGTGGACCCCGACACGTTCGGCGAGGATCCGCTGCGCGCTCTCCGGGCGGTACAGCTCGCGGCCCGCTTCGAGCTGACGGTCGACCCCGCCACCGCCACACTCTGCGCGGTGATGCCGCTCGTCGAGCTTCCCGCCGAACGGGTTTTCGGCGAGATGGAGAAGCTGCTCCTGAAATGTCCCCGGCCTTCCCGTGGCTTCGCCCTCCTGGCGGAGTGGGGGATGCTGCAGACCGTCGCCCCGGAGCTGATCCCGCTGGCCTCGACTCCCCAGGACCCGGAATGGCATCCGGAAGGCGACGTGTGGACGCACACCCTGCAGGTGATCGACGAGGGAGCAGGTCTCATCCAGGGCTTCGCCGAGGACCGGCCCCGAGCTCTCACGGTGATGCTGGCCGCGCTTTGCCACGACCTCGGCAAGCCCGCGACCACGAAGCCCGAGAATGGCCGCATCCGCTCCCCCGGCCACGAGGAGGCGGGGGTCGCGCCCACCCTGTCCCTCCTCGACCGCTGGAACGTCCACACCCTGCTCGGCTACGACGTGCGCGGTCAGGTGGCGGCGCTCGTGCGCGACCATCTGAAGCCGGGAGAGCTGTACAAGGAGCGGGATCGGGTGGGGGACGGCGCGATCCGCCGCCTGGCTCGCAAGTGCGAGCCGGACCTGCTCTACCGCGTGGCCCGGGCCGACTGCCTGGGCCGGCGCCCCGGGCGGTTCGAGCCGGTGGCCATGGAGTGGTTTCGCGAGAGGGTCCGGCAGCTCGAGGTGGCCGTGCGGCCGCCCGCGCCGCTGCTGCGCGGCCGCGACCTGATCGCCCTCGGCATGGCCCCGGGTCCGGCCATGGGCCGGATCCTCGAGGCGGTCTACGAGCGCCAGCTCGACGGGGCCGTCACGACCCTGGAGGAGGCGAAGGCCGAGGCCCGGCGGCTGCTGGAGAAGGCCGCGGATGACACGACGCGGGAGGGAGGGCCACTCCCGTGACGCCCCCTCGCGAGGCGCCGCTCGACCTGGGCGCGGGGGCCGCCGCCCCCGCCATTCCTCTCGCTCGGGTCGTCCTTCTCCTCTTCGTCTCGACGGCCTTCCGTCTCCCCGCGACCTTTCGGTATCCATCGTTCTGGGCGGAGGATGGCACCGTCTTTTTCAAGCAAAGCGTCGAGATAGGTCCGGCGGCGCTCCTGCGTTCTTTCGACGGGTCATACCACACGGTGCCCCGGCTGATCGTGCTCTCGTCATCTTTCCTTCCCGTGGCCTTGGCGCCCGCCCTCTATGCCCTGGGGGCTGGGCTGGTGTCGAGCGCCTGCCTGGCGCTCTTCGCTCGACCCGGCTTTCGCTGGCTCGTGCCGGATGACCGCGTCCGAGTACTCCTGTGCTGGCTCTTCTCGCTGGTTCCCGGGACCAACGAGAGCTTCTTCGCCCTCTGCACCCTGAACTACGCGGTCTTCTGCGCCACCGCATTCCTTGCCCTCGAGCGGGACGAGGCTGGCCAGTGGCGCATGGGGCTCGGACGGGCTCTCCTCGTGTCTTTCCCGTGGTTCTCCATTGGCCAGGGGCTCGTGCTGGCCCCTCCCCTCGCCTGCCTCTTCTGGCTCACCCGGAACCGGAACTACCTGATATGCCTCGGCACCCTCGGCCTGTCGGTCCTGCTGAACCTGGCCGCCGAAAATGCCCGCCGTCCCGACCATTTGGCTGGCGCCGCCAACCTGGCCCTCGTCTACCTCGACAATCTCTTCGTGCGCCTCGCATTCATCCCCGTGGTGGGGCACCGGTGGATCAGCCGCGTCCTCGCCATGCCGGATTCTCTTTTCCTCTTTCTGTCCGCCGTGCTGCTGGCGGGCTATTCCTACGCGGTCGCCAGGAGGCGGGCCCTCGACGCGGAGGGCGCGCGGTTGCTCACGGTGACGGTGTTGAGCGCGATGGCAGTATTCCCCCTCATCGCTCTGGTGCGGAGCTACGGCCTCGGGTTCCTGCGCAGGCCCACCTTCCACCTGGGCGGACGGATCGCCCTCGTCCCCTCGGTCCTGGCTCTCCTGCTCCTCTGGCTGTGGCTGGCCCGAGCTGCGCGGTCCGGCCTGGGACGCGCCGGCGCGGTGGTGCTCCTCACCTGGACCACCGTGAACGTCCTGTTCGAGCCGCCGTATCAGGGGCGCGGACCGTTTCAGCCCTTCGCCTCGGAATGGCCTGGTCAGGCGGCGATCATCGAAAAGGCGCTCCAGGATCGGAAGGCGGGCCGACTGCGGGAGCCCGTGGTGTTGGCCGAGATCCGCTGCCGTCCGCGCTCTCCCGTCCAGAGGATCGAGGACCTCACCATCACCCCCTGACTCCGCGGGTGACGTCATGGTGCCGCCGCTCCTCGTCAGGAACCTTGACACTCCGCGCGCGCGTGTGATCTAGTGCCGCCAACGGCCGCGCGACCGACGAGGCCCCTGAAGGCGGCGTCGTCCTTCCCGAGGACGCGTGATGCGGGCTCTCACCCGGGGTGACACGGATGGCGAGCGTGCAGCGGCGGCGGTTCCTGGAGTCCGCCTTCCTCGCCGGCGCGGCGACGGTCGGAGGTGCCCGAACGGCTTCGGGTGCCGAGGGCCCCAGTGCACCCGGGGGGTCCGGGGGCGCGGGCCGCAAATGGATCCTGCCCACCGACACGCCGGACCGCTTCGGACTTAAGGTCATGGAGTGGAACCCCATCCCGGTGCCCGACCTCCTGGGCTGGGAGCTCCGCATCGAAGGGCTGGCCGGAAATCCGCTCCGCCTGAAGCGTGCCGACCTCGAGCGGCTGCCCCGGGTCGGCCAGAGCGGCCGCCTGAAGTGCGTGCAGTGCTGGTCGGGGCGTGTGCGGTGGGAAGGCTTTCGCGGGGGCGAGCTGCTCAAGCTCGCGGAGCCGAAGCCGGAGGCGGCCTTCGTCCGGATCGACTGCGCCGACCGCTACTACGACTACGTGAGCTTCGAGGACCTCCTGCACCCGCGGAGCTTGTTCGCGCTGGGGATGGGCGGGGCGCCCCTCAGCCCCGAGCACGGGGCTCCCTTGCGGCTGGTGATGCCCTTCAAGTACGGCTACCGCTCGTCCAAGCTGATCACCCGGCTGACCCTCACGGACAAGGGCGGCCAGGGAGTCGTGGCCGACGCCTCGCCCTACTACTCCCCGAAGGGCGACATCCTTCCCGGAGTGGACCACCCCTTCGACTTCCCGGGCGAGGCCCGGAAGATCAAGGGGGGCGAGATCGTCGAGTACTGAGCCTCGAGGCGCTATCGGATGCAAGGACCGGGCGGGGGGCGACGCGATCTCCTTCGCGGGGCGGCCGCCCTGCTCGCCGACGCCCTGCTGCCCCGCGGCGCCGCGGCGCAGGCGGCGCGCGAGCGGCCCAAGCCGGACCGGCGCGCGATCGTGGTGACCTTCGGCGGCGGCGTGCGCTGGGAGGAGACCTTCGCCCCCGAGGGCTGGACCAACATCCCTCACCTGGTCTCCGACCTCGTCCCGCAGGGGCTCTTCTACCCCGAGGCCCGCTACGAGGGCCTCACCGGCCACTTCAACGCTACGGGCGCCCTGGTCACGGGCTGCCTGCAGAACGTGGACGCCTACGGCGGCGAGGCCCCCACCACTCCCACCGTGTTCGAGTGCTTCCGCAAGCAGCGAGGCCTGGCCCCCGAGGAAGCCTGGGTGGTCGCCAGCAACAAGAGCTTCGGGCTGCTGGGCGGGAGCAAGCTCCGGGACTACGGCGATCCCTGGTCGGCCAACGTGATCCTGCCCAAACAGTTCCTCGTGGAGACCATCAAGTCGGCGGTGAGCACCGAGGCGGGGCCCGGGGTCGAAGACCGTCAGGCCCTGGCCGAGCGCATGGTTTCCGCGCTGGACGAAGGCTACGAGGGCTTCGGCTGGAGGGTCTTCGAGTCCGGCCGCGTGCTGGCAAAGGATCTCAAGACCACCCTGGCCCGCTCGCTCCTCGACTACTTCGACGACCCCATGGTCCCCACCAGCGGCGACGAGCTGACCTTCTTCATGACCAAGGAGATCATGAGCCGGCTCGCCCCCTCGCTCCTGGTGGTCAACTTCTGGGACGTCGACATCGCGCACTACGGCGCGTACTCGCTCCACCTCGAGGCGATCCGGCGGACGGACCGCCTGGTCCACGGCCTGTGGCAGCACGCGCAGTCCCTGCCGCAATACCGCGAGCGCACCACCCTCCTCGTGGCCCCGGAGATGGGCCGGGACGGCGACGCGAGCGGCAACGGCTTCGCAAACCACCGCAGCGGAGACGATTCGTGCCGCCGTCTCTGGCTGCTCGCGCTGGGGCCCGGCATCCCCCGAGGGCTCATCTCGGAGCGGCCGATCCGAACCACCGACGTGGCCCCGACGCTGGGGCGGGTCCTGGGCTTCACCCTGCCGGCCGGGGAGGGCCAGGCCCTCCGCGAGCTGGCCTACTGACGGCCATGAGGCTCGAGGCCACCGTCGAAGCGGAAGGCCTGCTGCGGGAGCACCGCGACCTCGTGGGGCGGCTGCCCGTGACGTTCCGCGCCTTTCTCGGCGTCGAGACGGAGCGATGGCCGACCCTCTTCGCTCCCGAGAAGGCGTACCTGCGCGCCCTCCTGGAAAGGCTGGCCGGCCTCACCGGCCCCGACCTGGCCGAGACGTTCGCCGGCTTGAGGCGCGTCGAGACCGAGGCCGGTTGCGCCGAGGTGCGGGGAAGCGACCCCCGGCAGATCCAGGAGAAAACCCAGGGCCTGCTTCGCCGGAAAGGCCTCTTTCCTCTCTGGCGGCGCGAGGTCGATCAGGTCTTCCAGCGGCTGCAGCCGCAGATCGAGGAACGGCTCTACCCGAAGGGATCTCCGCGCCGCCTGGTGGTCGTCCTGTACGGGCAGGGGATCGCCATCCAACGGGACCAGCTCTGGCGGCAGCTCCGGGCGATCGGAACCAGGGTCCCGCTCCGGCTCGAGGGGGCGGAGGCCTCCGCGCCGTTCCTGAGGGCGCTCTTCGCCGGGCTCTTCTCCGCCCTCGGGGACTCGGCCGGGCTCGACCCCCGCGAGGCCTGGATCGTGGAAGCGGGCGACACGCTCCACGCCCTCTGCGCGGAGAGAGCGGCGGCGGGCTCCGCCCGCGCCGTCGGCCTCAGCTACGCCCGCCTGCGCGGCTACCGGGAGGAGCTGAGCCGCTCGCTCTACCGCAAAGTACTGGCCGGGGTGTCGAGCCCCCAGGAGCTCGCCGATTACGCTCGGGGTCTCGACATTCGGCCGCCGGAGGGGACGCTCCTTGCCGCCGACGAGGTCGTGCGGGCCTTCGTCCGCGACGTCTTCCTGGGCGGGAACGGGACCCTGCTCGTGAGCAACACGTTCGTCGAGTGGGCCTCCGTGCAGGCCTTGAAGCGCGCGGAGCCGCGCCTGCTGGTGGCGCGCTTCGGCGTTCGCGACAAGATGAAGCCGTTCAGCAGCCTGCTTCTCTTCTCGAGCCCCCGGCCCACGGACCAGATCCCGAACCTGGAGGATCCCCTGGGGTCGTTCGTCGACGTCGAGCAGCTCTCCTATTACGTGTGGCTCAACGCCGAGAAGAGCCCCGCCTACCGTGGAAAGACCCTCTACCTGCTGCTGGCCGAGGGAGTGGACGAGATGCTGGCCATCGCGCCGGACGCTGCCGGCCCGGAGCCCCTCCTGCCCGCGGAGGCGACCCTGCCCGAGGTGGCGGCGACCATGGTGGCGTGGCTGAGGATTCCGCCTCCGGCGCCCTCCGCCCGCCCTCTCACTCCCCTCGTGGGCTGACCGACCTCGGTGAACGGTCCCCGGCGCTGCCAAGGAACTCCCCGAGCCATGCCTCGATCCGCGACCAGAGGTCGAGCACGTTCGGCCTCAACGCGACGGTGTGCCATTCGCCGTGGTAACGGACGAAGCGGCATCTCTTGTCCTGGCGGTAGAGCGAGGTGAAGAACTCTTCGTCCTGCTGGATAGGGACGAAGTCCATGTCGCCATGGACGAGCATCAGGGGCGTCTCGACCTTGTCCGCACGGAGGACGGGGCTGTTGTGGAGGTACGAATCGAGTCTCTTCCAGGGCGGTCCTCCCAGCGCGGCGTAGCCTCTCTCGACCTGCATGATGCGCAGGACCTGGCTGGCCTGCGGGGTCCCGTCGTCGCCATAGCGTGCTGGTCCATAGAAGGTGCCGTAGAGGCTCAGCAGGTCCGAGTAGCTGGCGCTCGCGATCGCCGCCCGAAACCGATTCGTCTGCGTGAGCAGCCCGAGCGTCGCATAGCCGCCGAAGCTCTGGCCCACGAGCGCGATGCGGTCCGGGTCGGCGAGCTTCAGCTCGATGATCCGGTCGACCGCGGGCAGGACGCCGGTGGACAGGCGGTCGATCATGTCGTCCACCGGTCCGTCGGGCATCGGCATGCTCGGGAGCAGGACGCCGTAGCCTTTGGCGGAGAAGAGCTGTGGGTGGAGAAAATCGGCGGAAGGAAGTCGAAATGACGCTGGCTCCGAGTCATCGTAGACGGCACCCGGGTACACGACCACGACGAAAGGCAATCTGTCACTTTCCCTCCACCCCGGAGGAAGCAGCACCCACCCCTTGAGGGCCTCACCCGCCTTCGTCTTGTAGGTGATCGCCCGCGGTGAGCCGGGCCGCACGCCTTCCACCCATCGGTTGCCGCGCCAGAGTTCGACCGCGCTCTCTCTCGCGCCCTCCTCCTCTCGAAGGGTGAGCCAGAGGCGGGAGCCGTCCGCGCCCTCTTCGGTCCACACGGCGGCCTCGCCGGTCGGCGCGACGGATCGAAGCCGTGCGGCCGGGCCCGGGCCGCGAAGGAGCGTGTGGCGGGCGTGCTCGCCCGAGACTCGTACGATCGCGTCGTTGCCGCCGATTCGAGCCTGAGAGACGCCGTGAACCACGTCGAGCAGGCTGATACCGCCGAGGGGCGGCTCGAGCTCTCGCGTCAGGTTTTTCGGTACGGATCCCGGGGAGATCCGCCACAGGTCCCCGTCGGCCTCCCCGAGAAGCGCCTGGCCGCCGTCGATCGCAAAGGCTTGGGACGGCGCCGACGGCATCGTCGCCGTCATGTTGACCGGCGCGGCCTCGCTCGAGAGGTCCCACCAGTCCAGCCGGCCGGAATCCCCATCGAGAAGGAGCGCGACGAGACGCTCGCCCAGCCAGGTGGCCGAGATCGCCCGGGCCCCCGGCCGGGGAGAAAGCTGGCGAATCTGTGCCCCGTCGTAGAGCACGAGATCCCGTCCGCCCTTGCTTCCGCGAATCCTCCCCGCCAGCACGAGCCTGCCGCCGCCAGGCGACCAGCGGATGCCGTCGAAGTCCTGATCGACCAGCCGGACCGGGCTCGCCAGGTCCTTGCCCTGCCCCACGTCGAAGACGTGCAGCTCGCTCCCCCAGTTCACGGAGTCGTAGAGCTCCTGATGCTCCAGGAAGTCGGCTACCGGCTCGGCGGGCACGCCCGGGTTCGACGCGAAGAAGGTGATCGACCGGCGATCCGGAGAGGCCTGAAGGCGGTGAATCGGACCTCGGGCGACGAGGCTCCGGCTGCCGTTTACGAGGTTCACCCGCACCAGCTCGGCCTCGGGGCGAGGAGGGATCGTCTGACCGCCGCCTCCGGACTCGAGGACCGTCACTGTCGGCTCCCTCATCTCGCGCGCTCGCTGCCACAGCTCCTGCGCGTATCGGCTCCGATAGACCGACCGGTGAAGGCTGCCCTCCTTCCAGGATCCCTTCGGCCAGTTGAGAGCGAGCAGCGTATCGCCGTCGAGCCAGACCATCGGCGGATCGGAGAAGTGCAGCGGCAGGTCGAGGTCCTCGATCGCTCTCGGTTCCCCGCCCTTTCGCTCCCAGACCCAGGGTCGGACGACGGCCGCGCCGTCGATCGAGAGAAGAGCGAGCCGACGTCCGTCCGGCGACCAGGCCGGGCTCCAGAACCCCATGCCGCTCCGGGCGCCGTCGGTCAAGCAGCGAATGGTCTTCGCTTGGGCGTCCACTATCCAGATGTCGCTTCTTCGTTCAGGGGCGTCGAGGAAGGCGGACGGGCGGACCATCTCGATGGCCGCCAGGCTTCCATCTCCGGCCCACGTCACCGCACCGACCTCCTCGACGCGAAAGAGGTCCGGCGGCTCAAGCCGACGCGGCACGGACGTTTCCTGGGCGTCGGCCGCAGCGGCCGCGACGAACGCGACAACGGCCGTCACCAACCGCACGGGGACCAGGACGTCGGCGCACGCCAAGGGCAGCCGTCTCAGAAGCCCAGCCGCAGACCAACCCGTATCTGCCGCTCGCCGTAGGCGCTCGTCACCTCCGCGTAGCCGTTCAGGCTCCGGATGGAGCCGTCGGGGTTGAGCTGCATGTTCGAGACGTTGGTGTTGTTGCTGCTGCCCGGGTTGTTGAAGTGCGGGGTGTTGGTGACGTTGAAGGCCTCCAGTCGGAACTGCAGGTTGAGCTTCTCCCGGATGCGGAACTCGCGGAACAACCCGAGGTCCCAGTTCGCGTAGCCGGGGCCACGCAGGACGTTGAAGCTCGCGGTGCCGAAGCGCGCCTCGGTGACGGGGCGGAAGGCGAAGGGGTCGAAGTAGGGGTTCCCGCGGCCGATCCCGCCCAGGATCTGGACGTTGGTCTTGACCAGGTCTGCCCGCTGGTCGCTCTCGGGGGCGTTGAGCGAGGTGCCCGAGGCGGTGACGCTGAACGGCGTGCCGCTGTAGAAGCTCAGGAGGTTGTTGACCTGCCACCCTCCGAGCACCGCGGCCAGGAACCCGCCCCGGTTCAGCCACCGCTTGTTCCTGCCGAAGGGGAGCTCGACCAGGCTGGTGATCTGCAGGTTGTGGGTCCGATCGAAACCGCTGAGCGCGCGGTTGAGGTAATAGAAGTCCGGGATCTTGATGCGGGCGATGCCGTCGCTGTCGTCGTTGCCGGCGATCCCCAGGGACTTCGACCACGTGTAGTGGATCCCGAGCTGGAAGCCGCCGGAGAAGCGCCGCTCCAGCCGGGTCTGCAGCGAGTCGTAACGGCTGTCGCCCACGGGGGCCACCATGCGGGTCTGGGCGTCCCGCCCGAATGGCCCGAAGAGCTGGCGTCCCGCCCTTCCGCCGCCGATGGGCGACCAGTTGAGCTCCCGGAAGCCGAGCTGGCGGATCTGGCGCGTACCCACATAGCCGATCTCGCCCACGAACCCTCCCGGGAGCTCCTTCTGCACGGTCAGGTTCCAGGACTGGACGTAGCCGCGGTCGAAGCGGTCGGGCAGGGTGATGACGGCCACGTTCCCCGGCACGACGATGATCCCGTTGCCGAGACCGGGCGCGACGATCGGTGGGATCCCGTCGGTGAGCCGGCTGGCGAAGCCGAACGCGTTCGGCGCCTGCACGTTGAGGTTGAGCAGGACGGGATGGTTCGTCCTCAGGGGACGGGCCAGGGCATAGGGATCGTTCGTGATCCCGTAGCCGGCCCGGATCACGAAAGTGGGGGTGGCGCGATAGGCCACTCCGACACGGGGCGCGAACAGGGTCTTGCTGACCTTGACCCCCAGGTCCTTCGGCACGGAACCGATCCCGCCGATCTCCATCTTGTTGGTGGCGACGTTGTAGCGTTCCAGGCCCCGGTCCTTGCGGGTGGGGATCGGAAAGTACTCCCAGCGCGTCCCGAAGGAGAGGGTGAGCTTGGAGGTGACCTGCCACTGGTCGCGGGCGTAGAGGCTGTACTGCCAGTTGCGGGTCGTGTACTCGTCGTCGGTCTGGAGGAGCCGGCCGGCTTGGGTGGGAAGGCCGAGGAGGAACGAGGCCCAGCTGTTGAAGTTCGTCCCCGTCGGTCCTCCGCGGATCTGGGTGGGTCCGGAGCGGAACTGGAAGCCGCCCCTCGCGCCCAGGCTGGTGCCGATGAACTCGGGCTGGGTGTGGTTCAGGGCCTGGTGATACAGGTCGCTTCCGAAGCGGATGTTGTGCTTGCCCTTGATCCAGGTGGCGTTCAGGACGTACTGGTACTGGTCGTCGCTGCGGTAGTAGGGCATGTAGGTCTCGGTCACGCCGTACCTGGAATAGCTGCTCACGTCGAAAAGCGGGAAGCCGCCCTCGAAGCGCCGGGTCCCGTTGGTGCCGGGGATGCCGAGCAGGTCGCGTCCGACGTTCTTGTCGATGTCCGAGTGCTCGACTCCCGTGTTCATCCGGACGAAGCCAAAGTTGGCGTCGATCACCAGGTTCGGGGTCACGGTATAGGTGCCGCCCAGCGAGAAGTTGTGGGTCTTGCCCTGGCCCGTGCCGGGATTGCCGCCCCCGATGGGCGCCCCCTGGAGCTGGTCCCCAAAGACGGTCTGCTTGAACGTGTAGAAGTCCAGGACGCTGTAACGGCCGAACACCGTGAGCTTCGAGCTGGCGTTCCAATTGATCTTCGTGTCGAGGGTCCACCGGTCGAAGAGGAAGGGCGCGGAGACGAAGTAGTTGTTCAGCTCGGGGATCGTGCCGTCGGGGTTGCGCAGGTTCGGGAGCGGGATCAGGGGGAGGATCTTCTGCACGATGGGGTCGATCCGGCCGGGGGGGATCACGTTCCCCGGGAACGCCGTCCGTCCCGAGCCGTCGGGGTTCCCCGTGAGGGGGTCGTAGATGGGATTGACGGAGGCGGAGAGGTCGCCCCTCCGGAGCGGCTCGGTCGGCACCGACTCGATCTGGTTCACGTTCTCCCGGTCCCTCGTTCCCTCGTAGCTCGCAAAGAAGAAGAGCTTGTCCCGCACGATGGGGCCGCCCAGGGCGCCTCCGAACTGGTTGTAGATGAACTTCCCCTTGTCCTTCTCAGGGGGGAGGAAGAAATCCCGGGCCCGCAGGTGCTGGTTGTGGTGGTACTCGAAGAGCGAGCCGTGGAAGTCGTTGGTCCCGCTCTTGATCTGCACGTTGATGGCCGAGCCCCCCGCCAGCCCCTGCTCGGCGTCGAAGCTGTTGGTCACCACGTTGACGGTCTCAATCGACTCGAGGGCCGGCACGTAGGCCGAGACGTGGGGGAGCCAGACGTTCGTGGAGCTGACCCCGTCGATGCGGGTGTTGTTGGAGCTTCGGCTGGCCCCGTTCACGTTGAACACCAGCGAGCGGGAGGGGTTGGAGGGGACGGAGTGGGCGTCCTGGGGCGGCGTGAAGCCGGGGAGGGTCTTGAAGAGCTGCTGGTAGTTCCGGCCCAGGGGGACGGGCAGATCGCGCAGCTCATGGCGGTCGAGGTCCACCCGGACCTCGGCCCGGTCGGCCTGGAGCAGCGGCCGCTCCGCCGTGACCTCCAGGTCCTCGGTCACCTCGCCCACCTGCAGCGCGGCGTCGATGCGGGTGACGCTGTTGAGGGTCACGGGGACGTTCGGCCGGCTGAAGGTCTTGAAGCCGGGCAGGCTCACCTTGAGCGCGTAGGTGCCGGTGGGAACCGTCGAGAAGGCGTAGGCGCCCGTGGCGTCGGTGACGGTCTCCCGGGACAGCCTGGTCTCCAGGTGGGTGATCGTGACCGCGGCCCCTGGGACGCCCCCGCCACTCGGGTCCCGCGCGTTCCCGACGATGGAGCCGTAGAGGACCTGGGCCTCCAGCCTCGGCACGGCTCCCGCGGCGAGCAGGACGATGACGTGAGCGCCCATGACCAGACCCAGACACCTGGGAGCACCGCGGGCGGCGTTCCTGCGTTCCATGGCTACCCTCCTCCGTTCCAACGAGGCATCGGGGATGCCTCGGCGTATGAGACCGGGAGGTGACCCTGTTCAGAAATCCTTGCGCCCCAGGTTGGCGCGACGGAACCGGAAAGTCAATCGGGGAGACCCCGAAATCGGGCTCGGGCCGTCCCGGAATTCGGCCTCAGCCGTCATCGAGGGGGCCTCAGTCCGGGAGCGCGTAGGCGGCCACGACGTCCGATGACGTGTCGCTGAAGTAGCCTCCGCCACCCGCGGCGATCACCACGACCTGCTTGCCGCTCTTCGACCGGTAGGTGATCGGGGTGGCGTGGCCGCTCGCCTCGAGGCGCGTCACCCAGAGCTCCTTGCCGGTGAGCTTGTCGAAGGCGCGGAAACGACGGTCGTTGGTGGCGGCGATGAAGACGAGGCCTCCGGCGGTCACGATCGAGCCTCCCAGGTTGGAAGTGCCGGTCGGGGGCACACCCCTCGCCTCGAGATCCTCGACGATTCCGAGCGGCACCTGCCAGGCGATCGTCCCCCGCTTCAGATCGATGGCGTGGAGCAGGCCCCAGGGCGGGGCCACGCAGGGCCAGCGCCGGCTGTCCCAGAAGCGCGCGTACTCCCCCGCCGGGCTGGTGCGGTGGAAGAGAGTTCGGGAGCCCGCGGGCTGCTCGGAGATCCTGCCGACGGCGCCGGTCTCGTTGGTGTTGACGTAGAGGTAGCCGGTCGCCGGATCGAACGAGGCCCCCGACCAGGTCGCGCCGCCGAGGGTTCCCGGGAGCACGAGGGTCAGATCGACCCCGTACGGGGTGTAGGCCGGGCCGTGCTTGAGCTGGTCGAAGAGCGCGGCGCATTCCTGCGCCGCCTCGGGGGTGACCCGGCTCAGGCCCTCGCGCCCGACCTCCTGCCGCGAGAGCGGGGGCGGGGCGGCCGGGATCGGCTGGGTCGGCCAGGTCGTCTCGCCCGCCACCGGCGAGCGGGGCACCGGCCGCTCTTCGACCGGGAAGACGGGCTTGCCCGTCTGCCGGTCGAGGACGAAGACCAGGCCCATCTTCGTCACCTGGGCGACGGCGGCTCTCCTCCGCCCTCCGCGATCGAGGTCGACCAGGACCGGCTGGGCCGGCAGGTCATAGTCCCAGACGTCGTGGTGGACCATCTGGAAATGCCAGACGCGTTTTCCCGTGGCGGCGTCGAGGGCGACGAGCGCGTTGCCGAACAGGTTCTGGCCCCGCCGGTCCCCTCCGTAGAAGTCGTACGCCGGCGATCCGATCGGGAGGAAGACGAGGCCGCGCTCCGGATCGACGCTCATGATGGACCAGACGTTGACTCCGGTCCGATCGCGCCACGAGTCCCTTTCCCAGGTGTCGTGCCCCGCTTCACCGGGGCGGGGCACCGTGTCGAAGCGCCACACCTGCCGGCCGCTGCGCACGTCGAAGGCGCGCACGGCGCCGCTCGGACCCAGGCCGGGTCCCTCGGGGACGGCGGCCCCCGTGATGACCAGATCCCGATAGATCGCCGGGGGGGAGGTGACTGCGTATTCCGACGCGGGCCAGCGCTCGGCGACGCCAAGGCGCAGGTCGATCGACCCTCCGTCTCCGAAATCGCTCGCCGGGCGACCCGTCTCCGCATCGAGCGCGAAGAGCCTCCCGTCGTAGGTTCCGCTCAGGATGCGCTGCCGCTGCTCCCCGGAGGCCGTGGTCCCCTCCCAGTAGGCGACGCCACGGTGCGCCTGGAATCGGCGTCTTGGCGCCGAGGCGTGCGGATCGAAGCGCCAGATCTCCGCTCCCGTCTCGTCATCGAGCGCGACGACGCGGTTGGACGGAGTCGACAGGTAGAGGACGCCGCCGACCGCCAGCGGGGTGCACTCGAGAGCGATCAGTCTCGTCCCTTCCTGCCGCTCACCCGTGTGATAGGTCCAGAGCCGGCGCAGCCGGCCGACGTTGCTCCGATCGATGTCGGCGAGGCTCGAGAAGCGGGTCCCGCCGGGATCTCCCCCCCACGAGCGCCACTCTGCGGCCGGCGCCGGAGGGGAGGCGCCCCGACGCCCCTCGGTCGAGGCGGCAAGGGACGACAGCAGGGCAAGGCTGGAGAGGAGGGCCGCGAGCTTCACGGCCGGGATTCTAAGCCCGGCGCTTTGGTTTGCGGAGAGCAAATCGGCATCGCCCCGCGCGATAGCCCTAGCGGCGGCGTCGCCCGGTGTCCGGCGGCAGGAGGGTGGGGATCACCTGGCGGCCGTGACGCCGGTACACGTCCCGGAACTCCGCGTCGATCGTGAAGACGACGCAATCCGCGTGGAGCTCCGACATCCGTACCAGGCACGCGTCCGCGAGGTCTCTCGCGTATCGCCGCACCAGCGCCTTCACCGCCGCGATCTCGTCCTGCAGCCGGAAGCTCGGCCTCACCACGTCCCTCGCCACCAGCTCGAGGACCGCTTCCGGGCCCCCCGCCAGGCCTCGGACCAGATAGGCCGCCTCGGAGAGAACCGCCTCGCAGGTCAGGAGGGGCGGGGTCAGGCTTCCGAACTGCTCCGCGGCCCAAGCGTGGTGGCGATCGCGGCGATTGAGGAAGGCGACGAGGGGTCCCGTATCGACGACGGCAGTCCTCAACCGCCGTAGCCCCTGAGGTGGGTCGGGTTCGACGACAGGCCGGCCGGACCCACAAGGGAGCCTCGAAGATCCCGCGCCAGGTCCAGACAGGACCCGGCGCGTTTGTCTCTCTCGTGTCCGAGTCGTTCCTCGAGCGCCTCCCGCACGAGGGCCGAGGTGCTCACGCCACGTCTGCGGACGGCGGCGCTGACGCGCGCGGCCAGGCCGTCCGGCAGCTTCAGGGTGATGGTCCGCATCTTGGTAATACCCTCACTCCACTTCGATATTACCATGGTGGGCCCCTGAGAGCAAAGGGCCGGCCCCGCAGGCCGGGGGCGCGAAGGCGCGGAAGTGTTTGGCCTCGGGATGGGGTTACCGCACCGCGAGCAAGGCAACGTGTCCGGCGCGCGCGACCGGTCGCGCCCCCGCGGCCACCAGCCGCTCCGTCACCTGCGGGCCCTCGCCCCGCCAGGCCCGCTCGTGAACGACGACGTGGGTGGCTCCCGCCTCCCCGAGGGCGGCCAGCACCTCGGGGGCGCGCCGCAGGGGGTCGCGGAAGGCGAAGGCGCGCTCGCGGTGCACTTCGGGGATCCAACTGCTGTAGCCATTCAGCAGCCGCCGCCAGTGATGGGCGGAGTCGAACATGGCGCGCGTCTCGAGGGGGACCTCCCCCAGGGGCAGCTCGGCCAGCACGGCGTCCCGAGGAAGCTCGAGGACCGCGGTCACGATCGGTGAGGCCATGCCCCGCCATTCCGGGAGCACGCGGCGTTCCCTCCCCATCTGGAGGCTCAACGGCAGGGGGACGGCCACCGTCTCGGCCAGGAACAATCCACAGAGCAGCCAGGCCACACGCCGTCCCCAGGGCGTCCTGCGCAGGTGCTTCAATCCCCAGGCCGCCGCCAGGGCCGCGTAGCAGGCGGCGATCATCGCGAAGCGCCCGGGCGACCGGACGCCGGAGAACCCCGGCACGTGGTCATAGAGCCAGCGGTAGGCGGATGGGCCGCGGATGGGCCATCCGTCGAAGGTCAACACCGGGCCCATGGCCAGCCAGGCTGCGAGAGCGGCCAGCGCGGCCGCCAGGACCTCGCGGCGGGCCACGACCGCGCGCAGGAGAGCGCGAAGCCCCGGCCAACCGGCGAGAGCGGCCAGGAGCGCCGCCGCCAGGAGCAGGAAGGGCCAGGCCATGCCCGCAGCGGGCGCACGCCCGGGAACCACGATCCACCAGCCGCGAGCCAGCGTGGTGACGAACCCTGCCAACCCGGCGGCGCAGAGCGCCACCGCCGCCATCCGCACCGCCACCCGGGAGCGGGGGGGTGCCGCCGGAGGACGCTCCCCCCCCGCGGCACCCCCGCGGGCCGCCCGCACCGCGGCCACGAGCGCGACCAAGGTCAGGAGCGGGGTCACCAGGCCGGGGAAGAGGCGTGCCTCCCCCCGCTCGACCACGTCCACGAGCCGCCCCCAGACACGCATGAACTCGGACGCGACCACGAACGAAAGGAGATCCGCCGAGTTTGCGACGACGCTCGCCAGGTCGCGCTCGGCGCCGCTGGTGCTCAGCGCGAGATAGGGTAGCGCCATCGGCAAGACCAGCGCGGCCGCCATCGCCCCGGCCGCGGCCAGCCGGAGCCAGGGCCCCCGGCCACCGGCACGCTTCGCCTCCACCGCCGCCCACAGAGCGAGGAACGGTGGAAAGAAGAGGAGGTAGTAGGCGGAGGAGAGGGCCTGGACGGCCGTCACCAGGCCGAGGGCCGCGATCAAGGCGGCCGTGCGGCGAGGGCCGCCGCCCCGCGCCACGCGCCGGGCCAATAGCAGGGCCAGCGGCATCCACTGCGACGACAGGGCTCCCAGGTGCGCGAGCTGCGTCCAGCGGAAGAGCGCGAAGGCATAGAACAACCCCGCGGCCAAGGCCGCCCACGCATCGCCTGTCTCGTCGCGCGCGAGCAGGAAAAAGAACAAGCCCGACAGCACGAAGGTGCTCAGGAACAGGACGTTGTACGTGAGGACGAGGTTCCTGGTCGTCAGGTAGACGGCGGCACCCTGCAGAGCCTGGGGCAGGTAGTGCTCGGAACGCGCGAAGGACCGCGGCAGGGGATGGAAGATGTTGGCGTCCCAGTAGGAGGGGGCGGGAGCGCCTTCGGGCGAGAGGCCCAGGACGTGGTAGTTCCAGCCCAGCGCCCAGCAAGTGAAGAGCGGATCGACGAGGTCGCTCGGCACGTCGCGCGCGGCGCGTGGGAGGAGGGGCCAGGTCAGAGCCACGGTGGCGAGGAGATAGAGGAGGGCAGCAGCCAGAGTCGACCCGCGGACGCCCTCGAACCAGGCCCCGAGACGGACCGCGTTGAGCCGTCTCAACGGGGCCGGTCCCCTGGCGAGCCGGCGCGGCAGGCCTCGGGGACGAACGCATGGAAGGCCTCCGCCCCCACCAGGCCCGCTCCCTCGCGGATGACCACGACTTGATCCGCGCCGAGGCCGGCGACGACGTCCTTCCCCCCGGACGGCCAGTCGACCTCGATGCGGTCCACGGAAGCATTCGCTCCCAGCCCGAAGTGCAGGCGCAGGTCGCTCTGCGAGCAGAAGCTCCCCCCGCTGCGCACCTCGTCGATCAGCCGCCGCTTGCCGAACTGGACCGTCACCCGGGCCCCGATGGCGCTGCGGTTCGAGCGCGTGCCGACGAGCTGCAGGAGCAGGGCGTGCTCGCTCCTCGGGGTGCAGTCGTGGAGGAGGCTCGGGGCGTCGTTCATGTTGTTGACCACGACCTCCAGGCGTCCGGTGTTGAAGAGGTCGCCCAAGGCCGCACCGCGGGAGTTCTTGCGGGCGACGATGCCCGGACCGGCGCGGAGCGACACGTCCTCGAACCGTCCGTCGCCCCGGTTGCGGTAGAGGACCTTGGGCTGCTCGTAGCTGTAGCGCGGGCCGGCCTGGTCCGCCTCGGGATAGACGTGCCCGTTGACGATGAAGACGTCCGGCCATCCGTCGAGGTCGAAATCGAGGAAGCCCACGCCCCAGCCCAGGTAGCGGTTGTTCAGGCCCAGGCCGGAGGAGAACGTCGCGTCCTCGAAGAGCCCGTTGCCCAGGTTCCGGTAGAGGGTGCTGGTGTCGTCGTCGAAGTTCGTCTTGACGACGTCGAGCCGGCCGTCGCGGTCGTAGTCCGAAGCGCTCACGCCCATCCCCGCCTGGGCCCGCCCGTCGGCGGTGAGGCCGGCGCCGGCCAGCAGGCCGACTTCCGTGAACGTCCCGTCGCGGTTGTTGTGGAAGAGGAGGGCGGCCGTCGAGTCGTTGGCCACGTACACGTCGGGCCATCCGTCGTTGTCGTAGTCCAGCACCAGGGGGGTGAAGCCGTAGGCCGGCGGCGGGCCGAGGATTCCCGCCCGGGCGGAGACGTCCGTGAACGTGCCGTCCCCGTTGCCCCGGAAGAGGGCGTTCTTCGCTCCTCGCAGGCCCCGGGGGCCGCACAGGACCGTGAGCCCTTTCCAGGTGCAGGACTTCCCCTCGCCGGGCTTGTAACGCGTGGCGTCCTCGTACGCGGTGTAGCCGGACACGAACAGGTCCAGATGGCCGTCCCGGTCGTAGTCCAGGAACGCACAGCCCGTGCTCCAGCGATCCTCCGGGGTCAGGAGCCCGGCCTTCCGGGTCACGTCGGCGAAGGACCCGTCGCCCTGGTTGCGGTAGAGCACGTTCTGACCGTAATAGGTCACGAGCAGGTCGGGGTGGCCGTCGTTGTCGTAGTCGCCGACACAGGTCCCCTGGCCCCAGCCTTGGCGGGCGAGGCCGGCCTTCTCGGTCACGTCGGCGAAGCCGCCGTCGCGAAGGTTGCGGTAGAGCCGGCTCGTGGGGCGGTCCGCCTCCGCGAGGCCCGGGAGACGCGAGCCGTTGACGAGGAATATGTCGGGCCAGCCGTCGCCGTCGAAGTCGAAGACGGCCACCCCGCCGCCGGTGGTCTCCAGGATGTACTCCTTGGTGCGCTCGCCGCCGATCACGGTCCGGGCGGCGAGCCCGGCGGAAGGGGCCAGGTCGACGAATCGAGCGGGATCCCTCCGCGCCTGAGGGGCGGATCCCGACGCCAGGGCCAGGCCGGCCACGCAGAGCACGGCGGGGAGGGACAGGCGAAACACGGGTCCGATCATAAAGCCCGCAAAAGCCCCTTGACACGCCACAAACTAATGTGATTTATGCACCGTTAGCGTACACGGAACAGTCCTGTGAACGGGCACGGTTGCCCCCGAAGCCAGGGGGCCTCGCCAGAGGTCGTGACCCCGTGCGGCACGCCCGCAAGGTCAATTCGGTGGTGAACAGAGCCCCCAGATCATTGGGCCAAGGAGAGCGCCGATGTGTTCTCGTGCGCGAAGACTCGAAACGGTCGCATTGGCGGCGCTCGCCCTGCTGTTGCTGGGCGCGCCCGCCGGGGCCCAGGTGGACACCGGGACCATCCTGGGCACGATCAAGGACGCGTCGGGGGCCGTCGTCGCCGGCGCCAAGGTCACCCTCACCCACGAAGGCCAGGCGTTCACCCTGTCGCGGGTCAGCCGGCAGGACGGCACCTACATCTTCACTCCGATCCGGATCGGCACCTACCGGCTCGAAGTGGAGTCGCAGGGGTTCAAGAAGGCGGTCCGCCGCGGCATCGAGCTGAACCTCCAGCAGCAGGCGGTGGTGGACGTCGCCCTGGAGACGGGACAGCTCGAGGAGGCGGTGGAGGTGACGGCCGAGGTCCCGCTGCTCCAGACCAGGAGCGGCGAGGTGGGCCACACCATCACGGCGGTCACCATCGAGAACCTGCCCTTGAACGGCCGGGACTACACCGCTCTCGCTCGCCTGAGCGCGGGTACGGCCCGCCCGCAGCAGGGGGCCCGCGCTCCCCTGCAGTTCACGGCCAACGGCACGCGGCCGGGCCAGAACAACTACATGCTCGACGGCATCGACAACAACACGAGCAACGTCGATTTCCTGGGCGGCACCGCCTACGTCGTGAAGCCTCCCGTGGACGCCATCGCCGAGGTCAAGGTCCTCACCAGCTCCTTCGGGGCGGAGTACGGGCGGGCGGGCGGGGCCGTCCTCAGCGCCACCTTGAAGTCCGGCTCCAACGAGTTCCACGGCAGCGCCTGGGAGTTCAACCGCAACGACGGGCTCAAGGCGGCGGAGTTCTTCGAGAACGCGCGGGGGCTCAAGAAGGGCAGGTACGACGCGAACCAGTTCGGCTTCACCGTGGGCGGGGCCCTGGTCAAGAACAAGACCTTCTTCTTCGCGGACTACGAGGGCAGCCTGACCAAGCAGGACCAGATCTGGCAGGTCACCGTCCCCACCCAGCGCCAGCGCGACAGCGGGTTCACGGACTTCTCCGACCTGATCACCGGGCAGAGCGGGACGCGCGGCCCCGACCTCCTGGGGCGGACGGTGCCCCTCGGCACCATCTTCGACCCCGCCACCACGCGCCAGGTGTTCGCCGGGCAGGTCGACCCCATCACGGGCCGGGTGGCCACGGGGAACGGCTACGTGCGCGACCCCTTCGCGGGAAACATCATTCCCGGCGGCCGGCTGGACCCCAACGCGGTCAAGCTGATGAGCCTCTTCCCCCAGGCGAACCAGGCGGGGCTCATCAACAACTTCACGGCCAACCGCCTGAACACCGAGAACATCCACACCTTCGACGTCCGGATCGACCACCATTTCAGCGACAACGACCACGTCTTCGCGCGCTACAGCTTCGGCAACACGACGCGGCACAAGCCGGGTCCGTTCGAGGGCGCCGCCGACGGAGGGGCCTACGCCCAGGGCGACGAGACCGGGCGCACCCACGGTCTCGCTCTCAGCTACACGCGCACGTTCTCGCCCACCGTGGTCAACGAGGCCCGCTTCGGCTTCAGCCGGGAGTACATCAACCGGCTCCAGCCCCTCGGCGACGACACCAACAACATCCCCGGCCAATACGGCATCCAGGGCATCCCGCAGATCAAGGGCAACGGCGGGCTTCCCCTGATCTTCATGGGCGACCTCCGGCAGTTCGGGGCCGTGGACTGGCTGGTGGCCGAGCGCCTCAGCAACACACTGCAACTGACGGACAACCTCACCAAGATCTACAAGTCCCATTCCCTCAAGACCGGCTTCATGGCCCAGAAGATAGCGCTCCCCTGGACGGGGCCGCCCTGGGCCCGCGGGCGGTTCAATTTCGACGGCTTTTTCACCTCGATCCCCAACCGCCAGGACGTCAGCACCGGCCGGGCCCAGTTCCTGCTCACGCCGATCGCGTCCTCGGTGCCGGGGGGAGTGGACTTCGTCGGCGGAGCCAACCAGGTCCAGGCGTCGCCCTTCGGGGAGATCGGCAGCCAGCGGAGCTACTTCGGCGCCTACGTCCAGGACAGTTGGCGGGTGAGCCCCAAGCTCACCGTGAACTACGGTCTGCGCTGGGACTGGTTCAGCCTGATGGGCGACGACAACTGGGAGCAAGCCAACTTCGTGCCCGGCCCGCCTGGACAGGCCCAGTACATCATCCCCGCCCGGCACAAGGACATCCCGCTCTCGAAGTCGTTCACGGACGTGCTGGCGAAGGACGGCATCAACCTCGTCTACAGCGATGAGTTCGGCAGCGGGATCGGACGGGCGCAGAAGAACAACCTCGCCCCGCGACTCGACTTCGCCTGGCAGCCCTACCAGAAGCTGGTGGTGCGGGGCGGCTATGGGCTTTTCTACGGCGCCTTCGAGAACCGCGGAGGCAACCCGAGCCTCGGCTACAACTACCCCTTCCAGTTCACGCTGAACTACAACCGGGTCAATGACGTCACCCCCGTCCGCTATCCCGATGGCTCGGTCGCCACCATCGGCCGCGGTCTGGCTAGCATCCCGACCGACAACACCACGGGCGTGAGCGGTCCCGGCCTGAACCTGCGCGGGGTCACGTTCGACTACAAGACGCCGTACGTGCAGACCTACAACCTCACCCTCCAGCACGAGCTGGGCGCTCACCACGCGGTCGAGGCGGGGTACGTCGGGTCGCGGTCCAGCCATGTCGAGACCTTCGTCGGGACGAACGGCGTCACCAAGATCCTTCCTCCCGGAACGAATGCCAACCTGTACCGGACCTTCCCCGACTTCACGGGCGGCTTCAACTTCGCGGCGCCGGTGGGGAGCGGCACCTACAACTCTTTGCAGACAAAGTTCATCCGCCGGATGCACAAGGGCCTGCAGTTTCAAATCAACTACACGCTGGCCTCGGCGCGCGCCAACTACGGCGACCTGCTGAGCAGCGCGGGCTTTGGGGGTTTCCGCGGGTACGACCTCGTCGGCTGGGGCGGGTTGGACAACGAATGGGGCCTCGCCTACTTCCACACCAAGCACGCCTTGGTCATCAACGGCATCTGGGAGCTGCCCGGGAAGGGCGCGATCCTGGGCGGCTGGAACGTGAGATGGGTCCTCATGGCGTACAGCGGCCAGCCCCAGACCATCGGCTGCACGGTCGCCACCACGTCCGGGGCGGGGTGCATCGCCCTCCTGGTCGGAGATCCCTACGCCGGCAAGCACGACATCACGCAGTTCTACAACCCGGACGCCTTCAAGGACCCGCCGGCGGCCACCGCGATCGGGCAGGCCAGCTTCGCGCCCCTGGGCGGCGAGCGTACGCAGGTGACGGGCCCGCCCTTCCGGCAACTGGACCTGGCGGTCGCGAAGCAGGTCAAGGTGAAAGGGACCCAGGTCGAGCTCCGCGCGGAGGCGTTCAACGTGACCAATACGCCCAGCTTCAACCTGCCGACGGGAACGAACTTCTCCAACAAGGCGACTTTCGGGCAGATCACCGCCACCGCGAACAACGCGCGACAGATCCAGCTGGGCCTCAAGCTGTACTGGTAGAACCCAGGCTGCAGGGTTCCAACCCGGGGCAGCCCGCCGCAAGCGGGCTGCCCCTTTGTTTCGTCGACTCTCCACCTCGCACCAGTGCCCGCGTGGTCCCACAAGGGAGCCGCGCCCCGCGAGCATCAAAGGGGTCTAGCCGCCTGCCGGCGGGGAGGCTCGGCTGCGCGGTCGCCGATGACGGGCCATCATTTCCCCGCCGTAGTCGCACTCGGCCAGGTAGGCGTTGTGGGCGCGACACATCAGCCGGATGTTCCCCACGCTGTGCTCACCCCCAAGGCCGAACGGGTGCCGATGGTGGAATTGGAGCCGGTTACGCTCCGGACAGCGTCGTCCCTGCTCGTCCAGGTAGCGGCATCGGTCTCCGTCGCGCTCACGTACGGCACGCTGGACGGCCGCGGGGATGTGGCGCGAGGAGGGAACAGTGCATGCATCTTCATCTTCCGTCTCCGCGGGGCCTTTGCGGTGTGCCTTCGTCCGCGCGAAGCGCCTGGCTTCGAGCCGTTCGAGCTTCTCGGTGACGGCCTGCTCGATGACCCCGGCCAGATCGCCCTCCGACCCTCCGGAGCCCATCAGCGCTCTGAGCCGCTCCAGCTTGTGGTAGAGCTCGGCGCTGGCCGTGAACTGCACCTTGTACCGGCCAGGAGACAGGGGCTGGATGACGGGAGGCGGCGGAGGAGCGTCGTCCCGTCGTGCCACTGCCTCAGATGCGGCAACTCCGTCCGGACGGAGTTCGAGGATAGGTCCGTCTCCGCCGTCCGGAACCACGAGGAGGTCCGCCGGGGGGGTTCTTCTCTCGGGCAGCCTGCGCACCATCACGGGAACGTCCGGCCGGGGCGCGATCTCGGCGATCTGCTCTTCAATCTGACGCTTGGACCTGTGGGCGGCTCGTTCCAGGAGCCCGTCCCTGTTCTCGCGGGTGAGGTGAGGGGCCAGCTTGGCGATCGCGGTCAGGTGAAGACGGCCGTCTGCCAGCATGGTCAGGAGCATCGGATGCTCCCGCGAGGCCCGGGCCGCCGCAATGCGGAGATAGGCCTCCGCCTCGGAGAGGTGCAGGATGTCGGTGCAGTAGGCGAACATCGAGGGAAAGGCCTCGCGGGCATAGAGCCTTCGCTCGTCCACCTCGGCGATGTGGGCGACGATGTCGGCCTCGACGCGCCGGGACTGTCGCATGAGCTCGGCCAGGCGGCGGAGCAGCTCGTCGTCGGGGATCGATTGGAGCGGTCGCTTCTCCTGCATGAGCAGAATATAGGCCCCGGGTTTTCGACGGCCTGCGAGAGCGCGGGGCGAAGCAGCGCGGCCGATTCAGCTTCGAAGGGCCACCCTTCGATTGCGACGCTTATCGCGCGTCTGCGGCGCTCAGGCACGCATCTTCAAGCAGGCCGATCGCATCGTTCGAAGGGCTTTCCGAAAGTTGTCAAGGGGAAAGTTGGGCCGCCGGTGAAATAGCGGAGGGAGTTCCTCAAGAAGGTCGGCCAGCGCCCCTTGACACGACTCGTTCGCCTCGGGCGAAGCCTCGTTAGAATGCTCCTGCACATGACGGCGTCACGCACGTCGCTTCTCCTGACCGTTGTGCTGGCCGCAGCCGCACCCGCGCCCGCCGCCAACTCCGACACCCCGAGGAGCGGCGAAGCCTCGATCGAGCAGGAGCTGAAGCGTGCCCTCCGCTACCTGCAGAGCGGGGAGCCGGCCCGGGCGGCGGAGCTCGTCCGGAGCCTGTTGCCGCGCCGCGACACCGCCGACATGCGCAAGCTGCTGGGGGACGCCGAGGAGGCGGCGGGCAACCTGCTCGAGGCCGCCGAGCAGTTCCAGAAGGCCGCTCACATGGACCCCACCGAGGAGCACCTCTTCGACTGGGGCAACAACCTGCTGCGCCTTCGAGCCTACGAGCCGGCCCGCCAGGTGCTTGCGGAGGCGGTCAAGCGGTACCCGCGGTCGGCGAGGCTCCAGGTCGGACTGGGCATCGCGGAGTACTCACGCGGCCAGTACGACGACGCCGTGCGGTCCTTCTGCGCCGCCGCCGACCTCGACCCCTCCGATCCGCGCCCCTACGTCTTCCTCGGGGAAATGTACGGGGTCTCCCCGGACCTGGCCGACGAGGTCACCCGGCGCCTCGCCCTCCTCGTCCGCACGCATCCCGAGAACGCCCTCGGTCACTTCCACTACGCGATGAGCCTCTGGAAGGGGCGGGCGGATCCCGCCGCCCCCGTGGACCTCGGGCAGGTGGAGAGACTGCTCCAGAGGGCGGTGGCGCTCGACCCGAAGCTGGCTCTGGCTCCCTTCCGGCTGGGCGCCCTGTACTTCGATCAGGGCCGCTACGCGGAGGCCGCGAGAGCGCTCGGCCAGGCCATCCGCCTCCAGCCCGACCTGGCGGAGGCTCGCTACCGCCTGGCCCAGGTGTATCTCCGCACCGGCCAGAGGGCCCTGGCGGAGCGGGAGCTCGAGGCCTTCCGGAAGCTGGGCCAGGACGTAGAGCCGACCCCGCCGAAGTAAGCACGGGTGACGACCGCCTTGACCCTCGCCCCGCGACGTGGGACTGTCTCCGTCAACGTAGCCAATGGACAAGATGGAGAAGGCGGCGCCTTGACCCTGCGCTCCCGGGGGCTGTTCCTCGCGCCGCTCTCTTTGCTCGCCGTGGCCTGCGGCTCCGGGACTTCGCAGAGCCCCGCCCTCGCCGGCCCGGCGCCGGTCGTCGCCACCCCGATTCCCCCCACCCCTTCGCCGACTCCGGACCCCACGATTCCACCCCCGGACAGCGGCTGCGGCAAGCCCTACCCGCCTCCGATCGGCCGGGTGGACGTGAAGGTCCACCTGAAGGGCCGTGAGTTCTTGACCATGGACTCGACCCCGCTCGCCGGACCCGACAACCTGTACTGCTGGGAGATCGGGTACAGGGACGGCCGACGGTTCTGCCCGGTGCGCCCGGAAGGACACCCGGAGCGCGCGGCGTGCGAGAACTGGGCGGTCGGGAACGCCCGCGACACCGGACGGCCGGGTCCGACCTGGACGCTCGGGGACGCGCCGTGCACCGGACCGGTGAGCGGGTGCGAGAACCACCCGGAGAACCAGTACCTGCTCAAGGTGTACAAGTACGGCGTGTACCTCGCCTGCGTGAGGAACGGGGTCTGCGGCGAGGCGCTCGCCGAGCCGAGGTGACGCCGGAGCCGGCCCCGCTCCGATGAGGCGGCGCTACCGCCCGTACTGGGTCTCGCGGTCCAGCACCTCGAGGGTGTGCGCGTAGAGCTCGTCCACCTCCTCGCGGCTGTTCGCAATCGCGGTCAGGCCGATCTTGCCAAACTCGGAGAGCGCCCCGATCAGGTGGAAGAGCACCCCGGACTCGCTGCCGTGGCTGTAGTGGAGCTTGTTCACGGTGAGAATCTCGATCAGGTCCTCGGGGAGCAGGCCGCGGTACGACTCGGAGGAGAGGTTGTCGGTGGCCCGGTAGTACTTGGCGTGGCCGGTGGGGGAGAGGTAGAGGCCCGTGGGATCGATGCTGCCCCCGGTCAGGAACTGCAGGGCCAGGAAGGGATGGGTGGTGCCGCCCATCCGCAGGTTGATCTCGAGGGCCGTGACCTTCCAGTCCTCCTCCGGGCGGTCGCGGTGAACGAGGAAGTCCACGCCGAAGCGGCTCACCACGCCATGGGCGGCCAGGGCGCCCCCGACCCGGAGCCCCGTTTCCTGGATCCTCAGGCGGTAGCCCTCGTGGGCGGGGAAGCTGCAGCCGAGAAAGACCTGCCCGGAAGGGCCACCCAGGATCTGGTCGTGGGTCGAGATCGGCACCACCTCGCCGTGGGGGCTGTTGCGGAGCTGGGCGGAGGGCGAGTGCTTCTCCCTCGCCTCCACGAACTCCTCCGCGATGCCCCCCATGCGCGCGAACTTCTCGTTGTAGGCCTCGGGGGTCTCGGTGGGGACCGAGAACTCCACGCGCCGGAGGGCCTCGCGGATGGCGGGCCGCCCGTCGGCCTCGGGGTAGCGGAAGACCGCGTTCCCCTCGCCGGAGAAGCTGTCGTTGAGCTTGATCACCGCCTTCCTGATCCCCGGCCGTCTGGCCTTCAGCTCCTCGAGCGCCTCCTCGACCTGCGCGCGGTCGTGCAGGTCCTCGAACCCGAGGGGCAGGTCCACCCCCGCCTCCCGGAAGATCTTCCGGCTCCCGGACTTGGTCCCGAGGTGGGTGAGGCGCGGGTCCACCCCGTTCAGGGGGACGCCGAGCAGCACCGCGAGCTTGCGCTCCAAGGGCGTCGAGTTGAACACGGTCAGATACGTCCGGGCGGGGTCGACGATCCCGGCCCGGATGCGCTCGATGAGCCGCGGCCGCTCGAGGATCTTCTCGGTGAGGGAGCGCGGCGAGGCGTCGTCCGCGCACAGGAGGGTCAGGCGCGAGCGGGCGTGGCTGGCCGGGATCCCGGCCAGGAACTGCAGGTAGTACTCGAGGATGATCGGGTGGATGGCCTGCGAGGTCACGTAGACCATCCGGGCCCGCGGGTTGCGGAGGCGGATGAGCAGGAAGAGCAGCCGCTCTTCGTAGAAGCTCGCCCCCGGGAGCTTCCGGAGCTCGCTCTGGTCGAGGGTCAGGGAGGGGACCACCACCGAGGTGTGGGCCTCCTCCTCGCGCATGGTGAGGCTGTCCCACACCTCGGCCAGGCGGGGCTTGAGCTTCTCGAACTCGGCGATCTCCTGCTCGAGGGTGAGGTCGCGCGCGAACGGAGGCTTCGGGATCATTCATCGACCCCCCGACACGTCCGGCTCCGCATCTCCACCAGCGGCCTTTCGCGGTCAGAAGGCTTCGGTCGCGCGTGACCCCCGCGCCGCCGGCCCCACCCCCTCCCGGTCCAGCGCGTCCAGGACCTGGTCCTCGTGGACGCGCAGCGGGAGGCCCAGGGCCTCGGCCCGGAGCCGCACCGCGCGGTGGAGGTGGAAGCGCAGGGGAGCGAGCAGGGTGTAGTCCGAGGTCGTGTGCAGGCGCAGGTCGCTGTTCTCGTCGGGGTAGGTGCGGGTGAGGATCTCCAGCCGCTCCTGGTACCACTCGTTCGTGACCTCGCCCCGGTCCCGCTTCTGGTTGAGGATCATGACCTGGCGGAAGCGGTCCACGATCTCCGGGTGGTGGTTCACCGCGAAGACCCGGGGCATGACCCCGGCGCGGTCGCGGGCGAACTCGAGCATGGTCACGGATTCGCCCTTCGGCCCGCCGAGCCCGAACGTCTCGTAGCCGATGGGGACGATCCCGGGAGGGAAACCGCCGGGGTACGGGAGCAGGTCGAAGAGGCGGTTCTCCACCACCCGCAGGCGCCGTCCGTCGGGCAGCTCCTGGCTGAAGCGCCGGAACCAGGGGTGCGAGCGCGCCTCGGGGGTGAGCACGTTCTCGAGGATCCCCGTGCTCTTGCCTTTCTCGGGGCCCCGCAACGAGGCCGCGGCCGCTCCCGACCAGCGGCACATCACGCCGAAGGTGTGGCAGACCCCGAGCAGGGCCGCATCCTCGCTCGCGCGGATCGCGTCGAAGAGCCGGAAGGCCGGGGCTTCCCAGGAAGGGTCCTCGCGCAGGCCCTGGCTCCCCGGCGACTCACCGTCGTTCTGCCGGGGATCGAGGTGGCCGGGGCCGCCCGTCCCCAGGTAGACCGGGAAGCGCCCGCCCGGACCCTCGGGCAGCATGCCGCTCCGCCGCACGTCGTAGGAGAGGGCGCGCACGTGGAGGCCGGTCCCCTGGAGCGGCTCCAGGAGGTCACAGCCCGCGTCGAGCACGGCGTGGACCAGCGAGTCGTGGCCCAGGTTGGGCCAGCCGTGGTTCATGTCGAGGATGGGGACGTCGATCGCTCGCTCGTCGGGCGGGGGAGTGTCCTCCGGCCGCTCGATCCGGTGATAGCGGAAGACCCCGCCGGGGGCGCTGGCCGGGCAATCCGTCACGCAGAACTGGCGGCCGTACTGGACCTTGTAGGAGCAGGAGAGGGGCAAGGGTCCCTACGTTTCCCTCTGGATCACGCCCAGAGTCTACGGCGGGCGGTGGCTTCGCGCAATCGATCCCGGTCAGGGCCCGAAGACTTCGGCCCGGAGGCCCAGGGCGCGCGCTCTCTCGGCGATCGCCTCCAGCCGGCCCGGCTCGAGGGCGCCGATCGTCTTGTCCGCCGGCGGGCGCGACACCGTGTAGACCTGCACGAGGTCGATCCGGCCCCCGCCCGCCACGAGGTCACGCAGCCGGCCGCACCAGGCCTCGATCTCGTCATCATCCGGGCCCACCCCGCCCCAGGTCAGGAACAGGCTCTGGATCACGATCGGCCGTTCGCGGGCGATCCGGAGCAGGTTCTCGAGGATGCGCGCGAACGGGAAGCGCGTGCCGTCGACCCTCTGGAAGTAGGCCTCGGTGCCCGCGTCCAGCTTGCACCACAGCTCGTCGATGTCCGCGAGGGCGGAGTGGACGCGCTCGCGGTCCAGCAGGGTGGCGTTCGTGAGGAGCCGGATGGGAACCGCGAGGTGGTGGCGGTCCCGGGCCTCGCGCACCGCCCGGGCCGCGGCGGGGAACTCGCGGGGAGTGGTGGGCTCGCCGTCGCCGGCGAACGCGAGGTCGGCCACCCGGCGCAGGGCCGGGGCGACGGTGTCGAAGGGCGGGGTGGCCCAGAGCGCGCCGGCCGCGACCAGCTCGAGCAACCGCTCCAGCTCGGCGCCGAGCACGGCCACGTTCACCTCGGCGGGCCCGCCCGGGGTGGTGCGGTCCACCTGGCAGTACGGGCAGTCGAAGTTGCAGACCTTGTCGGGGTTCAGGTTGAGGCCGATGGACAGGCCGCGCGCCCGCCGAGACACCACCGCGTAGACGTAGCGGTTGGTCAGGAGCTCGCGGCGGTGGTCCTTGAAGTCGAGGGTGCGGGGCATCAGGCCATCACCGCTGCTTCAGGCACCGCTCCACTTCCGCGAGCAGGGTGTTCAGCCGATAGGGCTTCTGCAGGAAGCCCGCGAGGTCTTCCCCCGCGAATCGGGATTTGGCCAGCTCCTCGCCGTAGCCGGAGGAGAGAAGGACCGGCACTTCCGGGAGCAGCTTCCGCAGCTCCCGGAACGTGTCCTCTCCGCTCCGCCCCGGCATCGAGAGGTCGAGGATCACGAGGCTGATCTCCCGTCCGCGGCCTCGGCAGATGAGCAGGCCCTGGTCTCCGTCCCCCGCGAGCAGGTAGGGCACGCCCCGGGAAGCGAACGCGTCGGCAATCGCCTCGCGCACCACCTCCTCGTCGTCGATCACGAGCACGGTCCCCTGGCGGGGAGCCCTCTCGGGCTCGGGCGGTGGCGTGGCCGGGGTCTTGGCGCTCACGGGGAGCAGCAGGCGGAAGACCGTCCCCCGCCCGACCACGCTCTCCACGGACAGGCCGCCCTTGTGTCCACGCACGATGCCGAGGACGGCGGCGAGGCCGAGGCCCCGCCCCGTGAACTTCGTGGTGAAGAACGGGTCGAAGATCCGGTCGAGGGTGGCGGCGTCCATCCCCCGCCCGTCGTCCCGCACTTCGAGCCAGACGTAGGGGCCCGGGGGGAGGGGCTCCCCGGTGTGCCGCCAGAGGTTGGCCTCGTCCGACCTCACCGGGCGCGTTCCCGTCCCCACCACCACCGTCCCTTCGCGGTCGCCGATCGCTTCCGCCGCGTTGGTGATCAGGTTCATCACCACCTGCTGGATCTGGCCCACGTCGGCGTCGACCGGAGGCAGGTCGGAAGCGAGCTGGGAGACGAGGCGCACCTGCTTCGGCACCGCCACCCGGAGCAGGTGGAGGTTCTCCTCGACGACTCCGTTCAGGTGGACCGGCCGCACCTGGAAGTGTCCGCGTCCCGAGTAATCGAGCATCTGGCGCGTCAGATCGGCGGCGCGCTCCGCGGCCTTGATCGCCTTCCCCAGGTTCTCCCGCGCGGGGTGGTCGGGGGCGAGCTTCGACTGGGCGAGGCTGCTCTGGCCCAGCAGGGCCACCAGCAGGTTGTTGAAGTCGTGGGCTATTCCGCCCGCGAGGAGGCCCAGGCTCTCCAGCTTCTGCGACTGGCGCAGCGCCTCCTCCTCGCGCTTGCGGTCGGTGATGTCGCGGGAGATGCCGATGAGACCGACCACCCGGCCCGCGGAGTCGCGGTAGGGCCCCTTGGTCGAGAGGTAGTATCGGGTCCCCTCGCCGATCTGGAGCTGCTGCTCGAAGGTCCGGGCCTCGCCCGTGCGCATGACGGCCCCGTCCTGCTCGTCGATGGCCCGGGCGTCCTCGGGGGCGAAGAGCTCCGCGTCGTTGTGGCCGAGCATGTCCTCCGGGCGCTTGCCGATGGCGCGGGCGGCCGCGGCGTTGGCCAGCAGGTACCGCCCCTCGAGGTCCTTCACGTAGATCGCGTCCGTGGTGCCGTCGAACACGGCCTTCAGGATCGCGTTCGCGCTCGCGAGGGCCACCGTGCGCTCGCGTACGGCCTGCTCCAGCTCGTCCCGCGTCCGGCGCAGGGTCTCCTCCGCCTCCTTGCGCGCCGTGATGTCCCGGGAGATCCCGATCACGCCCTGCACGCGGCCCGCGGAATCGCGGAACGGGGTCTTCGAGGTCAGGAAGATCCAGTCTTTCCCCTCGCGCCGGGTGGTGGACTCGAAGGCGCGCGGCTCGCCGGCCGCGATCACCTGCTGGTCCGCTTCCTTGTACTCCCGGGCGGTGTCGGGGGGGAACAGCTCGCTGTCGTCCCGCCCCAGCACGTCCTCGACCGGCCTTCCGAGGACCTGCCCGAAGGCGGAGTTCGCGAGCAGGTAGCGGCCGGAAATGTCCTTCAGGAACACGGCGTCGCTCGTCCCCTCGATCACCGTGCGCAGCAGGTGCTGCTCCTCCCGAAGGCCCAGGGCCTCCCGGTGGAGCCGGCGCACCAGGGCCGCCCCCAGTCCGACCCCGCTCCCCATCAGCGCGAATACCCCGAGCCCGAGCCAGTCCCCCACGAGCCACGCTTCGACCGGGGGGCGGGTGGCGACCGAGGCCCAGATCCCGATCAGGGTCGGCAGCAGGAGGGCGAGCGTCCACAAGGTGATGAGGGGGAAGGAGCGTGGGCTCGGCATAGGGCTCGAGGTCGGGGTCACGGGTTGGCCTCCGCCCTCCTCGGGGGATTGGCGGGGCCAGTATAGCCTTCAGGAGGCGGGGGTTCGTGGTCCGGTCCGCGGCCGGGCGGCCGCCGCCAGGCCCAGGCCGGCCAGGACCGCCACCAGGGCCACGAGCCCCTCCCGCGCGGTGGCCCCGAAGGCCACGAGCACGAGGCCGAGGGCGATGGTCGGGACGGCCAGCACCGCGTGGCCGGGGACGAGGTCGCGCTCCCGCCTTCGTGAAAGCACCGCCAAAGCGGCCGCGGAGACCCCGTACTGCGCGAGCACCGCGATGCTGGAGAGGGCGAACAGCTCGGAGAGATCGCCGGCGTTCACGAACCCCGTCACGATCACCCAGGTCACGAGCAGGGCTCGCATGGGGACGCCCCGCTCGTTGAGGCGATCCAGGCCGAAGAGCTCGCGCTCTCCGCTGGCCAGGGCCGAGAGGTAGCGCGGGGTCGTCACCATCATCCCGAAGCAGATGCCGAGAGCCGAGAGGCTGGTTCCCCAGGCCACGAGCCTCGACAGCCCTGGCCCGCCGTGGACCCGGGCGGCGGCCGCGAGCGGGGTCGCCTCGGTGGCGAGGCCGGGGAGCGCGGTCACGCAGGCCCAGACCAGGCCGACGTAGAGCAGGATCGAGAGGAGCAGCGAGCCCACGGTGGCGAAGGGGATGCTCCGGGCCGAGGAGCGCACCTGTCCCGCGATCACGGGTACGATCTCGAAGCCCTGGTAGGCGAACATCACGGTCAGCCCGGCGCGGAGCCACGAGACCTCGGCGGGACCCGCATCCGCCGCCGGGCCGCGCCCGCCGAAGGCGAGGAAGGCCGCGATCAGCGCGAAGAGCGGGAGCAGCTTGAGCACGGTCAGCACGGTCCAGGTGCGCGCCGAGATGCGGATGCCGGTGGCCACGATCAGCCCGAGCACGGTGACGAGGGCCGTGGCCCCCAGGCCCGCGGCCATGCGGCCCTCCAACCCGAGCGCGGGCGCCATCGCCCGGGTGAGCCCCGCCATCACCGCGGCCGTGCTGAGGAACGCGCTCACGTAGGCGACCCAGCCGACCACGAACGAGGTGAGGTCGCCGAAAGCGGCGCGGGCGAAGACCACGGGGCCCCCGTCCTGGTCGAAGCGCCGCCCCAGGACGGCGAAGGTGAAGGCCACCGGCACCACCGCCAGGCCGGTCAGCAGGAAGACCCAGACGCTCGCGAAGGCGGGGGCGCTCGCCGCCACCGCCGCGGGCGCGAAGAAGATGCCGACCCCCACGATCCCGTTCACCCCGAGGGCGAGGAGCTGGAGGGGACCGACGGGGCGGGAGGGGTCCTTGGCGGACATCTCGGGCGAGTTCACCACAAACCGGGCGGCGACACAAAGGACGACCCGCGAGCGGCCCTCAGCTCCCGGGGACGATGTAGATCCCGCCCTCGTCGTAGGCCACGCGCCAGACGGGATACTTGCGGATCTTGCCGTCGAGGATGAGGCTGCTGAGGGGCGCCGCCACCAGGCGCTCGAGGGCGCGGGGGAGCTCGCGGACGCCGCAACCGGGGTCGAAGCCGGCGCGGGCGATGAAGGCCTCGGCCTCCGGCTCCACCTCCAGCCGCACGCCGTGCTGGCGCTCCACGGTCTCGCCCAGCACGCGCAGGTGCTTTCGCAGGATGGGGACCGCGTCCTCGGATCGCAGGGGGCGGAAGACGATGGTCTCGTCGATCCGGCCCAGGAGCTCCGGGCGGAAGAGGCGCCGCGCGGCCTCCAGGGGTTGCTCCCCCCCCTCGCGGACCTCCGCGGTCAGGATGAAGACGGCCTGACGCGCGTCTGCGGTGCGGCCCGTGTCATCCCTCACCCGGCCCGCTTCGAAGGCCTGCCGGAACAGGTCGAGCACGCGGGGGTTCGCCTTCTCCGCCTCGTCGAGCAGCACCACCGCGTTCGGGCCCGTGCGCAGGCGCGACACGAGGCGGCTCTCGGGGTCGGGCCCCACGTCGCCCGGAGGCCCGCTCAGGCGCGACGCGTCGAAGCGGTGCAGCGCCTGGTCGCTCCCGAAGAGGAGCGATGCGGTGAGCCGCGCGGTCTCGGTCTTGCCGACGCCGGGGGGGCCGAGGAACAGGAGGGTGGCCAGCGGGCGCGGCTTCTCGTGCCTCCCCGCGAGGGCGAGGCGGAGGCGGCGGGCGAGCCGCGCGAGCGCCTCGTCCTGCCCCAGGATGCGCTCGCGCAGGAGCGGCTCGAGGTCGACGCTCGGCGGCCGTCGGCCGCCCAGGACCTCCGCAACCCGCTCGAGGGGGAGCCCGGCCTTCTCGGCCTGCACCTGGGCCAACGCCTGTCGCGTGAGGTGGCCCTCCGGGGCCGATCCGCGGGCCGCGGCCGCGTCCACGAGGGCGATGGCCTTGGCCGGCAGGTTGTGGGAAGGGTCGAAGCGGACCGAGAGGTCGATCGCGGCTTCGAGGGCGTCCTCGTCGACCTTCAAGTGGTGGGGCTCCTCCCAGCGCGGCCGCAGCCCCTGCAGGATCTCGAGGGTCTCCTCGTGGGTCGGCTCGCCGACCAGCACCCTCTCGAAGCGCGGCTCGAGGGCGGGGTCCGACTCGATGCGATTGCGGTACTCGGCGGCCGTGGTGGCGCCGATGAGGCGCAGGTCGCCGCGGGCGAGGGCGGGGTTCAAGAGGTCGGGGGCGACCGCGTGCAGCTCGTCCAGGAAGACGATGACCTCGGGATGGAGGCTGGCCTCGGCCAGCACCTCGGTGACCTGCCGTGCGAGGACCCCCGTGTCCTTCGTCTCCGCGAGGAGCGCGGTCAGGCTCAGGGCGACGATCCGCCGCCCGCCGAGCACGGCCGGGTCCTTGCCCTGGGCGGCCCGCAGGGCCAGCGCCTCCACGATCGCGGTCTTGCCCACCCCGGGCTCGCCCACGAGCACGGGGTTGCTCCGGCCGGCCCGGGCGAGAGCCTGCAGGACCTGCAGCAGCTCGGCGCGCCGGCCGATCACGGGGCCCAGCTCGCCCCGGGCGGCGAGCGCGGTCAGGTCACGGCCGTGGCGATCGAGGAGGGGAGTCGGGGATTCGGCGGGCCCCGCGGCGGCCCCGGGGGCCGAAAGCGCCGCGGGCCGTTCCCGGGCCGCTCGCCGGGCTTCCTCGCGAAGCCGCTGCACGCTCCCGCCCGCTTCGCGCACCGCGCGGGCCAGGAGCGCGTCCGGCGCCTCCCCGAGGGCGGCCAGGAGGTCGAGGGCGGAGACCCCGGCCGGGCCGGAGAACATGGCCGCGCGGTAGAACGTCTCCTTGCACGCCGCGCTGCGGTTCACCGCCTGGCCGCGCTGCTCCGGACCTCCCTTCCCCGCGCGCTCGCGAAGCAGGCGGCGCAGGGGGGCCGCCTCCAGGCCGCACCGCTCGAGCACGCCCGCGATCCGGCGCGCCTCCTCTTCGACGGTTTGCCGCACGTCGGGAGCGAGGGCCATCACCGCGGTCGCGCCCCCCACCTTCTCCAGGCTCAGGATCCCCACCAGCAGCAGCGCGTTCTCGATCAGGCCGTGGCCCCCTCGGGTCGCCTCCGCCTCGGCCAGCTTCCACGCGAGGTCGGCGCCGGCGGTGAGCGCGCTCATCCGGCGCGGAGGACGGAAAGGCGCGCGCGGGCGTGCTGGGCCTGGTTCGCGAGGTGGGAAGGGGCTGCGTCGAGGAACTCCTGGAACGTGCGGGCCGCCTCCTGGCTCCTCCCCAGCCGGTCTTCCGCGCACGCCTTGTTGAAGCGGGCGAGCGCGAACTGGGGGTCCGCGGTCAGGGCCTGGTCGAAGGCGAGGAGCGCCTCCACCAGCAGGCCGAGGGCGAAGAGGCTCTCCCCCTTTCCCACCCAGCTCGCGGGGCGGGCCGCGTCCTTCTGGAGGGCCTCTTCGTACCAGGCCAGCGCCTTCGCGTACTGCCGCTCGCCCAGGGCCCCCGCCCCGCGCTCCTCGCATTCGACGGCCGCCAGGAAGACCGCCTCCCGCGCGATGGCGGACGCTTCGGATCCCGCGGCCGCGTTGTCGGCCCCCGCGGCCCGCGTGGCCGGGACCAGGACGCGGAGGCGCTCCTCTGCCCGCTCGCGCCGCGAGCTCCCCTCCGCGGGCGCGGCTTCGAGAAACGCCTCCCAGGCGCGCACCGCCTCGGGCAGGCGCGCCGCCTGGTCCAGGGTGCTCGCCCGATTGAAGAGCACGATCGGGTACACGGGACCGACGGCCAGGGCCTCGTCGAACGACGCCACGGCTTCCGCGAGACGGCCGAGCTTCTTCAGGCACATCCCGCGGTTGTGCCAGGCCCAGACCTGCCGGGGGTCGATCGCGAGGGCCTGGTCGAACGCGGCGACCGCCTCCTCGAAACGGCCGAGGTCGTCGAGGGCGTTGCCCTTGCAGAAAAGCGCGTTGTCCAAGCGGGGGTCCTTGGCCAGCGCGTGATCGGCGCACTCGACCGCCTCCCCGTAGCGCTTCAACCGATAGAGGCCCGCCGCCTTGTTGTACCAGGCGTTCGCCCGCTCCGGATTCAGCTCCAGGGAGCGCGTGTAGCAGTCGAGGGCCTCCCGCTCCTGGCCGACGGCGGAGAAGGCGTTGCCCTTCAGGTACCAGGCGAAGTCCTGCGAGGGGTCCAGGGCGACCGCGTCCTCGAGGCACTGGAGGGCCTCGAGATACCGCTCGAGCCCGTTCAGGGCTTGTCCCTTGTCCAGCCAGGCCCGGGCCAGACGCGCGTCCTTCGTGAGCGCACGGTCGGCGGAGGCGAGCGCATCGGACCATCGCTCGAGCGCGTTCAGGCAGCTCGCGCGCCGGGACCACAGGGTTTCGTCCTCCGGCTCGGCCAGGAGCGCCTGTTCGAACAGGGCGAGCGCTTCCTCCGCCCGGCCGGCCGAGAGGGCCAGGGCCCCGCGGGTGGAAAGGTCGGCCGCGGGGGCGGCGACGGTCGGAGCCGGCGGGGGCGCCGCCGGCGGCGCCGCCTCCAGGGCCTGGCGGGCCGCCCGTGCCTGCGCATCCCGCGGCTCGCGGGCGAGGGCCTCGTCGAGCGCCCGCGCCGCCTCCTCCCCTCGGCCGAGGCGGGCCAGGCACTCTCCCTTGTGGCGCCACGAAAGGAAGACCGCACGCCGGTCGTCCCGCTCCTGCTCCAGCACCCGGTCGAAGCAGGCCAGGGCCTCGTCGTGGCGCTCCTGGGCCTTCCGGACCGCACCGAGGAAGTACCACGCCGCGTTCAACGACGGGTCCCGCTCGACGGCCTCGCGGAAATCGGCGGCCGCTTCCTCGAGCCGGCCCAGGGCGCGGAGGCTCAGGCCCCGGCGGTGGCGCAGGCCGGCTTCGTCGAGCCCGAGCTCGATGGCTTTGTCGAAGCAGGAGAGGGCCTCCGCGGCGCGGCCGAGGCTCATCAGCGCGTTCCCGCGCTCGTTCCAGGCCGGGCGGTAGGTCGGGTCCCGGGCGAGCGCGGTCTCCTGCGCGGTGAGGGCGTCGGCAAAGCGTCCCAGGGTCTGGAGGGCGCGACCCTTGTCGGACCAGGCGGACGCGCTGTTCGGGGCAAGCTCGGTCGCCTTCTCGAAGCAGGCGAGGGCCGCCTCCGCCTTCCCGAGCCCGGCGAGAGCGGTCCCCTTGCCCTGCCACGCCACCCCGGACAGGGGCGTGAGCTCGAGGGCCCTCTCACGGGCAGCGAGCGCCCCCTCGAAGTCGCCGAGCCCCTCCAGGCACTCGGCCCGGCTGTTCCAGGTCAAGGCCCGGCCGGGATCGAGAGCGACCGCTTCCTGCAGGCAGCCCAGGGCCTCCCGATGGCGGCGCGCGTTCTTCAACCACAACGCCTTGCCGTTCCATGCGGCAGGGGAGTCCGGCTCCAGGGCGAGGGCCTGGTCGAAGCAGGGGAGCGCCTCCTCGGGGCGGCCGAGGTGGCTCAAGCACACGCCCTTGTCGCGCCAGGCGGGGGCGTGGCGCGGGTTGCGGCCGAGAGCCTCGGTGTAGCAGACGAGGGCCTCCTCGGATCGGCCCAGGCGCTGGAGGACGTTGCCCTTGTGGCTCCAGGCCGCGGCGTGGCGGCTCTCCAGGGCGATCGCGCGGTCGAAGCTCGAGGCCGCCTCCTCGAACCGCTCCAGGGCGGCGAGGCTCAGGCCCTTGTCGACCCACTCCCCGGCCAAGAGCGCCTTGCCGGTGGGCGGGGCCACCTCCTCGTCGGCCTCGCGCTTCAGCAGCACGCCGAGCTCGCTCCGCAGCTCCGCGAAGCCCGGGTAGCGACGGGCCGGGTCCTTCTCCAGGCAGCGCTGGATCACCGGGAAGAGCGGCGAGTCCAGGACCTCCACCTCCGCCTCCGCGTGGAGGCGGCTCATCTCCTGCCAGAAGCGCCTCGCGCGTCGCTGCGGGTTCCGCTCCCCAACCTGGGCGAGGAAAGGCAGGCGGCCGCCGCTCGCCATCTGGAAGAGGACGACGCCGAAGGCGTAGAGGTCGCTGCGCTCGTCGCAGGAGTCCGCGCCCCTGAACTGCTCGGGCGCCATGTGGGTGGGGACGCCGAAGACGGTGTCGACGCGGGTGCGGTCGGCGGGAAGCACGGAGCCGGGCTCGCGGCCGGGACCCGGCCGGGCGCCCGCGAGGCCGAAGTCGGACACCCTCGCCGCGCGGTCCGCCCCGATGAGGATGTTCGCGGGCTTGATGTCACGGTGGCAGAGAATCCCTCCCGCGCTCGCGTGCTCCATGCCGTGGCAGAACTGGATCCCCCAGCGCAGGCTCTGGACGAGGTTGGGGGGGCGACGCCCCAGGTGCTCTTCGAGGGTGCCGAGGCCGGGCTCTTCGGGGGCGACGTACTCCATCACGAGGTAGAGGCGGCCCGCGATCTCCTCCACGAAACAGGCGCGCACCAGGTACGGATGCCGCTCCAGCTTCGCCCAGGTTCGGGCCTCCCGCTCGAAGGTCTCCCGGGCCTGCCGGTCCGCCAGGTACTCGTCGCGCAAGGTCTTGAGGGCGTAGACGCCCTTCGTCGCGTGATCGTAGGCCAGGTAGACGGTGCCGAAGCCGACCTCGCCGAGCACGTGGTAGACCTCGTACCTCGGACCGATGAACGCGTGCTCCGGGCCCCCGGACCCCCTGGGTGCAGTGGGGCCCGCCGCCGGCGGAGGCGGCGGCGGGGCGGAGGCCGCCGGCAGGACGGCGGGGGCGGCGATGGCCGGTGCCTTTGGAGGGCCCCCGGCGAGCGCTTCCGCCTTCTCGAAGGCGCTCCGGGCCGCGTCCTCCCGGCCCATGCGGGCGAGCACCGTCCCCCGTTGGTTCCAGGTGTCGGCGCTGCGCGGGTTCCTGGCGAGAGCGCGCTCGAAGCACTCCAGGGCTTCCTGGTCGCGGCCCTGGGAGGCGAGGGCGCGCCCCTTGCTGGCCCAGGGGGCGGCGTACTTGGGGTCGAGCTCCGCGGCCCGCTCGAACGACCGCAGCGCGTCCTCCAGGCGCCCGAGGGCGTCGAGGGTGTTCCCCTTGTTGTGGTGGATGGCAGCGGCGAGCGGGTTCATCGCGAGCGCCCGCTCGTAGCACGCGAGGGCCGGCTCGGGCCGGCCCAGGGCCATGAGGCCCCTCCCCTTGTTCGAGAGCTCCCAGGCCTCCGTCTCGGTGCGTCGCGGAGGGCGCAGCACCTCCTCGGTCTGGTGGAGCAGGAGGGCCTCGAGGTCACCCCGGAGGTCCGCGAAGCCCGGGTAGCGCCGGTCCGGGTTCTTCTCGAGGCAGCGGGCGATGATCGGCGCGAGCGGGGAGTCGGGCAAGGGCGGGGCAGCATCGCGGTGCAGGCGCTGCAGCTCCCGCCACGTCCGCAGAGCGCGGTCCGCTTCCTCGGGGAGGGCCGGGGGCGGGAAGGGGAGCTGGCCCTTCGAGGTCATCTCGAAGAGAACGACTCCAAATCCGTAGACGTCGCTGCGCTCGTCGCCGCGCGCGGCGTTTCCGAACTGCTCGGGCGCCATGTGGGTCGGGGTTCCGACCATCCCGTCCCCTGCCCTGGCCACTGCGAGCCGGAGCCCCGCGGTTCCGAAGTCGGAGATGCGCACGGCGTGGTCCTGGCCGATCAGGATGTTCGCGGGCTTGATGTTCCCGTGGCAGCGCACCCCGCGCGCGCAGGCGTGCTCCATCCCCTGGCAGAAGTGGACGGCCCATCGCAGGCACTGGGCGAGGTCGGGGGGGCTCCGGCGCAGCCGGCCCTCGAGGCTGTTCAACCCCTCCTCGTCGGGGGCCACGTACTCCATGGCGAGGAAGAGGCGGCCCTCGATCTCCCCGGCGTGGAACGCGCGCGCCAGCCAGGGGTGGCGCTCGAGGGTGACCCAGATCTGCGCGTCCCGGCGGAAGGTCTCGCGCGCCCGGGGGTCCGGGAGCAGCTCGTCGCGGATCGTCTTCAGCGCGTAGACGGAGCCGGTGGAGAGCGCGTCCACGAGGTAGACGCGGCCGAAGACCCCTTCGCCGAGCTGGTCGACCACCCGGAACTTGTCGCCGATCACCTCGCCGGGGGCGGGGGGCGGGGCGGGGACGCGCGGTGGCGGGGAGCTCGGGGCCGTGGGCTCGGACGGCGCGCCCGGGCGGGTCGGCTGGAGGGCCTTGCAGAACGGACAGGCGGGAGCCCGGTCCGAGATCCGCTTGCCGCAAGAGGAGCAGGTGACGAGCAAGTCCTAGGAACGGGGCTCCACGAGGAACGCCGGGACCTGCCCCCCTCCGGAAGTCACGTTGGCCAGCGAGGTCCCGGAGAGCCGGGTCAGGAACCCCTCCACTTCCCCGTCGAAGACGTACGGGTCGAGGTCGACCACGAAGTCACGGAAGCGCAGCTCGGGCCCCAGCTCGGGGAAGGCCTGGCGCCGCAGCTCCACGCGCTGCTGCACGACGTACGGGGTGCGGAGCGCCTCCTGGAGCGCCCGGGCCCACTCCGCGCCCGAGGTCTCCCAGCCGATGAAGACCCCCTTCCCGCCGTACTCGTCGTTCGGCTTCATCACGAGGGTCTCGCGCTCCCGGAGGATGAAGGCCGGCAGGTCGACGGTCTCGCCGTGGCGGGTGGTCTTCCCCTCGCGCACGCGCCGCGTCCAGGGGACGTGGGCCCGGATAGCGGCCCGCTCCGCCTCCGTGAAGAGCGGCTGCAGCTCGTCGTCGGTGAGCACGGCGAAGATGGCCTTCTTGTGGATGGGCTTGCAGCGGAACGGGTTCACCATCACGACCGCGCGCTCCCGGACCGCCCGCAAGAGCGGCTGCAGCTCGGAGACCCGATCCAGGAACTCGTTCACGAGGAGCCGCTTGTAGACGAGGTCGATGACCTTGCCGTCGTGGACCAGCTTCCCGCCCTCGTAGGCGAGGTGGCGCGGGTCGCAGACGAGGGACGAGCAGCCGTGGGCGGCGAAGAACTCGGCCACCATGTGGTGCTCCACGCGGGTGGGGACGTCCTCGTAGTCCACCACCGCGATGGTCGGGCGCTCGGCCTTCCCCCCTGCCTCGCGGTAGCAGCCGAGGAGCGTCTCCAAGAGGCGCTCCTGGGTCCGGAAGCGCTTCAGGTGGTAGCGCTCCTGGAACCTCCTCACGATCGGCATCTGCAGGAACACGTCGGCCAGCCGCTCCGCGTAGGCGCTGCCCGCGGGGGTCTCCGCGTTCAGCTCCACGAACTGGTAGGTGGAGGTGGTGATGAACGAGTCGAGGCGCGCGGCGGGCGAGGCGCGGCGGAAGCCGGGGTCCAGGGCCACGAGCTCACGCTCCTCGGGCTGGAGACAGACCCGCTCCCAGAGGTCGCGGCCGAGCGTCTTCTCGACCTTCTCGATCGCCCCGAAGATCCCGCGGCAGACCCCGCGGATCTCCTCGTAGACCGCGGTCGAGACCAGGTTGGGACGGGGGAACGAGCACAGCATGCGCCCCCCGAAGGTGAGCCGGGCCTCCTTCATGCGTTCGAAGAAGCGCTCCTCCACCTCCTGGGCGAGCGCCTTCTCGTCCCGCAGCAGCCCGTGGTAGTGCTCGACGGCACGGTCGGCGATCGGGTCCATTCCGCCTTCACCACCCGGCGATCGCGCGCTCGCCCCGCACGTCGGCCCCGCCGAAGAGGGTCCCGGTCCGGGGGTCGATCCCCACCGCGGTCACCGCGGTGCCCATGCGCCAGGGCCCCACCACCCGGAGGTCGTGCCCGCGCCGACGCAGCTCGTCCAGCACGTCCCAGGGAACCCGCCCTTCGATCGTGAGCACGCCCGGCTCGTCCCGGTGGTCGCGGAAGGACTGCCACATGTGCTCGGAGTTGAGGCGCGGCGCCTCGATCGCTTCCTGGATGGGCAGGCCGAAGTCGAGGTGGGCGAGGAGCACGTTCAGGTTCTGCTGGTCCTGGCTGTCGCCCCCCGGGGTCGAGATGGCCAGGTAGGGCCGGCCGTCCCTGGTCAGGATCGTCGGGGTGAGGGTGATGCGCGGGCGCTTCTTCGGGGCCACCACGTTCGGGCTTTTCGGGTCCAGGTTGAACTGCTGCATGCGCTGGGAAAGGGGAACCCCGGTGTCGCCGGCGATGAAGGCGCCGTCCAGGACCCAGGCCCCCGAGATGACCGCCGAGAACAGGTTCCCCGCCGCGTCCGCCGCGTTCACCGCGGTGGTGTCCCCCGGCTGCCCGGGCGGGGCGGGGGCGAGGGCCGCTCGCGGCGACTGCAAGGCCTTCGGATCGACGCCTCCCGGCGAGCCCGGGCGGTGCTCATGGCTGGCGTGGGTTCGGTCGATGAGGGGACGGCGCGCGTCCGCATAGGAAGAAGATAGCAGCGCCTCGCCCGGAACCTTCGAGAAGTCCGGGTCGCCGTAGAACACGTCGCGGTCGTCGAAGGCCAGCTTCATGGCCTCGGTGAGCGTGTGGAGGTGCTGGGGGGACTGGAAGCCCATGGCCTTGAGGTCGAAGCCGGAGAGCAGGTTCAGGGTCTGGAGCATCACCGGCCCCTGGGTCCAGAAGCCGGCCTTCCAGACCTCGTATCCGCGGTAGCTCACGTGCACCGGCTCCTCGAGCCGGCCCCGGAACGTGCCCAGGTCCTCCTCGCTGAGGAGCCCGCCCGCGTCCCGCGCGGCCTTCACGAGCCGGCGCGCCACCTCCCCCCGATAGAACGCGCTGCGCCCCGCCTCGATGGCCTTCAACCGGTCCTTCGTCTTCTTGTACTCGGCCTCGTCGCCGGCCGCGATGGCCCGCAGCGTCCTCGCGAGGTCGGGCTGGCGGAAGACCTCGCCGATCTCGGGGACCCGACCTTCGGGATAGTACACGGCCATGGTCGTCGGGTAGCGCTCGCAGTTCTTCCGCTCGCGGAGGAGGGCGGCGCGCAGGACGTCGTACATCGGGAAGCCGTCGGCCAGCTCGATGGCGGGAGCGATGGCTTCGGAGAGCCGCTTGGTCCCGAACTGGACGAGGACGATGGCCATCGAGTCGAGGACGGCGGGGACGGTGGCGGCCCGCGGCCCGTGGTAGTCGAGGTAGGGCTTGCCCGCCCAGGCCTCCGGGGTAGCCGCCGCCGGGGACAGCCCCTGGCCGTTGACCACCACCACGCGCTTTCCCTTCGCGTCGTAGAGGACGACCGGGGCCTCCCCCCCGAAGCCGAAGAGCTGGATCTCGGTAACGCTGGCCGCGAGGACCGCCGCCGCTCCGGCGTCGAAGGCGTTGCCGCCCTCCCGGAACATTCGCATCCCCGCCTCGACCGCGAAGTGGCGTCCCGCCGCGATCACGTGGTGGCGGGCGTTCACCTCCGCGCGCATGGTCTGGGCGGCGGGGAGGGGGGGAACCATGAGCACGGCCAGGAGCAGGAAGCCGCAGGTCTTCACGAACGTTGCCTCCCTGGAAGTGAGGCGACGGTAGCACGGCGGGCGAGGGCGGTCCAGCCTCCTACCGCGACCCGCCCCCTCCCCGCCACGTCCGGAGCGCCCCCCGCTCCGCGTCCCGGTGGGCGTGGAAGGCCAGGCGCTCGGGCCGCAGCGAGTCGCTGGGCAGGACCAGGCGCAGGAGGCTCGGGGCATATTCGGCCTGGGACGATCGGTACCACCTGGCGGCGCCGTCCGCGATGAGGAGCAGGCCGAGGAGCCCCACGAAGGGAGCCAGCGGGTCGGCCGCCGGGCCCCCGGGCAGAAAGCTCAGCAGGTAGAAGCCGAGGACGATCGAGGTGGCGGCGGTGATCACGGTCCAGCGCCGGATCGCGGGTGGCCCCCCGCGCCGGTCGCAGGCCCGCTTCTGGAGCGTCGTGGCCAGCAGGCTCACCAGCCAGTCGAAACCGACCCGCAGGTCGTCCCACTCGCGCTGGACCCCGGCCAGGACCTCGTCGGCATAAGCGGTGGCAGGGGGCCCCGACGGCTCGGATTCTCCCGCGGGGAGCGGATCGCCCAGCCGGGACACGCGGTACCGGTGGAGCAACCGGCCGCGGTGCAGGGCCGGCGGCAGGACCGTGGGCAGCCAGTGGTGGCGTCCCGCCTCCAGGCGCCGCCCTCCCTCCCAGGTCAGGTGAGGCAAGGTGCTCGCGTAGAGCAGGGAGCCGTCCGACTCTCGCTCGATCTTGTCCGGCAGGGCGAGCCGCTGCCAGAACGCCACCCGGGTGAGGGGGACGAGCGTCGCGTCGTGGCGATCCACGGCCCGGCCGAGTGCGCGCGCGATGTCGTAGCCGAGGATGACGGGCCACGAGCCGGCGGTCTCGCGGAAGGCCGCCGCGGAGAAGGCGCGGCCGAGGCCGGGGAGGACGAAGGCCAGGAGCGGGACCGCCGCCCGGGAGGCGAGCCAGAGCGCGACCAGGAACGCCAAGCCCTCGACGAGCCCCGATACGAGGGTGGCGGTCACCGCGTAGAGCCCGAGCCGGTCGCAGGCCCGGTCCTGCTGCTCCTCGGGGAGCAGGCCCACGATCGGGTAGAGGAGCCAGCGCCAGGGTCGCAGGCGCTCGCGCGTTCGGGCGTGCTCGCGCTCGGCCTGCGCGGTGCGCACGAGCCGCGGGCCGTAAGCCACCCGGTCCCGCTGGACCTCGCCCTCGGGCCACGGGGCGAGGCGGTAGACCAGGTTCTCGCCCTGCTCCACTTCCTCGACCACCTCGAAGGTGGAGTCGCCGAGCACGACCGCCGTCCCCGGAAAAGCCGGCCGCAGGCGGTACCGGTCCTCGGTACGGACGCGCAGGGGCAGATAACCCCGGCTCACGATGTGAGCGGCGGTCGGGCCCTCGGGGGTGAGGCGGGCCTCCTCACCATCCGCGACCCGGAAGCGGTCGGCCCCGCGGGGCGGCATGGGCGATCCTCCCGGAAACGTGCGGCGCAAGCATAGCGCCGGCCGGGGCTCGGGGTGGGACGCTCTGCTATCATGGAAAAATCGGAGAAAGCCCGAGTCATGGTCGATCCGCGCGAGCCCCTCGACACCCTGATCGCTCCGCCCTCCCGCTTCACCGCGGGGACGGCTTTTCCGCGGGCCCGGGAGATCCGGCTCTACGACACCACGCTGCGGGACGGCGAGCAGACTCCCGGAGTGGCGTTCACCCCGGAGCAGAAGTACGAGCTGGCGGGCATGCTCTCCGACGCGGGCCTGCACATCATCGACATGGGCTTCCCCTCCGCCGCCCCCTCCGAGCGGCGCGCCCTCGAGCTGATCCTCGAGGGGAAGCAGAGGGGCCGCATCCGCCCGGACCTCGAGATCATCGTGATGTGCCGGTCCAACACCGGAGACATCGACGTCACGGTCGACACCCTCAAGAAGATGGGCGCGACGCCCAAGGACTGCACGTTCTTCATCTTCACCTCGGGCTCCGACCTCCACCTCAAGTACAAGATCGGCAAGACCCTCCTCCAGCTCGAGGGGAGGAGGCCGGAGGAGTGGCTGGACCTGCCGGTGTCCTTCTACCGCGAGGCCAACGTCAAGATGGCCTGCGAGGCCATCCGCCATGCGCGGAGCCGGGGAGTGGAGGAGATCGAGTTCGGGGGGGAGGACGGCTCGCGGGCCGACGTGGGCTACCTGATCGAGCTGGCCGAGGCCTGCTACCGCGCGGGCGGGACCCGCTACTCGTTCCCCGACACGGTCGGGTTCTTCGCCCCCGAGGGGGTGGACTACTACATCCCGAAGCTGGTGGCGGCCTTCCCGAAGAAGCCCCTGGTCGTCCACTTCCACAACGACTTCGGACTCGGGGCCTACAACACCGTGCGCGCGCTGCACCACGGCGCGACCATCCCCACCTGCACCGTGAACGGGATCGGCGAGCGGGCGGGCAACGCGCCCCTGCACACCACGGTGATGATCCTGAAGGAGCTCTACGGGGTCGCGATCCCGGGCTTCCGCTACGACATGCTGTGGGCGCTGCGCCGCAAGGTCGAGGAGTTCAGCGGCCTGCCGGTGGGGGCCACCGAGCCGATCATCGGCCACAACGTGTTCAGCCACGAGACGGGGATCCACACCGCCGGGATCACCATCCATCCCGCGATCTACCAGGTCATCGAGCCCGACTCCGTGGGGGGGCACCTGCGGTTCCTCTTCGGCAAGCACTCCGGGGCCATGGCGATCGAGGCGGTCCTGAATCGGCACAAGGACGAGCTGGCCGCGGCGGGGGTCGAGGTCTCCCCGCGGCTCGTGCAGATCCTGCTCCGGCTGGTCAAGGAGGTGCGGGAGAAGAAGGCCCTCGTCTCCCAGCACCTGGACGGGATCCGCAACTACTACGCGCATCTCGAGCGGCTGGGCCTCACCGAGCAGGACCTCCTGGCCTACGCGCTCGTGCTCGGCCGGCAGGAAGCGGCTCCCTGAGCGGCGCAGCCCCGCCCGCCGATCCCATCCTCGACATCCGCGTGCGCTGGCGCGCGGGCCAGGTGGCCCTCGGTCTGGCGGCCGCTTTCACCCTCCTCGCCTTCTTCCGTCCCCTCGCCGCCGCCACCTCCCCCTACCTGAAGCTCGCCCACGCGGTGGGGGTCGGCCTGGGGGTGACGGCCTCGGCCCTCCTCGCGAGCCTGAAGGGCCGTGGTCGCGCCGAGTCGCTCGCGCTCTACGCCTTCCTGGTCCTGGCGGTGGACGCGCTCGGCCAGGTGGTCGGCCCCTGGGGGTTCCCGGTCTGGCCGCTCATGGCGGTGCTGGTCTCCGCCCTCACGGTCGCAGAGACCCTGCCCGTGGCCTTCGGGTTCGCGGCCCAGGCGACGCTGCTCGCTCTGTTCGAGGCCCTGCGGGCTGCCGCCTTCGACGCCCGTCCCCCCGCCGCCGCCGCGTTCGCCTACGCGGCCCTCGTCCTGACCGTCAACCGCGCGCTCCTCGGGGAGAAGCGCCGGCTCAGCACGACCCTGGCCGAGCTGACCCGGCTCAAGCACGGGATCGGGCAGCTCGAGGATCTCGAGCCGGGGGCGGCCGCGCTCCGGCCGAACTCCGCCGCCCACGCCCTGCGGCAGGTCTCGGAGGACGGGCGGCGCGCCCGGCAGTTCGAGCGCGCGGCCGAGCTGGGCGAGGGGTTGTCGCGGCTGGTGGCGGTGGCCCACGCCGCCCTCGGCGCGCACTCCGTCCTCTACTTCGACGTCGACCGGCAGCGCGAGCAGGCCTACCTGCGCGCGGCCAAGGGCCCCATTGCACTCGGGGGGTCCGGGGGCCCCACTGCACTCGGGGGGTCCGGGGGCCCGGCCACCCTCGTTTCCGACTGCGTCGTGCCCCTGAGCACCGACCCGTTCGCGTTCGTCCTCGACCGCGCCCAGTCCTTCTACGCCACCGACTTCAAGCGCCTGCTCTGGGACCTGCCCTGGTACCGCGGGGAGGCGAAGGTGGGCTCGCTGCTGGCGGTCCCCGTGAAGACCGCAGACGTGATCGCGGGCGTGCTGGTGGCCGACCGTCTGGAGATCCAGTCCTTCACGGGCAGCGAGCCCGCGCTCCTGGATTCGTTCGCGGGCCTGGTGGCGGACGCCATCCTCCGGGCCCGGGTCTCCCTGTCCCGCGAGGAGCTGGACGCGGAGTTCAAGGCGGTCTACCCGCTCTCCCAGAAGCTCGCCACTCTCTCCCGGGAGGCCGAGGTGCGCGAGCTGCTCCTGCGCTCGGCCCGCAACCTCGTCCCCCTCGACGGGGCCGCGGTGGTGATGGCGGACGACCTCCAGACCCGGTACGTGGTGGAGGAGTGCCACGGCTGGGCCGCGGAGTTCGCCAAGCGCGAGGTCGGCCTCTCGGAGAAGACCTGGGCGGCCTGGGTGCTCCGGAGCGCCGAGGATCCCTACCTCCTCGACAACGTGGCCTCCCACCAGGACCGCATGCCGATACTGGTCCTCGACGAGGGCGGAAACCGCACGGAGTCGCTCCTCGCGGTCCCCCTCAAGGCCCGGAACCGCACCCTGGGCGCGCTCATCCTCACCGGCCCCCGCGGGTCGTTCGACGCGGCCTCGCATCGGGTGCTGGGGATCCTGGCCAACCAGGCCGCGGCCACCGTGTCCCTCATCAAGGACCGCGAGCAGCAGAAGGAGCTGGCGGTGCGCGACGGCCTCACCAACCTCTACAACCGGCGCGCCTTCAACGAGCTCCTTGCCCAGGCGGTGGCCCGTGAAGACCGGCAGGGCGGCCGCCTGGCCCTCATCCTGCTCGACCTCGACCACTTCAAGAAGCTCAACGACACCTACGGCCACCCGGCGGGGGACGAGGCCCTGCGCGCCACCGCGCGCGTGCTCACCCAGCACCTCCGCAAGGGCGACCAGGCCGCGCGCTACGGAGGCGAGGAGTTCGTGGTGATCCTGCCGGGGACCGAGGAGGAGGGCGCGCTGCACCTGGCCGACCGCGTTCGGGAGGCGCTCCACACCCACCGTCTGGTGTTCGAGGGGGCGCGGATCGCCATCTCCGCCAGCCTGGGGGCCGCGGTGTGGCCGGGCGACGGCAAGGACCCGGAGGCGCTCCTCGGGGCGGCCGACCGCGCGCTCTACGCCTCGAAGCAGGCGGGGCGGAACCGGGTCACGGCCGCCTCACGGGTTCCCGCGGCGCCGAACGCGTGAGGGTCTCGAAGGGGACGAGCACCAGGCACTCCGCTAGCAGCAGATCGGCGCTCAGTCGCACCGCGAGCGGACGCGCCGATGCGAGCCGGGCGACGCGTGCCGCGGGCGCGAAGACGATCAGCTTGGGCGGCTGGAGGTCCTGTCCGACGGGCTCGGGCGGGTGGCCTTCCCTGACGAGCTGGCGGGCCTCTTCGGGCGCAACCGCGTGGGCCTCGCTCGCGTCGCAGAGCACGCGCCGCAGGCGGAACCAGACACCGCGTGCGTGGCGGCGCTGCCGGTATTCCCAGGAGCGCACCAGCACCCGCGAGCGCAGTTGCCGGAGGCGCCGCTCGAGAGACGAGGTCATGCGAAACCGGAGTCCACTGCTTCCAGGCGGCGCATCAGCACCGCGACCTCCGCCCGCCACGGCCGCGGGTCCGGCATCCCGTCCCAGGGTGCGAGCAGGGAGAGGATCGTCAGGTTGGAGCGGACCGCGTGGCGCAACTCCGGGCGCAAGCGCCGGTAGGCCTGCTCGAGCTCATCGAGGTCGCGGGGACCTGCGGTCGCGAGCAGGGCGAGGGCGACGAGCAGATCCCGTTCCCCCTTCTCCCCTGTGCGGTCGGTGATCAGCTTTTCGAGCAGCAGGCCGGCGGGGCGCAGCAGGGAAAGGCGCGTCCCTTCGACGTCGATCCGGGCTCCGGCGACCACCAGGGACAGAGCGCCGAACACCAGCAGGGGAAGCCGATCGTCCTCCAGAACGTAGGCTTCGGCCGGGTCCTGTGCGGGATCCATGCCGACGAAGTTCAGCTCCAGCAGGCCGGGCGACCGGGGCGTCCACACCGAGGGCTCGTCGGCCGAGGGCTCGAAGGCACGGAGATCGCCGAGCCGCCGCTTCACGGCCGCGTGCCGATCGACGGGCACGCCAACGTTCAGGTCCTGCGACACGGTCAGGGTCGCGGCGGCGCCGGGCTCGAGCAGGTTCGGCACCTCGGAGCCGACCACCAGCACTCCCTCGGTCTCCAGGACCGGGCCGGCCGCGCGGATCGTCTCCACCAGCCGATCGCGGAAGGCCACAAGGGTGAGTATAGGGACCCAGTCAACGCAGGTCCATGCCCACGCTCCAGCGTACGAGACCCCGCCTCGCGAAGGTTGGCCCATCACGCGCGGCCCTTTGAGACGCGGACCGAGTTCGGGTATGCTCAGCGCATGTCGACGCTGCACCTTCTCGCTGCGGCCAGCCTTCTCGCCGTGGCCAGCAGGGTTTCCGGCGAAGGCCTTGGTGAGGTCGCGGCCAAGGAGCGGGAGCGCCGCGCCGCTGCCCAGCGGAAAACCGCCCCCGCGCGGGTCCTGACTGAAGTGGATCTGAAGACAATAGGTGGACGGATTGCGAACGATCCCACGATCACGCCGCTCTCCGGCCTTGACGCCGAGCCGAAGGAAGACGTAGGGCGCCGGCCCAAGGAAGGCGCGGGAAGCGACCTCCGACGGCAGGAGTCCTACTGGAGAGAAGTAGCCCGACGTCGCCGCAGCGAGGCGGAACGCGCCGACCAGGCGCTGAAGGCGGTCGAGAGATGGTCGGATCCCACGTACGCCGGCAAAGACGTCCCCTCCTGCCCCATCACGCGAAGGCAACTGCGCAGCCGGGCGCGCGCCGAGGCGGCCTCCGCCCGCGACGCCCTGAAGGCTCTCGACGAAGAGGCGCGCGTAGCCGGCGCCCTCCCCGGCTGGATCCGCGAGTAGGCCGACGCTCATCAGGAGGTATCGCCGCGCCGGCCCCCGCCGTCGCGCGTTGGGCACCATCCTCATCCTGCTCAACGAGGCCCCGCTCGCCTAAGCGGCGCTGGCCTTCGTCGAACCGTTCCCGATCGGTCTCGTCGCCACGGCGATCTCGGCGGCGATCCTGCGGAAGCGCTAGTCCAGCGGTTTGAGGCTGCCCAGAAGGGTCGGCAGCAGCTCGGCGACGGTCGGGTGGATGTGCATGGCGCGCTGGAGCACCGTGTAGGGCGCTCTCGCGTACATCACGTCGAGGACGGCGTGGATGACCTCGTCGCCCTCCACGCCGAGGATCGCCGCCCCGAGGATCCGCTGGGTCTCGGCGTCCACGACGATCTTCATGAATCCCTGGGTCTCGCCCTTCTCCACCGCCCGGCCCACCTTCTCCATGGGGCGCCGCGCCCCGAGCGCCTTGCGGCCCGACCGCCGCACCTCGGCGTCGGTCATCCCCGCGCGGCCCAGGGGCGGGTCGATGTACAGGGCGTACGCCGGGATGCGGTCCGTGACCCGGCGGGTGTCGCCGTCGAGCAGGTTCGCGGCCACGATCTCGTAGTCGTTGTACGAGGTGTGCGTGAAGGCCCCGCGGCCGTTGCAGTCGCCCAGGGCCCAGACCCCGGGCACGTTCGTTCTGAGCTGGTCGTCGACCGTGATGTAGCCGCGCGCGTCCAGCTCCACCCCCGCCTTGTCGAGGCCAAGGTCGTGGGTGTTGGGCTGGCGCCCCACGGCGAGCAGGAGGTGCGAGCCCGTCACCTCGCGTGCCCCCTCGCCGCAGCCCACCGTGATGGCCACGCCGGCGCCCCGTCGCGCGACGTCCAGGCATTCCGCCTGGAGGCGGACCTCGATCCCTTCGCGCTCGAGGATGTCCCGGACGGTGTCGGACACCTCCGCGTCTTCCCGGCCGAGCAGCCGATCGCCCCTCTCCACGATCGTCACCCGGCTGCCGAAGCGCCGGTACATCTGCCCGAACTCGAGGCCGATGTAGCTGCCGCCCACGATCACGAGGTGCTCGGGGAGGAAGTCGACCTGCATCATACCCGAGTTGGTCAGGTACGGAACGTCGGCCAGGCCGGGCATGGAAGGGACGGCCGCGCGGGCCCCGACGTTGATGAAGATCCTCTCGGCCTCGAGGACGTCGTCGCCGACCCTGACCGTGTGCGGACCCTCGAAACGCGCATGGCCGCCGTAGACGCTCAGGTTCGCGGTGGCTTTGAGCCATCCCTCGACCCCGGTCCGCGACTTGGCCACCACCGCGTCCTTGCGGGCATTGACCCTCGACATGTCGACGCGGACGGGTCCCTCGACCATCACGCCCCATTCCGCCGCGCGACGCGCCACCCAGGCCGCCCGCGCGCTCGCCACCAGGGTCTTGGTGGGGATGCAGCCGACGTTGACGCAGGTCCCTCCGAAGAGCTTGCGCTCGACGACCGCCACGCGTTGCCCGGCCCCCGCGAGGCGGGCCGCGAGCGAAGGCCCCGCCTGCCCGGTCCCGATCACGATCGAGTCGAACCTCGTGGGCATGACTTCTCAGGGGCGGCTCGGCGAGGGGACGGGCGGGGCGGGCAGCATGTTGCGGATGGCGGCGATGCGCCAGCCGTCGGCTCCGCGCGTCAAGAGCAGGGTCGTCCACATCTGACGAGCGGCTCCGCCCGCGAGGCCGCTGATCTCGTAGCGTCCATCGGCCGTGGCGACGCCAGGCGCGGGAAACCGAACGGCCTCGACCGTGATCGTGCGCCTGCCCCCGCTGGCCCGGGAGGAGGCCAGGGAGCCACGCACGACCTCGTCGCGCCCCCTGCGCCATTCCCCGGAGGAGGTCAGCTGGTCGGCGTCGGGGGTGAACAGCGCCTCCAGGGCCTTGGCGTCCCTGCCCTCGCGGGCGTCGACGTACCTCCTGACGACGTCTCGCACCGCCACCTCGTCGGCGCCGCCCGTCCCCGTGCCCTGGGCGAGGAGCGGGAGCACGGCCAGAAGACCAACGATGAACGTCGAGAGCACGTGCATGGCCCACCTCCAATGATCCGCGAACCCGCCTCGTGAAGGGTAGACCATCGCGCGGGGGCTTGACAGTCCCGCGTTCCCTGGCGCAGGATTTCGCGCATCCGAGGCGGGGCTCCCCTTCCCTTCTGACACGAGGACACGATGAGGCGTTCCTGCCTGGCCGCATGGTTCGTCGCACTCGCTTCCGCGTATCTGACCGCAGCGCCCCCGGAGGTCCGCGCGGCCTCGCCCGATGTGGTCATCAGCCAGGTCTACGGGGGCGGCGGCAATACCGGAGCGCCCTACACCCACGACTTGGTGGAGCTCTTCAATCGGGGGAGCGCGACCGTTTCCCTCGCCGGCTGGTCGGTCCAGTACGCGAGTGCTTTGGGCGCGGGGAACTTTGGCGCCACCCCGACCCAGATCACCCCCCTCGCGGGATCGTTGGCGCCCGGCGCGTACCTGCTGATACAGGAGGCCTCGAGCGCCCCGGTGGGGAGCCCCCTCCCCACGCCGGACGTGACCGACCCTTCGCCCATCCTCATGTCGGCGACGGCCGGCAAGGTGGCCCTCGTCAACACCACGACCCCCCTCGGGTGCAACGGCGGCTCGACGCCCTGCCCCCCCGCGGCCCTGGCCACGATCGTCGATCTCGTGGGCTACGGAAACGCGAACTTCTTCGAAGGCTCCGGAGCCGCCCCGACCCTCAGCAACGCCACGGCTGCCTTCCGGCAGGGGGACGGCTGCACCGACACCGACGACAACAGCGCCGATTTCTCGGCCGGCGGCCCGAGCCCGCGGAACTCGGCCTCGCCCGCCCATTTCTGCAGCAGCTCGGGGCCCACGGGCGTGGGCGCGGCGAACCCGAGCTCCGGGCCGGCCGGCACCCCGACCCTGCTGACCGTGACCGTCACCCCCGGCACCGGGCCCACCAGCCCCATCGTCTCGGTCAGTGCGAGCCTCGCCGCGATCGGCGGCGCCAGCTCCCAGACGTTCTTCGACGATGGGACGAACGGCGACGCGACCCCGAATGACAACGTCTTCTCCTTCCAGGCCACGGTGGGCGCGGTATCGGGCGGCGCGAAGAGCCTCCCGTTCACGATCACGGACGCCCTGTCACGGACCGGGAGCGGCAGCATCGGCTACACCGTCGACCCGCGGGTCCTGACCATCCCGCAGATCCAGGGCAGCGGGAGAATGTCGCCCTACTCCGGCGAGTTCGTGTCGACGACCGGCATGGTGACGGGGATCAAGACCGCCGGTGGCCGCGGCTTCTTCATCCAGGACCCGGTGGGGGACGGCGACCCGAACACCTCGGACGGCGTGTTCGTCTTCACGAGCTCGCTCCCCCCTCCGGCCGCCGCCATCGGTAACGAGGTCAGGGTCACGGGCACGGTCACCGAGTTCATCCCGGGCTCGGACCCGACGAGCCCCCCGCTCACCGAGATCTCTTTCCCGACGGTCGAGGTGCTCTCGACGGGCAACCCCCTGCCGGCAGCGGTCCTGCTCACGAGCATGGACCCCGATCCCGCCGGGAGCTTCGACCAGCTCGAGAGGTACGAGGGGATGCGCGTCCACGTCGACACCCTGCGGGTGGTCGGGCCGACCCTCGGCAACGTGAACGAGGCCGCCGCCACCGCCACCTCGAACGGTCTCTTCTTCGGCGTGATCCCGGACAACCCGAGGCCGTACCGCGAGCCGGGCATCGAGGCCTCGAGCCCGCTCCCGGGCACGCCCTGCTGCGTGCCGATCTTCGACACCAACCCCGAGCGCCTGCGGGTGGACAGCTTCAACCAGCCGGGCACGAGCCCCCTGGACGTCGCGACGGGGGCCGTGGTCTCGGACATCACCGGCCCCCTCGACTTCGGCGGCCGGACCTACTCCATCCTCGTCGACGGCGGCGCGGCCCCGACCGTCGACCCGAGCGGTGCCCTGACCCGGGTGGACGCGCCCACGCCGCTGCCGGACGAGGTCACGATCGCCTCCGCCAACCTGCAGCGCTTCTTCGACACCGCCAACGACCCGGACACCAGCGATCCCGTGCTCACCCCCGCGGCGTTCGAGAACCGCCTGAACAAGGTCTCGCGGCTCATCCGGGACGTGCTGAAGTCGCCCGACATCGTCGGCGTCGAGGAGGTCGAGAACCTCGCGACCCTCCACGCCATCGCCGCCCGCGTCAACGACGATGCGGTGGCGGCCGGGGGCGCGAACCCGGGCTACACGGCGTACCTCGAGGAAGGGAACGACGTGGGCGGCATCGACGTGGGCTTCCTCGTGAAGGGGTCACGCGTCACCGTCGACAGCGTCACCCAATACGGGCACGACGAGACCTACATCGACCCCGCCACCAGCCTGCCCTTCATGGTGACCTGCTCCCCCCCGGACCCGAACCCCTGTCCGGACAACCTGAATGACCGACCGCCGCTGGTCCTGAAGGGCTCGGTCGGCCATTCCGGCGGCAACAGCACCTTCGCGGTGACGGTGATCGTCAACCACCTGCGCTCCCTCAGCGGCATCGACGGTACCGACGGTTACCGCATCCGCCACAAGCGCCGGGCCCAGGCGGAGTTCCTGGCGAGCCTGATCCAGTCGCTGCAGAGCGCCGACCCCGACGCGCGCATCGTCTCCGTGGGCGATTACAACGCTTTCCAGTTCAACGACGGCTACGTCGACGGCATCGGGACCATCAAGGGGACGCCGACGCCGCCGGACGAGGTCGTCGTGGCCTCGCCCAACCTGCTCGACCCCGACCTCACGAACCTCACGGACGGTGCGCCCGCCGCCGAGCGCTACTCGTACGTGTTCTCGGGGAGCGCCCAGGAGCTGGACCACGTGCTCGTCAACCCGGCTGCGCTCGCATCCTTCACCCGCCTGGGGCATCCCCGGGTCAACGCCGACTTCCCGGAGGTGCTGCGCAACGACCCCAATAGCCCCATGCGCACCTCCGACCACGACCCGGTCGTGGCCTACTTCCGGTTCCGGGCGGACGTGTCGATCGCGATCTCCGCGGTGCCGGACCCCGTGCTGACCGGCTCCACCCTCACCTACACGCTGACGGTGGCCAACGCGGGCCCCGACGCGGCCGACCAGGTGGTCGTCTCCGACACGCTGCCCCCGGGGCTGACATTCCAATCAGCCATCGCGCCCGCGGATTGGTCCTGTACGACGCCGGCCCCGGGGGGCACGGGAACCTTGACCTGCCACGTGGCCTCTCTCGCCCGCGGCGCCTCCGCCACCCTGACCCTGGCGGGGAACGTGGACTGCAGCCTGGCGAACGGTCACGCGATCTCGAACACCGCCACGGTGCAGTCCGTTATCGACGATCCGGATCCGGGCAATGACGCGGCGACCACGACCGTCGCCGCCTCGAATCCACCGCCGACCCTCACGTGCCCGGCTCCCATCTCGGTGGACGCCCCCGGCCCCTCGGGCGCGAGGGTGACCTACCCGCTGGCGGTGGCTTCCGACAACTGTCCCGGCGTGTCGGTGGTCTGCCTGCCTCCCTCGGCCAGTACGTTCCCCTCCGGAACCACGACCGTCAACTGTACGGGGACGGACTCCGGCGGCAGCTCGGCAAGCTGTGGCTTCTCGATCACCGTGGTGGCGCCGCGCGCGGTGAAGCAGCAGGTCCTCGGAGATCTGGCCGCGCGGCGGGCGGCGGTGACCGACCAGGGCGACGGAGACCGGCTCGATGCGGCGATCAAGCACCTGGGCAAGTCGGTCGCCCCGAGCCTCTGGCTCGACGACTCCCACCCGCAGGAGAAGGACGGCGGCAAGGTCTTTGGCGAAGAGAAGGACGCCGTGAGCATGCTGCGGAGTTTGATCAGGGACAAGGACGGCACCATACCCGACGCGGTCTTGCGGGGTCTCATCGACCGACTGGTCGGGGCGGATCGCGTGATCGCGCAGGTGGCCATCGCGGATGCGGAGGCGCGAGGGGGCAATCCGTCGAGGGTGGCCAAGGCCCGTGATGAACTGGCGAAGGGCAGTCAGGACCTGGCGGACGGCAGGTTCGAGGCGGCGATCGGGCACTACCGGGACGCCTGGAAGCACGCGTTGAAAGCGTGAGGCCTCAGCTCCCGCCCGGGTGATACGCGGGCCGCTCCGCGAGCCCCTGGAGCAGGGCCCCCACCACCTGCCGGGCGGCGCGGGTGACCCGGCCCGAGGAGGGTTCGTGGGTCACCCGGACGCAGAACGCGACCCTGGGGTCGGGCCAGGGGCCCACCCCGATGTGGTTCGCGTGGTAGCCGAGGTGCCAGGTGGCCCCCGTCCCCGTCTTCATGGCCACCGGGAACCCCTCGGGGGCGAGCCCGGCGGCGGTGCCGTAGGCGGACACCGCCTGCATGGCCCGGCTCAGCACGCCCAGCCAGGCGGGGTCGATCACGTCGCGGGCCGGGGGGCGATCGAAGGGCCGCGGCTCGAGGCCGAGGGGTCCCTGCGCGGCCTCCAGCAGGAACGGCTCCGGCATCCTCCCCTGGTTGCCGATCACCGCCGCCAGCAGGGCGCCGTGCAGCGGCGTCAGGTCGGTCGCCTCCAGGCCGATCGAGAGGTCGGCGAGCTGCCGCTCGCTGCCGGCCGCGGTCAGGATGCGGCCCGCCGGGCCGAGACCCAGCGCGCCGCCGTCGAAGCCCCAGCGCCGAAGCTCGTCGAGCAGCCGCTTGCGCCCCACGAGCACGCCCAGGTTCGCGAAGGCCACGTTGCAGCTCATGGCCAGGGCCTGGTCGAGCCCCTCGAGGCGGCCCGCCGGGTGGCTGCACCAGAGGGTCCCGCCCTGGTAACGCTGCGAGCCCGTGCAGGTCATCTGCGCGATCGCGGCGTCGGGGTCGAGACCGGCCCGCAGGGCGGCGGCGGTGGTGATCAGCTTCGAGATCGAGGCGGGCTCCCGCCGCTCCTCGAAGGCCGGGGTCCCCCCGGCTTCGGCCGTGCGCGGATCGCTGACCGCGGCCAGCACGGCGCCGGTCCGGGGATCGAGCAGGACCACGCTGCCCCGCCGCCCCAAGAGCGCCGACTGCGCGAGGTGGGCGAGGTCCAGGTCGAGGCTCAGGCGGAGGCCGGGGGAGGGGGCCGTGGAAGCGAGCGTGGCGTCGACCGCGGGCGGCACCCACGCCGGGTCCACGCCGTCCGCCAGGACGAGCCGGCGGTCCGGGTCGAGATGCCCGATCCGTCGGCCGCGGCGGTCGCGGACGATCGTGACCACGCCCTGATCGTGAAGGGCGAGGACGGCCTCGATCTCGCGCCCCAGGCCGCGGCTGGCGAAGGGCGAGGGGTCGGCCCGCTGGCGCTCGCGCGCCTGGGCCACGTCCCCGCCCTCGAGGGCGAGGGCCGCCCGGTACACGCCGGCCAGCGGATGGCCCGTCCGTTCGGCGAGGCGGGTCAGCGCGCGCAGGGCCGGCACACGCCGATCCCGCCACGCGAGGTCGAGGAGCAGCGAGAGATGCGGCCCGAACGACGCATCCTCCGAAACGTTTGGCCGCGGGGTGTCGGCCCTCGGGGCCCCGTCGAAGGCCTGGGCGAGGACGAGCCCCCCCGACGCCTGCGGCCCGCTCAGGGGCCAGTGCTGGTACTGCGTGAAGACCGGCGTGGTCCCGCGCGCGTCGCCTTTGAGCAGGAGCGCCCGGGCTTCCGCGACCTGGGCCCAGGCTCCGGCCAGCCGCACCGCCCCGAGCGCGCCCAGCGCGATCGTCGCCGCCAGGCTCCAGGCGAGCAAGCGGACGCGCGCCGCGCCCGAGCGAGTCGGCGGGGTCACTCGGCTATGTCTTCTTTCGTGGCCCCGCGAGAAGGGCCAGGGCGAGAAGCGCGTAGAGGGCCGCGTCCAGGTAGTAGATCCCCCGCAGCTCCCAGTGGGCCAGAGCGCCCGCGAAGGTGGGAGAGATGGCTCCCCCGAAGAGGGCGGCCCCCGAGAAGAAGCCGAAGGCCGTGGTCCGGACCTGGCCGGGCACGAGCAGGCCCCCGATCGTGTAGCAGAGGGTCAGGGACCCGCCGGCCGCCAGGCCGAGCAGCACGGCCAGGCCGAGCAGCAGCGGGAAGGACGACACGAGGGCCATGGGCAGCACGCAGACCGCACCGCCCGCGAGGGTGGCGGCCAGCAGTCCCTTCGGCGACCGGGTCCGGGTGGCCCGGCCCAGCAGGGTGGCCGAGAGGGCGGCCGCGATCGAGTAGGCCGAGATGAGTGCGCCGGTGGCCGAGGCCAGCCGGGCCCGTCCCACCCCCAGCCCGGCGAGGTGCTGGGGCAGGATGGGCGTGAACGAGCGGCCGATGAAGTTGACCAGGAAGAGGACCACCAGCAGGGGCAGCACGTAGGGAAGGCGCAGGATGCCGAAGCGCTCGGCGCGCGCGGAGTCGGAGCCCGACGCGGTCCCGGGCGGCGCTTCCTGGTAGTAGCGCAGCACGAGGGCGAGGGCGGCCGCGCACAGGACCGCGGTCACGAGAAACGTGCGCCGGATGCCGATGAGGTCGGCCAGGAAGCCGCCCGCGAAGGGGCCGACGGCCGCGGACAGGATCTGCGCGGCCTGGATCATCCCCACCGCCCGGCCCGTCTCTTCGCGGGGAGCCAGCGACGTCGCCATGGCCAGACCGAGGGGCCCGATCCCCCCGAAGAGCCCGATGCCGACCCGGAGGGCCAGCAGCTCGAACACGTCCTTCACCCCCGCGCTCAGGGCGAGCAGGATCACGTAGGCCACCAGCGCCTTCACCGCGATCCCCTTCTGGCCGTAGCGGTCCGCGAGGCGGCCCCAGACCGGGGCGAGGAGGCCGGCCAGGAGCGGCGCCACCCCGATCAGGACCCCCGCCCACAGCGTGGCCCCCTCCTCGTCCGGAACTCCCAGCTCGCGCACGTAGAGGGGAAGGAACGGCAGGACGAAGGCGAAGCCCGTGAAGACCACGAAGACCGTGGCCACCATCACGTACTGGTTCCGGCGCCAGGCCTCCGGGGGCAGGATCACGCGAGCAGCCAGACCTGGCCCACCGCGAGGAGGCCGCGGACCTCCAGGGTCACTCGGGTGCGGCCGTCCGAGCCCAGGCGCCGTGCGGCCTCGGCCGCGCGGGCGTGGAGCCGGACCGCGGGCGGCGAGCCCAGCTCCACCACCACGTCGCGCCAGCGAACCCCCCAGCTCCATCCCGTGCCGAGGGCCTTGCTGGTGGCCTCCTTGCCCGCGATGGCGAGGGCGAGGGCCACCGTGCGCTCTTCCCCCGATCGGGGCAGCCGGCCCGCCTCGCCGGGGTCCATCAGCTTCCCCACGAGCCGTTCGCCCCAGCGCTCGAGTGCTCTCGCCACCCGCGGCAGCTCGACGAGGTCGACCCCGAGGCCCACGACCATTCCGGAATGATATCCTCCGGGGCGGCCGTGCCTCATCCCGCGGCCTTGTCGGGAGCTGGCGTGAAGACGATCGGCCGATACCAGGTTCGTGGGGTCCTCGGGCGCGGCACGACCGGGGTCGTCTACGAGGCCTGGGACCCCGCGCGCGAAGCCACCCTCGCCGTGAAGCTCGTGACCCAGCTCATGAGGGACACCCCGGCCCTGCGCGGACGGCTGCAGCGTGACGCCCAGGCCGCGGCGGCCCTCGGCCACCCGAACCTCGCCGCGGTGCTCGAGGTCGGCGACCACGAGGGCCAGCTTTTCGTGGCTACCGAGCTCGTCCCCGGCATCGACCTCGCCCAGGTGGGGCGCAGCCGGAAGCCGTTCCCCGTCGAGTGGATTCTCGACGTGTGGCGGCAGATCGCGGAGGGACTCGCCCACGCGCACCGCAGCGGCCTCCTGCACCTGGACCTGAAGCCGACCGACGTGCGGGTCACCCCCGATGGCGGGGTGAAGATCCTGGACTTCGGCATCGCCCACCTGAAATCGTTGGAGCGGCTGGGGAGCGGCCCCGCGGTGGGGGGCGTCCACTATCGGGCCCCCGAGCAGGTCGTGGGTCGTCGGGCCGATGCGCGGGCGGACGTGTTCGCGGCGGCGGCGATCGTGTACGAGCTCATCGCCCGCCGGAGGGCCTTCCCCGGGGATGACTTCACCACGGTGCTCCTGAACATCACCCGCGGCCGGCCGGCCCCCGAGGCGGTGCCCCGTACCGCCTTCTCCCCCGGCTTCGAGGGCATCCTGTTGAAGTCCCTCGCCCGCGACCCGCGCGACCGCTATGCGTCCTTCGAGGCCCTCCACCAGGACCTCGTGGCCCTCGTCCGCGAAGCGGCTCCCCGGCTGCGGGCGGAGGGCGCGGAGCCCGCATCCGGCGCCGCGGCGGCGGCGGAGCGAGAGGAGCTCTACATGGGGCTGACCCGGGCCCGGGCCGAGGGCCACCTTCATCTGGCCCTCGACGTCTGCCAGCGGTTGCTCGAGTCCGACCCCGAGGACGAGACCGCGCGGCGGGCGGCTTCCGAGATCGAGGCGGTGCTGCGGGACCGCGAGGTGGAGCAGCTCGTGGGCCTCGCCCTCTCGTACGCGGCCGACGGAGAGATGGAGCTCGCGGGCCTGGTCGCGGAGAAGGTCGAGCAGGCGGCCCCCTGGAGCCCGCGCTACCTGCAATTGCAGGTCTACCTCGACGACGAAGGGGCCCGCCGCAAGGCCGACGACCTGGCGGCGGCGGCGCGAGAGTATCTCGAGCGCGGTAATCTCGTGGCGGCTCGGGAGGCCGCCCAGCAGGCGCTCACCATGCTGCCCGGGCACGCCAACGCCCAGAAGGTCCTGGGCCGCCTGGACCCCCCGAAGACGGCGCTGCCGCAACTCTCGGCCGAGGGGCCGCCGCCCGAAGCCACCGCCCGCGATCCTCGAAAGGCCGAAATCGAGTCGCTCACCACGGAGGCCCTCGACTCCTTCGTCGGCAACGACCACGACAAGGCCCGCGCGGCCATCGAGCGGGTCCTCGCCCTGGACCCCGCCAACCGAAAGGCTCGGCAGCTCCTCCGGATCCTGGGCGCGCTCGGCTGACCCTGCCGGGGTTATAATTTCCTGGTTCGAGGACCAAGGAGGAGGAAGATGCGCGTCCTTCACGCCGCGACCCTCGTGGCCGCGGCCGCTATCCTGACCGGCCCCCTGGCATCCGCGCAAAGCCTCGGGGAAGCGGCGGCTCGCGAACGAGCGAAGAAGAAGGGCAAGACCGAGCCCGTCAAGGTGTTCACGGACGATGACCTGCGAAGCGCGGGGGGGATAGCGAACGTCCCCGCCGCGGTCGACGCCCCGGCCTCCGCGGACGGTCAGGCCAAGGCGGAAGGCGAGAAGGCCGGCCAGGCGAAGAAGGAGAAGGAGAAGACCCCGGACGAGCTCCAGGCCGAGCAGCAGGCGGCCTGGCGCAAGAAGGTCGACCACATCCAGAGCGAGGTCAACCGCATCCGCCAGATGGTCACCGCCATCCAGGCGGACCTGAACGACACCTCGGGCGGCGTCTACACGCCCCGGCGCGCGACCTTGCAGACCCGTCTGGAAGAGGCCCAGAAGAACCTGACGGCCGGCGAGCAGACGCTGGCCGACCTCCAGGAAGAAGGCCGCCGGAACGGCTATCGGTAAGAGTCACCGTCCGCGCTCCACGCGGGCGAGGAGCGTCCGGTCACCGTTGATCTCGACCTTGCGGGGAAGCTGAGGCGTGGTCACCGTCCACCGGCCTCCTTCGGGGGCAAGGGAGAGCGTCTGCTCCTGCCGCCCGCCCTCGGTCGTCACCGCGATCTGCAGGGGCACCGGCCCCGGCAGGTTCCGGGGCCGCACCTCGACCACGGTCCGGTAGCCGGAGCCGCCCGCCTCGGTTTTCGCGGTGTAGCGCAGGACGGGGAGCGCGGTGCCGTAGATCCAGGTCGCGAAGTAGGGCTGGAGGTCCTTGCCGCTCGCCGCCTCGAGCGCCTCCCGCAGGTCGTCGGTCCCCGCCTTCGAGAAGCGGCGCTCTTCCAGGAAGGCGCGGATCGCCTTGTCGAACGCCTCCTCGCCCACGATCGCCCGCAGCATGTGGACGACGTAAGCCCCCTTGTCGTACACGATCGCCCGGTAGATCTGGGCGTCGCCCCGCAGGTGGCCCAGGCGGTGCCCGAGGTTGATGGGGCCGGCGTCGGTGTGCCGCCAGGCCCAGATGGCGAAGCGATCGAGGATCCCGCGGAACGCGCCTTCGCCCCGGCTCTTGCGCACCCAGAGGGCGGCCGCGTACTGCGCCCAGGCCTCGGCCAGCCAGCGCTCGCGGTAGTTCTGGGGCGCCACCCCCTGGCCCCACCACTGGTGGGCCAGCTCGTGGGCGAGGAAGAAGCCGGGGACGTCGTAGAAGCTCGCGGGGTCGTCGCGCAGGGCGGTGCGTCCAATGAGGAGCGGCGGGCGCTGCTGGATGAGGACCATCCCGGGGGGGCTGTGCCCGCCCGGGGTCCGGCCCTCGAGAACCGCGAGGTTCAGGAAGGAGTACGGGCAGGGGCCGAAGAGGTCGGTGAGGAAGGCCATCACCTTCTCGGTGGAGAGCAGGAGGTTCTGCGCCTGCTCCCGGGTGCGGGGAAGGCCGAAGCCTCGCACCGCCAGCCGGCCCTCCTGCCGGAGGCCCAGGTCCGCGAAGCGTCCCACCGCGGCGGCGATGTACTTCCCCGGCTCGTCCTGCCGGTATTCCGTGAACGAGCGGCCGCCCTCCATCCCCTGGCGCACCAGTTCGCCCCCGGAGACGACGAGGTAACCGGCGGGGGCTTCGAAGCGCAGGCGGGCCGTGGCGTGGTCGTCCGTGTCGGCCCGCGGGTACCAGGCGGTGCGGTTCGTGTAGACGGGCACCCTCTCGATGAACACGTCCTCGTCCACGGGAGCGGCCATGGGGGGCGGGGGCGTGACCTGCAGGAGCTCCTGGTCGATGGGCGCCGGATCGTGGATCCCGACATAACGGACGGTCAGGGGCACCTCGCCGACCCTCCCCGCGTAGGGGCCGAGGGAGACCACGAGGCTCCCCTGGTCGCGCACCCGGAAGAACAGATGGCTTCCCCCCTGGGGGGACGTCACCGAGACCACCCGGAACGAATCGTGAAGGCGGAGGCGCAGGGTCGACGCGGGGCTCAGCAGGCGCAGCCGGAGGCTGTCTTCGCCGGAGACGGAGAGGGCGTTCGGATCGAACCGCACGCGCAGGTCGTGGGCGAGGATGTCCAGGGCGCGCGCGTCGTCCTCGCTGTAGCGGGTGCTCCGTCCCCCCGATGGGTACATGCAGATCTGGAGGCGCTTCCGCCGATCGAAGAGGGTCAGGTCCTCGGGGTCCGACCCCGCCACCCCGAAGGTGAGGGTGCCTCGGCGAGCGGTCTCGAAGGTCACCACCGCGTCGCCCAGCGAGGGCAGCAGCCACCACGGGGACCGGGGGAGCGAGGTGTCGAGCACGAAGGCCTTCTGGGACTGCTCCCGGTAGAAGCGCTGGGCCGTGCTCCAGCGGCGCGAGGTCTCGGGATCGGGGACCAGGCGGGGCGGGTCCAGCAGGCGGTGGAGGTCCGCGGGGTGCAGGCGGATGAAGGCCGCACCGACCCTGTCCAGGAGGACGGGCTGGCCGCAGAATTGCCGGAGCTGCTCCCGCTCCGCGGGGGGCCGCGGGGAGACCCGCACCTGGCCCTCGCCCACGAACAGGAGCGCGGTGGGCCCGAGGTCGGCGGGCGCGGTGAAGAGCGTCCCCTTATCCATCCGCAGCTCGAAGTCCTCGAGGCGGACCGCGAGGCCGTCCGCGCGGAAGCCCTTCGGATCGAGGGAGAGGTGGACGAGGCCGTCCACCTGGCCGAGCTCCTCGCGCTCGACGATGGCGAGCCGCTCGCCTCGCTTCTCGATCCGGAAGCGCCACTGCCGGACGCGTCCCCGCGGCTCGGTGGCGGTGAAGACCTGCGCGTCTGCCCCGAGGCGATCCGCCCCGGTCGTGGTCGGGGAGGGCCGTTGCAGGATCAGTTGGTTGTCCTCGGCGTCGAAAACGGCCTGGATGGCCTCCGTCTCCTCCTGGCGCGGCTCGGCGCTCTCGAACGCCCAGAGCGACAGGTACCCGTCCGTATCCTTCGCCCTCCAGACGGCCTCCAGGCGGTCGAGCAGCGCGGTAAGGTCGGCGGGGCGGCCCGCTTTCGCCGGGGGCGCCGCCGCCCCCGTGCCGAGCGCGAGGACGAGGGCGGGGAGCGCGAGGAGGCGTGGCCTCACGCGCGTGCATCCGCGAGGCGAGCCCTGGAGGTCTCCATGTTCGATCGACCGACAAGTAGACCACACGCCTGCGGCCCGGGTCCACGAAGTGCAGGGCCTATAATCAGTCCCATGAGCGTTTTCGACCGGCGGCGCCTTCCCGCCTCCGTCTTCAAGCTCGACGTGGAGCGGATGCGCCAGGGCTGGTACTCCGACAAGTACTTCATGAACATCGCGCGCACCCTGGCCGAGCTCGCGAAGCGGGGCTACCGCTTCGGGGGGACCGCCCCCGACCTGTCGGACCTCGAGGTCGACCTGGGCCAGGTCGACGTGGGCTCGATCGAGGTCGAGATGCAGTGGTTCCCGCGGCGCACTCCCTCCTGCGTGGTCGTGGGGGTGGACAAGGCCCTCGCCATGCTCCAGGAGTGCACGGGATACTTCGACGACGACGGTCGGTTCGTGGGCACCTTCGACCGGATGGAGGTGTGGGCGGTCCCCGACGGCAGCGAAGCCCGCTACGACGACGACCCCCTGAACGTGACCCCGGTCATGAAGGTGCGCGGGCGCTACCGGGACTTCGCGATCCTGGAGACCCCGACCCTGGGGGCCCTCACCCGGGGCAGCCGGGTGGCCACGAACGTCTACGAGGTGCTCAAGGCGGCCCGCGGGAAGCAGGTTCTGTTCTTCCCCGCCCGCTTCGACGCCCACGAGGTGCAGGCGGCGGACGGATACTCGTACCAGATCGCGGTCCAGCTCTTCAACCAGAACTACGGCAAGAGCCTCTCCGCCTTCGTCTCCACCGACGCCCAGGGCGACTGGTGGGGCGGAGCGGGGGGCGGGACGGTGGCCCACGGCGCGATCGCGTGTTTCCTGGGCGACACCGCGGAGGCGACCATGGCCTTCGCCGCCACCCGCCCTCCGGACATCCCCCGCATCGCGCTCGTGGACTTCCGGAACGACTGCGTGGGGACGTCGCTCCTGGTGATCCGCACCATGTTCCGGAAATACCTCGAGCTGCTCCACTCCGGCAAGGCCGAGGAGGCGGCCAAGTACAAGCTCTTCGGGGTGCGCCCCGACACCTCCTCGAACCTCCGCGACGTCTCGGTCCCGCCGCTCGGGGACCGGGCGCTGGACTGCGGGGTGAATCCCCGCCTCGTCTTCCTCATGCGGGAGGCGATCGACCGCGAGTGGCTGGGCTGGCCCCTCGAGGGGGAGGACCGCCGGCTGGCCGAGCAGTACTGCCGGGAGGTCAAGATCGTGGTCACCGGCGGCTTCACCCCCCGGAAGATCCACCAGTTCGAGGACCTGCGGGTCCCGGCGGACGTCTACGGGGTGGGCTCCTGGCTCCTCTCCTCCTGCGAGGTCTGCGGCACCAACAACGACTTCACGGCCGACGTGGTGCGGGTGCGGATCGAGGGGAAGTGGCATGAGCTCGCCAAGACCGGGCGCAAGGCCTGCGACAACCTGATGCTGGAGCGGGTGCGGTGATGGGGGAGTCCGTCTCCCTGGCCGCGGCCGCTCTCGCGGGCCTGGTGTCGTTCGTGTCTCCCTGCGTGCTCCCGATCGTCCCCGGCTACCTGTCGTTCATCAGCGGAGTGAACCTCGCCCAGCTCCGGGGCGCCGAGGCCCCGCCCGGGGTCACGCGCCGGGTCGCCCTCACCAGCCTCTTCTTCGTCCTCGGCTTCTCCACCGTCTTCGTGGCCCTGGGGGCGGCGGCCACCGCGGTGGGGGAGCTCCTGCAGGTGCACAAGCGCGCCCTGGGGATGGTGGGGGGAGTGGTCATCATCGTGCTGGGCCTGCACATGGCCGGCCTGATCCGGATCGAGTGGCTGCTCTCCGAGAAGCGGGCCACCGTGCGGGAACGGCCCCTCGGCCTGCTGGGGGCCTATGTGGTCGGCCTCGCCTTCGCCTTCGGCTGGACCCCCTGCATCGGGCCGATCCTGGGAGCGATCCTGCTCTACGCGTCACAGCAGGAGACGGTGGCCCAGGGGGTGCTGCTGCTCGCCGCGTACTCGGCCGGCCTCGGCATCCCGTTCATCGTCGCCGGCCTCGCGGTCAACGGCTTCTTCCGGGTCTTCGGCCGACTGCGCGGCTCCATGCGTACGATCGAGGTGGTCTCCGGGGCGCTGCTCGTGGGCGTGGGCCTGCTGCTCGTGACGGACCGCCTCACCCTTCTCGCCCAGTACTTCGCCAAGGCCTTCCCCGGGCTCGTGACTCTGGGCTAGAGACGCGGAGCCGTACGTGCATCAGCGTTTCCCTCCCCCTACGTGGGGCGATACATCGGAATGCGTCGGAGTGGACTTTAGCTCGACCGGTATTGCTTCATTCCGATGTATCGGGAGGGACAGGGTGGGGGGTCGATGAATGAATGGTTATAATGGGAGGCTGATGTCCCGACGCCTCGGCCTCGCCTGCGCCCTCCTCGCCGCCGCGTGCTCAGCCCCCGCTCCGAAGGCCGAGAACCGCCCCGCCCCGGCCTTCGAGCTGCCCGAGCTGAACGGGGGGACGCTCAGCCTGGCTTCGCTCAAGGGCAAGGTGGTGGTCCTCGACTTCTGGGCCACCTGGTGCGGGCCCTGCATCCGCGAGATCCCCGACTACGCGGAGTTCTGGCGGAAGAACCAGCCGCGGGGGATCGAGGTGGTGGGGGTGGTGGTGGACTCCGGCGAGCCCCAGGAGATCCAGGACTTCATCCGCGAGTACCGCATCCCCTACCGCCAGGTCCTGGGCAACGACCAGGTCCAGGCCCAGTACGGCGTGAACCAGGGCTACCCCACGACGTTCGTGATCGACCGCCAGGGGGTCATCCGCTGGAAGGGCCTGGGCAGCCCGCCCGCCAAGTTCAAGAAGCTGCAGGAGACCGTCGATGCCGCCCTCTCCTCCTGACCGCGAGGTTGAAGCCGTGAGCGTGACACAGGAGCAGGTTCTGTCGGTGCTCGGCACTGTCCAGGACCCGGACCTTCACAAGGACATCGTGACCCTGGGCTTCGTGAAGGACGTGCGGATCGACGCCGGAGAGGTCGACTTCACGATCGAGCTCACCACCCCCGCCTGCCCGGTGCGGGACGAGATGAAGGCGGAGGCGGAGCAGAAGGTGGCCGCCCTGCCAGGGGTGAAGGCGGCGCGCGCGAAGATGACCGCCGACGTGCGCGCCCGCGGCGGCTTCGGCCGGCAGGCCGTCCCCGGCATCCGGAACATCCTGGCAGTGGGGGCGGGCAAGGGCGGGGTGGGCAAGTCCACCACTGCGGTGAACCTCGCGGTGGCGCTGACGCGGAAGGGGGCCCGGGTCGGCCTCATGGACGCCGACGTCTATGGGCCGAACATCCCCCAGATGCTCGGCATCACCGATCAGCCCGAGGTCAGCGAGGACAAGAAGATGGTCCCGCCCGAAGGCCACGGCCTCAAGGTCATCTCCATGGGCATGCTGGTCCCCCCGGACCAGCCCGTCATCTGGCGCGGTCCCATGCTGCACGGGGCGGTCCAGCAGTTCATGCGCGACGTGGCCTGGGGGGAGCTGGACTACCTGGTGGTGGACCTGCCGCCCGGCACCGGCGACGTGGCGCTCTCCATGGCGCAGAGCGTGCCCATGGCGGGAGCGGTGGTGGTCACGACCCCCCAGGGCGTGTCCGTCTCCGACGTGCGCAAGGCGGTGGCCATGTTCCGCCAGCTCAACATTCCCGTGCTGGGCGTGATCGAGAACATGAGCTACTTCGTCTGCGGCCACTGCCAGGAGCGGACGGAGATCTTCGGCAGCGGGGGCGGCCGGCGCATGGCGGAGGACATGGGGATCCCGTTCCTGGGCGAAGTGCCGATCGACACCCGGGTGCGCTCCGGCGGGGACGAGGGCAAGCCAATCGTGGCGGCGGCCCCGGAGGCCCCCGCGGCCAGGGCCTTCGCCGAGGTGGCGGGAAAGGTGGCGGCCCAGGTCTCCATCCAGAACATGCGGGTCCTGAAGGTCATCCAGACGGCTTAAAGTTCGGTCCGGCCCGCCCTCCGCATGAGACCCCGGTCTCGACTCTTCGCGCTCGTGCTCGGCCTGTTGGTGGCCGGGGCCGTACTGCTGATTGGCCAGCGCTGGCGTTCCGCTCGCGCGCTCTCCGTCCCACCGGTGGCCGAAGTGGCGCGCGCCGCGCGGCCGGGCCGCCCGGTCCTGTTCGTCGGCCTGGACGGAGCGGACTGGCAGCTCCTCGATCGGTACGTCGCCGCCGGCGTCATGCCCAACCTGGCGGCGCTCGTCCAGGAAGGGGCGGGCGGGATCCTGCTCAGCCAGCACCCGCCGCTCTCCCCGCTCGTCTGGACCACCATGATGACCGGCGCGAGCCCGATCGAGCACGGCATCCTCGACTTCACGCGCTTCAACCCCCTGGACGGACGGGAGGAGCCCATCACGAGCGACGAGCGACGCCTCCCCGCGGCCTGGAACATGGCCAGCGCCGCGGGCCGGCGAGTTGCGGTGATCGGGCTCTGGGCCACCTACCCGGCCGAGGCCGTGAACGGTCTCGTGGTCTCGGACCGCTTCTTCCCATCGCTGCTACGGACCGAGAGCACGGCGCCGGGGACGGTCTACCCGCGGGAGCGCGCGGTCTGGGCACGGGCGGCCCGGGTGCGCGCCGAAGAGGCGGTGGGCCTCGCGGAGCTGCGAGCCTACCTGCCCTGGCTCGACGAGGCCACGTGGACCGGACTGGCCTTCGCCCCGAACCCCTACGCACACCCCGCGACCGCGCTGCGCCGCATCCTGGTCGAGACCCGCCTCGCCCACGCCCTGGGCACGGAAGCGATCCGGGGCGAGGCTCCAGACCTCGCGGTCGTCTATTTCGAGGGGACGGACAGCATCGGTCATCTCTTCGCGCCCTTCGCTCCCCCGCGCCAGCCGAGCGTCGGACCCGAGGAGTTCGAGCGCTACCAGCAGGTCCCGGAGCGCTACTTCCGCTTGGTCGACGGCCTGCTCGGCGAGTACCGCCGGATGGCCGCGGAGCGCGAGGCCGTCCTGTTTCTCGCGTCGGACCACGGGTTCTCCTGGGGTGAAGGGCGACCGGCCCGCATCTCCAGCTTCGCCCCCGCGACGGCGGCGGAATGGCATCGCGCGGAAGGCGTCTACCTCCTCTGGGGCCCGGGGATCGCTCCCGCTCCCGGCCATCTTGGCCGCGGGGGCGTCCAGCAGGTGGCGGCGACGCTCCTGGCCCTCATGGGACTGGCCCCCGCGGGCCGCAACACGCCGCTGCCTCCAATTCCCGCCGATCCGCGTCCGGTCCTCGACTACGCCGCGCACTACCGGCCCTCTGCGCCGGTGGCGAGCGTGGGCGGGGGCGCGGACCAGGAGGCGATCGAGAAGCTACGCGCCCTCGGCTACGTGGGGGCGCCGGCGGGCGCGGCTCGCCCAACGGGCTCCACCCGCACGGCCGCCTCGTGGGCGAACGAGAGCCTCATCCTGCGCCTCGAGGGACGCGCCGAGGCCGCGCTCGAAGCCGCGGGGAAGGCCCTCGCGATCGACCCCGACCAGGCGACCGCGCTCTGGTGCCAGAGCGACCTCCTGTTTGCGCGGGGGGAAGGGGCCCGGGCCGATCCGCTGCTCGTGCGGGCGTTCGCCCGGGGCCTCCCCCGGGGGGTCCGCTACCTCGCCGTCCGGGCCGAGGCCTACCGGAAGGCAGGCCAGGCTCCGCGCGCCGCGGCCCTCCTCGACGCGGCGGTGGCGGCGCGGCCCCAGGATCCCGAGGCCTGGTGCCTGCGGAGCGCCTTCGCCCTCGACCGCGGCGACTGCGTGGCGGCCAGGAAAGACGCGGAGCGGGCGCTCGAGATCCTTCCCGACGATCCCCCCTCCATGACCGCGCTGGGCCTCGGGCGGCTCTGCCTGGGGGACGAGGCGGGCGCGCGCGCCGCCCTGGCCGGAGCGGGAGCCTCGCTCGGGGAAGCCCACCGCTCCCTCGCCCAGGGAGCGCTCGCGCGCGGAGACCTGGCGCGGGCGGAGCGCGAGGCGCGAAGCGCCCTGAGTGAGCGCGAGAGTGACGGCGCCGCGAGCCTCCTCCTGGCCGAGATCGACCTGAAGCGCAACCGGCCGAGGGAAGCGCTCGACCGCCTCGACCCGCTCCGCGATCGCGTGCGCTCTTCCGGCGGGGGGCCCGTCCCCAACCTCGAGTTCCTGCGGGGAGACGCGCTGGCCCGCCTCGGTCGGGGCGGAGAAGCCGAGGCGGCCTTCCGCGAGGAGATCCGGCTCTTCCCGCAGACCACCCCGGCCTACCAGGGGCTGGCCCTCGTCCTCGCCCTCGGGGGCCACGACCGTAACGAGGTACGACAGGTGCTCCAGTCGATGTACGAGGCCAGCCCGCGGCGAGAGACCGCGGCCCTCGCCGCCCAGACCCTCCAATCCGTCGGCGATTCCGACGGCGCGTCCGCGTGGCGTGAGCGCGCCGCGGTGCCCGCCGGCCCTCGCTGAAAGAAAGAGGGGAGGCGCCGGAGCGCCTCCCCTCGGGTCGGCTAACGAATCCGTCTCAGAAGCTCAGCTTGCCCTGAAGCGTCACGATGCGCTGGTACGGGCTCGACCCCAGGGAGCCGCTCCAGATGGTCGGGTCGAGGAAGCTGGCGGTTCCGGGGGTCACATAGGCGCGGTTCGAGGTCACGCCACCGCTCGTCAACCCGATCCCCGAGCCGGTGCCCAGGGCGAAGCTCGGGGTGTTCATGCAGTTGTTGCAGGTGGCGCCGAGGCGCAGGACGACTCGCCCGCCGAGCTTCGTGTCCTTGAACAAGCCCAGGCTCAGGGTGTGGATGTTGCCGGGTCCGCTCACCGCGCCACGCGTGCTGTGCTCCAGCCCGACCCCGCGCTGCGCGCCCGCCTGCCCTCGCACCCAGCGGGCGTTGGGGTCGTTGGCCGCGTAGCCGACCACGCTGCCGTTGCCGCCGCAAGCCGTGGCCGAGCCGGCGATGAAGGTTCGGCCGCCGGAGTAGCAGACGAAGCTCACGTCGGTGCCGAGCGAATTGTTGAGCCCCGGGTTGAAGAAGGCACGGTCACCGGTGGCGTCGAAGTCGCCGTTCTGGTCGCGGGCCGATTGGATCGTGAAGGCCTGGCCCGTCTCGAAGATGAACGCCCCGTTGAGAGACCAGCCGTCGAGGGGGCCGCTCTGCGCCTTGAAGAGGTCCCACTGGAACGAGGCCCCCACCTTGTGCCGCTTGTCCAGGCCCGAGAGGCCCTTGTTGGTGTCCAGGTTCCAGAAGTCCTCGTTGCGCCGCGGGTTGATCACGCTGGTGAAGAGCTCGTTCTCCGCGTTGTCCTCGGTCTTGCTCAGGGTGTAGTTCACGTTGAAGCCGAACCGGCTCATCCGGCGGGAGATCGAGATGGAGCCGCCGTTGTACTTGGACTCTCCCAGGGGGCTGAAGGCGGTCACGGTGCCGAGGAACCCGTAGGGTCCGAGCAACCGCGTGCGGGCGGCCAGGTGCTGGGCCAGGGTGGGCGCGCCGGCGTAGTTCTGGCTGAGCGCGTCCTGTTGCGAGGCGAAGATCGGCAGCGCGACGGGGTCGGGGATGCCGGCGTTCATCCGGCGCTGCACCGGGAGCTGACGGCCCAGGGTCCCGATGTAGCGCAGCTCGGCGACGTAGTCGCTCCCGAGCTGCCGTTGGTACGACAACGACCAGGTGTAGGTCTTGGGGGAGGTCAACTGCGGCGGGACGTAGGCCCCGGTGGAGCCGCGGGCCGCGTCGCGGTCCGTTGACGTCGTTGGGTCCTTAGTGGGAAGGATGCCGCCGCCGGCCAGGAACCCGATCCGGGAGTACTGCACCTGGTCCTGGGGGATCGCGCACCAACCCGGAGACGGGCTGATGGCACAGGAGATGTCGGTGCCGGTCTCCACCTGGAACTGGGGCGGGAGCTGCAGCAGGTCGAGGTTGTTGAAGTACACGTCGTAGGCCATGCCGAAGCCACCGCGGAGAGAGCTACGGCCGTCCCCGTTGATGTCCCACGCGAAGCCCACCCGGGGGGCGAAGTTGTTCTTGTCGGACTTGGGCTTCTGCCAGAGTATCGTCCCGTCGGGGAATTCCTTCAGGAGCAGCTCCTGGTGGGCCGGGGTCAGGGTGTTGAAGATCACCTGGCCGGCCGCATTCCGGTCGTTCCGGATGTCCACGTTCGCGAGCGCATTCTGGACCTGGGCGGCCTCGTCCTTGGCCACGCCCGTCCACTCGTAGCGGACGCCGAGGTCGAGGGTCAGGTGGCTCGCGATCTTCCAGGTGTCCTGGACGAACCCGTACATGGCCTTGCGTCCGCCGTCGAAGGCGCCGGAGCCGGCGCCGCGGAGGGCGAGGACGCTCGGGATCTTGTCGCGCACGAACTCGTCGAGGCTCTCGTAGCTGTACTCGCCGCGGGCCCGGGGCAGGAACCCGGCCAGAGACCCGACCTGACGGAACTCACCCCCGACCTTGAACGTGTGTGCGCCGGAGATCCAGGTGAGGGTGTCGGTCACCTGGTACACGGACTGGTTGCCCGTCTGGGGGTAGTTGCCACCGGGTCCGATCTCCAGGCCGAGGTCGTTCAGGATGTAGTTGGCGAAGACGTCGGTCGTGCCGGGCGCTTTGGGCAGGGCGACGGGATAGTTCTGGACGAGCTTGGTGTAGCCGCCGCGCAGCTCGTTGATCACGTTGTTCTTCACCGACCAGACCCAGCTCAGGGTCCCGCGCTTGGTGTCGAAGGCCGGGCTCGTGTTGAAGGCCCCCACGGGCAGCGATCCCGGGATAATCTGGCTCGTCTTGTTGTAGAACGTCCGGAGGCTCAGCCGGTGGTCCCCGAAGTTGCCGTCCAGGTTGAACTGGGCCACGTGCTGGCGGTTGAAGTTGGAGGGGTTCGATCCCCCGAAGGGCCCGACCCCGATCGACGCGCTCTGTCCCGTCCTCTGGTCGACCACGCTCACGGTGCTGGTCTGGGTGTTGGCCGGGGGGACGAAGTCCTTGAGGAGGCCCACGTTGATCGGGCTCACCCCGCTGCCGGCGGCCCCGGCCAGGTTCTGCAGCGTCGCGAGCCCGGCGGAGGTGGGCACGAGGATCTCGGACGTGGGCTGGGCGGCGTAGGTCAGGTTCTGGTACTCGTAGGCCCCGTAGAAGAAGAGCTTGTCCTTCACGATGGGGCCGCCGAGGCTGCCCCCGTCGCGGTTCCGGTCGTAGCGAGGCTTCTCGTAGTTCGACTGGCCCACCGCGCTGGCCCGGGTCAGGTTGTCCAGGGAGTTGTAGTGGCGGTTGATGTTGTAGCCCCAGATTCCCCCGCTGAGCTGGTTGGTCCCCGACTTGGTGGTGGTGATGAACTGGCCGGCGGTGGAGTGGCCGAACTCCGCGGCGAACTGGTTCGTGATGAGCTGGAACTCCTGCACGGAGTCCTGGATGGGAACCGCGACCGCGCCGTTCACGTCCCCGTTGTTGTTGTCGAGGCCGTCCACGACGAAGCTGTTGTTCCGGGGGCGATTCCCGCCGATGGTGCCCCCCTGCCCGGCCACGCCCCCGGACTGCGTTCCCACGCCGGGAGCCAGGACCGCGAAGTTGGTCACGTCGCCGCTGGCCGTCGGGTCGTACACGGGGATGTCGACGATCTGCCGGCCGCTGTAGGTGGCGCCCTCGAGCTGCGAGGACGTCGTCTTCACGAGCTCGGAGCCGCCCACGACCGTGATGACCTCCTCGATCCCGCCCACCGTGAGCTTCGTCGGGACGTCCACGGACGTGTTCGACCGGACGTCGACGTTCGAACGCGCGTACTTCTTGAAGCCGGTCAGCTCGACGCTGATCGTGTAGGTGCCGACGAGCAGGTTGGGAAAGACCGCCTTCCCGGAAGTGGTGGAAATCTGGGTGCGCACTTCACCGGTTTTCTGGTTCTTGACCGCCACGGTTGCCCCGGGAACCGATGCCCCCTGGGCGTCTTCGACGCTCACGGTGATCGTTCCCTGGAACCCCTGGGCCGAAAGCAGACTCGGAAGCGACACCGCGGCCAGCAGCAGGCCGAGCCGGGCCAGCCAGAATCTCTTTGCCATATTCAGATGACTCCTTGGTTTGGACGAGCGCGAATGCGATCCCTAACGCAAACGCCGTACCCGCGTAGCCGCGAGTGCGCCTTCAAGACTAAACCAATCAGGTCAAGTAGTTACGCGCGTTCACTCGCTTGAACCACACTCTCGATCCAACGTTATGAATTTGTCCAGCGGACGAAGACCATAATATTGGATCGACTCGGCGGGCCTACTCCGGCTCGAAGCAACCCCGGTGGGCCTGGCACATCTCGGGGCTGCAGTAGACGTCGTCCGGCCCGAGCACGGTCGCCGTGCGCGAGCACCAGTACTGCGAGTTGGGCGAAGAAACACGCAGGTCGACGTGGTCCCGGCCCATGACGTAGTACATCTTGCTCCGCAAACGCTTGCAGACCGGGGTGTCGGCAGTGGTGGTCTCGTGGGCTTCCATCGGCATCCTCACGCGAGAGAGGTCAGGGTCCGGCGCACGAGCGTCTGCACCAGGCCGACCTTGTAGCCGTTGTCCGACAAGGGCTGGGCGCCCACGGTGGCGGCGCGGGCGGCCGCGATGATCGTGGCCTCGTCGAGCTTCTTGCCCACGAGGGCCTGCTCGGTGCGGGTCGAGCGCCAGGGGATCGGAGCCACCGCGCCCAGCACGACCCGCGCCTCCTTGACCACGCCCGCTTCGGCCTTGATCGCGATGGCCGCGGCGACGAGCGGCCAGTCGAAGGCCGCCCGCTCGCGCACTTCGAGGTAGGCCGACTTCGTCCCCGCCGCCGAGGGGACGCGGACCTCGGTCAGGACCTCGTCGGGAGCCAGGTTGTTCTCGCGCTCCGGGTCCTTGGACGGCGGCGTGAAGAAATCGCCCGCGGCCACCGTCCGCGCCCCCTTCGGCCCTTCGGCCACGAAGGACGCGCCGTAGGCCACGAGGGCCACCGCCGCGTTCGAGGGGTGGGGCGCGTAGGAGGGCCCGCCGCCGAAGATCACGTGGTAGCGGTTCTCTCCGCCCACCGCGAAGCAGACGTCCCCGCCCTTCTTGAGGCACTTGTACGACTCCAGCCGGTAGTACCAGCAGCGAGGCCGCTGCAGCACGTTGCCCCCGAGGGTGGCCACGTTGCGGATCTGCGGCGAGGCCGCCTCCCCGCAGGCGCGGGCCAGGGCCGGGTGCGTCTTCTGGATGGCCGGGTGCGCGGCCACCTTGGCGAGGGTCACGAGGGGCCCGAGGCGCAGCGCGCCGTCCGGCTCCACCGCGATCCGGTCGAGGCCGGGGATGGTCTTGAGGTCGACCACCCGCGGCGGCTCGAGGAGGTGCTCCTTCAGGTGGTCGAGCAGGTCGATCCCGCCCGCCTTGAGCACCCCGCCCTTCGTCTCCGCGAGCAGCTCGCGGGCCTGGGCGGTGCTCGTCGCCTGCGCCAGCTCGAAGCGGTGCATGTCAAGCCCTCCGCGCTTCGGACAGGGCCAGAAGGACCCGGTCGGGAGTCATGGGCAGGGTGCGCACGCGCGCGCCCGTCGCGTTGTAGACCGCGTTTGCGATCGCGCCCAGGGTGGGGACGAGGCAGGGCTCCCCCAGGCCGGCGGTCGAGGTGTTGTTCCCGGCGTTGGCCACCGGGGTGAGGATGGAGACCGCCTCGAACATGTCCCGGGGAGCGAGGATCTTGTACGACTCGAGGTTGGGGTTGACCATGGTCCCGAGGTTGCGATCCAGGATCCGGTTCTCGAAGAGGGCCCAGGAGGCGCCCTGGATCATGGCCCCGATGACCTGGCTCTCCGCGGTGAGGCCGTTCACCGGGAACCCGCAGTCGTTGACGGAGACCATCTTCACCATGCGCACCTCGCCGGTCTCGGTGTCCACCTCGACCTCGGCGAACTGGGTGCCCGCGATGTCCTGGCGCAGGGTCTCGTATTGCTTCTTGCGCTCGGCCACGCAGTCGATGACCTCGTCCGTCATGCGGGCCGCGGCCTGCCGGAAGCTGACGCTCTTGCCGGGCTGAGCGGCCACGAAGACCTTCCCACCCGCGGCGTCCAGCTCCTCCGGTTTCGCCTTGAGGAGGGCCGCGGCCAGCGCCAGGACCTTCGTCCGCGCGTCGTGGGCGGCCAGGCGCACCACCGGGGCCACGGAGTTCGTGGTGTTGCTGCCCCCCGAGGCCGGGCCCTCGGGGAAGCCGGTGTCGCCCACACGCACGGTGATGTCCTCCGGCCGGAGGCCCAGCTCCTCGGCCGCGACCATCGCCATCGCGGTGCGGAACCCGGTGCCGATGTCCTGGGCGCCCGAGAACAGCTCCACGCTGCCGTCGCGGTGGACCTTGACCTGGGCGCCCACCCCGCTGCCTCGGGCGAACACGTACCAGTTGCCGTTGGCCATCCCGATGCCACGCTTCTTTGAGCGGGGGGGCGCTGCGTCGCTCCCCCCCGAGCCCCCCCCGACGTCGCGCCGGAGTGAATCCGTCGCGCCGCCGAGCCAGTCTCCTGTCGTGGGGTCCCCCGCCTTCTTGTTCCGGCGCTCCCAGCCGATGGCCTTGGCGCCCACGTCGTATTGCATCAGGCGGACCGGGCTCGACTCGTTCTTCCGGCGCAGCTCGAGGGGGTCCATGCCGAGCTTCTCGGCCAGCTCGTCCACCGCCGACTCCAGGGCGAAAGCCCCCTGGGGGTGGCCGGGGGCGCGCAGGGGCGCCGCCGGGCCCCCGTTCGTGAACACGTCGTGCTCCTCGACCTTGAGGTTCGGGGTGTTCGCGTAGAGGGAGTTCGCGGGACCGCCCGTGCCCGCCCCGGGAGCCACCCCCGCGGAGCCGAACGAGCGGTGGTGGACCGCGGTGAAGGTGCCGTCCTTCGCCGCCCCGATCCGCACCGTCATGAGCGCGCTCGGCGCGTTGCCCGTGCAGAGGTGCTCCTGGTGGCGGTTCAGCATCAGCTTGACGGGCGCCCCCGCCTGCTTGGCCAGCTTGCAGGCCACGATCGCGAACGCGCTGCCCGTGGCCGAAGGGGCGAGCTTGCTGCCGAAGCCGCCCCCCATGTGCTCGGTGATCACGCGGACGTTCTTGCGGTCGATGCCGAGGGCCTCCGCCACCCCGTCGCGGACGGTGAAGATCCCCTGGGTGGAGGCGTAGACCGTGAGCTGGTCGCCCTCCCAGCGCGCGATCACGCCGTGGGTCTCGAGGGGCGAATGGGTGTGGACGGGAAGGCGGTAGGTCTGCTCCACGCGGGCGGCCGCTTCCGCGAGGCCTTTCTCCACGTCGCCCCGGCCGCCCCCGCCCCGGCCTCCCCTCGACGGCCCGAGGACGTTGCCCCGGCGCGGGACCTCCTTGTTGCCCGGCATCTGGGCCTCTTCGTAGACGAGCGGCGCGTCGGTGGCCATTGCCTTCTCGAGGTCGGTCACGTACGGCTTCTCGTCGTAGGTGACCTGGACGAGCCGGGCCGCGTCCTGCGCGACCTCCGGCGAGACCGCGGCCACCGCGGCCACGTCCTGGCCCGCGAAGCGCACGGTGCGCGACTCGGTGGTCCAGACCGCCTTGACCCCGGGCAGCGCCTCCGCCTTCGCGGTGTCGATCTTCGTGATCTCGCCCGCCGGCACCTCCGCTCCGACCAGGCGGCCCCAGAGCATCCCCGGCAGGCTGATGTCGTAGGTGTACTTCGCCTTGCCGGTGACCTTGAGGGGCGCTTCCAGCCGCGGGTGCCGGCCCTTCACGACCTTCAGCTTCGAGTCGAGGTCCCAGGGCTTGAGGTCGCCTTCGGCCGCCTTCACCTCGAGCGTCTTGGGCGCGCCCTCCCAGCCGGCCTTGACCGTGAAGGTGACGGTGGGGACTTCCTTGGCCTTCTGCTCCTGCGCCATGGTCAACCCCTCTTGGGCGAGGCGGCCATCGACTTCGCCGCCTTCTGCACGGCCTCGAACACGCGGCCGTACGTGCCGCAGCGGCAGAGGTTGCCGGCCAGGCCGTCCTTGACCTGTTCCAGGCTCGGGTTCGGGGTCTTTCGGAGGAGCGCAGTCCCCGCCACCACGAAGCCGGGGGTGCAGAACCCGCACTGCAGCGCGTCGCACTCCACGAAGGCGGCCTGGAGGGGGCTCAGCTTGTCGGGGGTGCCGAGCCCTTCCACGGTGGTGACCTCGTGGCCCACCGCGTCCGCGGCCAGCAGCAGGCAGGACGCCACGGGCTCGCCGTCGACGAGGACCGTGCAGGCCCCGCACCCGCCCCGGTCGCACACCTCCTTGGCGCCGGTCAGGTCCAGGTGGTTGCGCAGGGCGGAGAGGAGGGTCACCCTCGGCTCCACCGTGACCGCCTTCAGGGCGCCGTTCACCTTCAGGCTCAGGGGCACCGGACCGGGGCCCAGGACCGTGGCCGCCTCGGACGGCGCGCCCACGCCCACCAGGCTCGTGGCGGCGGCGCCGACGCCGGCGGTCTTCAGGAAGCTCCGGCGCGAGAAGCCGTGGGTGCCCTCGTCCGGTGGGGAGGGAGGCTTGGCCATTGCTCCACCTCGAAGGAGTGCGCCGAGGGCCGGGCCCTCGGGCCGCTGCTGAAGCCGGATTCTTGTCCCCGCGCAGCCCCTTCGTCAAGACATGATTGCGTCAAGACTTGGGAACGCGGCCGCCGGCCGGGCTCGGGTCGCGGAGACGCACGTTCGACGCTGGTAGGGGGCTGGTTGTAGCGCTTGTCAATCTGATTCATAGTATTGATTGACAATAGCTGGAACACGGGCCCGGCGGATTACGTAGTGGAGAACGTGAAGGCCCCCCTGCCCCCCAAGCTCGACCGCGCCGACCGGCAGCTGCTCCAGGCCCTGTCCCGCGACGGACGCCGCTCGGCGGCGGGCCTCGCCAAAGACCTCGGAGTCTCGCGCCAGGCCGTGGCCCTGCGCCTGCGCGACCTCGAGCGGCGGGGGATCATCCGGGGCTACCGCGCCGAGGTGGACCCCGTGGCGCTCGGCCTCGGGGTGAGGGCGCAGGTTCGCCTGAGCCTCGACGGCGCCCTCCCCCGCGAACGGGAGAAGGAGCTGCTGAGGCGCCTGGCCGCCCACCCCATGGTCCGGTCGATCTATCGGGTGAGCGGGGAGGACTGCTTCGTGGCCCAGGTGCAGTGCCGCCGGATCGAGGACGTGAACGATCTCCTCGCCGACCTCAAGCGCACCCGGGCGGTCCAGTCCTCGCGCACCGCCTTCGTGCTGGAGACGATCGTCGAGAAGGGCGGGCTGGGGCCGCTCGAAGACGGCCTGGTCGCGGAGGAGACCTGATGCCCGAGGACAGGGGGTGATGATGCTCCAGCGCCACCGCCGCCTGCTCCCCCTGGTCTCCCTGCTCGTCGTGTGGGTGGTCTGGGGCTCGACCTACCTGGCCATCCGGGTGGTGGTGCGCGAGATGCCACCGCTGGCGGCGGCCAGCCTGCGCTTCTTCGTGGCGGGGGCGGTCATGATCACGGTCGCGCTCTTCATGGATCGTCGCCACGGCCGGCCGGGCCTGCGGCAGGTGCTCGACTACGCCCTCGTGGGGGTGCTGCTCCTCGCGGGTGGCAACGCCCTCGTGATGTGGGCGGAGAAGACCGTCCCCAGCGGCATCGCGGCCCTGATCGTGGCCACGGTGCCGATGTGGCTCACCCTGTTCGACGGGCTCCGGCCCGGGGGGCAGCCCTGGACGGTCCGGGTGTGGCTGGGGACGCTGATCGGCCTCATCGGCGTGGCCCTGGTGGTCCGGCCCGCCCACGGCGTCGAGGCCGGCCACTGGCCGGCGGTGATCGGCCTGCAGGTGGGCGCACTCTCCTGGACGATCGGCTCCTTGTACGCCCAGGCGATCCCGAAACGCCTGCCGCTCCTGAGTGCCTCGGCGATCGAGATGCTGGCCGGCTCCGCCGTGCTGTTCCTCGAATCCCGCCTTTTCGGCGAGGACCTCGGGCGCGTGGCCTCCGCTTCCTCGACCTCCTGGGGCGCCCTCGCCTACCTCACGGCATTCGGCTCGCTCGTGGGATTCACCGCCTTCGCCTATTGCCTGAACGAGCTGCCCGCGAGCACGGTGGGCACCTACGCCTACGTGAACCCGGTGGTGGCGGTCACCCTGGGCAGCCTGATTCTCGGGGAGCCCGTCTCCGCCGGCCTCCTGTCGGGGGGAGCGTTCATCCTCCTCGCGGTCCTCCTCACCACCGCCCGACGTCCGGCTCGCGCGTCACGATCCCAGCCGCTCGTCGAGGCGGAGGAAGAAGCCGGCTGCGTCTGATATGGACTAATACAAAAGGTGCCGCGCGCGCCGTCGCCGGAAGGCCGCGGCCTCCCTGCGCCAGCCGGGGGCGAGGGTGCGCGGGGAGCGGCCCTCGTCGAGGGCCCGGCGGATCCGGTCGGTCCCACAGAGGATGTCGATGGGCCGCTTGAGGTACTCGTACTCGTACGGCGGGTCCCGCCAGGCGAACGCCTTCGGGTTCTGGCGACGCGCGTGGTGGATGAGGAGCAGGTAGGCGAGGAAGGCGGGGAAGCGTTTCCGGTCCGTCACGTGCACCTGTACTCCGCCGCAGACCTTCCCCGCGTGCTTCTGGAAGGTCGGGGTGAAGAAGACGGGCCGAAAGCGCGCGCCGGGGATCCGCTCGCGGGTCAGGTCGTTCACGAGGCGCCAGGGATCGACCCAGGGGGCCCCGACCAGCTCGAAGGGCTGGGTGGTGCCTCGCCCCTCCGAGAGGTTCGTGCCTTCGATCAGGCAGCCCCCCGGGTAGACGAAGGCGGTGTCGACGGTCGGCATGTTGGGGGAGGGTGGCACCCAGGGCAGGCCCGTGTCCTCGAAATGCATGGCGCGCCGCCACCCCCGCATGGGCACCACCTCAAGGTCGACGTCGAGCCGGCACTCCTCGCGGAACATCCGGGCCAGCTCCCCGACCGTCAGGCCGTGGCGCACCGCCAGGGGGTGCCACCCCACGAACGAGCGGTACTCGGGGTCGAGGACGTTGCCGTCCACCTCCACGCCCCCCAGGGGATTGGGCCGGTCGAGCACGACCACCCTCCGCCCGTCCCGGGCGGAGGCCTCGAGGACGTGGAGCATCGTGTAGATGAACGTGTAGTAGCGGGAGCCCACGTCCTGCACGTCGAAGACGACCGCGTCCAGGCCGTCGAGCATGGCCGGGGTGGGCACGCGCGTCCGGCCGTACAGGCTGAGGACCGGAAGGCCGGTGGCGGGGTCACGGCTGTCCTCCACCTCCACCAGGTCCTGGGCGTCGGCCCACACGCCGTGCTCCGGACCGAAGAGGCGGACGAGGCGGAAGGCCCGTGAGCGGGCGAGGGCGAGGGCGGCGTGGTCCAGGCCCGCGGTGACGGCGGTGGGATTGGCCACCAGACCCAGGCGCTGGCCGCGCAGCCGCCGCGGCTCGCGCAACAGCCGCTCCAGCCCCGTCTCGACCCGGGGCCGACCCCGCCTCACTCGGCGTACTTGAGGGTGAAGCGGCCCATCTGCGCCTTGTCCCCCGCGGCGCGCTGGATGGTGCCTTCGATGCTGTCGGCCTCAACCGGACCCGAGAAGAGGCGCGGCGAGCCCGAGAGGTCGACCACGAAGCGCAGGGTCCCCTTGTCGTAGGTGATGTCGCGGAGGGGGGCCCGCATCTCGATGCTCCCCGCCTGGGTGGTGAGGGTGCCCGTGAGCTTCGTCCCTTCGAAGCGCAGGCGGACCTGGACCATCCTCCCGCCGCCACCCCCCTCCTCCATCGTTCCTTCCCACCGGCCCTCCACCGCCACCGCGGTCCGCGCCGGCTGGTCGGGGATGATGAGGGCCATCTCACGGAGGCTCTTGCCCAGGCCGGAGCCGAGCGGAAGCACGATCCTGATGGGGACGCCATTGCCGGGCCCCACCTGCCGGAGCGCGTCCGCGTAGATGTCCGAGAGCACCTTGGCCCGCGGAGTCAGCTCGAGCACCTTGAGGGGGCGCTGCTTCAAGAGGAAGAGGCCGAAATAGTCCTGCAGGAGGGCGGTCCAGTGGGTGGCCACGCTGCGCGTGCTCGCGCGGGAAGCCCCCTTGCCACCCGTCTCCCCCCACCCACGGGAGTAGGCGGCGGCATCCGTGGCGGTCACCGTCGCGAGCGGCGTCAGCACGCCCGCGACCGCCACCGCCAGCTCGGGTTTCTCGCGCAGCTCGAAAGCGGGCGCCTGGCTGGCGGCGCGCTCCACGAGCCCGTTGAGGGCGTCGGCCACGCGAACCGCACGCTCCCCCGTCGAAGGCGCTATTCCCTTGCCTCCGAGCAGGAGCAACGGGCCGAGCTCGGTCGAGACAAACGCCACGTCGTCGCCGGGGTGCTCGGCCACCGGGGCCGCGAAGAAGCGGGGGATGAAGGTCCCGGAGGACAGGCGCATCAGGACGAAGCGCGCGCTGCTCGTGGATGCCTTCCCCTTGGCCTTCACCACAACCTCGGTCTCGCTCTGGGTGTCGGCGGTGGGGGCGGTAGGCGCGGCCACGGTCAGCTCGTTGGGGGAGGCGCCCAGGACGAGGGCCGGCTGCCCGGAGAAGGTGACCAGGTTCCCCTCGGGGCTCGGATCGAACCCCCGACCCTGGACCACCACCCGGCTCCCCGCGGATCCGCTGCCCGGCGACACCCCCAGCACGAGGGGGAGTCGTCCCAGGATCACTTGCCCGGGCTTCGCCGAATCGGGCCCCACCTGCACGTTCACCGAGGCCTTGTGCCCCTCGGAGGAAGGAAGGCTGGGCACGATCACCCGAAGCTGTTCCGCCTGGGCCTCCTTCACCTCGGCGATCATCCCACCCACGGCCACCGATAGAGGCTTGCCCTTCAGGCTCTGGCCCTTGATGATCAGCTCGTCGCCCGGCATGGCCACCTCGGGCTCCACCGAGGTGACCTTCGGGGGGCGGTAGACCTTGAGGGTGACCGCCTTGGACTGGCCGCCGCGGGTCTGGACCGTGATCGGCACTTCCACCGGTCCGGCTTCGGCGAGGCCGGCGGGAACCGTCACCGCAAGCTGCGTCTCCGTTGCCGAGGTCACCTGCCCCGTCTGGTCGCCGAAGCGCACCAAGTCGTCCGCGGCCTGGGAGGCAAACTTCTCGCCGCTCAGGGTGACGGTCTGCCCGGGCTCGGTCCGTTCCGGTATCACCCTCGTGAGGACAGGCGGAGTCTTCCAGAGGAGCCTGACCGCCGCCGCCCCCCCTCCGAGGACCACGACGGCCAGGAGACCGTAGAGCGCGGCCGGGGGCACGCTGAGCCGGGGTCCGGCGCGGAGCGGCGACTTCTTGGCCGGCTTCGCGACGGGCCTGGCTGCCGGGGTGGGCGGTTCGGCGGCCTCGCCCGTGTCCGGGGGGGGGGCTATCGAAGGCGTGTCGGTGTACTCCGGTCGCGCCTTGGTCGTCGGAGCGAGGGGCGGCGGGGCGGGCTTCGGGGGGGCGGGCGGCGGGGGCGGCGGCGCCGGACGGGGCGCGGCCGCGGGGGGCGGAGGCGGCGGTGGGGAGACGGTCGGCGGGGAGAACGGCGGCGGTGGCGCCACCGTCGGCGGCTGCGGTGGCATCAGCACGAGGGGTGGCGCCGCCACGAGACCCGCTTGGGGTTCGGCCAGGGAGAACGGCTTGTCCGGGGCGGAAAGCCGGGGAGCCGCCACATGCCCGAGCGAGTGGGTGGCGTCCAGGGGAAGCGCGGCTCCCCCCGTTGGGAGCTTCACCAGGAGCTTGGCGCTGCTCTTGGACCCGGGCGGGCCCAGGCAGATTCGGTCCCCGTCCTGCAGGAGGCAGTCGCCTTCGATCTTCTCGCCGTTGACGTAGGTCCCGGTGGCGCTGCCCCCGTCGGCCAGGAGCAGGCCGCGGGGGCCTCGATTCACCTTCGCGTGGATTGGCTCGACGTTGCCGAGGAGGATCTGGAGGTCGCAGTCGGAGCTCGAGCCGATCAGGCGGTCGCGCGGGGAGTCGTCGACCTCGAAGAGGGTCCCGTCGAGCGGCCCCCCCGTGACGATCAGGACGGGGACGGTCACGCTGCCGGAGACGGGATCGGGCACGGCGGGACACTCCCCAGCGACAAAAGGAACAAAGGACGGGACTTAACGGGCAAATTCAAGCATACCCCCACTGGCCTGTCAACGTGAGGGGGTTTATTGACACCGTGATTGGCGAGGTGCTAGCGTCGGTCGAAGAGAGCACTCCGTGACGGAAATGCCACGGGCCGCCTCCCCGCGATCCCGGGAGGGGGTTCCTCCCGACAGCGTCCTTCGCCAGCTCCGCATCCCGTTCGTGCGGCGGGCCAGCCTCCTTCACGCGCGGGCCCGGGAGGAGGTGTTCGTCATCGACCTGGGCCTGGCCGGGGTCTTCATCGAGCGTCTCGAGGCTCTCCCCGTGGGCGAGGAAGTCGAGATCCGGCTGCCCATGCCCGACAGCGAGATCCCGCTCCAGGCCCGGTGCCGGGTCGCGTGGTGGCACCCCGAAGGCGCCCCCCTCGCATCGAAGTCCCTCCCCGCCGGCGCGGGGCTCGAGTTCATCGAGATGTCCGAATCCGACCAGGGACGGCTCCGGGAGCAGCTCGTCCAGTACTGCCGCCAGCACCCCCGCGTCCGCCGATTCCTCCGCCACTGGCCCCAGGAAGAGAAGATCGGAGACGATCCGTGAAGACGGTTGGAACCCTCGTGGCGGGGCGCGAGGTGTACCACGTCCGCGTGGAGCACACCGTGCGCGAGGCGGCCCGCTACATGTCCGACCGTCGGGTGGGGGCCGTGGCCGTCCTGCAGGGTGACCGGCTCTCCGGCGTGCTCTCGGAGCGCGACATCATGAGCAGGGTGGTGGCGCGAGGCCTCGACCCCGACGCGGTCAAGGTGGGCGAAGTCATGACCCGGGACCTCGTGGTGGCCAGCGCCTCCGACTCGAACGAGGACGGGGTGCGCAAGATGAAGCAGGCCGGTTGCCGCCACCTGCCGGTGATCCAGGGCGACCGCTTCCTGGGGATGGTCTCGCTCCGCGACCTGCTGCAGGTGGACCTCTCGGAGAAGGACGAGGAGATCCGCCTGCTGAACGCCTACATCCATTACGTGCCCCCCGGGAGCGGTCGGGCCTAGGGGTGCCTCGAGTCCGGGTCGTCCTGGTTCGACCGGACACTCCCGCCAACGTCGGGGCCACTGCCCGGGTCATCCGGAACACGGGTCTCTCCGGCCTCGACCTCGTCTCGCCGGGGGGCTGGCGGACCGTCGAGTGCTGGCGGACCGCCTGGGGGGCGCCGGACGTCCTCGAGGAGGCGCGGGAGTTCCCCGCCCTCGCCCCCGCCCTCGCGGGCGCGTCGCTCGCGGTCGCCCTCACCGGGCGCCGCCCGTCGGGGGCGCCCATCCTCGACGTGCGGGAGGCCGCGGCCGAGCTCTGCTCCCTCGGACCCGAGGAAGCCGCCTCCCTCGTCTTCGGCCCCGAGACCGCCGGCCTCACCCGTGACGAGCTGGCCCTCTGCGGCCGGCTCGCCACCATCCCGTCGCACGCGGACCAGCCCTCGCTGAACCTCTCGCATGCGGTGGCGGTGGCGGCCTGCGAAGTGTTCCGGGCCCAAAGCCGCCCCGAGGCGCCCTCGCGCCGGGCCACCCACGACGAGAAGGAGCGCATGCTCGCCCTGCTCCGCGAAGGCCTCCTGCGCATCGAGGCCTTGCCGGGAGTGAACACCGACGGGTATTTCAGCGAGTGGCGGGCCCTCTTCCAGAGGGCCGACCTGACCCCGAAAGAGGTCCGGCTGCTCGAGCACCTGGCCCGCAAGATGTCGCGCGCCTGATGGCGGACGAGCAGCAGCCCTTCGCGGACGTGGTCCTGCTCGAGGACGGGTTCTCCCTTCCCGAGCTCAAGTGGCGGGAGCTGCTGTTCATCGGGGCCCTGCGGAGGGACGGCGAGGCTTTCGTGCGCGATCCCACTCGCCCGCTGCCGCCCTTTCGCCGGCCGGGCCTCTTTCCGGAGGGGGTTTGCTTCCGGGCGGTTCGCGAGGGGGGGCGGGTGGTCGTTCGCCGGGCCGGTCCCTGATTCCTCACGCTATAATCGAGCGGTGGAAGCGTCGCCCGGCAACGTCGCTCCGCGCATCCTCTCCCGCGCCGAGCACGCCGTCTCCCGCAAGAACATCGACCCCGACGCCCTCAAGGTCCTCTACCGGCTGAAGAACCACGGCTACGTGGCCTACCTGGTGGGGGGAGGCGTCCGCGACCTGCTCCTCGAGCGCCGGCCCAAGGACTTCGACATCGGCACCTCGGCCCACCCCCAGCAGGTGAAGAAGCTCTTCCGGAACTGCTTCATCGTGGGGCGCCGGTTCCGCTTGTGCCACGTGCGGTTCGGGAAGAAGGTCATCGAGGTCTCCACTTTCCGCCGCCAGGCGGAGCCCGAGGAGGGCGACACCCTCATCCGCCGAGACAACACGTTCGGCAGCCCCGAGGAGGACGCCTTCCGGCGGGACTTCACGGTGAACGCGCTCTTCTACGACATCGCGACCTTCTCCGTGATCGACTGGGTGGGCGGGCTGGAGGACCTGAAGGGGCGGATGATCCGCACGATCGGGGACCCGGGCGTCCGCTTGCGCGAGGACCCGGTCCGCATGCTGCGGGCGGTGGCCCTGGCCGCCCGCCTCGACTTCAGGATCGATCGGGACACCGCGGAGGCCATCCGCGCCCTGCGCGGCGAGATCGTGCGCAGCAGCCCCGCCCGCATCCTCGACGAGTTCTACAAGATCCTCCGCCAGGGCCGCTCGCGGGAAACCTTCCAGAAGCTCCACGACCTGGGCCTGCTCGCCTATCTCCTGCCCGAGGCCGATCAGGCGATCTCGAATGGCGGGGAGCGCCTGCTGGGCAGCCTGGCCCGCCTCGACGAGTATCGGAACGCGAGCGGCGCCTCCCCCGAGCAGCTCACCAATCCGTTGCTCATGGGCTCGCTGTTGGTGCCCCTCGGCGTCCCCCTGCGGCGGGTTGCCGTCCCGCCCGCCCCTCGGCGCCGTGAGGAGGCGTCGACACCCGAGGACCCTCCCGAGGACGTGGCGGCGGAGATCGCCGCCCTGGGCGGGGCCGAGGAGGAGGACCCGCCGTCCGGGCCCGCCAACCTCATCTTGCCCTTCGCCCGGCGCGACCTCGATCGGCTCCGCCTGATCCTGCTCGCGCAGCGGCGGCTGCGGGAGGCGGGCAGCCCCTCGGGTGCGCGGCAGGCCGTGGCGGGCCGGAGCTATTTCGAGGAGACGGTGCGCTGGCTCGAGATCCACGGGGGGCCGGAGGGCCAAGCGCTCGCGGTTCACTGGCGCGGCCTCGCCCCCGTCGGCGAGTTGGCGCCGGCCGAAGCCGCCGCCGAGGGGGGACCCGCGGCCGCCGAGCCTCCTCCCGAGGAGCGGAGACCCCGCCGCCGTCGCCGCCGGCGCCGGCGTCGTCCCCGACTTGACGCGCCGGGTCCCGTCCAGGGATAGTCCGGGTCGCTCGAGGGAAATCCCATGTCAACGCTGTCCCACGACGAGATCCGAAAGCGGCTCGCCATCAACTACTCGCGGGTGACGCTGACCCTAAGCAGCCACGACGCGGGCGGACTCACGGAGCGCGACTTCCGCCTCGCGGGCCAGATCGACGCGTGAAGGCGCTGGTCGCGGGGGCCCAGGGCCAGCTCGGTCGCGACCTGGTGGCCGTGCTCCGGGACGAGGTCGCCTGGGCCGGGGGCCGCGCCGAGCTGGACGTCACGGACGGAGAGGCCGTGTGGTCGACGGTGGTCCGCGTGCGGCCCGACGTGATCTTCAACGGCGCCGCCTACAACAAGGTCGACGGGGCGGAGACGGAGACGGGGCGGGCCCTGGAGGTGAACGCCCTCGCTCCGAGCCTGCTGGCCCGGGCCGCCCGCGAGGTGGGCGCGCTCCTCGTCCACTTCTCCACCGACTACGTCTTCGACGGCCGGTCGAAGCACCCCTACCGCGAGGACGATTGCCCCCGGCCGCTGGGCGCCTACGGCGTGTCCAAGCTCGCGGGGGAGCAGCTCGTCCTCGCCTCACCCTCCGAGCGCTTGATCGTGCGGACGAGCTCGGTCTTCGGCCGGGGCGGGAACCGCCAGAAGGGCGGCTCGTTCGTGGAGCGGATCCTGGAGCAGGCCCGCGCCGGGCGACCGCTCCGCGTGGTCTCGGACCAGAGGTTCTCCCCGACCTATGCCCCGGACCTCGCCGCGGCCGCGGTCGCCCTCGTCCGCGCGGGGGCCCGCGGGCTCTATCACGTGGCCAACGAAGGCTCGTGCAGTTGGCACGAGCTGGCCACGAAGGGGCTGGCCCTGGCGGGGGTCGAGGCGCCGGTGGCGGCCATCACCGCCGCGGACCTGAACCTCCCGGCCGCCCGCCCGGCCTATTCCGTGCTTGAGACGAGCCGCTACCGGTCGCTCGGCTTGCCAGCGCTCCGACCCTGGCCGGACGCCCTCGCGGCCTCCCTCGCCGTTTGACCCCTGCGGCGCTTTCCGTTAGTCTCTTCGCTTGTCCCGTTGGGCGGTTAGCTCAGCGGTAGAGCACTGGTCTTACACGCCGGGGGTCGAAGGTTCGAATCCTTCACCGCCCACCAGATTCCTCGGAATCTCCCGGCGACCCACCCGAGCGGGGTGGTAGTTCAGTTGGTTAGAACGCCGGCCTGTCACGTCGGAGGTCGCGGGTTCGAGTCCCGTCCACCCCGCCATTTTTCAACGAGTTGGCGTCGTCCTCTTCTTCCTCGGGGGCCGGTGTGTCACTACGTGTGTCACTGAAGAGGACCTGGGCGATCAGGTCCACCGTCTGTGCCCTGAACACCGGCGAGAGGTGCTGGTAGCGCTCCAGCTCGCGGGATCGGTGCCCCGTTATCTTCCTCACCACGTCGCCAGGAATGCCCTGCATCAAGAGCACGGACGGTCCGGTATGCCGGAGGTCGTGGAGTCGGACGTCCGCCATTCCTAGCGAACGCACGAGCGCCCGGAACTCCTTGCCGATGTCCCACCGGTACGGCTGCTTCGGACTCGGCCACCTCGCCGACGACTTGGACGGGAACACGTAGTCGTCCAGGCCATAGCTGGGGAGCGACTTGAGCGCCTCGACGGCCACCCGGGGCAGCGGAGCCTTCTTGGGCACGCCCGTCTTCGTGTGGGGCACCGAGACGTACGGCGCCGGCCCCTCGAGATGCATCTCGCTCCACCGCCGGTTCAGCAGCTCGCGCAGCCGCAGCGTCGTCATGCACAGCACGAGGATCGCCGTCCGAAGCTCCGGGTCCTTGCACTTGGCCAACAGGAGTTGGAACTCCTCGACACTCAGGAAACGGTCCCGTCCGGGCGGCTCCCGGAACTGATGGATCGCCCGGACCGGGTTCGCGTCGTACCTGCCGTGCCGGATCGCCTCGTTGAAGATCGAGTTCAGGATGGTCCGGTAGTGGTTCACCGACGAGGCCGACAGGCCCTGGTCGTCCCTGAGGCGATCCAGGAACTCCTGGACCCTCTCCGTGGTCATCTCACGAGCCTTCGCTCCCCCGAACGCCGCGAGCACTCGCGGCAGGAGGTAACGGAAGCTCGGCGTCTTCTTCAGGTGGGCCGGCTCCCACGCCTCGCGCAAGTCGTCGAACGTGAGCTGCTCGAACTTCCGCGTCGGGAAGTGACTGAGCATCGCCGTCGCCGCCCTGCGCTTCGCGAGTATCGCCTCGGCCACCTTCACGTCGCGCTGGCCGGTGCTCTCGCGGCTCAGCCCCCCGTCCGCGTTCCTGAAGCGGATCCAGAGCACCTCGCCCCGGCGATAGACCCCACGCGGCAGGCGACGACCCTTCATGCCACCTGGTCTCCGTTCCGGTTCGCCTTCACGACATGCTGCCTCAGCCACTCGAGGATGTCCGCCCGGCGAAACCGGATCGGCGCCCAGGTCCCTTGCCGCGGATACTCCACGTAGGGAATCCGCCGGCGGACCCGCCACCGCTCCAGCGTCCTCTCCGACACCTTGAGCAGCTTCGCCGCCTCCTCGGTCGTCAGGATATCGTCCAGCTCGGACAAGGCCGGTCCACCCTTGGGCTCGTGAGCCAATATCGGCCCACGCCGCCCAAGCTGCAAGCCGCGGACCACAGCCCCGGCCATCAGAACGCCAGCAAGTCGAGCCAAATCAACGACGCGCAGCGCCGGCCCTTCTCACGGCTGAGAAACTGGGAACGCCCACTACAGACGTGAGAATTGCCAGCTGAGCTTCAGAAATCCTCGATCTCACGCTTCAAAGCGTCCCCTGCTGTGCGAGCCAAGTCCTCTTGCTGATCCAGGTCTGCGTGGATACTTCCGGTGTGGACGTACTCGGACCTGAGCTTGTAAAGACTGCGCGTCGACTCCCTCAAGCGTTCACGCTCGGATGGGGACTTGCCGAGTCGATACGCCACCGCCTCACTCAGCCGGGCGCCCACGTTCTCCGTGTGCTTTCTTTCCAGGAGAAGACCCTCTAGGCACATCGCGTAGTTGATAACGGCGACGCCGGGATCTGTTGCTGCCTCTCCTCTTGCGTACAACCCACACGCCGTGCGGATCCCTTGGGCATGTTCGCTCTTGTCGTGCCACAACCGGCCTAGTTGAGTTACTACTCGGTTCGCCGAGTGAGCTGACGTGCGTACGGCACGAGCCTGATCCAACTGGCTACCCGCGTAGTCTTCGATGTGGGTCTTGAAAACGAGGTCGATCAATTCCCCCGGCGGGCGTGGAGGCTCCGGATCGCCCTCGAGCACCATTCCGCCGGTGAGTGTGAAATCCAGCTCGTCATCCCTCCACCAGTCTACGTACACGGACGCTAGCCCGAGCGCCACCAGAGCCCCTATCGCTTCACGTATCATTCTGCAGCTTTCGTCGAGAGCGACCTCACGGCTGTAGGCGGATACTTTCCCTCGCAATTGAGCGGAATGCGTAGACCATCCGGTGTCATCATCGTGTTCGGTCTCCACCTCCAGCACAAGATCGTCAGCGAGTGGAGCGCGATAGGGCTCCTCGGATTCGCTCTCGAGGCCCACCGAGAAATCAAAGGGAGAGTTAGGGTTCTTGAGCTGAGCCGTGATCTCCTCTGCCAAGGTCGGATCTTGCGGCTCTCTGCCTCCCTGCACGGCAGCGGCAGCCCGCCTGAAGACCCACTCGGACAGGTCACCCCGCGCTCTGAATGGCTGGGGCTTGGGCATGCGTCTCAGGATATCTTGCTCCGTGGAGCGGACTTCGGAGAAGGAAGAATCGTTCGCCGGCGGAATACCAGAGGGGCTGAACCTCCACTTGTGGCCGGCAATGATCTTGGCCACGAGCGGACTGAGGTCGCTTTCTCTCGACATGGGACGAACTCCAAGCCCTGAGACTCCTATTATCGTCCAACACCGCCACGTAGGTGGTCAGCGAGGGGGTCGGCTTGCATGTCGAAGGACTGGCGCCCGATCAAAGCTCTCGGCCACACCTGTTGGTGCTACTCCTCGGCTTCCTCCTCGTAATCCTCGAGAACGGTCTCCCGCAAATGGCTCAGGTTTGGCTGTTTCGCCAACTCTCGCAGGCTGTCGTACGACAGATAGGTGCAGCTCTCGAACAGCGGACCGCGCTCCAGCAACGAAAAGACCGGCCGGCGCAGTTCCTGGAAGACCTTCTCGCGCCGGGCTAACGGCGCCACGATATGTAGACGGATGTCCATGTTTGGCTGCAGGGCAAGCAAGTCGGCCATTCGTAGGATGCCCGAATAGATCGAGGTGGTGTGTTCGACCTCGAACGCTCGGCGGATTGACCGTCCCTTGAGCCAGAGAACATCAATCTGCTCGATGGTTCGCAGGGTCGTTTCGTCGTAGTTGAGGGGAAGCCTCTCGAGGGGGGGCGGGTGCTCTCCTTCCCATTCCGTGACCACGGCGGCGCGGTCCGAGCGCGGAATCCAGACTTGCATGCCCATGCGCGTGCCGATCTCCGCGAGGAGAGCCTGGACCTGAATTGATTCACGTACTTCTGCGTGTGGCGTTCTTTCCTGATCTAGGTCGTCGTCCCGGTCTTCCGGAACCGTAACGCTCACATCCTTGTCCAAGCGCCGCACTCGATGGGTGGCAAGCTTGCGGGAATCCGCAGCATCGAGTGGATAGTCCCGGCCGCGACGGCTCTGCTCCAGGAGTAGGGACTCTAGAAGCTTCCCGTCGGCGGCGCTGAGATGCACCAGACTGGTCCGGACTCGACCTGCCCACGTGGGAGTCCCTCTCGTCTGCCCCTTGGTGAAGGACAGCTGGTTCCATACTGCGTCTTCGTAGATGGGAACGGCCTTCTCGACCGCAAGCCACCCGATAGGCCTCACGCGGAAGCGCACCACGAAGGGATCAGCTTCCGGGAAGAAGATCGGCGTGTTGTCGTGGAATGGACCCTCAACGACTTCAAGCACACCGAACCAGCGGGAGAGCCGTGTCATGTAGCAGACCAGCTTGTCGCCTATGCGGACTCGGTCGGCTGCATTCTTGTGGCGGGGCCGGAACCCGGACACCGACCGATCCGACCGGCCAAACGCCTCGTAGGTTTCCGGGCTGAACAGATCCAGGAAGTAGTTCAACTCTCCCCCTCGCGAAAAGTCGTCCAACACCAGAACAAGCTGCGAGGCTCCATCGCTACACCGATGGAGATTCGTAACGTTGCTTCGTCAGCTTCGTCCGATGGTTAGCCACCATTCGACGACCTCTTGCCTTCGTAGATTGGCCGAAGCCTGCACTGAGTGAAGCTCTCCGCAAGAGCGAGGGCACAGTCGGGTGCCGTCGCTGGGATAAAGACATGAGCCCGCGAAGTATTCCTTTCGAGCCAACTGCCGATTGAGCCGATGTCGAGGCTCTCCACTTCGCTCCGGTGATCGGCTCGAACCAGGGCAAGCGTGCGAGATCGGTCATTCAGAATGGATTTGGCCAGAGTGCTCCGAGCGTTCTGGCCGTAGTGCTGGCTCGTGAAGCGCGCTTGAGTCTTCGGGCCGGCCTTGCCAACCTTGAGGCAGCTCTCACCAAGGATAAAGGCGTAAACCGCCTGAGTGCCTGGCGGGAGCGAATTCGGTCGGCGATGGGGAGCCGGAAGCAGTTCGGTCTGGATGTCGCGAAGCCTAAGATCGACGTGGGCAAGCCGAGCGACCTCGACGAGCGACTTAGCAAGTTCCACTAGATCCAAGCTCATTTGTGGTCTCCTCGTCTGGCGATGACCGGGTTCACCTGCGAGCGGCACTTCGACTGGCCACACCCCCGCTCGTCAGGTGCCTCCCCTTCTCAGTCTACCTCCCACCGCTGGATCCGTCCGGCAATCACATTTGCAGAGTCTAGGCGTTCGTTGGGTTCATCAGTCACAAGCTCCATTACCAACGCATGCAACAGGCCTCCCGTTGGATCCTGTCCGCGAAAGGGGATGCCTGCGGATACGCGGCCGGTGCCGAGGAACCAGAGAACCTTCCCGAGTTGAAACAGGTCCGACCGGTGATCCACCGGGTGGGCCTTGTTCGTTGCGTACGCGATCAGCTCAGGTGAAGAGTAGAAGAGTGGGCCGATGAATTCATCGGTACGCGTGAAGTCGTCGAGAGGACGCCCCGATACATCCTCACCGTTGAACTTCGCGATCCCGAAGTCGATCAGCTTGATCTCGCCGGCTGCACAGTCGCCAACCCACACGAGGTTATCGGGCTTCAGGTCCCGGTGGATCAGGTCGGCCTCGTGTACGTACTGGACTGCCTCGCACAGTTGTAGAGCAACTCGGCGCAGAAGGCCCGGGCGCAAAGGACCGCGCTCCTGTACGTGCTGCCGAAGGTTGTCACCACCGAGGTCCATGGCCATCCACAGGGTACGAACACCTGCCTCAACCTCAATGGCGCCGGCGTCATAGTATGCTGCGATCCGCCTGTGGTTCAGCCGCGAGAGGATACGCCGTTCGTTGGCGAAGCGGTCCACACGAGTGGCGTCAAGCTGCCGCAAGGCTTTGACTGCGCAAACATCGATCTCGCCCCCGGCGGCCCGACGTTGAGCCTGGAAGACGACGCCGTTCCCGCCGCCCTTGACGGCCCGATAGAGTCTGAACTCGGCGCCCTGCTCGCCGCGAAGAAGCGGGCGCTCGCCGAGTTCGAGGTGGAGTTCGCGCTTCAGTCCTCCTGACCAGTGGGTCACTTCGACAAAGACCACGGCCGGCTGGCTCCCATCTGAGTTTCGGGCGCATAACAAATCATCATTGAACAGGTTCGTACAATCTAAGGATACCTGGATTGTCCAGCCCCTGCTGCCCCGGGCAGTCTGGGGTCCAGAGGCGGGTGCGCACTGTCGGCGGCGGACTGTGGCGATCCTGAGGCCGTGCGTGCGATGGCGCCAGTCGCGCTACGCGGAGCCGCCCAAACCCCAAAAAGTCGTGACCGCGGCGCGCTCCCAAGACCGCGGCGGAGCCTTTCATCGCCTCCCCTGCCAACGCCAGGTTCACGCACCCGGTTACACGAAGGTGTGTTGGACCCATCAGCGCCAGGGGCCGTGTTAAAATCCCGTGGCTTAGGAACTTCCTTGAAATCCTTTCCACACGTGTTTGAGGTCCGCCCGGACTGCCTCGTCGTGCGCGAGCGCGTCAAGGGGGCATCTCTGACGTGCATCGAACTGGAAAGGCCGTCCGTGCAGCCCGTGTTGAAATGGGCTGGCGGGAAACAGTGGTTGGCGGCAGCGGCGCCTTTCCTCGTACCCGATGGATGGAAGGGACGATACTACGAGCCATTTGCGGGCGGTGCAGCCTTCTTTTTCGCCCTCGAGCCAGGTTGCGCAACGCTCGCCGATCAGAACCGTGAACTGATCTCCACGTATCGTACGCTACGCTCCGACGTGGATGGCGTGATCCGTCTCCTCCGTAGATATCCCCACGATCCCGACTTCTACTACGACCTTCGGGCTCGTACCCCGCGCACGCCATGCTCGCTCGCGGCGCGGTTGATCTACCTCAACCGGACCTGCTGGAATGGCCTCTACCGTACGAACCAAGAGGGCCAATTCAATACTCCGGTTGGCCGGTTCAAGAATCCGACCATCTGTGATGTGCCGCGGCTAAAGCAGGCCGCAGCATTGCTAAATCGCCCCACCCTTCGCCACGGTGACTTCGAGGCGACCGTGGCAAGCGCAGAGTCGGGCGACTTCATCTACTTTGATCCTCCGTACATCACGGGGCACCAAAACAACGGTTTCCTCAAGTACAACAAGCACCTCTTCTCCTGGGATGACCAGAAGCGCCTGGCCACGTTAGCCCGCCGGCTCTCCGCGCAGGGGGTGCATGTGCTGGTCAGTAACGCTGATCACGACCGCGTCCTCGCGCTGTACGGTGGGTTCCATTTCTACCGGGCCCTACGTCGCAGCGCGATCTCGGGCACCACGCACTCTCGAGGAACGGTCTCAGAGGCGCTTCTTGCCAACTATCCCCTCCTTGGCTACGAGTCGGAGGTGCTCACTCGATGACGGCCGCCGCCCCGCTTGCGCAAGTCCCGCCAGACAAGGTCAAGCCCAACCCCGAGAACCCGCGTCTCATCTTCCGCGAGGAGCAAATGAATGAGCTCCTCGAATCGATCCGTGAAGTCGGCATTCGCGTCCCTGTTTCCGTCTACGCCGACGGCTCCAAGTTCACCCTCCTGGATGGCGAGCGTCGGTGGCGCTGCGCAAAGAAGCTAAACCTGTCCGCGATGCCGGCAATCGTGCTGCCCAAGCCTAGCCGGCTCGAGAACCTGCTCATGATGTTCAACATCCACAACGTCCGGGTGGACTGGGACGTCATGCCCATGGCCCTCAAGCTTGGCGATATCCGCGAGATGCTCGCGAAGGACGGGCGGGCGACGAACCCGAAAGCGCTAGCAGCTGTGACCGGCGTCCGCCTCGCCACCGTGCGACGCGCCCTTGAGCTGCTAGATCTGCCAAAGAAGTACCAGACCATGCTACTCAAGGAAGCGGAGAAGCCGCGTGACCAACAACGCATCAAGGTGGACCTCTTCATCGAGATCTACAAGTCCCTGCATGCCGTCGAGCGCCATCTTCCCGAGATCATGGCAACCGTCTCGAAGGCTAAATACGTGGACAGATTCGTCAAGAAGTACGTGGCAGGCGTCGTCGACAACGTCGTCAAGTTCAGAAACGTAAGCAAGATCGCTCGCGCCGGATTGGCCGGAGCTGACAAGAAGCGTGCCGCGACCGCCATGACTCGGCTTATCCACGAGAAGGCCTATTCGATCGACCAGGCGTATGAGGACACGGTCCAGAGCGCTTATGAACAGCGCGACCTCCTGGGCCGCACACGTTCCCTGCTGTCGAAGCTCCGCAGTGTCAAGAGGAAATCGGAGCTCGACCACGCTCTCCTTGGAGCCCTCTCGGAGCTGTCAGAAGAGATCCACCGCATCCTCGGGTAGCGCGTGAGATTCAGCCTGACGCCCGAAGAGGCTTGGCCGATCGCCGAAGCGATCGCTCGGCACTTCCGGAAGCATGGCGCCAGCATCCAGGTCGAGCGGGCCGCGTGGCCAGACGTCCCGTACCGCACGACGCTCGCTATGGTGCAACGCGGCAAGACGATCCTTGTTGAAGCACAGGGGACCCTCAGCTATGGCCCGTCTCTGCAGGATCTTTCGAAGTGGCTGAGCCAGCATCGCAAGTACGCCGAGTTCTTCGTCGCGATTGCCGCGGAGGGCTCGATCCCTGTCGGCGTTTTCGGCGAACTACAGCGTGATGGCGTCGGCCTCCTGATCGTCGATGACGATAGAATGGTCAGGACCGATAGGCCCGCCCGGAATCCCGCGCTGGTCGTCACGCCGGAACCTACCCTGGCCTACGGTGATTGCAAGAAGGACGTCCTCGCCGCAGTCAACAAGTTCAACAACGTCGACAGGAAGGATGGCCTTCGAGACATGTGCGAGGTTGTCGAGCGCGAGACGGACAGGCTTCTTCGCCACGCCGCAAAGAAAGCCATCGTCACCTTACCCACAGCCAGCATCGACCAGAAGGACTGGTCGGAGCAAATCGACTCCCTCGCTTCGACAGCACTCCATGGCGGAAAGGCGCCGACCGTCAACAACAATCTCAAACACGACCTACATTCGTTCCGTGGTGCCCGCAACCTAGTGGATCACAAGGTCAAGTCGAAGCGCGATGACAAGAAGCGTCAGACTCAATTCGCGGAGCGGATGATGCAGGGGCCGCGCCTCGTAGCCGAGCTGGTTGCGCTCCGCCGAAAGCTGAAGTAGGCGCGTCCGGTAGGACCGGCACAGCGGCGGTTGGGCCCGGCAGTAGTAAGGCTCGGGCCCTATTCCGAAGAGCCGTCGCGTCTCTTGCCCGGCGATCCGGTGGCTCCAGCGCTTGACACACGTGGGGCTTTGACGCAGCTTGGGGCTGCGAGACAAGCTAGTGAACGAGCTTCCGTCGAACACCGTGATAGGCACCCTCGGCGAGCTCTTGGTGCAGCTTCGACTCCTGCAGTACAAGGTCCAAGCATCGCCCCCCCTCCGAGACTCAGGCAACGACCTGATCGGCGTCCGTGGCGGCGTATTCAAAGCCCTGCAGGTTAAGACCAGCGTCTTGGGGATCCCGAAAAGAGGCCGCCTCAAGCGGCGCTACGACATCCTCGCCCTAGTCGGGCTCAAGTACGATGGAAAGCGCCTCGATCTGGATCAAGCCGACATTTTCCTGTTATCCCGAGCCCAAGTTGAGCAGGGCGCCGGCCGGGGGCCGGGCGCACCCGCCGAAGAGTTCCGAATCAGTCAGGCGAGAGTGGACGAGCTCTTTGCCCGGCCCCGACGACGCCTCGCACCTGGACTCCGGGTCGTCGCAGGCTGAAGCTGGGGCCTCGGCGCATCGCGAGCAAGGCACGCGGATCACGCTTCCAGGAGACGAGGCTCCGCGCCCGATGTCCTTGCGCGCGTGGGACTGCAAAGGGCGTGACACACACCCCTTCCGCTCTGTGTCCACTCCGCGGAGTAGGAACGACTTGCGACCACCAGGCGCCGTGTTGGGGCGTTCGCCGGTTTTGGCCCTCTCGCGGCCCTGTTCGTGCCTCCGCGGTCGGCCGGTTTCCCTCCTCATCCGAGCGGGAAGGAGGCACCTGGCTAGCCGCCCGAAGGGCCAGATTCCTCCTCCGGTTTGAGAACGTTTGACGAGGGTTCTCAACGCTGAGAACCCAGCATTCCGGCGCCCGCATGCGCTCCGATCTAACCCCCGCGCAGTCAATCAGCGACGCCTTTCGTGGCTGCCGGCACATCGCTTGCTCCCTCTGGAATCCGCAGAACGCCGCCGTTCGGCGAGGAGGCGAGATGAGGCGAACCCGAATCCAGCCCGGGCCGGCAGTCGACCCTATATCCCCTGGCGCAGCCGAGCTGCGAGGAGGGGAAATGGCCCGAGTCGGCGACTCTCTCCAGTGGGTCACGGCGAGGCTTCCGCCCGATCTCGTGCGCGAGATCGACGCTCACGCCAGGCGCATGGGGGCGACGCGATCGGACGCGATTCGAGGCTGCCTCGGCGTCGGAATGGAGACGATTCGCAATCGAGAGGGTGTCCCGGCCGGCCGGGCCGAGGAGCTGCTGGGGGCCCTCGAGGGTGTCCGGTTGACGCTCGACCTGATGGGCCCGCCCACCTTCGGGATGCTGCGGCTTCTCGCCCACTGGGCCACTCGCGACGGGAGCGTGAAGGTCAGCGAAGACGAGCTCCTGGCGGAGCTGCGCGTGACGGGAGCCGATGAGTGGGAGCAGGCCGTCGCAGACGCGGAGCGGGACCTGGCCGAAAAGGCGAGCTCGCGGCCGATGGACTCGCACTGAGATGTTCTTCGTCGAGGCGCGCTACCACAGAAGCCCGGATCGCGCCGCCGGGCAGGTCCGGTACATCGCCCACCGTGAGGAAGGACTGACCGACGGACGCCGGCGCGAGCTCTACGGGATCGGGGAGCGATACCGAGCCCTCCGAGGCGACGAGCCGGCGATCCGTCGGGCCCTCCGCGAGGACGCTCGAGGTCTCAGGAAGCCGCCCTACTTCCGCTTCATCATGACCGTGGACAACCCCACGGCGGAACGCTTCAGGCGGCTGGACGGGCCCCAGTCCGAGCGCGTCATGCGTGATGCGATCGACAAGACATTCCGTGGTGCCCTGAGAGGAGCCCAAGGGGTTTTCGCGGTCCATCACCACGGCGGCGCAGGCCGGCCGGCGCACCCACACGTGCACGCGCTTCTCAGCCCGCGGTTCGAGAATCGGATGGCGGTCCACATCTCGCCGGTCAGGATCCAGCGCGTCAAGGAGCGCTGGGAGCGGGAGGTCCTCGCCGGCCTGCAGCGCCAGGAGCGGCGGCTCGACCGGATGCGCCAGGGCCTCGTGCCGCGCCTTCCCATACTGCCCCGCGATCGAGACGATCGGCTTCCCCTTCAGGTGTTGCCGTTTCGTCCGGCACCGTGTCGGGCCGGCCAACTCGAGCTCTTCCCCCGCGCGAAGCGGGCCGTCCGAGTCGCGCACGAGATCGGCTGGGCCAGGCAGTGGGCTACGGTTCGGCTGGCGAGGCATGCGATGGGAGCGGAATCCCGAGAAGGCGGCCCGCCGAGTCCTGTTCCGGCTCGCGTCGAAGGCCATGCCCCGGGCCATTCGCGACGCGCTCTGGCTGCTGCGCGGTCTCCGCGGCATCGGTGAACGCCATCGCTAGCTGCAGGCGGGTCGTGGGCCGTGCACCCAAGGGCGACCGGCTGGCAGGCTCACCCTTCTAGGCCGCACGGACGAGTGAGATGATAGCCGTCTGACTGTCACTGGAGGACTCCAATGCGGACCGCCGTCATCTTCGCGCGCGAAGCCGCGTGGGCGGCGCGCCGCCTAGCCAGAGCCCCAGCCTTCACGGCCGTAGCCGTTCTGACCGTAGCCGTCGCGGTGGCGCCCAGCCTGATCTTTCGCCTGGTGGACCGTGCGGTCCTTCCGCCGTTGCCGTTCGACCGATCGGACGAGCTCATAGATATCAGGCAAGCGCCGGAGGTGGGCGGAGGGCGCAGGCCAGTTTCTTATCCGTGGCTCAGCCATCTGAGAGCGCATAGTCGAGTGGTGGATGTGGCGGGGGAGACCTACGTGACGTTGTCCCTCCGTACCGATGCCGAGAACGTACAGGTACAGACGGGGGCGGTGACCCCGAACTTCTTCGACGTGCTGAGAGCGCGCCCACTCATCGGAAGGGTCTTTCGTGAAGATGAGAACCAGCATCCGTTCGGGCATCCGGTCATTGTCTTGAGCGAGCGTCTGTGGCGGCGGCATTGCGGGGCACGGCCCACGATCCTGGATGAGAAACTCATCCTGAACGGCGTGGCGTTCTCCGTGGTCGGCGTCATGCCTGAGGAATTCCACGAGTCCTGGTTTGACTGGACGGGGATCTCGCGGACAGGCGCGTGGATCCCGGCAATGATGGCCCCAGTCGGGATGCGCACGGCGGAGTGGCGCACGGCCAAACCAATCGAGTACCCATACGCCACCATCTGGGTTGGCCTTGGACGTCTCCGACCGGGGTACGGTCTGCGCGAGGCCAGGGCCGAGATGGCCGTTCTTGGCCAGCAGGTGAAAAGTCTGTGGCCGGGGATGAACGCTTACATCTCCGCGCCCTTCGATCCCATTCTGCTCAAGGAGGTCGCCGTCGATCCCAAGATCGGCAAGGCCGTCCTCATGCTGCGCGTCGCCGGCCTGTTGGTGCTCGTACTCGGAGCGCTCAATCTCGGCAACATGTTCCTCGCCCGGGGGGCTGACCGCGCCCGGACCATCGGTCTCCACGTGGTCCTGGGCGCTCCGCGCTTCGGCCTAGCCTGCGGCGCGCTGGCCGAGGCCTTGTTCGTTGGGGCTGGGGGCGCCGCGGTGGGCGTGATGCTCACCCTGGGTGCGCTCCTGGGCCTCGGACTCGCCGAGCCCACGATCCTGACCGCGCCCTTCGGAGTGACCTTCAACCCCGCGGCCTTTCAGATCGATCGAGGCCTCGTTGGTGCCGCGCTCGTTCTTTGCGCCACGGCCGCGGTCTTTTTCGGCATTGTGCCTGCCTGGAAGACGACCCGGGTCGACGCGTCGACCTTCCTGCGCGGAGGCGCGGGTGTCACTGGCGGCGGCCTCGAACGGCTCCGGATCACGCGGCCCGGCGGACTCCTCGTAGTGGCCGAGGTCACGTTCGCTCTTGCCCTGACCCTGCCCGCGCTCCTGCTCGTGCGCAGCGTGGGGACGCTCGTCCAAGCCGATCTGGGGTTCAAGGCGCGCGGGGTGACGACCGCGGAGATTCGTCTGCCCTCCGCCGAGTACTCGCCGGAGGCGGCCGCAACGTTCGTCGAGCAGGCGCTCGACCGGCTCCGCGTGGCTCCCGGGGTGGAGGGGGCGGGCTTCGTGAACGGCGTCCCGCTCTCCGACAGCTTCTTCACGAGCCTGGTCAGGCCGACCTCTGCGACCACGGGCGGCTTCGTGGCCACTGTTCACGTGGTGAGTCCGGGGGCGTTTCGCACGCTCGGCATTCGGCTCGAGGGAGGCCGCGACTTCGGTCCCGAGGATCGTGGTCAAGGCCCGCCGGTCGCGGTCCTGAGTGAGGCCGGCGCACGCCTCGTCGGCGGCCACCCGGTCGGCGCTCGTGTGGACGTGATGACACTCGGTGGCCGCACGGTGGAGGTGGTGGGCGTTGCCGGCAATCTTCCCTATCGGGATCTCGCGCTGCAACAGCTTCCGGCGATCTACCTGCCGCTCGCCCAGATGCCGCTCACGGAAGGCGCCCTCGTGCTGCAAACCGCGGGCACAACGTCCGAGGCGGCAACGCTCCTTCGAAACACGGTCACGTCGCTGAATCCGCGCCTACGAACGACGGCCGTCGAGGCGCTGGCCGACCGGATCGACCGCGCTCTAGCCCGCTTCCGCGGTGCCACTTGGCTTCTCGGGGTCGCCGCGTGCTTGGCGCTCTTCCTCTCTGGAATTGGGGTCTACGGGCTCCTGTCGTCTCTCGTCGCCCGGTCGGTGCCCGAGATCGGCGTCCGCATTGCGCTTGGCGCGGCTCCCGCAGCGATCGGCCGCCACCTCGCCCGATCCTCGCTCCTCCTCGCTACCGTGGGCCTGTGCATCGGCGTGGGGCTCGGCTCCTGGGGGGCGACCCACCTGGAAGGCTATCTCTACGGGGTCCGCCGCTACGACGCGGCCGCACTCTTGATGACTCTCGCTGCTGCTGCTGCCCTGGCACTCCTGGCTGCCCTCCAGCCCGCCCGACGCGCGGGCCGAGTGGACCCCATGGTCGCGCTTCGGTGCGAGTAGCGCATCGAGCTTGGGGACATGCAGGCGCTCGCCGTCTCACGCCGAAGGGTGCTGGCAGAGTCCTGTTAGGAGCCCAAGGGGTCCTCGCAGTCCATCACCACGGCGGCGCGGGCCGGCCGGCGCACCCACACGTGCACGTGCTTCTCAGCCCGCGGTTCGAGAATCGGATGGCGGTCCACATCTCGCCGGCCAGGATCCAGCGGATCAAGGAGCGCTGGGAGCAGGAGGTCCTCGCGGACCTGCAGAGCCAGGAGCGGCGGCTCGACCGGATTCGCCAGGGCCTCGGGCCGCGCCTTCCCATACGGCTTCGCGATCGAGACGATCGGCTTCCGCTTCAGGGGTTGCCGTTTCGTCCGGCACCGCGTCGGGATGGCCAACTCGACCTGTTCCCCCGGGGCGAAGAGAGCCGTCCGAGTTGCGCGCGAGGTCGGCTGGGCCAGGCAGTGGCTACGCTTCGGCTGGCGGGGCACGCGATGGGAGCGGAATCCCGAGAAGGCGGCCCGCCGAGTCGTGTTCCGGCTCGCGTCGAAGGCCATGCCCCGGGCCATTCGCGACGCGCTGTGGGTGCTGCGCGGCCTCCGGGGGGTAGGCCTCCGTCAGCGATAGGGGCCGGGCGCCTCACGGCCGAGGGCATCTTCAGGCGATACAATCGGCCGTGAACTCTGCCCCTTCGACTTCAGTGCTGATCGGCATCGACGTCGGCCTCTCGTTCATCGAGCCGACCACTGGCGTGTGCCGGACGGGTGATGACAGCACTTTCATCGTTGATCATGTGTACGCTGACCGCGCATCTCGCCTCGCCGCATTGGGGATTCGCAAGGGCGACCGCCCCTTCGATCTCGTCGCCATCGATGGGCCATTGCTCTCAGGACTTGGCGCGGTGCATGGCCGCCGCACCTGCGAACGCGTGTTCGTGTGCGGACCATTCCAGCGCCGCTGCAAACCAGGAGAAAGTCACGTGCGCGGAACCGGGCAAGCCCTATCCCGGGCCGCAACTGAGACGGCCCGCCAGGTCGTCGAGCTGACCGCCGGCCCGCGACCGGACATGGCCTGTCCGTGGATCGTTGCCGACAAGGCCATTATCGAGGCGTTCCCAAACGCCTTTCTCGGCGTTCTCCTACCTGACGAGGCCTTCGAGGGAATCCCGAAGGGGCGTGGCAAGAAGTTCGACGCCCTCTTCGAGGCCGTCAGGAGCAGGGCCGTTCTTTGGCGGCTGTTGGATGAGTTGGGCTGGTCTGATGGCAGGCTTCGCGACGCACTCGCCACCAACACCCAGCACGACGAGCGCGCCGCACTGATCTGCGCCCTGACGGCCGTATGCGCTTGGCGCGGACGCTACACGGCGGTCGGCGATGAGGAAGGGGGGTGGTTCTTCCTTCCGTCGTGGGAGCACTGGCAGCCCTGGGCTCGGCGCGCGATCGAGAGCAGCGACGCCGAGGTTTGGCGAGACGGGGTCACCCGTCCACGCTAGATTCACCGACGTGGCCCCTGTATTCTGCCGGCGCCGCGATCGCAGCGACCGCAACAAGCACCAAGACCCTTTCACGGGCACCTCGCGCCTTGTGTCTGGTGGCTTCCACAGAACGCAGGCGCTCGACCAACGGACGGACCCAGGCGGCCCAGGCGCCTGGTCAGAAGTCCGACTTGTTGGGCTGCCGCACATATGCTCCGCGGAGCAGGCTGAAGATCTTGTCTGCGTCGGATGCAGCGAGCATCTCGACGCGACCCAATTGGTGGGGCGCCCAAGTCTTCGTCTCCGCGAAACTCCATTGAATCGAATGCGGCCCGACCGTCGCTTCCGCAAAGGGACTTCGCGGTACTCGATAGCGTGCAAAAGGCCGTCCACCGTACACAACCGTCACGCCCGCAAGCCTGCGGAGCCTTTCGTCTATCGTGTAGAACGCAGTCTGTAGCGCCCGTGGCAAGCGACCGATGCTCTTCACACTTCCGAACCTCTTTGTCACCCGCGGGTGAAGCAGTGACGGCATCAGTCCGTCCGCCCGTTGCACGGAGACCTTCCCGGGGCGGAATCGTTCAACGACCTCGTCCGTGGGCGCTAGGTGATGGTAGGCATAGCTAAGGCAGACTACCGATTGCGGGTGCCTGAGTACCGAAGGCTCGTATCGATAGCCGATGGCGACGAGGACAGGGTCTCGCTTCCTTACCTGCACTTGCTTGCGTCTTATTTGCCTGACGCGCTCTCGAAACAGCGGCCATCCCGCGTGGAGCGCCTTCTTGTATCGCGCAAGCTGCCGAAGCGCCTTGGCGCCGACGAGGTCCCACTTACACTCGATAATGAACGGAGTGTTGGCGGCGTTGACGGCGAGTACGTCGATATCAAACAGCCGGCCGCCACCGCTCCGGTCAACTGAGATGACCGTCAGGCCGAGGATTTCCTCGGCGTGCTTCTCCACAAACTGGCGCACTGCCTTCTCGTTCGTGAATGGCACGGACGGTGCAGGGTATGGAGTCGAATCTCTCGGTACTGGCGTCTTCATGCCGGCAGTGTAACTCTTTTGGCTAACCCGGTAAGCGGCCAGGCTGATACAGGGATCTGGCCCTGGAAGGCAGTTGCGTTGAGTGGAGTCTCTCTGCGTGTCACTTGCTTTATGTAGCCCCTGGGACCAGCCAATGCTGCCTCACTCGATGCAGTCCTGGGCTACCATACCAATGCATGCGTCGCCGCAAACGGCACCTTCGCTTGCCGGCCCAGCTCGCGATCGCGGCCGCGGGAATATGTGCCGCCTGCCTTCCCGTCCGGGCTTGCTTCCCCAACCTCCCCGAAAGGCCATCATCGCTTGACCAGCCAGGCGTCCGGGTTGGCAACGAGTGGCTGGACAAGGCGCCGCTCTACGAAGACTCCCGCCTGGGTTCCGTCAGCCAGATCAAGAAGCGAACGCCATCTGGTGAACTTGCAATCGTGGGGACCCAGGCGGCTGTCTTCCTTCCACCCAGGCAGGGCGAACCGCGAGTGGTGGCGTTCCGGATGCCGGCGGGTCATGCCGAGCTACTCGAATGGCCCGATGGCGGCCCGCGCTACCTCGATCGAGGAGGCGGCGGCTGGCAAACGGGCGCGTTGATCGGCGAGGACGGCTCGCGTCTCTGGCAACCACCGAGCGAATGGGGAATGGATGACCTGGCCGCGGGTGACCTCGACGGGGACGGAGTGCCCGAGTTCGTGGCGGGTTACAACGGTGGAGGCGGTGTCCGGCTCTTCGATGCCACCGGCAAGTCACGTTGGCGGCAGGACGACGGCAACGTCTGGCACGTCGAGATCGTGGACACCGATGGCGACGGCAAGCCCGAGATCGTCCACAGCAACGCCGCAGGGCAGGTGAGCGTTCGGGATGCGAACGGCAAGCTGCTCAGGCGCGTCCAGGCCGAAGACTATTTTTCCGAATTCTCCCTGGTGGAATGGCCACGCCAGCGGACCGGCCTGGTTCACACCCGCGACGGCCTGACGAGCGTTCTCGATTTCGACGGGACGGTCCGCGCGTCCCTGCAGACCCCCGACACAGGCTCCCTGAGCGACGCCCACGGCGCTATTGCCCGCTTCGGCGGTGCCGATCACCTGGTGCTCGCGGTGTCGGCATCGACCTGGGATCGAACGCAGCTTTTCGTGTTCGATGAAGGAGCCGTGTTGCGATACTGGGAGGTCGTCCCCGGCAACTGTGTCGCCGTTGCCGCCCCCGAGCCGAACGCCTTCCTGTTCGGATGCGGCAGCCGTGTGCTTCGTTACTCAGGGAGGCCCTCGGGATCCACCGAGACGGGTTCAGGAGGGCAGCAGCCTACGCTCCAACTGGTCGACAGGGCGCGGACCCCTCAGGGCAAGTGATCGAAACACTGCAGCGGGAGATCCCGAGACGAAGCTACTCACGGCGTTCGACGATTTCTGCGGGCCCCTGTTTCAGCAGATCAACGCCCCTGCCGCGCAGGCCGACAGGGTCGTGCGGCCCGCGACCTGCTACTACCTCGTCTGACGAGCGGTGATTTGGCCGTGTAACTCAGACTGCATACTCCTTCGCCTTAATTGCTTGACAGGCAATGTGTGGAAAATAGGATACAACGATGAAGCGGCGCTTCGAACTCCAGTGTCACGGCGAGAGCAGCTGATCGAGGAGATCGAGACAGTCGAGGCCCTGCTGGCGCGACTGGCGGGCGAGGAGAGCCAAGCTCGGGGCCGGCTCGTGGCCTTGAAGGCCGAGTTGGCTTCCCTCGGTGCAGCCGAGACACGAATTCGGGTGCGCCTCGCCCCGAGCCGCCCAGCGGCCACACCCACGACGCCGGAGCAGAAGGTCAAGCTGTTCCGGCAGCTCTTCAGGGGTCGACAGGATGTCTTTCCCACGCGGTTCGTGAGCAAGAGGACCGGCAAACCAGGCTACGCACCGGCGTGCACAAACAAGTTCGTTCGGGGGGTGTGCGAGCTTCCGAAGATCAAGTGCGGCGAGTGCCCGAACCAGGCGTTCCTGCCGGTCGATGACGCGGCTATCCTGGCGCACCTGCGAGGCCAGCACGTCATGGGCGTGTATCCGCTGCTCCAGGACGAGACCTGCTGGTTCTTGGCCGTCGATTTCGACAAGAAGAGCTGGGCCGAAGACGTGGCTGCGTTCGTCGCGACGTGTCGGGATGTCGGCCTTCCCGCCACGGTCGAACGCTCACGTTCGGGCGAGGGAGCGCACGTATGGTTCTTCTTCAGTGAGCCGGTCCCCGCGGCGGCTGCCCGGAAGATGGGCTGCTACCTCATCACGGAGACGATGTCCCGCCGTCATGAGCTCAGCCTGGACTCCTACGACCGCCTGTTTCCGAGCCAGGACAAGATGCCCAGGGGCGGGTTCGGTAATCTGATCGCGCTGCCACTGCAGCATGGACCTCGGCAGCACGCGAACTCGGTCTTCCTCGATGACCGGCTCCAGCCTTACCCGGACGATCAGCAGTGGGCATACTTGGCTGGTCTCCCGAGGATCGACCGACGTACCGTCGAAACGGTCGCCGGCGAGGCGACCCGGCGCGGGTCCGTCATCGGCGTTCGGGCCGCGGAGCCCGTCGAAGAAGATGAGTCGGCCCCGTGGACACGTCCGCCTTCGGGCCGTCCGGAATTCGTTCCGATCACGGGGCCGCTGCCGGCCCGGGTCCGGGCGGTCCTCGCTCAACGACTGTTCGTCGAAAAGGCCGGCCTGCCGTCGCCCTTGCTCAACCAGATCAAGCGCCTCGCCGCTTTCCAGAACCCGGAGTTCTACAAGAAGCAGAGCATGCGGCTCTCGACCGCCTTGACGCCGCGGGTGGTCGGCTGCGCCGAGGACTTGCCTCAGCACATGGCCCTGCCACGAGGGTTACGACCCGAGCTCGAGGAGCTCCTTCATCGGCACGCCGTCCCGCTGGAAATCGAGGACCAACGTGAGAGCGGGAAGGCCACCGACTTCCGCTTTCAGGGCAGTCTGACGGGCGTGCAGAAGAAAGCGGTTCGAGCCCTCCTGGCGCACGAGATCGGCGCTTTCGTCGCACCGCCCGGGGTCGGCAAGACCGTGGTTGGGACGTACCTGGTGGCGGAGCGGCGCTGCAGCACGCTCATCCTCGTGCACCGTCAACCCCTGCTGGACCAATGGCTCGTTCAACTCTCCCTGTTCCTCGGTATCGACTCCAAGGAGATCGGCCAGATCGGTGCGGGCAAGCGATCCGCCAACGGCCGACTCGACGTCGCCATGATCCAGAGCCTCGTACGCAGCGGGAAGGTCGCGGATCTCGTGGCCAGTTACGGACAAGTGATCGTGGACGAGTGCCACCATGTGCCCGCAGTCTCCTTCGAGCGCGTGTTGGCCGAGGTCAAGGCTCGTTACGTCGTCGGACTGACGGCAACGCCACAGCGGCGCGACGGTCACCATCCGATCATCGAGATGCAGATCGGCCCCGCTCGTTTCACAGTCGATCCAAAGGGCCAGGCGGCGCGGCGGCCCTTTGAGCATCGCCTGATCGTCCGGGAGACGCGCTTCAAGGTTGCGCACCGCGACAAAGCCCCAAGCATCCAGGAGCTCTACGCGGCCCTGGCGGGCAATGAAAGGCGCAACGAGCTGGTCCTCAACGACGCCATCGCTTGCCTCGAGGAGGGGCGGTCGCCGATCCTGATGACCGAAAGGCGGGACCACCTCGACTATTTCGCCGAGAAGCTACGGAAGTTCACGCGGCATCTCGTGGTTCTTCACGGTGGCATGACAGCGCGTGCAAGGAAAGCGGTAAAGGACCAACTCTCAGCGATTCCGTCGGACCAAGAGCGGCTTGTCCTGGCGACTGGACGGTACATCGGGGAGGGCTTCGACGATCCTCGCCTCGACACGCTTCTCCTGGCTCTGCCCGTCTCGTGGAAGGGCACGCTCGTCCAGTACACGGGCCGGCTTCACCGCCTGCACCCAGGGAAGACAGAGGTGCGCATCTTCGACTACGTGGACCGCGAGGTGCCGATGCTGCTTCGGATGTTCGAGCGCCGGCTTCGTGGTTACCGGGCCATCGGGTGCGCCCGAGACGAAGCACCGCTGGGCTTTGTCGAGGCAAAGGACGAAGAGAGGGTCGAGCACGACACCGGCCGTGATCCCGCCGCGGACTTTCTTGACTTCTCTTGAGATGGCTGCGCGAGCATCACCGCCGCGCATCCGCTGACGAGCAGGAGTCCCGGATCCTGATTTCAAGCCGGCCCGCCGAGTTCTGTTCCGGCTCGCGTCGAGAGCCATGCCCCGAGCCATTCGCGACGCGTTGTGGCTGCTGTGTGGTCTCCGAGAGAGTGGCCTCCGGGAGCGATAGAAGACGGCCCCTGGACCCTCGGGCTTACGAAGACAAGGTCTAACTTGACTGGCCGAGCTAGACGGCCCTGTGGAGATCTGCGGTGACGGGCAGCTCGAACAGGTCGCTCCGCAGCAACCGCGTGGAGAAGAACAGGACTTCGAGGCTTTCCACGTCGCCCGTCTTCGGGTTGACCCGGGCGATGACGTCGTCGCCTAGCTCCTCGGTCTCCTGTTCGGCGTACGGAGGTCGGTTGCTGATATGCAGGATGTCGGCCTCGCGGTCGTACTGGAACGCTAGCTTCGCTGCCATTCGACCTCTCCTTCACCGAGGCTTCGAGCGATGTAAGCCGTGACGATCCAGTGTCGGGCGGTGACACCGCCCTCGCTCACGACAACGACCACAACGTGTCGGCCGTTACGAAGGTCATTGTACCACCTCGAGAACAGCCGGGCCGTGGTCATGCGGACGCTCCGTCGGACCACGTCGGGATCGGCGAGGGTCTCCCGGATCTTCTCTCGGTGGTCCGGGAGGAGGTCCGGGTGGCGTTCGCGGACGTGGCCCTCGCGTTCTGCCGTGAGCTCCACCTCCCCGCCGAGTCTGGGACACGGGAACCGAGTGACGCGCTCAGCCAAGGTTCAACTCACGCTCCAGGTCCTCGAGAATTCTTCTCGCCGCTCCGGCGACACCCGGATCGGAACGCGTGTCCATGAGCTCGGCGACACGGTTCATGGCTTCGGTGACCGATTCAGGACGGCGCCACGCCATCGCCTCGAGGTACGGCCTGAGGACTGTCCTCGCGCGGCATGCAGACGCCATCTCATCGAGGCTGGCGATGGTGACTTTGCGCGTTCGCAGGGCTTCGGCCAGGGCCTCGAGGGCGACGTCGAGCCCGACCCTATGGCGATACCGGAAGCAGTCGAAGGCCATGCGCGGCCCGACCTGGCTTGTGATAGCCATCAGGACGATGTCGGGCCGGTGGACGCCATACGAATCCGGGCTTACGACAATGGCAGTTCTCTTCTTGATCGCTGACTGATCCGTGAGCGGGAGGGGAGCAAGGGCGATGTCGCCGAACTTAAAGCCGGTCGTAGGCGGCATCCGCTGAATTGCTCCAGACCTTCGCGAGCGCCCTTTCGGACATCTTGCTCGCGGCGTGGGTCAGCCGACGATCCTCATGGTGCTGGTGCAGGAAGTCGACGAAGTCCTCGACCTCGGCAACTTTCTCGGGCGGAAGGTCGCGCATCTTCCAGAGGATGGCGCGCTGAGGAGCTCGGACCCTCGACGTACGCTCACTCTTCTTGGCCGATCCCTTCATTTCGATATCGTACCACTATGATTATTATGAGGAGCTAACAGCCCCGCGTTTGTCGCGGCGAGCCTTTGGTCGGTGAACGGCGCGGCCGCCGCTCTTCGTCGCCATGCGGGCGCCAGATGGGGGATCGCTCGTGGCCCCAGCGGTCAGGTCGGTCAATGCCTCACGTGGAGCGGAATGTCGAGGTCCTGGCGGCGGTAGAGGCAGGCGCCCCGCACGTCTTCGCAGACGTAGTAGAGGGCATACGCGGGCAACCTCGTGACACCGGGCTTCGCGTCCCCGGGGATCCGCGCCTCGAACTCGACGCGCCGCGTCTCCTCGGTGATGGGCTGGGGCGGGCGCGGGATGCTCAACGACGGCTGGTCGATCTGCCAGCCGGCCGGAGGCGCGACCCAGACCATGAGGTCGGCGACCTCGTTGTTCCAGTGGGTCTTCTTCTCGACGTTCGGGCGGAACTCGAGGTGCACGCGCGCGGCGGCGCCAGGTCGCAATGTCGCCGGCACGACGGTGGCCTGAACGTTGACGAAGGATCCAGGATCCCGATGGATCCGGCCGCGGGGGTCGGGTTCCTTCGCGGGCACGGCAGGGCTCTCGAGGGTATTCGCCGGCGGCGCCAGCTCCGCGCCCCCGGGCTCGACGGTCAGCGGCGCCGGCGTCTCGCCACGCGCTTGGATCTCGCGCCGCGCAGTCTCGACCCAGTCGTAGAAGGGATAGGGTTTCTCGAGGCGCGGGCCGTATTGCTGGATCCGCCGCCGCCAGATGTAGTTGTTCGGATCGAGATCCAACGCCTGCTCCCACGCCTCGACCGCGCCCTGGAAGTCGTTGACGCGCCGGCTTTGTGAGTCGTAGCGTGCCCGCAGGACGACGCCCAGCCGGAAGCGCACCGGTGCGTCCCCGGGATCCTTTTCCATCGCTCGCTCGTAAGCGCCGATAGCCTCGTCGAGCCTCTCCCCGGCGCCCCAGAGGACGAGCGCATCGCCGTAGGAACGCCAGTCCGCGACGCGGCCGACGGCCGCCGCGGCCTGCCTCAGCCGCTCCAGGTCCGGCCGTGCGGTCGCCCCGCCGTCCTCGGGCAGCGGCGCGTCATAGCGCTTCTCGAGGAACTCCTCCTGGATCCGCTCGGGCCGTGGATCGATCGCGCGCACGATGCCGTGCTCATCGATGGCCACCGTCACCGGGACGGCCGACACCCCAAGCAGATCGAGCGGGTCCGTCAGGATCGGCCACGACATGCGCTTCCACTGCATGAAGAGCCGCGCCCGCTCGGGGTGCTGCTCCTCCACGATCCCCACCATCCGCAGCCGGCCCTGCTCCTGCAGCGTCTTCGTCGTTTCGTGCCACCCGGGCACGTGCACGCGGCAGCCCGCTCACCAGGAGGCGAAGACGTGGAGGATCACCTTCTGGCCGTACGAAGGACTGCGGGCGCCCCGCGGTGAAGGAGTTAACACATCCACGGCCTCAGCCTTCGACCTTGACGCCCTTCCAGAAGGCGACGCGGCCTTGGATCTCGCGCGCCGCGTCCTTCGGGGCCGGGTAGTACCAGGCTGCGTTCGAATTGACTTTGCCGTCGACGACCACGTCGTAGTAGCTCGCCTGCCCCTTCCAGGGGCAGACCGTGTTGTGGTCCGAGGGGCGCAGGAACTCCCGCCGGACGGATTCCTTCGGGAAGTAGTGGTTCCCTTCGAGGACGACGCAGTCGTTGCTCTCGGCCAGAACCGAGCCGTTCCACAGAGCCTTGGCCATTCCTCCCTCCTCGCGGTCCCATGATACGGGGAGACCGGGGCCGGGCCCTCACGGACCCGGCCCCGGTTCGGAACCTCCTGGTGGGCTCGCTCCGGCACCCTGCCGGCTTCCGGCCCGCCTCACTCAAGACAGTGCGGGTCGGCGGGGCTATGCGCTGTCGGATCGCTCACACGGTCGTATGAAGCTGCCGGTTTGGCCTGCGACGGTTACGACCAGGGCAGCGAGTCCAGCAGTGAGCGCGCAGGTGCTCATATAAGAAAGCAGAACGCACCCTGAGGGGTGGTTATCCCCGCGCCGGGGTCTGGTGTGCGTCCGTAAGTATCCAGGCATCCTCAGCGTCCAACTCGGCGGTGGCGCCCGCGGAGGATTGCAGGCCGCCGAAACTGGGAACAACCCCACAGCTCCCGTTCCTCGCACGGTCCAACTTGGTTCGGGGCTCGTGGACTTCCGGGCTCGCTGGTGCGCCCCAAGGCACGGGGGAAAGGAGGAGAATGGCGCAGATGTTCGACCTTGTCGTCCTGGGCACCGGCACGGCGGGAGCCGGGGTGGCCCGCCGGTGCCGAGCGGCGGGCTGGTCGGTCGCGATCGTCGACGAGCTGCCCTATGGCGGCACCTGCGCTCTTCGAGGTTGCGACCCCAAGAAGGTCCTCGTCGGCGCGGCCGAGGCCCTGGACTGGGTCCGACGCATGGAGGGAAAGGGCCTGGTTGGCCAGTCTACGGCTATCCGCTGGTCCGAGCTTCAACGGTTCAAGCGTACGTTCACGGACCCGGTACCGGAGGAGGCCGAGGGGGGCCTCACGAAGGCGGGAGTGAGCACCTTCCATGGCCGCGGGTGTTTCATGGGCCGCACGGCTCTACAAGTGGGCGAGCAGGTTCTCGATGCTCGACACGTAGTGATCGCGACCGGTGCGCGGCCCGCGCCTCAGGCATATCCCGGCGCCGAGCACTTGCTGACGAGCGACCGCTTCCTGGAGCTCGATGAGCTGCCGCGGCGAATCGTGTTCGTCGGCGGCGGCTACGTGTCGTTCGAGTTCGCGCACGTCGCTGCGCGCGCGGGCACCCAGGTCACGATCCTGCACAGAGGATCCCGCCCGTTGGAGCGCTTCGATCCGGACCTCGTGGCCCTGCTGCTGGAGAGGACGCGCGCGCTCGGCATCGACGTCCACCTCCGAACGGAAGTGCGGGGCGTCGCTGGGAGCGGCTCGGGGTTCACCGTGCATTCGATGTCGGAAGGCGTGAGCCGCGAGTTCGAAGGGGATCTTGTCGTCCACGGCGCCGGCCGGATGCCCGCCCTTGCCGGCCTGGACCTCGATCGGGCGGGGGTCGCTTGGGACCAGCGGGGCGTGAAGGTCAACGAGTTCCTCCAGAGCGTCACGAACCCGGCCGTGTACGCCGCGGGGGACGCCGCGGGAAGCGGCCCGCCCCTCACTCCGGTTGCGGGCGTTGACGCCAGGGTGGTGGCGGCCAACCTTCTCGATGGCAACCACCGGACACCAGACTACTCTGGCGTGGCGAGCGTGGTGTTCACCATCCCGCCCCTCGCCTCCGTCGGCCTCACGGAAGCGGCGGCCCGGGCCCAGGAAAGGAAACTCCGCGTGCGCCACGAGCGGACGAGCGCTTGGTACACCGCCAAGCGAGTGGCGGAGGAAGCATGCGGATACAAGACCCTGGTCGAGGAGGGCACGGAACGCATCCTCGGCGCGCACCTGCTTGGTCCGCACGCCGAGGAAGTCATCAATCTGTTCGCGCTCGCGGTACGAAAGGGGCTCACCACGCGCGATCTCAAAGAGGCCGTCTTCGCCTACCCCACCGCGGGCTCAGACCTTGCCTACATGTTGTGAGACTCCGGGCCTGCAGCGGGCCTTGACGATGGCGATGCCCCGGCTGTCCGTGATCATCCCCGCCCTCGATGAGGAGGACCTTGTCGCCCAGGCCGTGCGCTCGGTGCGGGACGAGGCCGAGGTCATCGTGGTCGACGGCGGCTCGGAGGACCAGACCCGCGCGGTGGCGGAGGCCGAGGGCGCCGCCGTGCTCACCGCGCCCTCCGGGCGTGGGCGCCAGCTCGACGCGGGGGCCCGCCGGGCCACCGGGGACTGGCTCGTCTTTCTGCACGCCGACACGCGGCTCGAGGCGGGCTGGGCACCGGCCCTGCGCCACCTCGGCGCGGACGCGGTGGGTGGTGCCTTCCGCTTCGCCATCGACTCTTCACGTATCGGCTACCGGGTCGTCGAGGCGGGAGTGGCCCTCCGCTGTCGCCTCTGGCGCCTGCCCTACGGGGACCAGGGCCTGTTCGTTCGGCGGGAGGTCTACGGAATGATCGGGGGGTTCCCGCCGTTACCCCTCATGGAGGACGTGGTCTTCGTGCGCCGGTTGTCCCGCGTCGGCGTCCTCGCCTTCCCGACGGTGCGCGCCCTGACCAGCGCGCGGCGATGGGAGCGCCGGGGGATCCTGGCCACGACCGTTCGGAACTGGTGGCTGCTCGGGCTATACGCCTTCGGCTGGCCGCCAGATAGGCTCGCGCGGTTGTACGATGGGCACCCAACATGATTCTCCTCATTGCCCTCGCCGTCCTCTTCGTGGCCCTCGCCAACGGGGCCAACGACAACTTCAAGGGCGTGGCTACACTGCACGGAACGGGCACCCTCGCCTATCGCCAGGCCCTCGCCTGGGCCACGCTGACGACACTGGGGGGCTCGCTCACCGCGATGTTCCTCTCCGGGGCGCTTGTGCAGCGGTTCAGCGGCAGGGGACTGGTGGCCGATGCGATCGCGGCCGATCCCGCCTTCCTCCTCGCGGTGGCCCTCGCAGCGGCCGGGACCGTGCTCCTCGCCAGCCGGCTTGGGTTCCCGGTGTCCACGACCCACGCCTTGCTCGGAGGCCTGACCGGGGCCGCCCTCGTCGTGGCCGGGCCGGGCCATGTCGCGTATGCGACCCTGGGCCGCTCCTTCGTGGCACCGCTGCTCTTCAGCCCCGTCGTTTCCCTGCTGCTGGCCGCCACCACGTATGCCGCCTTCCGCTCAATCCGCCGCGCTCTGGGCGTCACCGAGCAGACGTGCGTCTGCATCGGCGGCGTCGAGGAGGTGGCCACGTACGTGCCGGGGGCGGGGGCGGTGCGCCTGGCGAGCGGGATCACTGTCGCCGTGGACCAGTTGGAGAGCTGCCAGCGGCGCTATGCCGGCCGTGTCCTCGGTATCGACGCTCAGACGGTACTGGACCGTCTGCACGCCCTCACCTCGGGGGTGGTCGGCCTCGCCCGCGGCCTCAACGACACGCCCAAGATCGTCGCTCTCCTCATCGCGGCCCGCGCCCTGGGCGTGCCGTCGGGCACGGCGGTCGTGGCGGCGGCCATGGCCGCGGGGGGCGTCCTCTACGCCCGGCGCGTCGCCCGTACCATGTCCTTCGGCATCACGGGCATGAACCACGGCCAGGGATTCAGCGCCAACCTCGTGACCGCCGCCCTCGTCACGTTGGCTTCACCCCTCGGCCTGCCGGTATCCACCACCCACGTCTCGTGCGGCGCCCTCTTCGGGATCGGGCTCGTCAACGGCGAGGCCCGCGCGAAGACCATCGCCCAGATCCTCGCCGCGTGGCTCGTCACGCTGCCCGTGGCCGCGCTGCTCGCCGCCGCGGTGGCGGGCGCCGCCGCTTTCCGGCGATGAGCGCCGCCCGCGCTGGACGCCACAGGTCGGAATCTCGGAGCTAAGCCATGGAACTCAATACCGTCACCGAACGCACTCCCTGGCACACCCCTCCCCACGTCGCCCTCGAGCGCAACGGGGTCGTCGTACTGCTGGACCCGGACGCCCCCAACTGGATCGCCACCGACGCGAGGGGGGCGCGCATCCTGTCCGGGCTCGACGGCCGAACGACGCTCGAGGAGGTGACCGCGCGCTACGCCCGGGAGTCCGGCGTCGAGCTGGCCAAGGCGTGGCTGCACGTCAATCGGCTCGTCCGGGAGGCGCAGCGCCACGGGTTCGCCTCCGCGGAGGCCATCGCCGCCCCGCGCTACCCCGGCCGGGCCCGCTACCTCTCCGCGCGCCTGCGAGAGCTGTGGATACACACCAACAACTCCTGCAACCTGGCCTGCGAGCACTGCCTCGTCGGCTCGGGCCCCGACGGGGACCGCGGGATGGAGACGGAGCGCCTCCTCGCCCTCATCGACGAGGCGGCCGGCCTGGGCGTGGAGCGCTTCTACTTCACCGGCGGCGAGCCCTTCTACCGGCGTGACATCTTCGACCTCGTGGAGCGCGCGACGAAGGACCACGGCCGCGAGCTGCGGATACTCACGAACGGTATCCTCTTCCAAGGCGCCGTGGTCGAACGGCTGCGAGACCAGGACCGGGAGCGTCTCCACCTGCAGGTCAGCCTCGACGGCGCCTCCGCTGCCACCAACGATCCCGTGCGAGGGGCGGGAACGTTCCCCAAGATCCTGGCCGGGATCCGGAGCCTGGTCACGGCCGGCTTCGCCCCCACCGTCTCCACGGTCATCACCACGGACAACGTGGGCGAGATGGCGGAGATGGTAGGCCTCGTCAACGAGGTCGGCGCCGCCGCCTGGCACCTCATCTGGATCCACAAGAAGGGACGCTGGGCGGAGCCGAGCGGCTCGTTCGTCCCTCCGGTCGTGCTCTACGAGCAGCTCCGGAAGGCTCAGGATGAAGCCGTGCGCCTGGGCGTGCTCATCGACAACGTGGAGTCGTACCGTCAGCGCGTCAACGGCGCCCGCGGCACCCGGATCGACTTGTCCAACGCCGCGGTAGAGAGCCTCTGCGTGTACTCCGACGGCCGAGTCTACCCGAGCGCGGCCACTGTCCAGTACGACGCCCTCGAGCTGGGACGCTGGATGGAGGGCAACCTCGGTCGTCTGCTCGAGGACTCGGACGTGGCCCGCCGCCTGCGCGGCCTCACGGTGGCCGAGAAGCCGGTCTGCAACGTCTGCAGGTTCCGCTTCCTCTGCGGCGGCGGGGACCTGGAGCACTCCTTCTCCTATGGCATCGGTCGCACCTCCGCAAGCGGCCCGGGCTCTTTCGACTACCTCGACCCGTACTGTGACCTCTACCAGGGCCTCATCGCCGACCGCATCTTCGAGCTGGCCGCCGAGGGGCGCCGGGCCCACCGCACCGACACCGGCTTCAACGCCCCCGTCATCTACCACGCCATGGGCGAGGGCAATCTCCAGTGTGCCCCCGGCGGGGACCTCGAGGCGTACGCGCCGGTGCGGACCTCCCACTCGAACTGCGTGCTCTCGATGGATCTCGAGAAGCCCCGGGCCCTCGTGCAGGCCTTCTATGGGGAGGCTGCGCAGACGCCCCAGGCCGGCTTGTGCTGCCCGGTCAGCTACGACCGGGAGGACCTCGCCCACATCCCGAAGGACGTCATCGACCGCTTCTACGGCTGCGGCGGGCCGATGAGTGTCGCCGGCGTGAAGCCCGGGGAGACGGTGGTGGACCTCGGCTCGGGGGCGGGCATCGACGTCTTCATCGCCGCCAAGAAGGTGGGCGCCTCCGGCCGGGCCATCGGTGTCGACATGACCGACCCGATGCTGGGTGTTGCGGGCGAGAACAAGGCAAAGGTCGCGCAGGCCCTGGGCTACGACGCCGTGGAGTTCCGCAAGGGCTACCTGGAGCAGGTCCCGGTCGAGGAGCGCAGCGCGGACCTCGTCACCTCCAACTGCGTCATCAACCTGTCCCCCGACAAGAAGAAGGTGTTTGCGGAGATGTGGCGGATCCTGAAGGACCACGGCCGCATCGTGGTCTCCGACATCGTCGCCGACCGCGCGCTCCCTCCGCAATTGAAGGTGAACGTCCACCTGTGGGGCGAGTGCATCTCCGGCGCGCTGTCCGAGGACGAGTTCCTGGCCGAGCTGGAGAAGGCCGGCTTCTACGGCGTCGCCCTCCTCAAGAAGCAGTTCTGGAAAGAGGTGGAGGGATTCAATTTCTACTCGGTCACCGTCCGGGGCCACAAGTTCCACAAGACTGCAGGATGCGTCTTCCAGGGCCACCGCGCCGTCTACCTCGGCCCTTATGCGTCGGTGATGGACGAGGAGGGACACCTCTTTCCCCGCGCCCAGGCCATCGAGGTGTGCACCGACACCCTCTCGAAGCTCTCCCACGATCCTTATCGCGGGGCGTTCCTGCTTCTGGAGCCGGGGGTGGCGGTGCCGGAGTCGGTGGCGGCGAGCTGCGGGCCTGGCTGCTGCTGAGGAGCCGCCGCGTCTCAGGTGAGAGGGGAGACCGCCATGGTCGATCAGGTCTATACGAGCCGTATCCGGCTGGAGCGCGTGAAGGGGCCGCTCCGCCACGCCTACATCCACCCCTTCCCCCAGCCTGTGCGCTTCGGCGTCCACGGCGCCATCAAGAGCTTCTACGGCGTCGAGCCCGAGGAGGAGGTCCCGGCCACCCTGGACTACATGATCGCCGCCGTGGGCGGCTGACTGCTCGGCACTCTCGCCGGCGCGCTGGAGGCGCGCCAGATCCCCGCGGGGTCAGAGCAGTTGAAGGCCGAGGTGGAAGGCGACGTCGGCGCCCTGGACCGCGTCCTGCGCATCACGGCCATCCGCGTCCGTTACGAGCTGCGCGTCCCGGCCGGGAAACGCGACGCGGCCGAGCGGGCGGTGGCCACGCACGAGCAGAAGTGCCCGGCCGCGACGAGCGTGCGGGGGTGCATCCCGATCGCGATAACGGCGGACATCAGCGAGGAGTGAGTCCAATCCGTGCCCCGCCGACTCCGAGGAGCCTCCACCGCGGGCGCGCCCGGCTGCTCGTTACCACGATCCTGGCTATGGGAACCGGCTGCCACCACGAGGCCCCGGCGCACGCGGGTGGCGGCGCCGAGCCCGTGACCTCGGCCCCGGTTCCCGACAGGGGCTGGAGCTTCGGCGGTCCTCTTCCGGGCGCGACCGACTTCGATGACGCCTTCGTAAAGAGGCTGGAAGCGGCCTGGGCGGGCCGCCATCCCGGCTACGCGCCACGCACGCGCCATCTCCGGCGCGACGGGTCGCCCCGCTACACGAACCGCCTCTTCCTGGAGTCGAGCCCGTACCTGCTCCAGCACGCCCACAACCCGGTCAACTGGTACCCCTGGGGCGACGAGGCCTTCGCCACGGCCCGGAAGCTCGGGCGTCCCGTCCTGCTCTCGGTGGGCTACTCCACCTGTCACTGGTGCCACGTGATGGAGGAGGAGTCCTTCGAGGACGAGGAGATCGCTCGGGTCTTGAACGAGAGCTACGTGGCGGTCAAGGTGGACCGCGAGGAGCGGCCCGACGTCGACGCCGTCTACATGAGCGCGGTCCAGATGTTGACGGGGAGCGGTGGGTGGCCGATGACGGTCTGGCTGACGCCGGAGCGGAGGCCGTTCTTCGGCGGGACCTACTTCCCGGCCCGTGACGGCGACCGCGGCATGCGGGTCGGCTTCCTCACCCTCCTGCGGAATCTCAAGCAGCGCTACGACGCCGAGCCGGAGCGTGTGGCCCGGGCCGCCTCCGAGATCGCCCAGGCCATCCGGGAGAATCTCGCTCCGGCTCCGTCGGAGCGTGACCTTCCCGCCGCCTCGGTCCTGCGTGAGGCCGCCGCCCACTAGAAGAGAGGCATCGACGCCAGGGAGGGCGGGCTGAGCCGCGCCCCCAAGTTTCCGGCAGACATCCCGGTGCGCTTCCTGCTCCGCTATCACCGGCGGACAGGAGATGCCCGGGCCCTACAGGTGGCCACTCTCACGCTCGAGAGGATGGCGGCGGGAGGGATCTACGACCAGGTGGGCGGCGGCTTCCACCGCTACTCGACGGATGCTCAGTGGCTGGTCCCGCACTTCGAGAAGATGCTCTACGACAACGCGCTGCTCTCGATCGCTTACCTGGAGGCGTTCCAGGCCACCGGGGAGGCCCACTTCGCGCGCGTGGTCCGGGAGACCCTGCGCTACGTGGAGCGGGACATGACCTCGCCCGACGGCGCCTTCTACTCGGCCACCGACGCCGACAGCCCCGCCTACAGCGGCCGGCGCGAGGAGGGCTTCTTCTACACCTGGACGCCGGCCGAGATCGAGGCCACCGTCGGGACCGAGCGGGCCCACCTCGTGACCGCGTACTACGGCGTGACCGCCGCGGGGAACTTCGAGGGCCGCACCATTCTGCACGTCGCGCGGCCGCTGGCAGAGGTCGGCGCCGAGAGCAGGCTCGGAGTCGACCAGGCCCGGGCGGCGCTCGAAGTGGCGAAGAAGAAGCTGCAGGCGGCCCGCGCCCTCCGCCATCCACCCTACCGCGACGAGAAGGTGCTTGTGGCCTGGAACGGTCTCATGGTCTCCGCCCTGGCCTGCGCCGCATTCGTCCTGAAGGAGCCCGACTACGCCCGGTGGGCCGAACGGGCGGCCGACTTCGTCCTCTCACGGATGCGCGTGGAGGGCCGGCTGCGGCGCAGCTTCAAGGACGGCCAGGCCCGGCACGACGCGTACCTCGACGACTACGCCTTCCTCGTCGCCGGGCTGCTCGACCTCTACGAGGCGACGGGCCGGCCGCGGTGGCTGCGCGAGGCCATCGCCCTCGACCGCGAGATCGAGAAGCATTACGAGGACAAGGCCGGGGGCTACTTCATGACCAGCGACGACCACGAAGCGCTGCTGGCCCGGGAGAAGCCGGCCCATGACGGGGCCGAGCCTTCGGGCAACTCCGTCCAGGCCCTGAACCTCCTTCGGCTGCACGAGCTGACGACGGACGACCGCTACCGACAGCGGGCGGAGGCCACTCTCCGGTCCTTCGCACCGCTGCTCTCACGGGCGTCGGCGGCACTGTCGCAGATGCTCCTGGCCGTCGACTTCCAGCTCGACACTCCGAAGGAGGTCGTGATCGTCGCCCCCGCCGTCCGCGAAGAGGCGGAGTCGCTGCTGGCGCCGCTGCGCGGCGCGTTCGTGCCGAATCGGGTCCTGGCCTGGGGGACGCAGGAGGAGATCTCGGAGCAGGCCGCGCTGGTCCCTCTGGTGGCAGGCAAGACGGCGCTGCGCGGCCGATCGACGGCGTACGTCTGCGCGAGGGGTGTCTGCAAGCTGCCCACCGCCGACCCTGCCGTGTTCGCCCGCCAGATCCTCCAGGTCGATCCGCTCGCGGCGCCGAACTAACGGGGGGCCGGCCGCTCAGCCGGAAGGGACGCAACGCAGATCGTGCCCCGCGTCATCGGCGCCATCACGCATGGTGTGGCGCTGCCTCTTCACCGGCGCCGGGCGCTACCTTCAACGCCTTTGAAACCGCGGCCAGGTTTCCCAGGCAGCAGCTCCCCTGTGGATTCTTGACCTCACAGGCGCACCGGTCGGCGTTCACGAGCGCGGTGACGCGGTCCGAGGCCGTGGACCGGCCCGTCTCTACCAACTCCAGCCGCAAGTCACCCTCGCCGATCCCGAAGCAGTAACACACGGGACGGTCGCCCGCGGGCTCCTTCTGGAAGACCGGCACAACGATCTCCTCGCGCTCGAAGGCCTCTTCGATCCCGAAGTACACCACGGGACACTCCGGAGTCGCGCAGAAGCGGTGCTCGGGAGCCGAGAGCCGCATGAGCGCTTCAGGGCGCAACATCGCCTTCACCGTGATCCTCTCGACGAGCCGTCCGGGCTTGCCGCAGTCCGGGCAGTGCGTCGGCGAGGCCGCAGTGGCGGGCTTGACTGTGCAGCAGCTTTCCATGTCAGTGCTCTCCGGAGGTCGCCGCATAAGCGCGGTAGGCGTGCTGTCCCGTCTGCATGTCAAAGCGGCCGTCCCAGACGGCGAGAAGAGGATTAAGCCAAGCATAAGGACCCTGTGGTTCGGTGCTGAACCGCACCGCCGCGTTCATGTGCCATCGGTTCGGCAAGCGGGGATCTCCGACGATCCCAAACCCCACTGCGTCGAACTCGATGCTTCGACCGTCCTCGGTCTGGATGCTGCCGACGAGGTTCACTTTGCAGCGCTCCGCGCCCGTTACCTCGAAGATCGACCAGCGTACAGCTCCTCGAAGACGGGGGCCTTCAACGCGTCCGTCACCGCTGCCGAGGAGGGTGCCCTCCCCGCCTTGGGAGGAAGCGACGGGGGCCATCTCTGGACGGTACTGCAGGGTCATGTCAAAGAGGGGCTCCATGTGCATCCTCTCCCTCGATCTGCCGGCGTCTTCCCCGCTGCCAGCCCGACCGCCGGCCACCAGGCCCAAACCCAGGAGCATCGCGAAGAGTCCTCGCACTGCGGTCTCTTCAGAGCGACAGGCCCCTCATCGCCAGTACGCGGTCGCGGTGCTGGGCGAAGGCGAGCGCAGCCCTCGCAGCAGAGGTAGAGCGTGTTTCCTTTGACGTTGACCCGCTGGCTGGTGTCTTTTACCTGAAAGACGGCGCCGCTCACGGGGCAGTAGACGTATTGGCCGACCAGCGCACCTGGCTGCGCAACGGCCTGGGCGTTGCGGCCCCGCATGCCACACACGCCTTCGCTGCAGCCCTTGAAAGCGGCATCCACTGGCTCCCATGGTTCGAGCCGCCCGCTCTTGGCCGTCGGCTCCGGCGCCGTCTCGGGCGACGAGCCCTTCGGGGATTCCTCCGCCCCTTTGATCGAAGCGGCATAACCGGTCGTCGACACGGATTCGGCGATCCTCTTCGGCTCGGTCTTGAGGGGGTCGTAGGTGACCTCGGCTTCCCCCTTCTCCAGGCTGACGTCGTAGGCGGTGACCCCGTCCGTCTTCCTGAGCTGGAGCTTGACTGCGGCGACGCAGCCCCCGCAGGTCATCCCCTTGATCGTGAGCGTGGCCTTCGACGTCGCGTCGGCCGCGCCCGCACTGGACGAGAACAGGAACGCGAGCCCGGCGACGTAGGACAAGAGCATCCGTCGCATGTCAGCTTCTCCTTACAAGGGGAGGTACTGGGCGTACCAAGGAAACGCGGTGGCGAGGACCACCACGATTGCCGCGATCCAGAGCATGAGTCTCCCGAAGCGATTGGCGCGTGGCATCTCGCATGCCTCGCCGGGGCCGCACGCGGCCTGGGGCCGGTACGTGAGGTAGAAGGCGCGTCCCAGCAGGGCGTAGGTCACGACCAGCAGGTACGGCCTGAAGGGCTCGAATCGATGAGCGAACGCCGCGCCGGAGATGCCCATTAAGCCGAGGACCAACGGCCCGATGCAACACGCCGAGGCCAGGATCCCGCTCACGACCGACCCGGCCGTCGTCAAAGCCCTCGCGCTCATAACCGGCCTCGTTCAGCACCCCGCTAGGCTAGGGAGCCAATCCGGATTCGGTTCGAATCGGGGTCGCGAAGCTCGATCTCTCGGCCCCAGGGCGCCTCTTCGACCGGGACGCCGAACTCGGCTGCGACCTCATCCAGATTGCGAAGGCTGAGGTAGATGAGGGTGTCGGGGCGGGCGTCACCCTTGTGCTCGGACAGGAAGATCCGCACCGGGCCGCGCATGATCGTGACGAAAGCAGGAAGACCAGGCTCGAACCGATGCTCGGACTCCTTGATGAACCCCAGCCGCATGTACCATTCAACGGCACGGGCGGCGTCCTTGACGTGCAGGATGGGTGAGACATTCTCTTCCATGCGTTCACCCGGTTGAATGCAATCTCATCGCTACGACTCCCGTCGTCGGCCGGCTACCGACACGGCGAGGTCGAGCACCACGGGGCAGGCGTCGCTGTCGGCCTTCTCGCAGCGCTCGAGGCTCTCCGCGAGCTGGCGGCGAAAGGTCTTGAGCTCGGCGAGCTTCTGATCGATGGCCTCGATCCGCTCCCGGAGCAGGCCCGCCACGCGCCGGCACTGGCCCGGGGTCCGAAGCTGGTCGTGCCGCGCCAGCTCGCGTATGTCCTCCAGCGTCAGACCAAGGGCCTGAGCCTGTCGGATGAAGAGGAGCCGGCTCGCGTCTCCATCGCCGTACACCCGGTACCGTGAGGGCGTCCGACGCGGCGTGGGCAAGAGCCCCTCCTTCTCGTAGAACCGGATCGTGTGCTGCGACACGCCGCACCGGCTCGCCAGCTCGCCGATCCTGAGCCCGTTTCTCATGCGTCCCATGCCCAAGATAAACCTTGGACCTACCTCTAAGGTCAAGTCAAATCTTGTGGCGCGGGGGAGGCGGAGCAGAGGTTGACGCCTTCTCGGGTCAAGGAGCCGGGCGAACCTGAGGAACAATACAGGCTGGAGGAACTGCTGACGAAGGTGGATGCACGCAACGAGCCCGCTTACTCGATCACGGAGGCCAGCCGCTATCTGAGGCTGTTGCCCGCCACGTTGCGGTCCTGGGTTCTCGGGCCTCCCTATGCGACCGCACGAGGGCTCAGTCAGTTCGCGCCGGTCTTGAAGCTGGCGAAGAGGGACCCGCCGACGCTGTCCTTCTCGAACCTCATCCAGGCTCACGTGCTGCGGTCACTTCGTGCCGAGCATGGTGTTTCATTGGGCGCCGTCCGCCAGGCGCTTGCGTATGCCCAACGCGAGTTGAAGATCGACCAACTGCTCCTGCGGGAGGAACTCTACACGGCCGGCGGGGAGCTATTCCTCGACAGATACGGCGAGCTCATGAACCTCTCGGCGTCCGGTCAGCTCGCCATGCGGAAGGTCTTCGAGGCCCATCTGAAGAGAGTGGAATGGGGCAAGCTCCGCTTCCCCGTGCGCCTCTACCCCTTCCTCGTCTCGGGGAGTGCCGACGCCAAGTCCATCGTGATCGACCCGCAGATCTCCTTCGGGCGCCCCGTGGTGAGCAATGCGTTCATCTCCACTCGGAGCATCGTCGATCGAATCGATGCGGGGGAGAACGTGGAGGATGTCGCGCGCGATTACAACCTCACGCCGGAGGTGGTTGAAGAGGCTGTCGTCTACGAGCGGGCGGCTTGACGCCTCTTCTTCACCAATCGCGACCGCGGCACCCCCCCTCGGCGGTAGGGCGCGCGGCCTTGAGGTTGGCCTCCGTGCTACCATGGCCATGGTAATTCACTTGGCCAAGGTAATTACCACGGCCGCCACGGTATGACTGATGGAGAACCACGGAACCCCCGGCAAGTCCGACGCCTCCCAGCGGGGAAGGTCCGCCGAGTCTCGCCTGGCCGCCCTCTTCGAAAAGGCCGGCTGGCATGTACGGCTCCATCCGAGCGCCGACCGCGGTCCCGACCTCGTCGCCCGACGAGATGGAATCGAATACGCCGTCGAGATCAAGTCAGCCCCCGAAGGTCGGAGCGACCGGCTCGTGCCTCTTTTTGCACAGGCGGTGCTGCAGGCAGCGCGTGCCGCTGATCAGAAGGCCGCACCCCTCGCTGTGGTCGCGGCGCCCAGGGTTTCCTCGCGCGCCGCTGAGCAGGTGATGGCATTCGCTGAGCGCTACGCTCCGGACGCGGCCGCCGGTGTAATCGATTTCGAGGGTTTCGCGCTCTTTCGAGGCCCTCACCTCGAGGAGATGAATGCGCAGGGCAGGGATCTTCCGGCGTCCGTGCGGCAGTCCGTGCAGGACTCCGGCCAGCTCTTCTCCGATCTCAACCAGTGGATGTTGAAGGTGCTATTGGCCCCCGAGCTGCCGGACGCGCTGCTCTCCGCACCGCGAGGGCAGTACCGCAACGCCTCCCAGTTGGCCCGGGCCGCCCAAGTATCTGTAATGAGTGCATTCCGATTCGTTCAGCAACTCCAGCGCGAAGGCTACCTGCACGAGTCCGCGTCTTACTTGAGCCTCGTGCGACGCGAGGACCTACTCAGCCGTTGGCAGGCCCTTTCGGCTCGCTCAGTCAGGGAGGTGCCGATGCGCTTCGTCCTCCCGGGCGATCGGCAAGCCCAGCTCCGTAAGATGCTGGGCAGCGGCCGGGCCTGCCTTGCGCTCTTCGCTGCGGCAGAGGTGCTCAAGCTTGGGTTCGTTCACGGCGTGCCTCCATACGTCTACGTCCAGCGCATCCAGCCGGCGAATCTGGCAGCCTGGAAGGACCTGCGGGCTTGCAGCGCGGGCGAGTCTCCGGACCTCATCCTCCGCCAGGCGCCGGCGCCACAGTCCGTGTTTCGTGCCGTAGTTCGGCCAGACGGCATGGCCGCATGCGACGTGCTGCAGGTATGGGTCGACGTGGCAGCGCACCCGTCGCGCGGGCGTGAACAGGCGGACGTGATCAGGAGGCGCGTCCTGCATCGCGTCATCGAGGGAGGGCGCTGAGTGGAGGACTTCGAGGCCTTCGGGCGCCTTCTCACGGCCGTCCGACCGTGGCTAGGTCAATTGGTGGTTGTTGGCGGCTGCGTGCGCATCGGCTGCACGCGAGGCAAGTGGAAGCTCGACTGTGCCCGCAAGGGTTACCGTCTCTCCAGACGCTGGGCTTAGGATGAGTGTTGTGACACACCGGCCCTTGAAGTCGACGAAGAACACGGGGGGCCTCACATGACGGCCCCGATCCTAAAGGATCGCTACCAACTAATAGCGAAGGCGGGCGAGGGACGATTCGCAGTCACGTACTTTGCCCGGGATCTTGAAACCGCGCGCGACTGTGTCGTCAAACAACTTTCGTTCCGGAGCCTGTCCGAGTGGAAGGAACTGGAGCTCTTCGAGCGCGAGGCTCAGACTCTATCCCACCTGACCCATGCCCGAATCCCTCGTTTCATCGACTTTTTCAAGTTCGAAGACGAAGACGGGATGCAAATCTGCTCGGTCCAGGAATACATCCAAGGGAGAACGCTGGCTCAGCTCATCGACGCGGAGCGCCCTTTCACCGAGACGGAGATCCTGCGAATTGGTACCGAGTTGGCGAAGATCCTAGAGTACCTGCATGGCTTCTCCCCGCCGGTCGTCCACCGGGACATCAAGCCCAGCAACGTGCTGCTGAATGAAAGCGGGGACGTGTACCTCATCGACTTCGGCTGCGTCGTGGCCCACGCACTCGGCGAGCAGGAACGGGGCTCGACCATAGTCGGCACCTACGGCTACATGCCCCCCGAGCAATTTGCGGGCCAGCCAATGCCGGCCTCTGGTTCGCTGGCGAATTTGGACGGACGCCTGGAGTTTGAGCGGCCGAACCACGTGTCACCCCAACTCGCGCGTGTCCTCAGGAAGATGGTCCAGCGCGAGCCCAGGAAGCGGCTCCGTTCCGGAGTCGAGGTCCGGCTAGCGCTCGAGAGGGTGGCTGGGGGAAGGACTGACCCCACAGTCTCTCGGCGCCTCTTCTCCACGGCGGCGGGGCTCGGGGTGGTGCTGGGAGTTGCCGCGGCGCTGTTCAGCCCGATGATACGACAAGCGCCTGGCACAGCGTCTACGGTTAGGGAGCCTAAATCGATCGTCGACGTTCCGCTCCCTACTCCGGCTCCACGGTACACGGCTTTGGCGCGGCCACCAACTTCCGAGCCGACTTGTGTTCTCACGGGCAGTGTCCCCTCTCACGCCGAGGTGTTTGGTGATTTCAAGCTTCTACCCTCCGGATTGCGCGCCGAAGCGCGTCGGAGGGCTGGGGCCGTTGGGAGCGCGCCGGGGCGGCCAGGCGAGGAGTGGGCCCCGCTCGGCTTCACACCGCTTGGCCTTGCTGCCCGGCGGCCTTATCTCGTTCTATCGGCCGGGCTACAACGAAGCGGGATGGGTCTCGAGCGGCCAGGTGGTTAAGCTTATTCCGGCAAGGGAGTTCGAGGGCACATGGCGGCTTCACGACCAGTCGCTGCGCGCTTTCGAACGCTCGGGTGACGAAGTGATCGAGTACGCCCTCGAGTCCGTCGGAGGGCGCAGGAAGGAAATCGCGCGGCACGATTTCCAGCGCACCGAGATCTTGCCACCAAACTACATCTCCACACACGGCCAGACGATACAGTTCGTGGCCAGAGGCCGAGAGTGCGATGGCGCCGAGTATCGTTATCTCCACGAGGTGGTCTACAACTGGCGATCGACGGAACGGCTCGAATCCCGGACACGGGTCTGCTCTGCGGGCGGCGTGGAGCTGACTCAATGGGCCCGAGCTGTGCGCGCTGAGTGAGAAAGCTCCGTCATGGTGGCGCCTCAGCAGTACAACGGGGTCTCAGTTCCCACGCTTGACCGAAAGACTGTCCACACAACGAGATTCTGATTCCCCAGAAGAAGCTACTCACGGCATTCGACGATTTCTGCGGGCCCCCTGTTTCAGCAGATCAATGCCCTTGCCGCGCAGGCCGACAGGGCTCGTGCGGCCCCCGACCTGCTACTGCCGCGCCTGAAGAGCGGTGATTTGGCTGTGGTAACTCCGGACTGCATACTGCCTCGGCTTAATTGCTTGACAGGCAATTTGTCAAAAATAAAATACAACGATGAAGCGGCGCCTCAGCGATCCCATCCGGCGAGGAACGGCTCGTCCTGGCGAGCGGCCGGTACATCGGTGAGGGGTTCGACGATCCTCGCCTGGACACGCTCCTCCTGGCTCTACCCATCTCGTGGAAGGGCACGCTGGTCCAGTACACGGGCCGGCTTCATCGCCTGCACCCAGGGAAGACAGAGGTGCGCACCTTCGACTACGTGGACCGCGAAGTGCCGATGCTGCTTTCGGATGTTCGAGCGCCGGCTTCGTGGTTACCGGGCCATCGGGTAGGCCCGAGACGAGGCGCGGCTGGGCTTTGTCGAGGCAAAGGACGAAGAGCGGGTCGAGGACGACGCCGGCCGTCATCCCGTCGCGGACTTTCTGGACTTCTCTTGAGATGGCTGTGATGAGCCGGCCAGCCATCGCATGCGCATCATTGCTTCTTGATCGCTGACTGATCCGTGAACGGGAAGGGAACGAGGACGAATGGCGCCGAACCTAGAGCCGGTCGTAGGCGGCATCCGCCGAATTGCTCCAAACCTTCGCGAGCGCCTTTTCGGCCATCTTGCTCGCGGCGTGTGTCAGCCGAGGATCCTCCTGGCGCTGGTGCAGGAAGTCCACGAAATCCTCGACCTCGGCGACTTTCTCGGGCGGAAGGTCGCGCATCTTCGAGAGGATGGCGCCTTGAGGAGCTCGGACCCTCGACGTACGGTCGCTCTTCTTGGCCGATCCCTTCACTTCGGTATCGTAGCACTCTGCTCGGCGATGTGGCGCTCTTGAGGTCTGTGGATCACCCACTGGAGAGGGCCTTCCGCGTCGTCTGCGCAGTCCTGACGAGCTTGTTGAACTCGGTGCCGTCGAAGACGTCCTTTCCAACATACCGCTTGCGGTACTTCGCCACGGCGAGGTAGATGACCTTGAGGACGGCTTCCTCTCCCGGCTGCCCCATGAAGGCTGTCAGGAGCTTCCGCAGAACAACCTCGGGATCGAGGTCGTGGATGAACGCCTCGTAGCCGTTCAGGTCAGAGCAGGATTCCTGGATGCGATAGGCCTTTTCTCGAAAACCTTCCACTGATGTCTCGTTGTCTGCGCTAGCGCCACGGCGAGCCCCGCCTCGAACGGCATGTTGAAGCGCGGCACCGAGAACTTGCCCTTGTTCGTCGCGGCTCTCGAGAGCTGGACTCTTGAGAGGTCGTGGATCGAGTATTGACAGCTTTGCAGGAGGCTCCAGATCCGGCGAACCCGGTCGTGCGTCGTATCTATCTCGAGAACCGATCGAGGCCGGAGGTTGAGGCCCACGAGTCCAGCGATGAGTGCCAGAAAGACACGCTCGTACCGCTTTTCGAATGGACAGTTGATGAATACGTCCGGCTTGTTCAGCAGCTAAGGGAGGCGATGCGAGAGTTGTCGTGACAAGCGATCACCTGCGACCGGCCCTCTTCCGACGGAGGTAAGAAATCCTGAGGCTCTTTCCTTTCGGTGCGGTCCTCAGGGTACCGGTGCCCGGAACCGAGGGAAGGGACTCGGTGAACTCCTTGACGAAGAGTTCGATCGTCTTGGCGTCCTTGGCTGCGATCGGAAACGTCTCTGCGGTCACCACGGAGGTGAAGCTCTGACGCTCCTTCGGGTCAATCTTGAAGGGCTTTGCTTTCAGGGTCCTCATGCACCCATTTTACGCCCAGACACCGTATTCTTGGCGTGCGTGGTGGCCCCACGTGATCCGCCAGAGTAGAATTACCTGGTGAAGTCGAGCGTCGATGCCGTGTACCAGGACGGGGTCTTCAGGCCGGTGAGTTCTCCCGAGCTGCCTGACGGCGAGCGCGTTCGCCTGACCGTCGAGCGAGTCGCACCGGCCAAACCCGACGATATCTTAAGGCTCGCAAGCCGAGTCTACGAGGGGCTGTCGCCGCAGGACATCGACGAGATCGAAGACATGGCGCGTCATCGACCGTTGTTCGATGACACGCATTGATGCCCCCTGGACACGGACACCCTCTCCGCAGTCCTGCGGGGGACGCCGGCGGTCACAGCGTGTTCGCGTGAGTACCTCGCTGAGCACAAGGCGTTCGCCCTCTCGATCATCACGAGGTACGAGATCCTGCGGGGCCTGAAAGCCAAGGCGGCCACAGCTCAAGTTCAAGCGTTCGACCGATTCTGCGAAGCCTGCCTGATCGTGCGCTTGGCGCTATAGTCCTCAGAACGGGATGTCGTCGTCGGCCGGAGGCGGTAGACCTTTTGCCCGGTCGAAGAGCACAACCCTCCCGTGCTCCAGCGAGCGGGGGTCGAACACGAACCCGTCGTGCTGCCTCAGGAACAGCGCCGCCCCGCAACCCGCGACGCGGCACTCGGGCTTGTCCTTCGGGCAGACGCCGAAATGGCAGAGGCGGCCCAGGTAGCGGTCTGTGCGCGGCTCGAAGAGGAACACGTCCACCTGATGGTGCGCCACTCCCATCTCGAGGTCGACGAGGAGGTCGTTGAGGGCACGCCCGCGGGCCCTTTGGAGAGCCTTCAGGTCGGAAACCTCGCTCACCCACACGGCCAGGTCCACGTCCTTGCTCTCGTGCCAGAGACGGGCTCCGGCGCGGCGATACCGCCTCTGTCGGGGCGTTTCCTTCCAGGGCGGCTGTGCCACCGAGCCGAAGAGGACGACTTTCTGGACGAAGGCGAGCTGGGCGAAGGCCGTGGCCACGTAGTCGGCCGCCCTGCGGAAGGCTTGGCGATGCCTCAACCGCAACCGATCCTCGTCCTCGATCTCATTCCAGGTCGGATCGGGATCGAGCCACGGCGGGTCATCCTCGAACGTCACGAAGCCTTCATCGAAGGAGAAGTCCGGCTCCTGGGCGTGCTCGGGTGGTCGACGCGGAGGGCGCCTGTGTTCCGAGGGAGAGGCGCCGTTACTCTTGCCGTACAGCTCTCGCACCCACTGGCCGACGGGCAGCTTCCAGGGTTGGGCGGGGCTCGGGACATGCTTGGAGAGCTTTCGCGGGTTGAGGTTCAGCTCCCGAGCCATCCGCACTTCTTCGGCCGAAAGGCGGCAAGTCCGCTTGGCCACCGCCCAGTCGTCCTCCCGAAAACGCCCCATGTCAGGCCTCAACGACCTCGGTCCGCCCTGCCCGGGCAGGGGACCGCGCGGGCGGCGCACAGCGCGCGAGTATCACCTTCCAACCGTTTCGCCTGGGGCCGGCCTCACGCAGGATGTCGGCCACTTCGGCGGGGTCGACCCGCGCTTCCGAGAAGCGACCGTCGCCGCCGTATTCTCGAGCCAGTGCGGCCCGGCCCGCGAGATTCCGGGCGCGCCCCAGGATGCGCGCGTAGGCCTCACAAGCGTAGGCGAAGGTTTCTCGCTTCCGGTAGTCGATGTCGAGCAGCCACTCCCGCCGGCGAGTGGCCGGGAGCCCCACGGTCTCGCGCTTGCAGTTGTGAAAGACGTGCGCCACCTCGTGGACGAGGAAGTCGGCGAAGGGGTCGCTCTCCGAGAAGTACTGCATGGAGATGAAGCAGGTCGTCTCCTCGCTGAGCCCGACGATCGCGGGCGCGGCCTCGCCCAGCGGCTCCGCCCCGATGCTCCCCAGGTAGAGGTTCGCGAGGTCCCAGGCCGTGCCGAGCCAACGCTGGTGCCGCAACACCAGCTCGAGGTTGGCGGGGGTGAGGAAGACGACCGCTCGCTCGAGCATAGCAAGCACAACCTGCCGTTCGACGCGCGGAAAGAGCCCGCACACCATCGGCTCGACCTTGGCCCGAGTGAAGGCGACCCCGTCGAAGCCTGGAGCCAGCTCGGGCGCAGGCCGGGCCTTGGCCCGCCGCGTCACTTCCGTGACCAGTGCTTGAATGAGCTCGTCGTGCGCACGCCGCGATCGCTCGATGACATTCCCCGGCCAAGGCGCGCCGCTGGGATCGCAACTCCCCGTGCGGAGGTAGCGCTCGATGGCTTCCTTGAGGACCAGCCGAGGCGCTTTCCGTAACCGGCGCGCGACGCGCGCGACCTTCGCTGCCAGAGCCTTCGGGATCGCCGATTTCATCTCACGAGTATAGGGCGCCTGTCACGTCGGCGGTCGCGGGTTGCCGCGCACCTTCGCGAACGAGCGAAGGTGCGCGGCTCGACCTAGCTGACGTCTCGGCTCGCCTCAAGCACGGATCAAAAGGCTATGCAGTGAGGGTGCTCCAGCGGTTGCAGAAAGCGGCGGAACGTCCAGTGGCCGACATGGCGGCCGAGCTTGGCGCCGTCGCGGATGGAGCTGCGGAAGTGGAACCCGATGTAGATGCGGGAGTCGCCGACCTCGTCGGCCAGGGCCTTAAAGCTGTCGTAGCTGCGGACCACCCCCGCCGGACAGGTCGAGGTGGCGGTGTTGAAGGCGATGTGCGTGCCAAAGAAGCTGGTCAGGACCTTGGCCGCCGTATTGCTGACGCAGGCGTGGGCCGACGGGTATTCCGGATGGAGCGGTGTCGGCCGCAAAGGCGTCCAAGCGGGGTCGGCCTCGGTCGCGTCGTTGCCGTCCGTATCGCCGAGGGGGATGGCCGTCACCGGCCGCCAGAACCGATACGTGTACTTGCTGTCCCAGCAGGCGATGGTGGCATCCACCATGGCCAGGTTCAGCAGGGCGAACAGCCGCGCGTTTTCGACCAGGCCGGTCTGTCTCTGGGCCGACACGCTGCGCGCCACCCGATTCCACATCGGCAGCGACGGCTCGGCGCCACATAGCGCGATCTCGGTCTGCTCGGCTGTGCGTGCGGCACTGTTCACGCTTCCGAGCCGCTTGACTTCGTTGAAGTCCGCGGCCCATTCGTCGCTGTCCAGGCTCGGTGGACCCTCGGCCCGGAACTGGTCGCCGCGCTTGAGCACGAACGGCTTGACGAAGCGCCAGGCGGGGACGGCGGGATTCCCGAAGGTCGGCGGCGTGCGCTGGTACTCGCCAGGACCGCTGCCGAAGGCGTAGGTGCCATCCACGTCGGACCCGTCGGTGCTGCGCAGGGCGACCATCTGGCCAGCGACGGCCTCTCCCACCGCCAGGCCCTCTTCCTTGGCCGGCCCGTCGGGGATCGTGGAGAGGGACGCCGACCGGGCCGCGTCCAACATGGTCGCCTGCGCGGGCAGCAGCCGGATCAGCACGCCGTAGGCCGCTTGGACCGCCGCCGCCTTGATCGAGGCTTCCCCGGACGGTGACACCTGGACCGCGTACGCCTCGTACTGCGGCGCGACGGAGTTCGCGGCGTCGTGCATCGCCGCGTGAGCCACCGCCGCCACCCTTTGCTGCCGCTGCGGGTTGAGGCCCGCCGCCGCCGCCGCCTGCAGCGTGGTCAGGTTCCAGTCCGTCACGACGTCGGCCCGCACCGGCCCTGGCAAGCTGATCAGCGCGAGTAGCCCCACCGCGCCCATCCTGCCGGCCGCCAATGCCCGCAGACCTGCCTGCGACTCGAGATTTCGCCTCATCTTCCGCCTCCTCCTTCAACGCGGAGCCCGTGGCTCCGATGGCGTCAAGGGTCGGCTCCGAGAGGGAGGCATTCAATGCACGGCAGCGCAACCGGAGATCAACTCTGGGTAACCCCTTAAGGCACGCGATCCACGAGGGTTGTGCGGGTGCTACACTCACCGCGATCAAGGCACGCCATGTCCCAGTTCGCCACCCCGCGGCGGATCCTCTGCTTCGGGTCTTTCGAAGTCGACCTCGCCTCCGGGGAGCTGCGCCGGCAGGGACTGAAGATCAGTCTGCAGGATCAGCCTTTTCGCCTGCTGGCCCTGCTCCTGGAGCGTGCGGGCGAGGTGGTGACCCGAGAGGAGGTGCGGGACAAGCTCTGGCCCGCGGATACGTTCGTCGACTTCGACCACAGCCTCAACACGGCCGTGAGGAAGCTGAGGGAGGCCCTGGGCGACTCGGCCGAGACCCCCCGTTACGTCGAGACCCTCGCGCGGCGGGGTTACAGGTTCGTCGCCCCGGTGGCAGAGCCGGGACCCACGGCGCAACTGGCCCATTCAGCCGACGCGGACGTGCCCTCGCTCCCTCCGTCCACGGCGACGCGCCTGCCGCCTTCCGCTCGTCGCGCTCTCGTCATCGCGGCCGTGCTCTCTTCCGCGGCCCTGGTCGCCCATTGGGTAGGCGGGCGTCCGAGGCCGCGCACCCAGCCGGGCCGGAGGCTGACGCTCGCCGTCCTTCCCTTCGACAACCTCTCCGGCGACGCGGACCAGGAATACCTGAGTGATGGCCTGACGGAGGAGATGATCACGCAGCTCGGCCGGCTGGAGCCCGATCGGCTGAGGGTCACCGCGCGCAGCTCCACCTGGAAATACAAGCACGCCGACAGGGACATCGACCGGCTCCGCCAGGAGCTGGGGGCGGACTACGTCCTGGAGGGCAGCCTCCGCCGCGCCGGTGAGCGCGTGCGCGTCACCGCTCAGCTGATCCAGGCCGTCGACCAGACCCACGTCTGGGCCGAGACCTATGAGCGCGACCTCCGCGACGTCCTGGTCCTGCAGAGCGAGGTCGCGCGGGCCGTCGCCCGGGCCATCGCTCTCACCCTGACGCCGGACGCGCAGGCCCGCCTGGCGAGCGCCCGTTCGGTGCGCGCGGAGTCCTACCAGGACTACCTGAGGGGACGTTACTTCTGGAACCGAAGGACCGAGGCGGCCCTCAAGCAGGCGATCGGGTATTTTCAACGGGCCATCGCCGCCGATCCCGACGACGCGCGCGCCTACAGCGGTCTCGCGGATTGCTACTCGGCCCTAGGTGCTTCATCCGTCGTCGGCGGGCTGCCTCCTCGGCAGGCGATGCCGGAAGCGAAGGCCGCTGCCCTCAAGGCGCTACACATCGACGGGACGCTGGCGGAAGCGCACAACTCCCTGGCCGAGGTTCACCTTCTTTATGACTGGGACCTGGCGGCCTCCGAGAAGGAGTTCCGGCGCGCCCTCGAGCTGGATCCCGAGTACACGACCGCGCATCACTGGTACTCGCACTGCCTCCTTGCGCTCGGACGGACCGATGAGTCGCTGGCCGAGAGCAAGCGCGCGCTCGAGCTGGAGCCGCTGCACCTGGTCATTGGCCTCCATCTCGGCTGGCACTACCTCTACGCACGCCAGTACGACCAGGCCATCGAGCAGTTTCGCAAGACGCTCGAGCTGGACCCGGGCTTTCCCCAGGCCCAGCGAGATGCGGCCTGGGCCTACCTGCAGAAGGGAATGCGTGAGGAGGCCATCGCGTCTCTGCGAGCGGCCCTGGGTCAGCTCGGGCGCAACCCCGCGGTCGAGGGCGAGCTGGGACATGCCCTGGGCGTGGCCGGCCGGCGCGCCGAGGCTCTGGCCATGCTCGAGGGCTTGAGGCAGCTCTCGTCGACCCGGTACGTGTCACCCTACTCCGTCGCCTTGGTCCACGGCGGCCTGGGTGACCGAGACCAGGCCCTGGCCTGGTTGGAAAAGGCTTACGTCGAGCGGTCGGACTACATGGCGTACCTCAGCCGGGAGCCCATGCTCGACGGCCTGCGCTCGGATCCCCGTTTCGCCGCTCTCGTCCGGCGCGTGGGCCTGCCGAACTAGCCGACTCAGGCGGGAATCCGCAGCAGCTTGTGGGCGTTGCCCCAGACGATCTTCTGGAAGACGTCCGCAGCGGTGGAGCGCCTCAGGAGGCTCAACGTCTCCCTCGCCACACATTTGCCTGCCATGCGTGCGGCCGTCGGGTTGTTGCTCTGGCTGACTCCGCCGCCGTGCCCGTCCGTGCAGCCGCAGTCGCTCCCGAAGAACAGCTTGTCCTGATGGCGTTTCAGGAAATCGGCCGTGAACGCGGCATCGCGTGACATGGCGTTGTTGCCGGAATTGGCCGACAGATCGCCGAAAAGGTTGGCATAGTCGCCGATCAGCTTGTCCGTCACCCCGCCGCGCTTGATCGGACCGGTTGGATACGCCGCTTCATTCCGATAATCCGCGCTCACGTTGGCCCAGAAGGCATCCGCATGGCCGATGAACGTCGTCCTGGGGTAGGCCTTGAGGATCGACTCGAACGTCTTGGCATAGCCGGTGCTCCAGGTGCCTTCGTTCGGGAAGTGATCGACTTCCTGGAAATGAATCAGCAGCGGCACGCGCAGATCGGCGGCGAGTGCATACAGTCGACGCAGCTCCGGGCCGTCTGCGGCGACATGGAACTTCAACTCGCCGAAGCCCTGGGCTCCATCCTTGACCGACTGCGCGAGCACCTGTTCCGCGTCGGGCTTCGTTGCGTCGTAGCTGTTGAACCACGTAAACCGGCCCGGTGCGGCCGCCCGCAGCCCCTTCACCTGTTCGAGCGCGGCTCCGCGGGTGAGCAGGTTCGCCTTCGTGACCCCCGCTCCGTCGAGATGCGCGAGATTGGCCGTCGGCTGCGGACGAAGATGAAAGTGAAGGTCGAAGACGGGCGCCCCCCACTCGTTCGCGGGTGTGCCCTGCCAGCCGAGCGCCGGAACCACGGCGGCGACCGTTTCGAGGAATTCACGGCGGTTGATCATGAACCCTGGGGACTCAGAAGTCGAGACGGGCCGAGATGCCGAACGTCCGCGGCTGGTTCGTCAGGTAGCCGACGCGAGCCCGGGTTCCACGCTCGCGGTCCAGCGCCAGCAAGGCCCGCTCGTCGGTCAAGTTGTTGCCGAAGAGCGACACGTCCCATCGGTTGCGGCGGACGCCCAGCCGCAGGTTGAGGATGTCGTAGGCCGGCATCTCGGGATCGTAGGTGAACGTGGTCGCGGTCAGCGGACCTCCGATCGTGTTCTTGCCGAAGGAGGTTAGATCCAGCGTGCCGAGCAGCTGATCGCCGACCTGCGTGAAGCGGGAGCCGATGTGCCGGAAGGAGCCCGTCACGTAACCGAGCGAGCCCTGGTTCATCTGCCACTGGTACGTGGCCGCGGCGGCCATCTGGAACCTGGGGACGCTGGGCAGGCGCTCTCCCGTCTCGATGCCCGACACGACGCTGATGCTGCCGTCGGGCGCGGTGGAGTTGAGGGTCGACCGCAGCTGGACGTCGTCGTAGCTCGCCGAGAGGGCGAAGTCGAAGTTCCTGCTCGGGGCCAGGGCCAGCTCGGCCTCGCCGCCGACGCTCCGGGACTTCGGCACGTTGAATATGACGCGCGACGAGCAGGAGCCGGCGGTCACCGTGGCCTGGAGGTCACGCACGTCCATGTAGAACGCCGACACGTTGAACGAGCCGCGGCCCCCCATGATCCGGGACTTCGAGCCGACCTCGTAGTTCCAGGCCGTCTCGTCCTTCCAGGCCTCCCGGCCGCCGAAGGTCACGAGGTCCTGGGGCGTGCAGAGCGGAGCGTTGATCGGGTCGTTGATCCCCCCGAGCCGAAAGCCCTTGGAGACCTGGGCGTTGAGGTTCGTCTGGTCGCTCGCCTTGTAGCTGAGGATGAGGCGCGGGGCCACCCCGTTGGCCTTGGTGGTGCCCGGCTGAGAGACCGCGTTGCCGTGCCCGTCGTCGCCGAAGATGCCGTCGAAGATCTGGGCCTTGTCCTCGCTGAAGTGGTAGTAGCGCAGGCCTCCCGTCAGGCTGAAGCGGTTGCTCGTCCAGGTGCCTTCGCCGAACGCGGCGAAATGGTCGAGCTTGTAGTTCAGGTCGGACCAGAAGAGCACGTTCTTGGGCGCGTACGTTTCCTTGGTCGGGATGCCGCTCAGCTCCTCGAAGTTGTTGACGAGCAGGCTCTCGGCGTAGTGGCGCTTCGTGTTGGCGTAGAAGCCGCCGACCACCCATCGGAGCCGGCCCTTGCCGCCCGACAGGCGCAGCTCCTCCGTCCACGTCTTCGCGGGGTCGGTGGCGTCGTCCAGGGGCGCGTCGAGGGTGTAGACGTTCTGGGGCAGGCCGATGCTGCCTCCGGTGATGCTCGAGGTCAGCGCCCCCGCATCGCGCACCACGTCGACATGGCGATAGGTGTAGGAGGTGATCGACGTCAACACGACGTCGCCGAACCGGTAGCTGACGTTCAGGTCGCCGAGGTAGAAGTCGTCGGTGTAAGGCTCCGAAATCTGGGTGAACTGTTGACGCTCGCCGAGAGTCACGGCCGGGCGCGTCGTCGTGTAGGGGTTGGCCAGGATGTTGAAGACGTCGATACGGTTCCAGCCGTCCATCTTGACGCGCTGGTAGACGAACCGCGGTGTGATGCTCAGGCGGTCGTTCGGGGCGAACAGGAACGACAGCCGCCCCCCGGTCCGGTCGCCGCGGTTGACGTGCTTCTTCACGCTGAGGTCGGGCTGAACCGCGTCGATGAAGCCGCCCAGGCGGTTGTAGTAGCCCACCACGCGCATGGCCGCGGTGTCGCTCAGGCGGAAGTTGCCGCCCAGCTTGAAGTCCCCCCCGAAGTCGCCGCCGCGGAGGGAGCTGCCGTCAAATTCGGCGAAGCCCTTGTTCGGCGCGATCTCGGGCTGGTTGGTGATGTAGCGGACGGTTCCCGACTCCGACCCGGAGCCGAACAGGGTGCCCTGCGGGCCGCGCAGGACCTCGACGCGGGACATGTCGAAGAGGTCGATGTCCGGCGTGAACAGGGAGAGGGAGATGACGGACTCGTCCAGGTAGGCGCCCACCTGCTCCTTGACCCCCGGCTGGTCGCGGGCGATCTGGCCGGACGAGACGCCCCGCATGGCGACCTGGCTCTGGCCGGGACCCAGGTTCTGGACGCTGAAGCCGGCCACGTTCGAAGCCAGGGCCTCGATGCCGTCCACGCCGCGAGAGCGCAGCACGTCTTCGGTCGGCGCCGCCACGGAGAAGGGCGTGTTCTGCACCGTCTCCTCGCGCTTCATGGCGGTGACCGTGATCTCCTCCTCCAGCTTCGCCTCCAGGGCGAAGTCCGCGGTCAGGGTCGCGCCGGCGTCGAGCTTGAGCTCCTTCCGCGTCTGCCTGCCGAAGCCCTTGAGCGAGACCGTCACCGAGTACACACCGGGCGGGAGGCTGACCGTGTAGCCGCCGTTTCCGGACGAGGTGAGCACCTTCGGGGCGCTCGTCGCCTGGTTGACGATGGTGAGGGTGGCGCCGGGGACGGGGGCGCCGCTCGCATCGCGCACGCTGCCGCTGATGCTCCCCGTGGACTGGGCGAGCGCCGGGAGGGCGCAGAGAACGAACGCGGGGACGAACTGCCATCGGCCTATGGGTCGCTGGAACATGATGCCTCCTCGTGCTCTGATACGGCCCCATACGAGGCTTGTCAAGCATGAGAACCTCACGCCGTGGTTTCGTTCGGACGGCGGGAGCGGGGGTGATGGGTGCCGCCCTCGCACCCCGCCTCGCTCGCGGCCAGGCCCCGGCCGTCGCCCGGGGCCGCGCGTTCGACGTCGCCGTCGTGGGAGCGGGCGTCTTCGGCTCCTGGATCGCCTATCACCTGCAGCGCGCCGGCCGCCGGGTCGCGCTCGTCGACGCCTACGGGCCGGGCAACGCCCGGGGCAGCTCGGGCGGACAGAGCCGGGTGATCCGGATGGGCTACGGCGACAAGGAGGTCTACACCCGCTGGTCGCTGCGCTCGCTCGAGCTGTGGAAGGGGCTCCTCCTCGAGGCCGGGCGGCCCGAGCAGTTCCAGCGGGCGGGCGTGCTCTGGATGGCACGCGAGCAGGACCCGCTGACCACGAAGACGCTGGAAACCCTCGGACGGCTCGCCGTTCGCCACGAGCGGCTCGAGCGTTCCCAGCTCGCCGCGCGCTGGCCGCAGATCGACCTTGGCCCCATCACCTGGGCCATTCACGAGCCGGACAGCGGCTTCCTGGCGGCGTACGAGGCCGTCCAGACCGTCGCCCGGATGGCGACCACGGGTGGCGCGACCTACATGCAGGAGGGCATCCTGCCGCCCGCGCTCAAGGGTGGCCTCTCCGCCCTCCTGACCCGCTCCGGCAAGACGATCTCGGCGAAGACCTTCGTGCTCGCCGCCGGCCCCTGGCTTCCGAAGCTGGTCCCCGACGTCCTCGCCGAGCGGATCTTCCCGACGCGCCAGGAGGTCTTCTACTTCGGGGTGCCGCCGGGCGACGGCCGTTTTCAGTCGCCGGCCATGCCCGTCTGGGTGGACTTCGCGGAAGAGATCTACGGCATTCCGGACTTCAAGGGGCGGGGCTTCAAAGTCGCGCCCGACCGGCATGGGCCAGGCGTCGATCCGGACTCGTTCGAGCGCGTGCCGAGCGCGGAGACCATGGCGCGCGTCCACGAATTCGTGGGCCGCCGCTTCCCCGCCCTCAAGGACGCGCCGATCGTCGGATCAGAGGCGTGTCAATACGAGAACACGTCGAATGGCGACTTTCTCATCGACCGGCATCCCGAGCTGGCCAATGTGTGGCTGGTGGGCGGCGGGTCGGGCCATGGCTTCAAGCACGGGCCGGCGGTGGGCGAGTACGTGACGGCGCGGATCGCGGACGGGAAGCCCGTGGAGGCGATGTTCAGCCTGGCCACCAAGGAGAGGGTCCAGAAGCGGACGATCTTCTGAGGGGCCCTCTCAAATCTCCCCTCCGAGCTCAGAAGCTCAGTTTGCCCCCCAGCTGGATCCGCCGCATGGTCGCGCCGGTGGCGAGGGTGGTGATGCGGCCGAACGCCGCCGAGCCGAACGACGCGTTCGGGTTGCCGAAGTTGGCCCGGTTGAACACGTTGTAGACCTCGGCCCGGATCTGGAGGCGCACTTCCTTGCCGAGGGGGATGTTCTTCGTCAGCGACAGGTCGGTGACCTTGAAATCGGGACCTCGCAGCACGTTTCGGGGGGCGTTGCCGAACGTGTACTGGGCGGGCAGCGCGAAGCCGGAGAAGTCGTAGCAGTTGATCAGCTCCCGCTGCGCGGCCGGCGTGGCCCCCGCCGTGTTCGGCTGGCAATTGAGCTTCGGAACTACGCCGATGAGGTCGGGACGCTGAAGTCCCGCGATGCCGATGTTCGCCCGGTCGGCGGCGAACGTGATGTTGACGGGGATTCCGCTCTGGAGCGTGGTCACGCCCGCGATCTGCCAGCCGGCCACGACGTACTTGAGGAACCCGTTCGACGAGTTCTTGAAGAACGGCGGCTCGTAGATATAGCTGGCCACGAAGCGGTGGGGGACGTCCCAGTTCGCGGGGCCGTAGTCGGCCTGGATGTCGTAGTTGTTCATGGTCTGGCCGCCGCCGTTCGAGTGCGTGGCCATGTCGCGCGTGCGGGACCAGGTGTAGTGCAGGTCGGCCTGCAGGCCGTGGCTCATCCTCTGCCGCAGGATGAGGCTGACCGCGTCGTAGTCGGCCCGGAGGTCGTTGGTGATGATGCGGCGGCTTCGGAACTTCTGGCTGGGCCGCCGGGGGTCCACCGCTCCCGGCCCGGGCGCGGGCGTGTTGTTGAAGAAGCTCCGGTCGAGATGGATGGTGTCCGAGCCGACGTACTGGAGGTCGAGGGCGGCGCCGCCCCAGAGCTCACGCTGCACGTCGAAGCTCCACTGGGTCTTGCGCGCGTTCGGCAGCTCGCGGGTGGGCGAGATCATGTCGGGCCGGCCGATCGGTCCGGCAACGCCCGTCGGGTTCGCGAAGGACAGGGTCGGGTTGGCGGGGTCCGAGGTGTACGTCGTCACGGCGGCCAGGGGGGGGTTGTTGGTCAGGAAGGTGAACGAGTTCATCTGGTTCGGGTTGTAGTAGATGCCGAAGCCGGCGCGGAGGACGGTCTTGTCGCCGAGGCGATAGGTCGCGCCCAGGCGCGGCGCGAAGTCCTTGTAGTTCCCCTTCGTGAACTCGAAGCCCTTGCTCGGGAGGGTGGATGGAATGATCGTCTCGAAGTCGTCCGCGAGCATCGTGGCGAGCCCTGCGTAGGTCTGGACCGGGGTCGTCAGCTCGTACCGCAGGCCCAGGTTCAGGGTGAGGTTCCGCGTGGCCTGCCAGTCGTCGTTGATGAAGATCCCGTTGCGCCAGCCGCCCACGTGGCCCTGGATCTGGTCGGTGGGGGGAATCACCGTGCGCGGCAACCCGAGCATGAAGTCCGCCACCGAGTAACCCGTGATGTCGCCGGTGAAGTTGAAGAGGCCGCGCGCGTCGTTGGCGGCGCGCCGGCCGGTGCTGAGGCGCCGCAGGTCGAACCCGCCGCGGATGGTGTGGGATCCCCGCGTGTAGGCGAGGACGTTCGAGACCTGGAACGTGGTGTCGAACTGGAACCAGTTGGTGCCCCCCGCGCCGATCCCCGTGAAGTTGCTGACGTTGACGCTGGGAATCCCCGGATTGCCGAACTTCGTGTCGCCGTCGAACCCGGGTATGCCGAGCGACGTGCCGGCGTCGGCCTTGCCGGTCACGGAGAACTGGTTCAGGGTGTCGAAGTCGATGTGGTGGTAGCCGATCCGGAAGTCGTTGTGGAGGTTCGTCCTCAGGGTGTGGGTGTAGCCGAACAGCCAGTTCTTGTTGACGCGCGGCTGGGTCACCGCCACGATCGGGATGAGCGCGCTCAACGGGTTGACGCTGTAGCTGTCGTGCCAGTTGTAGCGGAGGCTGAGGCGGGCCTTGTTGCCGATGTTCTGATCCAGGCGAATGAGGACCTGGTCCACGTTGTCCGAGTTCTCGCTGGGCCCCTGGTAGTTGTTGGCGGTGCCGGCCCGGTTCGCCTCGGGAAAGTACTGGAGGAGCTCGCGCGATACCGGCGAGATCATGGACGGCGGGATGATGTTGCCCGGGAACGGCTGCTTGGTGGCGGGGTTGCGGACGGGGGTGCTGATCTCGGAGAAGTTGCCCTGCCGCATGAGGGCGGTCGGGACGGACGCGATCGGCTGGGTGATCGCCTCGCCGCGCACGCCCTCGTAGGCGACCATGAAGAACGTCTGGTTGCGGCCGTTGTAGAGGCCGGGGATCACGAGCGGGCCGTCCAGCTCCGCCCCGAACTGCTTGCTGTTCCGAGGAGCCTTGGGGATGGCGGGGTTGTCGAAGTACCCGCGCGCGTCGAGGGCGTCGTCCTGCAGGAAGCTGAAGAGGGACCCGTGCAGGGCGTTGGTGCCGCTCTTGGTCACCACGTTGATGTGGACGCCGAGATAGGAGCCGTATTCGGCGGAGGTGCTGCCGGTCTGGACCTGGATCTCCGTCACCGCGTCCGCGATCGGGCGCATGCTCGTCGCCGCCAGGAGGTTGGCCGAGGAGTTGATGCCGTCGAGGGACAGGCTGTTCTGGATCTCGCGCTGTCCCGCGCCGCGGAAGCTCAGGCCGATGTCGCTGTTCAGCCCGCCCAGGACTCCGGGCGTCGTGGCCGCCAGGTTCCAGACGTTGCGCGCGTTCAGAGGCAGCTCGACGATCGCGCGCTCGCCGATCGTCGCCGAGACGGTGGCGCGGTCGGTGTCCAGCACCTGGGCCTTCGCTTCGACGGTCACGGAGTCCGCCATGGCGCCGACCTGAAGCGTGGCATTCGTGCGCACCACCTGGTTGGTGGGGACTTCGACCCCGGTGGCCTTGAAGGGTCCGAAGCCGGACGTCCTGACCGTGATCTCGTATCGGCCGGGTCGCACGAACTGGATGTGGTAGTAGCCCTCCGAGTTCGTCGTCGCCTCGTAGGTATCCTTGGTGCCGACGTTGACCGCGACGACCTGCGCCCCGGGCACCACGAGCCCGCCGCTGTCGGTCACCGTGCCGACCAGCGCCGTCTGGGAGGCAAGTTGCGCCGCGGCGTTGGTCGCGACGAACAGGCCCAGGATCAGGCACGACGATATTCGACGGATCATCCTCACACCCTGCTTTCTGGCGCAGCCCGGAGATGGAAGTTGGCTGTGTGCGTATACTCCGGGGCGACGAGTGGTGTCAAGCTTTCGTGGCGCCGTCGTATTAGAGTGCCGCCGAGAAAGGAAGAGCGACCATGAAGAATCCAGCCATCCTCGCGGCGGCCGTCGGTCTCGGGGCATTGATGACGCCCGTTCCTTCACGGGCCCAGCTGTTCACCATCCCCCGGGACCAGATGATCGAGCTCACGGCGCAGAACCCGTTCGAGCGGTTCCCCGACGGCCGCCCCAAGGTGCCCGACCCGCTCATCGAGCGTGCGCGCGGCCTGTCGTCGGAAGAGGTGTGGACAATCCTGCCGAAGGAGGGCTTTCGTAGCCAATACGCCGACGGGTTCAAGGTCCTCCACCCGGGCACGAAGCTGGTCGGACGCGCGTTCACCCTGCAGTTCATGCCGCTGCGGCCGGACCTCGACGGCGTGATCAACGCCCGAGCAAAGGCGGCCGGCCTGCCGCGCGTGTACAACCAGACGGCGATCGACATGCTGCAGCCGGGGGACGTGCTGGTCGTGGATCTCTTCGGCCAGCAGGAAGGGGGCACCATCGTCGGCGACAACCTCTTCTACTACATCATGAAGACCACGAAGAACGGGGGCCTGGTGGTGGACGGCGCCATCCGGGACCTGGATGGCATTTCAGGAATGGACATGCCGGCGTATTTCCGGGAGGCGCATCCGAGCGCCATCAACAACGTGATGATCAGCGGGATCAACATCCCGGTGCGCATCGGCAAGGCCACGGTCATGCCGGGAGACCTCGTCTTCGGCGACGCCGAGGGGGTCTACTTCATTCCTCCCGCCCTCGTCCAGAAGGTCGTCGACAACGCGGACGAGGTGCACGTCCACGACGAGTGGACCCGCAAGAAGTTCGACGAGGGCAGGTACAAGTCGAGCGAGATCTACGGCACCCCCAAGGACCCCGAGCTGAAGAAGGAGTACGACGAATACCTCAGGAAGCGGCTCGAGGAGATCCGAAAGAAGAATCCCCGGTAATCCCCCACATCGGCTGGGATCTCGCCGCGAACCGCTCCATGGCCTCCGTCTACGATCGTCTTCGTGGGCGAGCCGCTCGAGAAGCCGGCGGAGAAAGCGCCGTCTCTCGCCGCGCTCAAGGGGTCGCCTCGAGGCGCTGCGCGCCGAAGGCGTGTTCCCGGAATGGGACTAGAAGTTTCATTGCAGTAAAATACCTAATATGGCATATTACTACGATGAAGCTGGCATCCTTGCTCGCGATCGTGGGGGACCAGCCTGTATTCGAGACGGGCTTCCTCCTCGCGGGTGATGTCGACGCGGGTGACCTGCGGCGGCAACTGTCGCGGTGGGTGACCAGCGGGCACCTCGTTCAGCTCCGCCGGGGCTTGTACGCCCTCGCTCCTCCCTATCGGAAGACGGAGCCGCACCCGTTCCTGGTGGCCAACCGCCTGGTGCGCGGGTCCTATGTGAGCCTCCAGTCCGCCCTGGCCCACCACGGCCTCATCCCGGAGCACGTGCCCGTCACCACCAGCGTCACGACCGGGCGCCCCCAGCATCGTGAGAACCCGTTCGGCTCCTTCGAGTACCACCATTGCCCTCCGGACCGACTGACCGGTTACCGCGTCGAGAAGCTCGGGGGAGGCCAGGAGGCCCTCGTGGCAACCCCGGCGAAAGCGCTGGCGGACCTCGTTCACCTCGTGCCGGGCGCCGACTCCAGAGCCTACCTGTCGGAGCTGCGGCTCACGAACCTGGAGAAGCTCGATCCCGCGGCGCTGCTCCGGTCGACCGTGGGTGACCGGCCAAAGATCCGCCGCGCCTTCCGACGTCTCGCGGCTCTCGCCGAGGAGGGGCCGTGAAGGAGCGCCTCCGAGAGCTGCTACGCGGGACGGGGGTCGGGCCCGCGGCCCGCAATCTCGCCCGCGAGTTCCTCCAGGCCTCGATCCTCGCCGCGCTTCAACGGGCGGGGGCGATGGTCTCCCTGGCCTTTCAAGGAGGCTCGGCCCTGCGCTTCCTCTACTCCGTCCGAAGATACTCGGAAGACCTCGACTTCGCCCTCGAGCGATCCGGGGCTGGCTACGACTTCCGCGCCTACCTGGAGGCGGTACGGGCGGACATGCGGCGGGAGGGATACGGCGTCGACCTGGCGCGGGTCAGCGACCAGAAGGCGGTGCACAGCGCCTTCGTGCGCTTTCCCGGGTTGCTCCACGAGCTGGGTCTTTCCGGCCAACGCGAAGAGGCCCTGTCGGTCAGGGTCGAGGTGGATGCGCGGCCTCCCTCGGGCGCGGCCCTCGAGACCACGGTCGTTCGCCGGCACGTGCTGCTGCGGATCCAGCATCACGACCGCGCGTCTCTCCTGGCGGGGAAGCTGCACGCGATCCTGCAGAGGCCGTATCCCAAGGGCCGCGACTTCTACGACCTCATCTGGTACCTGAGCGACCCGGCGTGGCCTCCTCCGAACCTCGTCCTCCTGAACAACGCCCTGGCCCAGACGGGATGGAAAAGGGCGCCGCTCTCGGAGACCGGCTGGGTGGCCGCGGTTCGCACGCGGCTCCGATCGGTCCGATGGGAAGCCGTGGCCGCCGACGTACGCCCCTTCCTCGAGTCTGCCGAGGACCGGGCCCTCCTGACGCGTGAGACGATCACGAGCCTGCTCGACCAGCGCGCCCAGACGTCCGTGTAGCGACCCGCGGCATTGTCCCCTCTTCAAGGGCGCGGGGTGACGGAGGGCTGCCAGAACAGCTCGTCGGCGTTCCAGAGGACGTAGTGGTCCAGGATGGCGGGGCGGAAGTTTCCGAGCCCGTCTCTCGCCCCCACCAGGACGTTGGGGCTGATCAGGGGGATGAGGGGCAGGTTCTCCGCCACCAGCTCCTGCACCCGGTCGTACAGCCGCTTGCGCTCCTGGGGATCGAGGGTGACCAGTTGGCGGCGCATCCCCTCGTCGATCTCCTTCTCCCACGCGGTCGCCGGCTGGGACTGGCCGAGGTGCCAGAGGTGGGTGGGGCCGCTGGAGAGCCACACGCTCATCTCGCTGGTCGGATCCACGTCGCCGCTGCCCAGCGCCATCAGGGCGGCCTCGTACTCGTGGCTCTGGAACACGCGGTCGAGCAGGGCGCGGTTCTCGAGGGGCACGACCTGCGCCTGCACCCCGAGCTCCCGCAGGTCGTCCTGGGCGATCGTCGCCATCTGCACGCGCGCGGCGTTGGCGGCGTTGGTGACGATCGTGAACTCCACCCGCGCGCCGGCCCCGTCCTGGAGCGCGCCGTCCTTCCAGGAGAAGCCCGCCCGGGCCAGCAGGTCCCGCGCCCGGTCGAGCGAGCGCGTCGGCGGGGGCAGGGCCCGGTTCTCCCAGACCTTGTTGCCGGGCGTCACATGCGTGCTGAGGGGGGTCCCTCGCCCCCGGCAGGCCAGCCGGACCATCCCCTTGCGGTCCAGGGCGGCGGAGACCGCCTGCCGGAACGCCGTTTGGCGGAACCAGGACTGCTTGCGAGAGATCGCGGGCAGGGTCCCCTCGGCCAGATCGTTGAGATTGAAGAGCACGAACGTGTACTCGAGCCCCGGCCCCAGGTCGAGGAGCCGGTAGCGCCGGGCCGCGGCCTCGCCCTCCAGCACCGAGAAGTTCTCGGCGTTGAGCCGGCTGATGAGGTCGGTCTCGCCCGCCTTGAAGCGGATGACCTGGGCGTCTTCGCTCGGCACCAGCAGGAACACGATCTCGTCCAGGTAGGGGAGCGCCCGCCCCGTGCGGTCCACCTTCCAATAGTACGGGTTGCGCTCCAGGACCAGCCGTTCCCCCGGCACGTACGACCTCAGCCGGAATGGCCCCAGCCCCGCGATCTCGGCGGGCGGCGTGCCGAGGCCCCACGCCTTGGCCAGGCGGCCTTCCTGGTGTGCCTTCTCGAGCAAGTGCCGCGGGAGGATGGCCAGGCTGTCGAAGAGGCGCTCCGCCGCGGCGTAGGGCTGCTCCAGGTCGACGGCCACGCGATGGGGGTCGAGCTTGCGCACGACCACTGGCTTGCCCCCCACGATGAGCAGGTCGCGCTGCGGCGAGCCGTTGCGCTCGTCCAGGTAGCACCCGAAGCTGAAGACGACGTCGTCCGCGTCGAAGGGATGGCCGTCGGAGAAGCGCAGACCCCGCCGGAGCTCGAGGGTGTAGTGGCGGCCGTCGGGGGAGACGCTCCACGACCTGGCGAGGGCGGGCGCGGTGCGTTGCGTCTGCCGGTCGATGTGGATGAGGTCGGCGGTCAAGCGCCCGAGGACCTCCTTCGAAGGGATGTCCACCGCGGCCACCGGGTTGAGAGTCTTGGGCTCGGAGCGCAGGGCGAACACCAGGCGGCCGCCGGGGCGGCCGGCCTCCTGGTCGGTGCGGAGCAGGTCGGCGGACGGGGAGGCGCCCTGGGCGAATGCGGGCGCGGACAGCAGCACGACGGCGACGGCCAGCAGAGCCCGCTTCACCGATGCCCCCCTGTGAACTCTGCCCGAACGTGAAGCGCTTCCGACAGCGCGAAGTATGCGAGGAACACCGGGACCAGGGCAAGGCCCGGGACCCACATCCACCAGCAGGACGCGAGCACGTGGTAGCGCTGCAGCGCGGCCAGCATGTTCCCCCAACTCGGCACGGGCTCGCCCACGCCCAGCCCCAGGAACGAGAGCGTCACCTCGGCGAGGATGTACTGGGGCACGAGGAGGGCGGCCTGGGTGAGGAGGAGGCCGAAGGTCTGGGGGGCGATGTGCCGGCGGATCAGGTAGAGGTCCGACGCGCCGAAGCCGCGGGCGGCCAGCACGTAGTTGCGCTCGCGCGCGCTCAGCACGACGCCGCGAATCAGCCGGGCCGGGCGCGCCCAGTCGACGAGGCCGATGACCAGGACCAGCAGCAGGAAGGCCTGCCCGGGGGAGACGCTCAGGGGCAGGACGGCCCGCACCGCGAACAGGAGGTAGAGCCACGGCAAGGCCAGGAACAGCTCGGCGCTCCTCATGAGGACGGCGTCGATCCATCGCCCGTAGAAGCCGGCCAGGGTGCCGAGCAGCCATCCCACCCCCAGCGACAGGGTGGCGGCCATCAGCCCGGCGAAGAGCGAGATCTGCGCGCCGTGGAGCAGTCGGGAGAGCTGGTCCCGCCCGAAGCCGTCGGTGCCGAGGAGGAAAATGCGGGCGGGCTCTTCCACGCCGAACAGACGAGGGCGGCCCGTCGAGGCGCCACCCACGGCCTCGGAGGCGCGAACGAGGAAGCGGACGGGGTAGGGGCGGCTGCGGTCTTCGTCGTAGACGCCTCCCGCGCCCTCCCTTTCCACCAGCCGGTAGACGAACGGCCGCAGGTGGAACCGTCGCTCGGCATCCACGAACCGCAGCCGGGTCGGGGGCGCGTAAGGCAGGGCCCGGTTCTGCTCCGTGGGATGGTAGGGAGCCAGGAACCCGGCGCCGAGGGCCGCCAGGTGAACGGCCGCCAGCACGCTGAGCGCCCCCCACAGCCCGCTCCGCGCGCTCATTCGTCTTCGGCTCGAATGCGCGGGTCGGCGGCGCGCAGAAGCAGATCGGCCAGCAGGTTGCCGCCCACGAGGAGCACCGTGGAGACCAGGACGGGTCCCAGAACGAGGTGGAAGTCGCGGGCCAGGATGGCCTCCAGCAGCAGCGGGCCCAGGCCCGGCCAGCTCATCACCACCTCCACCACGAGCGACATGCTGAGCAGGCCGGCCACCGAGAGCCCGAAGAGGGAGATGAGGGGGTTGGCCGCCGCCGGCAGCGCGTGACGGAACAGCACGCGGTGCTCCGGGATGCCGTGGGCACGCGCCGCGTGCACGAAGGGCGCGCGCAGCGCGTCGGCCACGCTGGCGCGCACGTGCCGCACGAGCACCGGCAGGAGGCCCAGCACCAGCGCCGCCACCGGCAGGGCGAGGTGGGAGGCCACGTCCTTCACCTGCGCCCCCCAGGACATCTGCTCGTGGCCGAGCGACACCATGCCCCCGGTCGGGAACCAGCCCGTGCGCACGGCCAGCAGCAGCAGACCCAGGGCCAGCACGAGGTCGGGCACGGCCAGCAGGAAGGCGGTCAGGCCGGCCAGGCCGTGCGCCACCGGCCCGCCTCGCAGCGTGGCCCACCACACGCCGAGGGGGACCGCCAGCAGCCAGGCCAGCGCCGTGGCGGTCGCGGTGAGGAGGACCGTGTTGCGGGCGCGCGGCCAGAGCAGCGGGCCCACGGGCCCGCCGTAGGCGAACGAGTATCCCAGCTCTCCCCTGGCCAGCGAGGCCAGCCAGCTCAGGTAGCGCTGCGGCAACGGCTGATCCAACCCGTAGCGCGCGCGCAGCCCGCGCACGGTGGCTTCCGAGATCCGCGGATCGAGCCGCATCTCCGCGAAGTAGTCGCCGGGCGCCAGCTCGACCAGCACGAAAGACAGGAGCGACACCCCGACGAGCAGCAAAAAGCCGTGAAGCGCGCGCCGGGCGATCCGGGCCACGGCTAGGGCACCGGCGGTTTCGCGGCCGGGGCCGGCCACGAGGGCACGGCCGCGATGAGCGCGCGGGTGTGGGGATGGCGCGGGTCGGCGAAAAGGCGCTCCACCGAGTCCCGCTCGACGATCCGTCCCTCGAACATCACCGCCACCTCGCGGGCCAGGCGGGCCATGAGGGCGAGGTCGTGGGAGACGTAGAGGTAGGTCAGGCCGTGCCGGCCGCGCAGCTCCTGCAGGAGGCCGGCGATCTGGGCCTGGATCGAGGCGTCGAGGCCGGAGAAGGCCTCGTCGAGGATGAGCATCCGCGGAAGCACGGCCAGCGCGCGCGCGATGGCCAGGCGCTGCCGCTGGCCCCCGCTGAGCTCCCGCGGACGCCTCTCGCCCCAGGCGGACGGAAGACCGACCGTCTCCATCAGCTCCCACGCGCGCCCGCGCCGCTCGCGCTTCCCGCCGCGGCCCAGGATGTCGAGCGGCTCCGCCACGATCTCGACCGCGCTCAGCCGCGGGTCGAGGGCGGCGGCGGAGTCCTGGAGGATGAGCTGGACGCGCTCGCGGAAGGGGCGCAGGCGCCGGCCGCGCAGGGCCAGCAGATCGACTCCTTCGAACCAGATCTGGCCGCTGGTCGGCTCTTCGAGCCGGGCCAGGCAGCGCGCCAGGGTGGACTTGCCCGATCCGGACTGTCCGACGAGGGCCAGGGTGGCCCCGCGCGCGACCTCCAGGTCGACGTCGGCCAGGGCCTGGATCCCCGGCGAGCCGCGCCGCTCTCCCCGGCGGGCATAGCGCTTGTTCAGGCCGCAGACGCGGACGAGCGCCTGCTCAGCCTCCATACGTGAAGCACCGGACCCGCCGGTTGTCGGCCGGCCGTACTTCTTGCGGAGGACGCTCGGCGCAGGCGAGCTGGCGGTCCGGGCAGCGCGGCTCGAAGGCGCACCCGGGCGGCAGCCGGGCCAGGTCGGGCGGCGAGCCCGGGATCGGCTCGGGCAACCCCTGCTCCGGCGAAACCGCCGAGGCCGCCGCGCGCGGAAAGGCGCGCAGGAGCCCGCGGCTGTAGGGATGGAGCGGATCGTGGAAGACCTGGACCGGGGTTCCCGCTTCCACCAGCCGGCCCGCGTACATCACGAGCACGCGCCGGGCCAGGGCGGCGAGGGCGCCGAGGTCGTGGCTCACGAACAGGAGGGCCAGGCCGAACCGGCTCTGGAGGGCGCTCAGCAGCCCACGCAGCTCGGCCTGGGTCGTGGAATCGAGAGAGGCGGTGGGCTCGTCCGCCAGCACCAGCGCAGGACGGCAGGCGAGGGCCTGGGCAAAGACCACCCGCTGGCGCTGCCCGCCGCTGAGCTCGTGCGGGTAGGCGTCGTAGATCCGGTCCACCTCCGTGAACCCGACCTCGGCCAGCATGGACGACGCCTCCTCGCGACAGCGAAGGCCGCTCGACTGCCGGTGAGCGCGGACCACCTCGGCGACCTGGGATCCGACTCGTCGGACGGGGTTCAGGGCCAGGGTCGGCTCCTGGAAGACGATCGAGATCTCGGCCCCCCGCACCCTGCGCAGATCGAAGTCGCCCAGGGCCAGCAGCTCGCGGCCGCGGAAGCGGATGGATCCGCGCATCACGCGCGCCGGGGGGGGAAGCAGGCCGAGGACGGCCAGGAGCAGCGTCGTCTTGCCGCAGCCGGACTCGCCCAGCAGGCCGACGACCTCGCCCTCCTCGACGTCCAGGCTCAGCTCGTCCACCGCGACCACGGGCGCGCCCTTTCCGGCGTCGTAGTGGATAACGAGGTCCCTGATTTCGAGCAGGGCCGGCACGAGCGAATGATAGGGCAATCTGGCGGTGTCGGAAAACGTCGCGGGTGCTATTCTGAGCTCCCCATGCCGCTCCTCGTCGGCCTCCACCCGCTGGCCCCCTCCGGCGCGGAACGGCCTTGAGGTCGGCTGACCCGCGGCGATGACCCGCGCGCAGGAGGTCTCCTGGCCGGCGGCGCGGTTCGTGCGCGAATGCCTGCGGGACAGCGAGGACGCCTGGGCGGCGCTTCTCGAGAAGTACAAGAGCCTCATCTTTTCCATCCCGATCCGGCAGCTCATCCACATGCTCTTTTTCGAGGCCCCGGCGCGTCCCTATCGGGAGGTCGCCCTCAGCCTCGGGCTCGCGGAAGGCTCGATCGGGTTCATCCGTGGCCGGTGCCTGACCCGCTTGCGCCGGCAACTGGAGAAGATGGGCTTCCGATGAGCAGGGCGTCGAAGCCGAGCCGAGGCGAAGAGCGGCGCTACGCGGAGCTGGCCCGGCTAAAGGACAAGCGCAGCCGCCGCGAGTTCCTCTCCCGGCATCCCGGGCTGCTGCGCCGGGAGGTGGTGGCGCGGCTCAGCGAGATCGTGCCCCAGAGGGTCAGGGTCGACGTGAAAGAGGCGCTGGCCCTGGCGGAGGCGGCGGAGCTCATCGCGCGCAGGCTCCGCAGCCCCGAAGCGCTCGCCCAGAGCCTGCGCGCCAAGGGCAACGCCCTCTATGCCCTCAACGAGAACAAGGTGGCGGTCGAGCACCACGAGCAGGCCGCCCGGCTCTTCGAAAAGGTGGGGAAGCCAAAGGAGGTGGGTCGGACCCTCAGCACGTCCATCCAGCCGCTCATCCTGCTGGGCGAGTACGAGCGGGCGCAAACGGCGGCGGCCCGCGCCCGCGAGATCTTCACCCGGGAGGGCGACGAGCTGCGGCTGGCGCGCCTGGAGCTCAACGTCGGGAACATCTACCACCGCCAGGATCGCTTCGCGGAGGCGCTCCGCTGCTACGAGCAATCCTACGAGGGGCTGCTGCCCCTGAAGAACACCGAGGGAATCGCGGCGGCGCTGAGCAACCTGGCGATGTGCCTGATCAGCCTGAACGACTTCCCCCGGGCCCTCGAGACCCATCGCCGCGCCCGGGCCTTCTGTGAAGAGCATGGGATGCCCACCCTGGTGGCGCTCGCGGACTACAACATTGCCTACCTGTATTACTTCCGCGGCCAGTACGGCCGCGCCATCGAGGCGCTCAAGGCCACCCGCGAGACCTGCCGGAAGCTGGGCGACGCGTATCTGGGGGCCCTGTGCGCCATGGACCTGTCGGAGATCTACCTCGAGCTGAACCTGAGCGGGGACGCGGCCGAGATGGCGGAGGAAGCCATGGACGCCTTCCGGCAGCTCCGCATGGGGTACGAGACCGCGAAATCCCTCGGCTACCTCGCGATCGCCCACGGCCAGCAGGGGAAGGTGCTCCGTGCCCTCGACCTGTTCACGGAGGCGCGGGGGATGTTCGTTCGTGAACAGAACGCCGTCTGGCCGGCACTTCTCGACCTGTACCAGGCCGTGATCCTCCTTGGGGCCGGCCGCCTCTTCGAGGCTCGCCGCTCGTGCCTGGCGGCGCTCCAGTTCTTCCAGTCCTCCGCGCTCGCGAGCAAGGCCGTCCTCTGTCGTTTGCTGCTGGCTCGCCTCGCCGTACGCATGGGCGATCTGGACGCGGCTCGCCAGCAATGCGACGAGGCCGCCCGGAGCATCGCGGCGCTGGACCTTCCCGCGTTGAGCTTTCAGCTGCACTACGTGCGGGGCCAGATCGAGCAGGCGGGGGGCCAGCCGGGGGCCGCCTACGAGTCCTATCGCGCCGCCCAGCAGTTCCTGGAGGCCCTGCGCAGCAACCTGCGCGGCGAGGAGCTGAAGATCGCCTTCATGAAGAACAAGCTGGAGGTCTACGAGGGCCTGGTCGAGCTCTCGCTGGGCCGCGGCTCGGATGGCGGCTCGGGCGAGGAGGCGTTCTCCTACGTGGAGCAGGCCAAGTCCCGCAGCCTCCAGGACCTGATTCGGCGGGCGGCTTCTCCCGCGGGCGCCGGCTCCCCCGGCAAGAGCGAGCTCGTCCGGCGGGTGAGCGACCTGCGAGAGGAGCTGAACTGGTACTACCACCGCATCGAGGCGGAGCAGCTCTCGCAGGAGCGGCGAACCGCCGAGCGCCTCGAGCGGCTGCAGAGCCAGGTGCAGGCCCGAGAGAACGAGTTCCTGCGCGTCCTGCGCGAGCTGCCGGCTTCGGAAGGCGAGTCTCTCGAGCTCTTCGCCCCGGTGAGCCTGCCCCTCTCCGCCATCAGGGCCACCCTGCCGGCGGAGGCCATGCTGGTCGAGTACTTTCGCGTCGGCCCCCGGCTGCTCGCCTTTCTCGTCACCCGCGACACCCTGAAGGTGGTGCCGGTGGCGCTCGTGGCCCGGGTGCAGCATCTGTTGCGGCTGCTGCAGTTCCAGCTCTCCTGGGCCCTCCCGCACCCGGGCGAGGTGTCCCCGGGCTCCCGGGAGTCGCTCCTCCTCGCCACCCAGGCCCACCTGGCCGAGCTCTACCAGGAGCTGCTGGCTCCCTTGCGCCCGCACCTCGAGGCGACGCACTTGATCTTCGTGCCGCACGACGTGCTGCACTACGTCCCCTTTCACGCGCTCCACGACGGACGGCAGCACCTGATCGACGCCTTCTCGGTCTCGTACGCGCCGAGTGCCACCGTCTACGCCCTCTGCCACGACCGGGTGACCAATGGCACCGGGCCCTCCCTCATCCTCGGGGTTCCGGAGCCCCAGACGCCCTTCATCCTTCAGGAGGTCCAGTCGGTCGCCGCCCGGCTTCCTCGGCCCGAGCGGTACCTGGGCCGGGAGGCCACAGGCAGCATCCTGCGGACGAAGGGAAAGGGGAGCCGGTTCGTCCACATCGCCTCCCACGGCTTCTTTCGGAGCGACAACCCGATGTTCTCCGGGATCCGCCTGGGCGGCTCCTACCTCACGCTCTATGACCTCTACAACCTCAAGCTGCCGGCGGAGCTCGTCACGTTGAGCGCGTGCGTGACGGGGCTCAACGTGATCGCCGCCGGAGACGAGCTCCTCGGGCTGGCGCGGGGTCTCTTCTGCGCCGGGGCGGCATCGATCCTGGTCGCGCTCTGGGAGGTGCCGGACGAGAGCACGGCGGAGTTCATGAAGTCCTTCTACGACCGCTTCCTCTCGGCTCCCGACCGGGCGGCTGCCCTGAGGGACGCAATCCGGGACATCCGGGAACGCTACCCCCACCCCCTCCACTGGGCCCCCTTCGTGCTGTCGGGCAAGGTTTTTGCTTAATAGACCGGGAGCGTTCTTTCTTTTGGGGGACCTATATTTTTGGGGATTTGACTCTCTCCGACAGCGGGAGCCATTTCGATCCCGCCGTCGTCCAGCACTTCATCGGCATCGCCCGCGCCGAGATGCCCTCCGTCTTCGCCGCCACGGGCGTGACCCCTTCCACGGAGCTCTAGCTCCGCTTCACCTCGCCTCCATCCCGCGAGCCGGCATCCCTCCGGCCGGCCCGGGAGCCATTTTCAGGGATTCCCCTACACCACTTTCCGACTCAGCCCCATTGTCGATTGTCCGTCGCGCCCAATAATCTGAGGAGGGGTGGGTCCCGACAGGGCCCGAGGATCCCGATTGAGGTGAAGGGCGGCCATGCCGTTGACGGTGTTGATCGTGGACGACGACGAGCGCTTTCGTGAGCTCGTAAAGCGGCTGCTGGGGCCGGGGGTGAGGGTCGTCGGCGAGGCCGCGCGGGGAGACGATGCGGTCCTCCTGGCGACGGAGGTTCGGCCCGACGTCGTCCTGATGGACCTCGAGATCCCGGACCTCGACGGCATCGCCGCCACTCGGCAGATCAAGGCGGCGGTCCCGCGGACCAAGGTCATCCTCGTGACTCCTCACGGGGAGGAGGCGTATCTCAGCTCGACGGGGAAGACCGGGGCGGACGACCTGCTTGCCAAGCGCGCCGTCCGGAGCGAGGTCCTCCCCCGCATCCGGGCGGTGGTGGGCCGCTTCGGGAGCGCGTGGGACGGCATGGAGCGCCGCGGCCCGGGGGTGACGTGGGGCCGCTGGCACGGCTCGGAAAGGCGGCGCCCGCGGCCCTCGGGAGAGACGGGCGAGCCGGTCAAGGAGCCGTCCACCCTTCGCCGGCCCAAAGAGCTCCTCGAGCGGGTGGCCCGCAAGGCTTCCCTGGTCTTCGACAGCTTCCGACAACCACTGCCCGCGGGGGTGCGCGTGATCGGACCTTCCGCGCGGCGGCTGCTCTACAAGGCGGGACGCTACCGGGTCAGGCTGCGCTTGGAGCCGGGAGCCGATTCGGACCGACTGTCCCTCGTGGGACAGGTCCTCGACGAGGGGGTTCCGAAGAAGCCGCTCCACGACCTGGCGGTGCTCGTCTCGAGTGGAGGAAAGACGGTGGACCGCACGCTCACCAATCGCTTCGGGGAGTTCCTGTTGCAACCGGATCCCGCGATGAACCTCCAGCTCTCCGTCGAGGCCCCCGAGATCGGATCGTTCATCGTGTCCCTGCCGTCCGTCGAGCGCGCTGGAGGGCGGGGTCGCCGGACGAACGTGGGGCATGGCCCGTGAGGCCGAGACGCCGAGAAGAGGAAGGGACGGAGGTCAGGTCATGAAGACGAGGTGGCTCGTTTGCGCGGTTCTGGCGCTGTTCTTCGCGTCGTCGTCGGCCGCCCTCGCCACGGTGTACGACACGGACCGGTCGATCGTCCGCATCAATAGCGGGCTCGACGGTTGGACCACGATCAACGCGCTCTGCAACCTGGTCGGGTGCCAGGTCCTCGGCTCCCTGGATACCCTTCCCCTCTCCGGACCGACCGTGCCCAGCTCGCTCTTCCTGGTCCAAGGGCTGCCGTCGCTCGATCCCCTGAGCCTGAGCCTCCTCGGCGTCTCCGCGGTCGAGCCCGATCTTCTGGTCCCGCTCAACCAGGCGACGCTGCCGGGCCCGGACGGCCTCTCGCAGCAGACCCCGATGAGCTACTACGGAACGGCGGCCTGGGAAGGTTATCTCGTGCAGCCAGCCAGCGGGATCGTCCGGCTTACCGATACCCATTGCGGCCTCCAGGTGACGGGTGCCGGGATCGTGGCCGTGATCGACAGCGGCATCGACCCCGGCCATCCCACGCTGAGCCCCTTGGTGACCGACGGGTGGGACTTCACTCGGGATGTGGCCGGCGGCGACGAGATGGCGGATCTTCAGGGCGTGGTCCCCGTGCCCGACGGAGTCTACCGGGTGAACCAGGCCTCGGTCGCCGTGCTCGACCAGGCCTCCGTGGCCGTTCTGGACGCCGACCATGCCGCCTTCGGGCACGGCACCATGGTGGCGGGGATCGTCCACCTCGTCGCTCCCACCGCGCAGATCATGCCCCTGAAGGCGTTCCACGCCGACGGGCAGGGCTACACCTCCGACATCATCCGGGCCATCTACTACGCCACGTGGGAAGGGGCCAAGGTCCTCAACATGAGCTTCAGTTCCCCCACCGCTTCGCAAGAGATGACGCGCGCCCTGGACTTCGCCACGAACCAGGGGGGGCTCATCGCGGTGGCCTCCGTCGGCAACGACGGCAGCACGTCCCTCGTCTACCCGGCGGCCTTCGACAACGTGATGGGCGTCGCTTCGACCAGCAACGACGACACCCGCTCGTCCTTCTCGAACTACGGGGCCGCACAGGTGTGGGTGGCGGCCCCGGGTGAGGGGATCATCACCACCTATCCGTGGAGCAGCTATGCGGCCGGGTGGGGGACGTCCTTCAGCACGCCGTTCGTCTCCGGAGCGGCGGCCCTCCTGGTCGGCATGGAGGCAACCGCCGACTACTCCCAGGTGTCACAAGCGGTTTCCCACGCGAACCCGCTCACCGGCGATCTGGGCTACGGCCGCCTGGACCTCTATCAGGCGGTCCTGGCCGGGCGCGCCCTCTGGCCGGGCGCCCCCCCGAGCCCCGTTCCGGAGACCTGTTCCTCCCTGGGCATCGACTGGTCGGCGGCCCCGTGAGGACTCCCGTGCGCTACCCTACGCACGGGAGGTCTTCATGCGCCGAGTCGGACCTGCCGCGTCCCTGGTCCTGGTCCTCGCGACGGCCGCGGCCGCCGACTCGCCCGTCCTGCGGTACGTGCCCAGGCACGAGGAGCTCAAATACACCTTCGGGGGCGTGGCCCCGACGCACCGGATCAAGCCCGGCACCCGGATCGTCTCCTGGACCGAGGACTGCTTCGACGGCGCTCTGAGCAAGCCCGGGCAGAAGCCGAGCGAGGTGCTGGTACCGGGGCGCGACAATCCCCAGACCGGCCCCTTCTACGTGGAAGGGGCGGAGCCGGGCGACACCCTGGTGGTGCGCCTCCTGAAGCTCGAGCCCGCGCGCGACTACGGGGTCTCCGTCGCCTCCCCCGGCTTCGGCGCCTTGAAGGGCACCGACAAGACGGCCATGCTGGGTCCGGACCTGCCGGAGACGGTCTGGTTCTACGCGGTCGACCGCGCGAAGGGCGTGGCGCGCACGCGCTCGCAGGACGCGAAGCTCTCGTGGGAAGTGCCCCTCGCCCCGTTTCTCGGCTGTCTGGGGGTGGCGCCGGCCTACGGAGAAGCGCGCTCCACGGTGGTTCCCGACAGCTTCGGCGGCAACATGGACTGTCCGGAGGTGCGCGCCGGCAACACGGTCTACCTCGGCGTGCGAGTGCCGGGCGCGCTCCTGTCCTTCGGGGACGGCCACTACGCGATGGGAGACGGGGAGATCATGGGCACCGCGATCGAAGGGGCGATGGACGTCGAGCTGACCGTCGACCTGATCAAGCACCGTGAGACCCCGTGGCCGCGCATCGAGAACGCCGAGTGGATGATGTCGCTCGGGGCGGCGCGCCCCCTCGAAGACGCGGCGCGGATCGCCTTCAAGGACATGATCCGGTGGGTGCAGGAGAAGACCGGGCTGGGGGAGATGGACGCCTACGAGTTCGTGTCGCAGAGCGCGCGGGCGCCCGTGGTGGAGATCGTCGATCCCGAGTACACCGTCCTCGTCAAGATCCCGAAGGGCCGCCTGCCCACGCCTTCCCGCTGAGGGGCGACCGTTCCGTCGCAAACTCGAGGGTGCCGACCATGAGAAGGCAGCTTGCCTGCCTGTTGTGTGTAGCCTGCGCGGTGGGGGTGGCGGCCGGCGAACGGGAGGCGGAGGCGCCGAGATCCCTGGGCGGCTTCGACATCAAGAACCTCGACCCCTCCACCGACCCTTGCGTGGACTTCTACCAGTTCGCCTGCGGCGGTTGGCGAAGAGCGAACCCGATCCCGCCCGACCAGACGCGCTGGGGCCGGTTCAACGAGCTGGCCGAGCGGAACCGCAACGTCCTCCACGACATCCTGGAGCAGGTGAAGGACGCCAGGCCTGGCCGCTCGCCGATCGAAGCCAAGGTGGGCGACTACTATGCGGCCTGCATGGACGAGGCGGGCATCGAGAAGCAGGGGACGAGGCCCCTCGAGCCGGTCCTCGCCCGCGTGGAAGCCGTCGAGTCGAAGGCCGACTTCTTCCGGCGGCTGGGAGACCACGAGGCCCACGCGCTCCCCGGGCTCTTCCGCTTCGGTTCCGCCCCCGACATGCACGACTCCCGGCGGACCGTCGCCAGCCTGGGCCAGGGCGGCCTGGGCCTGCCCGACCGGGACGATTACCTGAAGGACGACGCCAAGTCGAAGGAGAAGCGCGAGAGGTACGTCGAGCACGTGAGCCGCCTGCTCGGACTGGCGGGCGAGAGCGCCGCCAAGGCGGCCGCCGACGCGCAGACCGTGCTGCGCGTCGAGACCGCCCTGGCCAGCGCCCACCTGGACCGCGTCGCCCTGCGCGACCCCCGGAACCGCGACAACCCCATGACGGTGGGCGAGCTCGAGCAGCTCGCCCCGGGCTTCGACTGGAGCGCCTTCCTCGCCGCCACCGGTGCGCCCCGGTTCGCCCGTCTGAACCTGACCAGCCGGAAGTATTTCAAGGAGGCGAGCTCGCTGGTCGACGCTACTCCGGTGCAGGACTGGAAGACCTACCTCAGGTGGCACGTGGTGCGGGCCGTCGCTCCCTACCTGGGCTCCGCGTTCGTGAAGGAGGACTTCCGCTTCAACCGCGAGTACCTGAACGGGGCCCGGGAAATGGAGCCGCGCTGGAAGCGGTGCGTGCAGGCGACCGACCGCGCCCTGGGCGACGCCCTGGGCCGGCTCTACGTGGAAAAGGCCTTCGGCCCCGAAGGCAAGGCGCGCATGCGGCAGATGATCGAAGCCATCACGGCGGCCCTGCGCGAGGACATCGAGAGCCTGCCCTGGATGACCCCGGTGACGAAGAAGAAGGCGCTGGCCAAGCTCCGGGCCTTCAGCACGAGCAAGGTGGGCTACCCCGAGGAGTGGAAGGACTACCGCACGGTCGAGGTGAGGCGCGACGACTACTTCGGCAACTCCCGTCGCGCGGAGGTGTTCGAAGTCGGGCGGTCATATGAGCGGATCGACAGGCCGACGGACCGCACGCTCTGGAGCATGACCCCCCCCACCGTGAACGCCTACTACAACGCCGCGAACAACGAGATCGTCTTCCCGGCCGGCATCCTCCAGCCGCCCTTCTTCGATCGGAGCATGGACGACGCGGTGAACTTCGGCGGGATCGGGGTGGTGATCGGGCACGAGTACACCCACGGCTTCGACGATCAGGGGAGCAAGTTCGACCCCGAGGGCAACCTCGAGAACTGGTGGACCCCGGACGACCTCAAGGCCTTCCAGGAGCGTACGGACTGCATGGCCAAGGAGTACGAGGGCTTCGTGAGCGTCAAGGACCCCGTGAACGGCGACGTCCACCTGAACGGCCGGCTCACCCTGGGCGAGAACACCGCCGACAACGGCGGCTTGAGGGTCGCCTACCGGGCGCTCCTGAAGACCCTCGAGGGCAAGAAGCGCACGCCCGTCGAAGGCTACACCGAGGAGCAGCGCTTCTTCCTCGGCTTCGCCAACGTGTGGTGCCAGAACGTGACCGAGCAGGCGGCCCGCCAGCTCGCGCAGACCGACCCGCATTCGCCCGGCCAGTTCCGGGTCGTGGGCAGCGTGGGCAACATGGAGGAGTTCCGGGAGGCGTTCGGCTGCAAGGCCGGCCAGGCGATGGTGCGGGAGAACGCGTGCCGCGCCTGGTGAGCTGATCGGGCTCCCTACTCCTCCCCCCGCACGCGCCCGCGGCCGGCCTTGACCGCGGCGTCGCGCCGCTTCCCGACGAGCCGCCGCTCGCGAGCCGCCGCGGTGGCCCGCGTCGGCCGGCGCGGCCGCGGTGCGACCAGGCTGCGGGCGAGCAGGGCCCGGACCTTCTGGCGGGCGTCCTCGAGGTTGCGGTACTGGTCGCGGGTGCGCTGGCTGCTCACGAGCAGGAAGCCGCGGGCGTCGAGCCGGCCCGCGGCGAGGGCAAGGAGCCGGGCCCGTGCGCCATGGGGGAGGCCGATGACCCTCGCGAGGTCCACGCGCAGCTCGATCTTCGACGCGACCTTGTTCACGTTCTGGCCGCCGGGCCCGGACGAGCGGACCGCGCTGACCTCGATGGCGGAGGCGGGCACGGTCACGCCGGGGGCGATGGAAATCGGCTCGGGCATTTCCGGACGCTAGCCCGGCCCGCCCGGGCGGTCAAGGCCATGCCGCGGACGGAGCCGGGCATCCGGAGGAGCTAGCCCTTCGACCGACGGCGCTTGTCGGGGCGAACCTTTCGCGTCTCACTCCGGTGACCCCGGCGGTTCTCCTTGGCGAGGGCCTTCCTCTTCGCCACCGACGCGGTGATCTGCTTCCACTTACCGTTCTTGAAGACGATCTGGTATCCGCCGGGGAGGATCTGGAACGGCTTCGTCACCCTCCCCTGGTAGTCGAACTTCGTGGAGTTCGGCTTTCGGAAGATCTCGAAGTAGGAGGGGAAGATGAAGTCCGTCATGTCGAAGCCGTCTACCTTGAAGGAAAGCGCTTCTGCCTCCACGGGGTCAGCGGCCTCGTAAGCGTAGGCTGCCCTCGGATCGGGACCTGTCGTGAGCAGGTTGATGGCCGGGTCCACGAGCATCTCCACGAGCTCGTGGGACGCGGCGACCGTCAAGGACGCGCCGTCCTGCGAAATCGTCTGGACGAACACCTTGGACAGAGGGAATCCCTCGGGCGTCAAGTCGTGGTACGCCAGCGCATTCGGGGCATCCGCGACGTCGAGGAAGACGAACCCCCACGCGCCTTTCTTGAATCCGTCCGTCCGGACGAGGCGGGCCGGGGTCCCCCAGACGGGAACCACGCAGTCGGTCACGAACTTCTGTAGCGCGGTGACGAGGGCAGCGAGATCGACGCCCAGTGGGGTCTCCGCATCGTTGAACACGGCGATCTCGGGTATCTGCCCCTGGTCGAACGCAGCAAACCTCGGGCCTTCGCTCATGACGTAGATCTCCTTTCACTATTGCGTCCGCCGGACGATGGAGGGATCTGCAGGATGCATTAGCGTACCCAGGCGATCATTTGTCAAGCACAAAATGACCGTTTCAACCTTTGATCTGTGGCGGAACTTGCCAAGGGCCGGAGATCAGCGACTCGCCGTGGCGAACGAGGCCCTGCGCCGCCTCCACGCCGGCGCCGCCGCGGCGCGGTCATCCTGGTCGCTGGCTGACCCCCTCGCCATGGACGGGGCGGTCCGAAGCGGCTATCCTCCTCCGGTTTGCTTCGACGGGGAGACTTCATGACCAAACGACGCAGGTGGGCGCTGGCGGCGTGCCTGGTCGCGGGCGCGGCCTACGTGGGGGGCCGGACCCTTCGGGCCGACGAGGACGAGGGGAAGAAGAAGGGCGGGCCGAAGGAGTTCTCGGCGCTCAAATACCGGCTGGTGGGGCCACCCGCGGGCGGGCGGGTCGCACGCGCCACCGGCGTCCCCGGCGACCCCCTCACCTACTACGCGGCTACCGCCTCGGGTGGCGTCTGGAAGTCCACCGACGGAGGAGTGCTCTGGAAGCCGGTGTTCGACGACCAGCCCGTCGCCTCGATCGGCTCGATCGCGGTCGCCCCCTCCGACCCGAGCGTCGTCTACGTGGGCACGGGCGAGGCCAACATCCGCGGCAACGTGGCTCAGGGCCAAGGCATCTACAAGTCGGGCGACGCGGGCAAGACCTGGACGCGGGTCTGGGCCCAGGACGGCCAGATCGGCACCATGGTCGTCCACCCTCGCAACCCCGACGTCGCCTTCGCGGCCGTGCTAGGCAAGGCGTTCGGCCCGAATGCCGAGCGCGGCGTCTATCGCACGAAGGACGGGGGCAAGACCTGGCAGAAGGTGCTCTACAAGGACCCGGACACCGGCGCCTCGGACGTGTCCATGGACCCGCAGAACCCGAGCGTCCTCTTCGCCGGCCTCTGGCAGGCCCGGCGGCGTCCCTGGGAGCTCACGAGCGGAGGGTCCGGGAGCGGGCTCTACGTCTCCCGCGACGGCGGCGACACCTGGACCCAGGTCAAGGACAAGAACCTGCCCGAGGGGATCTGGGGCAAGGTCGGGGTGGGGGTGGCCCCCTCCGACCCGCGGCGGGTCTACGCTCTCATCGAGGCGGAGAAGGGCGGCCTCTTCCGCTCCGACGACGGAGGCGAGACCTGGGCCCTGGCCAGCCCGGCCCACGCCCTGCGCCAGCGGGCCTGGTACTACTCCACCCTCACCATCGATCCCTCGTACCCCGACGTGGTCTGGTTCCCGCAGGTGCCGATGCTGAAGACCACGGACGCCGGCAAGACGATCAAGCGCGTGAAGGGGCTGCACCACGGCGACCACCACGACGCCTGGATCGACCCCCAGAACCCGAAGCGCATGATCACCGCCAACGACGGCGGCGTGGACCTGACCGTGAACGGCGGCGAGACCTGGTACGCGCCGCCCCTGCCGATCTCGCAGTTCTATCACGTGGCGGTGGACGACCCGGTGCCGTACCGGGTGTTCGGGGCGATGCAGGACCTGGGGACGGCCGCGGGCCCGAGCAACAGCCTGTCGGAGGACGGGATCACCCTCTGGGACTGGCACGGTATCGGCGGCGGGGAGGCCGGCCACGCGGTGGCCGATCCCGACGACCCGGCCGTCTTCTACGCCGGCGAGTACCTCGGCATCTTCACTCGCTACGACCACCGCACCCGCCAGGCCCGGAACGTGAGCGCCTACGCGAACAACCTCTCCGGGCACGGCGCGGAGGACGGCCGGTACCGGTTCCAGTGGACGGCCCCGATCGCCCGGTCGCCCCACGACCCGAAGGTGGTCTACCACGGCGGCAACGTGCTCTTCCGCACGAGCGACGGCGGCCAGACCTGGACCGCGATCAGCCCCGACCTCACACGCAACGACAAGAGCAAGCAGAAGTGGTCCGGCGGGCCCATCACCGGGGACAACACGGGGGTGGAGCACTACTGCACGATCTTCGCAGTGGCGGAGTCGCCCCGGGAGAAGGGCCTGATCTGGGCGGGCTCCGACGACGGCCTCGTGCACGTCACCCGCGACGGGGGGAGCCACTGGACGAACGTCACCGCGAGCATCCCGCGCCTGCCGGAGTGGGGGACGGTGACCACCATCGAGCCGTCGCCCTTCGACGCCGGGACCGCCTACGTGGTGGTGGACGCGCACCGGATGGACGACGCGCGGCCGTACCTCTGGAAGACCGCCGACTACGGAAAGACCTGGAAGAGCCTCGTGGCCGGGCTGCCGGCCGACGTCTACCTGCACGCGGTCCGGGAAGACCCCAAGAAGCGCGGTCAGCTCTATCTCGGAACGGAGCGCGGCGTGTCCTTCTCCCCCGACGACGGGGCCACCTGGCGCGAGCTGAAGCTGAACCTGCCCACGGTCGCCGTGCACGACCTGGTGGTGAAGGCGGACGACCTCGTGGTGGGGACCCACGGCCGGTCGATCTGGATCCTGGACGACCTGACGGCGGTCCGCGAGTGGTCCCCCGCGGTGGCGGAGAAGCCGGACCACCTCTTCTCGATCCAGCCCGCCATCCGCTGGCGGACCGCGGAGGCGTTGACGAACCACGTGAAGGGTCCCGGCGAGAACCCGCCGGTGGGAGCGGTGATCCAGTACGCGCTCAAGGCCAAGCCCAAGACCGACGTCACCCTCGAGATCCAGGACGGAGGGGGCCAGACCATCCGCACCCTCAGCAGCAAGAAGCAGGAGCCGGAAGAGCCGGAGGACGCCCCCGATGCGGGCGAGAGGGACAAGCCGACCCTCCTCTCCCTCGATCCGGGCGTGCAGCGCGTCGTGTGGGACCTCCGGTACGAGGGGGCCAACTGGATCCGCAAGGCCAGGGTCGACTCGGGCAACCCGAAGAAGGGCCCGCTGGCCCTGCCGGGGCGCTTCACCGCCAAGCTGACCGTGGACGGGGAGACCCTCTCCGCACCCCTCGAAGTGAGGCCCGACCCGCGGGGGAAGGTCCCTCCGGGCGACCTCGAGGAGCAGTTTCGGTTCGCCGTCAGCCTGCGCGACGAGGTGAGCCGGCTGACCGGCATCGTGAACCAGGTCCGTTCCGTGCGGGACCAGCTCCGCTCGGCGAAGGAGCGGCTGGCCACCGATGCGCAGGCGGCGCCCCTCCTCAAGCTGGGGGAGGATCTCGTCCGGAAGTGCGACGCCCTGGAGGACCGGTTGCACAACCCTTCGGCCGAGGTCACCTACGACATCCTCGCCATGAGGGGCGGGACCCGGCTCTATTCGAAGCTCGTCCCCCTCTACACCTGGGCCGACCAGGGCGACGGGCGGCCCACCGCGGCCATGCGCGAGGTCTACGCCGAGCACGCCCGGGAGTTGAAGCAGCTCGAGGACGAGTGGAAGGAGCTGCTCGGGAAGGACCTCACGGCGATCAACGAGCAGGCGAAGTCCCTCGCGATCCCGTTCGTCACCGTGGAAACGGGCAAGCCGGCGCCTTGAAGAACCAGCCTCCTCGTGGATGTCGTCAAGGCACGGACGGCTCGATGCGGAGGACCTCCCCCACCCCGACGCGAGTGCCACGGTTGGAGATGTAGAGCGCGCCGTCGGGGCCGATGGCAATCGCCGTCGGCGTGTCGAGCACGACTCCAGTGTCCACGAGCTCACGGTCGGGGCAGCTATGGTCGAGAGAGTCCGGAGGGGGCGGGGTGACGTGCCAGAGGACGCCGGGGCCGGGATCCGTGGGCGTGGGCCTCGCGTAGATCTGGAGGACGTAGAGCCTTCCATCGGCGTCGAACGCGATATCGATGATCCGGTTGAAACCCGTGCAGAACACCTGCACGCCCTCGCCCGGCACGACCCGGTAGATCTTGGCATCCCCCGGCGGGGGGAGCGGAGCGCCGAACCCGGTGAACTCGCTGACATAGTACGCGCCGTCGGGCCCGACCGCGACCGACGTCGGCACCGAGTCCGTGGATCGTCCGGGCCGGGACGGGAAGACGCCAAGCAAGGAGACCTCGCCGTGCTCGTCGACGTCCAGCAGCGCGTTTGCGCCCGCGTCGACGACCACGGAATGCCCGGGCAGCGCCAGGATGGCGTAGGGGTCGCTCTCCAATCTGCTGGAGTCTGGATTGTGCATCGTCTCGTAGGCCGCAACGTCGACGGCGAAGCTCCACTCGTCGGTGCGGGACTGAGTCGACGGGGCCATCAGGGTCGACGCGGGGACGTCGACGAGCCAGCCCAGGCCCGGTCGGCCCAGCGTCACGCGGCTCGCGGGGTCTGCCTCGAGCCCGATCGTCACGCGGGCATTACCCAGTCCAAGCATCGAGATGTCGTGCGGCCCGCGCGCCTGCGCACCTTGGGGAAACGAGATCGAGGGCAGGCCGGTCGCGACCCGGTCCTGGCGGCCCTTCCAATAGCGGCTCACCGCGCCGGTCAGGCCGTAGCAGTTCAGTCCCATCGTGCCGGGACAGGGCGCCCCGCCGCGCCCCGCCTCGGCCACGAAAAGGGCGCCGTTCGGAGCGAAGACGAGGCCGCGTGGGTTGTCGAGATTGCTCATCACCACGGTAACGGCCGGTTGGGCTCCGGCCACGCCCGCGATGATCAGCGCGGCGAACACGAGTGCGGCTACGATGGGCAAACGAACGATCGAGCGGGAGTGCTTCACGGTCATCCCTTTCATGACGTGTCGACCATGGAGTCCGACCGAGCGAATGGCACATCGCCTTGGGCTCGGCAGTTGGTGGATCGCAATGTGGCCGGGTGCAGCAGAGACGTCAATGGTTGCCGGTTGATCGCTTGGTGGAATGTGTCAGGCCGGCCAACTCATTCCTGACGAGCTACTTGCGGCGCTGGCTGGCCGGTCGAGGCTTGCCCCGATGGGCGAGGTGGCGCACACTCTGGGCCGGAGGGAGACCCGGCCGCCCATGGCATCGCTCAGCGAGGGCAATCGAGTCGTCCGCTTCGGAGCGTTCGAGCTCGACGTCCAATCGGGCGAGCTCCGCAAGCAGGGCCTCCGGACCCGGCTGACCCCGCAATCCTTCCAGGTCCTCCTGCTGCTGCTGGAGCGGCGCGGCGAAGTGGTGACGCGCGACGCGCTCCGCCAGAAGCTCTGGCCCGCCGACACCTTCGTCGATTTCGACATGGGGCTCAGCAGCGCGGTCAAGAAGCTGCGGGAGGCCCTGGGAGACTCGGCCGAGAACCCACGCTTCGTGGAGACCCTGCCGCGGCGCGGCTATCGCTTCATCGCGGGGGGCGATGAACCGGTCACACCCGCGTCAGGAGGTCGTCGCTCGCGGGCGCGGAGCGCGCTGTTTGCCCTGGCGGTCCTCGCGGCCGCGCTGATCGCTCTCCTTGCGAGCGGAGGGCGGGAGTGGCGGTCGCGGAGCTTCGCGACCCGAGCGGCTCCCGTCGAGATCAAGTCCATCGCGGTGTTGCCGCTCGAGAACCTCTCGGGGGACGCCTCGCAGGACTACTTCGTCGACGGCATGACCGACGCCCTCATCACCGAGCTGGCCCAGATCGGCAGGTTGCGGGTGATCTCGCGGACGTCGATGATGCGGTACCGAGCGACCAGGAAACCTCTGCCCGAAATCGCGCGCGAGCTGAACGTCGAGGCGGTGGTGGAAGGGACGGTGGTGCGCGTGGGGCCGCGGGTGCGGGTCACGGCCCAGCTCATCCATGCGCCGACCGACCGGCACTTGTGGGCCCGGAGCTACGACCGGGAATTGCGCGACGTGCTGGCCTTGCAGGAAGAGGTGGCCCGGGCCATCGCGCAGGCCGTCCAGGTGGAGGTCCGGCCCGACGAGCGCCGCCGGCTGTCCCAGGCGGCGGCCATCGATCCCGAAGCCTACGAGTCGTACCTGAAGGGCCGCTTCTACTGGAGCATGCGCGGACGGGAGAACCTGCTGAAGGCCGCGGCATATTTCCAACAGGCGATCGCGGAAGACCCCACGTACGCGTCCGCCTATTCGGGGTTGTCGGATACCTACCGCCAGTCCGACCAGGATGGCCTGGCGCCCCGCGACTGCATGCCCAAGGCGGAGGCGGCCGCCCGGAAAGCCCTGGCCCTGGACGACACCCTGGCCGAAGCGCATGCCTCGCTGGCGGGCGTGCTGTACCGCTACCGCTGGGACTGGGACGGCGCGAAACGGGAGTTCCAACGGTCCCTGGACCTGGATCCCAACTCCGCGGAAGGCCACCGCGCGTATGCCATCTATCTCCTGACGATGCGGCGCGACGAGGAAGCCCTTCCCCAGCTTCGGCGCGCCCAGGAGCTGAGCCCGCTGTCTCCGATCATCAGCATCGAGGTGGCGGTCGCGCTGATGCGGGTGGGACGTTACGACGAGGCCATTGAACAGCTCCAGAAGGCCCGCGAGCTCGAGCCCACCTCCGCCCGCGTGGACCAGACACTGGCCCTGGTGTATTCACGGCAGGGTGACCTTCGTAAAGCGATCGCCGTCTTCGAGAAGGGAACGGCCGAGGGGCGCGCGGCCGGCGGGCCCTGGCTGGGGTACCTGTACGGGACCGCCGGACGAAACGCCGAGGCACGGGCGGCGTTACGCGCGCTCGAGGAGCGTTCGCGGCATCAATACGTCACCCCGCAGCACTTCGCGACCATCCATCTGGGTCTCGGCCACGAGAAGGAGGCCTTCGCGCTGCTGGAAAGAGCCTGCGAGCAGCGCGCCATCGAAGTGCTGGGCTTCTCGGGGCCGCTCTTTGACCGGCTGCATGACGACCCGCGGTATCGCGACCTGCTCGGCCGGATGGGGCTCGCCGAGGCGTACTTCCCCGGGCGGCGCGCCGAAGCGGCGTCGGGCCGAACCGGTCCCGCGGGGCGTTGAGGCCAGCAACCCGGTCAACGTGAAGGAGGTCTAGGCGCGAGCCGTGCTGGTTGCCGCGACGGGCAGGGGGCGGAGTCCGTGGGCCTCGCGGTAGGCGGCGAGACCCGCGGCCAGGATGTCCACGGAGGCCTCCAGGTCTTCCCGCTTGAGCACGTAGGCGATGCGCACCTCGTCCCGGCCGAGGCCCGGGGTCGCGTAGAAACCGGCGGCGGGGGCCACCATGACGGTGGCGCCGCCGAGGCTGAAGTCCGAAAGCATCCAGGAGGCGAAGTCCTCGCTGTCGTCAACCGGCAGCCGGGCGACAAAGTAGAACGCGCCCTCGGGTTTCCGCAGGAACACACCGGGGATCCCGATCAGGCCCCGGTGGAGCACGTCGCGCCGGGCCTCGTACTCGCGGACGACGCCCTGCGCGTACTCGGGGCCGAGCTCGCGGGCCCCCCCGGCCACGAGCTGGGCGAGGCCGGGAGGGGAGAGCCGGCTCTGGGCCATGCGCAGGCAGGCCAGGTAGAGGTCGCGATTGCGGGTGGCCAGGCAGCCCAGGCGGATGCCGCAGGCGCTGTACCGCTTCGACAGGCTGTCCACCACCACCACGTTTTCCTCGAAGCCGGGCAGGGCGAGCGCGCTCACCAGCTTCCGCCCGTCGTACACGAACTCGCGGTAGACCTCGTCGGACACCAGGAAGAGCCCGTGTTCGCGGCAGAACGCCGCCACCGCCTGCAGCTCCTCCGGCCCGTAAACGGTGCCGGTCGGGTTGTTGGGGTTGCAGAGCAGCACCAGGCGCGTGCGCGGGGTGAGCGCGCCTTCCCAGGCCTCGCGGGCCGGCAGGCGGAAGCCGTCCTCTCCCCGGCAGCTGAGGGGCCGCAGGCGCAGCCCGGCCATGGTCGCGAAAGCCTGGTAGTTCGTGTAGAAGGGCTCGACCAGCAGAACCTCGTCCCCCTCGTTCGCGCAGGCCATCAACGCGAAGAGCACGGCCTCGCTGCCCCCGGTGGTGGTGATCAGCTCGTCGGGGGAGAGCGGGATCCCGAGCCGCCGGTAATACTCGACGAAGGTCGCCAGGCACTCGGGGGTGCCGACGGAGGGCGAGTAGGCGAAGACCCGGGGCGCCTGGGCGAGCCGGCGGCGCATGGGCTCGGGAGTCTCCAGGTCGGGCTGGCCGATGTTGAGGTGATAGACGCGAACCCCGCGCGCCTTCGCCGCCTCGGCCAGGGGCATGAGCTTGCGGATGGGGGAGGCCGGCATCCGGCGGCCGCGGTCCGAGACCAAGGGGGGCATGCCCGCCTCCTTACTTCCAGGTCAGCCGGCTGGCGCCGGTCTCGTCCCGGTCGGTGGTCACCACCGCGTCCAGGCTCCAGGAGACGATGCCCTGCGGCCACTGGCCCGCCACTTCCCCGAGCAGCGCGCGCTGCTGCGGAGCCACCTCGCGCGTGGCCGGCATGATCGAGGCGAGAGTGCGACTGCCGTTGACCGTGGTGGTTGCGTTCAGCGCTTTCACCCGAACCGTCTTCCGGCTCTGGTTCACGAGGTAGATGCGGACCCCGTAGGGCTCGCCTGCCTTCACGGGGGACGGTGCGACCTCGAACTCGATCCGGCCCGCCAGGTCCGGGACCTGTCGTTTCTTGACGTCGGCGGTGTCGAAGCCCGCGAGGTCGCCGCCCGCGCTGCGGCTCGCGATCGTGGTCTTGCCCCCCACGAAGCGGCGGACGACGGCCGCGGGGGCCGCCGGCTCAGGGAGCGCGCTGGCCGGGACCGCCGGACCGGCCGGGGCGGCGGCGGCGGACGGCGGCTCGGAGGCGGGGGGCGAGGTGACGCTCGGCGCCGGCAGCGGGGCCTTGACCGCGCGCCCCGCCCGGTCGAAGGCGTCGCGCGATTCCAGGAAGGCGCGAGTGGCGCTGGCGTACTCCCCCCGGGCGAAGAACGCTTCCGCGTCGCGCGCGAAGCTCGTGGCCTGGGCGAACCCGTCGCTTCCCGTCGCCTGGGATCGCACGGCTTCGTCGCGGGCCTGCTTCATCGAGCGCGAGGCTTCCTCGGCCCGCGACCGGAAGGCCGAGTCGAGCCTCGTGGTGAGCTGGCCGGCGGCCGGGTGGCGCGGGTCCAGCTCGAGCACGCGCGAGAGCTCACGGGACGCCTTCGCGGTGTCCCCCGCTTCGACGGCCCGCGTGGCGGTGGCGACCGCCGACCCCAGCGCCGCCTGCCGCTCGTTCGCTTCGCGCAGGATCCGCCGCGCCTCCGCGTTCCCGGGCGCGAGCTTGAGCACCACCTGGGCCTGCTCCGCCGCCGCCCGGTAGTTCTTGTCCGCCAGCTCGCGCGAGGCGAGCTTGAGCTGCGTCTGGACGAGGACCTGGGTGAGGGTCTCGGTCCGGTCCGGGTCCGCGAAGCCCGGAGCAAACGCCGGGTGATGGGCGCGCATCCAGAAGAACCCGCCGGCCGCCAGGCCGGCCAGGACCAGTCCGCCGAGGCCCACGAGCGCGGCGGTGGGCCGGCCGCGGCGGGCGGGGGCGGGACGAGCGCTCCGCCGGCCCGCCATCCGGTCGACCCGGGTCGCCGCCTGCCCCGAAAGGGTGGCATCCGGCGGCGGCAGCCGGGGCGAAGCATCCGGGCGGCCCATGTCGAGGGCCCCGGTGCCCTCGACGTAGGCCGCGGAGCGCCTGCCCGTCCGCCGGAGCGCCCGCGGCGACTCCTCGGGGAGGGAGGCCTCCAGCCGGCGTCCTGAGTCGAGGGCCTGCCCGGCCGCGGAAAGGGCCTCCCGCATCTGCTGCGCGGTCTGGAACCGCAGCTTCTTGTCCTTGACCATCGCCTTCTCGACCACCTCGACCAGGATGCGGGGCACCTCGGGCGACCACTGGCGGATGGCCGGGGGCTCCTTGTGCACGACCTGGAAGAGCACTCCCGGGGTGGAGTCGGCGTCGAAGGGCTTGTGGTTGGTGAGCAGCTCGTAGAAGACCGCCCCCGCCGAGAAGATGTCGGAGCGGGCGTCCACCTTGTCTCCCAGCGCCTGCTCGGGGGACATGTAGTTCGGGGTGCCGAGGACGATCCCGTCCTGGGTCATGTTCGAGGTGCTGATCCGGGCGAGCCCGAAGTCCACGATCTTCACCTGCCCGTCGGGCTGGAGGTGGACGTTGGCGGGCTTCAGGTCGCGGTGGACGACGCCCTTCGAGTGGGCGAAGGCGAGGGCCGAGCAGATCTGCTCCATCACCCGGACCTTCTCGTGGAGGCCCGGGAGGAGCTTGCGCTCGATGGCGTCGCGAAGGTCGGTCCCCTCCAGCAGCTCCATCGCCATGAAGATGAGGTCCTGCTCCTCGCCGAAATCGTGCACGGTGACGATGTTCGGATGGCTGAGGAGCGCCGCCGCCTGGGCCTCGCGGTGGAACCGCTTGTGCATCTCGTCGCCCGCGTCGACGCTGGCGGACATGGTCTTGATGGCGACCAAGCGGTTCAGCACGGGGTCGTGGGCCTTGTAGACCCGACCCATGGTGCCCCGGCCGATCTCTTCCAGGACCTTGTACTTGCCGATCCGCTCGATGTCCATCCGCTCGTCCCGGTTGGCCGAACTCGAATCATACCACCTCCGCCGGGGTGTGCGCCCGGTCACGGCAACCCGACCGGGGCCACCCGTAGCGGAAGACATCGGGAAGTAGACGTTTCCCGTTTTCGGGCAGGGGTTCCGCACCAAGCCCGACCGGACCGATAAGTCTCTGAAGTAGCTGGGCAGTCCGGCGGGTGCTTCCACGAGTCTTTCCCAAGCCTGGGGAGGAGGCGGTATCTGGCACACTATT